>Ga0207426_1000141_pt1 | contig 194453 bp, 186 predicted proteins | sample AraplaMF_Cvi_mMS_FD_184265 | JGI IMG/M metagenome (GOLD analysis project Ga0207426, IMG submission 184265) | Arabidopsis root microbial communities from the University of North Carolina, USA - plate scrape MF_Cvi_mMS (SPAdes) (version 2) | ecosystem: Host-associated > Plants > Roots >...
CGTCATCATCGTCACCTCGGTCTCGGACGAGGAGGCGAAGCAGAAGTTCCCGGCCGGCTTCAAGACGCTGAAGCCGTACCTGCGCACCGTCGCCCAGCCGCGCGACTGACGTCCGGCCCCCCGGGCTCAATCGAGCCCGGGGACGCTCTTCGGCGGCACCAGCCAGCCGGAGTTGGGCCGCAGCCGGTAGACGACGCGGCCGATGATGTTCCCGACGGGGATCGGGCCTATATCCGATGCCCGGCTGTCGAGACTGTTGTCGCGATTGTCGCCCAGCATGAAGCAGTGCTCGGCCGGGACGATCAACTCGGGCGTATCGTCGAAAGGCCCGCGGTCGTCTGCCTCCAGGATCCCGTGCTCCACGGGCGCGCCGCCATCTGCCGCCGGGAGTGTCTCGACATACTGTCGCAGCATCACGCGTCGGCCCGATCGATCCGCCCGATAGGGCCCGATCTCGCGGCGCTTTACCAGCCGTCGGTCGATCGACAGGCGGCCGTTGGCCAGTTGCACCTGGTCGCCCGGGAGACCGACCACGCGCTGGACAAAGACGAGCGATGGGTTGTGGGGTGGGCGGAACACGATCACGTCGCCTCGGCGCGGTGCCTTTCCAGCGTCACGCAGCTCCGCCAAGAACACGTCGCCAACGACCAGCGTCGGCGCCATGCCTGCGCTGGGGATGTTGAAGCTGCGAACGGGAATGCCGGCGGCGACGAAGCGGGCGGCGATGCCGGCACCGTCGATCCAGTCACCAATCGCTGCCGCGGCGGCTGGGGCCGCCGAGAAGGCCAGCAGCGCGGTGCCGGCCAGCCCCATCGCCTCGCGTCGGCGCATCATCGGCCTAGCAGTGCCTTCGCCATCATCATGTGCACGCCCTTGCAGCCATTCACCGTCTGGGTGATGCGCAGGTCGCCGGCCAGGCTGCACAAGGTGTAGGCGTCGTGGCGCGACAGGCCGGCAGTCTCGCCCAGCAGCACGATCATGTCGCGCAGCGCCATCTCGGCGCAGCGGTCGAGGTCCGGGTCCATCCCCATGGTGAGGTGATGGGTCGGGGTCTCGGCGCGGGGATAGGTGAAACCGAGGTCGTCGCGGACGATCAGCTGGAAGGTCCCCTGCAGCGCCGTCTCGATCGCGGTGACGCAGACCTCGCCGTCGCCCTGGGCGCCGTGGCCGTCGCCGCAGGAGAACAGGGCGCCGTCGTTGAAGATGGGCAGATAGAGGGTGGTGCCGGCCACCAGCTCCTTGTTGTCGATGTTGCCGGCATGGGCGCGCGGCTGGATCGAGCTGATCCGGCCCCAGCCCTTCGGCGGCGCCACGCCCATGACGCCGAAGAAGGGGCTGAGAGGCAAGTCCAGCCCCCAGGGTAGCCGGGCGGTGCCGCGCCCGGCGTCGAGCGGGATGTTGAGCAGGCGCGATTCCTCGAAATCATAGGGCAGGGTGCCGGCCAGCGGCCGGATGTAGTTGTAGCCCCAGTCCTGGCGCAGCGAGACGTCGAGGATCCGCACCTCCAGCACCTGGCCGGGCCTGGCGCCGCGGACCGCGACCGGGCCGGTCAGGATGTGGCCGGGGGTCGACCGGTCGCAGCGCTGATGGATCTCGTGGATCTCGGGCGGGATGTGGAAATCGCCCTTCGGCAGCACGTCCGGCCCGCCATTCACGGTGTCGATCACGACGGTGTCGCCGCTGTCGACCGTCAGCACCGGCTCGCGCGCGGCGTCGAAATAACCCCAGGCACAGGTGTCGGCCGACGCGGGCACATGGTGTCGCGGCATGATCGGGTTCCCTCCGGTGGAGCCGACACGCTCGACCGTTTCGGCGCCCCGTTCAAGCCCCCAAAGTCAGCCTTTGACGGCGCCGGCGGTCAGCCCCTGCACCAGGTAGCGCTGGATCACGGCGAAGAAGATGCAGACCGGGATCAGCGCCAGCACCGAGGCAGCGGTCATCTGGCCCCAGTCGACGCCGAACTTGGCGACGAAGGTCAGCAGGCCGACGGCGAAGGTCTTCTGGCTGTCGGAGTTGATCAGCATCAGCGCGAACAGGAGCTCGCTCCAGGCCGCGGTGAAGACGAAGCCCAGCGTCGCGCCCATGCCCGGCAGGGTCAGCGGCAGGATCACCCGGCGCAGCGCCTGGAAGCGGTTGCAGCCGTCGATCATCGCCGCCTCCTCCAGGTCCTTCGGGATGGCGTCGAAGAAGGACTGCATCAGGAAGGTGGCGAAGGCGACGTTGAAGGCGCTGTAGATGACGATCAGCCCCATCAGGTTGTTGGTCAGGCCCAGCGGCGCCATCAGCCGGTAGACCGGCGGGATGATCATCACTAGCGGGAAGGTCTGGGTCAGCAGCAGAACGAACATCACCGCCGGCTTGGCCTTGAAGCGGAAGCGCGAGAAGGCGTAGCCGGAGGCCGAGGCGCAGAGCGTCACCACCGCCGCCGTGGCGATCGAGACGATGACGCTGTTCAGGAAGTAGCGCGGGAAGTTGCTGGCGGTCAGCACCGAGCTGAAATTCGCCAGCGTCCATTCCGACGGCCAGAAGGTGATGCCCTCGGAGAACAGCAGTTGGGTCGGCGTGACCGAGATCTTGATCAGCCAGTACAGCGGGAACAGCGCGAACAAGAGATAGGCGCCGATGCCGAGGTAGAAGCCGGTGCCGCCGGCGAGGCGGCCGAGGGGCGAGCGTCCGACGATGGTCATGTCATTGCCCCGCGAGCAGGCTCTTGCGCATCCGGATCAGGATCGCGGCGTAGAGCAGGAGGAGGAGCAGCAGCACCGTCGCCACCGCCGAGGCATAGCCGAAGTTCAGGCGCGAGAAGGCCTGGGCGAAGATGTAGGTCGACAGGATGCTGGTGGCATTGGCCGGGCCGCCATTGGTCATCACCCAGATCAGGTCGGCGAAGGTGGCGATCCAGATCGTGCGCAGCAGCACAGTGATGGCGATGGTCGGCGCCAGGAAAGGGATGGTGATCTTGGTGAAGCGCTGCCAGGCCGAGGCGCCGTCGATCGCCGCCGCCTCGTAGTAGTCGCCCGGGATCGCCTGCAGCGCTGCCAGCAGGGTGATGGCAAAGAACGGGATGCCGAACCAGATATTGGCCAGGATCGGGCCCCACATCGCCAGGTCCGGGTCGGACAGGATGTTCAGCGGCTCCGGCAGCAGGCCGAGATCGGCCATCCAGTAGGGCAGGGGCCCGACCACCGGGTTGAACAGCCAGGCGAAGACCAGGCCGGACAGGAAGGTCGGCACCGCCCAGGGCAGGAACACCAGCGCCTGGACCAGGCGCTTGCCGCGGAACGGCCGGTTCAGCAGCAAGGCGAGGCCGAGCCCGCCGAAGAACTGGAACACCAGGCTGCCGACGGTCCACCAGACGGTGTTCTTCAGCGCCCGCCAGAAGTTCGGGTCGCCGAGCAGCGTCTCGAAGTTCTTCAGCCCGATCCAGGTGGGCTTTCCGAACGGCCCGAAATTCTGGAAGGCATAGGACAGCCCGACGATCAGCGGCACCAGCATGCTGAGCGTCAGCAGGATGATGGCCGGGCTGAGATAGAGCCAGGGCTCCAGCGCATTGCCCAGCGCGCGGCGGAAAGATCCCGGGCGGGCGCCCGGGATCGCATGGGTCACGGTCATACGGCTCGTCTTGTGTATCGACCCGTCATCCCAGGCGCAGCGCGGCACGCACGGGATGACGGGCCGGTTGGCGTCACTTCTTGCCGGCCAGGAACTTCTGCTGCGCGGCGGTGAGGTAGTCCGACCACTCCTTGGCGACGTCGGCGGTCTGCTTCTGGCCCAGCAGGGCCTCCTGGAAGCTCTGCACCGACATCACGTCGAAGAAGTAGCCGAACTCCTCGAGATGGGCCGGCCACGGGATCGGCTGCCACCGCGGGTCGTTCAGCTCCTGGAACCAGCCGGCATAGCGCTCGCCGGCGAAATGCTCGTCCTGCTCGGCGCCCTTGTGGATCGGCAGCACGCCGACGAACTTGGCCCATTCCTTGTTCTGGGCGCTGTCGAGCAGGAAGGACATCAGCTTCCAGCTCTCCTCCTTGTGCTCGCTGTTGGCGAACATCGACCAGCCGGCATAGCCGATCGACGGATAGGCATGGCCGCCGGGCCCGAGCGGCATCGGCGCCACCGCGAAATCCTCGGGCTTCATGTGGTCGAGGATGCCGATCATGGCGTCCGGATCATTGTCCAGCATGGCGCAGGTGCCGGAGTAGAAGCCGGTGACGGTCTCGTTGAAGCCCCAGTTCAGGCTGTCCTTCGGTGCGCCGCCGGCCTTGTACAGGTCGACCAGGAACTGCATGCCCTTGGCCGCGTCGGCGTCGCCGAGGGTCGAGGTGCCGTCGTCGTTGAAGAACTTGCCCTTGCCGTCCATGGTCAGCATGAAGAAGGCGGTGCCGCCGGTGCCGCCCTTGCCGCCGCGCAGGCAGTAGCCGGTCTTGCCGCCGCCCAGCGCCGCGATCTTCTTCGACACGTCCATGAACTCGTCGAGCGTCTTCGGCGGCTCCTTGACGCCGGCCTCCTGGAACAGCTTCTTGTTCCAGTACAGGCCGCGCAGATAGAAGCCGTAGGGCACCATGTACGGGGTGTCGTTCACGGTCTTCGAGAACTGCACCGCCCGGTCGCCCAGGGTCTTGGCCTCGTCCCATTTGGCGATGTAGGCGGACAGGTCCTCGAGCTGGCCGTTGTTGGCGTAGAGCGACATCCAGCGCTCCGGCATCTCGGCGATGTCCGGGGTCTCGCCGGCCTGGACCATGGTCAGGAACTTCTCGAACGCCTCGCCCCAGGGCAGCGAGACGATCTCGACCTTCACGCCCGGGTTGGCGGCCTCGAACTTGCTGATCTGGCCCTTCAGGAACTCGGTGCGCTGCGGGCTGGTGATGACCTCGACCAGCTTGAGGTTGGTGTCGGCCAGAGCCGGGCCGGTGAAGGCGATGGCGGCCAGACCGGCCAGGAGCAACAGACGTTTCATTTTTGCCTCCCTGTTTGCAAAGCGACGTTCAGTTCACGGAGCCGGCGAGCGCGCGCTCGAGATCGGCCCACAGATCCTCGGTGTCCTCCAGCCCGACGGCGAGCCGGACGATGCGCTGGGTAACCCCGAAATCGGCCATGGAGTTCGGTCCCTGGGCCTGGCGCAGCGAGGCGCGGGCCGGGACCACCAGGCTCTCATGCCCGCCCCAGCTGACGCCGAGCTTGAACAGCTTCAGCGCGTCGACCAGGCGGACCACATCGACCTGCTCCTCGACCTCGAAGGAGAACAGGCCGCTGTGGCCGGTCAGCGTGGCGCCGCCGGGGTGGTTGGAGAAGGCCGGGTGCAGCACCCGGGTGACCAGCGGATGGTCGGCCAGGCGGCGGGCGATGGCCAGGCCGCTCTCCTGGTGCTGGCGCATGCGCAGCGGCAGGGTGCGCATGCCGCGGATCAGCAGCCAGGCCTCGAAGGGCGACAGCTTGCCGCCGAGATAGGGGTGGGTCAGGTCGTTGACCCGGGCGAGGCGCTCGGCCGACCCGGCGATCACCCCGGCGACGGTGTCGCTGTGGCCCGACAGGTATTTCGAGGCCGAATGCACCACCAGGTCGACGCCATGCTTGATTGGCTGCTGGAACAGCGGCGTGGCCCAGGAATTGTCGATGATCGTGGCCACGCCCTGCGCCTTGGCCAGGGCTGCCAGCCGCCCGATCTCCTGCAGCTCGAACATCATCGAGGTCGGGTTCTCGAGATACAGCAGCTTCGCCCCGGGCAGCGCCGCCTCGACCGCGGCCGGGTCGCCGGCGTCGACATATTCCACCGTGATGCCGAGCCGGGGCAGCAGCTTCTCGAACAGGCGGTAGGCGTCGCCATAGACATGGCGGGTGCACAGGATGCGGTCGCCGGACCCGGCGATGCTGAGCACGGCCGAGCTGATCGCCGCCATGCCGCTGGCGGTGCCGCGGGCCGCTTCGGCGCCTTCCAGCGCCGCCACCTTGCGCTCGAACTCCTGCACCGTCGGGTTGTCGCCGCGGGAATAGACCGGGCGCTTCACCTGGCCGGAGAACGCCGCCTCCATCTCCGCATAGCTGGCGAAGGTGAACAGCGAGGTCTGGTAGATCGGCGGCACCACCGCGCCGGCGGGGAAGCTGTCGTCATGCGCCAGGGTCGTGGCGGCCCCGTAGGCGTCGGGAATGGGGAAATCGTCGGTCATCGGGTCCGTCTGCGGTCGGCGTCTCGGATGTCCTCATCGACCATGTCGATGATGGTCAGCGCGGCGTTGCGCGCGCCGTCCGGGTCGCGCCGGACGATCGCGTCATACATCACGCGGTGATAGGGGAAGGTGCGGCCGGCGAAATCCGGCATGTCCAGCGGGTTCTCCCAGAACCGGTGGAAGGCGTCCCGCATGCTGGCCAGGATCTGCTCGAAGATCGGGTTCTCGGTGGCGCGGAAGATCGACTGGTGGAATTCCCAGTCCTGCTCCGGCGCGTCGCCGTATTTGGTGTGGTGCGCTTCCATGATGTCGAGGCGGCGGCCGATCTCGGCGATCTGGTCGGTGGTCGCCCGGCGGGCGCAGATCGCCGCGGCCTCGCCCTCCAGCGCCCGCCGCACCTCCAGCGTGTGCAGCAGCGTGGCGACGTCTGAGGCGCGGTCGATGGTCAGCGGCATGTGGATGCTGGCGGTCGACACCAGCACCTTCAGATAGGTGCCGCTGCCCTTGCGCATCTCGACGATGCCCAAGCCCTCCCAGCGCTTCAGCGCCTCGCGGATGGTCGAGCGGCTGACCTGCAGCTGCTCGGCCAGCTCGCGCTCCGGCGGCAGCCGCTCACCGGGCTTGATGCCGGCGCGCTCGACATGCTCCGCGATCGCCGCCAACGCCGCCTCGTCACGCGTCGGCGTGCGGATCGGCGACAGGGAGGAGCGGAGGCGGGCGGACATCGAGGGGCTGTGTTCAAAATTGGTCTGACATCCGGACCACTTTGAGCGAATACATTGAATGCAGTCAATACCGGTTTATGGACAGGGCGACGGCCGCTACAAATCGCAATATCATTGCGGAATTGCCGATGTCCGATTTGACTATGATGTGGATGCGCATGCGCTCGTTGGGCTGGATCGCGATCGCTTGCGCCTTCCTGTGGTCGGAGGCTGCTGCCGCGCAGGGCAAGGACGAGACGGTCGAGCAGGCGGTGTGCCGGCTGATCGAGCAGTCCGCCGCCGCCGAGAACCTGCCGCTGGAGTTCTTCACCCGGCTGATCTGGAAGGAGAGCCGGTTCCGGCCGCGCGCGGTCAGCCCGAAGGGAGCGCAGGGCGTGGCCCAGTTCATGCCCGGCACCGCCAAGATGCGCGACCTGGCGGACCCGTTCGATCCGGAGACGGCGCTGCCGGCCTCCGCCGCCTTCCTGGCCGAGCTGCGCGACGAGTTCGGCAATCTCGGCCTCGCCGCCGCCGGCTACAATGCCGGCCCGAACCGGGTCGCGAGCTGGGTCGGCGGCCGCGGCTTCCTGCCGCTGGAGACCGAGGACTATGTCCTCTTCATCACCAAGCGACCGGCCGATGACTGGGTGCCGAAGGCCGACGGCAGCGTTCCGACCTTCGACGGCAGCCCGAAGCCCTGTCTGGAGCTTCTGGCGGCGCTGCGGACCGAGGCGGACCGGGACGAGCTTGTCTCGCCGACCGCGCCCTGGCACGTGCAGATCGCCGGCAATTTCTCCAAGGGCCGGGCGCTGGCCTCCTACAATCGCGTCCGCCGCCGCTTCCCGCAGCTGATGGCGGAGATCCAGCCGATGATCGTCGGCACCCGGATGCTCAGCATGGGCACGCGGCGCTTCTACCGGGTCAGCGTGCCGGCGCAGAGCCGGGCCGAGGGCAACCAGTTCTGCACCCGCCTGCGCCGGGCCGGCGGCGCCTGCATCGTGCTGCGGAACTGACCGGGGCTTGAAGAAGCCATGTTTCGCGCCGATCCTCACTGAATCGGCTGCAAGAGAGGATGCCATGCGGTTCCCGAAATGCCTGATCGTGTCCGGCCTGGCCGTGTCGCTCGCCTCCTGCCAGTTCGACAGCGCGCCGAACACGATCGGCGGGGCGGCCGCCGGCGGCCTGGCTGGGGCCGGCATCGGAGCCCTGGTCAGCGGCGGCAACCGCGGCACGGGTGCGCTGATCGGCGCCGGCGTCGGCGCGCTCGCGGGCGGCGCCATCGGCAACTACATGGACCGGCAGCAGGCCGATCTGCGGCGCAACCTCGCCGGCACCGGCATCGATGTCACCCGCAGCGGCGACAACCTGATCGTCGACATCCCGGGCGACGTCACCTTCGCCACCGATTCCGCGACCATCAAGCCGGCGTTCTACGGCCCGCTCGACAGCGTCGCGGCGACGCTGAACCAGTACACCAACACCTATATCGACGTGGTCGGCCACACCGACAACACCGGCTCGGCCGAGTACAACCAGCGGCTGTCGGAGGCACGGGCGCGTTCAGTCGCGGACTACATCAACTCGCGCGGGGTTTACCCGCCGCGGATCAATATCGGCGGCGTCGGCGAGGCCCAGCCGATCGCCAGCAACGCCACGGCCGCGGGGCGGCAGGAGAACCGGCGGGTGGCGCTGACGATCCGGCCGAACGGCCAGTGATCCGGAAAGGATTTCTCCGACCAAAGGCGTAGACGATACGCGGCGGGTTCCCAACCCGAAGCACGGCGCGTTAGGCTCATTGCCGGACATAAGATCCGCAACGGGAGGAACGGCCATGCAGCTGAGTCGCGACGACCTTTTGCGTGCCTATCGACAGATGCGCCTGATCCGGGAGTTCGAGGATCGGGTGCACCTCGAATTCGCCACCGGCGACATTCCGGGCTTCGTGCATCTCTATGCCGGTGAGGAGGCCAGCGCCGTCGGCGTCTGCCTGCACCTGACCGACCGCGATTCGATCGCCAGCACGCATCGCGGCCACGGCCACTGCATCGCCAAGGATTGCGATCCGGTGGCGATGATGAAGGAGATCTACGGCCGCAAGGACGGGCTGTGCGGCGGCAAGGGCGGGTCGATGCACATCGCCGACCTGTCCAAGGGCATGATGGGCGCCAACGGCATCGTCGGCGGCGGCCCGCCCTTGATCTGCGGCGCCGCGCTGGCGGCTAAGACGCTGGGCACCGGCGGCGTCGCCGTGTCCTTCACCGGCGACGGCGGCTCGAACCAGGGCACCACCTGCGAGGCGCTGAACCTGGCGACGGTCTGGAAGCTGCCGGCGATCTTCGTGTTCGAGAACAACGGCTATGCCGAGGCGACCTCGAGCAAATACTCGGTCAGCTGCAAGGACATCGTCGAACGGGCCCAGGGCTTCGGCATGCCGGGGGTCATGGTCGACGGCCATGACTTCTTCGCCGTGTGGGAAGCGGCGCGCGAGGCGATCGACCGGGCCCGGTCCGGCGGCGGCCCGACCCTGATCGAGGTCAAGCTGAACCGCTATTACGGCCATTTCGAAGGCGATGCCCAGACCTACCGCGCCCCCGGAGAGGTCGATGCCATCCGGGCCGAGCGCGACAGCATCGACCTGTTCCGCAACCGGGTCAGCGAGGCCGGGCTGCTGGACATCGCGCAGATGGATGCCATCGACGCCGAGATCAAGCAGGCGATCGACCGCGCCGTGATCGACGCCAAGGCCGCCGCGGTGCCGGGTCCGGCCGATCTCCTCACCGACGTCTATGTCTCGTACTGAAGGGGGGCAGGGCATGAGCAGGAAGAGCTTCCGCCAGGCGGTCAATGAGGCGCTGGCGCAGGAGATGCGGCGCGACCCGCGCGTGATCCTGATGGGCGAGGACATCTCCGGCGGCTCCGGCTCGCCGGGCGAGCAGGACGCCTGGGGCGGGCCGCTGGGCGTCACCAAGGGCCTGTACAAGGAGTTCGGGCCGACCCGCGTGCTGGACACGCCGATCACCGAAAGCGCCTTCATCGGCGCCGCGGCAGGTGCTGCGGCCAGCGGGCTGCGCCCCGTCGCCGAGCTGATGTTCGTCGACTTCATGGGCGTGTGCTTCGACCAGATCTTCAACCAGGCGGCCAAGTTCCGCTACATGTTCGGCGGCAAGGCGGTGACGCCCCTGACCATCCGCACCATGTACGGCGCCGGCTTCCGCGCCGCGGCCCAGCACAGCCAGTGCCTGTACCCGGTGTTCACACACATCCCCGGGCTGAAATGCGTCATCCCGTCCTCGCCCTATGAGGCCAAGGGCCTGCTGATCCAGGCGATCCGCGACGACGACCCGGTGATCTTCTTCGAGCACAAGGTGCTGTACGACATGGAGGAGGAGGTGCCGGACGAGCCCTACACCATCCCCTTCGGCGAGGCGAACCTGGTGCGCGAGGGCGAGGACGTCACCATCGTCGCCATCGGCCGCATGGTGCAGATGGCCAAGGCGGCGGCCGAGGCGCTGGCGAAGGAGGGCGTCGACTGCACCATCATCGACCCGCGCACGACCTCGCCGCTCGACATGGACACGATCCTGGAGAGCGTGGAGGAGACCGGCCGGCTGGTGGTGGTGGACGAGGCCAGCCCGCGCTGCAACATGGCGACCGACATCTCTGCCCAGGTGGCGGATCAGGCCTTCGGTGCCTTGAAGGCGCCGATCAAGATGGTGTCGCCGCCGCATGTGCCGGTGCCGTTCGCGGCGGGCCTGGAGGATCTGTACATCCCGAACGCCGACAAGGTGGCGGCGGCGGTGCGCAGCGTGATGGGCGCGCCGGACCGGCGGGAGGCGGCGGAATGACGGGGACCATCCATCCCATCACCATGCCGAAATGGGGCCTGGCGATGACCGAGGGCATGCTCGCCGCCTGGACGGCGGCGGAGGGCGCGCGGATCGAGCCGGGCACCGAGATCGTCGACATCGAGACCAGCAAGATCACCAACGCGCTGGAATCGACGGTCGCCGGCACGCTGCGCCGGCGGGTGGCCGAGGAGGGGCAGACCCTGCCGGTCGGCGCCCTGCTCGGCGTCGTGGTCGAGGGCGAGGTGGACGACGGCGAGCTCGACCGCTTCATCGCCGCCTTCCAGGCCGAGGCGGCGGCCGCGGCCGAAAGTGCCGCCCCGCCGCCCGAGCCCAAAGTGGTGCAGGCCGGCGGCCGGCCGATCCGGGCGCTGGTGACCGGCGAGGGCGACGGCACGCCGGTCGTGCTGATCCACGGCTTCGGCGGCGACCTCAACAACTGGCTGTTCACCCAGCCGGCGCTGACCGGCCGGCCGGTCCACGCCATCGACCTGCCGGGCCATGGCGGCTCGGGCAAGGAGGTCGGGGCCGGCGATCTCGCGGCGCTGTCCGGCGCGGTGCTGGCCTATCTCGACGCCGCCGGCATCGCCAGGGCACATCTGGCGGGCCATTCCATGGGCGGGGCGGTGGCGCTGTCCCTGGCGCTCGATGCGCCCGACCGGGTGGCCTCGGCGACGCTGATCGCCCCGGCCGGCCTCGGGGCGGAAATCAACGGCGGCTATATCGACGGCTTCATCGGCGCGCAGAAGCGCAAGGACCTGAAGCCGCATCTCGAGGCGCTGTTCGCCGATCCGGAGCTGGTGACCCGCGACCTGGTCGAGGACGTGCTGAAGTTCAAGCGCCTAGACGGAGTCGAGGCGGCGCTGAAGACGATCAGCGGCGCCTTTTTCCCCGGCGGCCGCCAGGCGGCGTCGCTGCGCGACCGGATCGGCGCAGCGAAGGTGCCGGTGCAGGTGATCTGGGGCACGGCGGATGCCATCCTGCCGGCCGCTCATGCCGACGGGCTGCCCGCCTCGGTCCCGGTGCACCGCTTCGACGGCAAGGGCCACATGGTCCACATGGAGGCGGCCGCGGAGGTGAACCGGCTGATCGGGGATTTCGTCGCCGCGCATTGATCGTGGGCGGGACCGGTTGCCACGGCGCCGGTTCCGCCCAGATCCTTTCCGGACCCGTCTTGGGACGGGGCAACGGAAGGGATCACGGCCATGGCCAAGGCATTGAAGCCGGGCGACCGCGTCCGCTGGGACACCTCGCAAGGCGAGACCCAGGGCAAGGTGGTGCGCAAGGTCACCTCGAAGACCAGGGTGAAGGGGCATGTGGCGAAGGCCACGGCCGACGACCCGCAATATCTCGTCGAAAGCGAGAAATCCGGCGCCCGTGCAGTGCACAAGCCCAAGGAGCTGAAGAAGCGGTGAGCCCGGCTGGCCGGGGTTCGCCGCTCATGAATTGTCGTGTGTCGGAGCGTAGCGGTTTTCGATCTATATAAGAAAAATATGCATAAAATTAACGCGTAAAATAAAAGAACCAGATATCTTTTAGAATATTATACTCTCTACGCCAATCGAACCCGACATACTTCGGATATCGTTCCGGTCGTGAATCGCGAATAGGAAAATAGTGGTTGTTATTATCGAGAATGCCGAATAGGATGCGAGAGTTGGTATTTTCATTTTGAGGCAACTAATTGTGGAGGCCGATATGAGTGATGCGCAGCCGAAGCTTATGGAACTCGACCCATCGTCTCAAAGTCCTGCGCCGCAGAGGAGGAAGGTCTTCGCTGCGGGCCAGGTTGTCAGCCAGGATTCGGACTACAGCTGTATCGTCACCAATGACACGAACAATCCTTACATTGTATATCTGCTCCACGACAATAACTGGATAGCGGAACTTTGGGGGCAGCCACCCGGCACGAGTGTCGCAATCCCACCCACCTGGAAATTGCGCATCATGCCGGTGAATAACGGTGATGTCGTGACGGGTACGACCGGCGGAAGCCAGACATATTGGGCTTGCTGGAGCACGACCACCCAGGCCAACAGCACTTTTTACTTTAGCAAGATGTCGTACTGAGCCTGACTCGGTCGCCCCGGACAGATCGTCGCCCGCGTCCAGCGCGCTCGCGCCGTCACTGTCCGGAGGCGGCCTTTGCCATGGCCGCAGGCCGCGCCTCATGAGACCCAGGCTTCGGCCGCCCTTGCCGCACCCGGCGCCGCCCGCTACCCTCCGTCCCGCGTGCAAGACGCATCCGGTCCGCGGGAAGGGCAGCGCCCACTTGCCGAGAAGCTGCGCTGCCAGCGTCGATCCTTCTTTCTGCCCGTCGATGCGGATGCCGGGCGTGTGAAAGGAGGAGCGTCATGCCCCATCCCTATGCCCGGGACCTGCCCGCATCGCCCGATCCGGAGCAGCAGAAGAAGCGCGCCAAGGACCTGCTGAAGGCGCTGCGCGCCGGCGCGGCCGAGGCGGTCGCCCGGTTCCGCTACAGCCACCCCCGGCTGGCCCACCGTCCCGATTCCGAGCTGGTCGCCGCGGCGAAGCTGAGCGACGCGCAATGGGTGATCGCCCGCGAATACGGCTTTGCCAGTTGGCCGAAGCTGCAGGCGCATCTGGCCGGGGAGGCGCCGGAGCTCGCCCGGCCCTTCGAGGTTGAGCTGCAATATTACCGCGACCGCGCCGCCGGCATCCGCAGCAACCACCGCACCGGCGAGGCGGGGTCGCTGCGCCTGGTGCAGCGCCTCCACCCGCGCTTCGCCGCGGCGTCGGAGGCGGAGATTCGCGCTGCCGAACTGAGCCAGGAGGATGCCGAGCTGGTCGTCGCCCGCAGCCACGGCTTCGACGACTGGGCCGGCTTCGCCGGGCGGATCGAGGCGATGCGGGTCGGCCGGGCCGAGGAGCCGTTCCGCACCGCCTTCGAGGCGATCCGCGGCGACGACCGCAAAGCCCTGGCTGCGGTGCTGGCGGCGCATCCCGGCCTGGTCAACGCCCGCGGCACCAACGGCAACCGGTTGCTGATGCTGGCGATCTCGATGAACCGCCTGGTTCTGGCCGGCGACCTGCTCGATGCCGGCGCCGACCCGGATCTCGCCAACGACAAGGGTTGGGGACCGCTGCACGACATCGCCTATGGCGGCGGCCGCGGCGATCGAGAGGGCCGACTCGCCCTGCTTGACCGGCTGGTCGCGGTCGGCGGCCTGGTCGAAGCCGAGGCCTATGGCGACGGCGGCACGCCGCTGGCGGTGGCGCTGTTCTGGGGTCACACGGCGATGGCCGAGCGGTTGGCGGCGGAGGTGGTGGCGCCGCTCAACCTGCGCATCGCCGCCGGGCTCGGCCGGATGGACCTGATCGCGCTGTTCTTCGACGCCGACGGCCGGCTGCGGCCGGAGGCCGGGCATCACCGCGGCTTCTACCGGCCGCATAGCGGCTTCCCGGAATGGCACATGACCGGTGCGCCACAGGAGGTGCTGGACGAGGCGCTGACCTGGGCGGCGCGCAGCGGCCGGATCGAGGCGATGGCGGCGCTGCTGGCCCGCGGCGCCGACATCGACGGTGCCCCGCACAACGGCGCCGCGCTGCACTGGGCGCTGCTGAGCCATCGGGCTGAGGCGATGCACTGGCTGATCGGCCAGGGCGCCGATGTCAGCCGGGGCGTGCCCTGGGGCGACACGGCCGACGTCACCCCGCTGCACATGGCGGCCGGCTGGGCCAGCGACCCGGGCGCCACCCGCCTGCTGCTGCGGCACGGCGCGGACCCGACGGTCCGCGACCGGACCTACAACAGCACCCCGCTCGGCTGGGCCGAGCATTTCGGCCATCCGGAGGTGGCGGCGGTGCTGAAGGGCGATTCGGAGGGCGAATCCGGCGCGTGAACAGCCGGAAGGTCCGGAGCGGGGACGCTCCGGACCGTCGTTTGACTCAGCCCAGCGGAATATTTCGGGCCGTCAGTCGTCGTACAGGTGCAAGACGCTGAAAGAGGACCGGAAAATGGTCAAGCCACCAGCGGAATATGCGCCAACATTCGCTGAGATCACGGAGTACGATCACGAACATGTGACTATATACCGAAAAATACTGGATGCGGCGGAGAAGAAGGCGGACTGGCGCGACGCCGCCGGAGTCATCCTGGGCATTGACCCGCGTCAGAATCCGAAGCGAGCACGCCACTCCTATGAGAGCCACCTGGCCCGCGCGCGCTGGCTAGCGGAGCAGGATCATCTTCGGTGGCTGGGGCATGGCCGTTCCTCTTAGCCGGGCAGGCTGGGGACCGCACTGGTTTGGAAATCCGCAGACTCCCTTGATTTCGTGTCACACCGCTTTGCGATACGCCAAAACGACAAAGGGCGCCTTACGGCGCCCTCAGCGATTGGTAGCCGGAAAATTGGCTGGGGGACTAGGATTCGAACCTAGGCTGGCGGAGTCAGAGTCCGCTGTCCTACCACTAGACGATCCCCCAGCGGCCGGCGGGAGGGTGTCTACCCCAGCGATCCGCCCGTGTAAAGGCCTGCGTGCACGAACGGCAGCCATGCCGCGAAAGGATGCGACCCCACGCCCGCCGGTCCGATCCGTTGCCGATCATCGTCGGCACTCACGGCGAACGCATCGCCCAGCCGGTTCCCGGACTCCCTACGTCTCGGTCTCCATGAAAAAGATCGTCATGGCGAGCCCCGAAGGGGCGTGGCCATCCAGGCTGTCGCCACCCGAGCGACGGTTGAAACACTGGATGGGCCCACGGCTTTCGCCGGGGTCGCCATGACGGCATGGGGGTAGTGACTGCTGTCCAGATCAATCGGGATGCGGTCTCGCCAGCCCCTGAGTCGTTGCTTCGATCAAAATCGTCGTGGTGCCCTTCTCCCAACGTCATGCGAGGAGGCGAGGCCAGCGGTCCATGCCGCCGCCCACACCGTCGACCGCGTCGCGATGATACGGTTCCGATTGACTTTTTGTTCCTTATTTGTTCTAATCCTTGCATGGTCGATGATGCCATCAAAGCCGGGACTCCCTCCGCCGCTTCGCCGGCCACGGATGAGGCTGGCCAGGACGCGGCGATGCTGTCCGGGCTGGCGACGCTCGCCGAGGCGCTGGCCGCGGGATTCCAGGCCCAGGGCATGGCCGCCCTCCAGGCCAGCGATCTCGACCGCGCCGGAGAGGCCGAGACCCGCTTTAGCAGCCTCTTCCTCGGCATCCGCCGTGCCATCGCGCTGAAGATGAAGCTGCGCCGGCAGCGCGAGGAGGCGCAGCGCGAGGCCGGGCAGGACCGGGACTGGCGGCGCGACCAGAAGGGCGACCGGCGCGGCGCCGTCGCCGACCGCGTCTCCCGCGGCATCGCCGCGGGAAAGCCCCAGGCCAGGGAAAGGCTGACTGCCAAACTCTGGGAAAAGCTGACCGAGGACGAGCGCATCGACGCCGACCTCGCCGACACCGCCTTGCCGATCGAGGCCCTGATCCGCCGCCTCTGCCGCGAGATCGGCCTGTCCCGCCATGCCCTCGCCGCCGCCCTCGACCCCGACCTGGCGGCGGCCGGGCCGGCCGCCAGCCCCGCGGCGGCAGCCCCCGCAAGCCCGGCTCAGCCGGACCCTCGCTATTCCCGCTATACCAAGGGACACTACCATGTCGTGCCGGCCGCCGATCTCGGCCTGCCGGAAGGCGACACCTACCTCGTCAACATCACCACCGGCGAGGTCTTCCAGTCCAGCACCGGTGACGTCGTGAAGCGGCTGCCCATGGACGACCGCCCGCCCGACTTGACCCGATCCGTCCCGCCGGCCAGTTCCCCGCCGCCCGCCGAGGCGGCCCCGCCCGATCCCGGCGGCACCGGGCCACCCGGCGGTGCCGGGCCGACCGCGGCGCCTGCGTCACCCGACCCCCGGCCGTCGCCCGCCGCCGCGGTGCTGCCGTCCGAGCGGTCCCTGCCGAGCGACTGGCGAACACGGACCCGCGCCGATTGGGTCGAATCCCGCCGCCGCCTGCGCGAGGAACAGCGTCGGCTCCACCCGACGGCACCGCGCCCGTCCTGAGCGGATCGCCGATCCATGCCCGCGAAAGAAGAATGTCATCCTCGGGAGGATCCAGGGGCCGCCAGAACGGCTCTCGGAGGCCCCTGGATTGCCCGGTCAAGCCGGGCAATGACAGAAAGGGGGAAACGCTCCGGTCTCTGAAACTCGGATTCGGAACCCCGGATGCGACTCCGGGGGCATTTCCACTTTGGCCGTCGCTGCGCTACAGTTCGATGAAGGGACGGAGGCGCCGTTCGAAACGGGACGGACGGCCATGGAAGGAATGTCAGTGGTGGAGTCGATCGCGATCGCCGAGGCCACCGCGGCCGGCGATCGACGTCGGTCGGCGGAGCCCGAACCTCTCTATGCCGCGGTGGATCTCGGCACCAACAACTGCCGCCTGCTGATCGCCCGCGCTGCGACCGGCGGCTTCCAGGTGGTCGACGCCTTCAGCCGCATCGTCCGGCTGGGCGAGGGCGTCGGCGCGACCGGGCGGCTGCAGCCCGAGGCGATGCAGCGCACCGTGTCGGCGCTGCGCATCTGCGCCGCCAAGATCCGGCGGCAGAACGTGATCCTGTCGCGCGCGGTGGCGACCGAGGCCTGCCGCCAGGCCGGCAACTTCCCGGCCTTCCGCGACCGGGTGCGGCGCGAGACCGGCCTGCTGCTGGAGATGATCCCGGCGGCGGAGGAGGCGCGCCTGGCCGCGGCCGGCTGCGCGCCGCTGCTGGACCCCGCGATCCCGCACGCCATCATCTTCGACATCGGCGGCGGCTCGACCGAGCTCACCTGGCTGGAGTTCGATGCCGACGGCCAGGCGGTGACGCTCGACGCGCTCAGCATGCCGCTCGGCGTCGTCTCCCTGGCCGAGCTGCATGGCGGCCACGAGGTCTCGGCCGAGACCTATGCGGCGATGACCGCCACGACAGCCGCCGCCCTGGCTGATTTCGAGGCGCGCAACAACCTGCGCGGACTGATTGCCCAGGGCCGGGTGCAGATGATCGGCTCCTCCGGCACCGTGACCACTCTGGCCGGGGTGCATCTCGGCCTGCCGCGCTACATCCGCTCCGAGGTCGATGGCTGCACGCTGACCTTCGAGCAGGCGCGCCGCGCCAGCCGCATGCTGCTGGGCCTCGACTATGCGGCGCGGTCGTCCTATCCCTGCATCGGTCGCGACCGGGCCGACCTGGTGCTGGCCGGTTGCGCCATCCTCGAGGCGATCTGCGACACCTGGCCGGTCGGCAAGCTGCGGGTCGGCGACCGCGGCGTGCGCGAGGGCATCCTGTTCGACCTGCTGGCCGAGGCGCAGTCGCGCCACGCCTGACACTATCCGAGTGAGATGAAGACACCGAAGAAGCCGGGCGCCGCGAGGGCAGGGGGGCCGAGCGGCCGCGGCAGCCGCGGCCTGACCGTCCGGGTCAAGACCGCGAGCCAGCGGACCGCGTCCTCGACCCGCTGGCTCGAACGCCAGCTCAACGACCCCTATGTCGCCGAAGCCAAGCGCCTGGGCTACCGGTCCCGCGCGGCCTTCAAGCTGGTGCAGCTGGACGACAAGCTGGCCCTGCTGCGCCGCGGCATGCGGGTGGTCGACCTCGGCTGCGCCCCCGGCGGCTGGGTCCAGGTGGCGCTGGAGCGGGTCGGGCCGCAGGGCAAGGTGGTGGGGATCGATTATCTCGGTATGGACCCGGTGCCGGGGGCGACGCTGCTGGAGATGGATTTCCTCGATCCGCAGGCCCCGGACCGGCTGAAGGAAGCCCTGGCCGGGCCGGCCGACATCGTGCTCAGCGACATGGCGGCGCCGACCGTCGGCCATCCGGCGACCGACCATCTGCGAATCATGGCGCTGGCCGAGACCGCGGCCGATTTCGCCCTCGACGTGCTGGTGCCGGGCGGCGCCTTCGTCGCCAAGCTGTTCCAGGGCGGGGCGGAGAAGGACCTGCTCGACATCCTCAAGCGCAACTTCGCCAAGGTCCGCCACGTCAAGCCAGCCGCCAGCCGCCAGGACAGCTCCGAGGTCTATGTCGTGGCCACCGACTTCAAGGGCCGCGATCCGCGGGACGCAACGCTGGCCCCCTAGATCTGCGCTTCACAACGGCCCGAGGGGGGTTATATTGCGGCGCTTCCAAGCTCTGGGAGCCCCACATGCAGTTCCGCGACGCCCTGACCTTCGATGACGTCCTGCTGGTCCCGCAGGCCTCGTCGATCCTGCCCGCCGAAGCGGACACGCGGACCAGGCTGACCAAGCGCATCGAGCTGGGCATCCCGCTGCTCTCCGCCGCCATGGACACCGTGACCGAGGCGCCGCTGGCGATCGCCATGGCCCAGGCCGGCGGCATCGGCGTGATCCACCGCAACCTCGACATCGAGCGCCAGGCCGAGGAAGTGCGCAAGGTCAAGCGCTTCGAGAGCGGCATGGTGGTGAACCCGATCACCATCGGCCCTGACGCCAGCATGGCCGAGGCGCTGGCGCTGATGGACCGGCATGGCATCTCCGGCTTCCCGGTGGTGGAGAAGAGCGGCAAGCTGGTCGGCATCCTGACCAACCGCGACGTCCGCTTCGCCACCAACCCGACCCAGCCGGTGCGCGAGCTGATGACCAAGGACAAGCTGGTCACGGTGCGCGAGGGCGTCGGCAAGGATGAGGCCAAGCGCCTCCTCCACCAGAACCGGATCGAGAAGCTGCTGGTGGTCGACCAGGACTACCGCTGCATCGGGCTGGTCACGGTCAAGGACATCGTCAAGGCCCAGCTGCACCCCAACGCCTGCAAGGACGAGCAGGGCCGCCTGCGCGTCGCCGCCGCCACCGGCACCGGCGACAAGGGCATCTCACGCGCCGAGGCGCTGTTCGACGCCGGCGTCGACGTGCTGGTGCTGGACACGGCGCACGGCCATTCCGAGGGCGTGCTGAAGAGCGTGGAGCGGGCGCGCCGCCTGACCAATTCGACCCAGCTTGTGGCCGGCAACGTCGCCACCGGCGATGCCGCCAAGGCGCTGATCGACGCGGGGGCGGATGCGGTCAAGGTCGGCATCGGCCCGGGGTCGATCTGCACCACCCGCATGGTCGCCGGCGTCGGCGTGCCGCAGCTGACCGCGGTGATGGATTGCGTCGAGGTCTGCCGCAAGGCCGGCATCCCGGTGATCTCCGACGGCGGCATCAAATATTCCGGCGACCTGGCCAAGGCGATCGCCGCCGGTGCCGACGTGGTGATGCTGGGCTCGCTGTTCGCCGGCACCGACGAGGCGCCGGGCGAGGTGATCCTGTACCAGGGCCGGTCCTACAAGAGCTACCGGGGCATGGGGTCGCTCGGCGCCATGGCGCGCGGCTCGGCCGACCGCTACTTCCAGCAGGAGGTGTCGGACACGCTGAAGCTGGTGCCGGAGGGCGTCGAGGGCCGGGTGCCGTACAAGGGCCCGATCGCCAATGTCGTCCACCAGCTGGTGGGCGGGCTGAAGGCGGCAATGGGCTACACCGGCAGCCGCACCATCGCCGACCTGCACCAGCGGGCGGAGTTCGTGCGCATCACCAATGCGGGCCTGCGCGAGAGCCATGTCCACGACATCACCGTGACCCACGAGGCCCCGAACTACCGCCCGGGGCTGTAACGGGGCTTTTGAGGCCCGTCCCCTTTCTGTCATTGCCGGGCTTGACCCGGCAATCCAGGGGCCGCCCGGAGCGGCATCGGCATTCTCCGGATGCCCGGGTCAAGCCCGGGCATGACAGTTTGGACTAGGCCCTCTCTGTCGCAGCCCCGCCCGTAACGCTGGCCCGTTCCATCGGCCGTCCCTATTCTGGCCGGCCCACGGATTCAACCGGCACGGGCACCCATGGACGCTTCCGACGATCCCTTCCTGTGGCTCGAGGACATCGACGGCACGCAGGCCCTCGACTGGGTCCGGGCGCGCAATGCCGAGAGCACCGGCCGCTTCGCCGAGACGGCGGAGTTCGAGCGGATGCGCCGGCAGATGCTGGAGATCCTCGACTCCGAGGCCAAGCTGCCGCACGTCGTCCGCCGCGGCGACCGCTACTACAATTTCTGGCGCGACGCGGCCCATCCGCGCGGCCTGTGGCGGCGCACGACGCTGGCGTCGTTCCGCACCGCCGAGCCGGTGTGGGAGGTGCTGCTCGACCTCGACGCTCTGGCCGAGGCCGAGGGCGAGAACTGGGTCTGGCACGGCTCCGACGTGCTGGAGCCGGACTACAAGCGTTGCCTGGTCGCCCTGTCGCGCGGCGGCGCCGACGCCCATGTCGTGCGCGAATTCGACCTGGAGAGCCGCGCCTTCGTTCCCGACGGCTTCTTCCTGCCCGAGGCGAAGAGCCGCTTCGGTTGGAAGGATGCCGATTCGATCTATGTCGGCACCGATTTCGGCCCCGGGTCGCTGACCCGCTCCGGCTATCCGCGGATCTCCAAGCTGTGGCGGCGCGGCCAGCCGCTGGCCGAGGCGACGACCGTCTATGAGGGCCAGGAGGACGACCTCGCGGTCGACGCCTTCCACGACCGCTTCCCAGGCTTCGAGCGGGATTTCGTCGCCCGGCGCATCGACTTCTACACCAGCGAGCTGTTCCTGCTGGGCGACGACGGCGCCCTGACCCTGGTCGACCTGCCGCGCGACGCCGAGGCCGGCACCCATGGCCCCTGGCTGATGGTGTCGCCGCGGACGGAGTGGACGGTCAGCGGCCACACCTATGCCGGCGGCGCGCTGCTGGCCGCCCGCTTCGACGACTGGATCGCCGGCAAGCGCGAGCCCGTCGCGTTGTTCGAGCCGAGCGAGACGACGGCGCTGTCGAGCTATTCCGGCACCCGCAACCACCTGGTGCTGCAGATCCTCGACGATGTGAAGAGCCGGGTCGAGGTGCTGACGCCGGGCGAGGGCGGCTGGCAGCGCGGCACCCTGCAAGGCCTGCCCGAGGCCGCCACCATCGCCTATGTCGCCACCACCCCGCACCAGGACGACGAGATCCTGGTGCTGGCCTCCGGCTTCCTCGAGCCGGACACGCTGTATCGCGGCACGGCCGGTGAGTCCGGCTTCGAATCGCTGAAGCAGGCGCCGTCCTTCTTCGACGCCTCGCCCTATGCGGTGGAGCAGCATTTCGTCGCCTCGGCCGACGGCACGCGGGTGCCGTATTTCGTGGTGGCGCGGAAGGACCTGCCGCGCGACGGCACGGCCCCGGTGCTGCTGACCGGCTATGGCGGCTTCGAGATCCCGCTGCTGCCGCACTACATCCCGGGCGAGGGGCGGCTGTGGCTCGACCGCGGCGGCGTCTATGCCGTGGCCAATATCCGCGGCGGCGGCGAATATGGCCCGCGCTGGCACCAGGCGGCTCTGCGCGAGAACCGGCCGCGCGCCTATGAGGATTTCGCCGCGGTGGCGCGCGACCTGGTGGCTCGCGGCATCACCTCCGTGCCCCGCCTCGGCATCGAGGGCGGCAGCAATGGTGGGCTCTTGGTCGGCAACATGCTGACAACGTATCCCGAGCTGTTCGGCGCCATCGTCTGCGCCGTGCCGCTGCTCGACATGAAGCGCTACACCAAGCTGCTGGCCGGCGCCTCCTGGGCCGCGGAATACGGCGACCCGGACAAGCCGGAGGAGTGGGCGTTCCTGCAGGCCTTCTCGCCGTACCAGAACCTGCGCCAGGACGCGGCGTACCCGCCGGTGCTGTTCCTGACCTCGACCCGCGACGACCGGGTGCATCCCGGCCATGCCCGCAAGATGGCGGCGAAGATGATCGGGATGGGCCGGGATGTCCTCTATTACGAGAACATCGAAGGCGGCCACGGCGCCGCCGCCAACAACGCCCAGACCGCCTTCAACCAGGCGCTGATCCACGCCTTCCTGTGGGAGAGGCTGGGCGGGCGATAGGCCATGCCGGACGTCGCCATCGTCGGGGCGGGCGCGGCCGGTCTGGCGGCGGCGCGGCGCCTCCAGGAGTTGAAGGTCTCCTTCGTCGTGCTTGAGGCGCGCCCGCGGATCGGCGGCCGCGCCTTCACCGACACCGAGACGCTGGGCGCGCCGGTCGATCTCGGTGGCCATTGGCTGCATTCCCCGGCGTTGAACCCGCTGACGCCGCTGGCGGAGCGGTATGGCATCCGGGTCGACCGCTCGCCCGGTCCGGCCCGGCTGGCGATCGACGGCCGCCTGCTGTCGGGGGCAGAGGAGGCCGCGGCCGAGGCCGGCATCGCCGACGGCTTCGCCCGCATCGCCGCCAGCCGGAACGATGGCGCCGTGTCCGACCTGGTCCAGGAGGACGGCACCGGGCTTTTTGAGGCCGCGTTCCTGGCCAAGCAGGGCGTTCCGCCGGCCGAATGCTCGAGCATCGACTTCGCCCGCTATGTCTGGGAGGGCGACGACTGGCCGGTTCTGGACGGGCTGGGTGCCCTGGTCGCACGCCACGCCCGGTCGGTGCCGGTGGAGCTGGACACCCCCGTGACCCGGATCGCTTGGCACGGCCGGGAGCGTGTCGCGGTCGAGACGCCGCGCGGCAGGGTCGAGTCTCGGGCGGTGATCGTCACTGTGCCGACCGGTGTCCTCGCCGGTGATGCCTTGCGCTTCGACCCGCTGCTGCCGGGCTGGAAGCAGCAGGCGATCGCCGACCTGCCGATGGGCAGCTGCAACAAGCTGTCGCTCGGCCTCACGGGCAATCCCTTCGGCGAGGTCGCCGGGTCGATCCTGGCAGCGGGATCGGGTGCCGACCGGTCGGTCGAGTTCCTGTTGCGCGAGGACGGCCGCGACATCGTCACGATGATGGTCAACGGCGCCTTCGCCAAGGATCTGGCCGCCGCCGGCGCGCCGGCGATGATCGACTATGCGGTCGGCCGGCTGTCCGCGCTGTTCGGCTCCGACATCCGCTCGGCCCTCACCGGCCGCCATGTCCTGGCCGATTGGGACCACGACCCCTGGGCCGCCGGCTGCTATGCCGTCGCCTGCCCGGGCGCGGCGGCGGCGCGCGAGACCCTGGCCCGGCCGGTCGAGGACCGCCTGTTCTTCGCCGGCGAGGCCGTGCATGACCGTTACATGGGCGACGTGCACGGCGCGCATCTCAGCGGCGAGGCGGCGGCCGAGGACGCGGCCCGCGCCATCTTCGGCGGAAAAGCAGCCCCTCATTCCTGAATGTGGGGCATTCAGCCCTGTCGGGCTGCCCCGACTGCACGCCGCCCCGATCATGCTGCCGCATCACATCTCCTGCGGAGGCATCTTGGTTTCAACACCTCTCATGATTCTGGTCGCGGGCCCGTATCGGTCGGGCACCGGCGACGATCCCGGCCGGATCGCGGCCAATATGCGGGCGATGAACGAGGCCGCATTGCGCCTGTTCCGCGCCGGCCACCTGCCGGTCACCGGCGAGGCCCTGGCCCTGCCGTTGCTCGAAACCGCAGGCTCGGTCGGCCTCGGCGACCCGGTGTTCGACGAAATCTTCCACCCGATCGGCGACCGCGTGGCGCGGCGTTGCGACGCCTGCCTGCGGATCGGCGGCCCGTCCGCCGGGGCCGAGGCGATGGTGGCGATCTTCCGGCAGGCCGGGCGGCCGGTCTATCGCAGCCTGTCCGAGGTGCCGGGATGCGCATGATGCAGGACCGGATCCGGATCCGATCGGTCGAGACCTTGTCCGACGACTGGTACGTGCTGAAGAAGACCACTTTCGACTACCGGCGCCAGGACGGCAGCTGGCAGACCCTGAGCCGCGAGACCTATGACCGCGGCAACGGCGCGGCGCTCCTGCTCTACGACCCGGCGCGCGGCCGGGTGCTGCTGACCCGGCAGTTCCGCTTCCCGGCCTTTGTCAACGGCCATCCGGAGCCGCTGATCGAGGCCTGCGCCGGCCTGCTCGACGACCGCGACCCCGAGACCGCGATCCGCCAGGAGGCGGAGGAAGAGACCGGATATCGAGCGGCGGCGCCGCGCCGGGTGTTCGAGGCCTTCATGAGCCCGGGGTCGGTGACCGAGCGGCTCGTCTTCTTCGTCGCCGAATACAGCTTGACCGACCGAGCCTCGGAAGGCGGCGGGGTGGCGGCCGAGGGCGAGGACATCGAGATCCTGGAGCCGACCCTCGCCGAGGCGCTGGCCATGATCGGGCGCGGAGAGATCATGGACGGCAAGACCATTCTCCTGCTGCAATACGCCCAGCTGCACCGATTGCTGGGTTGAACGTGACCACGGGCGAGCCGAACTGGGACGACATCCGCATCTTCCTCGCCGTCGCCCGGTCCGGCAGCCTGACCGAGGCCGCGCGGCGCCTGGGGCTGAGCCAACCGACCATCGGCCGGCATCTGCGGTCGCTGGAGGAACTCGCCGGCGCCCGGCTGTTCGACCGGCTGCCGAACCGGCTGGAGCTGACCGCGCGGGGCCGGGCGCTGCTGCAGGCTGCCGGCGGCATGGAGGAGGGGGCGGGCGCCCTGCTGCGGGAGTTGCACCAGGCCGCCGCGGCCGAGGCGGAGCCGGTGCAGGTGACCGCCACCAGCTCGGTCTCGCTGTTCCTGACCACCCATCTGCAGGCGCTGCTGGCCGAGAGCGGCCAGGCGATCGCGGTCGGCGCTTCGCGCGACCGGGCCAATCTCGCCCGGCGCGAGGCCGACATCGCGCTGCGGATGCGCCGGGTGCCGGAAGAGGGGGATCTGGCCGCCCGGCGGATCGGCCGCATCGGCTTCGCCCTCTATGCCGCGCGGGCCTATCTCGAACCTCGCGGCCTGACGGGCGATGGCAGCCTCGCCGGCCTGGATTTCATCGGCCTGCCGGAGCCGGAGCGGACGCCGTCGCAATCCGCCTGGTTCGACGCCGTGGCCGCCCAGGGCGTCCTGCGCTGCCGGCTGGGTGAGGTCCATCTGCGCCACCGCGCGGCGGCCGACGGGCTCGGCGTGGCGCTGCTGCCCTGCTTCCTTGGCGATGCCGACGGCCGGCTGCAGCGCCTCGGCGACCCGGTGCCGGAGCTGGCCGAGGACATCTATCTGATGCTGCATGGCGACCTGCGCCGTGACGCCGCCGTCCGCGCCGTGGCCGAGGCCCTGGCCGCCCTGTTCCGGCGCCAGCGCCACGCCCTGTCCGGGGAGGACGCCGCATCCCCGGAGGCAACTTCCGTTCCGTCTCGATTCGCTATAGATTCGTAAGGTTCATGCTGCGAATTGCCCAAGAATTGCCCGATATTCCATTCTTATTGATCACTCCGATTTGATCCTTTCGCTCGTTTCGATCAGAGATTGGGAGGCCCCATGGCGACGGCCTTTTTGCCCGGATTGCATCGGCGGGACGCGCTTCTCGGGCTCGGTGGCGCGGCTCTGCTGGCCTCGCTCGGATGCCGGCGGCTGGATCCGGTGAAACCGCTGCCTGTGATTCCGGACACAGCCTATGCCATCGATGTCCACTGCCATGTCTTCAATGCCCGGGACCTGCCGATCGCCAGCTTCGTGCTCGACGTGGTGCTGGAAGGCCAGCCGGTCGGCGGGTTGCCGCTGGTTCCGCTGGTGACCCTGGTGTCGCTGGTCATGAACCGCAGCGCCTGGTCGCCACAGCGGGAGCTTCGGGAGCTCGAACGCGGACGGACGCCTGCCGACGGCGATCTGATCCAGGCGGATATCGAGAGGGCGGCGGCGGATCTGCTGACCAACACGCCGGACGCTGCGGCCTTTCGCCAGAAGGCGGTCGAGCTGCTGTCTGGCGATGGCGCGAGGCTGGCGACGGCCGAGGCCCTGGGGGACGGAGATCTCGAGCTGCTGGACCGTCTGGCGAACCGCGACCCGAGCCGCGCGGCCAGATCCCTGGCGTTGTCGCCGCGGGCCCGGATGGGGGCGCTGCCGGCGGAGGCGGCGCGGGGCGTCACTACGATCGAGGACGAGGTCACCGGCGTGTTCCGCCTCGCCCAGTTGGTGACCCGCCCACGGGCCGAGTTGGTGCAGCGGCTGATCACCCTGCCGGCGCGAAACGACGGCGATGTGGCGCTGTTGGTCCCGGCCCTGATCGACTACGGCAAGTGGCTGAACGAGGTGAGCAGCCCGCTGCGCGACCAGATCGACGTGATGGCCGCGATCGCGCGCCGGCCGGGCTCCTACGCGGTTCATCCCTATGTGCCGTTCTGCCCGTGGCGGCAGATGGTGGAGCCCGGTCTCCTGGCGATGGTCAAGGATGCCGTCGAGCAACGCGGCTTCATCGGCGTGAAGCTGTACCCGGTCATGGGCTTCCTGCCTTACGGCAATGCCGAGGCGCCGGATCCCGACGCGTATCCGCCAAGGCTCCGTCAGACCGGGCCGGACTGGGCGGCCCGTCTCGACCAGGGCCTGGCCGCGCTCTACGACTGGTGCGTCGCCGAGGATGTGCCGGTGATGGCGCATTGCTCGTACAGCCAGTTCCCCAACCCGGCGGCAGGGGAACGCGGCGCGCCGACGGCCTGGCGGCCGGTGCTCGACCGATGGCCCGGCCTGCGCCTGAACCTCGGCCATTTCGGCGGCTTCTGGGACCTTGCCGAGGTCGGGTCCAACGGCTGGACCGCGACGATCGTCGCGATGATGGCCGCCTATCCGAACCTCTATGCCGATCTGAGCGACTACGACGCGGTGGCGGAGCGGACGGCCGATCAGAAGGCGAAGAACGAGACGGTGCTGCGGGCGTTGAACGGCATCCTGGACAGCCAGGGCGGCCCGGCCCGGTCCCGCCTGATGTACGGCACCGACTGGGTGATGCTGTCGAAGGCCCCGGGGAACGGGGCCTACTATGAGGGGATGCGGACCGGCCTCACCAGCAGGCTCGGCATGAGCGCCACCCAGGCGGCCGGCTTCATGGGGATGAACGCCGCCCGGTTCCTCGGCATCGCGCTCGAGAATGGCGGCAAGCCCAAGAGTCGGCAGCGCCTCGAGGCGTTCCATGCCCGGCACGGCGGCGTCCCGGCGAGCTTCTGGACCCGCTGGGACGGCGCCGCCGCCTTTGCCTGACCCCGCGCGGGTCCGGCTACTCCGCCGCTTGGCGCTGCCCCTGGCTGTGGATGATCTGCCACAGCTTCTGCGGCGTCGCCGGCATGTCGACATGCTCGACCCCGAGCGGCGACAGCGCGTCGACGATGGCGTTGATGATCGACGGCGGCGCGCCGATCGCCCCGGCCTCGCCGGCGCCCTTCACGCCCAGCGGGTTCGTGGTGCAGGGGATCTCGTTGTACTTGAAGGTGACGAAGGGCAGGTCGACCGCCCGCGGCATGGCGTAGTCCATGAAGGATCCGGACAGCAGCTGGCCGCTGTCGGAGTCGAACACCGCATGCTCCAGCAGCGCCTGGCCGAGCCCCTGGGCGATGCCGCCATGGACCTGGCCGGTCACCATCAGCGGGTTCAGCACCCGGCCGAAATCGTCCACCACGGTGTAGCGCAGGATCTCCAGCGACCCGGTGTCGCCGTCGATCTCCAGCTCGACGATATGGGCGCCGTTCGGGAAGGTGGCCGAGGGCGGGGTGAAGCTGCCGCGCTCCTCGAACACGATCTCGGTGTCGGCGGCGGCCTCTGTCTGGGCGGCGATCTCGGCCAGGGTCAGCGCCCGATCGGTGCCGACCACGGTGAAGCGGCCGTCGACCAGGGCGATGTCGACCGCCGCCGTCTCCAGCAGGTCGGCCGCCCGCAGCTTGGCCTTGTCCTGCACCTTCAGCGACCCGTCGCGGATCGCGGCGCCGCCGACCGGGATCGAGCGCGAACCGCCGGTGCCGTTGCCGGTGCGGACCAGGTCGGTGTCGCCCTGGACAATGGTGACCTGGTCTGGCTCGACTCCGAGATGCTCGGCGATGATCTGCTTGTAGGCGGTCTCGTGGCCCTGGCCGTTGGTCTGGGTCCCGACATAGACCGTGACCTTGCCGTCGCGGGCGACCCGGACATCGGCGGCCTCGTCCTCGCCGCCGGCGCAGGCCTCGACATAGGTGGCGATGCCGAGCCCGCGATACTTGCCCTTGGCCGCCGAGTCGCGGCGGCGCGCCTCGAAGCCGGCGACATCGGCGATCTGCGCCGCCTCCTCGAGGTTGCGGGTGAACTCGCCGCTGTCATAGGTCACGCCGGTGACCGTGGCATAGGGCATCGCCGAGGGCGGGATGAAGTTGCGGCGCCGCAGCTCGACCGGGTCGATGCCCAGCACCCGCGACGCGTGGTCGACGATGCGCTCGACATTGTAGGCCGCCTCCGGCCGCCCGGCGCCGCGATAGGCGTCGACCGGCTGGGTGTTGGTGAACACGCCGCGCACCCGCTCATACACGCCCTGCAGCGTGTAGAGGCCGTTCAGCATCTGGGCGCCGCCGGCCATGGTCGGGATGAAGGGCGCGAAGTTCGACAGATAGGCGCCCATATTGGCGATCAGGTCGACCCGCAGCGCCAGGAAGCGGGCGTCCTTGTCGACCGCCAATTCGACCGTGGTGACGTTGTCGCGGCCGTGGTCGTCGCTGATGAAGGCCTCGGTCCGCTCCGACGTCCATTTCACCGGCCGGCCGAACTTGCGCGCGGCGTAGAGGGTCGCCGGGTATTCCGGGTACATGAACAGCTTCATGCCGAAGCCGCCGCCGACATCGGTGCTGCGGACCAGGAACTGCTCCGGCGGCAGCTTGAAGATGTCGTTCGCCAGCATGTCGCGCAGCATATGCACGCCCTGGCAGGAGACGTAGAGCACGAAGCGGCCGTCGGTGGCGTCCCAGTCGGCGTGGCAGCAGCGCGGCTCCATCGGCGAGGCGACGACCCGGTTGTTGACCAGGTCGACCTTGACCACCCGGTCGGCCTGGGCGAACAGCGCCTCGACCTTGTCCTTCTCGCCGAACTCCCAGTCGAAGCACAGATTGGTCGGCGCCTTGTCCCAGATCGCAGGGCCTTCCAGCGTGCCGACGAGGTCGGTCGCGGAGGGCAGCGAATCATAGTCGACCTCGATCGCCTCGGCGGCGTCCTTGGCCTGTTCGATGGTCTCGGCCACCACCAGCGCCACCGCCTCGCCGACATGGCGGACCCGGCCGCGCGCCAGGATCGGCCGCGGCGGCAGCACCTGGTCGGAGCCGTCGCGATTCTTCACCGGGGCGTAGCATTTCAGGTCGGCGATGCCGTCCGCTTCGAGATCGGCGATGGTGACGATGCCGATCACGCCCGGCATCGCCGCGGCCGCCGTGGTGTCGATGCCGCGGATCTCGGCATGGGCGAAGGGCGACCGCAGAAACCAGGCCTGGGCCTGGCCCGGGGCGGACACATCATCGGTGTAGCGGCCGCCGCCCTTGAGCAGGCGGGGGTCCTCGCTGCGGCGCATGGGCTGGCCGATGCCGAACTTCGTCGCCACGATGTTTTCCTCCCGGGGTCTGAATCGGTTTAGGATCGGCCGTGACGCCGCGGGCGTCAATGCCATGTCAGACAATAGCTGCGCCGAAAGCAGGGCGGGATCTTGCGCGGGCGCAGCGAGGGGCTGGTATTGGGGGCTGGTCTTCGCTACATAAGCGCCATCGCCGGCTGCCGGGCGCAGCCGGCCGTTTTCGTTTGTCGACAGGTGTCCCTTGCAGCAGGTCTTGCTCGTCATCCACGTACTGATCGCAGTGGCCCTGATCGGGGTCATCCTGATACAGCGCAGCGAGGGCGGCGGCCTGGGCATCGGCGGCGGTGGCGGCGGCGGGCTGGTCTCGATCCGCGGCCAGGCCAACCTGCTGACCCGAATCACCGCCGGCCTGGCGGGCGCCTTCATGATCACGAGCATCGTCCTGGCGATCATGGCCGGCGCCCACCGCGCCGGCTCCGCGATCGTCAACGAGGTGCCGGCGGCGCCGGCGCAGAGCGCACCGGCCAGCACCGCGCCGGCCGGACCGTCGGTTCCGACGACCGAATAACCCGTCGGCATATCTGTCATGTCGGGGCGGCCCAGGTTCCGGGCCGCCTCGTTGTTTTTGGCTGGACGAATCTGGGGTAGGGTTGAATTCCATGACGCGGTACATCTTCATTACCGGCGGCGTGGTCTCCTCGCTTGGCAAGGGACTGGGCGCAGCAGCACTCGGGGCACTTCTTCAGGCGCGGGGCTTCAAGGTCCGGCTCCGGAAGCTGGACCCCTATCTCAACGTCGACCCGGGCACGATGAGCCCGACCCAGCACGGCGAAGTGTTCGTGACCGATGACGGGGCGGAAACCGACCTCGATCTCGGCCATTACGAGCGCTTCACCGGGGTCTCGGCCCGGAAGAGCGACAACGTCACCACCGGCAAGATCTATTCGGGCGTGATCGCGCGTGAGCGGCGCGGCGACTATCTCGGCGCCACGGTGCAGGTGATTCCGCACATCACCGACGCGATCAAGGAGTTCATCCGCTCCGACATCACCGACGAAGACTTCATCATCTGCGAGGTCGGCGGCACGGTCGGCGACATCGAGAGCCTGCCGTTCCTCGAGGCGATCCGCCAGTTCGGCAACGAGGTCGAGCCGGAGAACGCGCTGTTCCTGCACGTCACGCTGCTGCCCTACATCCCGGCGGCGGGCGAGCTGAAGACCAAGCCGACCCAGCATTCGGTGAAGGAGCTGCTGTCGGTCGGAATCCAGCCGGCGATGCTGCTGTGCCGCGCCGACCGGCCGATCCCGGCCAATGAGCGGCGCAAGATCGCGCTGTTCTGCAACATCCGGCCGGAACGGGTGATCGCCGCCCTCGACGTCGACACGATCTACAACGTGCCGATCTCCTACCACGAGGAAGGCTTCGACGATCAGGTCCTGTCCTATTTCGGCCTCGACCAGCCGAAGGCGCCGGACCTGTCGCGCTGGACCGGCATCGTCCAGCGCGTGCGCGCGCCGGAGGGCGAGGTCACCATCGGCGTGGTCGGCAAGTACACCTCGCTGATCGACAGCTACAAGAGCCTGGCCGAGGCCCTGACCCATGGCGGCATCGCCAACAACGTCAAGGTCAAGCTCGACTGGATGGATTCGCAGATCTTCGAATCGGAGGATGCGGTCAGCCATCTCGAGCATGTCCACGGCATCCTGGTGCCGGGCGGCTTCGGCGAGCGCGGGGCCGAGGGCAAGATCCGCGCCGCCCAGTTCGCGCGCGAGCGCAAAGTTCCGTATTTCGGCATCTGCTTCGGCATGCAGATGGCGGTGATCGAGGCGGCGCGCCACATGGCCGGCCTGCCGGCGGCGAACTCGACCGAGTTCGGCCCGACCAACGAGCCGGTGGTCGGCCTGATGACCGAATGGACCCGCGGCAACGCGCTGGAGACCCGCAAGTCGGACGGCGACCTGGGCGGCACCATGCGCCTCGGCGCTTATCCTGCGGCCCTGGTGCCGGGCAGCCGGGTGCAGGAGATCTACGGCGCGACCGAGATCAGCGAGCGGCACCGCCACCGCTACGAGGTCAACATCAACTACCGCGAGCGGCTGGAGCAGGCCGGGCTGTTCTTCTCCGGCCTGTCGCCGGACGGCGTGCTGCCCGAGATCGTGGAGCTGCCGGACCATCCCTGGTTCATCGGCGTGCAGTTCCATCCGGAGCTGAAGTCGAAGCCCTTCGACCCGCACCCGCTGTTCACCGACTTCATCCGCGCCGCGATCGAGCAGAGCCGGCTCGTCTGAGGACATGACCATGACCGCTGCCCGTCCCGTCACCGCAGGCCCCGTCACCTTCGGCAACGACCGCCCGCTGACCATCATCGCCGGCCCGTGCCAGCTGGAAAGCCGCGAGCACGCGCTGGAGATGAGCCAGGCGCTGGTCGAAATCACCGGCAGGCTCGGCCTCGGCCTCGTCTACAAGAGTTCCTTCGACAAGGCGAACCGCACCTCCGCCTCGGCCGCCCGCGGCCTGGGGATGGAGAAGAGCCTGCCGATCATGGCCGAGATCCGCGAAAAATTCGGCTGCCCGGTGCTGACCGACATCCACGACGCGGCGCAATGCGCGCCGGTGGCGGAGGCGGTCGACATCCTGCAGATCCCGGCCTTCCTGTGCCGCCAGACCGACCTCCTGCTGGCCGCCGGCGCCACCGGCCGGGTGATCAACGTCAAGAAGGGCCAGTTCCTGGCGCCCTGGGACATGAAGAACGTGGCGGCAAAGATCGCCTCGACCGGCAACGACAAGGTGCTGCTGACCGAGCGCGGCGTCAGCTTCGGCTACAACACCCTGGTCAGCGACATGCGCTCGCTGCCGATCCTGGCCCAGACCGGGTATCCGGTGGTGTTCGACGCCACCCATTCGGTGCAGCAGCCGGGCGGGCAGGGCACCAGCTCGGGCGGCGAGCGGCAGTTCGTGCCGGTGCTGGCCCGGGCCGCGGTCTCGATCGGCGTCGCCGCCGTGTTCATCGAGACCCACGAGGACCCGGACCACGCCCCGAGCGACGGCCCCAACATGGTGCCGATCAGCAAGCTCGAGGCGCTGCTGACCACCCTGGTCGCGCTCGACCGCATCGCCAAGGCCGACCCGGTCCGGATCTGAGCCGGTCCATGGTGTCGTAGGGCGCGGCGCACTATATTCATGGTGGCAGCCTCGGAGACCTGCATGTCCGCCGTGACCGTGCGCCTCGACGACGACACCGCGAACGCCCTCGATCGGCTGGCTGAAAGCCTCGACCGGTCGCCGGACGATGTCGCTGCGCAGGCTATTCGGGAATATGTTGCCCAGCAGGCTTGGCAGCGGGCCGAGATCGAGGCGGGGCTGGCGCAGGCGGATGCTGGCGATTTCGCCAGCGATGCCGATGTGGCGCGCGTGCTGAAGAAGTTCGGCCCTGCATGAAGGTCCGCTGGACCCGTCGCGCCCTTCAGCGGCTCGAGGAGATCGGCGACCACATCGCCCTGGATAACCCGGCCGCCGCATCTCGGGTTGTTGCCGTCATCGGGCAGAAGGTCGAAGGCTTGGCGGCGCATCCGCTTGTCGGCCGTGCCGGCCGGGTGGCAGGAACCCGTGAACTTGTGGTCGTTGGTACGCCTTATGTTGTGGCGTATCGCATCCGTGGGCAGCAGATCGCGATCCTGGCGGTCTTCCATGGAGCTCAGCGTTGGCCTGCCACCTTGTGAGAGTCGGCCCGGGTTCGCATGACGAACCCGGGCTCTGCTCGCTACTCCGCCGCGGCAGCCATCGTGGCGTATCGGCGTTCGGTGTCGGTGATGTAGTCGCGGGTGAGGGGGGCGGCGTCGCGCTTCCGGGCCAGCTGCATCTGGAACACCATGCAGGTGCCCATCCGGAACTCGTTCTCGCATCCCAGCAGGTAGAACTCCCACATCCGGCAGAAGCGCTCGTCATACAGCTTGGCGACGCGCTCCCGCTGCTCCTGGAAGCGCTGGTTCCACGCCGCCAGCGTGTCGGCGTAGTGGACTCGCAGGATCTCAATGTCGGTGACCCACAGGCCCTGGCGCTCGACCGCGGCCAGCACCTCCGACAGCGCCGGCACGTATCCGCCGGGGAAGATGTATTTGCGCAGCCACGGGCCGGTGTTGCCAGGCGGAGTCATCCGCCCGATCGAGTGCAGCAGCATGACGCCGTCATCGGCCAGCAGGTCGCGCACCTTGCCGAAGTATTCGTCGTAGTAGGCGACGCCGACATGCTCGAACATACCGACCGAGACGATCCGGTCGAAGCGCTGGTCGAGCAGGCGGTAGTCGCGCAGCTCGAACTTCACCCGGTTGCCCAGACCACGCTGGCGGGCGCGCTCCTCGGCCAGCTTCTGCTGCTCGACCGACAGGGTCACGCCGGTCACTTCGACCGGCGCCAGCTCGGCAAGCGTCATCGCCATGCCGCCCCAGCCGCTGCCGATGTCGAGCACGCTCTTGGCATCGTCGAGCAGCAGCTTGGCGGCGATGTGCCGCTTCTTGGCGATCTGGGCGGCCTCGATGCTGCTCACCCCATCGCCGAAATAGGCGCAGGAATACTGCATGTCCTCGTCGAGGAAGAGCTCGAACAGCTCGCGCGACAGGTCGTAGTGGTGGTGGACGTGCTCCTGCGCCTTGCCGACCGGGTTGTATTGCTGCAGCCGGCGCAGCCGGCGGCCGACCGAATTCAAGAGCGCCTGCAGCGGATAGCCGTCCAGCGCCTGGAAGTTCTGGCCGTACAGCGCGAACAGGTCGCGCAGCGTGGTCCCATCCTCCAGCGTCAGCGTGCCGTCCATATAGGCCTCGCCGACCGCCAGCGCCGGGGCGGCGAAGAGCCTCCGGTGCAATGTGGGGTCGTGCAGCCGGACCGAGGCGAAGGGGCCGGGCTGCTGGCCGGCGAAATCGCGGACGACGCCCCCGGCGTCGGTCACCCGCAGGCTCCCGGCCTGCACGAAGCGTGACAGCATATGAGAGAGAAGCCGCATTTCGGTACCCTGAGTTGCGCACTTTTGTCGCGAGGCTACTCCCCAAATTGACGCAGTTTCAACATGGCGGCGCCACAATCGGCGGATGTGAGGTTTGCCCTGGGCGCAGAGGTGAAAATCCTTGCATTTTCCGGTCCGCGGCACAGTCTGGCCGCGCCGATTCCCGCCCCACCACCCTTGCGCCAGCGAGAGGCAACCTTAATGACCGCGATCGTCGACATTCATGCCCGTCAGATTCTCGACAGCCGGGGCAACCCGACCGTCGAGGTCGACGTCACCCTCGAATCGGGCGCCTTCGGCCGCGCCGCGGTGCCGTCCGGCGCTTCGACCGGCGCCCATGAGGCGGTCGAGCTGCGCGACGGCGACAAGTCGGTCTATGGCGGCAAGGGCGTGATCAAGGCGGTCGATGCCGTCAATGGCGAGCTGTTCGACGCGCTGACCGGCCTCGACGCCGAGGACCAGATCGCGCTCGACCGCACCATGATCGAGCTCGACGGCACCCCGAACAAGGGCCGGCTCGGCGCCAACGCCATCCTCGGCGTCAGCCTGGCCGTGGCCCGCGCCGCAGCCGAGGATGCCGGCCTGCCGCTGTACCGCTATGTCGGGGGCGCCTATGCCAGCACGCTGCCGGTGCCGATGATGAACATCATCAATGGCGGCGCCCATGCCGACAACCCGATCGACATCCAGGAATTCATGATCCTGCCGATCGGCGCGCCGACCCTGGCCGAGGCGGTGCGCACCGGGTCGGAGGTGTTCCACGCCCTGCGCAAGAAGCTGAAGGATGCCGGCCACAACACCAATGTCGGCGACGAGGGCGGCTTCGCCCCCAATCTCAGCTCGGCCGACGAGGCGCTGAGCTTCATCGTCCAGGCGATCGAGGCCGCCGGCTACAAGCCGGGCGACGACGTGGTGCTGGGGCTGGATGCCGCATCGACCGAGTTCTACAAGGACAGCCGCTACGCGATGGAAGGCGAGGGCAAGACCCTCGATAGCGCCGGCCTCGTCGCCTATTACGAGGATCTGGTGAAGCGCTACCCGATCGTGTCGATCGAGGACGGCATGGCCGAGGACGACTGGGAGGGCTGGGCCGCGATCACCGGCGCCCTGGGCAAGCGCGTCCAGTTGGTCGGCGACGACCTGTTCGTCACCAACCCCGAGCGCCTGTCGCAGGGCATCGCCCGCGGCATCGGCAATTCGATCCTGGTCAAGGTCAACCAGATCGGCACTCTGACCGAGACGCTGCAGGCGGTGGAGATGGCGCACAAGGCCGGCTACACCGCGGTGATGTCGCACCGTTCGGGCGAGACCGAGGATTCGACCATCGCCGACCTCGCCGTCGCCACCAATTGCGGGCAGATCAAGACCGGCTCGCTCAGCCGCTCCGACCGGCTGGCCAAGTACAACCAGCTGATCCGGATCGAGGAGCAGCTGGGCCGCGCCGCCGGCTATGCCGGCCGGTCGGTGCTGCGCCAGCGCTAGGGGTATCAATTGACGCCGACCCCGACCTATGGTGACCTAGAGCCATGAGCATGTTTCGCTATCTCCGGCGGAAACTGCGGCCGGTCATCGGGCCGGTGGTCGGCGTCTGCCTGATCGCCTATTTCACCTATCACGCGATCCAGGGCGATCACGGCATCTTCGCCCGAGACGCGTTGCAGGGCGAAGTGGCCCAGGCCAAGTCCACGCTGGACGCGCTGACGGCGCAGCGCACGGAGATGGAAAAGCGCGCCGCGCTGATCGACCCCAAGCAGGTCGACCTCGACATGCTGGACGAACGAGCCCGGGCGATGCTGAATGTCGCCAGGCCCGACGACGTCGTCATATTCTTTCCCAAGACCGCACCGGCCCCGGCCCCGGCCCAGTAAACCCGCGCGTCTGCCTTGCGCCGATGATGGCGCGGTCCTGGACCTGCGCCTTGCAAATTCCGTCCGTGCGGGGTAGCACTGGGCCAGGCGAAAGTGCTATGCGCGCCTATTAACGTGATGCCATCCGACCAGGGAGGATCCATTGGCCGCCACGAAACGTCGTCCTGCCCAGGAGAAGACGTCGGGAGCCGTGGCTCCCGCCTCCGCCGGCAAGGACGAGTTGCTGCGCTACTATCGTGACATGCTGCTGATCCGCCGCTTCGAGGAGAAGGCGGGCCAACTGTACGGCATGGGCCTGATCGGCGGCTTCTGCCACCTCTATATCGGCCAGGAGGCCGTGGTGGTCGGCATGCAGGCGGCGCAGACCCCGGCCGACGACGTCATCACCGGCTATCGCGACCATGGTCACATGCTGGCCTGCGGCATGGACCCGCGCGGCGTGATGGCGGAGCTGACCGGACGCCGCGGCGGCTACTCCAAGGGCAAGGGCGGCTCGATGCACATGTTCAGCCGCGAGAAGAAGTTCTTCGGCGGCCACGGCATCGTCGGCGCCCAGGTCTCGCTCGGCACCGGCCTCGGCTTCGCCCATCGCTACAAGGAAGACGGCGGCGCCTCGATCACCTATTTCGGCGACGGCGCCTCCAACCAGGGCCAGGTCTATGAGAGCTTCAACATGGCGGCTCTCTGGAAGCTCCCGGTCGTTTATGTGATCGAGAACAACAAATACGGCATGGGCACCTCGGTGCAGCGCGCCTCGGCCAATGCCGACCTGCATCTGCGCGGCCAGGCGTACGGCATCCCCGGATTCCAGGTCGACGGCATGGACGTGCTGTCGGTCAAGGCCGCCGCAGCCGAGGCGCTGGAGCGCGCCCGGGCCGGCGAGGGGCCGACTATCCTCGAGATGATGACCTACCGCTATCGCGGCCACTCCATGTCCGATCCGGCCAAGTACCGGAGCAAGGAGGAGGTGGCGAAGATGCGCGAGACGCACGACCCGATCGATCTGGTGCGCAAGAAGATCGACGCGATCGGCGGCGTCAGCGAGGACGACTTCAAGGCGATCGACAAGGAGATCCGGGGCATCGTCAACGATGCGGCGGAATTCGCCCAGCAGAGCCCGGAGCCCGATCCGTCGGAGCTCTACACCGACGTCCTGATCGAAGCCTGAGTCATCACGCCCCGGCGGGCGCCGCGATGGGCGCCGCCGGCTGCCGGAGAAATCCCCAATGCCCACCGAAATCCTGATGCCGGCGCTGTCGCCGACCATGACCGAGGGCACGCTCGCGAAGTGGCTGAAGCGCGAGGGTGACGCGGTGAAGTCGGGCGACGTCATCGCCGAGATCGAGACCGACAAGGCGACCATGGAGGTCGAGGCGGTCGACGAAGGCACGCTCGGCAAGATCCTGGTGCCCGAGGGCACCGAGGCCGTGGCCGTGAACACCCCGATCGCCATCCTGCTCGGCGACGGCGAAAGCGCGGGCGACATCGGCCATGCCAACGGCAAGGCGGCCGAGGCCCCCGCAGAGCAGCCGAAGGCCGAGGCGCCGAAGTCCGAGGCCCGGGCGCCCGCCGCCCCGGCCGCGCCGCCAGCCACCAAGGCGCCGCCCGCGACCGACGAGGACAGGTTCTTCGCCAACACCAAGCGCCTGACCGTGCGCGAGGCGCTGCGCGACGCCATGGCCGAGGAGATGCGGCGCGACCCGACCGTGTTCCTGATGGGCGAGGAAGTCGCCGAATACCAGGGCGCCTACAAGGTCAGCCAGGGCCTGCTCGAGGAGTTCGGCGCCAAGCGCGTGATCGACACCCCGATCACCGAGCACGGCTTCACCGGCCTCGGCGTCGGCGCCGCCTATGCCGGCCTGCGGCCGATCGTCGAGTTCATGACCTTCAACTTCGCCATGCAGGCGATCGACCAGATCATCAACTCGGCCTCCAAGACGCTGTACATGTCCGGCGGCCAGATGGGCAGCCCGATCGTGTTCCGCGGCCCGAACGGCGCGGCGTCGCGTGTCGGCGCCCAGCACAGCCAGGACTATGCCAGCTGGTACGCCCATTGCCCGGGCATGAAGGTGGTGTCGCCCTGGTCGGCGGCGGATGCCAAGGGCCTGCTGAAATCGGCGATCCGCGACCCGAACCCGGTGATCTTCCTCGAGAACGAGATGCTCTACGGCCAGAGCTTCGACGTGCCGGAGGATCCCGACTTCATCGTTCCGATCGGCCGCGCCAAGATCGTGCGTCCGGGCAAGGACATCACCATCACCGCCTATTCGATCATGGTCGGCAAGGCGCTGGAGGCGGCCGAGACCCTGGCCGCCGAGGGCATCGACGCCGAGGTCATCGATCTCCGTTCGATCCGGCCGCTCGACATCGAGACCATCGTCGCTTCGGTCAAGAAGACCAATCGTCTGGTCTCGGCCGAGGAGAGCTGGCCCTTCGCCGGCATCGGCGCCGAGCTGGCGGCGCTGATGATGGAGCACGCCTTCGACTATCTCGACGCCCCGGTCGGGCGCGTCTGCTCGGTCGACGTGCCGCTGCCCTACGCCGCGAACCTGGAGCATCTCGCGCTGCCCCAGGCCTCGCACATCGTCGAGGCGGCGAAGGCCGCCTGCTACCGCTAGGCGCCGGACAGGGGAGGGATCGATGACGATCAACATTCTGATGCCGGCGCTGTCGCCGACGATGACCGAGGGCACGCTCGCCACCTGGCACAAGAAGGAAGGCGACAAGGTCAAGTCCGGCGACGTGATCGCCGAGATCGAGACCGACAAGGCGACCATGGAGGTCGAGGCGGTCGACGAGGGCACCATCGGCAAGATCCTGGTGGCCGAGGGCACCGAGAACGTGCCGGTCAACGAGATCATCGCCATCCTCCTGGAGGAGGGCGAGGATGCCGGCGCGCTGAAGGGCGGCGCCCCGGCCGCCGCGCCGAAGGCTGAGGCGAAGGCCGAGGCTCCGGCGGCGGAGCCCAAGGCGGAAGCCAAGGCCGAAGCCCCGGCGGCGCAGCCGGCTCCGGCCGCGAAGCCGGCGACCAACGGCCATGACGACGGCCGGGTCTTCGCCAGCCCACTGGCCCGCCGCATGGCGCAGCAGGCCGGCGTCGACCTGGCCGCGCTGAAGGGCAGCGGCCCGCATGGCCGTATCGTCAAGGCGGATATCGACGCGGCGCTGGCCGGCGGTGCCCCCGCGGCCAAGCCGGCCGCCGCGGCGCCCGAGGCGGCGAAGCCCGCGCCTGCCGCTGCCGCCCCGGCGGTGAAGCCGGCGGCGGCCGGCGGCCCGAACGCCAAGCAGCTCGCCGATGCCTTCGGCATCCCGTACAGCGAGCAGAAGCATAGCAACATGCGCAAGACGGTGGCGCGCCGGCTCCTGGAGTCGAAGCAGTCCGTCCCGCATTTCTACCTGACGGTCGACATCGAGCTCGACGCGCTTCTGAAGCTGCGCAAGGAGCTGAACGACCGCGGCGACGTCAAGCTGTCGGTCAACGACCTGATCATCAAGGCGGCGGCGCTGGCGCTGCGCAAGGTCCCGGCGGCCAACGCCTCCTGGACCGACGAGGCGATGATCCAGTACGAGCGGGTCGACGTCTCGGTGGCGGTGGCGACCCCGGGCGGCCTGATCACCCCGATCATCAAGGACGCCGACCGCAAGGGCCTGGGCACGATCTCGGGCGAGATGAAGGACCTGGCGGCGCGTGCCCGCGACGGCAAGCTGAAGCCCGAGGAGTACCAGGGCGGCACCTTCTCGATCTCCAATCTCGGCATGTTCGGGGTCAAGGATTTCGCGGCGATCATCAACCCGCCGCAGTCCTGCATCCTGGCGGTCGGCGCCGGCACACAGCGGCCGGTGGTCAAGGACGGCGCGCTGGCCATCGCCACGGTGATGAGCTGCACCCTGTCGGTCGACCATCGTGCGGTCGACGGCGCGGTCGGGGCCGAGTACCTGGCCGCCTTCCGGGCGCTGGTGGAAGCCCCGCTCAGCATGATGCTCTGACCGGTCGCGGGGGCCGGGTCCGTCCCGGCCTCCGACCGGCGATCCGCGACAGCCTCCGCCGGGATGCGGGGGGCAGCAAGGAGACACGACAGTGGCTGAGACCAGCTTCGACGTCCTGGTGATCGGCGGCGGCCCCGGCGGCTATGTCGCCGCGATCCGTGCCGCCCAGTTGGGGCTGAAGACCGCGCTGGTCGAGCGCGAGCATCTGGGCGGCATCTGCCTGAACTGGGGCTGCATCCCGACCAAGGCGCTGCTGCGCTCGTCCGAAATCTCGCATCTGCTCAAACACCTCGACCAATATGGCTTTTCAGCCAAGGACATCAGCTTCGATCTTAAGAAAGTGGTTGACCGGTCGCGCAAGGTGGCCGCGCAGCTGTCCGGCGGCGTCAAGCACCTCTTGAAGAAGAACAAGGTGCCGGTGTTCGACGGCAGCGCGAAGCTGCTCGGCGGTGGCAAGGTCGAGGTGGCGCTGAAGGCCGGCGGCAAGGAGACGCTGGCGGCCAAGCACATCATCATCGCCACCGGCGCGCGGGCGCGGAACCTGCCCGGGCTGGAGGCCGACGGCAAGCTGATCTGGAGCTACAAGGAGGCGATGGTTCCGCCGACCATGCCGAAGTCGCTGCTGGTCATCGGCTCGGGCGCCATCGGCATCGAATTTGCCAGCTTCTACCGCAACATGGGCGCCGAGGTGACCGTGGTCGAGATGCTCGACCGCGTGCTGCCGGTGGAGGATGAGGAGATCTCGGCCTTCGCCAAGAAGCAGTTCGAGAAGCAGGGCATGCGCATCCTGGTCGGCGCCAAGACCCAGAAGCTGGAGAAGGGCGCGGACAGCGTCACCGCGACGGTCGAGGTCGGCGGCAAGACCGAGACCATCACCGTCGACCGGGTGATCCTGGCCATAGGCATCGACGGCAACGTCGAGAATATCGGCCTGGAGAACACCAAGGTGAAGGTCGATCGCGGCCACATCGTGGTCGGCAAGTATCTCGAGACCGACGAGCCGGGCGTCTACGCCATCGGCGACGTCGCCGGCGCGCCCTGGCTGGCGCACAAGGCCAGCCATGAGGGCGTGATCTGCGTCGAGAAGATCGCCGGCCAGCACCCGCACCCGATGGATGTGGGCAACATCCCCGGCTGCACCTACTGCACGCCGCAGGTGGCGTCGGTCGGGCTGACTGAGGCCAAGGCCAAGGCGGCGGGGTACGAGGTCAAGGTCGGCCGCTTCCCCTATATCGGCAACGGCAAGGCGATCGCGATGGGCGAGCCGGAGGGCATGGTCAAGACCGTGTTCGACGCCAAGACCGGCGAGCTGCTGGGCGCCCATATGGTCGGCGCCGAGGTGACCGAGCTGATCCAGGGCTACGTCGTCGCCAAGACCGGCGAGCTGACGGAAGCGGAGCTGATGCACACCATCTTCGCGCATCCGACGCTGAGCGAGATGATGCATGAGAGCGTCCTGGACGCCTACGGCCGCGCAATCCACTATTGAGCAAAGTGAGCTTGGCTTCCGGCGACGTTCCTCCAATCTCTGAAGGAACGTCGCCGAGCCAGGCCGCAACCCAGCAAGGACGGACCATGTCCGCTGTAGAGCCCCATCTTCGCCATCCCGAAAAGGCCAACCGCCCGGACAACCCGATCCAGCGCAAGCCGGCCTGGATCCGGGTCAAGGCGCCGGTCTCGGCCGAATACAACCAGACCCGCAGGCTGATGCGGGACCTCAAGCTGAACACGGTGTGCGAGGAGGCGGCCTGCCCCAATATCGGGGAGTGCTGGGCCAAGGGCCATGCCACGGTGATGATCCTCGGCTCGGTCTGCACCCGGGCCTGCGCCTTCTGCAACATCGCCACCGGCCGGCCCGACCAGCTCGACCCGCATGAGCCGCAGCATGTCGCCGAAGCCGCCGGCCGGCTGGGGCTGAGCCACATCGTCATCACCTCGGTCGACCGCGACGACCTGGACGATGGCGGCGCCCGGCATTTCGCCGAGACCATCCGCGCGGTCCGCGCCGCGTCGCCGGACACGACCATCGAGATCCTCACTCCCGACTTCAAGAACAAGCCGGGGGCTGTTGAGATCGTTGTCGAAGCGCGGCCGGACGTCTTCAATCACAACCTCGAGACCGCGCCCCGGCTGTACCCCTCGATCCGGCCCGGCGCCCGCTATTTCACCTCGCTGCAGCTGCTGTCGCGGGTGAAGGAGCTGGACCCGACCATCTTCACCAAGTCGGGCATCATGGTCGGGCTGGGGGAGACGGCGGAGGAGGTCGGGCAGGTGATGGATGACCTGCGGGCCGCCGATGTCGACTTCATGACCATCGGCCAGTACCTGCAGCCGACGACGAAGCACGCCAAGCTCGACCGCTTCGTGACCCCGGAGGAATTCCAGAGTCACGAGAAGATCGGCCGGGCCAAGGGCTTCCTGATGATCTCGGCCTCGCCGCTGACCCGGTCCTCGTATCACGCCGGCGCCGATTTCGAGAAGCTGAAGGCCGCCCGCCTGGCCAAGCTGGCCGCCGCGTCCGGATCGATCGATCTGGTCGCCCTGGCACGGGGCGCCTGAAGGTCGCACTGGCGGGATCCTCTCGACGGTCTAATCTAGGTCGTCGAGCCGTCCCGCGGATCCATCATGCCGTCATACACCGAACGCCGCGTCCTGCCCTTCACCCCGCAGCAGCTTTACGAGCTGGTGGCGGATATCGAAGCCTATCCGAGCTTCCTGCCCTGGTGCCTGGCCGCGCGCATCCGCAAGCGTGAGGGCAATGTGCTGACAGCCGATCTCGTCATCGGCTTCAAGATGATCCGCGAGCGCTACACCAGCCGGGTCACGCTGACCCCCGGCAGCCGGATCGACGTCGCCTATGTCGACGGACCGATGAAGCGGCTGACCAATTGCTGGCACTTCCTGCCGCATCCGAATGGCTGCGAGATCGACTTCCATGTCGATTTCGAATTCCGCTCTCGGGTGCTGCAGACCCTGATCGGGGCGGTGTTCCACGAGGCGTTCCGCCGCATGGTTGCCGCCTTCGAGACGCGGGCGCGGGCGCTCTATGGCGATCGCGCCTCAGTGGCCGCGGAAGCGGCCGAGGGCTGATCCGACAGGCCGGCCGTGGTGAAGCGCGGCGCCAGGGTGCGGTCGTCGCACAGCGCGTCGAGCGGCGCTGCCGGCATGTCGATGAAGCGGGCCACCAGCTCAGGCGCGCAGGATTCGGTGGTCAGGATCGAATGGCTGCCGGCCCGGAACTCGACCACCCGGCCATTGGTCAGGGTCCGCGCTGCGATATAGGCGTATTCCGGTGGCGTGATCGGGTCGAAGCTGCCGGTCAGCAGCAGGGTCGGGATGGTGCTCGACACCGCCACCGCATCCACCGCCGAGATCGGCGGCACATGCCAGGAATCGCAGACCTGCCACTCCAGCGCATAGGCGGCGTCGCCGCCATAGGGCTCGGAGGCCGCGACCGACGCTGCCAGCGTGTCGCGGGTGGCGAAGGGCCAGCTCTCGCTGCAGGCGACGCTCAGTGCCAGCCCGTCGGAGCGGTTCGGCCCGCCGCTGAACACCGGCCCGATCCAGGGGGCGAGAGCGCTCAGGTCGCCGCGCGCGACCTTGTCGATCAGCTCCGGCAGGTCGGGCAGCACCGTCGGGTCGTAGAAGGTGGCGTAGAGCGCGTCGAGCACGATGCCGTCATCGACCCGGATGCTCCGCCGGCCCTGGCGGATCGTCTCCGGCTGGGATCGCAGCTGCGCCAGCATGCCATCGAAGCGGGCCTCCAGCAGCGGATAGGCGGTGTCGCAATCGGCGCTGGATTTGCACTCGCCGAACAGCCTGCGGAACACGCGGGCGATCAGCGCCGGTTGGGTGTCGAGGTCGAAGATCCCGGGCGGGTACACGCTGTCCAGCACGGCGCTGCGCACCCGGTCGGGGAAGTCGCGCATCACCGCCAGTGCCACCCGGGTGCCGTAGGACACGCCGATCAGGTTGTAGCTCTCGTAATTCAGCGCGGCGGCGATGTCGTCGACATCGGCCGCGGCCTCGGCGCTGGTATAGGCCGACAGGTCGATGCCGGACCGGGTCAGGCGGTCGTGGCAACGCACCGCCGCCGGTCGCTCCAGCGCCAGCACCTCGGCCCGGCCCATCCCGGGCTTCCAGTTCCGCTCGGAGATGCGGTCCAGCTCCGGGCAGTCCAGGCTGGGCCGCGACTGGCCGACGCCGCGCTGGTCGAAGACGATGAAGTCCCGCGCCTGGCGGATCGGCCGGCTGATCTGCCACCAGGTGTCGGCATCGTCGCCGAAGGCGGCATCGCCGGGACCGCCGTTGAGGAAGATCACCGGGTCCGGCAGCGGCGACGGGGCCTGGCTGTGCAGCACCGCGACATAGAGACGGAGGCTGCGGCCGCGCGCACCCTCGCGATGCGCCGGCACGGCGACGAAGCCGCAGGTCGCCCGCTCGCCGCGCGGCACCGCGAAGACGCAGCGCGCGCTCTCGAAGCCGGGGGCCGCGGCAGCCGGAAAAGCGAGCAGGATCAGGGCGCCGAAGGCGAGAAGGGGCCAGAGATTCGAGGCCGGGGACAGGCGCACTGGCACGATACTTTCGTGTGAGTCTCGCCGGCCATGATGCGGTGCGCTCCGCCGCCCGGCAACCCGCGTCAGCCGGCGTGGGGGGATGCGGTTTTCGCAGCTTGCGCGCCGGAGAGCCGGCCGCTCCGCGGGATCAATCCTGACGATCAACGGCGGCTGCCGCTTTGGCCAGCACAGCCGCCTTGAATGCGACGGCGATCTTGGTCACGAACGAGGCACCGAAGGCCCCGATCGGGTCGACGGCGGGGTCGAGGTAAAACGAGCGCTCGGCCACGTCGCGGTTGTACTCGTTGACGTAAACCCAGCAACGGGCTTTCCACTCCGAAAGTCCGGCCCGGCGGCGCTCGATCTCGGGCACCTCGATCGCACCGTCACGATCGGTCGGCGGAACCGTGCTGACGGCCAGGAGGTAGAGAACGGTTTCCTTCGATCCGGTCTTCTGTACCGGCAGCAGCATGCAACAGGGGCGGTCCTTTCGCCCCTCGGTCTCGCCGGCTGCCCGCTGCCGGGCCCATAGATACGGATACCAGACGAGTTGCCCGGTCCTAGGCGTCGCCATCTCGCTTGCCGTCGATGATGTCGTCCAAGGCCGCCAGAAGCTCCGCGCGAATATCGGCAGGTTCCTCGCCCGAGACATAAGCCTTGCGCGGGTCTTCCGCCCGGCGGGTCAGGCGTTCGAAATCCTCGATCGCCATCAGGACCAGCCGAGGCTTGTTCCTCTGGGTGATCGTGACCGGGTGCCGCAGGGCTTCGGCGATGATGTCGCCTGACCTGCGCGACAGGTCACTGGTGGTGTATGACGACATGGCGGCGATCTCCTGTGATGCTGCAAAATACAGCAAAGACAGCATTGCCGCAAATTTCAGGAGCGAAGAAGCCGCCGCCTCTCGAGCGCGTCAGCCGGCGTGCGCGGACGCGGTTTTCGCGGCTTGCGCGCCGGCCAGCAGCAGCTCCAGCGCCAGCCGCAGCGCCTGGGCCCGGACCGCGGTCCGGTCGCCGGCGAAGACGCGCCGCTCCGTGCGCGTGGCCATGCCCTGGCGGGCGAGGCCGAAATGCACCAGCCCGACCGGCTTGCCCGGGGTGGCGCCGCCCGGCCCGGCAATGCCGGTGATCGAGACCGCCAGGCCGACCCGGGCGCGGGCCACGGCCCCCTCGGCCATCGCCGCCGCGACCTCGGCGCTGACCGCGCCCTTGTCGGCGATCAACGGCTCCGGCACGCCGAGCAGCTCGGCCTTGGCGGCGTTGGAATAGGTGACGAAGCCGCGCTCGACCACGTCGGAGGAACCGGCGATCGCGGTCAGCGCCGCCGCCACCAGCCCGCCGGTGCAGCTCTCGGCCGTCGCCAGCATCAGTCCCTGGGCACGGCAGGATTCCAGCACCTGCGTCGCCAGGGCAAGGTCCGCGTCGTCGATCATGCCAGCCCTCCCGCCAGGACCGCCGCACAGACCACGGCGGTGACCGCGCCGGCGGCGATATCGTCCATCATCACGCCCCAGCCGCCGCCGAGCTCTCGGTCCAGCCAGGAGATCGGCCAGGGCTTGGCGATGTCGAGCAGCCGGAACAGGCCGAAGGCGAGGGGGTAGAGCCACGGCAACCCGGCGACCGGGGCCAGGGCCAGCAGCTGGCCGGCCACCTCGTCGATCACGATCGCGCTCGAATCCGCCTCGCCGCCGCGGCAGACCGCGCCGGCCGCCCAGACTCCGACCAGGCCGATGGCGACGCCGGCGATCGCCACCGCCGCCGGGCCGCCCAGCCGCCACAGCAGCCAGGCAAGGGGCAGCGCGGCCAGCGACCCCCAGGTGCCGGAGGCCACCCGGATCAACCCGATCCCACCCACCGTCGCCAGCAGCGTGGAGGGTTGCCAGAAGGCGCAGCCGGGCGGGAGCGGCCGGAACGGCATCAGCGCTCGACCCGCACGTTCGCCGAGGCCTGGGCGGCGATGCCCTCCTCGCGGCCGGTGAAGCCGAGCCGCTCGGTCGTGGTCGCCTTGACGCTGACCCGCTCCGGGTCGAGCTGCAGGATCTCGGCGATCCGGGCCACCATGGCGGCACGGTGCGGGCCGATCTTCGGCCGCTCGCACAGCAGCGTCACGTCGACATTGAGGATGGTGCCGCGGGCCCGCACCAGCTCGGCCGCATGGGCCAGGAAGGCGGCGGAATCGGCGCCGCGCCAGCGCTCCTCCGAGGGCGGGAAGTGCTGGCCGATGTCGCCGGCGCCGATCGCGCCCAAGAGCGCGTCGGTCAAAGCGTGCAGCCCGACATCGGCGTCGGAATGGCCCTCCAGCTTGAAGCCATGGGGGATGCGGATGCCGCACAGGATGACGGCGTCGCCCGGGATCAGGCGATGCACGTCGAAGCCGGTGCCGGTCCGGATGTCGGCGGCGCCGCCGAGCAGTCGTTCCGCGCGGGTCAGGTCCGCCTCCGTGGTGATCTTGAAGTTGTCGACATGGCCTTCGACCAGGTGCACGGCGATGCCCTGGCGCTCCGCCACCGCGGCGTCGTCGGTCAGCGCCTCGCCGGCGGCGGCACGGTGGGCCGCCAGCAGGGCCGGGAAGCGGAAGCCCTGCGGCGTCTGGGCCTGCCACAGGCCGCTGCGGTCGACCGTGCCGGCGGCGATGGGAGTTTCGCCCTTGCCCTCGGCTCGCTTGATCGTGTCGACCACCGGCACGGCGGCGATCGCCGCCTCGGCGTCGGCGAGGGCATCGAGCACGCGGTCGATCGTCGCCCGGTCGACCAGCGGCCGCGCCGCGTCATGCACCAGCACCAGGTCCGGCGTCCGCGGCGCCAGCCATTCCAGCGCGGCGCGGACGCTGTCCTGCCGGGTGGCGCCGCCGGTCACCGGCTCCGGCAGGCCCAGGCCGGCGGCGGCCGCGTCATACAGCGCCCGGTGCTCGTCGCGGATCACCACCACGATGTCGTCGAACCGGCCGGTGGCGCGGAACGCCTCGACCGACCGGCGCAGCACCGAGCTGCCGGCCAGCGGGCGATACTGCTTGGGCAGGGAGCCGCCGAACCGCTCGCCGGTTCCGGCGGCGACGATGACGGCGGCGTGGCGTGACATGATCCGCTCGGGCTCCTGGACGAAAGGCGCCGCACGATAGGGCGGCGCCTCGCATGAGACAAGCGGAAGGCGGGCGCTACTGCGGGATCAGCTCGACCCGGCGGTTCTTGGCCCGATCCTCGTCGCTGTCGTTCGGCGCCACCGGCGCCAGCGGGCCGACGCCTGCCGGGTTCAGCCGGCCGGCGGAAACGCCGTACTGCTTCACCAGCGCCGCCACCACCGAAGCGGCGCGGGCCCGCGACAGCGTCATGTTCGTCTCCACGCCGCCGACATTGTCGGTGTGGCCGACGACGTGGAGATTCATTGCCGGGTCGTCCTTCAGGAACTGCGCCACCTGGTCCAGCGCCGGCTTGGACTCCGGCTTCAGATCGGACTTCGCGAAATCGAAAACGATGCCGTAGAGGGCGATGTGGCCCTGCGCCGTCAGGCCCTTGCCGATCTCCGCCGCCGACACCGTCACCATCTTGTCCTGCAGCGTGCCGGATGCGATGACGTCGAGCTGGACGATGACCTGGCCCTTCTCGACCTCGATGCCAGGGGTGTAGCCGTCCTCGAACTCGGTGACGTAGAGGGCGATGTCGACCTTGGCTCCGTCCTTCGCCAGCTCGGCGGTCAGGAAATGCGCCGCCTCCGAGCTGTAGTCGAACAGCTGGGTGCCGATGCCGGCGAACATGTCGCCCTGGCGCTTGCCGATGGCGTCGCCGTCGGCCTTGAACAGCACCAGGTAGCCCTTGAGGGCCAGCTCGTTCTGGTAGTTCTCGAACACGTCATCGGAGGAGATCCCGGCCGGGACGGTGTAGCTGAGGCGAGTCAGCGCGCCGCTGACCTCCTTCGACGCGGCGAAGACCGGCTTGTCGCCGGCGTCGACCTCATCGGCGGGGCCGAGCGGCAGGGTGTAGCGGGTGAATGTCTGGGTGCTGTAGGCCACGATCGACGCGCCGTCGAAGCGCTTGATCCCGGGATAGTCCTTCGCCTCCTTGATGTCGGCAGCCATCGCCGGCGCCGCCACCGCGGCGGCCAGCCCGAACGCCAGGACGGCGATGCGACCGATCGTCCCGATCATCGAATTCATAGGATTTTACTCCATCGTCACCGCTGGACCCAGGCCCGGCGGCATCATGCTCCAATCGCGGCCAATCTTCCGGTGGAGAGAGCGTCAATGCCCGTCCCGACCTTCGGCCGGCCTTCATGTAGCGCCGCTCGCAAGGAACTTCTTCCCCCTCAAACTCGGGGGCCTAAGACATTTCTGCTCATTGGTTAGGCAAAACTTTCATTGGACAAAATTTAGGCGATAGGCTGATCTGGACCTGTCAGTCCTTTATCGCCGCCCATGCCCAACCTGAAATCGATCCCCGTCGTCGCGGCCGAGCCGCAACCGGATCCTTTCGCGCTTCTGGCCTCACTGCCGGTGGCGGTGCTCGCGGTCGGCCGCGACCGGGTGATCCGCTTCGTCAACCTGGCCGCGCAGCAGCTGCTCGACGCCAGCGAATCCGCCCTGCTGGGCCAGGACCTGGCCGGCTTCGTGCCGGGCGACAGCCCGCTCTTCGCCCTGATCGACCAGGCGATCCATCAGGACCGCAGCGTCGCCGATTACGGCATGCTGCTGGAAAGCCCGCGGATCGGCCGGCGCACCGTGTCGGTGACGGTCGCGCCGCTGGTCGACCCGCCCGACCTCGCCGTGCTCAGCCTGTTCGAGGAATCGGTGGCGCGGCGCATCGACACCCAGTTGAACCGCCGCCACGCCGCCCGGTCGATGACCGCGATGGCGGCGATGCTGGCGCATGAGATCAAGAACCCGCTCTCCGGCATCCGCGGCGCCGCCCAGCTGCTGGAGCAAACTGTCGGCGACGACGACCGGGCGCTGACCCGGCTGATCTGCGAGGAGACCGACCGCATCGTCCGGCTGGTCGACCGCATGGACGTCTTCTCCGACCCCAGCCCGCTGGGCCGCGAGCCGGTCAACATCCACGAGGTGCTGGAGCGGGCGCGCCAGGTGGCCCAGACCGGATTCGGCCGCCATGTCCGCTTCGTCGAGCGCTACGACCCGTCGCTGCCGCCGGTGCCGGGGCATTTCGACCAGCTTGTCCAGGTCTTCCTGAACCTGATCAAGAACGCGGTCGAAGCGGTGGCCGAGGATGGCGAGATCGTGCTGACCACCGCCTATCAGCGCGGCGTGGCGATCGCGGTGCAGGGCACCAGCCAGCGCCTGAACCTGCCGCTGATGGTGGCGATCCAGGACAACGGCCCGGGCATCCCGGACGATCTGAAGGATCACCTCTTCGACCCCTTCGTCACCACCAAGGCGGAAGGCTCCGGCCTGGGCCTGTCGCTGGTGGCCAAGATCGTCGGCGATCACGGCGGGCTGATCGGCTTTGAGAGCGAGCCGCGCCGGACGGTGTTCAAGATCTCCCTGCCGATCCACGCCGAACCGGTGGCGACCGGCGACAGCGAACACAACGGAAGCGAACGATGACCAGCGGGACCATTCTGGTCGCGGATGACGATCGCGCCATCCGCATGGTGCTGACCCAGGCTCTGTCGCGGCTCGGCCACGAGGTGCGCAGCACCGGCACCGCCTCGACCCTGTACAAATGGGTCCAGGACGGCGTCGGCGACCTGATCATCACCGATGTGATGATGCCGGACGAGAACGGGCTCGACCTGCTGCCGCGGATCAAGAAGCTGCGGCCGGACCTGCGTGTGATCGTGATGAGCGCGCAGAACACCCTGCTGACCGCGGTCAAGGCGACCGAGCGCGGCGCCTTCGAGTACCTGCCCAAGCCATTCGACCTGAAGGAGCTGGTCGGGGTGGTCGAGCGCGGCCTGACCCTGCCGCGCCAGGACGGCGGCGAGCACCGGGAGATCGAGGACGGCGAGGAGGCGATGCCCCTGATCGGCCGGTCGCCGGCGATGCAGGAGATCTACCGGGTGATGGCCCGGCTGATGGCGACCGACCTGACCGTGATGATCACCGGTGAGAGCGGCACCGGCAAGGAGCTGGTGGCCCGGGCTCTGCACGATTACGGCCGCCGCCGCACCGGCCCCTTCGTCGCCATCAACATGGCGGCGATCCCGCGCGACCTGATCGAATCCGAGCTGTTCGGCCATGAGAAGGGCGCCTTCACCGGCGCGCTGTCGCGCTCCACCGGCCGGTTCGAGCAGGCCCAGGGCGGCACCCTGTTCCTGGACGAGATCGGCGACATGCCGATGGAGGCGCAGACCCGGCTGCTGCGGGTGTTGCAGGAGGGCGAATACACCACGGTCGGCGGCCGCACCCCGATCCGGGCCGATGTCCGCATCGTCGCCGCCACCCATCGCGACCTGCGCACCATGGTGCGGCAGGGCCTGTTCCGCGAGGACCTGTTCTACCGCCTCAACGTCGTGCCGATCCGGCTGCCGCCGTTGCGCGAGCGGTCGGAGGACATCCCGGCGCTGGTCAGCCATTTCATGCGCCGCGCCGCGGCCGAGGGCATGAGCGAGAAGGCGCTGGACAAGCGGGCGATGGAGCGGCTGACGCGGCACCGCTGGCCGGGCAATGTCCGCGAACTGGAGAATCTGGCCCGCCGCCTTTGTGCCCTCTATTCGCAGGAGACGATCGGCGTCGACGTGGTCGAGGCCGAGCTGAGCGACGCCCTGTCGCAGCCCGGCATCGCCGAGCCCGGCGCCGAGCCGGCCGGGGAGGGGCTGTCTGCCGCCGTGGAACGCCATCTGCGCGACTATTTCGCCGCCCATGCCGGCAGCCTGCCGGCCAGCGGCCTGTATGACCGGGTGCTGCGCGAGGTCGAGCGGCCGCTGATCACGCTGAGCCTGGCGGCGACCCGCGGCAACCAGATCCGGGCGGCCGAGCTGCTGGGCGTCAACCGCAACACCTTGCGCAAGAAGATCCGCGAGTTAGACATTCCGGTGGTCCGTGGCCTAAGTTAGACGCTTGATCGTACCGCCTGCAGAACAGCGTCCATGACCACCAACGCCGCGAGCCCGTCCACCTTCTGGCGGCAGCTTTACCAATGGGCGGCCCGGGTCGGGCTGGAGAACAAGCTGGCGGTGGTGCTGATCTTCGCCGCCGTCGCGTCCGGCATCGCCACCTACACCGCGCTCAGCACCAACTCGCTGTTCGGCAAGGACGCCGACCGGGTGTCGCTGCTGCTGGTGCTCGACCTGACCATCCTCCTGATGCTCGGGGCGATCGTGGCGCGCCGGCTGGTCGGGATCTGGGCGGCGCGGCGCCGCGGCTCGGCCGGGTCGCGGCTGCATGTCCGGCTGGTGGCGCTGTTCGCCGTGGTGGCGGTGGCGCCCGCCATCCTGGTCGCGATCTTCTCCGCCGTGATCTTCAACATCGGCGTCCAGACCTGGTTCTCCGAACGGGTCTCGACCGCGATCAACGAATCGCTCTCGGTGGCGCAGGTCTATCTCGAGGAGAACCAGAAGAGCATCCGCTACGCGGCGCAGAGCATCGCCTACACGGTCGAGCGGGCTTACGCCCAGTACCCGGAATTCATCTCCGGCAACCGGTCCGCCCTGGTCGGCATCCTCAGCAGCATGACCTCGACCTACGGCATCCCGGACATCCGGATCATCGACCGCAAGGGCCAGGTCATGGCGGAATCGGCCTTCGCCAAGGGGCTGAAGCTGGAGATGGTCGGCCAGGAGCATTTCGAGCGGGCGACGGCCGGCGACGCCGGATTCGGTCCGGTCGAGCTGATCGTCGACAGCGAGAGCGACCGGGTGCGGGCCTTGGTGCGGCTGAACGGCTTCCCCTTCGAGGCCTTCCTGCTGATCGGCAAGCAGGTCGATCCGGAAGCGCTGGCCTATGTCGAGCAGACCAAGGGCGCGGTCGCCGACTACCGGGCGCTGGAGGGGCGGCGGTCGCAGCTGCAGCTGATCTTCACCGCGATCTACGTCACCGTGGCGGTGCTGCTGCTGATGGCCGCGGTCTGGATCGGCCTTGTCTTCGCCGACACGCTGGTGCGGCCGCTGCGCGAGCTGATCATGGCGTCGGAGCGGGTGCGGGCGGGCGACCTGTCGATCCGGGTCCAGGGCAGCGACAGCACCGACGAGCTCGGCAGCCTGGCGCGGTCCTTCAACCGCATGACCAACCAGCTGGAGAGCCAGAGGCGCGAGCTGATCGAGGCCAACCGCCAGCTCGACCAGCGCCGGCAATTCACCGAGACCGTGCTGTCCGGCGTCTCGGCCGGCGTGCTCGGCCTCGACCAGGACGGCCGGGTCCATCTGCCCAACCGCTCGGCCACCGACCTGCTCGGCCGCTCGGTCGACGAGTTGGTCGGCCATCCCCTCGAGGCGGCGGTGCCGGAGATGGCCGACTTGATCGAGAACGCCCGCAGTCGGCAGGGCCGGGTGGTCGAGGGCCAGGTGAAGATCCGCCGCCATGGCGAGATGCGCACGCTCCTGGCCCGCATCGCCGCGGAACGCCTGGACGGCGAGATCCAGGGCTTCGTCGTCACCTTCGACGACGTCACCGAGCTGCTGTCGGCCCAGCGCAAGGCGGCCTGGGCCGATGTCGCCCGCCGGATCGCGCATGAGATCAAGAATCCGCTGACCCCGATCCAGCTCTCGGCAGAGCGGCTGAAGCGCAAATATCTCAAGCAGATAACCGATGATCCTCAGACCTTTGTCACGTGTACGGAGACGATCGTCCGCCAGGTCGGCGACATCGGCCGGATGGTCGACGAATTCTCGGCCTTCGCCCGCATGCCGACGCCGGTGATGAAGACGGTCGACCTGTCGGAGACCTGCCAGCAGGCGCTGTTCCTGCAGCGCAACGCCCATGCCAAGATCGGCTTCGCCTTCAGCCAACCCGACCACCGCCCGCTGGTGCCCTGCGATTCCCGGCAGCTGTCCCAGGCCGTCACCAACCTGCTGCAGAATGCCGCGGACGCGATTGACGGCCGCATCGCCGAGGGCCGCGACCTGCCGAAGGGGCAAGTGCGGATGGTGCTGGACTATGCCGATGGCGAGGCCTGGATCACGGTCGAGGACAACGGCAAGGGCCTGCCCACCGTCGACCGCGACCGGCTGACCGAACCCTATGTCACGACCCGGACGAAGGGCACCGGATTGGGGCTCGCCATCGTCAAGAAAATCATGGAGGATCACGGCGGCCGGCTGGTCCTCGAGGACCGCCCGGGCGGTGGGGCCCGGGTGAGCCTTGTCTTTCCGTTGGAACAGGCGGGCGTGCCGGCCGTTCCAACCGGCGACGAGCCGGGTGCATCGACCGATCAAATGACGGCTGCGGGCTCCAAGGACGCGGTGGGCCATGGCGCATGACATTCTCGTCGTCGACGACGAGGCGGATATTCGGATGCTCATCTCGGGCATCCTCGACGACGAAGGCTATACGACGCGGGAAGCGGGCGACACGACGCAGGCGCAGCACGAGCTCGCCGCGCGCCAGCCCAGCCTGGTGATCCTCGACGTCTGGCTCCAGGGCAGCCCGATCGACGGGCTTGAGCTGCTCGACATCATCCGGCGCGACCATCCCGGCGTGCCGGTGCTGATGATCAGCGGCCACGGCAACATCGAGACCGCGGTCACCGCGATCAAGCATGGCGCCTACGATTTCATCGAGAAGCCGTTCAAATCGGACCGGCTGCTGCTGATGGTCGAGCGCGCCATCGAGGCGGCGCGGCTGCGGCGCGAGAATGCCGAGCTGCGGCTCCGCGCCGGCACCGAGGTCGAGCTGGTCGGCCAGTCGCCGATGATCGGCCAGCTGAGCCAGCAGATCGAGCGCGTGGCGCCGACCGGCAGCCGGGTGCTGATCACCGGTCCCGCCGGCGTCGGCAAGGAGGTGGTGGCCCGCCAACTGCACGCCCTGTCCAAGCGCGCGGAGGGACCATTCATCGCGCTGAACTGCGCCGCGATGCATCCGGACCGGCTGGAGGAAGAGCTGTTCGGCGTCGAGGTCATGGTCGACGGCGCCATCACCACGCGCAAGATCGGCACCTTCGAGCAGGCGCATGGCGGCACGCTGCTGCTGGACGAGGTGGCGGACATGCCGCTGGCCACCCAGGGCAAGATCGTGCGGGTGCTGCAGGAGCAGACCTTCGTCCGCGTCGGCGGCGCTACCAAGGTGGAGGTCGACGTCCGGGTGATCGCCTCCTCGAACAAGGACCTGCCGAGCGAGATCGGCGAGGGCCGGTTCCGCGAGGACCTGTACTACCGGCTCAACGTCGTGCCGATCGCGGTGCCGCCGCTTGCCAGCCGGCGCGAGGACATCCCGCTCCTGGCCCGCCATTTCATGCAGCGCGCCGCCGACGGCCAGGGGCTGATGCCGCGGCAGGTGGGCGAAGACGCCATGGCGGCGCTGCAGGCCTATAGCTGGCCGGGCAATGTCCGGCAGCTGCGCAACGTCATCGAATGGCTGCTGATCATGGCGGCGGGCGACAACTCCATGCCGATCCATGCCGACATGCTGCCGCCGGAGATCGGCGCCATCGCCCCGGCGGTGCTGCGCGGCGACCGCGGCAGCGAGATCATGGGGCTGCCGCTGCGCGACGCGCGCGAGCTGTTCGAGCGCGAGTACCTGATCGCCCAGGTCACCCGCTTCGGCGGCAACATCAGCCGCACCGCCGAGTTCATCGGCATGGAGCGCTCGGCCCTGCATCGCAAGATGAAGAGCCTGGGCGTGCACGGCGCCGGCGACCGCAAGCTGGTCGACTGACGGCCGGAGAGGAACGGGAGACATCGGGGAATGGCGCGCGACGCCTATGTCAACGGGCGCTATGTGCCGCATGCCCGGGCGGCGGTGCATATCGAGGACCGTGGCTTCCAGTTCGCCGACGGCGTCTACGAGGTGGTGTGCATCCGCCAGGGCCGCCTGATCGACGAGGACGGCCATCTCGACCGGCTCGACCGCTCCCTGCACGAGCTGCGCATCGGCTGGCCCTGCGAGCGCCGGGTGCTGCGGCTGCTGATGCGGCAGCTGTTGCAGCGCAACGGCGTGCGCGACGGGCTGATCTACCTCCAGGTCACTCGTGGCGTGGCGCCGCGCGACTTCCGCTTCCCCGCCGCGGCCCGCCCGACCCTGGTGATGACCACCCGGCGGGCCGCGCTGGCGCCGCATGGCCGCACCGGCGTCCGCGTCATCACCATCCCGGACATCCGCTGGAAGCGCCGCGACATCAAGACCGTCGGCCTGCTGCCCCAGGTGTTGGGCAAGCAGGAGGCGGCGGAGCGCGGCGCCTTCGAGGCCTGGCAGGTGGACGAGGACGGCTTCGTCACCGAAGGCACCTCGTCCAACGCCTGGATCCTGACCGCCGGCGGCGCGCTGGTCACCCGCCCGGCCAGCCACGAGATCCTCAATGGCATCACCCGCCAGTCGATCCTGCGGATCGCGGCGGCGGAGGGCTTGAGCTTCGAGGAACGGCCATTCAGCCTGGAAGAGGCCTTTGCGGCCCGCGAAGCCTTCCTCAGCAGCGCCACCAGCTTCGTCACGCCGATCCTGCGGATCGATGACCACACGGTCGGCGACGGCACGCCCGGCCCGCTGGGCCGCCGGCTGCTGGCGGCCTATGTCGGATACGCGTCGGGCGCCGGCGCATCGTGACCATGCGCCATTGCTCCCTTTTCTCCGGCCCCGCGCTTCCCATATTGTCGATCGGTGCCACATCGTGTGGCTCGGGCCCCTCGGGGCTCCAATAAAATCAAGCAGCAGGATCCAACTAATGTCGGAAAAGGCACAGAACGTTCAGGACGTGTTCCTCAACAACGTCCGGAAGAACAAGATCCCGGTGACCATCTTCCTCGTCAACGGGGTGAAGCTGCAGGGTATCATCACCTGGTTTGACAACTTCTCGGTCCTGCTCCGCCGCGACGCCCATTCGCAGCTGGTTTACAAGCATGCGATCTCGACGGTGATGCCGGCGCATCCGATCCAGCTGTTCGAGCCGCAGAAGGAAGAGGCCTGATCCCTTTGGGCCAGACTTCAGGGCCAAATCCCGGTGCGGATGGCGCGTCCTCGGGACGCGCCATCGTCATCCACCCGGTCCTTCCGGGTGCCCGCAATGATAGCGGCCGGACCGCCGAAGCCTCGCTGGAGGAAGCGGTCGGGCTGTCGCGCGCCATCTCCCTCGACATTGCAGAGTCCCGCTGCGTCCGGGTGTCGCGGCCACAGCCCTCGACACTGATCGGCGAGGGCGCGCTGGAGGAGCTGTCCTCGGTGGTCGCCGCCACCGAGGCCGGGCTGGTGGTGGTCGACGCCACGCTCAGCCCGGTGCAGCAGCGCAACCTCGAGCGGCGCTGGAAGACCAAGGTGATCGACCGCACCGGCCTGATCCTCGAGATCTTCGGCGAGCGGGCCCGCACCCGCGAGGGCCAGTTGCAGGTCGAGCTGGCGCATCTCAGCTACCAGCGCTCACGCCTGGTGCGGTCCTGGACCCATCTGGAGCGGCAGCGCGGCGGCGCCGGCTTCCTCGGCGGCCCCGGCGAAACCCAGATCGAGCTGGACCGCCGCCAGATCGACGACCGCATCATCCAGATCAAGCGCCAGCTCGACGACGTCCGCCGCACCCGGTCGCTGCATCGCGACGCCCGGGCCCGCGTGCCGTACCCGGTGGTGGCGCTGGTCGGCTACACCAATGCCGGCAAGTCGACGCTGTTCAACCGCCTGACCCGGGCCACGGTGCTGGCCAAGGACATGCTGTTCGCCACGCTGGACCCGACCATGCGGGCGATCGAGGCGGGGCAGGGGCGGCGGATCATCCTGTCCGACACCGTCGGTTTCATCTCCGACCTGCCGACCCATCTGGTCGCCGCCTTCCGGGCGACGCTGGAGGAGGTGCAGGCCGCCGACCTGATCCTGCATGTCCGCGACATCGCCCATCCCGACACCGAGGCCCAGCGCGAGGATGTCGAGGGGGTGCTGCGCGACCTGGACATCGACATCGATTCCGATGGCCGGGTGATCGAGGTCCTGAACAAGGCCGACCTGCTGCCGGAGCCCGAGCGCGAGACCCTGTCGACCTCGGTGCGCCGGCGCGGCCATGATGCGGCGGTGATCTCGGCCCTGACCGGCGAGGGCTGCGACGGGCTGATGGAGCTGATCGCCCGCCGCATCAACGCCGACCGCGAGACCATGACGGTCAAGCTCGACATCGCCGACGGCCGCACTTTGGCCTGGCTGCATGAGCATGGCGAGGTGCTGGAGGCGCGCGACGACGGCGCCCATCTCTTTATCCGCGTCCGCCTCCACCCCAACGACGCCGCGCGGCTGCACCGCCAGCTCGGCACCGCCCCCCGCCACTGAGAGTCTCCTCATGCTGCGCCTGCCCGAGATCGACACGGTCGCCGCCCTGATCGCGGAGACGGCGCAGGAGCTGATCCTGCCGCGCTTCGGCCGGCTGGAGGAGGGGGCGGTGATGGAGAAGGCGCCCGGCGACCTCGTCACCATCGCCGACCAGGAGAGCGAGATCCGCCTGGCGGCCCGGCTGCCCGACCTCCTGCCCGGCTCCCTGGTCGTCGGCGAGGAGGCTTATGCCAAGCACCCGGCGGTGCTCGACCTGCTGGACAGCGACGACCCGGTCTGGATCGTCGATCCGGTCGACGGCACCGCCAATTTCGTCGCCGGCCGGTCGCGCTTCGGCACCATCGTCGCCCTGGTGCAGCGGGGCGAGACGCTGGTGGGCTGGATCCACCTGCCGGTCCAGAACCGCACCGCCTGGGCGATCCGCGGCGAGGGCGCCTTCATCGACGGGCGGCGGATGACGCTGCCCGAGCCCGGGCCGCTGGCGACGCTGCGCGGCGGCTTCAACCTGGCCAAGCGGCCGCCGGGCTATGCCGAGGCGGTGCTGCGGCTGCGCGACGCCGTCGCCTCGCACATCCATGTCAACTGCGCCGGCGCCGACTACATCGACGCCGTCGAGGGTCGGATCGACATCCTGGCCTATCGCAAGCTGTTCCCCTGGGACCACGCCGCCGGCACTCTGCTGCACGCCGAGGCGGGCGGCTGGGCCGCGGTGCTCGACGGCACCCGCTACCGGCCGACGCTGCGCCAGGGCCCGATCCTGGTGGCGCCGGACCAGGCCAGCTGGCGCGCCGCCCGCGCCGCCATGGGCGAGATCGCGGCCGCGGCCTGATCAGACACCAACCCCGAAAAGGAATTTGCCATGGCCAACACCGTCACCGCCTCCGGGCTGGAATATGAGGATCTCGAGGTCGGCACCGGCGACGAGGCGAAGGCCGGAGCCACCGTGACCGTGCACTACACCGGCTGGCTGCAGAACGCCGACGGCAGCGCCGGCAAGAAGTTCGATTCCAGCAAGGACCGCAACGAGCCGTTCCGCTTCCCGCTCGGCGGCGGCCGGGTGATCCGCGGCTGGGACGAAGGCGTGCAGGGCATGAAGATCGGCGGCAAGCGCCGCCTGGTGATCCCGGCAGCGCTGGGCTACGGCGCGCGCGGCGCCGGCGGCGTGATCCCGCCGAACGCGACCCTGATCTTCGACGTCGAGCTGCTCGGCGTCTGATCGCGCCATCCGGGCCGGGCTTGACCCGGCCCGGCTCCTGCTAGGACAATTGACCGAGCAGGGACGGCAGGGCCGCCCTGAACGCAGATATTTGTCTCAATATTTTCACGTTTTATTGGAGGGAGGGGCGCGTGGCGATCTTCAACGGCGACGACAACCCGAACACTCTTACCGGCACTGCGGACAACGATACGATCAACGGCTTCGGCGGCGACGATGTGCTCGGTGGCGGTGCGGGCGGCGACGATGTGCTCAACGGCGGCGACGGCAACGATGTGCTCCATGGCGACGACAGTTCGTGGAGCGGTCAGGGTGATGATCTGCTGCATGGCGGGGCCGGCGCCGACAGCCTCTACGGCAACGGCAGCCTCTATCACGAGTACGGGAAGGACACCGCGACCTATTATGACAGCGCCTCAGGGGTGACGGTCGATCTCGATGCCGGCACCGGCGCGGGCGGCGATGCCGAGGGGGACACCCTGTTCGGCGTTGGAAATGTCACGGGCTCCGACTTCGGCGACACCCTCATCGGCGACTACGGCAACAATATCCTGCGTGGTGGTGGCGGCGATGATGTGTTGAGCGGCGGGTTAAACGGCTTTGAGATTTTTGATGGCGGTGACGGGGTGGATACCGTCACCTATTTCGACAACTCCCAGGGAGGTGTGGTCAATCTCGCCACCGGGACAGGCAGGATAGGCCAAGCCTACCCCAGCCTCTATACCCTGACCGGCATCGAGAATCTGATCGGCTCGAACATCGGTGGCGACGATCTGACCGGCGACAGCGGCGCCAATGTCCTGCGCGGCGAGGGTGGCAACGATCTGCTCCGCGGCGGAGCGGGCGCCGACACGCTGGACGGCGGCGCCGGAGGGGACACGGCGAGCTATTACGCCAGCGCGTCGGCGGTGACGGTCGATCTCATCGCCGGCATCGGCACCGGCGGCGACGCCCAGGGCGACATGCTGATCGGGATCGAGAGCGTCACTGGCTCGAATGCCAGCGGCGACACCCTGACCGGCGACGGCAACGGCAACAGCCTGATCGGCCTGGCCGGCGCCGATGTGCTGCGCGGCGGGGCCGGGAACGACTCACTCCAAGGCGGGACCGGCAACGACATCCTCGACGGCGGGGACGGGGTGGACACCGCGAACTATTCCAGCGAGGTCGGGAATGTGACGGTCGATCTCACACTCGGGATCGGTGCCGGCGGCGATACCCTGACCGACACCCTGATCGGTATCGAAGATGTCATAGGCTCGAATGTCGGCTTCAACACGTTGATCGGCAACAGCGGCGACAACTATCTACAAGGCGCGGGCCTGCTCCGCGGCGGAGCCGGCGCGGACACACTCGCCGGCGTCTACCAAGGGTCGGACACTGCGACATATTCCGACAGCGCATCGGGAGTCACGATCAATCTCGCCGCTCGTGCCGGCCCGTATGGCAACATGGGCACCGGCACGGGTGGCGACACCGAGGGGGACCTCCTATACGACATCGAGAATGTCATCGGCTCCAACTTTAACGATACGCTGACCGGCACCTGGCGCTACTACGAGACCCTCCAGGGCGGAGGTGGCAATGATCTGCTCCGCGGCGGGGCCGGCGCCGACAAGCTTGATGGCGGTTCTGGGGTGGACACCGTGACCTATTTCGACAGCGTTGCGGGGGTGCAGGCCGGCCCGGGCACCGCCGGCTATGGGGGCGACGCCGAAGGCGACAGCTCGACCGGCATCGAAAACGTCACTGGCTCCAATATCGGCGGCGACACCCTGTACGGCGACAATGGCGCCAACGTCCTGAGCGGCTGGGGCGGCGACGACAAGCTCTATGGCGGGTCCGGGGCCGACAGGCTCGACGGCGGCGCCGGCGTCGACTTCACGTCCTATTACAACAGCACCGCGGCGGTGCGGGCGAATCTGGCCGCCGGCACCGCCTCCGGCGGCTTCGCCCAGGGCGACGTCCTGGGCTCGATCGAGAACGTCAACGGCTCCAGCTTCGACGACACCCTGACCGGCAGCAGCGCCGCCAATGCGCTGGGCGGCCTGGCCGGGCACGACACGCTCACGGGCGGCGATGGCGCGGATAGCTTCATCTATAAGGCGACCAGCGACAGCGCCGTCGGGGCCAATGCCGACCGGATCACCGATTTCAGCCATGCCCAGGGCGACAGGATCGACCTGTCGGGCATCGACGCGAATGGCGGAGGGCTTGGCAACGCCGCCTTCACCTTCATCGGCACCGGCCTCTACACCGGGGTGGCCGGGCAGCTCCGCTGCGCCGTGACAAGCCCCGGCGTCACCACCATCGCCGGCGATGTGAACGGCGACGGCACCTCGGACTTCCACATCCAACTCACCGGCAATCTCACCCTCGTCGCAGGCGATTTCGTGCTCTGAGTCAGGCCCCTGGGCCGAGATAAGCGGGATCTCGGCCCGGGCTTGACCCGACTTGGCCCCTGCCGGGACAATGGAGGCAGCAGGCGACGGGCCATCGCATCTCCCGAACCCCGGGATTTATCGCGAGGTCTTGATTTCTCGTTGGGGAGGCGCGCGTGGCGATCATCAATGGCGACGACGGTCCGAACACTCTCACCGGCACGCTGGGCAATGACACGATCAACGGTTTCGGCGGCAACGACTTCGTCGACGGCGGGGACGGCATCGACAACCTGGACGGCGGGTTCGGCCTCGATACGCTCGTCTACAGCACCAGCTTCGCCGGCGTGTCGGTGGATCTGGTGTCGAGCTTCCCGTCGGGCGGCACCGCGGGCGGCGACACCATCACTTCGTTCGAGAACGTCGTCGGCAGCGATTTCGCCGACGCGTTGAGCGGAAACGCCTTGCCCAACCAGCTCTCGGGCGGCGACGGCAACGACAACCTCGCCGGCCTGGCCAACGTGGATGTGCTCAGCGGCGAGAATGGCGACGACGTGCTGGACGGTGGCAGCAGCGACGACACGCTCGATGGTGGGGCCGGAGCGGACCAGATCACTGGCGGTGACGGCAACGACACGATCACTGGTGGGGCCGGAGCGGACCAGATCACCGGCGGCGCCGGCTTCGACGTCATCACCTATTCCGGCGCAGTCAGCCTGACGGTGAATCTCGCCACGCTGACCGCATCGGGCGGCGATGCCGAGGGCGATGTCATCGGCGGCGCCGATATCGAAGGGGTGTCCGGCGGCTCGGGCGGCGACACCCTGACCGGAAGCGCCTTGAACAACACCCTCTCCGGCGGCGACGGCAACGACACCCTCGCCGGCATGGACGGCGCCGATACCATACAAGGGGGCGCCGGCGATGATGTGCTGGTGCTGGATGGTGATGAAAGCCTCGACAACCTCGACGGAGGCGACGGGACGGACACGGTGAGCGGTTACGACAGCGCCTCGGGGGTGGCGGTCGATCTCGTCTTTGGCGCCGGGGTCGACACCCTGATCGGCATCGAGAACATCGTCGGCTCCAATCACTTCGACACCCTGGCCGGGGACGACGGGGCCAACGTCCTGCGCGGCGAGGGCGGCAGCGACTGGCTCACCGGCAGGGGCGGTGCCGACAGCCTCTTCGGCGGTGATGGGATAGACCGTGTGTCCTATACCGCATCCGCCGTGGGGGTGACGGTCAATCTCGCCCTCGGCACCGCCTCGGGCGGAGAGGCCGAGGGCGACATCCTGGACAGCATCGAGGAGGTCTTCGGTTCCGACAACGGCGGCGACGCCCTGACCGGCAGCAGCGGCGCCAACGCCCTGTTCGGCTTCGACGGCGACGATCTGCTGCGCGGCGGAGCCGGCGCCGACTCGCTCAGCGGCAGCCTTGGTGTGGACACCGCGACCTATTACGACAGCGCCGCGGCGGTGACGATCGATCTCGTCTTCGGCCTCGGCGCGGGCGGCGACGCCCAGGGCGACACCCTGAACGGGATCGAGAAGGTCACCGGCTCCAATATCGGCGGCGACAGCCTGATCGGCGGCAGTGGTGACAATGTCCTGAGCGGCTGGGGCGGTGACGATCTGCTGCGCGGCGGGGCCGGGGCCGACGGCCTGTTCGGCGGTCTCGGGACGGACACTGCGAGCTATGCCGGCAGCGCCTCGGGAGTCACGGTCGATCTTGCCGCCGGTGCCGCCGCAGGCGGCGACGCCCAGGGCGACATCCTGAGCAGCATCGAGAACCTCACCGGCTCGGATGCCGGCGGCGACACCCTGGCCGGCACCAGCGGCGCCAACACGCTGCGGGGCGGGGGCGGCGACGATCTGCTGCGCGGCGGCGCCGGCGCCGACAGCCTGTTCGGCGATGCCGGAGCCGACACCGCGACCTACTACGCCAGCGCCGCCGCGGTGACGGTCGATCTCGTCGCTGGGACCGCCGCGGGCGGCGACGCCCAGGGCGATACCCTGGCCGGTATCGAGAACCTCACCGGCTCCAATACCGGCGGCGACACCCTGACTGGCGGCAGCGGGACCAACATCCTGCGGGGCTTCGGCGGGGACGATCTGCTGCGCGGCGGGGCCGGCGCCGACACGCTCGAGGGCGGCGTCGGAACCGACCTCGCATCCTATTACAACAGCGCCGCCGCGGTGACCGTGAACCTGGCCGCCGGAACCGGCTCCGGCGGCGACGCCCAGGGGGACATCCTGGTCTCGATCGAGAACGTCAACGGTTCCAACTTCAACGACACGCTGGTCGGCAACGGTGCCGCCAACGTGCTGCGCGGCCTGGCCGGGCGCGACACGTTCACCGGCGGCGGCGGCGCGGACCGCTTCGTCTATGTGGCGACCGGCGAGAGCGGGATCGGGGCCAGTGCCGACCGGATCACCGATTTCAGCCATGCCCAGGGCGATCGGATCGACCTGTCGGGGATCGACGCGAATGGCGGGGCTCCCGGCAACGGGGCCTTCGCCTTCATCGGCACCGGCCTCTACACCGGCGTGGCGGGTCAACTGCGCTGCGCCGTGACCAGCCCCGGCGTCACCACGGTCGCCGGCGACGTCAACGGCGACGGCGTCTCCGACTTCCACATCGCCCTCACCGGCACCTTCGCCCTCGTGGCCGGCGATTTCGTGCTCTGAACCGGGGCAGCGCTACGCGGTCTCCGCCGCTCGGCGGCGACCCACAGCGCTTCCATCTCGGCCGGGCCGACGCGGCGTCCGGCCGTTCAGCCCGGCAGCCGCCGAAGCGTGGAGACAACCACCAGTGTCTGTGGATAGTGCGCACCGGGCTTGGCCTGCGCACCGGTCCGTTTCAACTCCGCCGCCGAGAGCGTCACGGTCAGCTTGAGTTGGCGGTCGTCAACCTCGACGGCGATGGTCCGCGTGGCGCCGTTGCCTGCCGGGACCGGCGCCTCGATGGTCGTCGACTCGATCCGATCGGGTCCCAGCCATCGATAGGTGCCACGCGATCCCCCGTGCCGACTGGCGATGACCTGCCACGTCCCATCGGTGCCGAAGACGATGGTCGACCGGGTCTCGTCCGAGACGGCCAGATCCGGCTTGGCCTTTCCATCAGCGACCCGTTGCTGGGAGACCAGTTCCCATCGGCCGATCAGCAGGTCGGCAGGCGTCTGGCCAAAGGCCGCGGTGCAAGCCAGAACGGCGGCCAGCATCGCGGCGAAGGCGAAGAGTCGGCCCCTCACGCCGCGCTCTCCGCCCGCTTGGCGGCGACCCACAGCGCCTCCATCTCGTCCAGGCTGGCCCCGGCGGGATCGCGGCCCTCGGCCCGCAGCGCCGCTTCCAGATGCCGGAAGCGGCGCTCGAACTTGGCGTTGGTCCGGCGCAGGGCGGAATCGGGGTCGACCTCGTAGCGCCGGGCCAGGTTGACGGCGCAGAACAGCAGGTCGCCGATCTCGTCCTCGATCCGCTCCTTCGGCGCCCGGCCGTCGATCTCCGCCCGGATCTCGCCGACCTCCTCCTCGATCTTGTCGAGGATGTCGGCCGGGTCGGTCCAGTCGAAGCCGACCCGCGCCGCCCGCTTCTGCAGCTTCAGCGCCCGGGTCAGGCTGGGCAAGCCGCCGGCGATGCCGTCCAGCGCCCCGGCGGGCCGGCCCTCGGCCTCGGCCTTGGCCGCGCGCTCCTCGGCCTTCTGCCGCTCCCACTGCGCCGGCATGCCGTCGGCATCGACCGGCGCGTCGCCGAACACATGCGGGTGGCGGCGGATCATCTTGTCGACGATGCCGGCGGCGACGTCGGCGAAGTCGAAGGCGCCCCGCTCCTCCGCCATCCGCGAATGGAAGGCGACCTGGAACAAGAGGTCGCCCAGCTCGTCCCTGAGCTCGTCCATGGCGTCGCGCTCGATCGCGTCGGCCACCTCATAGGCCTCCTCTATCGTGTAGGGCGCGATGGTGCGGAAATTCTGCTCCACGTCCCACGGGCAGCCGGTCTCCGGATGGCGTAGCCGCGCCATCACCTCGATCAGGCGGCGCGTGGCCTCGGCGGCATCGAGCGGAACGTCGGGACGGTCGGTCATCATCGGTCTCCGGGCGGATGCCCCCTGGTATCGCATCAGGGCGCCATCGGCAAATCACGCTCTCGCCTTGCCAAGCAGGCATCCGGGTATTCCTATATCCGGCCGGGGCGTTTGGCTCCGGTCCGGAGGGGACAATCATGACATTCCTGCGATCTCTCAGAACCGTCGCGCTCGCGACCAGCTTGGCCGCCACCGTCGCGATCGCCGCCTGCGCGCCGAAGCCGGCGCCGGCACCAGTCGAGCCGGTTGGCCCGACCCAGCTCTTCTCCTACGAGGTGCTGACCTTCAAGCCGCTCGGCCTCGACGACAAGAAGGCCACCTATGCCGACCGCGCCACCTTCACCGAGCAGGTGAAGGAGACCGAGCTGCCGAAGATCCTGGCGCTTCTGAACATCCCGGCCGACCAGGTGGAGACAGAGGTGACGCCGGGCGGCTACCAGCTCGAGACCAACGCCTCGCTGCAATCGGCCTTCGAGGCCGACACGAAGACCTCCGACCTGTTCGCCGCCGCGATCGGCTACACCTTCCGCCAGTGGAGCGTGCTGGTCACCGACTTCACGCCGGAAGGCCAGGGCAACACCGCCTACGCCGTGGTCACCTTCAAGGACCACGCGCCGAGCGGCGACGAGGCACAGGCCTTCTTCCAGCACGCGGCCTCGGTCAACAAGGGCCTCGGCGGCGGCTACACTGCCTTCGGCCGCGACCTGTACTTCCTCAACATCGGCGATTCCGAGGGCAAGGCCTATAGCGGCCTCGACGACGCCACCTTCGTCGCCGAGCTGACCAAGGCGGCGGGCAGCTTCGCCGGCGCCCCCGTTTCGGTCAGCCGCTCCGGCCGGGTCGACGCCCGCTTCGTCGAGAACGACTGGGACAAGGCGAAGACCGGCCAGGATTACGGCAAGATCCTCGGCCGCGACCTGACCCGGCAACTGACCCAGCTGCGCCGCGAGCACGAGCGCGCCCTGCGCAAGTTCGGCACCGAGCACGGCTGGAAATAGGCGAAGCCGGCGCCGCCCCGCTGCGGGCGGCGCCGCTTCACTCGGCGGCCTCGGCGGCCGCGACGGGCCGCGCCGTGCGCCGGCCGAAGCGCTGGGCCAGGACGACGCCCAGCAGCACCAGCGCGCCGCCGGCCAGGTGGTACGGGTGCAGGCTCTCGCCCAGCACCGCCACCGCGATCGCCGCGGTCATCACCGGCGACAGGTTGATGAACAGGCTGGTGCGGCTAGGCCCGAGCAGGCGGATCGCCTCCATCCACAGGAACGGCGCCAGGATCGAGGTCGGGATCCCGGCATAGAGGATCATCCCGATCGCCGTCATGCTGTGCGCCGCCGCCGGCGCCAGCAGCCAGCCGGGCAACAGGAACAGCGTGGCGAAGGCGATCTGCAGGTACAGCGACGGCCACGCCGGCAGCGGCATCGGCCAGCGCCGCAGCAGCACGCTGTAGCCGGAATAGGCGACGCAGGCGATCAGCATCATGCCGTCGCCCGGCACCAGCCCGCCGCTGAACGGCGCCAGCGGGTCGCCCTGGCCCAGCAGCAGCGCCAGGCCGAACAGCGACAGCGCTCCGCCGCCCACCATGCCGAGGGTCGGCGCCTCCGCCAGCAGCAGGCTCGACAGCGCCATGGTCAACAGCGGCACCAGCGACACCACGAAGCCCATCTTGGTGGCCGAGGTGGTCTCCGCCGCGAAATAGGCCAGCCCCTGATAGGCGGCCATGCCGAGCAGCCCGAGCACGGCCAGCTTCGCCAGATGCGGCCGGATCTCGCGCCGCAGCCGCCACACCGGCCGGATCAGGAACGGCGTCAGCAGCAGCAGCGCCAGGGCCCAGCGCTCGAAGGCGATGACGCTCGGGTGGATCTCGGTGGCCGACAGCTTGGTGACGACCACGTTGCCGGACCAGATCGTGACGGTGGCGACCGGCAGGGCGAACCAGCGCAAGGGGGTGGGCGATGCGGACATGGCGGGAACCCTAGCGTCTGGCCGGTTCAAGATATATAACGATGATCGGACAGGCGATGGGGAGGAATGGACATGGGTGAGCGGATGCCTGCGCTGCGAGGCGAGCCGCCCGACCCGCTGTCCTTCCGCACCGAGGATTATCCGGCCGGCATGGTCTGGCCGGAGGCGTCGCTGCCCTGGGGCAAGCTGAACTACGCCGTCCGCGGCCTGATGGTGGCGACGGTCGGCGGCGTGCGCTACCTGTCGCCGCCGCATTACGCGATCTGGACGCCGCCCGACGTGGTGCACGCCTGTCACAACCGCGACGCGGTGCGCTACGTCTCGGTCTATGTCGTGCGCGAGCTCTGCGCCGACCTGCCGGCGGAGCCCTGCACCCTCGCTCTCAGCCCGCTGATCAAGGCGATCCTGGCCGATGTCGACGCCCGCGGCGTGAAGGTGCCGAAGAGCGACGAGGACCTGCGGCTGGCGCAGGTGCTGGTCGACCAGATCCGGCTGGCGCCGCGCCATTCCTCCTACCTGCCGCTGTCCGACGACCCGGCTCTGCGCATCGTGCTGGAGGCGCTGCAGCGCGAGCCCGGGGACCGCCGGTCGCTGGCGGAATGGGGACGTATCACCGGTACCACCGAGCGCACCCTGTCGCGCCATTGCCAGCGCGACCTCGGCATGTCCTTCGCCGAATGGCGCCAGCGGATGAAGCTGGTCGCGGCGCTGTCGCGGCTGGAGGAGGGGGCTTCGGTCGGCGCGGTGGCGCGCTGGCTCGGCTACGGCAACGCCTCGGCCTTCATCGCCATGTTCCACCGCCTGACCGGCACCACGCCGGATCAGATGCGCAAGGACGGCCTGCGCCGCGACCGGGAAGCGGCGTAAGGCACGCCACCGACGTTTCCCGCGGCGAGGGCGGGTTCGAAGCATCCGCCACGACGGTTTCCTGCCGTCACCATCGCCGGCGTTCAGATCCCGAGAGGGACCAGTTCCATCGCTATCCAAACCCTTCAACCGGGGCGATCGGGCTCATCCAAACCGCATCTGGACTCATGATTAATTGAATCTGGACCTAACTGAGTATGCAGAAACCTGCTAAATCTGCCCGGTCCGTCCCTGCCCGGTACCACCGGGCGCCATTGGATGTTCGGCCGCTCGCGCAGAACGGGCGGCGCCGACCCGACAAACAGGAGGACGACCCGTGACCCAGACCATCAACGGCACGCCCGGCAACGACACCCTCACCGGCACCGATCCGGGCAGCCCGGGCAACCCCGACGGTATCGACATCATCAACGGCCTCGCCGGCAATGACATGCTATCCGGCTTGGGCGGCGACGACACGATCTCAGGCGGCCTGGGCACCGACATCCTGGACGGGGGTGCGGGCTTTGACACGCTCACCTTCACCGCTGCCACAGCCGCCGTGTGGTTGGTTCTGAACGGCTCCGGCTTCGCAGGCGAAGCCGTGGGCGACACCGTGACCGGCTTCGAGGCCATGATCGGGTCCGCCTTCAACGACATCATGACGGGCGATGGCGGGGCGAACACCCTGGATGGCCGCGATGGTGGCGATGTTCTCGACGGCGGCGCCGGCGACGACAGGCTCAGGGGCGGCGCCACCGGGGACGTGCTGCGGGGCAGCGCCGGCACCGACACCGCCGTCTATGACGACGCCACCGGCGCGCTCACCGTCAACCTGCAGGCGGGCACCACCGGTGGCTGGGCCCAGGGCGACGTGCTGACGAGCATCGAGAACCTGATCGGCTCGGCCTTCGCCGACACTCTGCGCGGGGAAGGCGGGGTCAATGTCCTCGACGGCGGTGCCGGCGACGACCTGCTCGAAGGCCGCGCCGGTGCCGATACCCTGCTGGGCGGCGCCGGCACCGACACGGCGACCTATGTCCAGTCCACCACCGGCGTCACGGTCGACCTGGCCTCCGGCGTGAATTCGGGCGGCGAGGCCCAAGGCGACGTGCTGCAGAGCATCGAGAACCTGACCGGCTCGGCCTTCGCCGACACCCTGCGCGGTGATGCCGGGGCCAATGGTCTTGACGGCGGCGCCGGCGCCGACCTCCTCGACGGCGGCGCGGGCATCGACACGGCGCGGTACAGCGCCTCGGCCGCCGCCGTCACGGTCGACCTGCGCGGCGGCACCGGCGCGGGCGGCGACGCCCAGGGCGACGTGCTGCAGAACATCGAGAACCTCGTCGGCTCGGCCTTCAGCGACATCCTGCAAGGCAATGCCGTGGCCAATGTCCTCTCCGGCGGCGACGGCAACGACCTGATCAACGGCTATGGCGGCGCCGATACCCTCGACGGCGGCGATGGCATCGACACGGTCTATTACGACGGCTCGGCCGCCGCGGTGACCGTCGACCTGAGGACCGGCACCGGCACAGGCGGCGATGCCGAGGGCGACACGCTGACCGCGATCGAGAACATCGTCGGCTCGGCCTTCGGCGACCTCCTGCACGGCAATGCCGGGGCCAATGCCATCAACGGCGGCGACGGCGAAGACCGGATCCTCGGCTATGCCGGCGCCGACGTCCTCAACGGTGGCGCCGGCATCGACACGGTGTATTACGACAGCTCGGCCGCTGGCGTGCAGGTCGACCTGGCGGGGGGCACCGGCGTGGGCGGCGACGCCCAGGGCGATACCTTGATCGGGATTGAGGAGATCATCGGGTCCGGCTTCGACGATGTCTTCGGCGCCAGCGCCGCGGTCAACGACTTCCGTGGCGGCGGCGGCAACGACACGCTGAGCTACGCCCAGTCCACCACCGGGATCATCTTCAGGCTGGGCGGCGGAGGTGAAGTCCACGGAGGCTGGGCCGATGGCGACAGGTTTTCCGGCATCGAGGGCCTGATCGGCTCGGCCTTCGCCGACACCCTGTCCGGCGACGCCGCCAACAACACCCTTGACGGCGGCGCCGGCGACGATGCCATCGCCGGGGAAGGCAGCGCGGACACCCTGGTCGGCGGCGCCGGCATCGACACGGCCTGGTACGACAATTCCGGCGCCGGGGTGCAGGTCAGCCTGGTGACCGGCACCGGCGCGGGCGGCCATGCCCAGGGCGATACTTTGAGCGGGATCGAGAGCCTCGTCGGCTCGGCCCACAACGACACCCTGACCGGCGACGGCGGGGCGAACGGCCTGAGGGGCGGCAATGGCGACGACCTTCTCCGTGGCGGCGCCGGGGCCGACGCCCTGACCGGCGGCGCCGGCGTGGACACCGCGGATTATGCGACCTCCGGCGCCGGGATCGTCGTCGACCTGGCCACCGGCACCGACTCGGGCGGCGACGCCCAGGGCGACACCTTGGCCGCGATTGAGAACCTCGTCGGCTCGGCCTTCGCCGACCGGCTGTACGGCTCCGCCGACGCCAATGCGCTGACCGGCGGCGATGGCGACGACCAGCTCCGCGGCGGCGCGGGCGGCGACGTCCTCACCGGCGGCAACGGCCTGGACTTCGCCAACTACCAGGGCTCGGCGGCGGCGGTCTCGGTCGACCTGCTGACCGGCGCCACCTCGGGCGGCGACGCCGCGGGCGACACGCTGACCGGCATCGAGAACCTGTACGGGTCGCGCAACGCCGACCAGCTGACCGGCGACAACGGCCGCAACATCATCGGCGGCGAGCTTGGCGACGATATCCTCACCGGCAATGGCGGCGATGATTCGCTCACCGGCGAGGCGGGGAACGACGCGCTCTCCGGCGGCGATGGTGCGGACCGCCTGGTCGGCGGCGCCGGGGTCGACACCATCCATGGCGGCATCGGCAACGACAGCGTCGACGCCGGCAGCGAGAACGACCAGGTCTTCGGCGAGGCCGGCAATGATGCGCTCTTCGGCGGCGCCGGCGCCGACCGGATCGACGGTGGCGACGGCAACGACCAGATCGAAGGGGCGGCCGGGGCCGACACCATTATCGGCGGGGCGGGCATCGACACGGCGAGCTATGCCGGCTCGGCCGCCGGGGTGTCGGTCAACCTGGCGACCGGTGCCGTGTCCGGCGGCGACGCGGCGGGCGACACGTTGTCGGGCATCGAGCAGCTGCTGGGCTCGGGCCTCGCCGACACGCTGACCGGCGACGCCAATGCCAACACGCTCTGGGGCAGGGGCGGCGGCGACGTCCTCACCGGCGGCGGCGGGGGCGACGCGCTGAAGGGCGGGGCCGGCAGCGACCGCTTCGTCTACGCGGCCCTGTCCGACAGCGCGGTCTCGGGGCTCGGCAAGGACGGGATCACCGACTTCTCGACCGGCGACAGGATCGACCTGTCGGCGATCGATGCCGACGGCAATCCGAGCAACGGCAACGCAGCCTTCAGCTTCGGCACCGGCGCCTACACCGGCCAAACCGGCGAGCTGCGGGTGGTGACCTCCGGCGCGATCCAGGTGGTCTATGCCGACGCCAATGGCGACAAGGCGCCGGATTTCGCCATCAACGTCATCGCCGACCACGCGCTCACCGCGGCGGATTTCGTGCTGTAAACCGCCCCAATCGCCCTTGGCCGGCCCCACAAGAAGCGCGGCGCCGACCCTGCAGACAGGAGGAGATTCCCGCTTTCGCGGGAATGACGGCAAAGAGATGAATCGGCGTTCTGAAAGGTCTCGCCCGGCGCGAGAGCCTGACCCGAGCCGGCGCCGGCATCCAGTCGCGCATCGGCCCATATCAAAAGCGGAATTCCCATCGGTGTCCTTGAGGCCAATCCTGACGCAATTGTGTCAGGCGTAACAATCTTGGTTTCCGAGCAGCGTTGGGAGAGTAAGGATGGAAGACGGTTCGCGGCAGCCGACGGATGGGGGTGGCTCAAGCCAAGGGCGATCGGCAGAGCTGGATGGGAATCTTATCAGTTGGCTGGCTCAGCTGACGCACACTGACCCTGCCCGGATACGGACCGCCGTCGAAGCCGAACGCCTTCGAGGTCTGGCCCGGCGCCAGACGGACGAAAATCTCACCACCAGCTACGACCAGGCGGACACCCTGCTCGACAATCGGCTGAGAGGCTCGGAAGAGCAACTGGCGCTTCTGGACAGGCTGGATGGGCTCGAGCAGACGCGGGAAGACCAGTTCAGGGAATTCGAACAGCTTGCAGCAGCAGAGCAGGAAGCCTTTCAGGCTATAGATGGCCAGCAGGATGCCTCGAATGCGCTCCTGGACCAGATTGCAGTGCAACGGGAGGCCGTGGACCGCTACGAGGCCGAGCTCGGGCGGTTGTACGATTCACTTGAAGACCGGTGGAAGAAGGCCGGCGACGCGCTGAACGCCCAGGGGATCGCGGTGGGCGAAGGCGAGGAGGCGAGGGACCTGGACCGTTTGAGGACCCTGATCGCCGACCGGCGCGGCGCACTCGGCCGGGAACTCGACGATCTGGAGCGGCGGACGGGAGAGGCGCAGGCGGAACAGCAGGCCGCCAGGGCACGGAACGAGGAAGCGACCGCACGCTCCGAGGCCCTGCAGCGCGAGATCGAGGCCCTCGGAACCCCGTCGGAAGATCCGCAGGACGCCGAGCGTGCGGCGGAAATTGCGGCAAGGCTCGAAGCCCTTGAGGCCGAACGTTCCGCAGCTGACGCGAAGGCGAACACCAGCGAGGCAGCACTCGATCGGCTCGGGACCGATCTGACAGATCTGGAAACGCGGAAAGAGACCGCCACCCGCGCCATCGGGGCTCTGGACAACCTTGTGACTGGCGAAAATTCAACAATCAACGAACTTCAATCCATTGAAAACGAATACCATTCGACATTGCGATCTCAGCTGAGGGCGGATGATGAGATCGTTGAGTTGGAGAAAAATATTGCGGATAATGACGATAGAATTCGAGAGTACCAAAAAAATATAGCCGATATAAGAACCAAAATTGGTCAAAATCAGTTACAAATCTCAAATATTGAAGACGAAATTCAAAAAAATAGAGATCGGGAAGTCGCATCTGGACAAGAGATGTCCGAGATGGATCGGCAGAAGACGGAGCTCGACAAAAAGATCGATCAGCTTTTGCAGACTTCGGCACAGTTGGACAGCGACGCGCTGCGCCGCGCCATCCAGCAATTGCCGGAAACGCTAGAGGACGAGATAGGCACCGCGCCGCCGACGACGGAACCGCAGGATCCCCCCCAAACCCAGGGCGATCTCCGGGAGACGAGGGACAGAATCGAGCAACTCGTCGTCGAAGCCGAGGAGGCCGGGGCGGAGGGGATGGATGCGGCAGCAAGCGCAAGCATATTGCGGGCCAGCCGGGATATCGGGAAAATTCTTCTCCGTGACGCCGCGCTGCTGGCCACATTGGCCACCGTCCGGGAGGCGAGCGCGTATGGCATCGGCGCGAGCAGCGACAAGACGCAGCAGGATCTCGCCGCCTTGCTGATCGGGCTGAACTTTCTGCCGGTCGCGGTGAAGGTCGGCGGCCTAATCTACGACACCAGCGCCAGTCGACCGGAAGAAGACCGGTTGGTGCCGACAGGAAAGCAATATGCCTCGGTGGTCACCAACACCCTCATGATGATCGGGGCGACCGTCGCCGCCGACAAGGTCGGGGGCGGGGTCGCCGCCCAGGGGCCCGCGGCTGCCAGGGCACTGATCATCGGCCTGCGCGACATGGCGAACCTGTTCATGCCGGTCACGCAGAATCGTCGTGGCGACCTGCTGCTGAACATGCGGGCGGTTCTCGGCGACAACCTGGCGTACTCGCTCTACTCCCAGCTGACGACCATCCTGATCGCTCTAGGACTGGTGCATAGCGGCGCCGGTACCCAGGCGATCGGCCTGGCCGGGACGGAAGCCGCCAAGGAGGTGGGCAAGTATGTCGCTGCCTATACGGCTGTCGAGCTGCTGGAGACGATTTCGTATCGTGCCTTCAACCAGTACTTCGACAGGATTGCGCAGGGCCTCGAGCCGGCGATGCCGGGCGATCCGAATGCAAGCCAGGGTCTGCAGGGCATCGCCCGATTCCGGGCCAAGGTCGGGTTCAAGCTCAAGCACACCTTCGCCGAGGTTCGCCGCCAGGGGACCGATGTCGCGCATGCCCGTCAGGCCTTCACCTATATCGTTCTCCTGCTGGGAAACGTCGTCTCCGAGCTGGCCAAGGATCTCAGCGTGAAGAACCAGACTCTCACCTTGGCGGGGGCGATGTTCGCCGCGACCTTCCTTGCTTATTTCCCCTTCGTCGGGCTGTCGGAATACGCGGCCGCGCCGGCGCGGGACCGGGACGAGGAGGCCGGGAACCAATAGCGGCACCGCGGCTTCTATCGAGTGCGCCCCGTCCGGGGATGATCGTCCGTCGGAACAGGGAGAGCCCCATGTGCACCCGGCATCACCGCCACTCGATCTTCTGCATCCTGCCGCCCTACCTGCTGCGCGACATCCTCGCCAACGGCAGCAAGGCCCAGAAGGCGGCCGCCAGCCGGGCGCTCGGCATCGACACCACCTTCCGGTCGATGCGCGCCCGGCTGGCCGTGGCGCAGTCGGTGACGGCGCGCCGCAGCCGCAAGCTGGCCCTGCCGCCGTCGCGGCAGCGCAGCGTCGCCACAGCCGGCAACGGCGAGACCCTGCCGGGCACGCTGGTGCGCGCCGAAGGGCAGGGGCCGTCGGGCGACGTCGCGGTGGACGAGGCCTATGACGCGCTGGGCCACACCTTCGACTTCTTCCTCGAAGCCTATCGCCGCAACTCGATCGACGATGACGGCCTGCCGCTCGACGCCACCGTCCATTACGGCGAGGACTACAACAACGCCTTCTGGAACGGCCGGCGCATGGTGTTCGGCGATGGCGACGGCGACCTGTTCAACCGCTTCACCGCCTCGCTCGACGTCATCGGCCATGAGCTCGGCCACGGCGTCACCGAGGATGAGGCTGGCCTGGTCTATATGCAGCAGCCCGGGGCGCTGAACGAATCCCTGTCCGATGTCTGGGGATCCCTGGTCAAGCAATGGGTGCTGAAGCAGACGGCCGCGGAGGCCGACTGGATCATCGGCGAGGGCCTGTTCACCGCCAAGGTGCAGGGCGTCGGCCTGCGCTCGATGAAGGCGCCCGGCACTGCCTATGACGATCCGGTCCTGGGCAAGGACAGGCAGCCGGGCCATATGGACGATTATGTCGACACGATGCAGGACAATGGCGGCGTCCATATCAATTCCGGCATCCCGAACCGGGCCTTCTACCTGGCTGCCGTCGCCATCGGTGGCAACGCCTGGGAGCGGGCGGGCCGGATCTGGTACGATACGCTGCGCGACGCCCGGGTGACCGAGACCACAAAATTCGCCGATTTCGCCGCGGTGACGGTGGATGTGGCGGGACGGCTGCCCGGCGCAAAGAAGGCCGAAGTCAAGGCCGTGGCCGAGGCCTGGAAGCAGGTCGGCATCCCGGCCGGCTGACGCCCTTCGGGGCAGGAGCGGACGATGCGGATCACCTTCGCGATGTCGAGCCCGGGCCTGTTCTACGCGCCCGGGCTGGCCGAGCCGGTGGTGCTGGACCTGGCGGCGCTGCCGCCAGCGGCCGCCGCCCGGATCGAGGTGCTGGTCCGCGACGCCCGGGTGCTCGACCGCCCGGCGACGCCGGAGCGCCTGTCGATGCCCGACGCCCGCTGCTTCACGCTGACGGTCGAGCAGGACGGCCGCAGCCGCACACTGGAGCTGCCCGAGCCGATCGCCGACCCGGCGCTGAAAGCCCTCGTCCGCTGCCTGCAGGACCAGGTCCGGGCGCTGCAGGCGAAGCGGCCGTGAGTTTATTCCCGAATTAGGCCATAATTTTGCGCAATATTGCCTTCTGAAATCAAAAAATCCCGTGCTCCTTTTTCAACCCATTCCAGAGGGGGGATCGAGGCCATGGCCATCATTCCGGGAACAGCGGGCGACGACAATCTCTATGGCACCTCGTCCGGCGATCAGATCACCGGCCTCGGAGGGGACGATAGCCTCAATGACGGCGATTATTCGGGGGTCGGTTCGGTAGACACCATCAGCGGCGGGGACGGCGACGACGCTGTCTATACCTATGCCGGCGCCGACATCCTCAACGGTGGCGCCGGGCAGGACACCCTGCAGTTCGACTATTCGAACGGTTCGGCGGCGTTCAGTGTCACGCCCAACCCGACGCCGGGCGGAACCACGACCACATCGACCGGCGTGCAATTCGGCAATTTCGAGAGGCTGTTCTTCTATCTCGGCTCCGGCAACGACGCCGTGACCGGAGGAGACGGCGACGACAGCTTCAACGGCAACGCGGGGAACGACACCTTCCATGGCGGCAGCGGCCGCGACAACGGATATGGCGGCGTGGGCAGCGACATCCTGACAGGGGGCAGCGGCGGCGACTATCTGTCCGGCGAGGACGGCAACGACATCATTTACGGCGAAAGCGGTCGCGACAACCTCACCGGCGGCGCCGGCATCGACACGCTCTATGGCGGCGAAGGCGATGACTACATCGAAGGCGGCGCCGGCGGCGATACGCTCGGCGGCGGCGCCGGCTTCGACATCCTGACCCATTATTCCTCCAGCGCCGGGGTGACGGTGAATCTGGCGGCGGGGACCGCGAGCGGCGGAGATGCGCAAGGCGATTCCATCTCCAAATTCGAGGGGGCTTACGGCAGCCTGCATGATGACTGGCTGACCGGAAATGCCGACGGCAACACCTTCATCGGCAATGACGGCGACGACATCATCTACGGCGCCGGAGGCTATGATTCGATCTACGGCAACAATGGCGATGACACCCTGTCCGGGGACGACGCCGGCGACTATCTCTCCGGGGATAGCGGCGATGACGTGCTGCGCGGCGGCGCTGGCGGCGACACCCTTTACGGCGGCAACGGCAACGACACCGCCAGCTACTACACCAGCTCGGTCGGGGTCGTGATCAGCCTGGCCGCCGACACCGCCAGCAACGGCGACGCCCAGGGCGATAACCTGAACGAGATCGAGAATCTTTCCGGCAGCCAGGGCAATGACAGCCTGGTCGGGGACACCGGCGCCAACGCGCTGCAGGGCTGGAACGGCAATGATGTGCTCACCGGCGCCGGCGGCAAGGATACACTGACCGGCGGCGCCGGTGGCGACCGCTTCGTCTATGGCTTCGTGGCGCAGAGCCCGGTCGGGGCCGGGGCGGACCGGATCACCGATTTCAGCCATGCGCAGGGCGACAGGATCGACCTTGGGGGGATCGACGCCAACACGACCGTCGCCGGCGATCAGGGCTTCAGCTTCATCGGCACCGCTGCCTATGGCGGTGTCGCCGGCCAGCTGCGCTACGCCGCGGGGGGCGGCGTCACCACCATCGGCGGCGACGTCAACGGCGACGGCGCCTCCGACTTCCACATCCAGCTGACCGGCATCGTCGTGCTGGTCGCCGGCGACTTCGTGCTCTGACTTATCCCGCCTGCGGCAGCGGCACGCCGACCGGACGGCTCCTGGCGCCGCGGATGCCGGTCAGGTCGGCCCAGCGGTAGCGGTCCATCGCCAGGCCTTCCAGGTCGATCTCGGCGCGGCGGCCGGAGACGATGTCCGACATCACCCGGCCGGAGCCGCAGGCCATGGTCCAGCCCAGCGTGCCGTGGCCGGTGTTGAGGAACAGGTTGCCGTAGGGCGTGCGGCCGACCACCGGGGTGCCGTCCGGCGTCATCGGCCGCATGCCGGTCCAGAAGCTGGCGCGGGAGACGTCGCCGCCCTGCGGGAACAGGTCGGTGACCGAATGCTCCAGCGTCTGCCGCCGGGCGTCCCACAGGCGGTTGCTGAAGCCCGCCAGCTCCGCGGTGCCGCCGACGCGGATGCGGTCGCCCAGCCGGGTGATCGCGACCTTGTAGGTCTCGTCCATCACTGTCGAGACCGGGGCGCCCTCGGACGCGGTAACCGGCACGGTGATCGAATAGCCCTTGACCGGGTAGACCGGGATCTCGATGCCCAGCGGCTTCAGCAGCAGCGGCGAGTAGCTGCCCAGTGCCAGCACATAGCCGTCGGCGCGCAGGGTCTCGCCGCCCTCGAGCGCCACGCCGCCGATGCGGTTGCCGTCGGTCATCAGGCCGGCGATCTTGGCGCCCCAGCGGAAGCTGACGCCCAGCCCCTCGGCCAGCTTCGCCAGGTTGTTGGTGAACTTGAAGCAGTCGCCGGTCTCGTCGCCCGGCAGGCGCAGGCCGCCGGCCAGCTTGTCCGTCACCCCGGCCAGGGCGGGCTCGGCGGCGGCGCAGCCGGCCGGGTCCAGCACCTCGTAGGGCACCCCGGCCTCACGCAGCACGGCGATATCCTTGGCCGCGGCGTCGACCTGCTTCCGGGTGCGGAACAGCTGCAACGTGCCCTGGGCCTTGTCGTCATAGGCGATGCCGGTGTCGGCGCGCAGCTGGCGCAGGCAGTCGCGGCTGTACTCGGCCAGGCGGACCATCCGCTCCTTGTTCACGGCATAGCGGGCGGCGGTGCAGTTGCGCAGCATCTGCGCGAGCCACAGCCACTGCCGGGTGTCCAGCTGCGGGCGCAGCACGAAGGGGCTGTGCTCCATCAGCATCCACTTGATCGCCTTCAGCGGCACGCCGGGGGCGGCCCAGGGCGCAGAATAGCCGGGCGAGACCTGGCCGGCATTGGCGAAGCTGGTCTCGTTCGCCGGCCCCTCCTGCCGGTCGACCACCGTCACCTCATGGCCGGCACGGGCGAGGTAGAAGGCGGTGGTCACGCCGATGACGCCGGCGCCGAGGACGATGACCTTCACGACGGAACTCCTTCGAGAACCAAAGCGGGTGAGGGGGATGGCTGGCTGTCACGGTATTCGCGGCGGAAGCGGCGGCCGAGCCGGGTGAGGATCTCGTAGCCGATGGTCCCGGCCTCGGCGCCGACGGCGTCGACGCTGCGGTTCGGCCCGATCAGGTCGACCATCGCGCCGGGGCGCAGCGCGCCCTCCGGCAGGACCGAGGCGTCGAGCGTGATCGAATCCATCGACACGGTGCCGGCAACAGGCAGGGCGATGTCGCCCAGATGGGCCATGCCGGTGCTGCGTGGGAAGCCGTCGGCATAGCCGACCGCGACGGTGGCGATGCGGGTGGGCCCCTCGGCGCGCCAGGTCAGGCCGTAGCCGACCTCGTCGCCGGCGGCGATATCGCGCAGCTGCACCACTCGGGCTTGCAGCCGCACCACCGGGCGCAGCGGGTTCGGCGCGCCGGCGACCGGCGCCAGCCCGTACAGCGCGGCGCCGGGCCGGGCCAGGTCGTAGTGGAAGTCGGGGCCAAGGAAGACGCCGGAGGAGTTGGCCAGCGACGCCGGGGCCTGCGGCAGGCGGCGGCGGGCGACATCGAAGCGCAGGCGCTGGGTGCCGTTGGCCGGATGGTCCTGCCGCTCGGCGCAGGCCAGGTGGCTCATCACCAGGCGGAGGAAGATGCCGTCCAGGTGCCGCGGCTCGGCCGCGATCCGGTCCAGCTCGGCCGGCGACAGGCCCATGCGCGACATCCCGGTGTCGAGCTGCAGCACTGCCGGCAGCGCCCGGCTGAGGCGATCCGCCAGGGTGGTCCAGCCCTCGACCTGCTCCAGGCTGTTCAGCACCGGGGTCAGGCGATGGGCCAGGGCGATGTCCTCGCAGCCGGGCATCAGCCCGTGCAGCACGAACACCTCCGCCGCCTCCGGCACGTGCGGCCGGAGCGCGATGCCCTCCTCGAGATGGGCGACGAAGAAGTGGCGGCAGCCTTCCGCGGCCAGCACCGGGGCGACCCGATCGGCACCCAGCCCGTAGGCGTCGGCCTTGAGCACCGCGGCGCAGGCGGTGCCGCCGAGGCGGCGGCGCAACGCACGATAATTCTCGCGGATCGCGGCCAGATCGACGATCAGGGTGGCGCCGGAGGCGTCGGGGAGGGAAGTGGTCATCAAGGCCGAACCGCAGGGGATCCAACGGCCTCAGAATACGGCCGCAGGCCCTCGGCGATCCTTGATTTCCGTTGATCCTTCTGCGGCCGGATGGTCTGGTGTTCGCAGCAAATTCACCGGTTTTCGCAGAAACCACACATGAACTCGCTCGATACCATCGACCGCAAGATCATCGCGCTGCTGCGCGCCGACGGCCGCATCAGCAACGCCGACCTGGCCGAGGCGGTCGGGCTGTCGCCGTCGGCCTGCCTGCGCCGGCGCCAGCTGCTGGAGCATGCCGGCATCATCCGCGGCTACACCGCGCTGATCGACGAGCCCGACGTCGCCAACCCGACCATCGCCATCGTCCAGATCACGCTGGAACGGCAGACCGAGGAGTACCTGGCCCGCTTCGAGGCGGCGGTGCGGAAATGCCCCGAGGTCGACCAGTGCTACCTGATGACCGGCATGTCGGATTATCTGCTGCGCGTCGTCGCCCGCGACACCGCCGATTACGAGCGCATCCACAAGGAGCAGCTGTCGCGCATGCCCGGCGTGTCGCGCATCCAGTCCGCCTTCACCCTGCGCAGCGTGATCCGGGGCAATACCGGAACCTGAGGAGACCACCGTGACCCGCGACCGCCTGTTCCTGCTGCGCCCGGGCTTCACCGACCCGGCCTATCCCGGCCAGGTCTTCTATTGCTGGCACTGCGCCCTGATGGAGGGCGTGCTGGCGTCCTTCCCCGATCTGGCAGAGCGGCTCGACGTCGAGCGGATCGCCTGGCCGCGGCCGCGCCAGGCCGTGGTGGCGCTGGTCGGGGAGGGGAACCAGTCCGTGCCGCTGCTGGTGCTGGGCGAGGACGGGCCGGACGATGCGGAAGCCGAGAGCCATGGCAACACCCGCTTCATCGCCGGCAAGGACCGCATCCTCGCCGCCCTGTCGCGGCGCCACGGCTTCCCCGACCCGCATCCCTGACCGGCGGCTACGGCTCCTTCCACACGCCCCAGAGGCGGGCGTTGCCAGGACCCCAATCGGCATAGCCGCGGACCTTGGGCCCGACCGCCGTCACTTGCACCGGGTTGAACAGGCCGATCACCGGCACCTGTTCGGCCATGCGGGCGTGCAACTTGTCGAAGATCGCCTGCCGCCCAGCCCTGTCCTCCACCGTCTTGGCCTCGGCCAGCCAGGCGATCGCCTGCGGGTCCTCCCACTGGTTGGTCGGGTCCTCGTCCTTGCTGCCGATGATCGAATCGAGGGCCAGCGCCGGGTCGGGCCGGCCGGAGAAGGTGAAGACCGAGGCCTGGAACTTGCCCTCGCGGTAGTTCTGCAGCTGCGTCGCCCAGTCCAGCGTCTCGATCTGCGCGTCGATGCCGGCGCCGGTCAGCAGCCCCTGGATCATCAGCGCCGCCTCGTACTGGCCGGTCGGGCGGTTGTTGGTCTGGATCTTGATCGTGGCGCCGGTGTGGCCCGCCTCCTGCAGCAGCTTCGCGGCCTCGGCCGGATCGAAGGCCGGCCAGGCCGCATCACCGTGGTGATAGGCGCTGGCGACGGCGATGGCCGACGGATTCGGGGCGGCCAGGCCGAAGCTCGCCGCCTCGGCCACCTGCCGGCCGTCGACCGCCCGGGCCAGCGCCTGGCGCACCCGGACGTCGGACAGCAGCGGGTCGCGGGTCTGCAGCAGCATCACCGCCCAGGACAGGGTCGGGGTAACGGTCACCTGCGCCCCGGCCGCCTTCATCGCGTCGATCTCGGTGGCACCGACATCGGGAACGATGTCGACCTGGCCGGAGAGGAGGGCAGCGTTCATTACCGAGCGGTCGGGTATGACGACAAAACGCAGCCGCTCGGCCAGCGCCTGCTTGCCGCCGGCGGCGCCGTCGCGGTCGCCGGGCAGAGGCTTGTAGCCGGCGAAGCGGGTCAACTCGAGATAGCGGGTCTTCTGCCAGTCGGCGAAGACATAGGGTCCGGTGCCGATCGGCTTGACCCAGGCGCCGTCGGGCCCGAGCGAGGAGGGGCTGAGCACCACGGCGCCGCATTGGATCGTCGCCATGTTGACCAGGAACAGCGCGCTGCGCCGGTCGATCCGGAACACCACGGTACGCGGATCCGGCGTCTCCACCGCCAGCACCTTCGGGCCGCCGCGGCCGTCGAAACGGTCGAGGCACTGCCACTGCGTCGCCGGGTCGAGATAGCGCTTCCAGCTCCACGCCACCTCGGCGGAGGTGAGGGGCCTGCCGTCGTGGAAGGTGATGCCGTCGCGCAGCCGGAAGGTGTAGGCGGTGCCGTCGGGCGAGACCTCGACGCTCTCGGCCAGCATCGGCGCCGGGGTCTGGTCCTCGCGCAGGGCGACCAGCCCCTCGGTCACATGCTGCAGCACGACGTCGGAGTTGAAGTCGCGCTGCACGCCCGGATTGCTGCTGCGGATATCGGCGTTGAGCGCGATCGACAGCAGTGGCGTCGGCTCCGCCGCGGCCGCAGGGACGGCGAAGAGCAGGGCCGCCAGGGCGAGGGTTCTCATGGCGTTGCCGCCAGCGTCTGGGCGAAGAAGTGCTTCACCGGCTCCAGCACCCGTGTGCCCTCATGGCCGATGCCGGGGACGATGTCGTGGCGCACGGCGATGCCGTGGCACTCGAAGCTGTCGCGCAGCGACCGCATCCGCTCCTGCCGGTTGCCGCCGGCCAGGTCGGCGCCGTCCATCCAGCCCGGATCGGTCGGCTTGGTGACGATCTCCCAGGTCTCGGTGTCGTCGCCGCCGATCACCATCTGCACCGCCACCCGGCGCATCGCCGCGAGGTCGACCGGCCGGCCGAAGCGCGCCTCGAAGTCGCGCAGGCCGACCCACCAGTCGTAATCCCAATTGAGCAGCGTGACCGAGCCCGGCGCGCCGATCGACACGCCCAGCAGCCGCTCGGGATGGACGTAGAGAAAGCGGTGGACGAAATGGCCGCCGCCGGAGAAGCCGAACATCAGGAAGCGGTCGGCGCGGACCCGGTACTTCGCCGCCACCTCGTCGACCATGGCCAGCAGCAGCAGGTCGAAGCGCATGTCGTGGAAGGCCAGGCGCTTGTAGTTGGAGAGCTCGCCCGGCTTAATGAGCCCGGCCGGGAACAGCGGCGCCAGCAGGATGCAGTCATGGGCGTCGGCGAAGTCCATGAAGCCGTCGCGATAGGCGGTGGCGGTGCGGCCGGTGCCGTGCATCAGCACCGCCAGGCCGTAGGTCTTGTCGCCGTCCTCCTCGTAATCCTTCGGCACGTAGAGGCAGTAGGAGACCCGCTGGTCGGCCTGCAGCGCGAAGAACGGCGTCTGGCCGAAATCGTAATAGGACAGCTTAACGCCATGGCCCGGACGATCGCGCATTCTTCGGCCTCCCCTGCGCCGGCTCCACCGGCCGGCCCGGGCATCTTAGGACGGCTGACGGGCGTCGCAAGGTCAAATGTATTTTGAGCTTTCAAAATTCGATCACCTCGGCCGAATTGTAGCCCCCGGAAAGCCCGAAAGTAGCTGTCTGAAAGGCCGAAAGTAGCCGTCACGCCGGGCCGGATGTAGCCATCGCGGCCTTTGCGCGTACGAACCAGCCATGCCTAGAGTTGCTCAGACCTCGGACAAGCGGGGTGGAACCGGATGCAACAGGCCGTCGGCGCCAAGGACGATCTTCGGGTTGAGCGCGCCGCCGAGCCGGCGCCGTCCGGCCTGCTGTTGCCCTTCGTCGAGGCGCTGGCCCATCCGGTGTTCCGCCTGGTCTGGTTCACCGGCCTGTTCGCCAATCTCGGCGACTGGGCCCAGTCGGTCGCCGCCGCGTGGGTGCTGACCGTCACCGCGGCCAGCCCATTCCTGATCGCCCTGATCCAGGTGGCGACCGCGGTGCCGCTGGTGCTGCTGTCGCTGCCCACCGGGGCGCTGGCCGACATCTACGACCGCCGCAAGATGATCCTGGCGGGGGAGGCGTGCTGCGTCCTGGGCGGCCTCGGCCTCACCGTGCTCGGCTTCCTCGACCTGCTGGAGCCGGTCGGGCTGATCGGGCTGACCTTCCTGATCGCGATCGGCTATGCGCTGGAGGGGCCGGCCTGGCAGGCGGCGGTCGGCGACATGGTGCCGAAGCCGGCGGTGGCCAGCGCGGTGCTGCTGAACGCGATCAACTACAACGTCGCCCGCGCCCTCGGCCCGGCGATCGGCGGCCTGCTGCTGGCTTGGCTCGGCGCCCCCTGGGTGTTCCTGATCTCGACCGTCAGCTTCGGCGGGCTGCTGGCAGCGATCTGGTCCTGGAACTGGCGGCCGGCGCGCACCGCCCTGCCGCCGGAGATGCTGGGCGAGGCGGTGACCGGAGGCCTGCGCTTCGCCCGGCACTCGCTGGTGACCCGGCGGGTGGCAACGCGGTCCTTCATCTTCGGCTTCTGCGCCAGCTCGGTCTGGGCGCTGCTGCCGCTGCTGGCCCTGGCCCAGCTGGGCCAGGACGCGCTCGGCTACGGCATCCTGCTCGGCGCGCTCGGCATCGGCGCCGTCTGCGGCGGCTTCGTCGTCCATCCGGCGCGGGAGTGGCTGGGCACCAGCTGGCTGATCTCGACCTCGGCCTTCGTCTTCGCGGTGGTGCTGCTGGTGCTCGGCACGGTCCATGTCACCGCCGTGGTGGTGCCGGTGCTGTTCCTCGGCGGCGTGGCCTGGATCGCGGTGGTGTCGACCTACAACACGGCGGTGCAGCTGCTGGTGCCGGACTGGGTCAAGGCCAGGGCCATGGCGATCTACCAGATGGCGCTGTATGGCGGGCTGGCGCTCGGCTCGGTCGCCTGGGGCGCGATGGCGGAGAGCACCGGGGTCGCCGCCGCGCTGGCGGCCAGCGGCGTGGCGCTGCTGGTCGGCGCGCTATGGGCGCTGCGGCTGAAGATCCCGGATATCGCGCTGGTCGACCTGCGGCCCGCGCCGCTGCGCAAGACGGACCTGCCGGCGCCGCCGATCGACCCGCGCCGCGATGCGGTGATGGTGGTGGTCGAGTACCGGATCGCGCCGGAGCAGGAGCGCGACTTCATCCGCGCCACCGCCCGGCTGCGCGAGGTGCGCCTGCGCAACGGCGCCAGCCGCTGGTCGCTGTTCCGCGACGCCGCCGACCGGCTGAAATGGAGCGAGGTCTATTTCGTCGACAGCTGGTACCAGCATCTGCGGCTGCTGGCCCGGCTGACCGCCGGCGACCGCGAGCTGATCGACCGGGTGGGCCGGCTGCACCAGGGGCCGCCGCCGCCCGCGGTGCGCCACGCCATCAGTTGGCGCCGGCGCGGCCGGCGGCTGCTGGCCGCCAAGCCTCCCGCCGGTGGTGCGGCGAAGCTGGACGGCACCGCGCCGGCGATCGGGCAGGCCGTCTCCCGACCGCCGGGGCCGCAGCCCGCCGGCCCGGATTAGGGACACCCCGGCCGGCGCACAATATCGGCTTCGCTTCGACCGGGACATGTTCTTCTCAGAAAAGTTCCTTTTCGCTTCGCTCCGTATTCCTCCGCGATCTGTTCCGAAATCTGCAATGTCTGATGGTGAGCACGAAGGAAACGCAGCCGGCTATGAATTTCAAAGCACTGTCTCGAACCTTAGAATTTCATTCGATATCGGGTGGTCATCGGCGGCCGGCAGGGATATTCTGATGGAGTCAAACGATGCATTGGAATCCAGTGGTGACCATCGGCCGATGGCAGGACCGTCAATGATGCGGCACGCCGGCATGAAGCCTCCGATCGATCCTTTCGCCGCGCTCGAATTCGAAAGCGCCGCCCATCTGACGCTGACCCTGCTCAGCCAGGTGCGGGACGGGCGGATGACGCCGATCGAGTTCGCGACTTGGCTGCGGCAACTGATGATGCACAAGCACGAGCCTCTGTCCGACAACGAGAAGAGTGCCATGGTCTGCACTCTGGTGGTCGCGCTGCTGGACGAGGAGGGGCTGGACCTTTCTCCCTCAGAGCTGATGGAACTGCTGGACAATTCGGAGCAGGCCGGCGCGATCGGGCGGCTGGTCTGACTCTATCACGTCGCCTCGGCATCTGTCGGTTTGTGGCCGAGCGCCGCTGCGATCAGCCGGAACTTCACGCGCGCGTTGGTCATGTCGCGGAAGTAGTTGACCAGATCGCCCCAGGGATCGTTGACCCGGTTCAGCCCAGAGATGAAAGCGACGACGGTGCCGATCTCGGTCCGGCCCTGGAGCACGAACCAGCCGCCGACGAACAGGATGCCGATCACGCCGAGCTGATGCAGCAGGTTCATCAGGAAGTTCATGCCGAACTTGCGGCGGAAGATCTGCATGTTGAGGCGGTAGATGTCGTCGACCTGGCGACGATAGCGCCCATCCTCGCGCGGACCGCGGCGATCCGCGGCCTCGTCGACGATTTCGATGCTGAGCCGGCGCAGGACCTTGATCCGTCGTTCCGTGCGTTGGTTGATCGCCTTCTGCAGGAAGGGGATGAACAGGAACTGCGGAAAGAACAGCAGCACGGCGACGGCCGCCATCCAGGGTTGCAGCACCACCATGTAGCCGAACACGGCGATCAGCAGGCCGCCATTGAGCACCACCTCCGAGACGCTGGCGCCGATGAAGCCGCCGACCGCTTCGACCTCCGACACGATGATCGAGATATCGGTGCCTTCCTTGCGGACGCCCGGCGCCGTCGCCCGGCCATCAGCGGCCGACGGGCTCAACTGCTGCCGCAGCCGCCGGTTGGCGGCCTCGCTCACCGATCCGCGATAGACGTTCAGCAGGAGTTTGAGCCCGCCCTGCGCCAGCACGGTCGCGACGTAGAGAAGGGACAGCTGGACGAGCTGCATCAGCTCATGCTTTGCCAGCGCGCCGTTGACGATGCGGCGCTGCAGCTCCAGCGGCACCAGGTCGAGCAGGAACACCGCCACGGCCAGGAGCGACAGGAGGATCTGATCCCGCCCGCTCACCCGCCAGATGTACCGGTAGAGACCCTCGGTCATGGTCGCCCCGCCGGTTCAGCGAGGAGAAATCGGCGCTACTTCTTCGACGCGTGCTCCGGCTTGCCCTTGCGCTTGGTCGAGGCCAATTCGTCGAGCTGCTTCTCGTTCATCGACTTGTACATCGACTTCGATGCGCCCTTCAGCTCGCCGACCTTCTGCTCCCCGCGCTTGGCCGACAGGGCGGCACCGGCTGCCTTCTGCTGCGCCTTCGATTTCGCCGGCATGGTCATGCCTCCGCAATCATGGGTCCTGAATCGGGAACGGCGGGCCGAGCCGGCCGGTTCCAGGCAGGAAGGTCGCGCATCAGGCCGCGCGGATGCCCCGAACGCGTCTACCCGGGGCGGGCAGGGGCGTCGGCGGCGACTGCGGTCCTGATCGCCGCCTCCAGCTCCTCCAGCGAGAAGGGCTTCGCCAGCTTCGGCAGATCTGCCGCGATCCCCATCGGCAACTCGGCGTAGCCGGTGGCCAGGATCACCGGGAGCCCTGGCCATTCCACCGCGATCCGGCCGGCCAGCTCGGCGCCCGTCATCCGGGGCATGGCATGGTCGGTGATCACCAGGTCCGCGGCCTCGCGGCGGAGCGCATCAAGCGCCTGGTCGGCCGTGGCGGCGCCGATGGCGGCATGGCCCAGCTCCTCCAGCATCGCGATCGTGTTCATCAGCACCAGCCCGTCATCGTCCACGGCCATGATGTGCAGCCGGGTCGGCGGCGTCGCCGCCTCGGGGGCAGGGGCGTCGTCCGCCGCGGGCGACAGATCGGCATCGGCGGACGCCACGGGAAGCCACAGCTCGATCGTCGTGCCGGTCCCCTTCCGGCTGGCCAGCACCATCCGGCCATGGGACTGCTCCATCAGCCCGTGCACCGTCGACAGGCCGAGGCCCGTCCCCTTGCCGACACCCTTGGTCGTGAAGAACGGTTCCGTCGCCCGGGCGAGCGTCTCCGGGTCCATACCCTCGCCGGTGTCGGTCACCGACAGGCAGACATAGCGGCCGGGCACCGGCTCGTCGGCGAATTCGGCCCTGGCTGCTACGGTGATCGATCCCCCCTCCGGCATCGCGTCCCGGGCGTTGACCGCAATGTTCAGCAGAGCGGATTCCAGCTGGTTGGAGTCGGTCGACGCCCTGGGCAGGCCGAGCGGAAACCGGGTCTCGATGGTGATGGACGGCCCCAGCGAACGCTGCAGCAGGTCGGCCATGCCGCGCACCAGGTCGGGAATGTCGACGGCCATGATCTTCAGTTCCTGGCGGCGGGCGAAGGCCAGCATCCGCTTGGTCAGCGTCGCGCCGCGCTGGGCGGCCTGGACGGCGTTGTCGAGCAACGGGAGGGCGGCGGCCGCCTCCGGCGGCACGCGCTTGCGCATCAGCGCCAGGCTGCCGAGGACGACCATCAGCAGGTTGTTGAAGTCGTGGGCGATGCCGCCGGTCAGCTGCCCGATGGCCTCGAGCTTCTGCGACTGGAACAGGGCCTCCCTGGCCTGCTCCAGCTGTTTCTGCGTCGTCGCCCGCTCCGCCATCTCGTGGCGCAGCTGGGCGTTGCTGGCGTTCAGCTCCGCCGTCCGGGCGGCGACCTGGGCCTCGAGCTCCTGCGCTGTGCGTTCGCGGGCTTCGATGAAGCCGCGGACGTCGTATTGCCGCCGGCGGCTGCGCAGCGCCGCCTGCAGCGTGCTGGTCAGGCTGATCGGCTGTACCGGCCGCTCGACCAAGGTGACGTTGCGAAGACGCTGGATGGTGTCCAGGCGCCATGCGGCAACCGCCGGCTGCTCCCGGCGGCTGCTCAGGAGCACGAAGGGCAGGTCGGACCAGGGCGGCTGGGCGTCGACCCATCGCAGCAGGCCGGCGATGTCCCGGCCCAGCAGCGCCTCCTCGGCGACAAAGGCCGCTCCGACCCCAGCCTCCAGCTCCACCAGCAGCGGGTCGAGGGCGGCGCAGACCGTGACGGTCAGCCCCGCCCGTTCCAGGATCTCCGCCGAGGCCGGGCCATCCCGGCCGATGGGCGCGCAGACCAGCACGCGCAGGCTGCGGGGATCAGGCTCCATCCGGCTCACCGGAGGGCATCAGCGGTCCGGGGCTTCCGACATATTCCGGCGTGCCCGACAGGATGCCCCGGAATTCGGCAAGAGGGGGGCCGATCTGGATGCCGGCACCGGTCAGCCGGAACTCGCGGATCGTGTGCTCATGGTTGCCGGTGCGCTTTTTGACCACCGAGAGGGCGCGGCGGACCTGACCCATCGCTTCGAAGTAGCGGACCATCACCACCGCATCGCTGAGATAGCTGATGTCGACGGGCGATTCCGGGGGGCCGACCAGGCCGTGCTGGGCCAGGATCAGCAGCGTCAGCACGCCCTGCTGGTTGAGATAGCTCAGCAGCTCGTGCATCTGCAGCACGAGGAAGCGCTCGTCCGGCATCGCGTTGAGATAGCCGTTCAGGCTGTCGATCACGATCAACTGCGCGTGGTCCCTCTCCACGGCATCGCGGACCTGCACGGCGAATTCGCCCGGCGACAACTCGGCCGGATCGATCTGCCGGAAGCGCACCCGCCCCGACGCGAGGGCTTCGTCGAGCGGCAGGCCGAGCGTGCGGGCGCGGGCCTCGGCCGTGCCGCGTCCCTCGTCGAAGGCGAAGATCACCGCATGCTCGCCGCGTTGCGCCGCCGCGATGGCGAAGGTGATCGCCAGCGAGGATTTGCCGACGCCGGCAGCGCCGATCAGCAGCGCATTGGTGCCGCGCTCCAGCCCGCCGCCGAGCAGCGCGTCCAGATCGGCGTTGCCGCTGGGCGCCACCTCCACAGTGAAATCCGCGTGATGCTCGGCCGCGACCAGCCGCGGGAAGATCCGCAGGCCGCCGGATTGGATGGTGAAATCGTGATAGCCGCCGCGAAACGGGATGCCGCGCATCTTGACCACGCGCAGGCGCCGCCGTTCCGCCCCGTAGTCGATCGCCAGCTGCTCCAGCAGCACGACGCCGTGCGAGATCGAATGCAGCTGCAGGTCGTTCTGCGCCGCGGTCAGGTCGTCGAGCAGGACCACCGTGCAGCGGCGCCTGGCGAAGAAATGCTTCAAGCCCAGCACCTGGCGCCGGTACCGCAGCGGGTTCTGCGCCAGCAGCCGCAGCTCGGACAGGCTGTCGATCACGATCCGGGTCGGATCGGCCTCGGCCACGCGCTCGAAGATCAGGTTGATCGTCTCGCTCAGCTCCATCTCGGCCGGATGGAACACGGTGACCTGCTGTGCCGGGTCGAGCGCGCTCTCCGCGGGCACCAGCTCGAAGACGTCGATCCCCTCGAGCGACCAGCCGTGACGCTCCGCCACCAGCTCCAGCTCGCGCTGCGTCTCCGACAGCGAGACGAACAGCACGCGCTCGCCATTCCTGACTCCGTCGAGCAGGAACTGCAGCGCGATCGTGGTCTTGCCGGTGCCGGGCCGTCCCTCGTAGAGGTACATTCGGTCGGGGTCGAGGCCGCCGCCGAGAATGTCGTCCAACCCAGCGCTGCCGGTGGACACCCGGGCGGTTTCCGGATGCTCGTTCATCTGAGGCTCCCTTGGCTGCGAACCGCTTGCGACCGGATAAACGGGACGAAGCGCAAATCCGATCCCGGCCGAATGGCAGCATGATCGGCAGGGCAAGGGAAGCTCAACGGCGTGCCGGGTTCGTTTCGGAACGCGAGGCCATCCTGTCTCGTTGGCATCGTGCATTCCCGACTCAGACTGGGAGATCCACCATGAAGGCCGCCCTCATGCTGTCCGCAACGGCGATCGCAGGCGCGCTCGTGCTTGGAGGCTGCAGCCGGGACAGCGAGCCGGCGCAGATGCTGGCGTCGCTGGCGCCGGCGCCCCAGATCGATCCGGCCAACTACGTGCAGACCGCGGGCCAGAGCGGATTGTTCGAGGTCGAGGCCGGCAAGATCGCAACCCGGCGGGCCCGCAGCGCCGAGGTCCGGAGCTTCGCCCGGATGATGGTCAGTGACCATACCGAGGCAAACAGGAAGATCCGCAGCGCCGCGATGGCGTCGAATCCGCCAATCCCATTTCCGACCGCGCTCGATCCGCAGCATCAGGAGACGCTGGCCGCATTGCGGTCGGTCCCGCGCACCGAGTTCGACCATCAGTATATGGAAGGCCAGGTCGAAGGGCATCGGGAAGCGCTGGAGCTGCAGCAGAGCTACGGCGAGAGCGGCAGTGACCCGAAGCTGAAGGCGGTGGCGTCGGAGCTGACGCCGATCGTCCGGCACCATCTCGACGAGGCCCAGAGCATCCTGTCCGGCCTGCGCTGAGAGACCGTTTGGAAATGCTACTGGTGCGGCCGACTGACGGCGGTTTCTCCGCTTCCGGTGCTCACGCACCAAACGTGCGCTGCGCTTCGGTTCTCGAAACCACCGCCAGCCGACTCACACCAGCGCATTTCGAAACGGTCTCTGAGCGAGGACGGCGCTCCCGAGATCCTTTCGGAATCCTGCCTCCGTTATTGTGGGCGTAGTGAAGCAATGGCAGAGCAGGAGACTTGCGGAGCGGGTTCAGTGGATGAGCTGCTCGATCACGGCGGCGACGCTGCCGCTCTCGATCGGCTTCTTGAGCACCGGGGCGGCGAAGCCTTCGAGTTCCGGATCGGTGTAGCCGGTCATGAAGGAGAAGGGGATGCTGCGGCGCTGCAGCGTCCGCGCCACCGGGAAGACCCGCTGGCCCTGATCGAGCCGGACGTCGAGGACGGCGGCGTCGACTTCGCTGGCTTCGGCCAGGCGCAGGCCGGCCTCGAGCGAGCGGGCCGGGCCCAGCACCTCGAAGCCGAGCGAGCTGAGGATGTCCTGCATCTGCAGCGCCAGGATCTGATCGTCCTCGACCACCAGGATGCGCCTGGCGGTGCGCTCGAGCGGCGATGGCACTGTCGGCGAACGACGGACGCTGTCGGCCGGCCGCTCGGAGCCACGGTCGGACCCTTTGGTCCAGGCCATCGGCCGCGACCATTGCGCCACCGCCTCGAGCCCGGACCCGTCGAGGATCTGCAGCCATTCGGCCTTCAGGCGGATCAGCCCGTCGCGCTGCAGCTTCATGACCATCCGGTTGGTGTGGACCGGCGAGATCCCGAGCGCGTCGGCGATGTCCTGCTGGGTCAGCGGCAGCCGCAGGCCGCGGTCGCTGACGAGATCCCGGGCCCAGGCCCGTTCGAACAGACCGAGCAGAAGGGCAGCCAGGCGTTCCTCGGCATTGAGGCACCCCAGCGACAGCAGGGTCTCGTGCGCCTGCACGTTCTCCATTGCCAGGACAACACAGAATTGGCGAAGGGTGGCGGCCGAGGCGGGGTCGACCAGCTCCGCGATCGGGACCGTCGTCACCCGCGCATCGGTCAGGGCGATGGCGGGCGCGGGAGCCGCGCCGGAGAATTGCGAGGTGGCCCCGACAAGGTCGCCGGGCATCAGAAAGCGCAGAACGTGACGCCGGCCGTCGGTCAGGGTGCGGAACTGCGCCATCCAGCCGGAGCGGAGGAGGTGGAGGCAGTCACGATCGCCCCAATCGGTCCGTTCGCCCTTCGCCAGGCGATGCTGCTCCGCGCCGGCCAGCCGCGACCGGACCGCCGGGGCAAGAAGATCGAGTTGCGGGCGCGCCGCGGAATGCGCGTCGCGGCGGCTCGGCCGGACCACATCCGGCGGTGATGGAGATCCGGAAGGTGCGGGAGGCGCGGCTACCCGGAACGGCATGGATCCAGCCCTGCGAGTTGGAGCGTCGATTGATGTTCAACGTACGGGCCGATCAAGGGTTCCAGGCACCGCGTGCTCGTTTGCGATCCCCTGCTGTCCGCGCACAGGAATACAGACTTAAAGAAATATCATATGTTAATTTACTTCCAGTCCTATCGCCAGAAACCAGCGCGATCTGCTTCATTCCCATGTTGTGGCTTGCATCGCGCTAAACTAAATTTTACGAAGCATGGCCGGCCCGGTTGCGGCGGTCCTCATCCCCCTCGGCTTCGGCGTGTGGGGCAGATCTGTTTCAGAGGGCACCGCATGAAGGCCGATCAGCAGGCTGCGTCGCCTGCGACCCCACAGTCTGCAGCGCCGGCCGCCCTGGCCGGAGACCGCGCGTCGCAGGAGATTCTGCAGGCGCTTCCGGCCGCGATCTACACCACCGACGCCGCCGGGCGCATTACCTTCTACAACGAGGCCGCAGCGGCGCTGTGGGGCTGCCACCCGGAGCTGGGGAAGAGCGAGTTCTGGGGCTCCTGGAAGCTGTACTGGCCGGACGGTACGCCGCTGCCCCACGACGAGTGCCCGATGGCCGTGGCGCTGAAAGAGGGCAAGGCGATCCGGGGCACGGAGGCGCTGGCCGAGCGGCCAGACGGCACGCGGGTTCTGTTCATCCCCTATCCGACGCCGCTGTTCGACGCCGAGGGGCGCCTGACCGGCGCCGTGAACATGCTGGTCGACATTTCGGACCGGCACCGCGCCGAGAAGCAGGCGCTGGTCGAGGCCGAGGATCGCGCCGTGGCCGAGCAGGCGGCGCAGCGGCTGGCCGCGATCGTCGAATCTTCCGATGACGCGATCGTCGCCAAGGACCTCAACGGCATCATCACCAACTGGAACCGCGGGGCCGAACGGCTGTTCGGCTATACCCCCGCGGAAGCGATCGGCCAGCCGATCACGATCGTGATCCCGGTGGACCGGCTGGACGAGGAGCCGGAGATCCTGGCCCGCATCCGCCGGGGCGAGCATGTAGAGCATTTCGATACGATCCGCCGCCGCAAGGACGGCAGCCTGATCGAGATCTCGCTGACGATCTCGCCGATCCGAAGCCGGACGGGCGAGATCGTCGGTGCCTCGAAGATCGCCCGCGACATCACCGAACGGCAGCGGGCCCGGGAACGCCAGATCCTGCTGCTGCGGGAGATGAGCCACCGGGTCAAGAACCTGTTCGCCCTGGCCGGCGCCGTCGTCACCCTTAGTGCCCGGACCGCGCGGTCGCCCGAAGCGCTGGCGGAGCAGGTGAGGAACCGGCTCGGCACCCTGGCCCGGGCGCATGAGCTGACCCTGCCGGATCTGCGCAGCGAGCAGGCGGTGACGCCGACCACGCTCGAGGCTCTGGCGCGCACCATCGTCTCCGCCTTCGAGGAAGGCACCGACGGGCGCATCACCATCGCCGGGCCGGAGGTGGCGGTCGGCGGCCATGCGGTGACCAGCCTGGCGCTGCTGCTGCACGAGCTGGCGACCAACGCAACTAAATACGGCGCCCTGTCCGCGGCGTCCGGGCGGATCGCCATCATCTGGACGGTCGAGGACAACGTGCTGTCGCTGAGCTGGGCGGAGCGGGGCGGCCCGGCGGCCGACGGCGCGGCCAATGGCGACGGCTTCGGCACCTGGCTGGTCGACGGCACCATCAAGGGCCAGCTCCAGGGCCAGATCGCGCGCCGCTGGGACGCCGAGGGCCTGACCATCCTGATGACCATGCCGCTGGATCGCCTGGCCGGGTGACGGCGGCTGTCGAGACTTTGGTCGTATCCACGGAACCGGGCCGTGGATCAGCCGTTCTCTGCATAGCCGGCGCCTGCCGGCCGGCGCTGACTGAGGGGCGACGGCATGGCCGCGATCCTGATCGTGGAAGACGAGCCCTTCGTGCGGATGATGGCGGAGGATGCGGCCCAGAGCCTTGGACTGCAGCTGCTGTCGGCGACCGGCGGCGAGGCGGCAATCGCCGCGGCCAGGACCGTGCCGGCGCTGGAGATCCTGTTCACCGACATCAACATGCCGCCCGGCCCGGACGGCTGGACGGTTGCCCGGGAAGTGCGCGAGATCCATCCCAGCGTCCGAGTGATCTACACCAGCGGCCAGGCCGGGCCGGAGGATTGGGCCCGGTTCGGCGTCCCGCAGTCCCGGCTGCTGCCCAAGCCCTATACCCAGGACGAACTGACCGTCGTGATCGGCGAAATCGCCGGCAACGGATAGCCGGAACCTCCCGTTCGTCGCGCCTGTTCGCCTGACGAGTGTCTTCCTTCGAAGACCCCGCAGGAGACCGGCGTATGGACGACCTGGAACAGCGCATCCGCGAGCACGCCTACCGCATCTGGCTCGAGGAGGGCCGCCCTTCCGGACGGGAGGAGGCGCATTGGGACATGGCGCGCGAGCTGGTGGCGATCGAGGACAACCAGCGCGACGCGACCAAGCCCAATCCGGTGGCGACCGAGGGGGAGGAGGCCATCCATCCCGAGCCGGTCGAGCCGATCGAGGCGGTGGAGAGCCTGGGCGACCTGCCGGGGCGCACCGACCAGGGCGAGCGTCAGGCCTACCCGAAGCGGCGGGCCCGCCGTCCCGCCGGCCAAAGCTGACCCCACAGGATCGCCGCCATGCCGAGAAAGACCGCCGATATCGCCATTTCTCCCGAGAAGGTGATCTTCGTGCCAATCTCCGGCGGCCGGCCGTCGGGACCGCCGGTCGACGCGCTGACCGGCTTCCTCAGCGCCGACGGCGACGCCCAGGGACGGCCGGTCGGCGTCGCGATCGACCGCCGCAGCGCGCTGCTGGTAGCGGACGATATCGGCAACGCCGTCTGGCGCGTGGCACTGCCGCAGCAGAGCGCGCGGCGCTGAACAGGAGCGGCGTCACCTCCCCTCGAGCAGCGCGGCCCAGGTGGCCGGGCCGACGATGCCGTCGGCGGTCAGACGCTTGTCGGCCTGGAAACGCATGACCGCGAGTTCCGTCGCCGGACCGAAATCGCCGTCCACCCCGACCGGCAGGCCGGCCGCCCGCAGGCGGGTCTGCAGCTCCGCCACTTCCGGTCCGCGCGAGCCGCGGCGGAGCACCGGGTGGGCGGTGGAGGCATCTCGGGCGACGCCCGTCGCCTCCAGCCGGGCGAGGGCTGCCTTGGCCTTGACCAGATAGGCACGCCGGGCTTCGAGCCCGTTCCGGCCGCCATTCACCCGGCGTGTGGCATCGAGCAGATCGTCGCCGTCGGCGGCCTGGTTGAGCTTGCGCCCCTTCCAGTACTCGCAGGCGACGCGCAGCGACAGCTGAGGCTCCGCCGCCATCTCGGGGTTGTTCTCCAGGTCGACGCCGAGCTTGCCGCCGAGGGTGTGGTAGTTCGCCCGGCCGGTGAGCTGGATCAGGCCGCGGCCCTTGAAGCGGCGCCCGTCGCCCGGCTGGGTGTTGCCGAGGTCCCGTCGCCCCTCATAGGCGGCGCCGGAGGCGTATTCCTCGGTGGTGCAGAAGCCGTCGGATTCATGCGCCACCTGGGCGAGGAAATGGGCGACCCGCAGCCTCGTGTTGATCTCATAGGTTGCGAGGACGCTGGCCAGGCCGTCGCCGATCGAATTGATGATATTGGCCTGGGTCTCCGCCTTGCGCCCCGCGACCCTCGGCGCGATGGCAAGCAAGACGTCGCGATCGACCGGAATCATGTCGAAATCTCCATTTCAAACGCGAAATCAAATCGATAAAGAAAAACGGACCAGCTCAGATATCGATCAAAGATAAACGGAAATCTTGTCCAGATTGTGAGGCGAGCCGGAGATCGGGACGTGCGGCCCCTGGTCGATGTCCTGCAGAATCCGCTGCAGGACGACCTCGGCGATCTCCTGATGCCCGAGGCGGCAGGCCATGGTCTCGGTGCCGGCGAAGCTGCCGAGCTCGCCGACCTTGTTCGACGGTGCGCCGCCACGGCAGAGCGGGAAATAGGCGCAGCCCCGGGCGCAGGCGGCCACCCCGGCGGCGATCTCCGCCCAGGCCTGCCGGAACACCGGCCCGTCCAGGACCTGCTGCAGCGTTGAGGTCAGGACGTTGCCGAGGGCGAGGGAGCCGATCCGCGGATGCTCCAGGCCGGCCAGCTCCGGCGAGAAGGTGTGGATGCGGCCGTCATGGGTAACGGTGACGATGTCGAACGGCATGTTCTGGTCGTTGCCGGGCCACGCGCCGGCGGGCGGCTGCTGCAGCCCGGCGAGAATGGTGCGGACCTCGCGGATCTCGACGCCCAGCGCCTCCGCCCGGCTCCACGCCCGCCCGAAGAAGCCGCGGAAGCGTCCGGCGCGGCCCGGGGACAGGGAGGATCGGGTGTGGACGCCCTCGACCTCCTCGACATTGAAGCCGATCTCCAGGATGTCGTGGGCGGCGAAGAACTCCACCAGCTCCTCGGGCGCGTCGAGCGCCGCGTCGCCGACGACGCAGATCGCATGGAACGGAACGCGATGCCGCTGCAGCGCCGCGACGCCGCGCATCACCGCGCCATGCGTGCCGCTACCCGCCCGGGTCCGGCGCTGCGCGTCATGCAGCCGGGCGGGGCCGTCGAGGCTGACGCCGATCTGCACCCCATACTCGCGGAACAGGGCGCACCAGCGGTCGTCGACCAGCGTCGCGTTGGTCTGGATGCAGTGCTTGAGGACGGCGCCGGCCGGCCGTGCTGCTGCGGCGGCGGCGAAAGCATCGCGATACCAGTCGACCGGCAGTGTCAGCGGCTCGCCGGCGTGCCAGACCACCGCCAGCTCCGGCGCGGCGAGGCCGCTCGTCTCCAGCCAGCGGAGGGCGGCATGCACGGTGTCCGGCGCCATCCGGGCGCGGTTGCCGCGATCCGGCAGGTAGCAGTAGTGGCAGGCGATGTTGCAGAACGGCGTGCCCTGCAGGACCAGCAGCCGGGTCCGGCCGCGCAGGTCGTCCGGCGTGGGATGGTCGATCAGAAATTCCGCCAATAATTGTTCCACTGGTTCCACCATTGCGCCAGCCGCGTGCGGGTGCCGTTCCGGCGGTCGACGGAGCCCGCTGCCGGACGGGTCTCCTCCTGGGCGAAGGCAACGGCCGCCTGGATCTCCGGCAGGCGGTCGATGGCCCGGCCGGCCGGCGGTCGCGCCGCATCGGCCGGCAGCGAGGACAGCAGCAGCGACGCGATCACCGCGGCGCCGCGCGACAATGGCCGGTCATGGATTGCCATCGGTCTCGGTCTCCTCATTTGACCAATCGTAGCAGGCGGCGATCCTGCACGCGTATGAGAGGTCGCTCACCTTCGGCTCCACCGCGGGCACGAGGATCCGCACCCGTTGCCTCTGCGCCTCCATGTCGACGACGACGGTCCGCCAGACGCCGCTGGCATCCTCGAATTCCAGCATCGGGCCGGTGGCTGCGATCCTTCGGATCGGGCCGCCGGAGACGAAGCTGAGGCTGGCGATCCGGGCGATCGTCGCAGGCGTGCCGGGGTCGATCGGACCGTCCACCTCGACATTCACCACACAAGGCGTGTCGGGGGAGCAGCTCGGCGGCCCGCCGTCGCGGGGCTCGGCGAACAGAGTTTCCCAACGATGCACCGTCAAGGCGATGCCGTCCGCGGCGATCTCCTGGGTGCAACTGCGCGCCGGTCCGGCCGCCTCGCAGGCCGCCTGCCCACGCTCCGGATCGCCGTCAGCCGACAGGAACGGCCCCAGCATGCCGGGGCTGAAATCGGCGACCAGACGGTCGGTCGCGCCGCCGAAGGAGAAGCCTCGCCGAACCGTGCCGGAACCGTCCGGCCCCGAATGGTCGGCGATGGCTTCCGCCGCCGACCCGTTGCCGTGCTCCCGCACCGCCTTCCATGTGCCTTCCAGCCGTGCCTGGGCTTCGCGGCCGGCTTCCGGCTCGGAGCTGGCGAGCCGTGCCGCCAGGGGCGTCGCGACCGCGTCCCAGACGCAGTCCGCGCCGGCCGGCCCGACACAATGCCAGTTGAGTGAATGGAATTGCGGCATCTGTCGATCCGGCCACGTCATCAGAAGCTGCGCGTCCGGGCTCAGGCAGAAGATCGTGTCGGCATAGATCGGACTTTCCAACTCGCCCCTCTGCGGCAGCGACGGATCGCGATCGGGAAGGGCGGGGGTTCCGGAGACGGGCCGCCAGAAGATCTTCCGCACGGCGGGAGCGTGGCGGAAACCGACGCCGAGCCGCCGCGCCCCGACCGATCGCAGGATCGGAGGGGCCGGGCGATCCCATTCGTCGCCGGCGATCACCAGGCTGCATGACGAGTGCGGCGTGGCCGGGACGTCGGGCAGACTCCGGATGGCCACGATTCCGGTCAGGTCGCGCGCCGCCCGCTCCCAGGACGCGGCGGCGAGATCGAGTTCGCGTCTGTAGTCGCGCAGCGCATCGAGATCCAGCCTGCCGAGGCGCTCGAGCGCCATCTGCAGCTCGAAGGCCCGGGTTTCCGGAGCTTGCTGACCGAGGCCGGATTCGCTGTATCGAACCGCGATCGTGACCCCCTGCATGCTGAGCGCCTCGACCGCCGTGCCGAGCTCGTGGGTCGTCTGCCGTGCCGAGAGCCAGCCGGCCGCGACCAGAAGCAGGGGGCCGACCAGCAGGCTCGCCAGATAGAGCCACCGCGGCACCAGCCGTCGGGCATGCCGGGCGGCGAGCGCGAAGGGAGTTTCGACGGTGGCGATCCCGTTCAGCATCCGGTCCTCGACGGCGCCGCGGTCCCCGACCGGCCGGGTCGTGCCGTCGATCGACAGCGACGCCCGTTCCGCGCGGTCGGCCAGGAGGGCGGCGGCCAGGGAGCGGGTGATGCGGGGAGCAGGGCCCAGGACCTTCGCGATGTTGTCCCGCAGCCGATGTGGCACGATCTCCACCGCTCGCTTTTCGGCCGCTTCGTTCAGCCAATCCCAGATCCTGCCGAATAACGTGTAACGGGTGGTTGGGTCTGGGGAGGTCTCGACGTTGCGGATCGCCTCGTCGAGGGATCTTCCGATCCGGTCGGCTTCGCGCAGCCATTCGGAATAGAGCGCCCAGTTGCGGATCAGCGCCTCGTGGGACACGTCGTAGATCGGCTCGTCCCCCTTCATGCCGACATTCAGATAGCCCGCGGCCTGGAACGCCGTCAGCACCGCCGCCATGGCCGCCGTCGCGTCGCCGGCCGCAGGCCCGTCGAGGAGGGCGGCCGCGCGCCGGGCGGTGACGAAGCGCCGGGCCCAGTTGCCGCGGTCGTCCTTGCGCGCCATGGCGCAGAAGATCGTCCGCGACACGAGCTCGGCGCGAGCCTCCAGGGTCTCCGACGTTTCTGCGGCCGGAAGCAGCCGCGCCGCCTCCGCCGCGGCCGCCGCATGGGTGGCATCGGCATGCTGGTTCAGGCACCGCACCAGCCAGCCTGGCGTCGAGACGTCGCTGCGCATGGCGGCTTCGACATCGCGGCGTAGAATGCGGAAATCGGGCGTGCCGTCCTCGGCCGGCCCGAGCTGCCAGCGCTCCGCGGCGCTGTCCCAGATTTGCAGCAGCCCGTGTTGCAGCAGCGGCAGGTGGTCCGAGGCATGGGTAAGGGTGTCCAGCAGGTGCCGGACCTCCTGCAGCAGAAGCTCGACCACCTCCGGCTCGAAGGGTGTCGTATCCCGGGCTTCCCCTGCGCGGCTCGGAATGCCGAGCCAGTCCTGGACGACCGCACGGGCCGGCGAGACGATCATCACCCGCCGCTCGACATCATCGTCGATCGGGCCGAGCAGATATGCGGTGTCGGTGATGATGCCGGCCAGCCCGCCCTCGGCACAGCGGTGCAGCTCTTCGCTGCGCAGGGTCAGCGCCAGGAACAGGCAGGACGGGCGGGCCTCGAACGTTCCCTCCACCAGCCGGCGCAGGTTGCCCCGGCCCTCCCGGGTCACTTCGGGGCGGAACATCTCCTCGAACTGATCGACCAGGATCAGCAGGTTGGGGGCGCCGGCGCGCAGGCCGCGCGACAGCGCCTCGTCCAGCCGGTCCAGCGTTTCGCCGGCCAGCGTGAACAGGGCCGAGACGTTGAGCCAGAGCGACCGGAGATCCCGGCTGCCGCTGCCGGGGAACAGCTCCTCCGCGATCTTGCGCAACAGCCTCTCGCCCAGGGCGTCGCGATCGCCGGAGGGCTCGAGGCCGAAGGCCTGCGCCAAGGCCCGCTGTCCGAAGCTCGGCCCGTCCGGCGGATCGGCGGCATCGGTGATCCGGAGGATCGGCGCCACCAGCTGGTCGGCGATCGCGGCCAGCAGCGCCGCGTTGGGATCCTCGCCGGGACGCAGCTCCAGCACATACCAGCGCCCCGGGCGTCCCGGCACCGCATCCCCGGCGAACAGCCGCGGGATCAGCCCGGCGCGGACCAGCGAGGACTTGCCGCAGCCGGAGCCGCCCAGCACCACCATGATGTTGGCCCGGGACAGGCGCTCGATCAGACCGTCGATCTGCCGGTCGCGGCCGAAGAAGAGGCCGGTGTCGTCGGGGGCGAAGCTGCGCAGCCCGGGATAGGGCCGGGGCGGGGTCAGGCCGATCTCCCGGTCCCGTTCGGCATCCCCGACCGCGAGCCCGATGCCGTCGCGCAGCTCGCGCCACCGCTGCAGCAGCCGGGCCGGGCCGAGGAACCGAGATGGGGAAAGATCGTGATCCATGGCTGTCGGGCTCAATGCCCCATCCAGGATTGCAGCCCCTCGCTGACCGACCTCCGGCTGTTCTGCTCGACAGCGAAATCGGCGTCGCGCCGCTCGACCCGCAGCATGTGCCAGCGGTCGACCGACGGGTTGGGCAGCCGGACCGAGGGCGGAACCACGGTCTGCTCCGCGGTGATACAGGCGATCCAGAACACGTCGTCCGAGGTCAGCTTCAACTCCTGCAGGATCTGGTCGGCCTTGGCTTGCAAGCTGCGGAACTTGCCGATCAGCTGATGCACCGGATTGGCGTTTCCCTGCATCGCCGGGATCGGCATCTTCAGGTCATGGGCCATCAGGATCGGCCGCTTGTCGGCGACGCTCCGGAAGTAGTGTTCGAACTGGCTTGCGGTGAACCATACCGACAGCCGGTCCTCCGGAGGCGGCACCCCATAGACCATCCGGTCGAGCTCCTCGGCGATCTGCCGGCGGGCGTCGACCGGCCGGGCCTGTCCTTCGGGCCGAGGCTTCTGGATCAGGATCTCGATCTCCTCGCAGGCCATGATCGGACCGCGCCGCCCGAAGCCGAACCGGCGACACAGCCATTCCGCCAGCGCCAGCGCGGTGTCGGTGCGGAAGATCGGATTGTCCTCTCCCGGCTGTCCGGCGCAGCGCGCGAACTCATCCTGCCGCTCGCCATCGGGCAGCCAGAGCACGACGGGCGAGGCCTCGATACGCGGTCGTGCCGCCTCGCCGAGGGCGTTGACCAGATAGTTCTCGGTGCGCGACGGAGTCCTGGCGCTGGCCGCGGCGTCGGCCGCCGCCAGCGGCTGCAGGAACACCGTCCGCGGCTCCTCCGCCGCAGGGACGCCGGCGCCCTCCCAGCCATCCGGCCAGGGCTGCACAGGCACCCCGGCCGCGGCCAGCGCGTCGGCGACCTGTGCCGCGGCCTTGCCGACGGCCTCCGGCAGGCTGCGCGTCGGGTGACCGAGCAGCACGACCCTCGCCACGGCATCCGGCAGCGCGGCCGGCAAAGCCGGCGGCGACGGGGATGCCGATGACGGCAATGGCGGCGCCACAAGGTTGCACAGCCAGTCCCGCAGGTCTTGGATCACGTGGAGGTCTTCGGAATTCGGCAGGACCCAGCTGTTGGTGCCGGGCTTGAAGAACGGCTTGTCGGCGATGTTGCGCAGCGCCGATGCTTCCGCGACCTCCTGCTGGAATTTCTCCCACCAGCTGTGCCCGTCGATGCCGAGGATGATCGGCACCACGATGGGCCAGCCGCCGCGATTGCGGCGCCGTTGAGCCGCGAGCCGCAGGTCGTCGGCCGATGGGCAACGGCCATACTTCTCACAGATGAACGAGATGATCACATCGGCGGATTCGACCCGCTCCGAAGCCACTGTGCTGATGTCCATGCCCGGCGGGATGTCGTCGATCCGGGCTTCGATGCGGCGCAGGCGCCCGCCATCGTCGAACAGCGGCGCGCAGAACGCATCGACGAAGGTCTGCGTGTCGGCCACGTAGCTCAGCAAGACTTTCTTCGGCTCGCTCATCGGCGCGCCCCTCAGATGGCTGTGTTCTGCGTCGCCGCTGAGTCCGGCTGGCTCAGCCAGTCCCGCAGATCGTGGATCGCGTGGATGCCGTCGACATCCGGAAGGACCCAGCTGTTGGTGCCGGGCTTGAAGAATGGCTTGTCGGCGATGTTGCGCAGCGCCGTTTCCTCCGGCGCGTCGGTCTTGAACGCCCGCCACCAGTCGCGGCCGTCGATGCCCAGGGTGATTGGCACGATGATCGGCCGGCCGGTGCTTTGGCTGCGCTGCCGGACCGCCATGCGCAGCTCGTCCGCCCCCATGCGGCGGCAGTACTTCTCGCAGATGAACGAGATGACCACGTCGGCGGCGGCGATCCGCTCCGCGATGTCGACGTTGATGTCCTTGCCCGGCGTGACGTTGTCGATCAGCCAGTCGACGCGGCGCAGGCGCCCGCTGACGTCGAAAAGCTGGTCGCAGAATGCATCGACGAAAGCCCTGGTGTCGGCGACATAGCTCAAAAATACCTTCTTCGGGCCACTCATCAGCGTCCCCTCAATGAACATGCCTTGAAATCGCCAAATTCTATGGAATCATCAAATCTTATGCATCAAAAACAAAACATTAAGCACCCTTTCGGTCCTTCTTGTCAAGAGATCGGCCTTCGCCATCGTACAAAAGACCTCCGATTACAGCGTGTCTATTCGAGTCTCCTGGAGGCGATCGCCTCCGAATCCGCAGCGGCCGGGATCACCGGCGCAGCGGAGGGAGAGGGCTGCCAGCTCGGATTGTACGAGGTTTGTTGCCAATCCCAGGTGTCGGTCCACTTCGCCGTCCAGGACATGTTCTCGCAGGCGATGATGTCCTCGCAGCGGGTGACGAAGGCCGACCATTCGGCGGGCGAGGCCACGCGCTGTGGCGGCGTCAGCGCGTCCTCGCTCTCCAGCCGTCGCGCCGCGGCCCGGTAGGTGACGGTCAGGAACTGGTAACGGGACGCCTCGATATGGGCCAGGATGGCGGAGGTGACCGTGGTCAGGAGCGGCGTCAGCATGATCGGTTCGTAGCGGAAGTCGCCGATCTCGATGCCGATCTGCAGGGCGCCGCAGACCGCGGCGACGAGGGCCGCGGAAAGGGCGAGCACGAATTCGGCCAGGCGCAGGCGATCGGCGATCCTGCCGCAACGCTCCGCCCTCGGCCGATAGTAGCCCTTGGCCTGGGCCTGGATCCGCCGCTGCCGGTATTCGGTCTGGGAGAGCCTCGTCCGCGGCGCCGAGCCTGGCTGCAGGGTGGGCTTGAGATACATCAGCAGATCGTCGGCATCCCGTTCGATCCGATCGCGCTCCTGGTTGAGCAGCGCCTCGGCGGTGGCGGGGTCGTCATAGGGGGCGGCCCCTGCCGCGAAGACGAAGGCCTGGCGCTTCAGCGCCTCGGCCGCGGCGCGGGCGCGGGTCCAGGCGGTCATCCGCTGGGTGGACTGCAGGCGGGCGGCCAGGAATGCCGAAAGCGCAAGCGCGACGGCACCGATCACGGCGACCGAGCGCTCGGTGTCGGCATTGACCAGCTGGCCGGCGGTCGAGGTGGTCATGACCCCGATGACGAGCAGGATGAACACGCTCCACCGCGCCGTCACCAGACCCGATTTCAGCCGGTCCGCACTGGCCGACCATTCCGCTGCCCGGCTGGCGATATTTGCCAATGCATCCATTGTCTTTTATCCGGAATACAAATTACGCAAAATTTCCATAAATTATCTCGACTTCCGAGCCGTGCGCCGCGATTTCTATGGACGAGACAAGGGCATTCAGAGAGGGCTTTGATGCTGCATGTCGTTCATGATAAATCTCTAAGAATACAGGTGGCCTTGTTATTGACTTATTTCGCCAAAATTTTGCCATATAAGTTGCGTTTAATGCAATCATTGAAGTGTATATTTAAAGGAAGTGAATTGCAACGGGCGTGTGTGGCATGTTTGCAAAGATGCCCGAAACTACCTTTCGACCTGAACAGATCGAGATGAGTTTCGTGAGATTCTGATAATTTTCCTGAAGATATTGACCGCTGCGATCGGGCAGTGACTACGCGACCGCACCGACCGCAGAATAATACATTCGCCGAATTGGACGTTTTGAAGACTCTGTTTCCAAGAAGCTGTTTCTGACACCTGTTTTTATTCGAGATCTGAATGCCGGATTCTGCTGACGATGTGACCCGAGGGTTCGTCGCGTGGATCGGGTCCGTTCTCCCCGACACGGCGATCGCCTCCCGCACCCTGTCCGACACGACGGTCGGCGAAGGCATTGATGTGCGGCTGCTCGGCCTCGAGCCGCGCCCGTCGCAGCGCGTCGCCAACCCTCCCGCGGTCGTGGCGCTGGACTATCTAGTCTCGGTCCGCGCCGCCGATGCCTTCGCCGAGCAGCGCGCGGCTGCCGAGCTGCTGTTCGCCGCGCTCGACCTGCCGGACTGCACGGTCCGGACGGACCTGTCCCCCTTCGGCCTTCTGCGGACACTCGGCCTTCCTGCCGCCCCCGGCCTTGTCCTGCAACTGCTCCTGTCGCGGCAGCGCACCGTCGAGCGCGCGCCGCCGGTGCGCTTTCCCCTCGTCGTCCGGGCGACGGACATCGATGCCGTCGAGGGCGAGGTCCGGGGGCCGGAGGACGTGCCGCTCGCCGCGGCCAAAGTCTCGGCCCCGGGCCTGCGCCGCACCACGCGCACCGACTCCCGGGGCCGGTTCCGCCTGCCCGGGATGCCGGCGGGCGGCGATGCGATCGAGCTCGAAATCGAGGCGCGGGGCGTGACGGCGCGAGCCGAGGCGCGGCCGGGCCGTCCCGTCATCATCCGACTGCCTTTGGAGGTCTGACATGCCGTATCTCAGTCCCGGTGTCTATGTCGAGGAGATCGACTCCGGCGCGCGCCCGATCCTGGCGGTCGGCACCTCGACCGCCGGCTTCGTCGGCACCGCGCCCAATCCGGGAGCCCGCCTGAACGAGGCGGTCGCGATCAACAACTGGTCCCAGTTCCAGCGCGAATTCTGCCGCGACGGCGACGCCAGCACCGATCTCGCCAACGCCGTGTTCGGCTTCTTCCTGAACGGCGGCTCGCGCTGCTATGTCGTCAACGTCAAGAAGGACGACCCCATCGCCGGAAAAGGGCAGGGGCTGGACCTGCTGGCGTCGATCGACGAGATCGCGATCATCGCCGCCCCCGGCCGCACCGACCCGGTCTCACAGGGGGCGCTGCTCGACGCGGCCGAGTTGGCCAAGGATCGGGTGGCCATCCTCGACGGTCCGGCCGAGGTGGAGGATGTCGAGGTCCTGACCCGCGTCGCCGAGGTCGGGGCGGCGCCGCCGCCTGCCGCCGCCGCGGACACGGGCGAGGGCGGCAGTGGCGGCAAGAAGCCGGCGGCCCCGCGCGACAAGCGGGCCGGCCAGCGGCCGCGCCTGTCGGATGGCGGCTACGGCGCCTTCTACTTTCCCTGGCTGCGCGTCCGCGACGCCCTCGATCCGGCGAAGATCGTGCCGGCCGCCCCGTCCGGCTACATGGCCGGCCTGTGGGCCCGCACCGATGCCGAGCGCGGCGTGCACAAGGCCCCGGCCAACCTCGCCGTCCGCGGCGCCGTCGGCGTCACCCAGACCCTGTCGCGGGCCGAGCAGGACGTGCTCAACCCCGCCGGCGTCAACTGCATCCGCTTCTTCACCCGCGAAGGGGTGCGGGTCTGGGGCGCCCGGACGGTGGCCGAGAGCTCCAGCAACTGGTGCTACGTCAACGTCCGGCGGCTGTTCTGCATGATCGAGGAGTCGATCGCCGAGGCCACCCGCTGGGTGGTGTTCGAGCCGAACGACCGCCCGCTGTGGAAGGACATCGAGCGCGATGTCAGCCGCTTCCTGATGCTGCTGTACCGCCAGGGTGCGCTGACCGGTGCGTCGCCCGAAGAGGCGTTCTTCGTCAAGTGCGACGAGGAGACCAACCCGCCCGAGGTCGTCGACGCCGGGCAGGTGGTGACGCTGATCGGCGTGGCGCCGTCGAAGCCGGCCGAATTCGTCGTCTTCCGCATCGGCCAGAGCCAGGCCGGAACCACGGTGGAAGCGGCCTGACCGCAACTCTTTCGGAGTCCGACGCATGCCTGACGACCAGACCAAGGGGCAGCCCCGCATCGGGGCGCTGACCGATCCCTATCGCAACTACAACTTCCTGCTCCGGATCCAGGGGATCGCGGAGGCCCGCTTCACCGAGTGCCGCGGCCTGGCGGTCCATGTCGAGCCGATCCGCTATCGCGAGTCCGGCGCCGGCCAAGTGGTGCGCGCCATGACCGGGCAGCTGACCTACGCCAACCTGACCCTGTGCTACGGCCTGACATCCTCGCTCGACCTGTGGAACTGGATGATGGCCTCGGCGCGCGGGACCGTCTCGCGGCTGCAGGCCTCGGTGGTCATGCTCGACAGCGGCGGCAGCGCCGAGGGCATGCGCTGGGACCTGACCAACGCCTGGCCCTGCGCCTGGCGCGGCGCGCCGCTCGACGCCATGGGTCGCACCGTGGCGATCGAGGAGATGGAGCTGGCCTACGACACGCTGGAGCGGCGGTGACGCCATGCCGGTGCCGCGCCCCCTCACGGTCCTGGCCGACGCCGCCCGACGGGCGCTGCGGATCACGGCTCTGATCCTGGGCCGTATCGGCGCGGCCCGGCGGCACCGTGCCGCCGAGGACCGGACGCTCGCGGCCCTGGCCGAGAGGTTCCCGGATGCTCCGGAGCATTGGCTCCGCTTCATCGCCGAGCGCGCGCCGGCCCTGGCCGGGGTGGACGAGACGGGGGCGCGGCGGATGAGGGACGTTGCCGATGCTGCAGCGCCAGAACCGCGCCGGCTGCCGTCCCCGGTCGGACCGCGCGCGGTTCCGGACCGGGTCTCTCCCGCCGGTGATACCAAGCTGCCGGCCGCCGCGTCGCCCGGCCGATCGCCGGCACCGGGACAACGGCCGCGAGTGCCGCTGCTGCGGCTCGAGCCGACGCGGCAAGATCAAGCCGAGGCGCCGCCGATCCGACCCAAGGCGCGAGGGATGATCCGCGTTCTCAACCCGACCTCCCCCCGGTCGCAGCCCGCGGTCGAAAGCGAACGCTCCGCGCCGTCGCCCGCGACCGGCACCACCGAACCATCGCTGGCTCCGCCGACCGCACACGTCATTCCGAGGGATGAGGCGCGTGAGCAACCGTCGCAGCCGGAGCGGAACCGTCTTTTGGGCGGAGTCCGACGTCTGGCGCGGCGGATCGCCGGCGGCCTTCGCGCCGCGGCGACCATCCTTCGGCGCTCGCAGCCCGGGCAGCCGGGGCGGGTCGCCGACCCGCAGGATAAGCGGCGCGCTGCACCGAGCCTGTTCCTCGTCGCCGATCGACCGCCCGAACGCAATCTCGACACCGCATCGCCCGCCGGCCGCCCGGCAATGGAGAGGCGGAGCTGGGCGATCCCCGACCGACCCGGCGACCGGCCTCGCCTTGCAACATCGCAGTGGTCCGGAAGCCGTGTCGGGGAGATTGATCCGCGACCGGACAGGTCTGCCCGCCAGGATCTCCCCCTCGCCGCCGCAGCCCGGTCGGTGAATGCGACAGCCGAGGACGGCATCGCGCGGTCCCCCTTCAATCGCCAGCTCGAGGGACCGGCGGAAGGCTGGACGGCGCCGATGCCGGCCCGACGGCAGCATCCGGTCGATCCGTCGCGGCCCGGCTGGCCCACGTTGCCCTGGACCGAGCCGGCGCGGATCGGCGACGCCCCGGTCGACCCGCCGCGCCTCGACCGGCTGCGGCAGGAACAGGAGGTCGGGCTGTGGAGCGCGTAGCCTTCCTGATCGAGCCGTCCGGCGACCGCATCTCGTGCCTCCTCAACCCCGAGGATCTCGAGTTGCGCCGCGTCGCCGGGCTGCGGGCGCGGCGGGGCGCCGGCGGCATCGTCACCGGCCACGCCCGGTCGGACGACCCGCTGATCGCCACTGGCGGCGGCGCCACCGAGATCGACCTGCGGCTGCTGTTCGACATCGAGATCGCCCAGGAGGGACGGCAGGGCACGGGGGCGCAGACCCCGCCGGAGCTGATGGGACCCACCGATGTCCGCGAGCTGACCCGGCCACTGTGGGACCTGGCCGAGAACGGGGAGGGGGCGGACGGCTACGGCGCGCCCCCCCTCATCCGGTTCATCTGGGGCAAGTCCTGGAACATCCTGGGCGTGGTGCTGGCGGTGGCCGAACGGCTGGAGCGCTTCGACACCGCCGGCGCACCCGGGCGATCCTGGTTGAGCCTGCGGTTGCGGCGGGTGGCGGAGAGCGAGTCACGCCCGGTTCCGCGCCAGCCGGTCACGCCGCAATTCGAGACCCAGGGGCCCGAGGACCAGCACGAGCGGCAGCATGACGCCGTGCTCGAGATCCCGGCCGACCAGGACGGCCTGCTGATGCTGCGGCTCGACCAGATCGCCGCCGACCGCTACGGCAGCCCCGACCTCGCCCGGCCGCTGGCCGAATACAACGGCCTCGACGACCTGCTGCGCTCCTACGACATGCTGCGGCTATCGCTACCGCCGGTCAGCAGCCTGACGGGGCGGCCATGACCATTTCGCTCGCCCCGCCCGCGCTGCGCGTCACCCTGGACGGCACGATGCTGCCGGAGGAGTCGGCACGCTGCGTCGCCACCGTTCTCGTCCGGCAGGTGCTGAGCGCGCCGAGCCTGGCGGACCTCGCTTTCGCCGATCCGCCGGGCGAGCTGATCGATCGCTGCGCCATCGGCATGACGCTGGCGCTGTCGGCGGATACGCGGCCGCTGTTCGACGGCGAGGTCACCGTGATCGAGCTGCAGCGCGACGCTGCCCATGGCCGAATCCTGCGCCTCCGTGCCTATGACCGGCTGCACCGGCTGCGCAAGCGCCAGCGGGTGCGCGGCTGGGCCGATGCCTCGGTGGCCGATCTGCTGCGCGAGGCTGCCGGCGATCTCGGCCTGTCCTCGGACGCAGCCGCCGACGGGCCCCGCCGCAGCCGGCTGATCCAGCATGACCAGAGCGATTTCGACTTTCTCGCCGACCTGGCGCTGGACGCCGGTCTCTACCTCACTCTCGACGACGGCACGCTGCGGCTGATCACCCTGGCCGGGGAGGGCGAGGAGATCGACCTCAGGCTCGGGCGCGACCTGATGTCGGTACGCGCCACGACCAGCGCCGAGGCGTTGCGCCGCAGCGCCAGGACGGAAGGCTGGGATCTGTTGCGGATGGCCGGCGTGGCCGCTGCGGCGACCTTGGCACGCCAGGACGAGATGGAGCTGCGCGGCATCGGCCTCACCGCCTTCGAGGGCTTCGGCGAGCGCATCCTGGTCAACCGTCTGGCCGCCGATGCCGACGAGGCCCGGGCGCTGGCGCAGGCCGACATTGACCGGGCCGTCGCCCGCGAGGTCGTGGTCGAGGGCGAGGCCGAGGGCGACCCGCGCATCCGGCCCGGCCGGCCGCTGCAGCTCGACGGGGTCGGCGGCAGCGTCGACGGGCGCTGCGTCGTGACCTGCGCGACGCACCGCTTCGACGATGCCGGCGGCTATGTGACCGAATTCTCGACCGAGCCGCCGGCCCGTTCCCGGCCGGCCCGTGCCCCGGCCATCACCCTGGGCCGGGTCTCCGCCGTCGACGACCCGCAGCGGCTGTCGCGGGTGCGCGCAGCGCTGCCGGCCTATGCCGGCATCGAGACCGACTGGCTGCCGGTGCTGGCCGCCGGCGCGGGATCGGGCAAGGGCCTCTCGGTCCTGCCCGAGATCGACGACAGCGTGCTGATCCTGTTCCCCGACGGGGATCCCGCCCGCGGCATCGTGCTGGGCGGCCTGTTCGGCGAGCGCGAATGGCCCGGCGCCGCCGGCGAGGGCCGGCGGTCCTTCACCTTCCGCTCGCCGAGCGGCCAGGTCTTCACCCTCGACGGCGAGCGGGCGCTGGCGCGGCTGGAGACCTCCGCCGGCGACATGCTCGAGCTCGGCCCGGATGGCACCGTCCTGCGGTCGACCACCGACCTCACCATCGAGGCGCCCGGCCGCAGGGTCACCATCCGCGCCAACGCCATCGACTTCAGGAAGGGTTGAGACATGCTCTGGCTGACCGAGGACGCCGTTCTGATCTGCGACCATGGCGGGCGGGTGGCGATCAAACCGACCCAGACCCTGGTCCGCATCGAGGACAGCCAGGTGCTGGTGCAGGACAATCCGGAGCATCGCAACATCCGGCATTGCCCGAACACCAACCCGGTGGTCGGCCTGCGCGCCTGCCTGAACACGCTGGCGGTCCGCGAGGGCTATTCGGCGCTGCTGACCATCGAAGGCGACCCGGTCTGCCTCGACTCTGTCCTGGGGCTCACCGACGGCTCTCCCCCCGGCATCGTCACCTACAAAGTCGTCGCGCCCGGCCAGCCTTTCGTGACGGCGGATTCATGAGCCCGGCCATGCGCGGATGGCGGTTCGACGGCGTGGCCCTCAGCGGCGGCCTCGGCGACGGGCCCGCGCCCGGCGGGCCGCTGCTGACCCCGGCCGGCGGCGTGGCCATGATCGCGGACGACGCGGCGGTGCGGCAGTCGATCATCCTGCTGCTGACGACCATCCCCGGCGAGAGGGTGATGCGGCCAGATTACGGCTGCCCGCTGCATCGCCTGATGTTCGCGCCCAACGATGCCACCACCGCCGGCCTGGCGATCCACTACATCCGCCAGGCGCTGGAGCGCTGGGAGCCCCGCATCGACGTCCTGCGCCTCGACGCGGGTGCTTTGATCGCCGGCGAGCCGGGGGAAGACAGCGGGTCCCGGCTCACCGTCGAGCTCGACTACCGGGTCCGGTCCACCAACGGTCTCGGCCGCGTCGCCTTCTCGGTCGACCTCAACGGAGGCGTCGTCTGATGCCGCTGCCCAGCCCGAAGCTCGACGACCGCACCTTCCGCCAGCTGGTGGCCGAAGCCCTCACGGTCGTCGACCGCACCTGTCCGGACTGGACGGACCGGTCGCCAAGCGATCCCGGCGTGACCCTGATCGAGGCCTTCGCCTTCCTCACCGACAACCTGCTCTACCGGCTCAACCGGGTGCCCGAGAAGGTCTATGTCAGCCTGCTCAACCTGATGGGCATCAAGCTGCGAGCCCCGGCCGCGGCGTCGGTCACGCTGACCTTCACGCGCGGCGGCAAGGCTGCGGGGGCAATCGTCATCCCGCAGGGCACCCGGGTCGCGACCACCGACGGCTCGGTCGAAGTCGTGGTGACGCGCGGCGGCACCCTGGCGGAAGGTCAGGCCAGCCTGGATCTGCCCGCTTTGCATTGCGAGCCGGTGGCGGGAGAGCTGGCCGGGCTGGGATCCGGCGCGCCGGGCCAGAGCGTCCGGCTGAAGCGGCCGCCGGTGATCGCGCCATCGGGCGACGATCTCGACCTCGTCGTCGGCGTCGAGACAGCGCCGCAGGAACTGGCCGAGGGCATTCCGTCGCGGGCCTTCGACGGCAAGGCCTATCGCATCTGGAGCGAGGTCGACAGCTTCGCCGATTGCGCTCCCGGGGACTGCGCCTATGTCGTGGACCGGGCCGAGGGCCGGATCGTCTTCGCCCCGGCCCGTGCCGGCGGCACCGACGGCGCCGCGACCCTGGCCGCGACGCCGCCGGCCAACCGCGAGATCCGGGTCTGGTACCGGCGCGGGGGAGGGCGGTCGGGCAATGTCGCGGTCCGCACGCTGACGGTGCTCAAGGACATGCCCGACGGGGTGACCGTCAGCAACGCCGAGCGCGCGGTCGGCGGCGCCGACGGCGAGGCGGCCCAGGACGCCATGCGGCGCGGCCCGGAGATCCTCGGCTACAGCCGCTGCGCGGTGACCGCGCGCGACTTCGAGCGCCTCGCCGCCGGCGTCGGCGGCGTCGCCCAGGCCAGGGCCTATGCCCAGGCCCAGGCGTGGCGGCACGCCGATCCCGGCGTGGTCGAGATCCTGCTGGTGCCGTCGATCGAGCCCGATGCGGCGCCCCAGGATGCGGTGACACCGGACGTGCTGACGCAGCATCAGGTCGAGGCGCTGCGGACCCGGGTCGAGAAGATCGTCGATTCCCGGCGGCCGCTCGGGGTGCGGACGGTCGTCGGCTGGGCCCGTGGCCGCGCCGTCTCGGTCACCGCCCGGGTCGTGGTCGGGCGGCAGGAGGATGGCGCTGCCGTCGAGGCCCGGCTGCACCGCCGTCTGAACCTGCTGTTCTCGCCGCTGCGCGACCGCCCCTTCGGCCGGGTGATCCGGGTGTCGGATGTCTATGAGGCGCTGCTGTCGGAGCCGGGCGTGCAGTATGCCGACCAGATCTCCCTCGCCATCGACGACGCCCCGAACCGTGACGTGATCGACGTGGTGCGGGATCCGCATCAGCCGCGGACCTGGTTCGCCACCGCGGCGGACGGGCTGCACCGGACCCTGGACGACGGTGACAGCTGGGCCCGCATCTTCGCCGATCCGGGCGAGACCGTGCGCTTCATCCGCCGCGACCCCGACCATCCGGGGCTGCTGGCGCTCGGCATCCAGCGCGGGGACCAGGGCGCCATCCACATCTCGCGGGACTGTGGCGAGACCTGGACCCGCAACGCGGCCGCGTTCGAGTTTCCGGTGACCGACGCCGCCTGGCTCACCCGGGCCGGCCTGTCCGAGCTGCTGATCGCGGCGGAGCGCGGCCTGTTCCGGATCCAGCCCGGCCGCGACAGCGGGCCCGTCGCGATCAAGGTCGGCGACGCCGCCACCGACGACCGCGGCTTCTACGCCGTGACCGCCGTGACCTCGCCCTCGGGCGTGATCATGGTGGCGGCGGCGGCGCGGATGAAGGGAGGCGTCTTCCTGTCCGCCGCCGCCGGGTTGTCGGAGACCTTCCATTCCATCGGCCTGAAGGACAAGGACATCCGGGTCCTGGTGACCCAGCGCTACAACGCGCGCGACTATCTCTGGGCCGGCATCTCGGCCGAGGCCGGGCAGCAGGGCGAAGGCGCCGCGCGCATCGAGCTGCGGGTCACCGGCGAGGACGATCCGGAAGGCTGGAAGCGGGTCAATCTCGGCTGGCAAGGCGGCTCCTGCGAAGGCCTGGCCTTCGCCGGCAGCATGGTCCTGGCGGGGTCGAACCGGGCGGGGGTGCTGGTTCTCGACAGCAGCGCGGCCGCGCCGACCTGGGAGGCCAGCAAGCTCGGCTCCGGCCTGCCGATCCGGGACAAGGACCGGTTGTGGCATCCGGTGCTGGCGGTCGCCGCGGCGCCGCCGGCCGCGGATGGCGGCGTCATCGCTCTGGCGGGCGGGCCTGTGGGGCTGTGCCGGAGCGCCGATGGCGGCCGGACCTTCGTGCCGGTGTCGGCCACCCTGTTCAACGACCGCGCACCGCTGCCGCGCAACTGGCTGTACTGCGCCGGCCGCCACACCATCACCGTCGACTCCGGAGATCCGGGGGGAGGCGGGTCGTGAAGGCCGACCAGATCGCCCGCTTCCTGCCGGAGACCTACCGGGCGGCACTCGGCCAGGGGCGCCTGCTGGACACCCTGCTCGTGGTCATGGAGACCATGCACGCCCCGGCCGACGCCGTGCTCGATGGCCTCGACAGCCATTTCGATCCGCGGCGGACCCCGGACCGCTTCGTGCCCTATCTCGCGAGCTGGCTCGACCTCGACCGCTATCTGGACTGGCCGGGGGGCCCCCAGGCGCCGCCGCGCTACGCCGCAGGCCTGGGACGGCTGCGGGAGCTGACCGCCCTGGCGGCGGAGCTGGGCTGGTTGCGCGGCACCTCCGACGGCCTGCTCCGCTTCCTCGAGGCGGCGACCGGCATCCCCGGCTTCGCCATCGAGGAGAACCCGCCCGACGGGGAGGGCACGCCGCGTCCCTTCCACCTCCGCGTCCGCGCCCCGCCGGCGGCGCTGGAGGTGAGGGATCTCGTGTACCGCGTGATCGAGGCGGAGAAGCCGGCCCACGTCACCAGCGAGGTCGAATTCGAGGGGGGCCGCCCCGCGGCCGGAGAATTGTAGAAAGGGATAGTCAAATGCCGAGTTTCGAGATTCCGGATATTCCGGCCAAGGCCCAGCTGAAGCAGGAGACCGAGAACAACCAGACCGTCAGCACCGGCGCGGTCACCTTCACCGTCACCAACAAGACCGGCCAGGGTCTTTCCGGCCGCGTCACGATCGAGCCGCAGGGCGAAGCCAAGGCGGAGTGGTTCAGCATCGACGGCGAGAGCGAGCGCCAGTTCGCCGCCGGCGGCACCCACACCTTCACCGTCCGGATCAAGACGCCGCCGACGGCGACCGCAGGGTCTTATACCCTCAAGGTCCGCGCGGTGGCGGTCAACGACCCGGACAACGACTTCGCCGAGAGCCCGGTCGTGGCCTTCGACATCGCCGCCCCGCCGGTCGCCGCCCCGAAGAAGAAGCTGCCCTGGTGGATCTTCGCCGCAATCGGCGGCGGCGTCGCCGTGGTCGCCGGCGTGGTGGTGGCGGTCATCCTGTTCACGGGCGGCGGCGGGAATAAGGTGCCGAGCGTCGTCGACCTGCCGTTCGTCGAGGCCGAGCAGCAGCTGACCGCGGCCAAATTCACCGTCGTCCAGGAGGACGACGCCGACAGCGACAAGGCGCCGGGCACCGTCACCGGCCAGGATCCGGCGGCCGACACCGAGGCGGACGAGGGCGCCCAGGTCACGCTGCGCGTGGCGCAGGGCGTGGAGGTAAAGGATGTGCGCGGCGAGACCTTGACGGTGGCGGAGGGCGTGCTTCGCGTGAACGGAGGTCTCAAGGCCGCAAGGATCGCCGGCCAGGCCGGCGGCAAGGCGCCCGAGACCGTGATCGGCCAGGACCCGCTGCCGCCTGCGCGTGCCCCACTTGGAGGCACGGTGAACCTCACCGTCGACCCCGGCGTCGCCGTTCCCGCCAGCATCGCCATCCCGACGACGCAGCAGATTGCGGTCAACGCCCTGCAAGCCGCCGGGCTCAACGTCAACATCGTCGGCCGCTGCGAGCAGTCTGGAGTGCGCGATCAGGTCATCGACCTCAGCCCGAAACAGGGAATCTTCGTCGCCAAGGGTTCGACGGTCACCGTGACGATCCGGTCTCTGCCTCGCAGCCCTCTCCTGCCATGCAGGAGATTCGACGTCCTCGTCGGGCCGACCGATCGCTTCATTTTCCAATCATCCGACCAGTAGCCGCGACGGCATCAGGGCCGGCGACCGCAGAACTGGCAAAGAGAGATAGTCAAATGCCGAGTTTCGAGATTCCGGATATTCCGCCGAAGGCCCAGCTGAAGCAGGAGACCGAGAACAACCAGACCGTCAGCACCGGAGCGGTCACCTTCACCGTGACCAACAAGACCAACCAGGGTCTTTCCGGCCGCGTCACGATCGAACCGCAGGGCGAAGCCAAGGCGGAGTGGTTCAACGTCGACGGCGAGAGCGAACGCCAATTCACCGCCGGCGGCACCCACACCTTCACCGTCCGGATCAAGACCCCGCCGGCAGCGACGGCCGGGACCTATTCCCTCAAGGTCCGGGCGGTGGCGATCAACGATCCGGACAACGACTTCGCCGAAAGCCCGGTCGTCGTCTTCGACATCGCCGCCCCACCGGTCGCGGCTCCGAAGAAGGGGCTGCCGTGGTGGATCTTCGCCGCGATCGGCGGCGGCGTCGCCGTGGTCGCCGGCGTGGTGGTGGCGATCATGCTGTTCACGGGAGGCGGGACGAAGGTTCCGAACGTGGTCGACCTTCCGCTCGCCGAGGCCCAGCAGAAGCTCACCGAAGCCAAGTTCACCGTCGTCACCACGGACGACGCCGACAGCGACAAGGCGCCGGGCATCGTCACCGGCCAGGACCCGGCGGCCGACACCAAGCTGGACGAGGGCGGCCAGGTCACGCTGCGCGTGGCCGCGGGCGCCGAGCTGCCGAATGTCGTCGGCCAGCTCTTCCCGGCGGCGGACAGCACGCTTCGGGCCAGCCATGGCTTCAGGGTCGAGCGGATCGCCGGTCCGGCCAGCGGCAAGGCCCCCGAGACCGTGATCGGCCAGGATCCGATGCCGCCCACGCAGCTGGCGCGCGGCGGGACCGTCAAACTGACGGTCGATCCCGGCATCGGCGTTCCCGCAATTGCGGTGCCGACGACGCAGCAGGCCGCCACGAACAGCCTGCAGGCCGCCGGCCTCGCCCCTCGCCTCAGCGGCCGATGCGAGGCGGGGACGCCGGACCAGGTCATCGCCGTCGTCCCGGCATCGGGAACCCTGGTCGCCAAGGGATCGGCGGTCGACCTGACGATCCGCGTCTCGCCCAGCAACATCGGCTGCCGCCTGCGCGGTCCGATCCGGTCGGATGAGCGCGTCGCGCTCAGGCCGACCCCATAGCCGCCGCGATACGGAGACCTATTCCATGTTGGCACGGATCTTCGCCCTCGAGCCCCTTCTGGTCGCTCTGGGCATCGGCGTGGTCGGGGCGATCATCGCCCTGATCGTCCGGCTGGTGAAGGGCGACGGCGCGTCGTCGCCGCTGCGCGCCCTCGAGACCCTGATCACCGCGGCGCTGGGCGCATTCCTGGCCCGCACCTTCATCCTTCTGGTGCTCGAGCTGGGTGACAACACCAATGCCGCCGTCGTGGTCACCAGCCTGCTGTTCACGATCTGGCCGGGCATCATCAACCTGGTGAGCTGGGCCTTCGGCGACCCGATCATCGGCGCCAACGGGCTGCTGTGGACCGCGCTCGTCATCGGCGGCCTGGTCGGGCTGAACGACGGGCTGTGGGCGATCCATCGCTGGCTCGGCCCCGGCGTCGCGACGTTCCTGCTCGACGTCACCTGGGGGATCGCCGGATCGACCAACGGCGTGCTGCTGCACCTGATCAACATCGGCTGGGGAGGACATGGGGACGGCGCCACGGAGGATCGGAAATCCGCGCATCGCTACAGCAGCGGCTTCCGGCTGAAGAGCGGCTTCGCCTTCACCCAGGGCGCGGTGATGAGCAACATGGGCGGCCGCACGCCAGGTTCGGACCTGCACAACCACGAATCGATCCATGTCTGGCAGAACCGGATCCTCGGCCCGTTCTTCTGGTTCTCTTATATGGGCTGGATGGCGGTGCTGTTCCTGCCCGCCCTGATCGTCGGGCTGATCGCGAAATCGGTCGGCGAGACGATCCTCTACTGGTGCTACTACGACGACCCGTGGGAGGTGATGGCCTACGAGATCGCCAACGACTACGCCCGAACCCATCCGAAGAAGTGGCTGTGCTGGCCACTGCCGGTGGCCATTCCCCTGAACGTGCTGGTGACCGGCGGCCTGGCTGCGGTCTTCGCCTGGATCTTCAGCGTGGGCTTCTAGGATGCGCCTGCTGATCATCATCCTCGTCCTGGTCGGCGTCGCCTTCGCCGCGGTGATCGCCTTCGGCAGCCTGCGCTCGCCGGACTCCGGCAATCCGCCGCCCTCCGATCAGGAAGCGCTGGAGGAGAAGGGCTGGGATCCGCCGGACTGGGCAGCGGCGATGAATGCGGTGATGTCGCCCTTCGCCCCGGGGCTGGAGATGACCCCGCCGCAGGTGTCGGTCAGTGCCGGGGCGGAGGTCGAGCGCCGGGTGCCCGCCGCCGACGAGGATCTGCGCATGGCCCGGCTGGCGCTGACGTCCGGGCGCGGCATCGCCGTGGAGTACGACTGCAGGGACGGGGAGGGGAGAAGCTGTCCCCAGAAGGTGTGCCTCTGCACCTCCGGCGCGAGCTTCACCGATGCCGAGATCGGCGACCTCTGCACCGATGGCTGGGAGAAGCGCCGCCGGTCCGGCGGCGGGGTCCGATGCGGCGCGAAGGATTCCGAGGCGTCGATCGTCATCTATCCCGAAGGCGGAGAGATGAGCTTCCGGGCGCTGGGGGCGGGCGCGGCGACGGCGGAGTTCCGCTGATGTCAGCCCACCCGCACGCTGCGCAGGCTGGCGATCACCGCCACGATCGAGCCGATCAGCAGCAGGATCAGCCAGATCGCGCCGATGATGGCGATCACCAGCGCGCCGATGACGTCGGCGATGCTGACCAGGAAGCCCGGCGGGAAGCTGTGCAGGAAGGCCACCACCCAGGTGGCGCCGAGCGAGACGGCGGCGAGGATGACGAGGCCCTTGTTCTGCAGGAAGCGCTGATGCGCCAGCACCAGGCAGACGCAGAAGCCGAGCTTGAACAGCATGACCAGCGACAGGGTGATCCGCGCCGCGTCCTCGGGGAAATGCCCCCAGACGGCGAGATAGGCGATGGTGCCGAAGGGGACCGCGAGCAGCAGGGTGACCATCAGGATCAGCGCGCCCAACGCCAGGAAGATCAGCACGATTGCCGCCAGCAGGCCCAGCAGCGACACGATCAGGCCGACGATGCCCTGGACACGGCCCTGGACCCCGCGCGGCAGGATCAGGCCGAGCGCCATGGTCAGGACGGCGTAGAACAGCAGCAGATCGAGGATGGCGAGATAGCGGATCCCGAAGCCCGGCGTCGGCGGATCGAAGCCGGGCGGGGCCGCCGTCCCCAGGACGGCGATCGATGCCAGCTCCACCAGGATCACCAGAACCAGCAGGATGGCGGCGGCGACGAAGAACGGTATGCGCAGCCGGTCCAGCCCGAGCGCCTGCATCGACATAATTTCAAATCCCTGAAATTAGAATGGATCAATGCCATGATTTGACCATGATCAACGAATATCATACAGTAATGGCAAGTTCAAGACTGTGATTTCAAGATTAAATAAATACTGCTTCTGAATAATCGTTGATTCATCAATATTCTAAGGAGATTGTCATGAGGTGGATTCTCATCGCCATCGTCGCGGTGATCGGCGTGCTCGCCATCGTTCTGCCGATGCCTTCGGTCCTCAACTGGAACCCCGATATGGCGAACACCGCCATGGGCATGGGCATCGGCTGCCTGGTGTCGGCCGTCGGCCTGATCTTCGTGCCGGTGGTCGGAAGGCCCTTCATCCAGACCAGCGGCTCCAGCAGCGGCGGCGCCACCGTCATCGGCGGCGCGCAGTTCAACCCGGGGTCGTGGCTCGAATGGGTGGTGCTGGTCGTCCCGATCGTCGGCGGCTTCGTCATCGGCATGCTGGTCTGACCGTCCCGCCCGATGCGCCGGGGCTCGACTCCGGCGCATCGGCGGACAGCCAAAGGAGTTCTGTCATGGCTGACGCTGCTGTCGCCCGCACCCGGCCCGCCTTGTGGTCGTTGGTGGCCGCGGGCCTTTTCGTCCTGGTGGGCGCTCTGCTGATCTCGTTGACCCACGGGGCCGCTCTGCCCGCCTGGCTGCGCTGGGGGGCCGTGCTGGTCTGGGCCGTGCTGACCGGCGTGGTGGTCCTGATCGACGCCAAGCTCGATCCGACCACGGATTCCCGGCCGGTCGATATCTGGACCATCGCCCACGGCTTCGCCGGAATCGTCTTCGGCATCTGGTTCGTGCCGCTCTGGCTGATCGTGGCGCTCACCGTGCTCTGGGAGGTCTTCGAGGCCGTGACCAGCGGCATCGGCGACGAGGAGGTCATCATCAATCGCGTCGTCGACGTCGGCATCGCCATCACCCTGTGGGCGGCCGTGATCCTGGTCGCGATGCTGGTGCAGCAGGGAACATCCTTCCCGCTGTTCCCGCCTTTCCACGCCCCCTTCGCGCCCTGACGCCTGGCCGCAGGAGGTGTGATCGATGGCGCGACCTTCCAGACCCGCCCCGGCGGCGCCGGCCATCACCGAGGATACGCTGCGCCGGCTGATCTTCCGGACCTTCGGCCACCAGCGCTTCACCCAGGACAGCCCGATCCTGCCGGATGTCTGGCTGGCCTATGCCCGGTCCGACGCGTCGGACCGGCATGACCTGATCCTCACGCCCCGCGCCGGCCACACCGCCGGCGACGTGGCCGTGGCGCTGGAGCAGGCGCTCGACCGCCGCTACGCCGACGAGCCGGCGGCGGCCCGGCGTCGCCGCCACGCCGCGATGCGGCTCGCCTACAGCCGCTCCTCGGTGGTGGTGCGGCTGACCTTCGACGAGCTGGTCCGCGTGGCGGTGCCGATGACGAGCTGGTGGCGCGGGCTGCCGCCCGATCTGGCTGGATTCGCCCCGATCCACACCTGGCTCGGCCATCCGGACGAAACCAGCCTGAAGCAGATGCTGAACACGACCAAGAGCTGGGAGTATCTGCGGTTCGTGGTCCTGGCCGGCTTCGTGGCGATCTGGCGGACCGTTCCGGATCCTGAGGCGCTGGCGCTGGCGCGCACGCTGCAGGCCGAAGCCGACGGCATCGCCGGGATCCGGCCGATCCTGCGCGGCTTCCTCGACCTGGCCGTGGCCATCGCTCCAGCGCCCGCGGGCGGCAAGCCTGCCGAGATCTGGAACATCAGCCTCAACCGGACCACCGCCACCGCCCTGTTCGAATCCCGTGCCGCGGTCAAGGCCGACGCGGCCCAGAACCTGTTCCAGATCCGCAGCCAGGGCCTGGCCTGGGCCGTTATCGACTGCGGCATCGACGCCGTGCATCCGGCGTTCCTGGATCGCGGGCGATACCAGCCGCCGGCCGCGCCGCAGGACATCCCGGTCGAGCAGTCGCGCATCGTCGCGACCTATGATTTCACCTTCCTGCGCGACCTGCTGTCCCGCCAGACGGCCAGCGTGACCACGGCCGACGGCCGCCGCGTCAAGCTGAACAAGACGGCCCGGGAGGAGCTGCGCGACCTCAATCGCCGCGTCGGCCTCGGCCGCGAGATCGACTGGGACCTGATCCTGCCGATCATCACCGTGCCGCATCGGACCGGGCAGTACGAGAAGCCGGCGCATGAGCACGGCACGCATGTCGCCGGGATTCTGGCCGGGCATTGGCCGGGGGCCGAGAACGACGAAGGGCTGGACCTCATCGGGCTTTGCCCCGATCTGCGCCTCTATGACTTCCGGGTGTTCGACCAGGACGGAAACGGCGACGAGTTCACCATCATGTCGGCGCTGCAGGTCGTCGCCTATCTCAACCGGAACCGGGACAACCCGGTGATCCACGGCGTCAATCTCAGCCTGTCGCTGAAGCACGAGGTGATCAGCTACGCCTGTGGCCGCACACCGATCTGCGAGGAATGCAGCCGCCTGGTCGGCGATGGCGTGGTCGTGGTCGCCGCGGCCGGCAACCAGGGCTTCGAGGATTCGGTGGCCGCCGGCGGGCCGTTCGGCAGCTATCGCGGCATCAGCATCACCGACCCCGGCAATGCCGACGCCGTCATTACCGTCGGCTCGACCCACCGCAGCCATCCGCATTCCTACGGCGTCAGCTACTTCTCCAGCCGGGGCCCGACCGGGGACGGCCGGCGCAAGCCGGACCTGGTCGCGCCGGGGGAGAAGGTGACGGCGCCGATCCCCAACCGCGGCGCCAAGCGCATGGACGGCACCAGCATGGCCGCTCCCCATGTCAGCGGCGCGGCGGCGCTGCTGATGGCGCGGCACCGTGAGCTGGTCGGGCATCCCGAACGGATCAAGGAGGTGCTGTGCCGGTCGGCGACCGATCTCGGACGCGAGGCCAATTTCCAGGGCGCGGGCATGCTCGACATCCTGCGCGCGCTGCAATCGGTGTAGGGGGAGGGGGCAATGATCGTCTTCGAGGCCGTGCATGCGAAATTCGGCGACGCCCTGCTGCTGCGCTACGAGCATGGCGGGCAGCAGCGGCTGTGGATCATCGACGGCGGGCCGGCCGGCGTCTGGAAGAATTTCCTGAAGCCACGGCTCGAACAGCTCCGCGGCGACGCCCCGACGCTGCCGGTCGACCTGGCCATGCTCAGCCATGTCGATGACGACCACGTCAACGGCGTGCTGCAGATGATCGGCGGCATCGCGGAAAAGAAGCCAGGCGCCGCGACCTGGCTCGACATCCGCCGCTTCTGGCACAACAGCTTCGCCGACCTGGTCGGCTCGGAGGCCGCGGCCAAGGCGGGGCAGGCGAGTCTCGCCGGGTTGGCGCAGGGCGCCGAGGTCGCCGGGCTGAAGACGCATCGGGAGCTGGCCGTGCTCGCCAGCATCGGCCAGGGCCGAGAGCTGCGGGACTATCTTGTGCAGCTCAAGCTCGAGGGCAATCAGCCCTTCGGCGATGTGCTGTCCTCGACCAGCGGACGCCGGGACATCGATGGCGCCAAGGTGACGGTCCTCGGCCCGCGCGCGCCGCGCCTCGAGGCCTTGCGCAAGGCGTGGGCCAAGGCTTCCGGCAGCCCGGCGGCCGTGGCCGGCCTGTTCCTCGACAAGCTGGACGAGTCCGTCCCGAACCTGTCGAGCCTCGTGCTCCTGGTCGAGATCGGCAAACGGAAGATCCTGCTGACGGGCGACGCCCGTGGCGACGACGTGGTGGCGGGTTTCGAAGACGCCATGCCGAACGTCGAGCTGCCGATGAAGGTCGACATCCTGAAGATGCCGCATCACGGCAGCGACCGGAACATGACCGAGGCGTTCCTGCGCAGCTTCCCGGCGGATCACTACGTGATCTCGGCCGACGGCACCTTCGGCAATCCGGAAGACAACACGCTGCGCGCCATCGTTGCATCGCGCGGACCCGCCGAGGAGTACACGATCCACGTGACCAATGCGATCGGCCGGCTGCAGCAGCTGCTGCCGGAGATCTCGGAGGGCCGGGCGTTCAAATTCGCTGTTCGGGGGGCGCAGGACCTGTCGGTGGCCATCACGCTGCCGTAGCCGCCGGCTCTCATGCAAAGCGTTCGATGATGTCGTAAAGACGGTCGCATGATCGCGCGAGGTGCTTCTGCGGCGCCGTCGCGATGCCCAGGAGCAGGCCGGATCGCGCTGCAGCGGGCGACGCATACCAGAGTGACAGCGGGGCGGGTGCCAGCCCGAAGGCCAGGGCTTCCCTGGCGATGGACAGGTCCGGCGCGCCGGCCGGTAGCCAGAGCAGCACGGCCAGCCCGGCGGCCGCGACCCTCTCGGCGCGGGGCCGAAGGCAATCGAGCAATGCGTCGCGTTGGGCGGAATAGAGACGCTTTGTCCGCCGAAGATGCCGCAGATAGTGGCCTTCGCGCATGAACGCCGCGGTCGCGAGCTGTATTCCCGGCCCGGGCGCCGGGGCGAGGCACGCCGCCACCTCGGCGAACCGCGACGCCAACTGCCCAGGGGCAACGACAAACCCCAGGCGCCAGGTCGGGCTGATGGTCTTGCTGAAGGAACCGATGTGGATCACCTTCCCGGCGCGGTCGAGTGAGGCAAGCGCCGGCGTGGCCCGCCCCTTCAACTGCAGCTCGCCGAGATAGTCGTCTTCGATCACCCAGGCGCTTTCCCTGGCGGCCCATTCGAGAAGGCGCAATCGACGGGCCAGCGACAGGGTGGAGCCGAGGGGCGCCTGCTGGCCCGGGGTGACGACAGCCAGCGCAGCATCCGGAACATGCTGCAGGCCGTAGTCGACATCGATGCCATCGGCGTCGACCGGGACCGGCGCAATCGACAGCCGCGCGAGCGCCAGGCCATGTCGGGCGAATGGGAAGCCCGGATCCTCCATCCAGACCTTCCGCCCCTCGAGGCCGAGGACGTGGAGCGCCAATCCAAGGCCGCTGCTGTATCCGGCAGTGATGAAGATCTGGGAGGGCGAGCACTCGATGCCGCGCGCGACGGCGAGATATGCGGCGATTTCCCGTCGTAGCTCGAACTCACCGCGAGGATCCGGGTACAGCGCCGGGGCGCTCGCTTCTGCGCGAATGGCCTGTGAGCGGATCCTGGCGAGTAGCTTGGCGGGAAAAGTCTCCTGACCGGGCACGCCCATCTGGAAGAGCGCCGGCCCCACGGTGAGCTCCCGATACATCTCCATGAACGACCCGGGATCGGGCGGCCGTTCCTGTCGGGCGGCGAGGGGAGGGCGGTCCGCAACATGGGTGCCGGTTGCGCGTGATGCGACGATGAGCTGGGCGTCCAACAGCCTTTCATAGGCCGAGCGCACCGTGCCTCGGGCGACACCGAGCTGAGCCGCCAGATCGAGCCAGGACGGCAGTCGCGCTCCCGGCGCCAGCACGCCGCTCTCGATCGCAGCAGCGATGCCTTTGCGGATCTGCTCGGCCAGCGGCGTCTTCGCGGATCGATCGAGCGCCAGGGGCAGGGCCTTGGTCATGACTCCGTGGTACACGATTTTTGTCGCTTCCTGGTGCTTTTTTACAACCCAAAGCAGGGTCAATTTGGTGGGCGAAAGGAGAACCACCATGACCATCAAATCGATCATCCTCGCAGCCTCTCTCGCCGTCGCGACGCCGGCCGTGGCCCACGGCCCGGGCGAAACCGCCACGACAACACCGGCTGCGGCCGGCGGCGCGGGCGAAACCGTCACGACGAATTTCGAGCATGCGATCCCCAACATCCCGGGCAAGTCGCTGGTCGCCCTGGTGGTCGACTACGCACCGGGCGGGGCCTCGCCGTCCCATATCCATGCCAAGTCGGCGTTCATCTACGGCTATGTCATCTCGGGCGAGATCGAGTCCCGTGTGAATGACGAGCCCGGCCGGGTCTACCGCGCCGGCGAAAGCTTCTACGAACCGCCGGGGTCCAGCCATCCCGTCAGTCGCAATGCCAGTGCGACCCAGCCGGCAAGGCTGCTCGCCGTGTTCATCGTCGACACCGACGACACGGTCCTGACCACCCCCGTCAAGTGAATCCAGTCCGCAAGGAGTGCGATCCCGTGAGCAAGCGTCTCGACTACAATCAGATTGCACCGGCAGGGGTGAAGGCCCTCGGCGGCGTGTATGGCTACGTCATGCAGAGCGGCCTGTCCGCGACGCTCGTCGAGCTGGTCTATCTGCGCATCTCGCAGATCAACAACTGCGCCTACTGCCTCGACATGCACATGCGCGACCTGCTGAAGAAGGGGCAGAAGATCGAGAAGCTCGCTCTGGTGCAGGCCTGGGCGGAAGCCGGGCCGCTCTTCGACGAGCGGGAACGGGCCGCCCTGGCCTGGGCCGAAACGGTGACGCGTGTCTCCGAGACCGGTGTGCCCAATGAAGACTACCAGGCTGCGTGTGCGGTGTTCGAGGAGCGGGAGCTCGTCGATCTCACGATCGCGATCGGCCTGATGAACGCCTACAATCGGATGGCGATCAGCTTCCGCAACACGCCGCAGGCCGCCCTGGCCCAGTGACAAGGAGGTGCTCGTGAAGATCTTCGTTGCAGGCGCTACGGGCGCCGTCGGCTTGCCGCTCGTGCGCGCGCTCTGCACGCTCGGCCACCAGGTGACCGGCATGACCCGTGCCGGCCGGGGCGTGGATCGGCTGCGCGAGCTGGGGGCAATGCCCTCCATGGCGGATGCCTTCGACCCGAAGGCCGTGCGGGCCGCGATCAAGGCGGCGTCGCCGGACGTCGTGATCGACCAGCTGACCTGGCTTCCCGCCAATCCCGCCGACATCATCAAGTCCTTGCCAGACGACACCCGGCTGCATCGCGAGGGCGGCGGCAATCTCCTTGCCGCGGCCCGGGAGCTGGGGGTCGGACGCTACATTCTGCAATCCCGCGGCTTCTTCCTGGATGCTCCGGCGGGCCAGCTTGCCGATGAAAGCGCCAGGCTCAGATACGATGCTCCCGGCGACGTCGGCGACAGCACGCGCACCATGGGCGACTACGAGGATCGGGTCCTCGCGGCGCCGACACGGGATGGGGTCGTCCTGCGCTACGGCTTTTTCTATGGTCCTGGCACCTGGTACCGGCCCGACGGAGCCATCGCGGATCAGGTGCGCAAGGGCGAGGCAGGGATCATCGGAGACGGAAACGCGGTCTGGTCGTTCGTCCACATCGATGACGCGGTCGCGGCGACCGTCGCCGCGCTGACGGCCGATCCCGGCGTCTACAATGTCGTCGACGACGATCCGCGACCCGTCGCGGAATGGCTGCCGGCGTTTGCCCGGTGGGTCGACGCGCCGGAGCCACCGCGGATCAGCGTGGCGGAGGCGCTGGCAACCGCCGGTGAAGAGGCCGTCTATTACCACACGCGCCTGACTGGAGCGTCCAACGGCCGGGCGAAGAAGGAGCTCGGCTTCTGGCCTCGGCCGCTGCTGTGGAAGGGGGCCGGGGCATAGACGGAAGGCATCCGCTGGATCGAAGGCGACCTGGCGGATGTCGCAGCTTCTGCGGCGAAGGGCACAGCCATAAGTCGGATAATATATATTATGGAAAATAAGAGATAACCTCGGACCCGCTTTCGGTCATGGCATCAGCTTTGCTCTACAAAGCGTTGCTTCAAATGCATAAAGACGATGCGCACCGGATCACGCAGCAGCGGCGGCAGCGTCCTTGCGGCGGATGGCGGCGGCTTCGGGCCCGATCACGAGCTGCCCGCGCCAGCTGCGGGGATCGTCGCCGAAGCTGGTGAAGCGCTCCCAGCCTCGCTCCTTGTCCGACAGCGTGAAGGCCGTGCCGCCGCCGGCCCTGACCAGGCACAGCCCGCCGGCGACGTCCCAGACATTCGGCCGCTCGAACCGCGCCACCTCCAGCAGGCCGGCCGCCACGAAGGCGCATTCGATCGCGGCGGAACCGGTCTTGCGGGTCTCCCACGGCAGCACCGTGCCGGGATCGAGGCGCGGCTCGCCCGCCAATCGCCGGCGCACCGCCGGGTTCGGGCCGACCTCCAGCTTGGCCCCGTCGAAGCTCAGCGGGCCGTGGCCGCAGGCGTGATAGACGCCGGAGCGCAGGGCGTGGCTGGTCGAGCACCACACCGCGCCGATCACCGGCCGGCCGCGATGCAGCAAGCCGATCGAGGCAGCAAACAGCGGCAAGCCATTGACAAAATTGGCCGTTCCGTCGACCGGGTCGATCGCCCAGACCGGGCTGTCGGGCCCCGCCGGATGGTCCTCCATCTCCTCGCCGATGATGCCGTGATCGGGATACAGCTCCGCCAGGCGCAGCCGGATCAGGGATTCCACCCGCTGGTCCACCTCCGACACCGGATCCCGGAACAGCAGATCATCCCCCTGCCCGGCCCCCGTCTTGTATCGGACGCTGAAAGTCCGGCCGAGCGAGGCGACGATCTCGGCCCCGGCGAGCCTGGCGAACTCGATCGCCGTCTCTTCCCATTGCTGCAATTGGGCCGCGGGCAGGTCGTCGGTCGCGCTTGTCATTCGTCGTCTCCCGGGGTGAGGACGATCACCGGCTTGGGCTCGATGCGGATGGTCAGCGTGGCCTCGCCACCCTCGACCACCTTGTCGTCGACATGGAGGCTGCCGCCCTGCGGGTGCAGTTCGACCCGCTCGGCCCTCTTCCGCTGCAGCGGCGATCCCCTGGCCTCCGGGTCCTTCAGCCAGGCGAGCATCGATCGGCGCTTCGCCACCGGCAGCCAGGCCACATCGAGATGCGCGTCCCCGGGGTCGGCTTCCGGCGCCAGCAGCAGATTCGGACCGATCATCGGCAGGTTCATGATCTCCAGCATCAGCATCTTCTCGTCCAGCCGCTTGCCGTCGACGGTCAGGCTGACCTCGAGCGACTCGCAATCGGCGACGATGCGGCGCAGCTCCTCCCGCCGCTCTCCGACCAGGTCGGAGCCGTGCTCCTTGCCGCCGGCGGCACCTTGCTCGATCGCGGCGGCAATGGGGCCCATGCCGACCGCCTCGACGAAGTTGCGGGACCATTCCGGCCCTTCGACCACGCCGATCCGAAGCGGCGTGCGTTTTGCCTTGGCCAAGCCGGCGACGATATGGCGTGGCTCCTCGACGATGCCGAGCGCCCGCGCGATGTTGTTGGAGCTGCCGGTGGGCAGGATCACGACGGTGTGGCTGCGGCCGTGCAGCGCCCGAACGATCTCGGCCACAGCGCCGTCGCCGCCGGCGATCACCACCAGGTCGTGCGGGTTTTCCAGGGCTTCTTCCAACTCCTTGCTGCGGGTTGAGCAATGCGCCGGGGCAAAGCCCGACATCTCCAGCAGGCGGACCAGCTTGTCCTCGGACCAGTCGCCGTCGCCTGCCTTGGGGTTGTGGAACAGTGAGACTTCCATGGTCGAACAATCCGGCCGCGGCCGTTTCGGTTCCGTCCGCTTCGGCCCGGCGCGCCTGAGGGCCACGCCGATGCTGCCTTGACGCCGGCTTGGAACGAGCAAGCTCACCTGGGACCAGGGCTGGAGACTCGATCATCGTCTAAGCGCTGCCATGCTAATCGGAAAGGGCCGGTCCTTTCGGACCGGCCCCTGTCGGAGCGGGAAGGATCAGCCGCCGCACTGGGTGGCGTATTCCTGGTCCGCCGCCTGGATCCGCTGGTCGGCCCGCTGCAGATCCTGGGCGGTGAGCTGCAACTTTGCCTGGCAGTTGCGATTGATCGCGTTGAGGCGCTTTGCCTCGGCGATCAAGGTGGAGCCGGTCCGGCATTGTTCCGCCATCGGTGCGCCGGCCTGGTTGCCCAGAAGCTGTTGCGCGGTGCGGACCTTTTCGGCCTGCACCTGGGCGTCCGACTGGCAGTCGGCAAAGGCCGGCGAAGCAGCGAGGACCGCTGCGGCGGCGAATAGGACGAGTTTCACGGGATACTCCCCTTCAGGCTGGCAGGGTGCGCCTTCCGCCGCGCTGCGACAGAGGACAATGAGGCAATGGCCAAGCCCCGGCGATTGTTCCGACTGCGCCGTGATAACCGCAGATCCGTCGATCAAGCGGCTCTTCGGCTCAATAATTGATCAATTTAGACAAATGTCACTTCTTGTATCCCGCTGATCATGCCGGCGAATCCGGGCAGTTTGAATCCTTTATCAATTGATAGTCGGACGATGCTGATTTGGGATGCTACGGCGACGTACGGCAAGCGAGGCGGAATTTCATTGCCCATCGTGTTTGAAAGAAGAGTGTTTTTTAGGGAACAGTCGGGGCATCCGTCGGTTCGTTGGGTAATCAGTCGCAACACGGACGCTCTCCGATGCCGGCCATCTCAGCCGCGACCGAGCGACAGTTCCTCGCGACGGTCGCTCCCTGCATTCCCGATCTCCGGCGCTATGCCGTGAGCCTGACCCGCAACCGCGCGGACGCTGACGACCTGATCCAGGAGACCCTGCTGCGGGCCGCACTCAAGCTCCATCTCTGGCGCCCCGGCAGCAACATCGTGGCCTGGCTCATCGTCATGATGCGCCGCCTCCACCTGTCGAAATTCGTCTCGGGCAAGCGCAACACGACCGAGATGGTGCCGATCGAGGGGTGGGACCTGCCCGCCCCGGCCAACCAGACCGAGGCGATCGAGGTGCGGGAGGTAGAGGAACGCTGGCCCTCGCTGTCGCGCAGCCATCGCGAGGTGCTGCGCCTGGTGGCGATCAACGGCGCCTCCTACGAGGAGGCGGCCGAACGCCTTCATGTCCCGATCGGCACCATCCGCTCTCGCCTGGCGCGGGCGCGGAACGCCCTGCGCGGCGAGGATCGGGCGGTCCATTGAAGCTGACGGTCACAGCGCCTCGACCGGAAGGGTGAAGACGTAGCCGACGCCGCGCTCCGTCCGGATGAGCCTCGGGGCGCGCGGATCGGTCTCCAGCTTGCGGCGCAACCGCAGCACCTGCACGTCGACGGTGCGGTCGAACACATCCTCGCGGATACGCGTCGCCTGCAGCAGCTGCTCACGTGATAGCGGACGCTGCGGCGCTTCGACGAAGGCGACGAGCAGCGCGTATTCGGCCTTCGACAGCGGCACCACCGCCCCTGCGGAGTCGGTCAGCCGCCGCAGGCGCCGATCGAGCTGCCAGCCGCCGAAGCGGCAGCGGCCGCGCTCGGGAGCCCGCTGCGGTGCCGTCCGCGCAAGATCCCGTCCGCGCAGGACCGCCCGGATCCGGGCCAGCAGCTCCCGCAGTCCGAACGGCTTGCTGAGATAGTCGTCGGCGCCGAGCTCCAGTCCGATGACGCAGTCGATCTCCTCCTGGCCGCGACCGGTGCCGATGATCGCCGGGATGGCGGATTTCGTCCGCATCTCGCGCAGCAGCGAGAGGCCGTCTCCCTCGCCGAGCTGCAGATCCAGGATCACCACGTCCAGCTCGCCCCTGGCGATGTGGCGGGCCATCTCCTGGCGTCCGGCGGCCGCAACCGCACGCATGCCATGGCTCTCGAGATAGTCGACGATCATCTCCCGCATCGCCGGGTCGCCATCGGCAACCAGGGCGCGGATCGTACGGTTGCTGTTCGCGGTACCGAGGTCCGTCGATGGCGTGCTGGACTCCGCCTGAGTCCAGGATGCGACGAGCCAATCGGCCGGGGCCATCCGATGTTGAAGCAAGGCTTCTGACTCCAGTTTCCGGCAACGGTGGGTCCCGCCGCCTGTGCTGTGCCAGGACCATCGCATTCGGATGAGGGAGCCGGTGGTGACCTGCGTCACGCCGCGCCGGTAATCTCGTCCAGCTGCGGCGTCGACAGATGGAGCAGCTGGTAGAGCTCGCCATCCGCCGCGGGAGCCGCGGTCCAAAGGGTGAAGCGCACCAGGTTCCACGACCGCGGATCGACCGCCAGGGCTGCCATGTGCACGCCGGGCTGCCGGGTGCGACGCTGCAGATCTGCGACAGCCTCAGCCACGATGCCCGCCGGATCGGCGTCGGCCGGCATCGGCTCGGTGTGGCGGGTGGCCTGTCGCGGGGTGCCGCCGCGGTCCGGACCTGCAAGGCAGGCGACTCCGGTCCAGTGCCGCACCGCCGGCCGGCCGAAGGAGTCGACGATGCCGCCGAAACCGCCACCGCCCCAAAGGAAGCGGCCCATCCCCGCGGTCGAGGCCCAGAGGTAGAACGGCGCGTATTGGTTGACAGGCGAGCCGTCGATGCCGCGCTCGCGGATCAGATAGGCCTTGAGCCCCAGCCCGGGAAAGGCGTCGAGCGCCGGCCCGCGAAGCGCCACCCGCCGGCGGATGACATCCATGTCGTAATCGGCCGGCAGGGTGATCTCGTACTGCATCGCATACATCGCTTACTCCTGCTGGTCCTGGACCATCGAGGCGATACCGCCGGCGAAAGACCAATCGTCAAGCTGGGTGGTCGAGATCACCACCATCACGTCCCCGGGCCGGAGTCCCGGCGCCTCGGCCAGCCGTTCGACCAGACACCGGTAGAACGCCGTCTTGGTCGCGGTGCTGCGCGGCCGGCCGGCGGTGACCTGGAACAGCACGAAATCGTCGGAGCGCGGCCCGCCGAGATAGTGCCGGTCGAACACCAGCTCTCCCGGCTCGTGCTGATGGATGATCTGGAAGCGGTCGTCGGGCGGCACATCGAAGGTCTCGACCAGCGCCCTCTGCAGGCTGTCGGACAGGGCGCGGAGATATTCAGGAGACTTGCCCTTGGCGAGCGAGATGCAGGTGAGCGGCATGGCGATCTTCCGTGATCGATCTTGACGCCCAGCAGATAGAGCCGCAACTTTATCCTGAAAATTGGAAAGACCTGGATCATCGATTCAGAAAATCGGGATGATCTCCATGCGCCGCATCACCTTCGACCTCGACGTGCTGCGCAGCTTCGCCGCAGGGATGGAGCTGGGCAGCTTCGCCAAGGCGGCGGAGCGCCTCGGCCGCTCGACCTCGGCGGTCAGCGCCCAGCTGCGTAAGCTGGAGGAGCAGGCGGGCACGCCGATCTTCCGCAAGGCCGGGCGCGGCCTGGCGCTGACCGAGGCCGGCGAAACCATGCTGGCCTATGCCCGCCGACTGCTCGCTCTCAATGACGAGGCCGCGGCCGCGGTGCATGGCGTCGATCTCGAGGGCTGGGTGCGGCTCGGCCTGTCCGAGGATTTCGGCGAGGCGCTGCTGCCGGCGGTGCTGGGCCGCTTCGCCCGCGCCCATCCCCGGGTCCGGATCGAGGCGCGGATCGCCCGCAGCTTCGACCTGCTGGACCGGGTCGGGTCCGGCCAGCTCGACCTCGCCTTGGCTTGGGGCGACGGCGGCACCCTGCCCCATGTCGAGCGCGTGGCCGAATTGCCGATGCGCTGGGTCGGGTCGGCCGCGGCCGACGGAGCCAGCCCCTATGGTGGGCCGGACGAGCCGCTGCCGCTGGCGACGCTGGAGGCGCCCTGCCTGCTGCGCACCGCCGCGACCACGGCGCTGGATCGCGCCGGCATTCCCTGGCGCCTGGCCTTCGTCAGCCCCAGCCTGGGCGGGCTATGGGCGGCGGTGGCGGCCGGGCTCGGCGTCACCATCCGCACCGATTTCGGCCTGCCCGCCGGGGTGCGGGTGCTGGACCCGGCCGAGGCGACGGTGCTGGCATCGCTGCCGCTGACCCTGCTGCGGGCCGAGGCCGAGCCGGATCCGGTCACCGCCCGGCTGGCCGACATTCTGACGCAAGCGATCCGCGACGCCCTGCCCGGCCGCGCCGCGGCGGCCTGAGGCGGGTGCGTCCGGACTACCGCGTCAGCGTCTTGTAGGGATCCTCCGGTTCCGGCTCAGCCTGGCGGCTGCTGCCCGGCCCGGCGCTGTCAGCCCCGGTGTTCGCGAAATGCGGGATCAGCAGGCTGCTCCAGGCCTCGAAGATCTTCACCGTCTCGGCCCGGCAGCGTCCTGCCCGCGCCTCGGGCAGCAGCCCGTCCTGCACGATCTGCGCATAGCGGTCCGGGTCGCGCCCATACATCATGCACAACAGGTTGAAATAGCGCTGCTCGCTCAGCGAATGCTCGTCGGCGTAGCGTGCCATGTCGGCGTCGCCGCCGCCGCCACCGCTGCCATTCACCGAGAACCACAGCGCGACGAGCTTGAGCGAGGCGATGACCTCGTCGGTCGCCTCGTCGTCCCAATTGTTCAGCATCATGGTCACGGCCGCCAACTGGTCGACGGCGTCCTCCTCTCGCCCGGTCGAAGGCAGGCCGAGGATGTCGATCAGCGCGTGCCCGGTCTCGTGCAGCAGGATGAAGCGGATGTTCTGCTTCACATAGGCCGTCTGGAAATCCGAGCCGCCCCCGGTCTTCTTGGCCAGGGCGTGTCCTTCGCGCACCAGGGAATCGACCATCTCGTAGCAGAGGGCGATCATCGAGTCCTTGGGCGAGTAGAAGGCGTTCACCGTGCCGCATTCGCCGGCGACGAAGCTCAGCGGCCTCGGCATCTTGAACATGCCGTCCATGGTCCGGATCTCGGGGATCTGGCGGATCAGGTCGGTGTCCTGCACGAACTGGTACGCCGGCTGCATCTCCTTGCTCTTCGGCTCCTGGTATTCGTAGCTGAAGGGCGTGCCGTATTTCGGATTGCCCGAGGCGCTGGTCTGGGTCGGTGCCGTGCCACCGCCGGCGGTGCCGCCCCCGCCGGACGGAGCGGCACCGCCGGCCTGCTCCTTGGCATCAAGCAGCGCCTGCAGGGTCGGGTAGCTCGGATCCTCCTGCGGCGTGTCGTAGCCGAACGGGTAGAAGCCGTTCGACACCATGACCGAGACCGGGCCCATCTCCTTGTCGTGGGCCGCGTCCCAGATCAGGTCGTAGCCGCGGATCTCGCTGCCGCGCTGCTCGTACCGAGCGTAGAATTTGCCCGATCCCCGGTTGCCGCTGAGGATGAACAGGCTGTCCCGCCTGAACTCATAGGTGACCTTCGATTTCTGGTCGCCGGCCAGCGCGTCGTACAGGGCGTCGATCTGGCCGGGCTTGATGTCGGTCATCCGGGCGGTCATCAGCGACACGTTGCCGTCCTGGCTGTCCAGCAGCAGCCCGCCCATGTCGGAGTTCTTCTGTTCCGTCAGCAGCTTGGACGGATAGGACAGGGTGATCCGGCTTCGGGAATCGGACAGCTCCTGCCAGCCGAACCGGTCCCTGGCCGAGAAGGCGGAGCCGGCGAGCCTGAGCGCCTGCTCCCCGTCCAGCCGGCCGGTCGGCCGCTCGCCGTTCTGCTCCTGCCACGTCCAGATCGCATCCCGCGTGCCGCGGGCGAGGACGCCGTCGGCCCAGCCATTGTAATGGCCGAGCCAGATCAGCCCCTCCTGCAGCAGCTTCTTCTCGTGGACGTTGAGCTGGCTTTCCAGGGCGTCCGGATCGGACGGGCCGGCATAGGCGGCCAGCGGCTTCTGCGCCTGGGCCACGCCGGGCCACGCGCCACCCAGCAGACCGCAGACGACCAAGGCTGCGACGACCGCCGGCCTCACGCGACGAGAGCCGCGTTGTGATTCCCTTCCCACCATCTTCCCCCTTCGAACCCTCTCGGCCTGATATCGGACGAATTTGTTGAGAATCAGGCCGAGTCCACACGCAAAGGAGAGCCGAGCGAGGAAGGTCTGAAAAGCCCCTGCCTGCGCAAGACCGGCGCCGGGCCGCCAAGCCCGATCGTCAGGCCAGCGACTGCAGGTCGCCGCAGATGCTGATCGCCTGGCCGGAGATGGTGCGGCCGCGCGGCGAGGCCAGCAGCAGGATCTGGTCGGCCAGCTGGCGCGGCTGGATCATCTCCCGGATCGAGGCCTGCGCCAGGGAGTGTTCCTGCATCGCCTCGGCCGTAACGCCGCGCTGCGCCGCCTTGGCGGCGAAGACCCGGCGGATGCGGTCGCCCTCGACGATGCCGGGCTGGATCGCATTGACCCGGATGCCGAGCGGCCCGAGCTCGATCGACAGCGATTTGGTGAAGCCGACCACCGCCCATTTCGAGGCGGCGTAGGGCGTGCGCAACGGAAAGCCCAGCCGCCCGGCCGAGGAGGACAGGTTGACGATACTGGCATTGCCGCTCCTGGCCAGATGCGGCACGGCCAGCCGGGTGCAGTTGAACTGGCCGGTGATGTTGACCGCCAGCGTCCGGTCCCACTCCTCCGGATCGATCTCGTCGACCCGGCCGGTCGGGCCGGCGATCCCGACATTGTTGACCAGGCAGTCCAGCCCGCCCAGTGCGGCCAGCGCCTCGTCGAACAGCCGGGCGACGGCCGCCCGGTCGGACATGTCGGCCGGGGTCGCGGTGATCGCCGGGCTTTCCGCCGCCAGCGATTCGAGTCCCGCCCGGTCGACGTCGCTGACATGCACCCGCGCCCCCTCCTCCACGAAGGCGCGGACGATCTCCCGCCCGATGCCGGATGCGCCGGCGGTGACCAGGACGCGCAGGTCTTTGATGCCGAGATCCATGGCGTTCTCCTCCTCGATCGTTGTCTGCCCGGCCGTCATCCGTCGCGGCGCGCATCCGGTGCCGGCAACCCTAGCCCGGCAGGCCATCGCAACCAAGCCGGCCTGGGTTGACGATCGCGGTCTGGACCCGGGCCGCGCTTTGTCGGACCGTGGCGCGGGAAGAAGCCGGGAGAGGAAACGCAGCATGCCGAATGTCGCGATCATCGGCACCGGGCTGATCGGCCGGTCCTGGGCGATCGTCTTCGCCGCCGCCGGCTGGCAGGTGCGGCTGGCCGATGCCAGCGCCGCCGCGCTCGAGGCTGCGCCGAAGCTGATCGCCGACGGGCTGGCCGAGCTCGCGACTCACGGCCTGGTCGACGATCCGGCCAGCGCCGTGGCGCGGGTCCGGGCCGCCGGATCTTTGGCCGAGGCGGTGGCGGATGCCGAGCTGGTGCAGGAGAACCTGCCGGAAGAGGTCGAGATCAAGCGCTTCGTCTTCGCCGAACTGGACCGGCTGGCGCCGCGCGACGCGATCCTCGCCTCCTCAACCTCGGCCATCGTCGCCTCGCGCTTCACCGAGAACCTCGCCGGCCGCGGCCGTTGCCTGGTGGCCCATCCGGTCAACCCGCCGCATCTGGTGCCGGTGGTCGAGCTGTGCGGCGCGCCCTGGACCGCCCCCGAGACGATCGAGCGGGCGCGCGGGATCTACAGCGCCATCGGGCAGGAGCCGGTCACGGTCCACCGCGAGGTCGACGGCTTCGTGCTGAACCGCCTGCAGGGCGCGCTGCTGGCCGAAGCCTTCCGGCTGGTCGGCGAGGGCGTGATCAGCCCGCAGGACCTGGACAAGACCATCAAGGACGGGCTGGGCCTGCGCTGGTCCTTCCTCGGCCCCTTCGCCACGATCGAGCTGAATGCGCCGGGCGGGATCCCCGACTATTGCGCCCGCTACACCGGCTTCTACCGCCGCCTCGCCGCCGATTCGGCCGGGCCGGAGGTGTGGGACGACCCCGCCGTCGCCCGCCTGCTGGCCGGCTGGGGCGAGACCCCGAATGCCGCCCGGCTGGCCGAGCGCAGCGCCTGGCGCGATCGTCGCCTCGCGGCGTTGAAGGCCCACAAGGCAGCGCAGCCCGAAGACCCGACCGTTTCCTGAGCCGGAGGACCGACCAGATGGCCAAGAGCCGCAAGATCGTCATAACCTGCGCCGTCACCGGGGCGATCCACACCCCGTCGATGTCCCCTCACCTGCCGGTGACGGCCGCCGAGATCGCCGAGGCGGCGATCGGCGCGGCCGAGGCCGGGGCCGCCATCGTTCATCTGCACGCCCGCGACCCGGAGTCCGGCAAGCCCGACCAGACTCCGCAGGCCTTCGAGCCCTTTCTCAAGGTGATCAAGCAGCGCTCGAACTGCGTCGTCAACCTGACCACCGGCGGCGCCCCCTGGATGCGGGTCGAAGAGCGCATCCTGCCGGCCCAGACCTTCAAGCCGGAGGTCGCTTCGCTGAACATGGGATCGATGAATTTTGGCCTGTTCCCGATGCTCAACCGCTTCAAGGAGTTCAAGCATTCCTGGGAGCCGGAGGCGCTGGAGGCCTCGCGCGACCTGGTGTTCCGCAACAGCTTCAAGGACATCGAGTTCGTGCTGCGGACGCTGAGCGACGACGGCATCCGCTTCGAGTTCGAGTGCTACGACACCTCCCACCTCTACAACCTGCACCATTTCCTGGAGCGCGGCCTGGTGAAGCCGCCGCTGTTCGTCCAGACCGTGTTCGGTATCCTCGGCGGCATCGGCCCGCATCCGGAGGATGTGGCGCATATGAAGCGCACCGCCGACCGGCTGTTCGGCGACCAATATGAATGGTCGGTGCTCGGTGCCGGACGCAACCAGTTGCCGATCGCGGCGATGGCGGCGGCGATGGGCGGCAACGTCCGGGTCGGGCTCGAGGATTCGCTCTGGGCCGGGCCCGGCAAGCTGGCGGAATCGAACGCCCAGCAGGTCCGCCTGGCCCGCCAGATCATCGAGGGGCTGGGCCTCGAGATCGCCTCGCCGGACGAGGCGCGCGAGATCCTGGCGCTCAAGGGCGGCGACCGCGTCTCCTTCTGACACGAGGATCTTTCCGACGCTGTGGCTGGTGTCCCACGCCTGTACAGGGCAAGTCCCCCGATCGGCGAGACCCGGTCACCATGACGCAGCGCAACGGTGGCTGTCCCGAACCCTGATGGCGTAGGGACGGCTTTCCTTCCGTCGCCCCCTCCCCGCGCCAGGGGGTGGAGAGACCAGAAAGGATGATGCGGGCCACTCCCCACGGCCGGGAACCATTGCTGTTACGGTGGTCACAGCGACAGGTGGCTGACCGTGTTTGGATGGGCGGCATGAATACCGCCTCAGATATTCGTTTCCGCCGGTCCGGCATGTTCGGACCACAGCCTTGCCGAGGTGCTCCGGCCCGAGGCGATGATGGGCTGCGTCGTGATCTGCTCCGCCTGGGGCGGCCATCGGCGGCCTCAGCGGGTCTACGATCGGCGATCGTGTGGCCAATTTCCCACTCTGCCCAACAATGTGGCCATCTCGCCCTGATTTCGACGCCGTCATCTGATATCGCTGAAGGCTGGGATCGTAGGCCATGCTATTTTCGGCTTGAAACTTGGGGGGCGAAATCAAGTAACGGTTCGATTTCTTTATTGAATGGTTATTTTGTTTCCGTGCCCTGTACCATTCGAAGCGAAGCGATTGTCGGTATGGGCAAGTAGATGACAATCTTTCTTACCGCCTCGGTGCGATCCGGTTCGGATGTCGGTGCCCCCCAGTTCCAGAGCTCGCCTCGCCGAGTCTGTTGCAGACAGGCCGGCACCCGCCCGGCAGCGGTGTCGTGATGGGAGCGCAAACCCGCACAAAACCTGGCGTTTCAATTCGATGCACGACCGACATCGCGTCTATGCGTATGATCGAGGCAAGCATCCCGAAAGGGGGCGCAAAAAGCGGTAGGGAACGGACAGGTTCAATGGCACAGGCGCCCGAGGCGTCGCATATGGCTGCTGGTCAGGAGCAATCGATCGTCAGTCAGACTCTGCTCTTTCAGCTCCTGACCCTGTTCCGGACGCTGCGGGCCTCGCCCGACTGGAAGCGCATCCTCGCTCTCATCATCGGCGTGGTCGTCGTCATCGGCCTGACCGCGGCGGCACAAATCCGGCTGAACTCGTGGAACCAGCCCTTCTATGACGCGCTGGCACAGAAGAGCCTGAGTGGCTTCCTCCATCAATTGGTGGTCTTCGTCTTCATCGCCGGTGTGCTGCTGACGCTGAACGTCGCCCAGACCTGGATCAACCAGTCGCTCAAGGTACGGCTGCGGGCCGGGCTGACCCGCGACCTGTTCGGCGAATGGCTGAAGCCGAAGCGTGCCTTCCGCCTGGCCGGCGCCGGCGAGATCGGCGAGAACCCGGACCAGCGCATCCATGAGGACGCGCGGCACCTGACCGAGCTGTCGACCGATCTCGGCATCGGCCTGCTGCAGTCGACCCTGCTGCTGATCAGCTTCGTCGGCGTGCTGTGGATCCTGTCCCAGGGCATCGTCCTGAGGATCGACGGGATGGCGCTGTCGATCCCCGGCTACATGGTGTGGTGCGCCCTGCTCTACGCCGCGGCCGCCTCATGGGTGAGCTTTCGCGTCGGCCGGCCGCTGATCAACATCAACGCCGAGCGCTATGCCCGCGAGGCCGACCTTCGCGCGGCCCTGGTCCGCGTCAACGAGCATGTCGACGGCATCACCCTGGACAGCGGCGAGGCCGACGAGCGGCGCCGCCTGGACGGCGACCTCGACCGGATCATCGCGGTGATGCTGCGCTATGTCCGCGCCGTCACCAACCTGACCTGGATCACCGCGGGCTATGGCTGGTTCACCATCGTCGCCCCGATCCTGGTCGCCTCGCCCGGCTATTTCGGCGGCGACCTGACCTTCGGCGAGCTGATGGTGGCGGTCGGCGCCTTCGTCCAGGTGCAGCAGGCGCTGCGCTGGTTCGTCGACAATTTCAGCAACCTCGCCGACTGGCGGGCGACGCTGCTGCGCGTGATGAGCTTCCGCGAGACCCTGGTGACGCTCGAGAAGCTGAACGGCGAGCCGCGCAAGATCGAGATCGCCGAGGGCCCGGCCGACACGCTGGGCTTCGAGAATCTGGGCGTGCTCTCGGCCGGCGGTCTGGCGGTGCTGGATGACGAGCAGGTCGAGATCAAGCCGGGCGAGCACGTGTTGATCGTCGGCCGCACCGGCGGCGGCAAGAGCACGCTGTTCCGCGCCTTCGCCGGGCTGTGGCCCTGGGGCACCGGCCGCATCCTGATGCCGCCCCAGGCCCGCACCATGTTCCTGCCGCAGCGGCCCTATTTGCCGCCCGGCGCGCTGCGCGACGCTCTGACCTATCCGATGGACGCGTCCAGCTTCACCGACGAGCAGATCTGCGCCGCGCTCCGGCGCACCGAGATGGGGCACCACGAGATCTCGCTCGACCAGGTGAAGAACTGGGACAAGGAGCTGACCAGCGACGAGCTGCAGACGATGACTTTCGCCCGGCTGCTGTTGCACAAGCCGCAATGGGTGTTCATTGACGAGATGGTCGATGCGCTGGACGAGGAGCGGCGGAAGACCGCGATGTCGATCTTCGAACATGAGCTGCCGGAGACGGCGGTGATCACCATCGCCCGGCGCGAGGTCAAGAACGGCTTCTACACCCGCGTCCTGCGACTGCACATGACCGACGAGGTCACCGGCGAGCGCCGCATCCCGATCGGTCGGCCGCCCCGGCGGGCCATTCCCTCCTCTGCCGGCTTCGCCCCCCTGCTCCACCACCGAGACCCGATGGAATGACCAAGCGATCGGCACCCGCCCGCCGCGCCTCGAAGAAGGGCGCCGCGGCGCTGTCGGACGACGCCCTGCTCGACCTCGTGCAGCGCCAGACCTTCCAGTTCTTCTGGGAGGCGGCGCACCCGGTCAGCGGCATGATCCCCGACCGCACTGACCGTGCCGGCAAGGCGCCGAACGACTGGGTCACGACCGGCGGCTCCGGCTTCGGCATCATGGCGATCATCGTCGCGGCAGAACGCGGCTGGATCGCGCGCGGGGCCGCGGTGGAGCGGCTGATGACCATCGTCCGCCACCTGGAGCACACGACCTCGCATCACGGCGTGTTCCCGCATTTCCTGGACGGCCGAACCGGCGCCACCGTCTCGTTCAGCCGCAAGGACGACGGCGGCGACCTGGTCGAGACTGCTTTCCTGTTCCAGGGGCTGCTGACCGCCCGGCGCTATTTCGACCGCGACGCCGCCGACGAGACCGAGCTCCGCAACCATATCGCCTGGTTGTGGAACGAGACCGAGTGGAGCTGGTACACGCGCGGCGGGCTGAACGTGCTGTTCTGGCACTGGGGCGCCAACAACGGCTGGGGCCTGGGACACGAGATCCGCGGCTGGAACGAGTGCCTGATCACCTATGTCATGGCCGCGGCCTCACCGCGCTATGCCATCGACGCCGAGGTCTATCATCGCGGCTATGCCGTCGGCCGGTACTTCCTGAGCCAGCGCACTTACTACGACATCGAGCTGCCGCTGGGCATGCCCTATGGCGGGCCGCTGTTCTTCAGCCACTATTCCTTCCTCGGCCTCGACCCGCGCGGCCTGAAGGACCAGTACGCCGACTACTGGGAGCAGAACCGCCGGCACACACTGATCAACTACGAGCACTGCATCCGCAACCCGAACGGCTTCAAGGGCTACGGGCCGGATTGCTGGGGCCTGACCGCCAGCGATAACCCGACCGGTTATTCCGCCCATGCGCCGGACAACGACCTCGGCGTCATCACCCCGACCGCGGCGCTCTCGGCAATGCCCTACACGCCCGAGCAGTCGATGCGGGCGCTGCGGCACTTCTACGAAAAGCTGGGCGACCGGATCTGGGACAGGTTCGGCTTTGTCGACGCCTTCTCCGAGCAGGCAAACTGGGTGGCCGATACCCATCTGGCGATCGACCAGGGCCCGATCGTGGTGATGATCGAGAACCACCGTACCGGGCTGCTGTGGAAGCTGTTCATGGGCGACCCGGACGTCCAGCGCGGCCTGCGCACCCTCGGCTTCGAGAGCCCGCATCTGGGCAAGCGGTGACAGCCGGCGGGCAGTCTCTCCCGCCGCCGTCGCCTGGCTTCGGAAAATTCTGATACACTGGCCGCGCCATGAACGAGCAGACTGAGAACCTCGTCCTCGAACATCTCCGGCATCTCCGCGCCGGAACGGATCGCATCGTCGATCGCCTGGACGACCTGACCGACCGCGTCGGGCGGCTCGAGGTCGACATGGCTCAGGGGTTCGCACGCACCGAAGTGGCTCTCGCCGAGCACTCCGTGCGCTTCGATAAGATCGAGAAGGGGCTCGACCGGATCGAGACCCGTCTCGGCCTGATCGAAGCTTGAGTCCCGCCGACAACACCGCTCTTGCCGACTGGCTCGATCGGCAATATGCGGTCGCCGCCCGGAACCTGACGCTCGGTGTCTCCGCCACCCATCTGGTGAAGGAGCGTCCGCCCTTCCGCCAGCGCATCGTGCCGCAGCCGGGATCGGTCGTGGCCTCGGCGGTGATGGGCGCCTATGACCCGGACCCGGACTACTTCTTCCACTGGTTCCGGGATTCGGCGCTGGTGATGGACGCGCTCAGGATTCTGGTCGCGGACGGCACCCGGCCGGCCGCGGATGCCGGCCATATCCGCGACTTCATCCGCTTCAGCCTCGGCCTGCGCGGGCTGACCGGCGCGGCGGTGCTGGCGAAAGGCGATCCGCGCCGGGGCGTCGACCCGGATTTCGTGCAGCATGTCCGGACCGAGTCCGATCTGCGCGGCGTCGCCGGCGACCGGATCTGGGGCGAGGTCCGGGTCAACCCGGACGGCACGCTGGACACGCTGAACTGGTCGCGGCCGCAGCATGACGGGTCGGCGCTGCAGGCCCTGACCCTGCTGCGCTGCCTGGAGGACGGAGTGCTGGAGCCGGGCGTCCGGGACGAGGCGGCCGGGCTGCTGCGCATCGACCTGGACTTCGTCCTGGCTCATCACGCCGAGCCCAGCTTCGAGATCTGGGAAGACAGCCTCGGCCACGATTACTACACCGGCGTGGTGCAATGCGCCGCGCTGCGCCGGGGCGCGGGCTGGCTGGAGGCGCAGGGAGATGCCGACGCCGCCGGCCGATGCCACGAGGCCTCCACGGCCCTCGCGGCGGCGCTGGACGGCCACTGGCGGGCCGGTGCCTATGCCAGCCTGCTGCCGGCTGCCTCTGGCTCCCCCGGCCGCGACCTCGACATCGCCGTGATCCTCGGCGTGCTCCATGCCGGGCTGCCCTCCGGGCCGCACAGCGTGCTGGACCCGAAGGCCCAGGCGACGCTTATCGCGCTGGAGGATCTCTTCGCCGGGCTGTTCCCGATCAATGCAGGGCGGACCACCCCGGCGCTCGGCCGTTATCGCGAGGACCGGTATTACGGCGGCGGCGCTTGGTACATCGCCACCCTGGCGGCGGCGGAGTTCCACTACCGCCTGGCTGCAGAAGTGGCGAGGGGCGCGGCCTTTATTCTGACCGCCGACAACCGCGGCTTCGTCGCCCGCGCGCTGGGCACCGAGCCGCGGGACGAAGATCTCGATGCCCGGCGCCTGGCAGCGGCCTTCCTCGCACGCGGCGACGCCTTCCTGGCCGCGGTGCAGGCCTTCACCCCGGCAGACGGCGCGCTGTCGGAACAGTTCGACCGAGAGAGCGGCACGCAAACCTCAGCGAAGCACCTGGGCTGGAGCTACGCCGGTTTCATCACTGCGGTTCGAGCGCGGCGGCAGATCGCGCAGGTCTGACACCGATCCTGCGGTCTGGCCGGTGGGCGTGGCAGATCCTATGTTCCTGTCGCCCTGCTCGTCAGGCTGGAGACTTTCCCCATGCGACTGTCCCAGGCCCGTGCCGTCCCGCTGCTGCTCGCCCTCTGCCTCCTCGCCTTGCCCGGACTGGCCCAGCAGTCACCCTCGGCCGTGTATGGCGAGTTGTTCCGCGACGTGCAGATGCAGAGGGTCTTCCCGGACGGCAAAACCTTCGTCGATGCCGAGCCGAAGGCGGATGCGGCCGAGATCCTGCGCCGCTACGCCGAAGAGAAGGGACAGGCCGGCTTCGACCTGTCGGCCTTCGTGCATCGCTATTTCACGCCGCCGGAGCCGCATGCGAGTGGCTACCGCTCGGTGCCCGGCCAGGATGTCTGCAGCCACATCGACGCGCTGTGGGACGTGCTGCAGCGGCCGGCGGACCGGCCCGATCCGCGCTCGTCCCTGCTGCCGCTACCGAATCCCTATGTCGTCCCGGGTGGGCGCTTCGGCGAGGTCTATTACTGGGATTCCTATTTCACCATGCTGGGCCTGATCCAGAGCGGGCGGCAGGATCTGGCGCGGGACGTTCTGGCCAACTTCACCAGCCTGATCGACCGCTACGGCCACATCCCGAATGGCAACCGCAGCTACTACCTAAGCCGGTCGCAGCCGCCCTTCTTCGCCGCGATGGTCGAACTGGTGGCCGAGAGCAGCGACGACCCGGCCAAGGTCTATGCCGACGCCCTGCCGACCCTGGCCCGGGAATACGCCTTCTGGATGGACGGCGCCGATTTCCTGAAGCCCGGCGATGCCTATCGCCGGCTGGTCCGGCTGCCGGACGGCACGCTGCTGAACCGCTACTGGGACGACAGCGACCAGCCGCGCGACGAATCCTACCGCGAGGATGTCGAGACCGCACGATCGACCAACCGCCCGCCGGCCGAAGTCTATCGCGATCTGCGCGCCGCCGCCGAAAGCGGCTGGGACTTCTCCTCGCGCTGGCTGGCGGACGGGAAGACGCTTGCCAGCATCCGCACCACGGCAGTGGTGCCGCCGGATCTCAACAGCCTGATGGCCATGCTGGAGACGGTGCTGGCAAAAGCCTATACCGTATCGCATCGGCCAGAGCGCGCGGTGGAATTGGAGGCCCGGGCCAAGCTGCGCGCCGAGGCCGTACGGCGCCTGCTCTGGGACCCACAGGCCGGCGTCTTCACCGACTATCTGTGGCGTGAGGGGCGGCTAACCGGCGCGGTCACCCTGGCGACGACCTATCCCCTGTTCTTCGGCCTAGCCGATGAGGATCAGGCCGACCGCGTTGCCGACACGCTGGAGCGCCGGCTGCTCGCCCCCGGCGGCCTGCTGACCACCGAGATCGCATCAGGGCAGCAATGGGACACGCCGAATGGTTGGGCGCCGCTGGAGTGGCTGGCGATCCGCGGCTTGGCGGGCACCGGCCACGACCGTCTGGCGGAGATCGTCGCCCGCCGCTGGGCCGAGCGCGTCGCCGGCGTCTACACACAGACCGGCAAGCTGACCGAGAAATACGACGTGGCCGGCACCGCCTCCGCCAGCGGCGGGGAGTATCCGAACCAGGACGGCTTCGGCTGGACCAACGGCGTGCTGCGGCGGCTGCTCGCCCTGTATCCGCAGCTGACCGTCGTGGGTGGCGGCACCATCGCCTGCCGGGCGGCGGCGAACGACAACCAGCCGTCCGCCGCGCCGGAAAGCCAGCCCGCAGGCCGTATGCCTTAGCCGGCGGCCTTGGCCGTGGCGGTCGAGGAGGCGCGCCACAGGTCGATGCCGCCGTCCAGCGCGTGCCGGTCGATCTCGGCCAGCTCCTCGGCGGTCAGCGTCGCGCCCTTCAGCGCGTCGAGGCTGTCGTCGAGCTGGGCCACCGAGCGCGCGCCGATCAGGGCCGAGGTGACGCGCGGGTCGCGCAGCACCCAGGTCAGCGCCATCTGCGCCAGGGTCTGGCCGCGCCGCTCGGCGATGCCGTTCAGCGCCCGGATACGGGCGATGTTGCCCTCCGACAGCAGCGTCGAGCGCAGCGAGCGGCCGCGCTTGGCCCGCGAATCCTCCGGCACGCCGTCCAGGTACTTCGAGGTCAGCATGCCCTGCGCCAGCGGCGAGAAGGCGATGCAGCCGATGCCGAGCTCCCCCAGCGTGTCCAGCAGCCCGTCCTCGATCCAGCGGTTGAGCATGGAATAGGACGGCTGGTGGATCAGGCAGGGCGTGCCGAGATCCTTCAGGATCGCCGCGGCCTCGCGCGTCGCCTCCGGCGAGTAGGAGGAGATGCCGACGTACAGCGCCTTGCCCTGGCGCACGACATGGTCGAGCGCGCCCATCGTCTCCTCCAGCGGCGTCTCGGGGTCGAGCCGGTGCGAGTAGAAGATGTCGACATAGTCCAGCCCCATGCGCTTGAGGCTCTGGTCCAGGCTGGCGACGAGGTATTTGCGCGAGCCGAAATTGCCGTAGGGCCCCGCCCACATGTCGTAGCCGGCCTTGGTCGAGATCAGCAGCTCGTCGCGATAGGGCCGGAAATCGGCGGCGAAGATACGGCCGAAATTCTCCTCGGCCGAGCCATAGGGCGGGCCGTAATTGTTGGCCAGGTCGAAATGGGTGACGCCGCGGTCGAAGGCCCGGCGCAGCACGGCGCGGCCGGTCTCGACATGGTCGACCCCGCCGAAGTTCTGCCACAAGCCGAGCGAGATCTCAGGCAACTGCAGCCCGCTGCGGCCGGAGCGGCGGAAGCGGGCGGTCTCGTAGCGCGCCGTGTCGGCGATCCAGGGCGTCTGCATGGCTGTTTCCGTCCTATCGTGTGTTGGCGTCAGGCGACCGGCTGGGCGCATTGCCCGGTGCCGACGATCGCGGTCTTCGCCGCTTCGGCGTCCTGGGGCGCGCCGTCCTGCAGGTAGAAGACCTCGCTGTTCTGGTTGAAGGCCTTCAGCTCGCGCCCGTCCGCGTCGGCGATAGTGCCGGTGTGGTTGATCGGATGCTGGCGGCGGCCGCCTTCCGGCGTCTCGACGACCAGGAAGCCGCACAGCTCGTAGCGCACGGTCCGCCCGGCCGGCACCTTCACCTGCAGCTCGGCGAACGGATCGTCCTTGGTGACGTGCAGGACGCCGACGGTGCGGCCGTCGATGCCGACGGCGATCAGCTCCTCGACCTGGTCGGGGCCGAGCGTGTCGGTGATGCGGAAGCGATGGTCCTTCGGGCCGGCCCCGGCCGGCGGGGCCGCGGCGAACACGGCGATCGCCAACGCCAGGGCCACGGCGCGCCAGTGTCGCAAGCTGCGTGTCGATGGCTGCACGGTGCCCCTCCCCGTCCCCGTCCCCGGTCTTGAGGGAGCGACCCTAGCGCGAGGGCGGACGACATACCAGCTTGCGCGATGCCCCCCGGATCGGTTAGGCCAGCGTTTCCGCGGATGCGGCGCGGCCCTGGGGGCCGTGCCCATGGCATCCCTCTCGAAAACCCAGCGTAGGGTCAGTTATGCGTTCTTTTGACGGACAGCGGTCCGACGGCGCTCCGATTCGCCGGAACCGCGAGGAAAAGCAGAAGCAGCTGCAGGAGCTGGAGCAGAAGCGCGTCCATCTCGGCAATCACACCTCGAAGACGCTGCGGGACGCCATGGACCGCAAGATCGCCGAGCTCAAGACCGAGCTGGCGCTGGCCGAGCGCGCCGCCGCGAACCAGGCCGCCAACCCGGCGCCGCAGCCGCGCCGGCCGCCGCGCCGCTGAGGCAGTGCTGGGGCGGCGCCTGTCCGCCGCCCCGCCCTTAGACCTCGATCACCAGCCCGTCATGGGCCGGCCGGACATGGCCCGGCAGCTGCTGGCAGAGCCAGTCGTAATCCATCTGGTGGTTCATGTGGGTCAACCAGGCCTGCTTCGGCTTGAGCCGCTCGATCCATTCCAGCGTCAGCGCCAGATGGGCATGCGAGACATGCGGCTCCGGCCGCGTCGCATCCACCATCCACAGATCCACCCCCTCCAGCGCTGCCCAGGCGCGGTCGTCGAGGCGGACGACATCGGTCGAATAGGCGAAGCGGCCGAAGCGGTAGCCCATCGAGACCACCCGGCCGTGATCCTGCTCGAAGGGCAGGATGTCGATGTCGCCGACCCGGAACGGCCCGTTCAGCAGATGCGGCACCAGGAACGGGTGGTAGAAGCCGCGGTCCATCTCGACCGAGGTCATGATGTAGCCGAAGCGCTCCTCCAACTCCTGCCGCACCGCGGCGTCCATATAGGCATTGATCGGCTGCTTGAAGGCCAGCGGCCTCAGGTCGTCGATGCCGTGGATGTGGTCGGCGTGCACATGCGTGTAGAGCAGCGCATCGACCCGCCTGACGTCGTTGTCGAGCAGCTGGTCGCGCAGGTCCGGCGAGGTGTCGATCAGGATGGTGGTGCTGTCGCTCTGCACCAGGATCGATGGGCGCCGCCGGCGGTTGCGCGGATTGGCCGGGTCGCAGGTGCCCCAGACGCCGCCGACCATCGGCACACCCATCGAACCGCCGCAGCCGAGCACCGTCACACGCATCGCTCAGGCCTCTTGTTGCGGGATTTTCGTGAACAGACTGAAGAAGTTGTCGCTCGTTCTTCGAGCGAAATCCGAACCGGACAGCCCGTGCAGCTCGGCCACGCGCTGGGCGGTGTGGGCGACGAAGGCCGGCTCGTTGCGCTTGCCGCGCTTCGGCACCGGCGCCAGGTAAGGCGCGTCGGTCTCGACCAGGATGCGGTCGATCGGCAGGTCCTTCGCCGTGGCCCGGATGTCCTCGGACCGGTTGAAGGTCACGATCCCGGACAGAGAGATGTGAAGACCGAGTTTTACCGATTCTTCAGCGAGTTGCCGCGTTCCGCTGAAGCAATGGATGATGCCGCGCAGCGGCGGGTGATCGCCACCCTGCCCTTCCTCTTCGAGGATCCGCAGCGTGTCCGCCTCGGCCTCTCGGGTGTGGACGATCACCGGCAGGTCGGCAATCCGCGCCGCCCGGATGTGGCGCCGGAAGCCCTCCTGCTGCACCTCGGCCGGGCTGAGGCCATAGTGATAGTCGAGGCCGGTCTCGCCGATGCCCACCATCTTCGGGTGCGCGACGAGCGCGAGGATGCCCTCGACCGTCAGGTCGGTGAAATCCTTCGCCTCATGCGGATGCACCCCGGCCGCGCCGTACAGCATCGGGAACCGCTCGACCAGGGCGATCGTGGCAGCCAGCCGGTCCGGCCGGGTGCAGATGGTCAGCATGCAGCCGACGCCGGCGGTCGTCGCGCGGCCGACCACGTCGTCGATCTCCGCCGCGAAATCCGGGAAGTCGAGATGGCAGTGGCTGTCGACGAGCATCAGGCCGTAGCCTCCGGCTCGACATAGCGCGGGAACACGCCCTGTGGCGCCGGCAGCGTCGTGCCGGGCACCAGCGCGTCGGTGTCGGTGATCCGGCCGAAGCTGCGCGCATCCTCGGCCACTGCCAGCTGGTCGAGCGTCTTCGCCATCGCCTGCGGCATGACCGGCTGCATCAGGATCGACAGGCGCCGCACTGTCTCGGCCAGCACCCACAGCACCGTCGCCATCCGCGCCGGGTCGGTCTTGCGCAGGGTCCAGGGCGCCTGCTCGTCTACATAGCGGTTGGCCTCGCCGACCACGGCCCAGACCGCGTCGAGGCCGCGGTGGAAGGCCTGGACGTCGAATTCGCGGCGCAGCGTCTCCAGCAGCGCCGGAACCTGGGCCAGCAGCGCGCGATCCTCATCAGTCAACGCGCCCGGCTGCGGCACCTTGCCACCGCAGTTCTTGCCGATCATCGACAGCACGCGCTGCGCAAGGTTGCCGAAGCCGTTGGCCAACTCGCCATTGGTGCGCTGGATCATGCCGCGACGGGAGAAGTCACCGTCCTGGCCGAAGGAGACCTCGCGCAGCAGGAAGTAGCGCACCGGGTCCAGCCCGTAGGTCGCGATCAGCTCCAGCGGGTCGATCACATTGCCGAGCGACTTCGAGATCTTCTGGCCTTCGTTGGTCCACCAGCCATGGGCGAAGACGCGCTTGGTCACCGGCAGCCCGGCCGACATCAGGAAGGCCGGCCAGTACAGCGCGTGGAAGCGCAGGATGTCCTTGCCGACCATGTGCAGGTCGGCCGGCCACCAGCGCTTGAAGCTCTCGGACCCGGTGTCGGGATAGCCGACGGCAGTGAGGTAGTTGGTCAGCGCGTCGACCCACACATACATGATGTGCGCCTCGTCGCCCGGCACCTTGACGCCCCAGTTGAAGGTGGTGCGGCTGATCGAGAGGTCGCGCAGGCCCGCCTTGACGAAGGCGATGACCTCGTTGCGGCGCGACTCCGGCGCGATGAAGTCGGGGTTGGCCTCGTAGAAGGCCAGCAGCCGGTCGCCCCAGGCCGACAGGCGGAAGAAGTAGCTCGGTTCCTCCACCCATTCGCATTCGGCGCCGGTCGGGGCGATGCGCTTGCCGTCGACGACGGTCAGCTCGTCCTCGCCATAGAAGGCCTCGTCGCGCACCGAGTACCAGCCGGCATAGCCGCCGAGATAGATGTCGCCATTGGCCTTCATCGCCTCCCAGATCGCCTGCGACGCCTTGATGTGGCGCGGCTCCGTGGTGCGGATGAAGTCGTCGTTGCTGAAGTTCATCGCCGCGGCCAGGTCGCGGAAGTTCTGGCTGACCCGGTCGGTGAAGCTCTGCGGGTCGACCCCAGCCGCCTCGGCCGCCTTCTGCACCTTCTGGCCGTGCTCGTCGGTGCCGGTCAGGAAATGGACGTCATAGCCGTCAAGCCGCTTGAACCGGGCCAGCACGTCGCAGGCCAGGGTCGTGTAGGCGTGGCCGATATGCGGCTTGTCGTTGACGTAGTAGATCGGGGTGGTGATGTAGAATGTCTTCGGCGCCGGCATCGCGGCCTCTTTCCGTGCTACGGCGGCGGTCAGCCGTTGCAGGCGCGCTCGATGCCGATGAACGCCTGCAGGAGAACCTGCTTCCGATCGAGGTTGGACCCATCCGCCTGAGCGAACAGACGGCGGGTGTTGTCCCACAGCTCCACCCAGCGATCAAGGCCGCCGGCCCGCCCCAGGGCCCCGACCACGCGCTGCATCACCGCCCCCTCCCCCGCCACGATCTCGGCCGGGGCGGTGCCGCGGGCGGCGGCGCGGGCCAGCCGCTCCATCCACCAGACCAGGAGCCCGGTGAACAGCCGCCAGCTCGACTCCGCCGCCACGGGGCCGATGCGGTCGCCCATCCGGTGCACGGCGCGGAAATCGACCCGCGGAAAGTCGTCGAGCAGGCCCAGCATGTCGCGGTACAGGCCGAGCCCACCATCCTCGATCAGCGCCGCCGCCCGGCCGATGCTGCCCTCGGCCAGCCGGACCAGCGACGCCCGCTCCTCCGGGTCGAGCTCGGGCGCGTGCTCGGCCAGCAGCCGGTCGACGGTCGCGTCCGGCAGCGGCTCCAGCGCCAGATGGCGGCAGCGCGACCGGATGGTCGGCAACAGCGCGCCGGGATTGCCGCAGGTCAGCAGCAGGACGGCATGGGCCGGCGGCTCCTCCAGGATCTTCAGCAGGGCGTTGGCGCCGTTGCGGTTCATCGCCTCCGCCTCGTCGACGACAACGACGCGCCAGTTCCCTTCGGCGGCGGTCAGGCGCAGGAAGGGCTCGATCCGCCGGATCTGCTCGACCGGGATCTCGCGGCTGCGGCGCTTCTTCTCCTCCTCGCCGCCGGCGTTGCGCTCGATGGTCAGCATGTCGGCATGGCCGGCCGCGGCGGCGCGGCGGAAGGTCGGGTGGTCGGCCGGGATGTCCAGGCTGCGGGCCGTGCGCGGGCCTCCGGCCAGCAGGAAGCGGGCGACGCGATGGGCGAAGGTGGCCTTGCCGATGCCGGGCGGGCCGGTGACCAGCCAGGCATGCGGCAGCCGGCCGGCGCGCAGCGCGTCGAGGACCGCGGCCTCCGCCGCCTCATGGCCGAGCAGCCGCGGATTGCCGCGGGGTGCGGGAAACTCCGCGCTCACGGCACCGACCCGAACTTCGCCTCGACCGCCGCGCGGATCGCGGCCGCGACCTCGTCGACCGTGCCACCGGCATCGATGACGACGCAGCGCTCCGGCTCGGCCGCGGCGATGGCCAGGAAACCCTCGCGCAGGCGCTGGTGCAGCGCCTCGCCCATCCGCTCATAGCGATCCTCGCCGCCGCGGCGGGCGCCGGCGCGGGCCAGGCCGGTCTCGACCGGCACGTCGAGGATCAGGGTCAGGTCAGGCTTCAGCCCGTCGGTGGCGATTTGGAACAGGGCGTCGAGGCTGGCGCGGTCCACGCCCATGCCCCAGCCCTGATAGACCATCGAGCTGTCGGCATAGCGGTCGGAGACGACCCAGGCGCCGCGCTCCAGTGCCGGGCGCACGGTGACCCGCAGATGGTCGCGCCGGGCGGCGAAATGCAACAGCGCCTCGGTCACCGGATCCCAGCGGTCGGTGTCGCCCTTCACCAGCAGGTTGCGGATCGCCTCCGCCCCCGGCGAGCCGCCAGGCTCGCGCGTGGCCACGACCTCGACGCCGCGCTTGGCGAGGTCCGCGGCGAGACGGCGGAGATGCGTGCTCTTGCCCGAGCCCTCGCCGCCTTCAAGGGTGATGAACTGTCCGCGCGTGCCCAAGCGATCGGTCCTCGGTTGCGGCCTCGTCGCGCCGCGAACCGACTGGGTCACTCGGCGACGATGCGTGCTCCGGAATAGCCCGCGCTGGCGATCTGCTTCAAGGCGCTCGATGCGGCCTTGGGGTCGATGAAGGGGCCGATGCGCAGCTCGATCGCGCCGGCAGCGGCGGCGGTCGAGACCGGACCGAAGCGGCGCAGGGCTTCGGACAGCGTGGCCACCTGCTGCGGCCGGGTGGCCTTGGCGGCGGCGACGAAGGTGCCGGACGGCTTCGGCTTCGCCTCATCCCCGGCATTGCCGACGATCTCGGGCAGCCGGTCGGGCACCTCCGGCGCCGGCGGCACGGCGATGTAGGGCGTGTCGTGCAGGTCGTCTGGCTTGCCGGCCGAGGCAACCTGGCTCCTCACCGCCTGGTCGCGCTGCTGCTGCAGCGCCTGGAAGCGGTTCGCCTCCTCCAGCACCTGGATCTTGACCCGGGCCGAACCGTTGCCGCGGAAGCCCAGCAGCTCCGCGCCGCGGGCGGACATGTCGATGATCTTGGATCGCACGAACGGCCCGCGGTCGTTGATCCTGACGATCAGGGTCCGGCCGTTGTCGAGGTTGGTGACCTTGACCAGGCTCGGCATCGGCAGGCTGCGATGCGCCGCGGTGACGAGGCCGCTGTCGAAGCGCTCGCCGTTGGCGGTCTTGCGGCCGTGGAAGCCGGGGCCATACCAGGTGGCGGTGCCGACCTGCACGGAATCGCGGTCGGTGCGCGCCACATAACGCACACCGTTGATGGCGACGACACCCGGATCGGCGGGGGACGCGAGAACAGGCCGTTCGGCGATGCTCCCCTTTCCCGGCTGGGAGGGAGCGCATCCGGTGGCAAGCAGCGCCACGCCGATGGCTGCAGCGACGGCGAGCCCCGGGAGACGATCCGACTTCGTGCGGCTGAATTTCACGCAAAAAGAACGGCGTCCGGACCGGGTCGAGATCGGTTCGGCAGTCATGTCAACCCGTATGTCACAACATCCGGTCAATGGTCCAGCATATTCGTCCCGTCTCGCTTCGACATGTCTGGGCATGTGCTGGACGCCTGCGAGGCAACCTGTCCTAGGCGTCGGTTTGCCCCCAGTATTTCTGTGTATTTCTGCTCGCCCTCGTAGGTTGTATTGGCGCCTATACCGGCTCGACAGCGGGGCCCGTAACCGCTTCGGTTCGCAGGGAAAAGCGACAACCCACGATTTCAATTGTCGGATGTTGCCCGCGCCCTCGGATCACCCGGGCGATGCGAAGCGATTTGAAACCTGCCGGGCAAATCCGTATGGTGCGGCCGGTCCGGATGGGTGGCCGAGCGGTTTAAGGCACCGGTCTTGAAAACCGGCGTGGCGGCGACGTCACCGTGGGTTCGAATCCCACCCCATCCGCCAGATGACGTTGATTTTATTGAGAAATTCGACGAATTGAAGGGATAGTATACGCGCCAGCCTACACTCCGAATTCTTATGCCCTCCCCTCCGATCTTGCCCTATGCCGTTCGCTCTGGACGGCGCAAGAGACTCAGCGAATAGTGATGAAAATTATTGCGGATCAGAGACAACCGATCCGCCAATTTTTCGGGGAGAGCCATGTTAGACCGACCAGAGCTCGTTTTTGGGCTCATCGGTGCCGTCGGTACAGATTTGAAGAACGTGGGCAAGCTGCTAAGGGAGCAGTTGCGCAGCGCGGGGTACGATCCGTTTCCGATACGCCTCAGCGATCTGCTGCTGGAATGCCATCGATATGCCCACCTAAAGAACCTGAACGGCGGCCCTGAGGATGAGCGAATTGATCAACTCATGGATGCCGGCGACGATTTCCGCCGCCAAGCCGGTAGAGGTGACGCCCTATCGCTGTTGGGCATTAGCAAAATTCGAAGCGCTCGCAGGGCACACGAAATCGGTCCGGTGAAGACAAGGGCGTATATACTTCATTCCCTCAAACATCCTGATGAAGTAGATACTCTGCGCCATGTTTATGGACAGGCCTTTTTTGCTGTTTCGGCCTACTCTCCTCGGCAAGATCGCTTGCAATCGCTTTCTCTTCGCATAGCGAAGTCTAGGTCAGAATACGATGCGCACAAGTTCGAAAAGGAAGCTAATGCCCTGATAGAAAAAGACGAGTACGAATTCCACGATGATCTTGGGCAGAATGTCAGGGAGACCTTTCCGCTCGGAGATATCTTTTTTGACACGAGAGCGGAAGCGAGAATTGAGTCTCAGGTGCAGCGGTTCATTGATCTATTGTTTGGACATCCTTTCATAACTCCAACTATTGATGAATATGGCCTATTTCATGCGAATGCAGCTGCCGTTCGATCCGCCGACCTATCTCGGCAGGTTGGAGCTGTCATTCTCGCAAAGGATGGATCAATAGTTTCGACCGGCTGCAATGATGTCCCAAAGGCGGGCGGCGGCCAAGTGTGGGAGAGGCTCGATGCCGATGGAGACCTGGATCATAGGGATTTTCGCATTGGCTATGACTCAACATATCGCATAAAGAGCAGCCTCCTCAATGAGGTCTTCGATAAGCTTCAGGAAAACGGCTGGTTGTCGGCTGAAAAATCTCAATGCTCTCCTGCTAAATTGACTGAAGAAGCTTTGTACGATCCGGATAATCCGATCCTAAAGGGAGCAAGGGTTAGTAGCATCATAGAATTTGGGCGGATCGTCCATGCAGAGATGTCCGCTATAACTGATGCGGCAAGACTAGGACGGACCGTAAATGGCGCAACCTTGTTTTGCACAACGTTTCCATGTCATATGTGCGCTCGCCACATAATCGCATCTGGAATAGACAGGGTAGTCTATATCGAGCCCTATCCTAAAAGTATGGCTCTCGATCTCTATAAGAACATGATATTCTCTGATGGATCCCTTCCCTCAGGGAAAATCGGAGTTCGATTCGAGCCCTTTGTTGGCTTGTCTCCGCACCGTTACATGCACTTCTTCGGAATGCGAAAGCGAAAGGACGGCAGAGGCCTGACAGTCGAATGGAAGGATTCGGATCGCAGTCCAAGGGTGAGGGAATCTCCGTCGACCAGGGATCTCGAGGCGGCTCATATCAATTATCTCTACGAGAACAGAATCAAATTAGGCCTCGTTGATGCTACTGAGGCCGAGAAGGAAGGAGCGACAAATGTCCAAAGCTAGCTGGCTGCAAGCCCAACTCGAGAGCGCACGCCGAGAGGTCGCTGGCTGGGATGATTGGCGTCGCGACGTGATGCGCCGGGAGGTATCCCCTGCGAGGGCCGAGACCGTTGCCCGCGAGCCCAGGCAATCACGGGACTCACTCACATCTCGCGGCGACGCCACGGTGCGCAAGGCTCGTTGAGCCACTCTGGAAATAATCGACTTCCGCGGTCCACGCCTTCAACCCAGGTCGCTCGAATGCGGGTCGTCCGGGGTTCAATCCGTCAGCCGGCGATGGGCGTGGCCGAGCTCCGGGGCGGGGGGCCGTACAAGCGTGGCGCGAACGGAGCCCGCCTAGCCCGGTGCGCTGCCGTCCCGCCGCCCATGCTCACGGCCCGGCGAGATCAGAGGCCCGCCCAGAAGGAATAGGCGCTCGCCATTCCGACCACGCAGCTGGTTCGCTCTTTCGACGATCCACCGGCCGTCCCGCGGATGTCCATCAACGATGAACTCATAGGGGCCGCCTGTGATGACGTATCCGCGGGTCCTGAGGTAGTGCGCTGCATTTCGGTAGACCATCAGGTCGCCCGGCTCCACAGGTGGTTCCTCCTGGACAAGAGCACCTGCATCCGCATCGTCCGGCGCTTCATCTGCCAGGCGGTACTCGACTTGGTTCCCGCTCCCACAGCGCCTCAGCAGCCCCCGCTCAATCAGCGTGTCGAGCCTCTTATACGCCATGCCCTGAGTGAGCCTCATCCGCTGCTCAACCAAGCGGCGGTTGACGCGAACATTGCGGTTCCGGAGGTCGGCGATGACCTTCATAAAGTCTTCCACCCACGTGTCCGGCTGAGGGGCGACCCATCCTTCCGGCTCGGCGAAGGGCGCACGTTCCTCAGAGAAGCCGATATCGACGGGCCAGTACACGTGCCTGATGGCTGTCCCGACGTTCCGAACCTTCCCTTGATGCAACAAGGTCGTGAAGCGGCGCCTCACCTTGTCCACGCTCGATCTGAGCTCTCGCGCTAGGGCGACCGTGGTTGCCTGCTTCTTCTGACCGACCAGGGCGTGCAATGCAGCCATGGTCTCTCCAACCCAATCGGCCTCGTAGGATGAAATGTTGGGCGTGATCTCAACAAGCGGACCATCGCCTGGCAGCCTGTAGTGCGTGCCGTTGTACCGACCATGCCTTTCAACTCGGCCTGTCACGAATAGCTGTTTCAGCCGCCTGGCAGCGATATCGATGGGAACCCGCATGTGCGCTGATAGGGTAGTCTTAGCGACCCGCCTTCCAGCCTGCGATATTTCGAGAATCGCTCGTAGGGTCGGTTCGGCCCACGCCTCATCGCTCTCACGAGACGAATCTCCGGCGTTGACTTAGGAGCCGTGGGCGGTTCCTCCGATCGACCCACGCTGCCCGCCGGCGCAACCGCGGCCAGCCCTCTTCCCAGCGCAGCTCCGGAGCTTACCCACGCCTCTGCAGCCTGTGCTGCCGCCAAGGCCGCTGAAAGCGATTCATGGTCGACCAGCGCCGCATCGAGCAGGCGCTCTCGGAGAGCGATCGTCATCTGGACCTCTTTGAGAGAGGGCGTGAGCCCGATCTAACTGTGGGGTCGTGAGAGGATCGAAGGCGCAAGATATGCCACCGCTCGAACTGATTCGACAAGATGCAGCGCCACGGCAAGCGGCCGCCTGTCAGCGAGAAGGGCGGCCGAGTTGCCCCGGCCGCCCAAAGCTCGTGCCAAGCCTCGCCGGCCTGTCCCGTCGTTCAGTCAGTCGCCGTGCATGACGGGCATGGCAACACCCAGCCTCGCCGCCGACATTCACCGGCAATCGCGTCACAGCCAGCGTCGCTGCAGAGGCTCTCCAGCAGCGAGTACAAGCGAGGGGAATGGGGGCGGCCGCCGGCGACGCTATAGTCCTCCCACCGGGTGGCGCCGTCCGTGGAGACAAAGAGGCGCACGCCGGCGCCGGTCATCAGGTCGCAATACTCGGCGGCGAGGTCGGAGAGAGACCGCGGTGCGAATGCGCCCGCGACGACGGCCGGAGCGGCCATGGTGCCGCAGATGAAGGTGCGCCGGGTCATCATGGCCGGCCTCCATCGTCACCGACGGGACGCAGTGCCCCCGCGTCCTCCCACGCGCCCCACGCGTCATGGATGGCCTTCTGGTGATCGATGATCGCGCTCGCCAAGGTGTTGAGCGTGCGCCGGTCAGCATCGTCACCACCGAAGAGCTCGCTGCAGGACATCATGAGCAGAGCGTGGGCGACGTCGGTGGCCGCGTTCAGGTGATCGTCGATCACGTTGCTGAAGGCGAAGTTGGCATCCCGTGCGGCGCTCATGCCACCCTCCTGGCGACCTGGTAGCCGAGCAGCTGCAGCCGGCCGGCCGACGCGGCCAGGCCGTCCGCGTCCTCGCTATCGTCGAGGTCGTCGGTGTCCGGCTCCATGTCCTGGTGCGGCTCGTCGATCGGCCGATCGTCTACCGCCTCGTCCTCGTCGCTGTCCTCCAGGTCGGTGAAGGGCGCGTCCAGAGCGTCGAGCAGCGCAATCAGCCGCTCGATCGTCGCCTCAAGCAGAACGCGATCTCTCCCTAGATGTTCGATTTGCATGGTCGTTTCTCGCTGGTCCACGGCCCGACAGGGGCCGGCGCCGTCCGCTTCTCACAGCTTAGGGCGAGCGCTCGGTGACGGACCGAACAGCCGGGGGGTGAGAACCTGCCAGCGAGACAGGTCGAGGCGCTTTTAAGCTTTCGCTCTGGACATGGCGCGTCGCCCCCGGCCATAATGGACGGGTCAGCGCGCCCGCCAAGGCGTCGCTCGCAGGCAGAAGGCCCGCCAAGGCCACGTCTGCCGTCAGCATCGTTCCGGCGCCAACCGGTCGGATGCCTATCGCTAGTCCGGGTTCTCACACCCACCGGATATGATGCACAGAAACCCGCCGAAGTCCAACGGCGGTTGTTTCTGCGTCCATGCCTGGAGCACCATCGTGACCCGATCCCACCGCAAATCTCCCTTCGCTGGCGTCACGACGGCAGTCTCCGACAAGGGAGACAAGGCCGCCGAGCACCGCCGCGAGCGGCGCCAGGTCCGGACGGCGATCAAGGATGACGCCGAGGCCCTGCCCCATCCCCGCGGCTTCGGCGATCCGTGGGACGCGGCGAAGGACGGGAAGCGCCGGTTCGATCCCGACCGCGAGCCTGAATTGCTGCGGAAGTGACCGGCGAGGTGGGAAAATCCCACTTTGGTCTCGTGAGAGTCTTTAAGGGCGCCGCCTTCATCGAGGCCGTGACGATGGCTCAAAACCTGCCCGACAGTCAGGTTTTCCGCTCCAAGCCCGGCCGGGGCGGCGGCACCTATGCCCACTGGCAGATCGCGGCTATCTTGGCGAAGTGAGGCAATAATCGGCTAAGCTGTGCCCGCATTTCAGCGAAGGGATTTTCCGATGTCGATTTATGACGACAAACCCCTAAACCCGACCAGTTCGCCCGACCAACGTCGTGACTTCGAGGTGGCTTGGCTCCATCGCAGGGTCGAGAATTTGGAGGCGATTGTCATGGAGTTGCTGCGTGATCGAGTCCCTTACCAGATGGCCCAAAACTATCTTAAGATTGCAGTGAAGCCGCCTTCCTTCACGCTGAATTCGAAAGATCTGAAAGGCCTTGGCGACACCATTGTAGATCATATGAAGAAAGAATATCCTCCCGATAATCTAGATTGGCCACCAAAATCTTAATGGTTCGGCGGAAGCATCAATATTGGATATCCTGTCATTGATTAAACACTGCTATCATTAAAATTTAGCTAGAAGGAAACTTGGCGTCATGAGACTGACGACTCATTTTTTCAAAGAACCCACCCAACCTGGAGCAGTGCCATACTGCTTCAGCAATCCAAAAGGTGACTTTTCATCGCTGGACGAGGCCCGGCAGATCGCAAAAGCCAGCGCTGACTCGCCGGGCATGCAGGCGCATTCAATCCTGATCGCATCCGACGACGGAGCGATCCACGAACGCTGGGTAAGGGAGGCCCAGGGATGGGTTCGTCAAAGGGATGATCAGTGAGTCTGATCCCGCCCCGGCCTCACGGCGATGGTCATGAGGCCGGAGATCTCCCGCTCGTCTTCCGGCTGCGCTAGACCGCGAACGAGGCACCCTTCGTCATCGTGACGACGCTGTTGCCGCCGATCACGCGAGTGCCGGCGTCGCGCTCGGTCGTGATGTTGGTGTACCTGGTGACGAAATCCGCCACCACCTGGGTTCGGCCGCCCACCACGATGCGGTTGCCACGGATCTCGGCGGTGGTCGGCGTCGTGATGTGCACTCGGTCAATCGTCACATCCAGCTTCCCGCCGTCACAGCCGGTCGCCAGGTAGCCGAACAGTCCGACGCCAGCCGGGTCGAGCACGCAATCGCTGATCGACCCGCGCGCGGCCATGCCTTCCTCGCCGGCGACTGAGGACGCGCCGCCGATCACCTCGATCTGCGCCTGGGCACAGCGAGCGATCCTGCCGCCGGAGATCTGAAAATCACAGCTGGCTGGCACGATGCCGTCCTTGCCGATGTCGGCAATGTCCGGGTTGATGACGATCATCTTCGCGCGCAACGCGATGCTCAGCGCGTGGTTCGCGATGCCGTCGCCGCCGACGCTGCGCCTCATCTTCGGGTTGATGTAGACCGAGACGGGCGGCGCCGACAGCGTCTCTGCATAGCCGGCCGGCAGAGTCCTCGCCGCCAAGTCGTTGCCGGCGGCGTCCCACCAGCAGTCCAGGTAGTAGAAGTTCCCGGCGGCGTCCTCGGTCCCGTTCGTCTCGCACCATTCAAACCCGCAATGGCGGAAGACACCGGTCGCCCGATCGCCGTACATGTTGAAGATGCCGCCCCGGCTAAAGACAATGTTCTCGCAATCGATCTGCGGCGCGCCGATGCAATACAGCGTCGCCTCGCTGATGGCGACTTCCATCGGCGTGCTGTTGGGCACCGTGCCGACGGCATCAGGGATCCGGACATATAGGTTGCCGCCGGACACCCGGCGTCCGCCTGCAGTTTCGGTCTCCAGATCCGCCGGGGCCACAGTCCTGTAAGGCAAGATTGTGTCCGGGAAGTTGTACCAGCCGGCCGCCGGGTTCATCTGCACGCCGGTCAGGTAGACAGCGCCCGTGTTCGCCACGTTGGCATTGCCGGCGGCGTTCTTGCTGGCCCGGTAATAGACCTTCGTCGTCCCGCCGAGCAGAGCCCAGTCGGTCGGGGTGTAGTCAGCCGAGATGATCTTGGTCTGCGAGCCGCCGCGTCCGCGGATGCGGTAGCGCGGGAAGATCTTGTCGTCGGCGACGATCGCGGCCCGCAGCTCTGGAGAAAGGATTTTCACGTCGAGCGTTGAGTGCCGGTTGGCCAGCGCGACGGCAACCGCCGCGTCCCAGGTCTGCACGGGCGCAAAGATCATCCCGTTGCCGCCGGCCGCGGCCGTGGTGTCGATATGCACCACCGTGCCGTTGAAGCCGGTCCGCTTGACGCTGATGAGCCTTGCCGAGGCGCTGACTGGCACCACATATCCGACGATCACGCGGCCGACAGGCAGCACGCCAGGCGCCGACAGCTTCAGCTTCAGGACGCCATTGACGGACAGCTCGATGTCCAGGCTGCGGTTATTCCTGACCTTCACCGTGATCTTGTTGATGTCGCCCGTGACGATCGGCACCGACACCGCGGGATCGCCGACATCGCCGGCCTGGGGCGAGGTCGTGTAGCCGCTGACGATGCCGCCGGTTCCGGTGTAGTTCTGGCCGTAGATGCCGGAACCGCCGCCCGCATTGCGCCAGTGGTACATGATGGCCGCGGTCGAGATGTCGCCGGTCGTCGCCGTGTCAGTGCCGATGAAGGGCCCGCCCTCGGCGCCGATCGTGCCGGACGTGATCTTGAACTCGGCTTCGATCGTGTCGCCCGGCACTAGGTCATAGGGCATCTTGATGCCGACCGGCCACGCTTGCGGCACGGCGCCGGTCGTATCGATCTTGAAGCTGCCGTCCGTCTCGGTGATGGTCCAGCGCGTAGCCGGATTCGAGATGGTCCGCCAAGCCTGCGTGTACCCGGTCTTGGCCTTGAAGTTGGCGCGCGCCGGCAGCCCGGGCACGCCGGCCTTGATGTCGTCGACACCGCCCTGCGCCTGATCAACATCGGCCTGCATCTCGCCGATCCGGTCAACGCCCTGGACCCAGACGTTGCCGGCGTCTGAGAACGTCCACAGCGTCGGGAAATTGTAGCTGTCGACCGGGTCGGCGCGGATGACGCCAACGGTGCCATCCGGCTGGCCAGTGTCGGCGTCCATCGCCGCCTTGGTCGAATAGCCCTTCGCGCCAGCCCCGGCCTCGGCAAGCGTCTGGATGTACCGGGAATAGCGCCGGATGTCCTGCTTCGCGGGCTCATGGACCGAACCGTCAAGGTCGAAGTCGGCCCAGATCTGATCGGGAGAGGGAATTGCCATCAGGCACCCGCCTGCGCGGCGGCGCGGCCGGCGTGCCATTCCTCGAGCACCAGATCCCTCAGCTCGGCTAGGGTCGTGCTGGCGCGGCCCGGATCGATGCCGGCGGCGATCATGCCTAGCCGGTAGTCGCCCAGGAACGTATCGAGGTCGGCGGTGAAATCGCGCTTCTCGGCGATCGCGCGCAATGTCAGACAGCCGAGGCCGCGGGCGAATGGCCCCATGCTGTGGCCGTCGCGCATCAGACACAGAAGCGCTCGCCAGCTGGCGTCATCGACCGGCCGGCCCGTCGCGATATCAGACATCGCTTGGTCTCCTCGATCGGTGCGGAACGGCCCGCCGATAGGTCCGCCGATCGACAGGCCGACGCCGATGGTGCCAAGCGTGCTGAGGCCGCCGATCGTGCCAAAGGCCGCGGCCACGCCAGGAATCGCAGCACCGCCGGTGGCGATGATTGCCGCGCCGCCGAGGACGAGCGGAATTGCCTTCGCCATGGATATCTCTCCTTCAGGTTTCCGCAAGATAGTGGCCACGGGCCGCCGCCGTCTCGTTCCAGCCGGCAAGGTCGGCCGGCTGCATCGCGCCGCGCAGCGCGGCCAGGGCCGCGTCGCGGTCGTAGGCCACCCGGTGCCGAACGGCGTCGCCTGCGACTTGGTCGGCGTCAGCGAAGCGATGAGCGATCCCCTGCCGCACCCCGCTGCGCATCAGAGTGGCGACATCGACCTCGCCGCCGACTCCGCCATCGCCCGTGGCGTCGTGCGTCGCTTTGAGGTGCGACAGCAGGCCGACCAGTTGCGCCACGGTGCCGCCGCCAGCGGTGGCGCGTTCGAAGGCTTCAGGCGCGATTGCCGGAACCGCGTTGACCCCGTCTTCCAGCTCAACGGGGACGAATCCGCCCGGGTATCCCGCTAGACGGAAATTGGCCGAGTAGAAGCCGCGGAACCGGCCCGCGGCGGCCGACCAGCCAAATGAGGCAACCTCGCAGAGCACGCGATCCAGCCAGTCGCACGGGCCGCCCAGCACGCGCTCGGTGACATGGTCGGTCGCGGCGCTGAACAAGGCCGGTAGGGCCGCGAAGGCCTCGTCGCCTGACGCGATGCGCCAGTCGCTGAGCAGGTTCAAAAAGGCCGTATGACCTATCTCGGCGAGCGGCCCGCGCGTGACGATCGCCATGCGCAGGTCGGCCAAGACCATGATCTTCGACCGCAGGGCGGCTGGCCGATGACGCGGCACCTCGCCGGCCGGCGCCGGCATAGTATGCAGGGTGTCGGTCGCGACGGTGACGCGGTCGGGAGCGAGTGACCAGGCAAGCGCAGTCATAGGATAGCCCTCAGCGCCGCACGGGCCGGACGCTGGCTAGCAACGCGGCGAGGTCGTGCTTTGACCTTGGCCGCACCATCCCCTCTGCCATGGCCGCGTCCAGCACTGCGCCGGCATGCACTCCGAACCTGCCGTGAGCGATCGCAGCAGCGCCGGCGCCGAAAAACATGCTGCCGCGGGCGTTGGCGGGGCGCCGAACCAGTGACTGCCGGCCGCCAGCCAGGCGTTGCGCCGCATGGAGCTTCCGCGCCACATCGGCGAGCGTCCGGGCAGCGGTCTCATTTGACGCGGCCCACCGGCGTAGAGCGGCATTCGCATCTCTCACGGCCTTGTCGTTGCTCGCGCTCATCCGATGGTCACTCCTTTGGCCTGGGACAACTCGCCCCGGTTATGGGTCTGCGTTTCGGCCCACGCCTCGACCACGGCGTCGGGCGCCGCCAACCGGTCACGGATCACGGCGAGTTCGCCAAGCGGCGGGTCGGCGAGGCGCATCAGCGCGCGAACCTCGTCGGTAGCTTGCTTCGCGCGGAGGCGGAGCGCCGCCCATTCATGTCGCGGCAGCGTTCCGTTGACCGATTGGACGACGAGGCTATCGGCCGGCGAGGGCTTACGGCCAAAGCCCCAGCCGCCGCGGTCGGCATCATTGGGCGGCGCGTCGGGCTGCCGATATCGCGAATACGAGAGTGCGACAGCCGCGCAATAGGCGGCGAAGCGTTCGAACTCGATCACCTCGGCCGGCGCGGTCTGCTCAAGGATCGCGAGGCTACGCCTACGGTCGGACAGGTACTTGTCGCGGGCACGCTGGTGCCGCTTCATCATCGCCGCCCTATCACGATGGGCGACCTTCAGTGCGTCCGTCAGGCGAGCGATCTCGCCGTCCTTGGCCTCGATCTGCGGCGCCAAGTCTTCGGGCGTCGCTTCTGCGGCGATCTGTTCGGCCGCCTTGGCGCGAGCCTCGACCAGGTCTACACGCTTCTCCTGGGCCAGCTTCCGGCCGGTCGGGCCGGCCAGGAATCGCGCCAGCAAGCCAGCGTGATCCCTCTCTGTGATGTTCAATTCAGCGGCGAGGCGCTGCATGGACGTGGCTCCATTGGGAGAGAAATTCAATCACCATCTGCATCTTAGAACGCATGGAATGCAGTAAATAGACGGTAGTGTATTGCATTACTCGGCCCGACGAGCTTCGGACAGGATGACAAATAGCTGTCGGTACTTTGGGATTCGCTGGCCGCCGCTCAGAAGGGCGAAGAACGTCTCCCGCGGCGTGCCGACATAGGCTTCCGGCATTTGCCGTGCCCGGCTGTCCCGCGGCCAGACCACGGCCTCGTAGTGAGCCGCCGCCTCGGCTATTGCCCGCGCCGCCTTCAGGCGGGTCTGGTTCGCGAAGTGTCTCCTGGCCAGATCGCGCAAAGCGGCGTCGCGCTTAGCCAACTGCTCACGCCGCCACCACGGGCTGCGCCCAGGCCCCGGCCGAAGACCGAGCGCTTCGTCGAGCTCCAATGATCCGCCAGCGGCGAGGAAGGCAAGCAAGCTCGTCCCGAGCTCAACCCGGATATCGACCGGCAACTCGGTCGCGGCGACCAGGTGCTCGGCCAGTTGGCGCAGGCGCTCGACGGCTAGCGGCTGACGAGGATCGTTCATCACTGTGGTCACGCGGTGCGCCGGCGGCGCCGATGCTTGCGCTCGTCCTGGATTCGCTGCCGGCGGCGCTTCTGCTCCGCCGTCTTGCGGCAAGCCTCGCAGCAGAACCGTCGAGTGTAGACGGTTACCTCGAACGCCTTGCGGCACAGCTCACACTCGGCCTCAAACATGGGTCATGGCTCCGTCAGATCGGGGTTGGAAGGGTGAAAGGGGGCCTTCAGATTTTCATTTCAGTGCGAGCGGAGTTTGGGCGCCGGTGCGCGCGTGGAGGACCCGAACTTTTGAGCCACCCCCACCCGCACAACATTCTTTCGCGCATCGCGATGCGAGCAGGTCGCAATGGAGGGGCGGGTCGAAAGCCTGGGAGCCTGGCTCGCGCACCGGCGCTGGCCCGCCGTTCGCACTGATCTCGATTTCAAACCAAAAAGTTGCGCCCTCATCGGGTCTCTCCGGCCAGCGCCAGCGCCTCGCGCAGGCCTTCCAAGTTGTCCGCGAGCGCCAGGCGTCGGTGCCGGATGTCGAGCAACCGGCTCGAGCGGTGGCCGGTCTCCAGCTCGGTGACGACCTCGGTTGCCGCTGCAGCACGCAACTGCTCCGTCTCGGCCTCGGCCCTGGCGATGGCAGCGCGGATCAAGGCCACACGCTCGGTGGCGGTCATGCTCTCTCTCCCGACAGGTTGCGTTCGGCCGATGCGATGCGCGGTCGGCCGCTCTGTGTCCGCTTGTCCGCCTCCCCTAGAGGGGAGAGGCGGACGGACAGCCGGCATCCGCCGATGTGTCCGCCTTGAGACCCGCAGAATTCCTTGGTGTCCGCCCTGTCCGCCGCGCTCCCGAATGGGGGTGCGGACAGGAAGTCGAAAAGAGGGGGGTGCGGACACTTATCGACAGGCTCAGAGGCCATTGCGACCTCCCCTGGCGAGGCTGATCTGGCCGTCACGGCAGACAATCAATCGCCGCTTCTCAAGCTGCTGCCGAAGGTCGGTGAACCGCTGGCGAGGCGTGTCCTCTTCGAGAACCGCGGCCTGCAGCATGATGGTGCGGAATACGTCCAGGCCGACGGCGCCTTGATCCGTCCCGGCGAAGTGATTGTGGAGGGCCCGCATTGCGAGCGCCTGGCGGTCGGTGAGCTTCGCTCCGACCTTCGGCACCTCGGAGATATCGAGGTGATCGACGACAGGACACAGGATGGCGGCCCCTTCGTCGTCGGTGCCGATCTCGACAGGACGGAGCCGAAAGCTCAGGGTCGTGCCGTCTGGTCCGTCCTTCTGTTTCGTGACCCGGCCGATGATGGCCCCGCTCTCTTCCGAGGCAGTGAGCGTGATTTCGGTGTCGACAGCTGCCTTCAGCGCGGAGCTGCCACGGCCGCCCCGCTCTGCATCCTTTCCGAGGTGATGGATGCACATGACGTGCGCACCGGTCGCTTCCCGGATCCGGTCGACCAACCTCAGAAAGGATCCGGCCGCACCGGCGTCGTTCTCGTCCGCGCCGGCGTAAGCGCGATGCAGAGTATCGACGACGATCAGGACGACAGGGAAACCGAAGCGCTCCGCCGCCTCCTTGGCGGCCTCGATCACAGCCTCGGCATCATCACCACTGCTGGTCAGGTCGATCGACGCCGGAACCAATGCGAAGGGCACCGGCTCGGCGATACCATGTTCCCGACGATATGCCTCGACACGCTGGCGTATGCCGTGGGCGCCTTCAGTGGCGACGTAGAGGACTCCGCCCTGTTCGGTCGAGAGACCGCGGTAAGGGATGCCCCTGGCGATCGCAAGCGCCAGGTCGAGTACGATGAATGACTTGCCTACACCACTGGCCCCGATCACGAGCGACATCGCGGCTGACGCGAGCAGGCCATTGACCAGCGTCAGCACGTTGCCGACCGGCCGAATATCGGCGAAGTCCAGAACCGGCAGCTTGCGGCGCGACCGCTCATTCGGAGCCGGGAGCGCGAGCTCCGGAACGAAGCGACCGGCTATGACATCCGCGTCGCGCACGATCGCACCGGCCGCGCCTGCCTCCGCCCAGTCTTTCGGCATGGCGTCATCCATGGACGCCTCCCGGCGGGCATATGAAGACCTCCCGGCCGGCCGCGTGCCACCTGGCGCCGCATCCACGAGCGGCGCCCATGCCGACCTCATCCGCATCGGCGAAGATCGTCAGCGCCTCGATGCCGTCGAGCACCGGCAGCCGGTTGATGGCGCCGGCGGTGCCCAGCGCCCACATCGGCGCCCAGCCGGCGGCGAGGACATGCAGGGCGTCCTCTAGGCCCTCGGCGACACCAAGGCCGGTGGTGACCTCCTCGTCGGCCGAAAGCTTGATGACGCCGGCACGGCCGAGCATGCCGCGGGCGACTTCCTTGCCGGTCTTGAGACGCCGCTTCTCCTTCTGCCCTTCGGCGTCCAGGAAGGTCCGGTGGACGCCGCAGGGCTCATCGGTCACCGGATCGCGCAGGAGAGCGACCAGCATGCGCTTGCGATCGTGCCAGCGCAGGCAATGGGGTCGGATCGCGATCGACTGCGGCACACCCCGCGCCTCGACGAGATACCTTTCCCCGAGCGTGCCGGCGAGGTCTCCGCATTGCCGCCAGGTGTCCGCGGCAGCCGCGATCAGGTCCGCCTTGTCGGTAGGGTCGGGCGCATGCGTGCGAGGGGACGGAGGCACCATCGTCGGCGCTTCGGCCCCCAGGATCGCGCAGGCCTCGCGAAAGCCGACGCTGTGCGCCTTCATCACGAAGTCGATTACGTTGCGCCCGGCCCCGCACCCGAAGCAGTGGAAGTGACCGTCCGCGTAGACCCGGAATGACGGGGTGCGATCCTTGTGGAAGGGGCAGCAGGCGACGAAGTCGGGACCGTCCTTCGTCAGCGCGACATAGCGTCCGACCAGATCGGGCAGCGACACCGCATCGCGAATCGCGCGCGGATCCAGGAGGGCTGTCGAGATGTGATGGCGGGACACGGCGCCGCTCGCCTCAGGCGGCCGTAACGTCCAGGCCGACCAACTTCTTCAGCGAAGAGAAGTAGATCAGGCGTCGGCCGGCGGCATGGGTATATGCCAAATCGCCGGATTTCATCAAATTGTAGAGCTGGGATTGACTGATACCGGTGGCCCGGACCGCCTGCTGGACGGTGCAAGTGAGCCGTTCTACTTCACGGATGGCAACCGGTTGAAGCTTGAGGTCCGTGTCGGTCTGCATTTCGCTTCCACAGCAGTTTCGTTGTTCTGCTGTGGAAGATTGCGCAAGCGACCCGACGCGGTATTGCCGAGAGTTTTAAGATTTTTCTGGCAGTCGTGGCATCATACGCATTGCTTGGTAGTAAAGGTCGTTAGCGAGCGACCTGCTCAGTCCGAACTCCTTGCCGACACGTTCGAACAGCCCGTCATCGATCGGCGTGTGTTTCTCCGTCGCACGGATCTCTTTCACTCTGAGCCAAATCCGAACCCGCAACTCCCTATTACGCCGCATCGTACCCAGATGTGCTCCCTTGGGGTAAGGGCGGCCGAAAGCATCATCCCACGATCCTGCGCGGCAATTTAAGACGGCATCGAAGCCCCTAATGTATGCCCTCACGACCCAATTCGGCATCACAAGGTCATGGCTGGCACAACGTCGAATGGCAGACATGAGAGCAAAACGATCGCCTTCGTTGAACTGACGCTCGAGCTCATCCAGGTGATGAAGCGCCTCCCAGCGAAATAGCGGCATACGCGGGTCGCCTGAACTTACGTCCTGGTTGGCGGCCGCCCACTTCTCATTTGCCTCGATCGCTTCCTCGGCGGTCCACTTTTTGTCCACCGGCGGATCAATGTTTGGTCTGTTTTTTATCATTGCGCTGCCCTCATCGGCCGAACGTCGCCGGCCCGCATCGGCGCGGCACAGAACTTTGCCCAATCGCCCATGAGCCGGCGGCGCTTATCGAACAGGTCGCCACGCTGATAGGCGGCCTGGACCTTGTTCTTGAGCGTGTGGGCCAGGCAGGCCTCGGCCAGTTCGACCGGATAGCCGGTTGCCTCCGCGGCCCAATCCCGGAAGCTCGAGCGGAAGCCGTGCACCGTGATCGGCCGCCCGCCCTGCTTCGGGTCGACCCAGGGCAACGGCGTCCCCTCCTCCACCTCGTTCATGCGATCGATGACGGCGGACATCGCTGCGTTGGAGAGTGGCTTGCCCTTCTTGCCGCCAGGGAACACCCAGTCGCCTTCCTTCGGGTCTCGCAGCGGTAGCATGCTCTGCAGGATCGCCACGGCCGCGTCCTGCAGCGGCACCCGCAACTCGACCTCGGCCTTCATCCGCTCGCCCGGGATCGTCCATGTCTTCGCAGCAAGGTCGATCTCGGGCCATCTGGAGCCGATCGTCTCGTTCGTGCGCACGGCCGTCAGGATCGTGAAGTCGAGTGCCTTAGCACCGACGCCCTCCTGGCCGCGCAGGGCGGCCACGAAGTCACCCAACAGCTTCCAGGGCAACGCTGCATGGTGCTGGACCTTGCGGACCTTGGCGCGGGCCGGAAGAAGGTTGTCGAGATGCCCCTTCCACCGGGCCGGGTTCTCGCCGGTGCGCCAATGCATCGTCTTGGCGTAGTCCAGCACGGTCTCGATTCGGCCCCGCAGCCGTGAAGCCGTCTCAGGCTTCTCCGACCATAGCGGCTCGATCACCTTCAGCACGGCGCCGGTATCGACCGCGGCGGCGGCCCAGCCCCCGAACACGGGATAGGCGTAGGTCTCCAGCGTGTTCTTCCACTGCTGCCGATGCTTCGGGTTGCGCCAAGTCGGTTCGAACTTGGCAATGTACTTCTCCGCCACCTCCTTGAAGGTGATGGCCTTCCCCGACTCGGCCGCGGCCTTGGCGCGCTCCGCCTTCTTGTGGGTCAGTGGGTCGACACCGTCGAGGATGAGCCTGCGCATGTCCCGGGCTTTGTCGCGCGCCTCGGCGAGCGTCACGTCATCGGCATGGCCGAGCCCCATCCAATGGGCCTTGCCGTGCAGCGTGTACCGGAACAACCAGGACCGCTGATCGGCGTTGCGAACCTGCAACCACAGGCCGCGCCCGTCGCCGTACCGGCCGGGCACCTTTAGGTTCTTGACCTTGATCGCGTTCAGCTTCTCAGCCATCCATCGAACTCCACGGCCACCATGTCAGCCTACAATATCATCGTGTATGCTGGTGCGCTAGGGTGGATGCCCGTGGAAACGTTGACACGAAATCGCAAGCGTTTCTGCGGGGTTTCAGGATCGCCGTGGAGAGTTATGGAGGACGCTTGGGCGGACACCCCATCCGCCAGCTCCGAAGCCGGACAGCAGAAAGCCCGCCCGGACAGTCCGAGGCGGGCTCTACATCACTCAGCCGAGTCCCGGATCAGCGGACCAGCCGCCAGAACCGATCCTCCGCTCTGTCGTGATGGTGTCGGTCGTCGTGACGACGGTTGTCGTGCCGGCGGTCGTCATCGCGATGCCGGCGATCGCTGTGGCGATATCGGTCGCGGTCGTGATCTCGCCGCCAGTCGCGGTCATGGTCGCGCCGATAGGCGTAGGGCGACAGACGCGGCTGATTGTGCTCGGAGGCACCTTCGGCGTGAGCGGCCGGTGCGATCGCCGGCGCGACTGTCACCAGCGCGACCGCGACGAGGGCAGCCTTGAGGATCGATATCTTGAGGGGCATCCTTCTGCCTCCGTGGTTCCGTCAAAGAGACGCACGGCCCACGGCCGGAGTTCCGTCGATATTGCTCGGCCTCGGCATGCCTCTCTTGCCTTCGACGCCGGGCGGCAATGTAAAGCGGGCGGGCGCCAATAAGAAGGGACGAGGCCGATGACCGAACTTCTGGAATGGGGCGGCGAGCGCGTCCTGGCCTGTGATCCGGAGGGACCGGCGATCGACAGTCCCCAGCACGCCGTCGACCTGATCGGCGAGGCGGCGTTTGCCGGCGCCTCGGTGATTGCCCTGCCCGTCTCGCGCCTCGGTGCCGCCTTCTTCCAGCTTCGCACTGGCCTCGCGGGAGAGATCGCCCAGAAAGCGGTCAACTACCGCCTGAAGCTGGCCGTGATCGGCGACATCTCGCAGCATCTCGCCGCCAGCGGCGCCCTCCGCGACTGGGTGCGGGAGGCGAATCGCGGCCGCGAGGTTTGGTTCGAGCCCAGCCTGGACAGCCTGGCGGCGCGGCTCGACGGCCGCGCCGGGGCCTGACCGCCAGGACCCGCCCTTTACCGCCCGCCGTCACCAGTAGGGCGGCCATGGCCCCCAGGGCCCGTAACTCCAGTTCAGGGCCGCATTCTCGTTCAGCTGGGCTGCTGCCTGCTGCTCATCCGCGATCTTCTTGTCGAACACCAGCTTCTGATAGCGGCCATAGGCGGCCTGATCGCCGACATAGAGGCAACCGCAGATCGTCGGGTCGGCATAGACATAGGTCACGACGCCGTTGCGGACGCTGGAGACGAATTTGTGGGGCGGCAACCCCTTCAACGACGCAACCCGGTCCGGCGTATCCGCCGGGCGCAGGCTGAAGCCGGCAGCAGCCAGCATGTCCTCCCGCTGGCCGATGATATCGGCCGTGTTGGCGCAGGCGCCGAGCAGCAATGCCGTGCCGGCGAGCACGGCGCGAGTCGAGATCCTGGACATCCCCTTCCTCCTGGTGGCGCCGCGCCGCGGCGCCTTGCCGGACATGCGCGCCCCAAGGAAATCTGGACACATGATGTCTGAATGCACCACGGAAAATTGTTTCCAGCCCGCAATGGGTCTTCGTCATGTCGGGAGCGTGGTTCGCTTCAGGACGAACTGCTCTTGCATAATGGGCGACAGGACTATGATCATTGCCTTTCGAGTTCCCCCAATCCGGCCTCGCCATGCCCAAAGATAATGTCTCGTCCTCTGATGACCTGGATATGTTCGAACTCGCCCCGGTATCACTCTGGCTGGAGGACTACCGCGAGCTCCGTCTTCTGTTCGAGGGTTGGCGCCGGGATGGGGTCTCGGACCTTCGTGCCCATCTCCAGCAGAATCCCGATCTGATCAAGACCTGCTCCAGCTGCATTCGCTTGATCAGGGTCAACAAGCGGACGCTGACCCTTCTCGGAGCCAATGATTTCAATCATCTAAAAGACAATCTTGACCTGATTTTTCAAGGCGAGATGCTGCCGTCTCATGTCGATGAACTCGAGCAGCTGTGGAATGGCAAGCGCGAGTTTTCCAGCCACACCGTCAACTACACGCTCTCCGGCCAGCGTCTGGACGTTCAGCTCAGTGGCCTTGTGCTGCCGGGGCACGAGGAGCAATGGGACCGGGTGCTGGTTGCAATCGAGGACGTCACCGCACGGGAGACCGCGCGTCGCGCCCTTGCCGCGAGCGAGAATTTCGCCCACGGCCTGTTCCAGCATTCCCCCATCTCGCTATGGGTCGAGGATTTCAGCCGGATCAAGCTGCTGCTCGACGGGCTGAGGGAGCGTGGCATCAGCGATCTGCGGGTGTTCATGGACGTCCATCCCGATTTCATCGAACGCTGCCTCAGCGAGATCAGGGTGATCGACGTCAACGAGCACACGCTCAGGCTTTTCGTTTCCCCGGACAAGCAGACGCTGCTGCGGCGGGTCGGCGACATCTTCCGGGCCGATATGCTGCCGCATTTCCGGGGCCAGCTCGTGGATCTCTGGGAGGGGAAGCTGTTCCAGCAGCGCGAGGTGGTCAACTATGCGCTCGACGGCACCCAGCTTCATGTTCACCTCCAGTTCTCGGTCCTGCCCGGCCATGAGGACGACTGGTCTCTTGTCCAACTGGCCCTTACCGACATCACGGCCCGCAAGAAGGCTGAGGAATATCTCGAATATCTGGGGCAGCACGACGAGCTGACCAAACTGTTCAACCGCTCCTTCTACGCGGATGAGCTCAATCGCCTCGAACGCAAAGGCCCCTACCCGGTGACGATCATCGTCGCCGATGTGAACGGTCTCAAGGCAACCAACGATGAACTGGGCCACCTCGCCGGCGACGGACTTCTGCGCCGCTCGGGCGAGGTGCTGAGCAAGCTGATCGACAAGCCGGCCCATGTCGCCAGGATCGGAGGCGACGAATTCGCCATTCTCCTGCCCGGGGCCGAGGAGAAGGAGGGTGAGGTCCTCGTCGAGAAGCTGCAGCAGCTGGTGGACATCAACAACCAGTTCTATCCGGGCCCGCCCCTCAGCTTCTCGGTCGGGATCGCCTGCAGCCAACCCGGAGAACGGCTGGAATCCGTCGTCCGCCGCGCCGACATGCAGATGTACGAAGCCAAGCGCGCTTTCTATGCCGCGCAGTCGAGGCCGCCAGCCGGTTGACCGTTGCTGCCGCGGCCTGACCGACCGTTCCTACTTCACCATCAGCGCGTTGATCTCCGGATAGGGCATCGCGCCCGAGACCAGCGGGTCGGAGACGCCGTCCTGCAGGAAGGATCGCGCCAGCCCGGCGATCTGCGCATAGACCGTCTGGCTGATGCCACCGCCGGCGCTGAGGCGGCGGACGCCGAGGGAAGCCAGCTCCGCCGCGCCGGGCAGGCCGGGACGCGCCATCACGTTCAGCGGCAGCGGCGCGGCGGCCGCGATCGCCTTGATCTCCTCCGGCTTGGTCACCCCCGGCGCGAAGATGCCGTCGGCGCCGGCGGCGCGATAGCGCTCGGCCCGGGCCAGCACCTCCGCCACCTTGCCGCCCTCCGGCACCAAGCCGCGCAGATAGACGTCGGTGCGGGCGTTGATGAACACATCCTGGCCGCTGCGGGCGGCGGCGCGCTTGATCGCCTCGATCTTGGCGCAGAGCAGATCCGGCGTCCCCGCCCCGTCTTCGAGATTGATGCCGGCGGCGCCGGCGCCGATCAGCCGGGCGATCGACTCGCCCACCGCGGCCGGGTCATCGCTGTAGCCGCCCTCGCTGTCGACGGTCAGCGGCACGGTGACGATGCGGGTGATCTCGGCGGTGGTGGCGACCAGCAGGTCGAACGGCAGCGCGTCGCCGTCCGGGTAGCCATGCGCCCAGGCAACGCCGGCGCTGGTGGTGGCGATGGCCTTGGCGCCGAGGCTCTCGATCAGCCGGGCACTGCCGGCGTCCCAGGCATTGGCGAGCAGCAGGATGCCGTCCTGGTGCAGGCGGCGGAACTGCTGCAGGGATTCGGCCTGACGGGTCATGGGTGTTCCTCTCCCAGGGTTCGATTCAGATGGCGAGCGACAGCTGCGGGCTGCCCGCGCCTTCATGGTTCAGCAGCCAGCGCTTGCGGTCGAGGCCGCCGCCGAAGCCGACCAGCGAGCCGTCGGCGCCGATCACGCGGTGGCAGGGCACGACAATCGGGATCGGGTTGGCGTTGTTGGCCAGGCCGACGGCGCGCATGGCGCCCGGCTGGCCAATCCGCCGCGCGATCTCGCCATAGGACACGGTGGTGCCGCAGGCGATGCCGCGCAGCGCCGCCCACACCGAGCGCTGGAACGGCGTGCCGGCGGCCTCGACCGGCAGCGTGTCGATCACGGCGAGGTCGCCGGCGAAATACGCCTTCAAGGCCTCGGTCAGGCCCGCGGGGTTGGGGTGCGGCGTCAGGCCAAAATCCTCGCCGCCGAGGCTGCGGGCAAGGCGGGCGCGCAGCCGCTCCTCGTCGCACCAGTCAATGGCGCGCAGCCGGCCGGCATTGTCGGCGACGATCAGCAGCTCGCCGAGCGGGCTCGGCAGGCGGTCGAACACCAGCGCCTCAGCCATGGGCCGCAGCCTTGGCCATAGGCACGGCATCGGCAGCCCAGAGATGCTGGGCGGCATAGGCGCGCCAGGGCCGCCAGGGCTCGGCCCGCTGCAGCAGATCGGCCGGGGTCGGCCGCACCCCGGCGCCGTCGGCGGCGCCGCGCAGCAGGCCGATGTCGCTGGCCGGGAAGGCGTCGGGCTCGCGCAGGGCGCGCAGGGCGATGTATTGCGCCGTCCAGTCGCCGATGCCGCGGATCCGGCGCAGCCGGGCGATCGCTTCCTCCACCGTGCCGAAGGGCCGGAACAGATGCGGGTCGGCGATGGCGGCCTCGGCCAGGGCGGTCAGCGTCGCCCGGCGCGATCCCGGCATGCCGAGCGCGCCGAGATCCGCCGCGGCCACGCGCTGCGGCGACGGGAAGGCGCGGGACAAAGCGGGGTTCAGCCGCGCCGCCTCCGGCACTTCGGCGCCGCAGATCGACACCAGCCGGCCGGCCAGCTGCCGCGCCGCGACCACGGTGACCTGCTGGCCCAGCACGGCGCGCACCGCCAGCTCGAACCCGTCCCAGCCGCCGGGGGCGCGCAGGCCGGGCCGTTGCGCCACCAGCCGCGCCAGGAACGGGTCCTGCGACAGATGCGCGCCGATCGCCTCGATGTCGGCGCCGACATCGAACACGCGCCGCACCCGGGCCAGGATGCCAGGCAAGGCGCGCACCGAGGGGAAGCGCACCAGCACCGCCAGGTTGTCGCGCGCCGGCTCGTGCCGGATCTCGACGGTGCCGAGATCGTCGCCTTCGGCGACGCTGCGCCGGTAGACCTCGCCCTCGACCTGCTCCACCCCGTCGATGGCGCGGGCCTGCAGATACGCCAGCATCGCCGGCCAGTCATAGGGCGGGCGGTAGCGCAGCCGCAGCGTCACCCCGCCTGCGGCGACCGAATCGACCGGCAGGCCAGCCCACGCCCGGCGGCGTAGCGCGCTGGGCGGGCGGCGGAACAGGTCGTGAAAGGTCTCGTTGAAGCGGCGGACGCTGCCGAAGCCGGCGGCCAGCGCCACCTCGGCCATCGGCATCCGCGTCTCCTGGATCAGCTGCTTGGCGAACAGCACGCGGCGGGTCTGGGCCACGGCGACCGGCGTGGCGCCGAGATGCTGCTTGAACAGCCGGCGCAGCTGGCGGCCGCCGACGCCGAGCCGGTCGGCCAGTGCCTCGACCCCCGCTTCGCCGCCGTCAAGCGCGCCGTCGGCGATCAGTGCCAGGCCGCGCGACACGGTGTTGGAGGTGCCGCGCCAGGAGGCGAGGTCCGGCGCCGTCTCCGGCCGGCAACGCAGGCAGGGACGGAACCCGGCCTCCTGCGCCGCCGCGGCGGAGGCATAGAATTGGCAGTTCTCGAACTTCGCCGTGCGGGCCGGACACACCGGCCGGCAGTAGATGCCGGTGGAGGTCACGCCGACGAAGATGCGCCCGTCGAACCGCGGGTCGCGGGTCGAGAGGGCGCGATAGCAGGCTTCGGGATCGAGCGATTCCATGCCCCGACAATGTCACGTCCGCAGCGATCGCGCTCGCGGTTTTCGGACATGGTCGGCAGGACCGAACTTACCAGCCCTTCATCGCCGCGGCCTGAGCTGCCAGCCAGTCGCAGAACAGCGACAGCGGCTTGCGCAGCGTCGCACCGCGGACGGTGACGATGTAGAAGTGCCGCCCGGTCGCGAAGTGCCGGGCGAAGGCATCGGCCAGACGGCCGGTCCGGATCAGGTCGTCGATGATCGGGCGCCAGCCCAGCGTCACCCCCTGCCCGTCCATCGCCGCCTGCAGCGCCACCGTATGGTCGGTCACCCGCAGCGACCGGGCCGGCCCCGGCGCCGGCAGGCCCAAGGCGGCGAACCATTCGCCCCAGGTGGCGCGGCGGCGAAGCGGATCCTCGTAATGGATCAGCTGGCAGCGGTGCAGGTCGGCGGCGTCACGCAACGGGCCATGCTCAACCAGATAGGCCGGGCTGGCGACCGCATGCACATGCTCCTCCCACAGCGGGATGGTGTCGTGGTCGGGCCATTTGCCGTCGCCGAGCCGGATCACGACGTCGATGCCGTCCTCGCCCGGGTCGGCATCGCGGTCGATCGTCTGGATGCGCAGGGGCACCACCGGAAAGGCGGCGCGGAAGACGGCGAAGCGCGGCAGCAGCCAATGGGCGGCCATCGCGGTCGAGACCCCGATCACGATCTCGCGCTGCGCCGCGGCCAGGGACCGGCCGGTGATGTCATCGACCGCCTGGGCGATGGCAGAGAGGCTGGTGGCGACCGCGGTGTACAGCCGTTCGCCCTCCGGCGACAGCTCGAGCCGCCGGTGGTGGCGGATGAACAGGTCGAGCCCGAGCGACGCCTCGAGCTGGCGGATACCGTGGCTGACCGCCGACTGGGTGATCGCCAGGTCCTCCGCCGCCTTGGAGAAGCTGAGCCGCCGCGCCGACGCCTCGAACACCGCCAGGGCGTTGAGCGAGGGCAGGCTGCCGCGGAGGGTTTGCATCGACTGGGCTCATGCCGGCGTGAAGGAAATTCGGTTTACCATCGGCCGGCAGGCCGGGAGAGTGAAACCGTCACAACGATCCGCCAACGGACATGTCGAACGCCGATCCCCTGCTGCAGCCCTACCGGCTGCGTCACCTGACCCTGCGCAACCGCTTCCTGTCGACCGCGCATGAGCCGGCCTATACCGAGGACGGCCTGCCGAAGGAGCGGTACCGGCTGTACCATGCCGAGAAGGCGAAGGGCGGCATCGCCCTGACCATGATCGGCGGCTCCTCCGTGGTCGCGCCGGACAGCCCGCAGGCCTTCGGCAACATCTTGCTCTACAAGGACGAGGTGGTGCGCTGGCTGAAAGAGTTGGCGGACGACGTGCATTCCCACGGCGCCGCCGTGATGATCCAGGTCACCCATCTCGGCCGCCGCACCAGCTGGTCGAAGGAGGACTGGCTGCCGGTCGTCGCCCCCTCCCCCGTGCGCGAGCCGGCGCACCGCGCCTTCCCCAAGGCGATGGAGGACTGGGACATCGAGCGCATCGTCTCCGCCTATGCCGACGGCGCCGAGCGGGTGCAGGCCGGCGGGCTCGACGGGCTGGAGCTCGAATGCTACGGCCATCTGATCGACCAGTTCTGGTCGCCGGCCACCAACCGGCGCGACGACGAATACGGCGGCGGCCTGGACAACCGGCTGCGCTTCGCCTTCCAGGTGCTGCGCGCCATCCGCGACCGGGTCGGGCCGGATTTCATCATCGGCACCCGCATGGTCTGCGACGAGGATTGGGAGCGCGGCCTGTCCAAGGCCGAGGGGCTGGAGATCGCGCGCCGGCTCGTCGCCTCCGGCCTGATCGACTTCGTCAACGTCATCAAGGGCCACATCGACACCGACGAGGCGCTGTCGCATGTCATCCCCGGCATGGGCGCCCGCTCCGCCCCGCATCTCGACTTCGCCGGCGAGGTGCGGGCGGCGGCCAAGGTGCCGACCTTCCACGCCGCCCGGATCCAGGACGTCGCCACCGCCCGCCACGCGATCGAGAGCGGCAAGCTCGACATGGTCGGGATGACCCGGCCGCACATGGCCGACCCGCACATCGCCCGCAAGGTGAGAGAGGGGCGCGAGGCCGAGATCCGGCCCTGCGTCGGCATGGGCTACTGCATCGACAGCATCTATGGCGGCCAGGCCGTCTGCATCCACAACGCCGCCACCGGGCGCGAGGCGACGATGCCGCATGTGGTGCCCAGGACCACCGGGCCGCGGCGCAAGGTGGTGGTGGTCGGCGCCGGCCCGGCCGGGCTGGAGGCGGCACGGGTCGCCGGCGAGCGCGGCCATACGGTGACGCTGTTTGAGGCGGCGGATGAACCGGGCGGTCAGATCCGCATCACCGCGGGGCTGCAGCGACGGCGCGAGATCCTGGGCATCGTCGACTGGCGCATGGCCGAATGCGAGCGGCACGGCGTGGCGATGCGGTTCAACACCTATGCCGAGGCCGGCGACGTGCTGGCCGAGGAGCCGGATGTCGTGGTGGTGGCGACCGGCGGCCTGCCGAACACCAGCTTCCTCGATGCCGGCGAGGAGCTGGTGACCACCAGCTGGGACATCCTGTCCGGCGCCGCCAAGCCGGCCGAGACCGTGCTGCTGTACGACGACAACGGCGCCCATCCCGGCCTGACCGCGGCCGAGTTCATCGCCGGGACTGGCAGCAAGCTGGAGCTGGTGACGCCGGAGCGAATGCTGGCCCCGGATGTCGGCGGCACCAGCTACCCGGCCTATTTCCGCGCCTTCTCCGACCACGGCGTGCAGGTGACGATCAACCTGCGGCTGGAGAGCGTGCGGCGCGACGGCAACCGGCTGGTGGCCAGCTTCCTCGACGAATACGGCCATCGCCGGGTCGAGAAGCGGGCCGACCAGGTGGTGGTCGAGCACGGCACCCTGCCGCTGGACGAGCTGTATTTCGCGCTGAAGCCGCTGTCCTCCAATCTCGGCGCGGTGGATTACGAGGCGATGATCGCCGGCCGGCCGCAGGCGGTGCGGCGCAACCCGGAAGGCCGTTTCGTGCTGTGGCGGATCGGCGACGCCGTCTCCTCCCGCAACATCCACGCCGCGGTCTATGACGCGCTGCGGCTGCTGAAGGACGTCTGATGGCGCCGATCGTCGCCATCGATGCCGATGCGCTGGCGGTCGACCCAATCTGGCTGGTCGAGCGGCTGCGCGACGGGCATCGGCGGGGGATCGGCGCGGTTGAGCGTCTGCTGCTACAGGAACCGCCCAACAGCCTGATGACCTGGGTGGCCTGGCAGCCGGGCGCGGCGCTGGGGGCGAAGCTGGCTGCGGTGTTTCCGGGCAACGAGGCGCGCGGCGCCGGGCCGAACATCCGCTCCGTCGTCGTGCTGTTCGATGGGCAGGACGGCCGGCCGCAGGCGGTGGTCACCGGCGAGAGCTTCACCCGGGCCAAGACCGCCGCCGATTCCGCCCTCGGCGCCGACCTGCTGGCCCGGCCGGATGCGGCGACGCTGGCGGTGCTGGGCGCCGGGGCGCAGGCGGAGACGCAGATCCGCTACCTGCTCGCCGTCCGGCCTTCGGTCCGGCGCGTGGCGATCTGGAACCGCACGGCGGAGAAGGCCAGGGCGCTGGCGGCCGCCCTCGCCCTCCCCGGCGTCGAGATCGGCGCCGTCGAAGATGTCGCGGCGGCGGTGCGGGAGGCCGACATCGTCTCTTGCATCACCGCCTCCCGCGATCCGGTGCTGCGCGGCGCCTGGCTGCAGCCGGGGGCGCATGTCGACCTGGTCGGGTCCTTCACGCCGGAGATGCGCGAGGCCGATGACGAGGCGATGCGCCGGGCCCGGCTGTTCGTCGACACGCGGCGCTTCGCCATCGGCCATTGCGGCGAGTTCACCCAGGCGATCGCCATCGGCGCCATCGCCGCGGCGGACGTCGTCGCCGAGCTGGCGGAGCTGTGCGCCGGCGCCCTGGGCCGCCGCTCGGCCGACGAGATCACGCTGTTCAAGAACGCCGGCGGCGGCCATCTCGACCTGATGGTGGCGCGCGCCTTCCACGACCTGGCCGCCGGCCGGGCCCAACAAGACCGAACCGGAACAGGGAGCGAACCATGAGCAACGACGAGACGCCGAGCCGTCTTCATCCGGCCATTCCGCCGATGGCCGAGCAGTTGAACACCGGCCGGATCGGACGGCGCGACTTCATCCGCACCGCCGCCCTGCTGGGCATGGCGGCGCCGGCCGCCTATGCCCTGGCCGGTCGGATCACCGGCGAGGCGATGATCCCGCAGGCCGCGGCGCAGGACACGCCGCGCAAGGGCGGGATCCTGCGTATCGGCATGCCGGTGATGGATTGCGCCGACCCCGCGATCTACGACTGGTCGGAGAAGGGCAATGTCGCCCGGCTGATCGTCGAGCCGCTGGTGTCGATCGGCACCGACGACGTCGCCCGGCCCTGGCTGGCCGAAAAGTGGGAGGCCAATGACGACGTCAGCCAATGGACCTTCCACCTCCGCCGCGGCGTCAAGTGGAACAATGGCGACGACTTCAATGCCGACGACGTGATCGCGACCTTCACCCGCTGGCTGGACAGCAAGACCGGATCCTCCAACCAGGGCCGGTTCAGCGGCCTGACGGTGAAGGAAGGCGACGCGGTCAGGATGGCGCCCAACGCCATCGAGCGTGTCGACGACCACACCGTGCGCTTCCATCTGCAGAGCCCGATGCTGCAGTTCCCGGAGAGCCTGGGCGACTATCCGGCGCTGATCACCCATCGTGACTTCGCCAAATCCGGCGCCAACCTGATGAAGACCCCGGTCGGCACCGGGCCGTTCCGGCTGAAGGAGGCGGCAGTCGGATCGCGCGCCGTGTTCGAGAAGCGGCCGGCGGCGGAATACTGGGGCGAGGAGGTCCATCTCGACGGCGTCGAGTACATCGACCTCGGCAGCGACCCGGCCGCCTGGCTGGCGGCGCTGGGCTCCGGCCAGGTCGATCTGGTGAGCCAGGTCCCGGTCAACCTGCTGCCGGCGGTGCAGTCCGTGCCGAACCTGAAGACCTATGAGAAGCTGACGGCGGAGACCGGTGTCGCCCGCTTCCGCATCAGCGAGCCGCCCTTCGACAAGAAGGCGGTGCGCCAGGCGATCCAGGCCTGCGTCGACCACAAGCGCCTGACCGAGCTGGCCTATCAGGGCTTCGGCACGCCGGGCGAGGATTTCCACGTCTCGCCGATCCATCCGGAATACACGGGCCTGCCGCTGCCGGCGCCGGACATCGACAGGGCCAAGACGCTGCTGGCCGAGGCCGGCTATCCGAACGGGCTGTCGATCGAGATCAACTGCCAGGACGCGCTGAAGCACGAGATCGACACCGCCCAGGTGCTGTCGGAGATGGTCAAGCCGGCCGGCATCGAGCTGAAGGTCAACGTCCTGCCCGGCGCCACCTTCTGGGACCGCTGGACCAAATGGCCGTTCTCGGTCACCCAATGGCTGACCCGGCCGCTGGCGGTGCAGGTGCTGGCGCTGGGCTATCGCAGCGGCGTGGCCTGGAACGAGACCGGCTACGCCAACCCGGAGTTCGACGAGATCCTCGACCAGGCACAGGCGACACTCGACCTGGAGAAGCGCAAGGTGCTGGTGCACCAGCTGGCGGAGATCATGCAGGAGGACGCGATCGCCATCATCCCGTTCTGGCTGAAGATCTTCACCGCCAGCACCGACAAGGTGCAGGGCTTCGAATACCACTTCGCCCGCGAGATGCATCTGAACACGGTGTGGCTGGCGGCTTGACCTGAAGGCCACTTCCGTCATTGCGAGGAGGCGAAGCCGACGAAGCAATCCAGGGCGGCTCGCACCGGCCCTGGATTGCTTCGCTGCGCTCGCAATGACGGTATTGGGGGCGATGCCTGCCCCTACTCCACCGTGACGCTCTTGGCGAGGTTGCGGGGCTGGTCGACGTCCGTGCCCTTGGCCACGGCGGTGTGGTAGGCCAGGAGCTGCACCGGCACGGCGTAGAGGATCGGGGCGACGAAGGGGTCGACGCCGGGCAGGTCGATCGCCGCCACCGGCCCCGGCCCCAGCTTCTCGATGCCGTCGCGATCGGAGAAGAAGATCACCCTGCCGCCGCGCGCCATCACCTCCTGCACATTCGACACGGTCTTGTCGAACACCGGGTCGCGCGGCGCCAGCACGATCACCGGCACCTTGTCGTCGATCAGCGCGATCGGCCCGTGCTTCATCTCGCCGGCGGCATAGCCCTCGGCATGGATGTAGCTGATCTCCTTCAGCTTCAGCGCGCCTTCCAGCGCCAGCGGGTAGGACAGGCCGCGGCCCAGATACAGCACGTCGCGCGCCAGCGCCACCTGATGGCTGAGGTCGCGGATCGTGGCGTCATGGTTCAGCACATCGGCCAGGCGGCTCGGCACCTCGGTCAAGGCCGTCGACAGCTCGGCCTCCCGCTTGGCGTCGATGGCGCCGCGCGCCCTCGCCGCGGCGACGGCCAGGCAGGCCAGCACGGTCAGCTGGGTGGTGAAGGCCTTGGTCGAGGCGACGCCGATCTCCGGCCCCGCCAGGGTCTGGATCACCGCGTCGCTTTCGCGCGCGATCGAGCTGTCCGGCACGTTGACGATCGACAGGATGCGCTGGCCCTGCGACCGGGCATAGCGCAAGGCCGCCAGCGTGTCCGCGGTCTCGCCCGACTGCGACACGAAGATCGCCAGGCCGCCTTCGGGCAGCGGTGCCTCGCGGTAGCGGAACTCCGAGGCGATGTCGATCTCGACCGGCAGCCGGGCCACGGTCTCCAGCCAGTATTTCGCCACCATGCCGGCATAGAAGGCGGTGCCGCAGGCGACGACCGTGGCGCGCGGCACCGCGGCGAAGTCGAAGGGCAGCGGCGGCAGCACGATCGCCCGGGTGGCCGGATCCAGCATGGTGCGCAGCGTGTCGCCCACCACCGCCGGCTGCTCGTAGATCTCCTTCAGCATGTAGTGCCGGAAATCGCCCTTGCCGATCAGCGCGCCGGTGGTGGCGATCGGCTTCACCGGACGGGCGACCGACTGGTCCCCGGCGTCGTAGATCTCGACGCCTGAGCGGGCGATCACCGCCCAGTCGCCCTCGTCGAGGTAGCAGATCTTGTCGGTCCACGCGCCGATCGCCAGCGCATCCGAGCCGACATACATCTCGCCGTCGCCGAAGCCGATGGCCAGGGGCGAGCCGCGGCGGGCGACGACCAGCAGGTCCTCCTCGCCGGTGAACAGGAAGGCCAGGGCGAAGGCGCCTTCCAGCCGCTTCAGCGCCGCGGCGCTGGCCTCGCGCGGTTCCATCTGCCGGTCGAGATAATGGCTGACCAGATGGGCGACGATCTCGGAATCGGTCTCGGTGGCGAAGACGTGGCCGAGGCCCTCCAACTCCTGCCGCAGCTCGCGGAAGTTCTCGATGATGCCGTTGTGCACGATCGCGACCCGGTCGGTCGCATGCGGATGGGCGTTGGTCTCGCTCGGCCGGCCGTGGGTCGCCCAGCGGGTGTGGCCGATGCCGATGGTGCCGTCGATCGGCGCCTCGCCCAGCCGGGCCTCGAGGTTGACCAGCTTGCCCTCGGCGCGGCGGCGCTCGATCCGGCCGTCGACCAGGGTGGCGATGCCGGCCGAGTCATAGCCGCGATACTCCAGGCGCTTCAGCGCCTCGACCAGGCGGGACGCGACCGGCTGCGTCCCGACGATGCCGACGATCCCGCACATCAGCCCTTCTCCTGCGCACGCTTGGCCTTCTCGGCCTTCTTCCTCTCGCGATAGCCAGGCGCCCAGCCGGGCTTGTCCTCCTGCCGGGCGCGGCCGATCGCCAGAGCATCCGGGGCGACGTCGTGGGTGATGACGCTGCCGGCTGCAATGTTGGAGCGGTCGCCGACTGTCACCGGCGCCACCAGCACGGTGTCGGAGCCGATGAAGACCTCGGCGCCGATGCTGGTGCGGAACTTGTTGTAGCCGTCGTAGTTCGAGACGATGGTGCCGGCGCCGACATTGGTTTTCGCGCCGACCGAGACGTCGCCGAGATAGGTCAGGTGGTTGGCCTTGGCGCCGGCGCCGAGATCGGCCGCCTTCAGCTCGACGAAATTGCCGATATGCGCCCCCTCGCCCACCACCGTGGTCGGCCGCATCCGGGCGAAAGGCCCGATGCGGGCACCGGCGCGGATGGTCGCCCCCTCGATATGGCTGAAGCCGAGGATCTCGACCCCGTCCTCGACGGTGACGCCGGGGCCGAAGAAGGTCGACGGCCCGATCAGCACGTCCCGCCCGAGCTTCGTATCGACCGAAAGCCAGACGGTCTTCGGGTCGATCAGCGTCGCGCCGTCCAGCATGGCGCGACGGCGCAGCCGGTCCTGCAGGATCGCCTCGGCCTCGGCCAGCTCGACCCGCGAATTGATGCCCAGCACCTCGGCATGGTCGCCCTCGACCACGCTGCAGGCCCAGCCGCGGGCACGGGCGGCCTCGACTGCATCGGTCAGGAAGAACTCGCCCTTGGCATTGTCAGCCTTCAGCGCCCCGATCAGCTCCGGCAGGCGGCGGCCGTCGAAGGTCATGATGCCGGCATTGCACAGGCCGATCCGGCGTTCGTCCTCGCTGGCCTCGGAGAACTCGACGATGCGGTCGAGCCCGCCATCGCCGGTCAGCACCAGCCGGCCGTATTGCAGCGGATCGGCCGGGCGCATGCCCAGCACGACCACCGCCGGATCCTCGGCGGCGCGGCGCGCTTCGACCAGCCGCTCCAGCGTGGCGGGGGTCAGCAGCGGCGTGTCGCCGAACAGGACGATGACGTCGCCTTCGAAGCCTTCGATCGCCGGCAGCGCCGCACGCACCGCGTCGCCGGTGCCCCGCTGCGCCGGCTGCACGACGGTCGGCACCGGGGCGATGCTCTGCGCCACCGCCTCCATCCCCGGCCCCACCACCACGGCGATCCGCTCAGGCGCCAGTGCCTGCGCGGCGGCGACCACATGGCCGAGCATCGACCGGCCGGCGATCTCGTGCATCACCTTGGGGCGATCGGATTTCATCCGGGTGCCCTTGCCGGCGGCGAGGATGAGGCAGGCGACAGCACTCACGGGACGAAGGCTCCACAATCACGGACCACTATCCTGAGTGATCTGCCACGGCCGCCGCGAAAGGCAAATTCAATTATTGTTTCGACGGGTTACGCGCTTCGGTTGACTCAGGAGGCACCCGCCGCAACCGCGCGGAGATGCACGATGACGCGGCCCCAGGGCGACTCGCTCTGGATCCGCACCGGCACCGCCGGCAGGCCGGCGCCCGGCGAGGCCAGCCAGGTGTCGATCACCCGCTGCTCCGACGTCCGCGAGCTGCGCTGGAAATACTCGGTCGGCTTGGCGCTGCGCCGCTCGTCGCCGAAGTTGAAATCGCCGACCACGGGCGTCAGCGACACGGTGCAGCGCTGGGCCGCCCCGCCATACATGCCGAGATCGGATTTCTCCAGCATCACCGAGCCGCCGTCGGTCAGGTCGGCCCGGTACAGCCGGCGCCCATCGAACACCGCCACCTCGCCGCGGCAGGCCTCGGCACCGAGGCGCAGGGATTGCAGGATCGAGACCACGCCGCTCAGCGGATCCACCGCATGGACCAGTTGCTCCGGCGGGATGGTCTGCTCGCGCTTCGGCTTCTTCTTCGGCACGATCTCGACATCCATCCGGCCGCGGCCGAGGAAGGTGATGGTGGTGGTCCTGGCATCGTCGCCGTTGATCCGCTCGACCACGTTGCGGGCCGGACGCACCCGGGGCCCGTCCAGCCCGCCGCTCGACTGCACGTTCGAGCGCCAGTCGCTGAAGGCGGCGGCAACGCCGACGACATGGGCCGACAGGCCGGCATCGTAGCGGTCGCCGGTCAGCGACACGCCGGAGCTGACTTCCAGCATGCGCACGCCGCCGACATAGACGTCATAGGTCATGCGGGCGCTGGTATCGGCGGCCGCGGCGGGGCCGGCGGCCAGGACAGCAACCGAAGCGGCGATCGGGAGGAAACGGGGCATGCGCGTCGAGTACCTCGCAGCGGCGACAGGGCGCCAGACTGGGAAGAAACTGGGGCGCGATTGCGGCGATATCCAGGGGCTGACGGCAAGCGGTCGTCTCTGCCGTCATTTGCGAGGAGGCGATGCCGACGAAGCAATCCGGAAGCCACGGCGAGCGACCCTGGATTGTTTCACTACGCTCGCAATTGACGATTCTGGGATTTCCGAAACGCTCATCCTGCGGGACGACCGAGGCACCTGTTCGATGGCATTCGGGTCATTGAGGATGATGGTGGGCGCGACAGGGATTGAACCTGTGACCCCTCCCGTGTGAAGGGAGTGCTCTCCCGCTGAGCTACGCGCCCCCGCGTCGTCGGGGCCGCTTAAGTACGAGGCGGCACCCCCGCTGTCAAGGCCGCAATGCGGCGGCCGAATGGTGTCTTCGTCAGGCCGCCCGGCGCTGCTCGATCGCCGTCTCGACCAGGTCGACGGCGGCGCGCAGCACCTCCGGCCCCGCTCCCGGGCGGTGGGCGTTCTCGGCCAGGTGGCGGCGGAAGGCGCGGGCGCCCGGCACCGCCTGGTACAGGCCGAGGATATGACGGGTCATCGCTCCCAGCGGCACACCACGGGAGCGGTTTGCCTCGACATAGGGCAGGAACCCCTCGACCACGTCGCGGCGGCTGCGGGCGGGCCCATCCTCGCCGAAGATGCGGCGGTCGGCCTCGGCCAGCATCCAGGGGTTCTGATAGGCCTCGCGGCCGATCATCACGCCGTCGAGATGGGCGAGCTGCTCTTCGGCGGCATCGAGCGAGGTGATGCCGCCATTGATCGCGACAGTCAGCTGCGGGAAGTCACGCTTCAGCCGCTGCACCACCTCGTAGCGCAGCGGCGGGATCTCGCGGTTTTCCTTCGGGCTCAGCCCGCTCAGCCAGGCCTTGCGGGCATGGACGATGAAGGTGTCGCAGCCGGCCTCGGCGATGGTGCCGATGAAGGCCACCAGCTCCTCATAGCTGTCGCGGTCGTCGATGCCGATGCGCGACTTGACGGTGACCGGCACATCGCAGGCGGCGCGCATCGCTGCGACGCACGCGGCGACGGTCTTGGGCTCGGCCATCAGGCAGGCGCCGAAGCGGCCGGACTGCACCCGGTCGCTGGGGCAGCCGACATTGATGTTGATCTCGGCATAGCCCCAATCGGCGCCGATGGCGGCGGCGCGGGCCATCGCTTCGGGGTCGCTGCCGCCGAGCTGCAGCGCCACCGGCTGCTCGGCCTCGGAGAAGCCGAGGATGCGCTGGCGGTCGCCATGCAGCACCGCCCCGGTCGTCACCATCTCGGTGTACAGCCGGACGCGGCGCGAGACCTGGCGCAGGAAGAACCGGCAATGCCGGTCCGTCCAGTCCATCATCGGCGCCACGGAAAGGCGGTGCGTATCGGCGGTCGAGGTCATGGCCGCAGTCTATCGAGAAGGACGCCGGGACCGAAGCCCCGGCGCATGCCGTTACCGACCGACGGGCCGACGGCGCATCGGCGCCGAGCCGGCGTCATTGGCCGGAGCCGAACGGCGGTCGGCGCCCTGCTGTGCCGGGCGCTGACCCTGATGGCCATGCCCATGCGGACGCTGGCCGTTCTGGCCCTGGGGCCGCTGCCCCTGGCCATGATGACCGCCATGGCCGTGCGGGCGCTGGCCCTGATGCCCCTGTGGGCGGCCGCTGCGCTGCTGCGGACGGCCCTGGCCGCGCGGAGCCGGGCCGGCGCTGCGCTGGCTGAACGGGATGGTGGAGCGGTACGCGTGCTCCTCCACCACCGGCACCGGCTGGCGGATCAGCTTCTCGATGTCGCGCAGATAGGCGCGCTCCTCGACGTCGCAGAACGAGATCGCCATGCCGTCGGCGCCGGCGCGCGCGGTGCGGCCGATGCGGTGGACATAGCTCTCCGGCACGTTCGGCAGCTCGAAGTTGATGACATGGGTGACGCCGTCGACATCGATGCCGCGGGCGGCGATGTCGGTCGCCACCAGCACCCGGACCTTGCCGTTGCGGAAGCCCAGCAGAGCCCGCTCGCGCTGGCTCTGCGACTTGTTGCCGTGGATCGCGTCGGCGTTGATGCCGGCCTGGGTCAGCTGCTTGGCGACGCGGTCGGCGCCGTGCTTGGTGCGGGTGAACACCAGGACCCGGCGAATGCTCTCGTCGTCGCGCAGGATCTCGGTCAGCAGCGAGCGCTTGTCGTCCTTCTCGACGAACATGACGCGCTGGTCGATGCGCTCGGCCGTGGTCGCGACCGGCGCGACCTCGACCCGCACCGGGTCGGTCAGCAGGCGACCGGCAAGGTCCGAGATGTCGGTCGGCATGGTGGCCGAGAAGAACAGGCTCTGCCGCTTCGTCGGTAGGGTCGCGACGATCTTCCGGATGGCGTGGATGAAGCCCATGTCGAGCATCTGGTCGGCCTCGTCCAGGACGAAGACGTCGAGCTCGTTGAGCTTGATGGCGCCCTGGGACATCAGGTCAAGCAGCCGGCCCGGCGTGGCGACCAGGATGTCGACGCCCTGCGCCATGGTGCGGATCTGCGGGCCCATGCCGACGCCGCCGAACACGGTGGTGCGGGTCAGCGGCAGGTGGCGGCCGTAGACGCGGAAGCTCTCGGCGATCTGGCTGGCCAGCTCGCGGGTCGGGCTCAGCACCAGCACGCGGCAGCCGCGGCGCGGCGCGGTGCGCCGGTCGGCCATCAGCCGGTGCAGGATCGGCAGGGCGAAGGCGGCGGTCTTGCCGGTGCCGGTCTGGGCGACGCCCAGCAGATCACGGCCCTGCAGCAGATGGGGAATGGACTGCGCCTGGATCGGCGTCGGGGTCTCGTAGCCCTCGGCCGCCAGCGCCTTGAGGATGAGCGCGTTCAGGCCGAGATCGGTAAAGTTGGTCAAAGGGATGCTTTCGGTAACAACGACGCCGGACCACTGACTCCGGTCCAACCGGATCATGGCGATAAGCGCGGGGTTGACGATGACGCCCCGCGCGATCTGGGCAGTCGGATGACTTCGATCGGGACCGACAGGACGCATCCCAGGGGGAGCGCTCACGCGATCGGTGGCCGACGGCTGCGTTGGCAGCGGCCGGAATGTCGTTGCGCAGTGCACAAATGTCAAGGCTGTCGGGGTTTTGCATTCCTGCCCTGCATGACGCCTCAGAAAGTTTCGTTCGGTTTTGCCGATCGCCAGCCTGTTGTCATCGATTTTTCTTGCCGCCGGGTCTGGCCCGCGGGACCGTGGCTGCATGAACGTCACCTTGCGCCAGATCGCCTATTTCACCGCGGTGGCAGAGGCCGGCTCGGTCTCGGGCGGCGCCGCCGCGGTCGGCATCTCGCAATCGGCGATCACCGACGCGCTGAAGGCCCTGGAGGAGCAGACCGGCGCCCGGCTGTTCGAGCGCCACGCCCGCGGCGTCATCCTGACCTATCCCGGCCATCAGTTCCTGCGCCATGCCCGCACCATCCTGGCAGCGGTGGCGGACGCCCAGAACGCGCTGAAGACCCTGCCCGAGGCGGTGCAGGGCACCCTGCCCCTCGGCGTCACCACCATGGTCTCGGGCTATTTCCTGGCCGACCTGCTGGCCCGGTTCCGGCGTGTGTTCCCGAACGTCACGGTCGAGGTGATCGAGGAGGAGCGGACCTATATCGAGCACCTGATGATCAACGGCGAGATCGCTGTCGCGGTGATGATCGTCTCGAGCCTGGACAACCGCGACGCGCTGGAGAGCGAGATCCTGGTCCGCTCCGAAAGCCGGCTGTGGCTGCCGCCGGACCACCGCTTCATGGGGCGCGAGGCGATCCCGCTGGCCGAGATCGTCGACGAGCCGCTGATCGCGCTGGCGGTGGACGAGATCGTCGAGGCCAGCGACCTGGTCTGGCGCGCCGCCGGGCTGATCCCGAAGCGGGTGCTGCGCACGGCCTCGGTCGAGGCCGTGCGCAGCCTGGTGGCGACCGGCGCCGGCGTCGCCATCCTGCCCGACATGGCCTATCGCCCCTGGTCGCTGGAAGGCGACCGGATCGAGGCCCGGCCGCTGGCCGACCCGCTGCCGACGCTGGATGTCGGCGTGGTCTGGCGCCGCGGCTCGCCGCTCTCGACCCAGGCCGAGACCTTCATCCAGGTGGCCCGCACCCATCCGGCGCCGCGCCTGCGGGCGGTGTAACCATCGGTTTCTCCGATAGCAAAACAGGATATTTCATATTTCTCGGCATTCCGGCAACGGACCTACCATTCTCCTCAACAAACAACGGGGAGACCAATATGGGATCGCAGCTTCGCCGGATGCTCGCCCTGGGCAGCGCCCTCGCCGTGTTCGGCACCACCACCCTGGCCGGCGCCGCGCCGCTGACGGCGGTGGGTGCGGGCGAGGGCCAAGTCGATATCGTCGCCTGGGCCGGCTATATCGAGCGCGGCGACACCGACAAGGCCTATGACTGGGTCACCGGCTTCGAGAAGGAGACCGGCTGCAAGGTCAACGTCAAGACCGCCGGCACCTCGGACGAGATGGTGGCGCTGATGAACGAGGGCGGCTTCGACCTCGTCACCGCCTCCGGCGACGCCAGCCTGCGCCTGATCTACGGAAAGCGGGTGCAGGAGATCAACACCGAGCTGGTGCCCGGCTGGAAGACGATCGACCCGCGGCTGCAGAACGCGCCCTGGTTCACCGTCGACGGCAAGCATTATGGCGTGCCCTACCAGTGGGGCCCGAACGTCCTGGCCTACAACACCGAGGTGTTCAAGGAGCCGCCGAAGAGCTGGAGCGTGGTGTTCGAGCCGACCACCCTGCCCGACGGCAAGCCGAACAAGGGCCGGATCGAGGCCTATGACGGACCGATCTACATCGCCGATGCGGCGCTGTACCTGATGAAAGCCAAGCCAGAACTGGGGATCAAAGATCCCTATCAACTGAACGAGGCCCAGTACAAGGCGGCGCTCGACCTGCTGCGCGGCCAGCGCCAGCTGGTGATGCGCTACTGGCACGACGCGATGGCCCAGGTCGACGACTTCGTCAACGAGGGCGTCGTCGCCTCCTCGACCTGGCCGTTCCAGGTCAACCTGCTGAAGTCGCAGAACAAGGCGATCGCCAGCGTGATCCCCGAGGAAGGGGCGACGGGCTGGGCCGACACCACCATGCTGCATGTCGACGCGGCGCATCCGAACTGCGCCTACAAATGGATGGAGCACTCGCTGAACACCAAGCTGCAGGGCGACCTCGCCGCCTGGTTCGGCTCGGTGCCGGTGGTCCCCGACGCCTGCAAGGGCAATGAGCTGCTCGGTGCCGAGGGCTGCAAGACCAACGGCTTCGACAATTTCGAGAAGATCCACTTCTGGACCACGCCGCGCCAGCAATGCGCCGAGCATCCGGAAGGCTGCGTGCCCTATCTGCGCTGGACCACGGACTACATCGCCATCCTCGGCGGGCGGTAGGCCGATACGCCTCTCTATCCTGTCATCGCCGGGCCTGACCCGGCGATCCAGGGGCCATGAAGACCTGCTCTTGCCGCCCTGGATGCCCGGGTCAAGCCCGGGCATGACAGGAGGACCATAGGGCCGCGCCGCCTATCCATCATCGGGCCGATCCCCATGACCGACCGCAGCACCGCCGTCCGCTTCGACCATGTCAGCCGCCATTTCGGGTCGGTGCGGGCGGTGGACGATGTCAGCTTCGAGATCCGCGACGGCGAGTTCTTCTCCATGCTCGGGCCCTCCGGCTCGGGCAAGACCACCTGCCTGCGCCTGATCGCGGGGTTCGAGCTGCCGACCACGGGGCACCTGCTGCTGCACGGCGGCGACGTCTCGGCCACCCCGCCCTATGACCGCGACGTCAACACGGTGTTCCAGGACTACGCCCTGTTCCCGCATATGAGCGTGTGGGAGAACGTGGCCTACGGCCTGATGATCCGGCGCGTGCCGAAGCCGGAGCGGCGGCGGCGGGCCGAGGAGATGCTGGCCATGGTCAAGCTCGGCGACTTCGCCGGGCGGCGGCCGGCCCAGCTGTCGGGCGGCCAGCGCCAGCGCGTCGCCCTAGCCCGCGCCCTGGTCAACCGGCCCTCCGTCCTGCTGCTGGACGAGCCGCTCGGCGCCCTCGACCTCAAGCTGCGCGAGGCAATGCAGGAGGAGCTGAAGGCGCTGCAGCGGCAGGTCGGCATCACCTTCGTCTATGTCACCCATGACCAGGGCGAGGCCCTCGCGATGAGCGACCGGGTGGCGGTGTTCAACCGCGGCCGGGTCGAGCAGATCGACACGCCCGCCGCAATCTACGATCGGCCGGCCACCGCCTTCGTCGCCGGCTTCGTCGGCGCCTCTAACATGGTCGACGCCGCCACCGCCGAGAAGCTGATGGGCCAGGCCCGGCCCTTCGCCCTGCGGCCGGAGCGCATCCGCATCCTCGGCGACGGCCAGCCGGCACCGGCGGATGCGGTCGAGGTCGCCGGCACGATCGACGGCGTCAGCTTCCTCGGCGCCACCACCCGCTACCGCGTGGCGCTGGCCCCCGGCGGCGCCGTCGACGTGGTCGAATCCAATCTCGACACCGCCCCCAAGGAACCCGGGCAAGCGGTGCGGCTGGCCTGGCGGCGCGACCACGCCCATCCGCTGGAGGGCGCCGCGGCATGACCATCGCCGCCACCCTTCCCGCCCCCGCGGCGGACGGCATCGGCCGGCGGGCGGCGCGGCTGTTGTACCGCAATGGCTGGCTGCTGCTGATCCTGCTGCTGGCGCCGCCGCTCTTGTGGCTCGGCGTGGTCTATCTCGGCTCGCTGTTCGCCCTCTTGCTGCAGAGCTTCTATTCGGTCGATGGCTTCACCGGGATGATCGTCCCGGATTTCACCCTGTCGACCTATGCCGACCTGCTGACCGCCGCCAATATGGACGTGGTGATGCGCAGCGCGGGGATGGCCGCGGCGGTGACGATCCTGTGCGCGCTGATCGGCTTCCCGATCGCCTATTACGCGGCGCGCTACGCCCGCGGCCGGGCCAAGGCGGCCTTCTACATCGCGATCATGCTGCCGCTGTGGTCGAGCTACCTGGTCAAGGTCTATGCCTGGAAGCTGATCCTGGCGCGCGAGGGCGTGGTCACGTGGCTGGCCGGGCAGTTGCACCTGACCTGGCTGCTGGACGGCATCCTGGCCTTGCCGGTGGTCGGCGGCCCGTCGCTGTCCAGCGCCTATCTCGGCACCGCCGTGGTCTTCGTCTACATCTGGCTGCCCTACATGATCCTGCCGGTGCAGGCGGCGCTGGAGCGGGTGCCGCGGTCGCTGACCGAGGCCTCGGCAGATCTCGGCGCCCGGCCCTCGCAGACCTTCCGCACCGTGATCCTGCCGCTGGCCTTCCCGGGCGTGGCCGCCGGGTCGATCTTCACCTTCTCGCTGACCCTGGGCGACTACATCA
>Ga0207426_1000142_pt1 | contig 194023 bp, 192 predicted proteins | sample AraplaMF_Cvi_mMS_FD_184265 | JGI IMG/M metagenome (GOLD analysis project Ga0207426, IMG submission 184265) | Arabidopsis root microbial communities from the University of North Carolina, USA - plate scrape MF_Cvi_mMS (SPAdes) (version 2) | ecosystem: Host-associated > Plants > Roots >...
CATTCTGTTGGCTCAAACGGAGTCGGATGGTCGACCGGCCGGCGCGCGTCGTAGCCCAGCTCTACGGCCAAGCCGGCCGGTCGATCAGCCGGCCCGTTTCAGCCAACCCGAAGGGCCGGGCATCTTTCCGCCAGGGCAAAGGCGATCGGCTCGACCGTACCAAGAGGTATGCCCTTCGCCAATCGCCTCTGCCCTGACGAAAACCTGCTCCGGCAGAATGCTGCAATCTAATCCGGAAAGGCTCTAGATCAGGCTGCTGTTTGCAAACGGGGATTACTCACCCAAAATGAGTGGGAAATTCCTACTTTCGCGCCCTGGTGGGACAATTTTCGCCGCATACTATGGTTAACGGCCTTTGAATTTGCCCAAATGTGGCAACAAATATGGCGAAATCGGAAAAATATTTTTGCGATTTTCGTGAACGCCAGGGCGTTAACTACTTCTTCGGAAAATTCGTTCGTATTTTAACTGATTTCATTATGTTTTTTCCACATTGACGATTGCCGTCGATTTCTAAAATTTCGCCGACACGCTCACGCATGTTACAGATTGTAATATTCCGTGAACGATGGCGGCACTTTTTCGCCACTTTTTAACAGATTTAAGCCCCGCCGCCTGCAAGGGCGTGAGTTCAATAGTTGAGGGATACTCTGTTTTGAAGAAAATACGTCGTTCTATTATCGCCGCGGCAACTATTGCAGCCTGTTCTTCCATGCTTCCGGCGGAAGGTTTTGCTGGCAATGGTTGCGGCGGTGCTTCATGGTACGCACTTCGCTCCAAAACTGCTTCCGGGGAACGTATGAACCCTGCCATCTTGACTGCCGCACATCGTTCGCTTGCCTTCGGCACCAAGGTGAAAGTCACCAACCGCAACAATGGCCGCACCGTCGTCGTTCGCATCAACGATCGCGGTCCGTTCATCCGCGGCCGCGTGCTCGATCTGTCGCGCGCCGCCGCCCAGAATATCGGCATGGTGAGCTCCGGCACTGCGAAAGTCTGCTACCAGGTCATCAGCTGAGCCCAACCCTTGCTCTTGCCGTCAATCGCGGCTACCACGCGGTTGAGACTTGTGAACAATCCGCCCGCGACTGTCGCGCCTGTTGCGGATCATCGCACGCCACGGCAACAGGAGACATGTGAATGCGTTTGGGCGGCCGCCTCGAAGGGGCGATTTCTGTGCTCGCGGACATCGATGCCCGCAAGCGCCCTGTCGCCGACGCGCTGAAGGACTGGGGCCTTGCGCACCGCTTCGCCGGCTCCGGCGATCGTGCTGCGATCGGCAACATCGTCTATGACGCCCTGCGCATGCGGCTTTCCCATGCCTGGCTGATGGACGACGACAGTGCTCAGGCCATTGCCCACGCCGTCATGTTCCGCCAATGGGGTTTTACTCCAGACAGTCTTGCCACCGAACTGGCGGGTGACAAATTTGCGCCGGCGCCGCTTTCGGCCGAGGCCGTCTCCGCCTTTGAAAGCCGCTCGCTTGACGATGCGCCGCCGCATATCCGCGGTGATATTCCCGACTGGGTCCAATCCTCCTTCGAACAGGCCTTCGGCGCCGACTGGCTCGCCGAGGCCCAGGCGCTTGCCGCCCGCCCGACGCTCGATCTGCGCGCCAACAGCCTCAAGGCGTCCCGCGACAAGGTCGTCAAGGCGCTCGACCGGGCCGGCGCGCATGCAGCCAGAATCGCCCGCTACGGCATCCGGATTGCCGCCGGCGAAGGCGCCTCGCGTCTTCCCAACGTCACAGCCGAGCTTTCGTTCCAGAAAGGCTGGTTCGAAGTTCAGGACGAGGGATCGCAGATCGTCGCCGATCTGGTGCTGGCGAGCGACGGCGAGCAGGTTCTCGACTATTGCGCCGGCGGCGGCGGCAAGACGCTCGCCATGGCGGCGGCCATGCAGAACAAGGGACAGGTTCACGCCTATGACGCCGACCGCAAGCGGCTGGCGCCGATCATCGAACGGCTGAAGCGGGCGGGCACGCGCAATGTCCAGGTGCATGACGACGCCAGGGCGCTTTCCGGCCTTGCCGGGCGCTGCGACAAGGTGCTGGTCGACGCGCCCTGCACCGGCACCGGCACGTGGCGCCGCCGTCCCGATACGAAATGGCGGCTGACGGCAAAGAACCTCGACGAACGCACCGCCCAGCAGCAGGATGCGCTGACGCAGGCGAGCGGCTTCGTCAAATCAGGCGGCGAACTGATCTACGTCACCTGCTCGGTTCTGCCCCAGGAGAACGAGGAACAGGTGCGCCGCTTCACCGCCGACAATCCCGATTTTCAGATCGTCAGCGCCCTGCCCGCCTGGGATCAGCTCTTTGGAAAGGACGCCCCGCGTCCGCATTCTTCCGACGGCCTGACGGTGACGCTGACGCCGGCCTCCACCGATACGGACGGCTTCTTCTTCTGCCGCATGCAGCGCAAGGGCTGAGACGGTCAGCCAGGGCCAATAGCGGATCGTGACGCCCGCGGCGGAATGACGCTGCGCAGGACGGCGAGACGGCGCAGATGCTGCCGACTTTTCAAACAGATGCCGTTCAAAAGGCGCGGCTTTGCCAACACCCGTCCATCCTTAAAACCATTCCAAACTAGAGCGTTTGACACCAGTTTACTTTTGCGCGAAGAGACGGAGCCCGATTAGACGGAAGATCCCGTCACAGGAGAGGATCATGAAGCTCAACCGCAAATTCCGCGCAGCCGTGCTGGCGATTGCCCCCGCCGCCCTGCTCGCCCTTCCCGCGCATGCCGAGACCGATGCTGCCGCCGTGGTGAAACACTATGCCGACGTGGCGCATGCGAAATACGAGGATTCGCTGACGACGGCAAAGGCGCTCGACGCCGCCATCGACGCCTTCCTGAAGGCGCCTGATGACGCGACGCTGAAAGCCGCCAGGGACGCCTGGATCAAGGCGCGCGTTCCCTACCAGCAGACGGAAGTCTATCGCTTCGGCAATCCGATCGTCGACGACTGGGAAGGCAAGGTCAACGCATGGCCCCTCGATGAAGGCCTGATCGACTATGTCGATGCCTCCTACGGCAGCGAGAGCGACGAAAATTCTCTCTATGTGGCCAATGTCATCGCCAACAAGACGATCAAGATAGACGGCAAGGATGTCGACGCTTCCAAGCTGACGCCGGAATTCCTCTCCGGCACGCTGGCCGAGGCCGGCGGCATCGAAGCCAATGTCGCGACCGGCTATCACGCCATCGAATTCCTGCTCTGGGGCCAGGATCTGAACGGCACGGGCCCCGGCGCCGGCGACCGCCCGGCAACGGATTACGACCTGAAGAACTGCACGCACGGCAATTGCGACCGCCGCGCCGAATATCTGAAGTCCGCCTCCACCCTGCTCGTCTCCGATCTCCAGGAAATGACCGACAACTGGACGCCGGATGGCGCTGCGACGAAGAACGTCGAAGCCGATCCGAAGGCCGGCCTGGTGGCGATTCTGACGGGCATGGGTTCACTGTCCTACGGCGAGCTTGCCGGCGAGCGCATGAAGCTCGGCCTGCTGCTGCACGATCCGGAAGAAGAACATGACTGCTTCTCCGACAATACCTACAACTCGCATCTCAATGACGCGATCGGCATCGCCGCCGCCTATACCGGCAACTATACCCGCGTCGACGGCACCAAGCTCAGCGGCCCGTCGCTGCACGATCTGGTGGCCGCCAAGGACAAGGCGCTCGATGCCGAAGTGGAAGGCAAGCTCAACAAGACGCTCGACGCGATGAACGCCATGGCTAAGCGCGGCGAGACGGTCGAGAAGTACGACCAGATGATCGGTGAAGGCAACAAGGAAGGCAACGCCGTCGTCCAGGCTGCCATCGACGGGCTGATCGACCAGACGAAATCGGTGCAGCGCGTTATTGCCGCACTCGATCTCGGTACGGTTCAGCTTGAAGGTTCCGACAGCTTGGATAATCCTAACGCCGTCTTCAAATAAGCAAAAAGGCGGGCCGCTTCGAAGCCGGAGCGGCCCGGACCCTGAAATGTCGCATGCCCCGGCCCGCCGATTGATCGCCAGTGCAGCCCTCTGCGCCACGCTTGCCGGTTTTTCCGCAGCCATCGCCGCCGGTTTCGATCTGCCGGCGAAACGCACCGACCTTTCCGAAGCCGATCTGAACCGTGTCGCCGACGTGACCCGACCGACGGCGGATTTTTCCAAGGCAGAACAATACGAAGCGATGCAGGCGGGTGCGACCACCTCGATCGACCCTGTCACCGAGGACAGCTTCTCGCATATTTCGGCCAACATCCCCTTCGAGGAAGAGCAGAATTTCAAGCTCGGCAACGCGCTCTTCCGCAAGCTCTGGGTTTCCGCTCCCTCCTCGACGCAAGCCTCCGATGGTCTCGGGCCGCTGTTCAATGCCCGCTCCTGCATGAGCTGCCATGTCAATGATGGCCGCGGCAAACCGCCGGAAGGAGGCCCGAGCGGCACTTCGATGCTGCTGCGGCTTTCCCGCGCGGCCAGGACGCCGGCGGAAGAAGAGGCGATTGTCCAATCTGATGTCGTCAATTTCCCCGATCCGGTCTACGGCCACCAGCTGCAGGACCTCGCTGTTCCCGGCCTTGCCGCCGAAGGAAAGATGGCGATCAGCTACCAGGAAGAACCGGTGACGCTGAGCGATGGCGAGATCGTGTCGCTGCGCCGGCCGAGCTATGCGGTCGTCAATCCCGCCTACGGGCCGCTTGATCCGGCGACGACGATTTCGCCGCGTGTCGCCTCGGCGATGATCGGCCTCGGGCTGATCGAGGCCATTCCCGAGGCTGACATCCTGACCCATGCCGATCCCGACGATGCCGACGGCGACGGCATTTCGGGAAAGGCGGCGATCGTGCGCGATCATCGCAGCGGCAAGATTGCGCTCGGCCGGTTCGGCTGGAAGGCACAGAACGCCACGGTGCGCGACCAGAGTGCCGATGCCTTCGCCAACGATATCGGCATCTCGACACCCGATCAGCCGAATGCGCAGGGCGACTGCACCAAGGCGGAAGAAAAGTGCCTTGATATGCCGACCGGTGTGCAGAAACGTCTGGGCAAAGAAGAGGCGCCGGGTTCCATTCTCGACCTCGTGACCTTCTATTCCGAAAATCTCGCCGTCCCGGCGCGCCGCAAGGCGAGCTTTCCCGAGACGCTGCAGGGCAAGCGGGTCTTCTACGAAACCGGCTGCATTTCCTGCCATGTGCCGAAGTTCGTCACCCGCCGCGATACGCCCGAAAAGGCCCAATCCTTCCAGCTGATCTGGCCCTATTCCGACTTCCTTCTGCACGATATGGGCGACGGCCTTGCCGACGGACAGCAGGTCGGTCTTGCAAGCGGACGTGAATGGCGCACGCCGCCGCTATGGGGTATAGGACTGACCCGGACTGTCAGCGGACACAGCTTTTTCCTGCATGACGGCCGTGCGCGGAGCCTCACCGAAGCGATCCTCTGGCATGGCGGCGAAGCTGAAAAGGCCCGCAACGCTTTCTCCTCCCTGTCTAAAGACGACAGGGTGGCCCTGATTACATTCCTGGAGTCACTTTGATGCGCCTTTGGCACCCCCTGCTCTGCCTCACTCTGATCGGCCTCGCCACATCGGCGGCCGCCCAGACCGCGGCTCCCCCGGCGGGGCTGAACGAGGATGCCGTTCCCGCCGTCATGCAGCGCGCCGTCGACGAGGTGATCCGCCCGGGCTATCGCAACATGCAGCAATCTGCCGCGCGGCTGACGACGGCGATGAAGGATCTTTGCGCCGACGGCACGCAACAGACGCTCGACAAGGCGAAATCCGCCTTCGACGATACGATCCGCTACTGGTCGATCGTCGAGATCGTCCAGACCGGACCCGTCATCCAGGACAATCTCTTCGAGCACATCCTGTTTTATCCCGACCGCAAGGGCGTCGGCCTCAAGCAGGTGCAGGCGCTGATCGCCAAGGCCGATCCGAAGGATGCGACGGTCGATGCGATCGCCGGCAAGAGCGTCGCTTTGCAGGGCCTGACGGCGCTGGAATATGTGCTCTACGGCAACGGCTCCAACGATCTCGTCGGCCAGAAAAATGGATTCCGCTGCCTTTACGGCCAGGCGGTTGCCGGCAATATCCAGCGTGAGGCCGGCGAAGTCGTCGCCGCCTGGGAAAAGCCCGACGGCGTGCAGGCGAGCTGGAAACATCCCGGACCGCAGAGCGACGATTTCATGGACAACAAGGAAGCGGTGACGGCGCTGCTCGGCATTCTCGTCCATGGTGCGGAGAATGTCCGCGACCAGCGGCTGGAGCAGTTCTACAAGGGCAAGGACAGCGCGCCGCGGCCGCGCATGGCGATCTACTGGCGCTCCAAAAATACCTGGAAATCCATGGCCGCCAATCTGGAGGGCCTGCGCACGCTCTGGCAGAAGGCCGGCATGGCCGAGCTTCTGCCGCCGGACAAGCAACCGATCGCCGCCGCAATCGACGAGGACTTCAAATCGCTGCTCGACAGCGTGCCGAAGCTCAATCCCGACATCGACGTGGCGACAAGCGATGCGGAGAAGGCCAAGCTCGATACGCTGCTTGCCGAGAGCCGTGACCTGATCACCCGGATCAGCGACGAATATGGCGCAGCGATCGGTCTTACGGCTGGCTTTTCCTTCTCGGACGGAGATTGAGACAATGATACGAAGTGCCGCGATCAACCGACGCAGTTTCGTCAAGGCAGCCGGCCTCGGCTTCCTTGCGGCCTTGACGCCACGGGCACTGATGGCCCTGGAGCGGACTGACGCGGTCTATGCCTCGGGCATTCGTACAGCCGACGGCTCCTTTGCCATTGCGACCGTGACCGAGCGTGGCGAGATCGTCGATCAGGTGGCGCTTCCCGCCCGCGCCCACGGCATGGCCTTCAGTGCGGCCACCGGCAAGACCGTCGCCTTCGCGCGCCGGCCCGGCACCTTTGCGATGGTCTTCGATCCCTGGAATAAAAGCGAGCCTGTTGTCATCAACTCCAGGGAGGACCGGCATTTCTACGGCCACGGCGCCTTCTCTCCCGATGGGCGCCTGCTCTATGCCAGCGAGAACGACTTCGACGGCAATCGCGGCATGATCGGCCTCTACGACGCCACCGACCGCTTCACCCCCATCGGCGAATTCGAGAGCTACGGCATCGGTCCGCACGACATGACCGTGTCCGACGACGGACGCCTTCTGATCGTCGCCAATGGCGGCATCGAGACACATCCGGATTTCGGCCGCACCAAGCTCAATCTCGGCGAGATGCAGCCGTCGCTGACACTGATCGACGCGGCGACCGGGGCCTTGGTCGAAAAACATGTGCTGCCGGCGGAATGGGCCGAACTCTCCACCCGCCACGTCGATCTCGACGGCGAGGGCCGCATCTGGTTCGCCTGCCAGTATGAAGGCCACCGCAAGGATTTGCCGCCGCTTGTCGGCCATTTCGCCAAAGGCGAAGATCTCTCCTTCATCGATCTACCGGAGGAGACGACGCGCCGGCTTGCCAACTACGTCGGGGCGATCGCCGTCAATCGCAGCGAGGGCCTCGTCGGCATCACCTCGCCGAAGGGCGGCGCCTCGGTGACCCTTGACGCAAAGTCGGGCAAGGTGCTGGCCGAGACCGTCGTTCCCGATGCGGCGGGCATCGCCCCGGCAAGAAGTGGCTTTGCCGTTTCTTCCTATGATGGCGATTTCCTGTCGACCCGCAGCGACGTCGCCTGGGATCAGCACATCGTGCGGATCTAAATCAGAGAAGCGCAATTCCGGACGCGAAACCGCGGCACACTTTTGCAGGAATTGCTAGCCGGCGCGGGAATAGGCTTTCTGCTCGTCGCTGACGCTCGATGCCGCGGCCCTGGCCGCCTCGTGCAGCCATTCGTTTCCCCGCACCGCCAAGTCCTTCAGGATCGCTGCAACCGCCACCGGATCGTCGGAATGGCAATTGGCGATCTCGAAGCCCATCAGTTCCAGCATCGTCGGCGAAAGCAGGATCTCGGGATGCCGGTCGATTTCGATTTTGCAGCTGTTCGGCGAGAGCCTGCGCACGAGGATGCGGCCGGAGACCCGGTAATGAGGATCGGCTGAGCGCGCCCGTCCATTGGCGATCTCGTCCGCATGGATCGCCACGTCCTGCTTCCTCTGGCGAAGCGACCAGACGGACGGCAGCAGCGCCTTTGCCTCGCGCAGCACCGGCCCACCCTGCCACTCGGCATAGGCGACGAAACGCGGCCGGCCAAGACTGCCGGTGCCGCCGCTGCGCGGTTTCGGCACGAAGGGCCCTGTCCCGGACGGCAGCGCGTCGGTGAGCGCCATGACATAGGCTGATGGCGGCGGCTTGCTGCCGGGACGCAACATTTCATATTTCTCCCAGAATTCCCGGCGTTCGGAATTTGGCAGCATCAGCGCCTTGCGCAGCCATTTGTGGTCGCGCTCGAGGATGACGGGCAATGGATTTTCAAGGCCCCTGCGATAGCCGCTCAAGATCAATTCGCCGATCATGCGAGCCGAGGGACCGTCGTCGCCTCGGGCCAGGATGGCGCTTGCCGCAAGACGAACGAGATCCAGCGCATAGGGCATCACCGACGCGTCGTCGAAATCATTGACGCCCCAGACGAGCCGGCCCTCCACATCGCGCCAGGTGCCGAAATTCTCCAGATGCGTATCGCCGATCGCCAGCACCTCAGGCGCGCCTGACAGTTCCGGGCAGATATCGAGGATGATCTCGCACCAGCGCCAATAGGTGGCGCGCAGGAAGACGAAATCCCCGCTTCGCATCTTCTCGTGCTTCTCGCGCAGATCGTCTTTGACGAGATCGTCGCCGAGTTCGCCGGCCAGCCAGGTCTCGAAATTCCGGACCGATTGCGATATCGTCGTCATGCCGGCGCTCCATCATTTCGCGATCCGATGCGGAGAATACGCGCACCGCGCGAAGCTGCAATCGTCTTCGCATCGGATCGCCACAATCCGGCGGTACTGGCCAGCGGTACTGGCCAGCCGTACCGGCTTGCACGGCAAGGGAAAGGTGAAAGGTTGCCTCGGCGACACGGACGCAGCTTTCCATCGTCGCCCGGACCGATTTCAGCAATGTCCAGCTTGTCGAATCCGGCGCACCATGCCACTTTCGCGGCTGCAAGAGGGGCAGACATGAGCGAGACTGACAGGGGCGATTTCCGCGCGCGAATTCGCCGCAATTTTGCGCGGCAGGCGGCGATGGAGACGATCGGCGCGGAGTTGACGCGCGTCGAGCACGGCGTCGTCGAGATCGAGCTTCCCTTCGACGTCAAACTGACACAGCAGCACGGCATCCTGCATGCGGGCATCATTTCCGCGGCGCTCGATTCGGCCTGCGGCTTTGCGGCCTACAGCGTCATCGACCCCGAAGCCTCGATCCTGACGATCGAGTTCAAGGTCAATCTCATGTCGCCGGGGCGTGGCGATCGTTTCCTGTTTCGCGGGGAAATCACCAAACCCGGCTCCACCATCATCGTCGCCGACGGGCGAGGCTACGCGATCAGCGACGGGCCGGCCAAACTCATCGCCTCCATGACCGGAACGATGATGGTGATCCGCGGTAGGGAAGGAATAACGGGATGAAGTTCGAACTGAAATCGGTCGCGGGGAAATCCATCCTCTTCGTCATGGCGGCCGAGGCCGAATACGGTCCCTTCCTGCGTTCGCGCATCGAACCTTTGATGACCGGCGTCGGCCCGGTCGAGGCGGCGGTGGCGCTGACCAAGGCGCTGGGGCGGCTGGATGCCGCCGACGACCTGCCCGATCTCGTCGTTTCCCTCGGCTCGGCCGGCTCGGCGAAACTGGAGCAGACCGAAATCTATCAGGTGACCTCGGTTTCCTACCGCGATATGGACGCCTCGCCGCTCGGCTTCGAAAAGGGCAAGACACCCTTTCTCGACCTGCCCGCGGTGCTCGAGCTGCCGTTGCGCATTCCCGGCATTCCGGAAGCAAGCCTTTCCACCGGCGGCAACGTCATCTCCGGCGCCGCCTATACCAATATCGACGCCGACATGGTCGACATGGAGACGTTTGCGGTGCTGCGCGCCTGCCAAGGCTACAAGCTGCCGCTGATCGGCCTTCGCGGCATTTCCGACGGCGCGGTCGAGCTGCAGCATATTTCGGGCTGGACCGAATATCTGCACATCGTCGACCGCAAGCTTTCCTACGGCGTCGACAGCCTGTTCACGGCGCTGGAGGACGGGGTTTTCTGGTTCTAGGCCCCAAAGCGCCGCGCGTCTTTCAGACGCGCGGGGACAATCGGAACAATAAAAACCCGATGCCGCCGATTTCCCGCATTGCAAGGCGAAGCGCTTTTCATTAAAGCCTCGCCATGACCCAGACAGCACATCCCGACTCCGTTCTCATCGTCGATTTCGGCAGCCAGGTGACCCAGCTCATCGCACGACGCGTGCGCGAGGCTGGCGTCTATTGCGAGATCGTTCCCTTTCAATCGGCCGAAGAGGGCTTCAAGCGCCTGCAGCCGAAGGCCGTGATCCTGTCCGGCAGCCCCGCTTCGACGGTGGACGAGGGATCGCCGCGAGCGCCTGACATCATCTTCGACAGCGGCCTGCCGGTCTTCGGCATCTGCTACGGCCAGCAGACGATGTGCATGCAGCTCGGCGGCAAGGTCGAGAGCGGCCATCACCGCGAATTCGGCCGCGCCTTCCTCGATGTCGACAAGGATTGCCAGCTGTTCGAGGGCCTCTGGTCCTCCGGTTCGCGTCATCAGGTCTGGATGAGCCATGGCGACCGCGTCACGGCGCTGCCGGATGGTTTCGAGGTGGTCGCTACCTCCTCCAACGCGCCCTACGCCTTCATCGCCGACGAGAAGCGCAAATATTACGGCGTGCAATTCCATCCCGAGGTCGTGCATACGCCCGATGGCGCCAAGCTGATCGGCAACTTCATTCACAACATTGCCGGTATTAGGGGTGACTGGTCGATGTCGGCCTATCGCCAGAAGGCGGTCGAGCAGATCCGCGAGCAGGTGGGCGACAAGCGCGTCATCTGCGCGCTTTCCGGCGGCGTCGACAGTTCCGTGGCAGCGCTGCTGATCCACGAGGCCGTCGGCGACCAGCTGACCTGCATCCTCGTCGACCACGGGCTGATGCGCAAGGACGAGGCGGCCAATGTCGTCGCCATGTTCCGCGAGCACTACAATCTGCATCTGCTGCACGTCGATGCTTCCGACCGCTTCATCGGCGAGCTCGAAGGCGTCAGCGACCCGGAAACCAAGCGCAAGATCATCGGCCGGCTATTCATCGAGACCTTCGAGGAAGAGGCCAAGAAGCTCGGCGGCGCCGATTTCCTCGGCCAAGGCACGCTTTATCCCGACGTGATCGAGAGCGTCTCCTTCACCGGCGGCCCGTCGGTGACGATCAAATCGCACCACAATGTCGGCGGCCTGCCGGAGCGCATGAAGATGCAGCTCGTGGAGCCGTTGCGCGAGCTCTTCAAGGACGAGGTGCGCGCGCTCGGCCGCGAGCTCGGCCTGCCCGACAGCTTCATCGGCCGCCACCCCTTCCCGGGCCCCGGCCTGGCGATCCGCTGCCCCGGCGGCATCACCCGCGAAAAGCTGGAGATCCTGCGCGAGGCTGATGCGATCTACCTCGACGAAATCCGCAAGGCCGGCCTCTACGACGCCATCTGGCAAGCTTTCGCCGTGCTGCTTCCGGTGCAGACGGTCGGCGTCATGGGCGACGGGCGCACCTATGAGTTCGTCTGCGCGCTGCGCGCCGTCACCTCGGTCGACGGCATGACGGCGGATTTCTACCACTACGACATGGAATTCCTCGGCCGCGCCGCAACGCGCATCATCAACGAGGTGCGCGGCATCAACCGCGTGGTCTACGACGTCACGTCGAAGCCGCCCGGTACGATCGAGTGGGAGTGATGCCGAGCCGATCCGACCGCCGCCCAATTGCCTCAGGAAACGGAACGACTTCTCCATGACAGCCGGCAATCGCATCGTGCTTTCCAGCGATCACGCCGCCATTCAGCTCCGACAGGCCATTGCCGCTCATATCGCGGCGCAGGGCTGGGTGGTGGTCGACATCGGACCGACGACACCGGAGAGCACACACTATCCTGAGCACGGCGAGGCGGCGGCGCGGCTCGTCGCCTCCGGCGATTGCCGGTTTGGCGTCATCCTATGCGGCACCGGCCAGGGCATCATGATGGCGGCGAACAAGGTGAAGGGCATCCGTTGCGGCGTCTGCGCCGACACATTCTCAGCCCGCATGATCCGCCAGCACAACGATGCCAACATGCTGTCGATCGGCGTGCGTGTAGTGGGCGAAGGGCTGGCGCTCGATATCGTCGATACGTTCCTGACCGCCCAGTTCGAGGGCGGCCGGCATGCGACGCGGGTGGAGATGATCGGGGCACTGGAAGGGTAGCGCTTTTTTGCTTCTTCCTTGGAAGAAGATGCTTTCAGGACCCACCCCCGGTGCTATTTCAGCGGCAGAAACAGGTCCGCCACCGCCTCATGCTCCGACACTTCGGGGAAGAAGCTCAGCCGCTGGCAATAGATCGGGAAGTCGCGTGCTTCTTCGCCGCTGGCCGGAAGCCAGTTGCGATAAAGATAGAGCGCGGCAGGCTCCAGATTGTCGGTGTTGCCGACGACACGCAGCACCGCGCAGCGTCCGCCAGGAATCACGCCGGCTTTGACCTCTCCGCCGTCCGCCTCGATCGGTTGGCCGGTCCCGACACAAAGATCCACGCTGTAATCGGCAGGCGACGCAGGGCGCCGCTCGGAACGCCAGACATTGAAGGTCGGACTTGTTCTGGGATGCAGGCCAGCGGCCGTGCGCCAGGCGATGAACCGCTGGATGGTGGCGCCGAGCGTCGCCGGGTCGCCCCGGTGCTCCATGATCGCCACCGGCGTGGGAGGCACATCGCGAATTTTCACATCGTCCGTGGTAAAAGTCTTCTGCATGAGCTTGCTCCTTGCGTTGTCGAGAGGCCCGAAGGCCGCAAGCCACGGCTCCCAGTCGGGAGACTTCCGGAACGATGAAGGCGATTGCCCGAACCGTTGCCGAAAGGCGCGGGCGAAGGCATCCGGTGCGTTGTAACCGGCATCCATCGCTATCTCGGTGACGCTTTGGGCGTCCCTGTAGGCCAGCCGGTGCGAAGCGCGCTTCAGCCGGGCAAGCTTGACATAGCTGTGCACTGACAATCCGAAGGTCGCCGCAAACTGCCGGTGGAAATGAAACTTCGAAAAGGCCGCAACACGGCTCACCGTTTCCAGGTCCAGATCACAGTCGAGATGCCGGTCGATATAGTCCAGCACCCGCCGCATCCGGGCCTGATAGTTTTGAAGCGTCGCCTTCATCGTCCCTCCTCCGTGGCGGCTCCATCTAGCCGCTGACGGCCATGAGGTGCTCGACCGATCTTGCGGTTTGGCATGGACTAGCGAAAACTTCCAACGACTGGTTACACGCAAGTCTTATCTAGGGCAGACGGCAATAACGATCATGAGCTGTCGGACCTTGTCGATCTGGCGCTTCCTAGGGCGAGCGCGGCCACGAGGGCCTTTCCAGGTGGCGCGGTGGCACAGATCCATCGGCCGGCGTGAGAGGTCGCCGAATATCTTGCGGTCCTCGCATCGGACTGTTATTCGCATGTAAGTCTTAGAGGAGAATGCCTTTGTTTGCCGTCGCAACGATCCAGAACTCACCGGCTGTGGCGGCAGGGATGAAGGCGCTCGGCATCGTGACCGAGAGCTGATCCTCACTCTACCGCTCGGCCTTAGCGCGCCCAATGCTGGCGCATGTCTAATGTCGAGAAGACCATGATCATCGAACTAACCACTCATGACTTCGAAGCGCTGCTGAAGGGCATTGCGCCTCGTCATCTGCGCCTTGTCCCGGACAGCGCGATTGCGCCTCCGGAGATATTGGAGATGTTGAACCGCCTCGCGACGGAGATAAACGCTGAATTTTCGCCGTCGGCCTGGATGATCGTCGAGGATGGCGAGATCGTCGGCCTCTGCTCCATCGTTCGGGTTCCGCAAGATGGAAACATCCATATCGGCTATGGGGTTGCGCCGTCCCGCCAGGGTCTTGGATCCACCACGCGGGCCATAGGGCAATTGCTGGAGTGGGCGCGGAACGACCCTCGCGTGGCGCTGATCTCTGCAGAGACCGGGTTGGAGAATATCGGCTCACAGCGTGTCCTCCAACGCAATGGATTCATCCGCACCGGCGAGCGTATCGATGCCGAAGACGGTCCGTTGATTTGTTGGGAAGCAGTGACGGCCCAGGTTTGCAGAATAAGCCCGCATAGGAACGACCGGCCGAGGTTCAGTTACCTCGGCCGGCGGTCCTGAGCCGGCCTCAGCGGCCGTAGGTGACCTCGACGGAAGCCTTGTCGAGCGTGTTTGCCCGGACATAGAAGCCAAGCATGGCGGCCGGCGCAGTATCGGGAAGCGGGAGCTTGTCGACCGAGAGCGCGTAGGCGGTGAACTGGTAGTGGTGCGGCTTGTCGCCGGCCGGCGGGCATGCGCCGCCATAGCCTGATGTCCCAAAGTCGGTGTGACCTTCGATAGTGCCGACGGGAAGCTTTTTGTCACCGCTGGCGCCGGTGGCGATCTCGGAGGCATTTGCGGGAATGTTGAACACCGACCAATGCCACCAGCCCGAGCCCGTCGGCGCATCCGGATCGTAAGCCATGATGGCGAAGCTCTTGGTTCCCTGAGGAGCGCCCGACCAGGTCAGTTCCGGCGAGACGTTCTTGCCCGAGCAGCCGAAGCCGTTGAAGACCTGCGCATCGGCCATCGCCTTGCCGGGGGTCAAGTCCTTCGAGGTGAGCTTCATTTCGGCCTGCGCGGCCGTTGCGCCAAAGACGGACGCGGCGAGAAGTGCTGCTGTGATGAAACGCATGCTGTTTTCCTGCGGTTGATGATGCAGGAAAACTATCGTCACCGAGCAAGTGCATCTGCCCCGCTATGCTCAACTTCTGCCCCGATCCGCTCAAAACGCTCGGAGCCGCCGCGCACATGGCGTGGATTGACGCCAAACCGCTCCTTGAACCGCGCCGCGAATTGAGACGGCGAATCGTAACCGACCTCAAAGGCAATCTGCGCCATCGGCAGGGTTGTGGTTTGAATGAGGCCCAAGGCGCGGTTCATCCTTGTATCGCTCAGGATCTCACTGAAGCCGGTGTTCTCGGCGGCCAGTTTGCGCCTCAGCGTCGCTTCGCTCATGTTGAACGAGCGCGCCGCCTGCCCCAGCGTCCAAGCAAAGGCGGTATCGCTTTCGATCATCTGCCGCAGCCGATCCTCGATCCGAGGACTTTGGTTCTGGCCGAGCACCGCTCCACAGAGCGCAAACCAGGTGATCAGCTCCATCAAACGAGCCTTGGCAATCGCGCCGGGAAGCCTCGTCAGATTGCCGGGCTGACAGCAATAGTCAAACAATGCCGCGGCTTCCTCCGGCAGCTTCGAGGTGCCTGCCGGTACAGGCCTCGATGGAACGGCGATCGATCCCATCCTGCTATAGGCTTCCTCGAAGAGCTGGCGCGGAACGGGCAGCGCCAGGGTCTGATACTTCTGCGGCGCCTTGGGAATGTTCTCCATCGTCAGGGGACGATAGTCGGGCAGCAAGCCATAGGCGCCCGCCTCGAGGCGCAGAGCCTTATCATCGGCCATGACGATCTTCGTTCCCGATTGCACCTGTATCAACAAGGGGCTGGTATTGACGAGGCGAAAAAAGCAGGCCCGCCCACCCTGGCGGATCAGGGCCCTGGTCGGAATGGGAAAGACCGCGTCCAACATATGTTCTCCGACAACAGGATGGATGATCGTGAAGTCTGGGCTGCCATGTCGGGAGACTGGTGCCATGACCGGTAGAACCGATATGAAGGCGCCCGCCTCGCCACCACCGATCCCTTGGGGTCGGGAATAGCAAAACCGCGTGTCCTGGGCAATCTTGAGCGTCATTTAGATGTTCGACATCACAAAGTGGCTTGGATCCATCCAGTCCGCGCTTGCCGCCTCAGCGTATTTTCGTGGCCGGTGTTTGCTCACCACCGATGTGAATTCGGCTTTTGTCGGCAGTGTCCGCCCGGCTTGTCACGTGATCGATGAAGGCCCGCAGCTTCGGCATCACTTGATGACGGCTCGGATAGTAGAGGAACACACCCGGCGCCATCGGCGCGAACGCCTCCAGGACGCGGATGAGTTTTCCCGCCTTCACCGGTCCGGCGGCGATTGGCTCCGGCACCTGAGCAAGCCCCATGTCTTCGACGGCGGCCCCCAGCATGGTGGGAAAGTCGCGGGCGATCAGCGGCCCGGAGACAACAGCCTCGATCGGTTTTTTGCCGCTGACAAACGACCACGGCGCGATTGAGCCGTTCGAGCGACGCATGCGGATGCAGGCATGTTGACGCAGATCGTCGATACGCTCGGGCCGCCCTCTCCGATGCAGATAGTCGGGGCTGCCGACGACCACCAGCGGGAAGGACGGCGTCAGCCGGATGGCGACCATGTCGGCTGCGATGAACTGGCCGAGCCGGATACCGGCATCAAATCCCTCGGCCGCGATGTCGACCAGTTCCTCATTCACGGCGACCTCCACCTCGATCTCGGGAAAGGCCCGGCAGAAGGATGCGATCAGTGGCTCCAGCAGGATCGGCACCACGGCAGGCGGCACCGTGAGACGCAACAGTCCAGCCGGTCTTTGCCCGAGCTCACGCGCAAGTTCGCTTGCGGCGATCAGTTCCTCGAAAGCAGGCTTTGCGCGCGTAACGAACCGCTCGCCGGCTTCTGTCAGGCCGACACTGCGCGTCGTGCGGATGAAGAGTACCGCGCCGACACGCTCCTCAAGAGCGCGTACGGCCTGGCTGATCGCCGATGGGGTCACCCCGAGTTCCGCGGCTGCCCTGCGAAAACTGCGGTGCCGGGCAACGCTCAGAAACGCCTCAACGCCGTCGAGCGCGCCTTGCCTGACTGTGAAGTTCTGCTTCATACCGCATCGATATTATCGCCAATAGTCGATCACGGGAAGCGGCGGTACATCTGGACCCCACAAAGCAGGAGTGCCCCGATGTCGACCGAATCCATCTTTCAAACTCATCTCGTGCTAGGCTATGTCGCCTGGCTGCTTTGCTTCGGCGCATATATTCTGCCCTGGCTCAAATCGATGGACAGGATCAAGGCGCACCGCGCCATCGCCACTCTACACAGCTTCCGCTTCTTCGGGCTCGTCTTCATTCTGAGCGACGTCGTCGGTCCCAACCTGCCCGCCAGCTTCGCTACCTTCGCTGCCTATGGCGACCTCGCGGCCGGGCTGCTCGCCATGCTGGCGCTCGTCACGATCAGGATACGCCAGGTCTTCTGGCTGTTCGTCGTCGCCTTCAATCTCGTGGGAATGGGCGACCTCGTCCTCGACTACTATCACGCGATCCAGGCCGGCCTGCCGGCGCGGGCGGGGGAATTGGGCGCCGCATACGCGATCCCGATCATCTATGTGCCCTTGTTGATGATCACCCACGTCTTCGCATTCTATTTGCTGATGCGTCCTCAGCCTAAGGCGGCTCAGGCCCTCGCCTGAGATGGCGGCGGTGTCTTAAATTCCCCTATATCAGGTGTCTCGCACCCGGCAAAAAGCTTGAACCAGTTCTCCGACGCTTCCCGGGGCACGGATCAAATCTGGCGCCCGTCAAATCTGCGCACATAATCGACCAATGCGCGCAGCTTTAGCGGCTGCCTCTGACGCCTGGGATAGTAGAGATAGAAGCCCGGGAAGGGCGGACAGAAATCTTCCAGCAGCGGCAGGAGTTCGCCGCGTTCCACATAGGGCTGGAAGGTTTCCACCATGCCGAAGGTGATGCCGGTTCCGGCGCAGGCCATGCGGATCATCATTCCCATGTCGTTGGTGGTGACTGTGGGATCGACGGAGACGTCGAAGTCGCGATCATTCTCGGTGAACTCCCAGCGATAGGGTGCGGTATCCGGGCGTGGCCGCCAGCCGATGCAGGCGTGGTCCTGCAGTTCGCGGGGATGGCGGGGATGGCCGCGGCGCTCAAGATAGCTGGGGGATGCGGCCGCACATTGTCGCTGCTCTTCGGAGACGGAGATTGCGATCATATCCTGTTCGATCACTTCGCCGAGCCGGACGCCGGCGTCGAAGCCGGCCTCGACGATATCGAATTCGTCATCGGTGATGGTGATATCGAGTTTGATGTCGGGGCAGGCTTCCATGAAGCCGGCCAGCAACGTGCCGGACAGGAAGTTCTCGGCGATTGAGGAAACGGTGATCCTCAGCAAGCCGCTCGGGCGCGCCTGCATTTCCCTGACCGTTTGCATCGCATCCCTGACCTGGCGGACCGATGGACGAACCGCGTCGAAAAACACCTCGCCGGCCTCCGTCAGGCTGACGCTGCGCGTCGTGCGCTGGACCAGGGCAACGCCGACCCGATCCTCCAGGCGCTGCAGGGCCTGGCTGACGGCGGAGCGGGTGACGCCAAGCCGCTCGCCGGCGAGCCGGAAGTTCCGCGCCTCCGCCACGGCAAGAAAGACTGAAATGCCTTCGAGATCATCGACCATTGGTTAGCATAACTAACCAAGGCATCCTGGATTGGCAACTTAATCGCCGCGGATGGCCACGCTATCTTTCAAGTCGAGGTCAACGGAGGTTTCGAGAGGAAAATCGATGCGCAACATTTCCAACAGTCCTGTTCTGCATTTTTTCGCCGCAACCACCTTAGCCGGCACGGCGATCGGTTCGTCTGCCGCCGATGCCGTGAATGACCGAGCCCCTCAGCAGCAACAAACAAGCGAGAACAGAATGCAGCAACATCCCTATGTCGGCATGTGGGTGACGGATGACGGCCGTATCCGTCACGAACTTCTGCCCAATGGCCGTTACGACGAAGCCCGCGGAAACCGTGAAAGCGCCTACCGAGGACGTTACGAAGTCACCGGAAGGCACATCGAATACTGGGATGACACGGGCTTTACGGCCGACGGCGATTTCGTCGACGGCAATACCCTCCATCACGCCGGCATGGTGCTTCGCCGCAAATGACGCGCCGCCCGACAGGAAACATCACAAGGAGTAAGGCCGCATTTACAGGCCGGAAAGGATGACGATCATGTCTTCCCCAACACCCATCTGGTTTATAACAGGCGCATCGTCCGGCCTCGGCCGGGCACTCGCCGAAGCCGTCCTCGCCCGAGGCTGGCGCGCCGCCATGACGGCGCGCAGACCCGAGACCCTGGCAGATCTCACGACAGAATACGGGGACCGTGCGCTTGCCCTTGCCCTCGATGTGACGGACAGCAACTCCGTCGCCGGCGCGGTTCGTAACGCCGAAACGCATTTCGGGGCGATCGACGTCCTCGTCAACAATGCCGGCTACGGCTACCTCTCGGCGATCGAAGAGGGCGAGGATGCCGAAATACGCGCCCAGTTCGAAACCAATGTCTTCGGATTGATCGATGTCACCAAGCAGGTTCTGCCGGGCATGCGTGCACGCCGGCAAGGGCATATCTTCAATGTCTCCTCGCTTGGCGGGCTCGTCGCGTTTGCGGCGACCGGCTACTACCACGCCACCAAGTTTGCGGTCGAAGCCCTGTCGGAATCGCTTTCGCATGAGGTCAAACCGCTTGGCATCGATGTGACGATCCTCGAACCCGGCGCCTTCCGAACGGATTGGGCCGGCCGGTCGATGGTCGAATCCGCCACGATCATCGACGACTACGCCGAGACCGCAGGCAAGCGGCGCCAGGCCACCCGTTCGGTCTCCGGCAAGCAGCCGGGTGATCCCACCCGAGCCGCAACGGCAATCCTATCGGCATTCGAGGCGGACGAGCCGCCGCTTCGCCTCCTGCTCGGGGCGCCCGCCCTGAAAATCGCCCGCGAGCGGCTCGATGCGTTGCGCGCAAATTTCGACGCCTGGGCGGAGACGACGCTCAGCGCCGATTTCCCAAGCTGACCGCCACGAAAACCTCAACCTGCAATGGAGCTTGAAATGTCTGATATCAAAGGAAAAGTCATTGCCATCACCGGGGCCAGCAGCGGCATCGGAGAGGCTACGGCCAGGGTACTGGCTGCGGCCGGCGCGCATATCGTGATCGGCGCACGTCGCACCGATCGGCTGAAGGAACTTGCCGACGACATCGCCGCAAAGGGCGGGACGGTGCGCCTGCGACAGCTTGACGTCACCGACCGCTCGCAGGTGGAAGCCTTCGCAGGCTTTGCCAGATCCGAATTCGGACGGCTGGACGTGATCGTCAACAATGCCGGCGTCATGCCGCTCTCGCCGCTCGATGCCCTCAAGGTCGACGAATGGGACCGGATGGTCGACGTCAACATCAAGGGCGTTCTCTACGGCATCGCCGCAGCGCTTCCGATCATGAAAGCGCAGGGGTCGGGACAGATCATCAACCTGTCTTCGATCGGCGGCCACAGCGTCTCTCCGACGGCTGCCGTCTATTGCGCGACGAAATTCGCGGTGCGGGCGATCTCGGACGGATTGCGACAGGAGACCGACCGCATCCGGGTGACCGTCATCTCTCCCGGCACAACGACATCGGAACTGGCCGAGACGATCACCGATCCGACCGCGCGGGATGCGATGAAGGCTTTCAGGGCGATCACGATCAGCCCCGAGGCGATCGCCAATTCGATCCTCTACGCCGTCAGCCAGCCTGATGACGTCGATGTCAGCGAGATCATCATCCGGCCGACAGCCAGCCCGCATTGAGCGGCTGAGATTGCTGCCAAAGCAATTCCAGCGAAAGTGTAGCGCGGCTTCGCGTCCGGAATTGCGGAAACGAAAAGCCTCCGCCGCCTAAAAACCCAGCGACTGCTGGACGGGCGGCGGCGGTGCGAGATTGACGCCTTCGAGTTCCAGCATGCGGGCCTTCGATGTCGAACCGCCGGGCGCGGAGAAGCCGCCGATCTTGCCGCCGGCGGCCAGCACCCGGTGACAGGGGATGATCAGAGCGACCGGGTTTTTCGCCATCGCCTGGCCGACGTCGCGGGCGGCTTCCGGCCCGGCGCCAAGCTCCTTCGCCAGCGCGCCGTAAGTGGTGGTGCGACCCCAGCCGACACGCCGTGCCGCCGCATAAATATCCCGGAAGAAGGCATCCTGGCCGGCAAGATCGAGTTCGACTCCGGAAAAATCCGTCTCCTCGCCCTGGAAATAGCGCTTCACCGAGGCAACCGTCTCTAGCACAGCTGGCGTCGGCGCGCCGGGTTCGGCATCCGGCAAGCGGCGCAGCAGCAGCCGTTCGGTCGCTTCTGCTGATTTGGTCGGCAGTTGGAAACGGGTGATGCCGGCATCGCTCCAGGCGATGCCGCAGAAACCGCCCGCGGTTTCGAAGATGAGATAATGGTGCGTTGTCTCAGCCATGACAGCCTCCGCATATTCTATTGCCTTCAAAATCGTATGAGACGGCCGCTGTTTCAACCCGTTTCTTGCGCGTACCGGGCTTTTCGAAAGTCCACTTCATCCGGCGCCGGGCAAGGGTTCGGATGAATTTAACGCCAAGCATATCGGGACATTATGGGAAAAACCGAACATCGGATCATCGATCGCTGGCCATTGCTCGGCTGACACAACGATGTCTCCCCTGCTCCGGCTTGCGCTTGCCTGATTTCCGCGCATAAAGCTCTGAAGGCCTGTTCCGGCATGGATGCAAACGGGAGCGAAAGCGGCATGGACATTTCAGAGATCATCATCCCAGGCGATACGCCGGGGACCGAATGGCGGCTGTCGGTGCTGCGCTTTGCGGGCCACGATCCGGAGGCGCCCAAGACCTATATCCAGGCGGCCCTGCATGCCGGCGAGCTGCCTGGAACGGTGCTGCTGCATTTCCTCTGCGAGCGGCTGCGGCAGGCGGAAAGCCAGGGCGGGATCGCCGGCGATATCACCATCGTGCCGCAGGCCAATCCGATCGGTGCGGCGCAGTCGCATTTCGGCGAATTGCAGGGCCGTTTCGACCTGGGCTCGCGCACCAATTTCAACCGGGATTTCCCGCTGATCTCCCTTGTCGATCGGGCCTCACTGATCGAGGACCTCGATGACACCCCGGCTACCGACAGATTGAAGCGGCAGTTGCTGCATATGGCGCTCGGGGCCGATCTCGTGCTCGACCTGCATTGCGACGACGAATCCCTGCAATATGCCTATATCGACGAGGCCTTCTGGCCTGAGGCGGCCGATCTCGCCAGCGCGCTCGACATGGAGGCCGTGCTGCTTTCGGATGGCGAAAGCTCGGCCTTCGAGGAGGCCGTCGGCTTTGCATGGAAATATGAAGTCCCCGGCGAGCGCCGCTCCCGATTGCCCGGCAAACTCTCCGTCACCGTCGAACTGCGCGGCAAGCGCGACGTCGATCCGGTGCTGGCGAAAAAGGATGCGGACGGGCTCTGGCGCTTCCTGGAGGCACGGGGGATCGTCGGCGACAGGAAGCAAGCGTCAACGACGTTTTACGGGCCGGCCGTGCCGCTCGACAATGTCGAGATCATTCGCGCTGGAGAAGGTGGCGCCGTGCTCTTCCATCGCAATATCGGCGAGAGGGTTGCGGAAGGCGATCGTCTTGCGACGATCGTCACCCGGCCGGGGCAGCCGGGTGGCAGCATCGAGCTCACCGCGCCGCAGGACGGGCTGATCCTGACCCGAACATCCGACCGGCTGGTGCGGCGGCGCGGCGACCTGATGAAGATCGCCTGCGAGAGCCCCAGCCAGGCGTCGCGCAAGGCCGGGGCGCTGGAAAATTGAGCGGGGGTTTTGCCAGCGGTAACCATCGGCGCGCAGGGGATAAAACGTCGCACGGCGTTTGCGCCGGCCGGCCTGCATGTTATCTCGCTGTCATCACAGGGAGATAGATCGGGCATGGCCGTCACCATCTATGGCATCAAGAATTGCGACACGATGAAGAAGGCCCGCAGCTGGCTGGAAGAACATAGCGTCGCCTATGAGTTTCACGATTATAAGGCGCTCGGTATCGACCGTGCCCATCTCGAAGCCTGGATCGACAAGGCCGGCCTCGATACCGTGCTCAACCGCGCCGGCACCACCTTCCGCAAACTGCCCGATGCCGAGCGTGAGAACCTGACCCGGGAAAAGGCGATCGCCCTGATGCTCGACCAGCCGTCGATGATCAAGCGACCGGTGCTGGAGGCTAGAGGCAAGCTGCTGATCGGCTTCAAGCCGGAGATTTACGCCGGTACGTTCGGCGGCTGACAGGCGGCTCGCTGAGCTCAGGGGGAGAGATGTCCAAGACCACGCGCGCGACACAGCTTCTTTCGCAGGCAGGTATCGCCTTCACGGTCCATGCCTATGATTACGATCCCAATGCCGAGCGCGTCGGGCTGCAGGCGGCCGAAGCGCTCGGCGAGGCGCCGCACCGGGTGCTGAAGACGCTGATGGCAGAGGTGGACGGCAAACCGGTCTGCGTCGTCGTGCCGTCGGACCGCGAGGTCAGCATGAAGAAGCTCGCCAGCGCCTTTCACGGCAAATCGGCCAACATGATGAAGCCCGCCGATGCCGAACGGCTGACGGGTTATCATGTCGGCGGCATCAGCCCGTTCGGCCAGAAGAAGGCGGTGCCGACGGCGATCGAGGAAGCCGCCCTTGCCGAGCCGCTGGTCTTCATCAATGGCGGGCAGCGCGGGCTGCAGGTGCGGCTCGATCCGAAGAATGCGTTGACGGTGCTGAAGGCCGTCGCCGCGCCGCTGATTGCCTGATCAGAACAGGATGCCGATGCTCTTGCGATTGAAACTATAAGAAGCGGTCGAGCAGGCCGGCGATCGTCTTCGCCTCGCTTTCGGCAAGCCTGCAGCCGATATGGGTCTCGATCGATCTGGCGTAGACGATCCACATGCGCTCGCGAAGCGTTCGGCCGGCATCCGTCATCACCACCCAGCGGCCGCGGCCATCACTGGCGAAGGTTTCGCGCCGGACCAGGCCCTCTTTTTCCAGCCGGTCGATCAGCCGGGAAAGATTATACTGCGCCAGCAAGGTCCGCTCCTCGATCTCGTAGGGGCGCAGCCTGCCGTCTTCCGAGCGCGCCAATTCCCACAGCACGTCGTACCAGGCAAGCGGCGGGAGGCCTGCCGCTTTCAGGTCGGCTTCAATCGCGCCAAGCAAGCGCTCGCGGGCGCGCATGATGCTCGTCCAGGCAGAGGTGACAGCTTCGCTCGGATTCGGCGTTTTTTCGGACATAAATGCAATTACATCTACCTTGAATTCAGCCGCAAGTGATATTACATGCAATTACATCTATTATCATCCCGTGGAGACCGCCATGAGCAAGCTTACTCTCGTCAGCCATCACCTCTGCCCCTATGTGCAGCGTGCCGCGATCGCGCTTCTCGAAAAGGGCGTGCCCTTCGAACGCATCAACATCGATCTTGCCGACAAGCCGGACTGGTTCCTGAAGATCTCTCCGCTCGGAAAGGTACCGCTGCTCAGGATCGAAGAGGAGGACGGCAGCGAGGCCGTGCTGTTCGAAAGCAGCGTCATCTGCGAATATCTCGAGGAAACGCAGATTGGCGTCGCCTTGCATCCCAAAGACGCGCTGACGCGTGCCCGCCATCGCGGCTGGATGGAATTCGGCTCGTCCGTGCTTTCCGATCTCTGGGGCTATGAAACGGCCGAGGATGCCTCGCAGCTGGAGATCAAACGGAAGGCGCTCATCGCCAAATTCGCGACGATCGAGACGGTGCTGACGGACGGGCCTTATTTCGCCGGCAACGGCTTCAGCCTGGTCGACGCCGTGTTCGCGCCGGTCTTTCGTTATTTCGATCTCTTCGACACGCTCGGCGACAGCGGCATCTTCGAAGGGCTGGAGCGGGTGAAGCGCTGGCGCATGGCGCTGTCCGAACGGGCAAGCGTCAAGGCCGCCGTCAGTGCGGACTACCCGCAGCGGCTGGTCGAATTCCTCGAAAAGCATAACTCGATCCTGCTCAGGCTGGAGGCGGCCGCCTGAAGCGCGCCCTGCGGCCGGACCTATATCCGGTCGCATGCAATTCAGCGGCGATACGCTTCATTTTCGCCGCAAACGGGTCTAAGTCTTCCAGCCTCTCACCGTTAATGACAGAAGGCAGGTTGAACCATGACTTTCATGCCCCAGAGCCAGAACACCGTTGATCCCGACAAGCTGGAAAAGCTTGCGGAAGTCGCCGTCAAGGTCGGGCTGCAGCTGCAGCAGGGTCAGGATCTGGTGGTCACCGCGCCTGTCGTGGCGCTGCCGCTGGTGCGCCTGATCACCAAACACGCCTATCAGGCCGGCGCCGGGCTGGTCACCGCCTTCTATTCCGACGAGGAAACGACGCTGGCGCGCTATCAATATGGCGGCGACGAGAGCTTCGACCGCGCTTCCGGCTGGCTCTACGAGGGCATGGCCAAGGCCTATGCCAACGGGGCGGCCCGTCTTGCCGTCGCCGGCGACAATCCGATGCTGCTTTCCGAACAGGATGCCGGCAAGGTCGGCCGCGCCAATCGCGCCAACTCCACCGCCTACAAGCCAGCGCTGGAAAAAATCTCGAATTTCGACATCAACTGGAACATCGTCTCCTATCCCAACCCGTCCTGGGCCAAGGTGGTCTTCCCCAGCGATCCGGAACCGATCGCGATCGCCAAGCTTGCCAAGGCGATCTTTGCCGCCTCGCGCGTCGATGTCAGCGATCCGGTCGCCGCCTGGGCCGAACACAATGCCAATCTCGCCAAGCGCTCCGCCTGGCTGAACGGCGAACGTTTCGCCTCGCTGCATTTCCAAGGACCCGGCACGGACCTGACGGTCGGCCTTGCCGACGGGCATGAATGGCATGGAGGCGCTTCCACCGCCAAGAACGGCATTACCTGCAATCCGAACATCCCCACCGAGGAAGTCTTCACCACGCCCCATGCGTTGCGCGTCGAAGGCCATGTTTCCAGCACCAAGCCGCTTTCGCATCAGGGCACGCTGATCGACAATATTCAGGTGCGTTTCGAGGGCGGACGGATCGTCGAGGCCAAGGCATCGCGTGGCGAGGAGGTGTTGAACAAGGTGCTCGATACCGACGAGGGCGCGCGCCGGCTCGGCGAAGTGGCGCTGGTGCCGCATTCCTCGCCGATCTCGGCCAGCGGCATCCTGTTCTACAACACCCTGTTCGACGAAAACGCCTCGTGCCACATCGCGCTCGGCCAGTGCTATTCCAAATGCTTCCTGGACGGTGCGACGCTCAGCCAGGAGCAGATCAAGGCGCAGGGCGGCAATTCCAGCCTGATCCATATCGACTGGATGATCGGCTCCGGCAAGGTCGATATCGACGGGATCAAGCCGGATGGTTCGCGGGTTCCGGTGATGCGGCAGGGCGAATGGGCCTGAGCGGCGTCATCCTACGCTGACTGTATGAAGCGCTGGCCGCAGGACCGTGCTCATCACGCTGACGGAAAGGGCTCGCGACGGTGCCTGCCGCGCAAGTTCCTTTCGGACGCCGAGTCATCGGATCGCCGATAGCAGCTTGCGCACGCGATCGAGATGCGCCGTCCGCTTTGCATCGGTGGCGCGGTCCATGTCGTGCAGGCTGAGCATCCGGAAATTCAACCGCTTCGAGCAGAAGGCGGCGATGCCGCGCTTCAACAGCCGGCGCACCGGATCGCCCATATAGAGACGCACCAGCCACCAGGGCGAACCTGTCGTCGTCAGCGCGTAGAGCAGCCTGATATTGGTCAGCTGCGGCACGATACGGCCACCGCCGGCATCATGGGTGAAGGCGACCCCCGGCGCAAAGATGCGATCGAAGAAGCCCTTCAGGACAGCAGGGAAATTGAACCACCATTGCGGAAAAACGAGAACGAGGCCGTCGGCGGCCTTCAGTCGGTCCACGATGCCGGCCACGGCTGAACTATCGTAGGGCACGTCGAAATAGCCGCGGCGCTCGGTCTCGGACAAACGCGGATCGAAATTCTCGGCGTAGAGATCGAGCAAATCGACGGCATGCCCGGCGGCTTCCAATGCTTGGCGGGCGGTGCGCGCCACGGAGGCGGCAAAACTGTCCGGCAATGGGTGGGCAAGCACCAGCAGGATCCGCATCGTCAGAACAGGCTTCCCTGTTTCTGCGGTTCTGCGGGTTTTGCGCTGCGCTTCTTGGCACCGGCCGGCGGTGTGCCGCCTTCCGTGGTCATGGCGCCGACGCGACCGTCGGCGAATTCGATGGCGATGCCCATGCCGGCGGAAATTTGAGCAGCCTGCGAGACCGGCCTGTTATCCTCATCGCGAATGACGGCGTAACCGCGCTTCAGCACATTCTTGTAGGAGAGCGACTGCAGCACGCGGTCCTGCGAAGAAAGCTCGGCGCGCGCACGGGTCAGCTGATGACGGATCGCCGTATCGGCATGGCGCGAAAGATTGCCGAGCCGTTCGCGGCCGCGGTCGGTCTGGGTCTTCAGCCGGGCAGGCAGCGAGGCGAGGATTGCTTCGGCGCGCTCAACGCGCGATTTCGAACGGTCGAGCAGCCGTTCGACCATACGCTCGGCCCGCACGATCCGCTCGTTCAGCGTCTGGCGGCGTTCGGCGATGCGATTGGAGAGCACATCGGGGCGCAGATGCGCGGCGACGCGCTCGAAGCCGCGGCGCTTGTTGATGGTGTTGAGTTCCAGCCCGCGGCCAAGGCCGGCAGCCGCTTCGTCGAAACGCCGGCGCGGCAAGGCGAGAAGCTGATCGAGCGACGGCAATGCCCGCATCAGGGCACGGACGGACTGACGGCGTTGATCCATCTGCCGGTTCATGCAGCCTTGCAGGCGTGCGGCGAGAGCGGCGGCCTGCGCCTCGAGCTCCGCCTTGACCGGCACCGCCATTTCCGCGGCACCGGTCGGCGTCGGGGCGCGGACATCGGCGGCATAGTCGATCAGCGTCCAGTCGGTCTCATGGCCGACGGCCGAGATCAGCGGTATCCGGCTTTCGGCCGCAGCACGCACGACGATTTCGTCGTTGAAACTCCAAAGATCTTCCAGGCTGCCGCCGCCGCGCGCGACGATCAGCACATCGGGGCGCTCAATGGTACCTGCCGGCTCCAGCGCATTGAACCCGCGGATGGCGTTCGCCACCTCCTCGCCGGACCCCTCGCCCTGTACCTTCACCGGCCAGACGAGGACATGTACGGGAAAACGATCGGAGATGCGGTGAAGGATATCGCGGATGACCGCCCCGGTCGGCGACGTGACGACGCCGATAACCCTCGGCATGAAGGGCAGCCGCTTCTTGCGGGCGGCATCGAACAGGCCCTCGGCGCCCAGCTTGCGCTTGCGCTCCTCGATCAGCGCCATCAGCGCGCCGGCACCGGCCGGCTCCAGCGTCTCAATAACGATCTGATATTTCGAAGAACCCGGAAAGGTGGTGACCTTGCCCGTGGCGATGACCTCCATGCCCTCTTCCGGACGGAACTTCAGCCGCGAGAAGGTGCCCTTCCAGATGACGGCGTCGATGCGGGCGCGGTCGTCCTTCAACGCGAAATAGGCATGACCCGAAGAATGCGGCCCGCGATAGCCGGAGATTTCGCCGCGCACACGAACCTGGTCGAAGGCGGTTTCGACGGTGCGCTTGATCGAGCCGGAAAGCTCCGAAACCGAATACTCGGCAAGGTTGGTCGGCGAATCGCCGTCGAAGACGTTACTCATCTCACCTTTTTATGTCGATCAGCAGCAAACGGGAAGCTCGGCATCGATGCAGAGGCCGTTTTCCCGGCTTTGAACTCGGCAACGGGCCGACGTCATCGCCGCTCCGCTGAGTTCGGCCGCGATGGCGGCCGACACCGAATGCGATAAATCCGTTTTGTTGCGGAACGGATAGGTACAATTCGCGTTTTACCCGAAAGGGATTGCTAACCACCGCAATACAAAGGCTTTTCGGGCAAGATCGCCGGTAAATCTTTGTTAGTTGGCGCTTCCTATTCTTCCCCTCGTTATCTCTGGGAAGGTGCTGAAATGATTATTCTCACAGCAGCAGCATTGGGCATCAGCGCCGGGCAAACGCGCTCGGCCAGCGCAATCGCGTTGATCGCGGCGCTGATCGGAATGACATTCGCGCTGGCGGCGATAACCTCGCCCGGTCCGGTGTCCATTCTGGCATTCGTCTATGCCGTGCTCGGCTTTAATGGCGGCCTCATGCTCTTCGTGCTTGGCCTCTATGCCAATCAGCGCCTTCGTCGCGCCATGCGCGTCTCGAACTAACTATCGTCCATGCTGAAAACGGCCGGCGTCAATTCGTCGTCGGCCGATAGCGAAAGAACTGCACGCCTGCGTCGGCCGGTTTCGGCAGCGGTTCCAGATAGGGCGGGATATTGCCTTTGCCGAGCGCAGCATAGAGCCCATCCGGCTTCAGCTTGGCGATCTCGCGCGTCTGCGGGTCCTTGGGGCAGAAGGCTAGCACGGCCACCCCAGCCCCCGTCAAGAAAGCTTCCGCCTCCTGCGGCTCCGCCAGGCCGATATGCAGCTCCGTCAGCATGCCGCCCTGATTGCGATGATAGGGCGCCGAGAGAACCCGGTTCTGGGTGAAGCGGAGGATGGGGACGCCCATTTCCGATGGTGCGGAGACCAGCCCGGCCGGAAGCCCGGCCAGCGGGGCCAGCGCCTCCTGCGATGTGCAGGAACTCTTCTTTGCCGGCTCGGCCGTCTTCTTCTGCGCGGCATTCTCCGTCTGCATCGAGATAAGCCCGCCGCCGACGGCCCAGGCGGCCGGAACACTTGCGAGCACGGTCACGATGTAGACGAAGGCGGCGGCGACATTCTCGCTGTCGCCGTTCGAAATGCGCCTGATATCGATGATCAGCAGCGCAAGCGGCAGGATGGAGATGAGGTTCGAGAAGGTCGCGCCGCGCACCTGGACCAACGCGATTGCCCAGCTCGTCGTCAGCAGCAGGAGCAGGACCAGATGGATTTGCACGCGGTCACGCTGAACGATGCGGAAGATGCAGACGGCGATGCCGAAGAGGCCGGCCGCATAGAAGGCGCCGAGAGAGAAAGGATCGGTGCGCCCGAGGACGAAAACCGACTGCGCTTCCGAAACATTCTTCAGCCAGAGCTCGACCAGCATCGGATCGAGACTGGCCAGCGGATCGCTCAGGCATTGCGGTGCGATCACGATCGCCGAACCGAAAACACCGGCGCCGACGACGGCGAGCGCTGCAAAACGCAAGGGACGGGTGAGGCGGCTGGCAAAAACCGCCGAAAACAACAGCAAACCGCCGCCGATCGCCGCCAGGCTGTAATAGCCGAGCGAGAGATTGTCGCAGGTGACCATCGAATAAAGCCGGGGCGGTACCGTTGCGAAGAACAGGATGCTGATCGCCAGCGCCAAAGCCAGCCCGAAGGCCTTCGCAGCAGCGGCAAAATCTTCGCCCTCCCAGGCCCAGAGCAGAGCGACGGTCAGGCAGACGGCGGCGACAAAGGGGGTCGTCTCGGCGCCGATGGCAATGGCGATGGCTGCCGCGACGCCGGCGACCGCGTAGCTCCAGGCGCGACGCTCGGGATCCAGCAGCATCGCTATCATCGTGGCGACCAGCGCCAGCTGCGCATTGTGATGATCGATGGCGCCCGGCGCGAAACGGTTGCCGGCGTAGATGACAAGGCCGGTCAAGCCGAGGCTGATGTGCATGCCGGCGACACCGCCAATGCGCCGACCGGCCACGGCCATGGCGAGCATGGCGGGCAGGATGAGCGATACCGGCCAGACAGCGAGCGCCAGCGCCTCGGCCGTCTCGCGGGGTGCAAACAGACCGAAGAACCAGATCAGCGAGGCGATCGGCAGATCGATCAGCCGCGACCAGTGCATCAGCGTGCCGCCGGCGAGACCGAGCCGGTATTGCATCAGATCGAACCAGCCCTGCCCGGCGAGAAAATCGCGAACCTCGACGAGACGCATTCCGTCGTCATTGTCCGGGCCGACATAATCGGTGGCGCCGGAAAGCCTGGTGACGAGAATGACGGCGGCGAAAATGACGCTATAAGCGATGACAGTTGGCCAGAGACGCGTCAGCAGGTCGCGTATCCTGCCCCGAGGGGTATCGATCGCGGATGATGCATGGGTGATCGGCTGCACAGCGTTCATTGTGGTTAGCGGTTCGTTTCCGGATGAGGCAAGCTTAGCCGCCGCCGATCAAGAAAGTGTAAAGCCGTTGCGACGACCGCCGATTTTGCCTGCGTCATAGGGTCTTATTAACGCCGGATGATTTAGGCTGAGCGCGGCTTTTAAGTGTAACGAGTAGAGTCATGGCCCGATCGTGTACCGACAATCTGAATATTGCCGTCCTGCTTCCCTGCTATAATGAAGCCGCGACGATCGGCCCTGTCGTCCGGGGCTTCCGGGCAACGCTGCCGGATGCCGCGATCCACGTCTACGACAACAATTCCACCGACGGCACCGCGCTGCAGGCAATGCTTGCCGGGGCGCATGTCGTGCGCGAGCGGCGCCAGGGCAAGGGCCATGTCGTGCGCCGCATGTTCGCCGATATCGAGGCCGACATCTACATCATCGCCGACGGCGACGGGACCTATACGCCTGATGATGCCGAAGAACTGGTGCGCACGCTGCTGACCGAGCGCGCCGACATGGTGGTCGGCACCCGGCGCGGCGTGCACGACGATGCCGGCCGTCAGGGCCATGCGCTCGGCAACCGGCTTTTCAACCTGCTCTACCGGACGATCTTCGGACCCGACTTCACCGATATCTTTTCCGGCTACCGCGCCTTTTCGCGCCGCTTCGTCAAGAGCTTCCCGGCGGTATCCGGCGGCTTCGAGATCGAAACCGAAATGTCCGTGCATGCCTCCCGGCTGAAGCTGCCGGTCAGCGAACTGGAACTCGACTATGGCCGCCGGCCGGAAGGTTCGCATTCCAAACTGTCGACCTTCCGCGACGGCGCCAAGATCCTCTGGATGTTCGCGATGCTGATGAAGGAAACCCAGCCCTTCGCCTTCTTCAGCGCGATCAGCGCCACCTTCATGCTGGCGAGCCTCGGCTTCATGGCGCCGGTGCTGGCGGAATATTTCCAGACGGGTCTCGTCAGCCGCATGCCGACCTGGGTGCTGTCGACGGCGCTGATGATGATTTCCTTCATGCTGTTCACCGCCGGCGTCATCCTGGATTCCGTTGCGCGCGCCCGCGCCGAACAGCTTCGTATCCATTATATCGGCCTGGAGACGCCGAGCGCGATGAAGACGCCGCTGAGCGACACCGCGCCGGTGTCGCGCGCCGGCCGCGGCAAGGCGGATGCGGCATGAGAAAGCTCATCCGCTTCGCGATTGCCGGCGGCATCGGCTTCCTCGTCGATGCCGGCACCCTGTCGGCGCTGCTCCATCTGACGCCGCTCGGGCCCTTTCTGGCGCGGCTCATTGCGATCGCCTTCGCCATGGCGGCGACCTGGGCTTTCAACCGGACCTTCACCTTCGATCGCTCCGGCCATTCGCTTGCCGCCGAAGGCTTCCGCTACGGTTCGGTCGGAGTGACGGCAGCGCTCGTCAATTACGGGCTCTATTCCGCGCTTCTGCTGTCGCTGCCATCCCTGCAGCCGCTTGCGGCGATGGTGATCGCCACCGCCGCCTCGATGGTCTTCAGCTTCTTCGGCTATTCGCGCTTCGTCTTCCGCGCTGAGTGATTAGAGCGCCGCGCGTCCAAAGGGACGCGCAAAGGACGCTCTAACACTTTAAATTGGCGCATAACCCCGAAAATCGATCTCGATTTTCGGGGTTATGCGCTAAACTGCTTCCCAGCCATCCTTCTCGCTGGCCCGGTAGATCGCATCGATCACCTTCTGGTTCAGCTTCGAATTTTCGAGCGTGACGATCTCTTCCTTGCCGTTCGTCACCGCCCGGGCGAAGGCCTCGACCTCCCGCCTGTACTGGCGGCTGTCCTGGAAGCGGAAGATGCGCGATTCGGTGTGGCTGCGGTTGGCAAGCTCGATCTCCTCGGGCCCCCAGCGATTGGCGTTGAACGGCGACTTGACCTCGATGTAGCCGTCGGTGCCGTGGAAGACCATGACCTGGCGGTTGGCCATCTGCGTCGAGATATAGAAGCTCAGATCGAAATCGCCGAAATCGGCCTTGACGCTCGAATAGATATCCGTGCCGAAATCCGCATCGCGCTCGGTGACCGCCTGGATCCTGAGCGGCTCCTTGCCGGTGGAAAAACGCGTGCCCATGACGGGATAGACGCCGATATCGGGCAGGCCGCCGCCGCCGAGTTCGGGAACGTTGCGCATATTGGCGGGGTCGCGGTTGAAATAGGTGAAGGCGCCCTGCACATGGCGGAGCGAACCGATCGCGCCCTCGGCGATCAGCGAGCGCACCTTCTGCCAGACCGGGGAATAGGTGATCATATAGGCTTCGGTGATCACCACCCGGTTACGGTCTCGGGCGGCGATCACCTCGTCGATATCGTCGGCTTTCAGCGCTATGGGCTTTTCGCAGAGCACGTGCTTGCCGGCATCGGCGGCTTTGATCGACCATTCGATGTGCTGCGAGGTCGGCAGCGGGATGTAGACGGCGTCGATGACGTCGGAGGCCAGCATCTCCTCGTAGGAGCCGAAGGCATGCGGCACGGAGAAGCGGTCGGCCACCTCCCTTGCGCGCGTGAGATCACGGCTCGCAATCGCCATAACGACGCAATTCTCCGCATCCTGGATCGCGGGAATGACATTGTCGCGGCCGATCCTCGCCGTTGAAATGATACCGAAACGCAGCATGATCCAAGCCTCCCAGAACTGATTTCGGCGAACCATATGCAGGCCTTCGCTGCGGCGCAATGGCGAGACCTCAAATCACGGAAGTTTGCCTTTCCTCACGCGCCGATCGCGCTAAGTTTGGGCGAGGGCGGCGTTCTGCCGTATCCGCGATTTCAATCACATCACCTTACTGGAGAGCGTCATGGAAATGCGCCGGCTTGGAAAAACAGGTCTTTCGGTCGCGCCGATCGTCATCGGCGGCAATGTGTTCGGCTGGACGGCCGACGAGAAAACATCCTTTGCCATTCTCGACGCCTTCTTCGATGCGGGCCTGAACACGATCGATACGGCCGATGTCTATTCCGCATGGGTTCCGGGCAACAAGGGCGGCGATTCCGAGGAAATCATCGGGCGCTGGCTGAGGCAGGCAAGGGTTTCCCGCGACAAGGCCGTCATCGTCACCAAGGTCGGCTCCGACATGGGACAGGGAAAGACGCTGAAGGAGACCTATATCCTGAAGGCGGTCGAGGATTCGCTGCGCCGGCTGCAGACGGACTATATCGACCTCTATCTCTCGCATTGGCCGGATGCCGATACGCCGCATGAGGAAACGCTCGGCGCCTATGCCAAGCTGAAGCAGCAGGGCAAGATCCGCGCCATCGGCTGCTCGAATTATGATGCAAAGTTGTTCCAGGCGTCCTTCGACGCGGCCGAAAAGGCCGGCCTGCCGCGTTACGACGTCCTGCAGCCGGAATATAATCTCTATGAGCGCGCAAGCTTCGAAGGGCCACTCGCCGAGCTCTGCATCGCCCAGGATATCGGCGTCATCACCTATTTCAGCCTCGCCGCCGGCTTTCTCACCGGTAAATACCGCAGCAAGGCCGATACGGAAGGCCGCGCACGCGAGGGCCGGGTTTCGAAATATCTCGACGACAAGGGCCTGCGCATCCTGGCCGCGCTCGACAAGGTTTCGACCGAGACCGCCGCCAGCCCGGCGGAAATTTCGCTCGCCTGGCTGCTGCGCAAGAAGGGCGTGACGGCACCGATCGCCAGCGCCACCAGCCTTTCGCAGCTTGAAAGCCTGGTGAAATCGGCGACACTGGCGCTTTCCGATGATGCGATGGCGCTGCTCGACGAAGCCGGCGGCTGAAGAAAGGGAGAGCCCATGACCGCGACCATACGCGATGCCCGCCCCGAGGACGAAGCCCGTTGGCGCGAGCTCTGGGCGGCCTATCTCGCCTTTTACGACGTCACGGTCGATGCCGATATCACCGATCAGACATGGCGCCGGGTCTTCGATCCGGCGTCGGCAATTTCGATGCGCGTCGCCGAGGTCGATGGCAGGATGATGGGCTTTGCACTCTATCTCACGCATGAGGGCACGTGGATCCGCGGCAGAGACTGCTATCTCGAAGACCTGTTCGTCGATGCCGATGCGCGCGGCAAGGGCCTTGGGCGGGCGCTGATCGACGATCTCATCGCCACCTCGAAAGCCAAGGGCTGGTCGCGGCTCTACTGGCATACGAGCGAGCAGAACAAGACGGCGCGGGCACTCTACGACAGCTATGTCGAAAGCGACGGCCACATCCGCTACCGCATCAGTTTCTGAGCGGGGGAAAACCTTCGTAGACAGCGGCGTGATCGCCTTCCCAATTGGCCATGCCCGGTTTGGTGAGGATGCCGCGTGGCCTGACATAACTCTGGATCACCCGCTTCGGGCGTTCGTGCCACTGGATATTGAAGGCCCAGAGCTTCGGGAAGAAGCAGAGCGAGGCATAAGGCAGGTGGTCGTGAATCCACCAGGCGAGCCGCTGCCAGTCGCTTTCATCGCGGTAGCGGTCGAGCATCCATGGCACGACAATGCAGACCGCAGCACCCATGCAGCCGTCAAAATCCCTCATATCCCAGATGTGATGCGCTGATGTGGCGGCATTGGTCGAGCAGTTCAGATTGTTCTCGTTGCCAAACCTGTTCACCCCCGGCGAGCGATAGCCGGAGCGGATATGCAGGCGCCCGAACGTCGCCTGCAGCGGCTCCAGCAATTCCTCGCAGAGCCTCTTGCCTGCCTCGATCGCCAGATCGGGATCCTCGGGGATGTTGGGGATGCGGTAGAAATCGGCGATTTCGGAGTGCAGGAAATCGCGAAGGAAGAAGTTTTGCGACAGCCTTACGCGGCCAAGATCTTCCAGCCCCTTCATCGAACCCGGCTTTCGCATGACGTTATCTTCCTCCCATACCGATGGCCGGAATCATCGCCTGGAGCCCTTTTCCAGTCCACCCGAAATCGATCGGGAACAATTAGCGCGATCCTCGCTTCTTAATGTGTCGCCGCATTCGCGGTTTTTCCCAAAACAAGGATCGAGAAAATGGCCAAGGAAAAGACGTTGGAAGATCTATTCCACGACACACTCAAGGACATCTACTTTGCCGAACGGCAGATTTTGCGCGCCCTGCCAAAGATGGCGCGCGCCGCACAATCCACCGAACTGAAGGCGGGCTTCGAAAAACACCGTGAGGAAACCGAAGCTCAGGTTGAGCGGCTGCAGCAGGTTTTCGAACTGATCGGCAAACGCGCACAGGGCAAAACCTGCGAGGCGATCCAGGGCATTCTGGCCGAGGGCGAAGAAATCATGGAGGAATTCAAGGGCACATCGGCCCTCGATGCCGGTCTGATCTCGGCTGCCCAGGCCGTCGAACATTATGAAATCGCCCGCTACGGCACGCTGAAGACCTGGGCCGCAACGCTCGGCCTCAAGGATGCCGTCCGCCTGCTCGACCAGACGCTGCAGGAAGAAACGGCCACCGACAAGACCCTCTCCCAGCTCGCCACGACAGCAGCAAACCAGAAGGCGAAAGCTGCCTGATGACATGATGCCAACGGGCGGCTGTCCCAATATTTATCGGCCGCCCGAATCCTTCTCGGCAAGCTTGAAGAAATCGATGAAGGCGCGCAGTGCCGGGCGCATCTGCCGCCGGGTGGGATAGTAGATAAACGGGCCGGGATAGGGCGCGCACCAATCCTCCAGCACCCGCACCAGAGTGCCGGCCGCCAGCTCGGCGTGCACCCGCATGTCGAAGAGATAGGCAAGACCGGCGCCGTTCAGCGCTGCCAGCAAGGCGAGGCGATCCTCGCTGACGATCAGCGGCCCGTCGACCGAAACGACCAGTTCCTGCCCATCCTTCTCGAATTCCCAGCGATAGATCGAGCCATTGGTGAAGCGCCGCTTGATGCAGCGGTGACGGACGAGATCGCGCGGGTGCTCCGGTTTCGGATAGCGCTCGAAATAATCGGGCGAAGCGGCAATCACCGTCGTCAGATGGGGAGAGATCCTGACCGCGATCATATCGGCCTCCAGGCTCTCCTCCAGCCGGATGCCGGCATCGAAACCCTCCTTGACGATATCGGTGAAGCCGTCCTCGTTGGCGATCTCCAAAGTGATATCGGGATAGAGGTTGAGGAAGTCGCCGAGGCGAGGGGCAAGCAGGATATCGGAGGCGAAACGCGGCGCAGTGATGCGCAGATTTCCGGCGGGCTTGCCGCGCGTGTCGCGGACGGCCTCCAAGGCAATGCCGATCTCTTCGAGCGCCGGCCGCAGTCTTTCGAGCAGCAGGCGACCCTCCTCGGTCGGCGCGACGCTGCGGGTGGTGCGCGCCAGAAGCCTGACACCCAGACTTTCCTCGAGGCTGGAGATCGCATGGCTGACGGCCGAGGGCGCGACGAGGAGTTCCTTCGCCGCAGCTCGGAAGCTGCGATGTTCCGAGACGGCGGCAAGAACGGCGAGTTGCGAGAGCTGTGTTCTGTTCATTGATCGAAATGATAGAACAGCCTGTTAGAAACTGCATGTATTTTCTGATTGATGCGCCAGGAATATGGTCTGCCCGTACCGCAAGCGATCAAGCGGTTCACAATCAGCTCAAAAGGAGCGCATCATGAAAACCCGGAAACTCGGAAACGACCTGACGGTCTCTGCCGTCGGCCTTGGCTGCATGGGCATGAGCTTTGCCTATGGCGCCAGCGACGATGCGGAATCGATCAGGACGCTGCATCGCGCCATCGATCTCGGCGTCACCTTCTTCGACACCGCCGAGGTCTACGGCCCCTTTACCAACGAGGTTCTTCTCGGCAAAGCGCTGAAGCCGTTCCGCGACCGCGTGGTGATCGCCACCAAATTCGGCTTCAAGATCGATGCCAGCAAGCCGGGCACCGCCGCCATCACCGGCGTCGACAGCCGCCCCGAGCATGTGCGTGATGTCGCCGAGGCCTCGCTGAAACGCCTCGGCATCGAGACCATCGACCTCCTCTACCAGCACCGGGTCGACCCCAACGTGCCGATCGAGGAGACCGTCGGCGCCATGGCGGAACTGGTCAGGGAAGGCAAGGTCCGCGCCCTCGGGCTTTCGGAAGCCGGCAGTGCCACCATCCGCCGCGCCCATGCGGTCCATCCGATCGCAGCCCTCCAGAGCGAATATTCGCTCTGGACCCGCGATCCCGAAGAGGAGGTGCTTGCGACATGCCGCGAACTCGGCATCGGCTTCGTGCCCTACAGCCCGCTTGGCCGCGGCTTCCTGACCGGGGCGATCCGCAAGGCGGAGGATCTCGACGCCGACGATTTCCGCCGCCAGGTGCCGCGCTTCCAGGCGGAAAATTTCGACGCCAATGCCGCCCTCGTCGCAACACTCGAGCGGCTTGCCGGCGAAAAGGGCGTGACGGCGGCGCAACTGGCGCTGGCCTGGGTGTTGAGCCGGGGCGACGACATCGTGCCGATCCCCGGCGCCCGCAAGCTTCACCATCTCGAACAGAACGCCGCGGCCGCCGATATCGTGCTCAGCCCGGCGGAACTTGCGCGGCTTGAAGAGATCATCCCGGCCGGGCAGGTTGCCGGCAAACGTTATTCGGACGCCTCGCTTGCGATGACGAACCTGTGAGCGGGCAAGCCCGGCCTGATGCAACCGGCCGGGCTTGTCTTCGGGACTGGCGAAACTATCTAACGCCATCTCGGAGAACGGGATGAAAACATGTCGGACAGGCAGGCAGTCGAACAGACGGTTCATCTCTATGTCGAAGGCATGGCCTTCGCCAATGAGGCAGCTTTGAAAAAGGCCTTTCATCCGCAAAGCGCGATCATCGGTCATTATGAGAATGCCGTCGAATGGCTGACGCGGGACGAGTTCATCGCTGCGATCCTGGCGGAGGAGCCGGCGCCGCCCGGCACGCAGCCCTACATGGATATCCAGAGCGTCGATGTCGAAGGCGATGCGGCAAGCGTCAAGGTGACCGACGATTTCGCCGGAATGCGCTTTACCGACTATCTCTCGCTGCTGAAGATCGACGGCCGCTGGATGATCGTCAGCAAACTCTTCCATCTGCATCTCTGAAAAGACCGGCCGCTATCGCGACCGGTCCATTGTCTTTTGTCGAAGGCTGTAAAGCTCAGCTTCTGAGCACGCCGCCGGTGAATTTCGTGACGCTGGCGACGATCTTCTGCGTCAGCGCCTCGAAATCCTCATCCGTCAGCGTGCGCTCGACCGGCTGGATCTGAACCTCGATCGCCACCGACTTCTTGCCGTCGCCGACCGATGCGCCCTCGAAAATGTCGAAGACATTGACGCCGGTCACCAGCTTGCGGTCGGCGCCGGTGGCCGCCTTGACGATGGCGCCGGCTTCAACAGTCTTGTCGACGACGAAGGCGAAGTCGCGCCGCACCACCTGGAAGGGCGACAGTTCGAGCGCCGGCTTGGTGCGCGTCGCCTTGCGCTTGGCGTCCGGCATGGCGTCGACATAGACTTCGAAGCCGCAGAGCGCGCCGGAGACATCGAGCGCTTCCAGCGTCAGCGGATGGAATTCGCCGAAATAGCCGAGCACGACCTTCGGCCCCATCTTGATCGTGCCGGAGCGGCCCGGATGATACCATTCCGGCCCGCCCTGCTCGATCTGGATATTGCCCATCGGCAGGCCGCAGGCTTCGATGACGGCGAGCGCGTCGGCCTTGGCGTCGAAGACGTCGACCGGCTTGCCGCCGCCCTTGGCGGCGTTCGACCAGGCGCGGCCTGCGCCGGCAAGCGAGGCCGTGCCGCGGCGGATGCCGCCGGCCACCCGGCGCTGGCCGTCCGGCCTGTCGTTCTCATACGTGCCGGAGACCTCGAACAGGGCGACGTCGGCATAACCCTTGTCGGCATTGCGCTGGGCAGCGGTCAAGAGGCCCGGCAGCAGCGAGGGACGCATATCCGACATTTCGGCAGCGATCGGGTTGGCAAGCTTGAGGGCAGGCGAACCGCCGCCGAACAGCTTGGCCTGGTCTTCCGGAATGAAGGACCAGGTGACGGCTTCGAGCATGCCGCGCGCCGCCAGCGCCCGCTTGGCGAGGCGAGTGCGGATCTGCAGCGTCGTCAGGATCTTGCCGTTGACGGCCGCATGGCTTTCGAGCGGCGCCGGCTTGATATTGTCGACGCCGTGAATGCGCATGACCTCCTCGACGAGATCGGCCTTGCCGTCGACATCGGGACGCCAGGACGGAACGGCGACTCGGACAGACGAAGAGCCGATATCGCTATTCCCAAGAACCTTGAAACCAAGGCGGGTGAGGATCGTGTCGCTTTCCTCATTCGAAACGTCGAGGCCCGTCAGGCGCTTGACCTCGGAATAGGGGAAATCGACGATCTTCGGCTGGTAACCCTCGTAACCGACGACCTCGGCCTTGGCAGCCGTGCCGCCGCACAGCTCCAGCACCAATTCCGTCGTGCGTTCGAGACCGGGGACCATATATTCCGGATCGACGCCGCGTTCGAAGCGGTAGCGGGCATCGGTGATGATGCCGAGGCTGCGGCCTGATTTGGCGATGTTCATCGGGTCCCAGAGGGCGGATTCGATCAGCACGTCGACGGTGTTTTCGTCGCAGCCGGAATGTTCACCACCCATGATGCCGCCGATCGATTCGATGCCATCGTCATCGGAGATGACGACGTTGTTCGGCGAGAGCTTGTATTCGCGCTGGTCGAGCGCCAGCACCGTCTCGCCGTCGGCAGCGCGGCGGACGGTCAGGTTGCCGTTGATCTTGGCGGCATCGAAGACGTGGATCGGCCGGCCCTGATCGAAGGTCATGTAATTGGTGACATCAACAAGCGCGTTGATCGGCCGCAGCCCGATGGCAATCAGCCGCTGCTGCATCCAGCGCGGGCTGGGGCCATTCCTGACGCCGCGCACCAGGCGCAGCGCAAAGCCCGGGCAAAGCTTGGGATCGTCGAGATCGAGCGTCAGCTTCACCGGCGTCTCGCCTTCGACGGCGAAGGACGGTGCGGGCCGCGTCTTCAACGTGCCGAGGCCGGAAGCGGCAAGATCGCGGGCGATGCCGTGGATCGAGGTGCAATCCGGCCGGTTGGGCGTCAGGTTGATCTCGATGACCGGATCGTCGAGATGGGCATAAGCCGCATAGCTCTGACCGACCGGCGCATCCTCGGGCAGATCGATGATGCCATCGTGACTGTCGGAAATCTGCAGTTCCTTTTCGGAGCACATCATGCCACGGCTTTCGACGCCGCGGATATTGCCGACGGCGAGCGTCACATCGATGCCGGGAACATAGGTTCCGGGTGCTGCGAAGGCGCCGAGGAGACCGGCGCGCGCATTCGGCGCGCCGCAGACGACCTGCACCGGCGCGCCGGAACCGGTGTCGACCATTAGCACCTTCAGGCGATCGGCCTGCGGATGTTTTTCCGCCGAGACAACTCTGGCGATGACGAAGGGCTTGAACGCCGCCTTGTCGTCGACATCCTCGACCTCCAGCCCGATTTCGGTGAGGCGCGTGCAGATTTCATCGAGGCCGGCATCCGTTTCCAGATGCTCTTTCAGCCAGGAGAGCGTGAATTTCATCGTCCCAATTCTCCGTTCAAGCGCTGAGGCCGCCGAACAGCGTCGGCATGTCGAGCGGGCGGAAGCCGTAATGCGTCATCCAGCGGACGTCGGCGTTGAAGAAGTCGCGCAGGTCGGGCATGCCGTATTTCAGCATGGCGATGCGGTCGAGGCCCATGCCCCAGGCAAAACCCTGATATTCGTCCGGATCGAGGCCGCCGTAACGCAGCACGTTCGGGTGGACCATGCCGCAGCCGAGGATCTCCATCCAGTCGGTGCCTTCGCCGAATTTGACGATCGGGCCGGAACGGTCGCACTGGATATCCACCTCGAAGGATGGCTCGGTGAACGGGAAGAAGGACGGGCGGAAACGCATCGTCACGCTGTCGACCTCGAAGAAGGTCTTGCAGAATTCCTCGAGCACCCAGCGGATATTGGCGACATTGGCCTTCTTGTCGATGACCAGGCCCTCGACCTGATGGAACATCGGCGAATGCGTGGCATCGCTGTCCTGGCGATAGGTCTTGCCAGGAATGATGATGCGGATCGGCGGCTTCTGCGTCTCCATGGTGCGCACCTGCACCGGCGAGGTATGGGTGCGCAGCACCTTGCGCTCGCCATTCTCATCCGGGTTGAAGAAGAAGGTGTCGTGCATCTCGCGGGCCGGATGGCCTTCGGGAAAATTCAGCGCGGTAAAATTGTAATAATCGGTCTCGATGTCGGGACCTTCGGCGATCGAGAAGCCCATGTCGGCGAAAATCGCGGTGATCTCGTCGACGATCTGGCTGATCGGATGGATGCGGCCGCGTTCGGCCGGCGAAGAGCGCACCGGCAGGCTGACGTCGACCGTCTCGGCCTTCAGCCGGGCATTGATCGCCGCTTGCTTGAGCGTAGTCTTGCGGGCGGCGAGCGCCTCGGTCACCGCATTCTTCAGAACGTTGATCGCCGCGCCCTTGGTCTGGCGCTCTTCCGGCGTCATGGCGCCGAGCGTCTTCAGGAGTTCGGAGATCGAGCCCTTCTTGCCGAGGGCGGAAACGCGCACGGCTTCGAGTGCCGTCTCGTCATTGGCGGCAGCGATTTCGGCGAGCAGCGATGCGTTGAGCTGGTCGATATCTGACATTGTCACTTCTTTCCGTCCAGTATCAGGCGGGCGATCGGGAGGCAGGCGGCGCCGGCCGGCGCCAGGAATATAAAGAAAGAAAAACCCGCGCTAGCCCAAACCAGCGCGGGTTTCCCAAAATCAAAAATTCAAAGCTTGGGAAGCGCTGGTTACTTGACCGCGCCTTCAAACTCGTTCGCCGTGCCGGCTTCCTTGAGATACTCAAGAGCCTTCTTGGCAGCGTTGACCAACGCGCCGAATGCTTCCGGCTCGTGGATCGCCATGTCGGAGAGAACCTTGCGGTCGACTTCGATGCCAGCCTTGTTCAGGCCGTCGATGAAGCGGCCGTAGGTCAGGCCGAATTCGCGCACAGCGGCGTTGATGCGCTGGATCCAAAGCGCACGGAAGTTGCGCTTGTTGACCTTGCGGTCGCGGTAGGCGTACTGCTTCGAACGGTCGACAGCGGCCTTGGCGGTACGGATGGTGTTCTTGCGGCGGCCGTAAAAGCCCTTTGCGGCCTTCAGAACCTTCTTGTGCTTGGCGTGAGAGGTGACGCCTCTTTTTACACGTGCCATATCATGATCTCCTTAAATCTAGCGTTCGCGGACGAGTCTCAGAGACCGTTCGGCAGGTAATTCTTGATAACCTTGCGGCCATCCGGTTCTGCGAGAACCATGGTGCCACGTGCATCGCGAATGAACTTGTTGGTACGCTTGATCATGCCATGGCGCTTGCCGGCAGCGGCAGCCTTAACCTTGCCGGTTGCGGTGATCTTGAACCGCTTTTTGGCAGAGGACTTCGTCTTCATCTTGGGCATTTTGCTACTCCTTCTGTCCTCCCTGCGCGCTTTATCAAAAAAGCCCTTCTCGCGAAGTCCGGTTCTCCGGCCGTCGCAACAAGGTGCGGGAGCGTTTGTTGTTGATCCGCGGCATCGGCGACGAACCGTTCCGCAAGCATTCGAAACTGCCACGGCATGCCCTGCCGGTCAGTTCGGACGCGCGCTTATAACCGCAGCGTCCTGAAAGTGCAACGGGGCCGCGGAGGAATCTTCGCAACCTCCGAAAACACCCTTCTTGAAGCAATAAGGGCAGAAAGCGCAAAAGCCGCCCTTGCGGACGGCCTTGGGCGAAAAAGTGCCTGGCGCTTACTTCGGCGCCAGCACCATCATCATCTGACGGCCTTCGAGTTTGGGCTCGGCTTCGACCTTGGCGAACTCGATCGTATCGGCCTTGACCTGCTGCAGAAGCTTCATGCCGAGTTCCTGGTGGGCCATTTCACGGCCGCGGAACTTCAGCGTCACCTTGACCTTGTCGCCTTCATCGAAGAAGCGACCCATCGCCTTCATCTTCACCTCATAATCATGGGTGTCGATGTTCGGGCGCATCTTGATTTCTTTGACTTCGACGATCTTCTGCTTCTTGCGCGCCTCGGCAGCCTTCTTCTGGTTGGCATATTTCAGCTTGCCCAGATCGAGGATCTTGCACACCGGCGGTTCGGCATTGGGGGAAATTTCGACGAGATCGAGGCCGGCTTCTTCCGCCATCTTCAAGGCCTGGTCGGTAGGCACGACGCCCATATTCTGTCCGTCAGCCGCGATCAGCTGAACTTTGGGAATGCGGATTTCACGGTTCGAGCGCGGTCCGTCCTTCACGGGCGCGTCGGTTTTAAAAGGTCTGCGAATGGTCGTATTCTCCTCGCGTTGTTTCGGAACGTTGCAGCATCGCGCTCCCAATCAGGGTGCACAAACGTGTCGCGTCATCGCTGCAACGGAGTCAATATCATCCTTTAGCGGAAAAATCACCCGCTGTCAGCCTGCCAAGAATCTGTTTTATAGGCCAAAACAATAGGAGTTTCGCCGATGTCCGATCAGATGCCCGATGCCCAGCCGCAGTTCTTGACGGTCGGCGAGGGCGAAGCAGCGCGTGAGATCGCCATGATCGTCCGCCCGGCGCAGGCCGGCAATGGCGCGCCGACGCTCGTCTGGCTGTCCGGCTACCGCTCCGACATGAGCGGCACCAAGGCGGTGGAACTCGACGGGCTGGCGGCGGAACTGGGCGTCGCCTGCATCCGCCTCGACTATTCCGGCCACGGACTTTCCGGCGGCAGCTTCGGCGACGGCACGATCTCGCGCTGGCTGGAGGAGGCGCTTGCCGTCATCCACCATATCGCCCCCGATCGGGTGATCCTCGTCGGCTCCTCGATGGGCGGCTGGATCGCGCTCAGGCTGGCGCAGGAGCTTGCGCGGCAAGGCGGCCCAAAGCTTGCAGGCATGGTGCTGATCGCACCCGCACCCGATTTCACCTCCGAGCTGATCGAACCGAACCTCAAGGCCAAGGAGCGCAAGTCGCTAGCCGAGCGCGGTTATTTCGAAGAGCGTTCGCCATACAGCCCGGAGCCGAATATCTATAGCAGGGCGCTGATCGAGGACGGCCGCGCAAACCGGGTGCTCGACGGCATCATCGAGACAGGCTGCCCGGTGCACATCCTCCAGGGCATGAAGGACCCCGACGTGCCGCATGCACATGCGATGAAACTGGTCGAACACCTTCCCGCCGACGACGTGGTGCTGACCTTCATCCGCGACGGCGACCACCGCCTGTCGCGCCCCGGCGATATCGCGCTTCTCTTGAGCGCCGTCAAAGGCATCATCCGTTCATCAACAAATAGGCAGATGCCCGCCTGAAGGGCATCGGCGTATAAATTCGCCTGATGCAGGTTCCCAACCCGTTGCATTTTAACCATGTCGGCGGGTCGCAAGGTCCTCCCAATAAGTAACGATTGACTCTTTCCGGCCCTCTCCATTAACACTTTGTTAATAAATAAGGGGCGATGCAAGGAAAGAGCGGGCGTGCGGATCAAGGGTGTCTTTGTGGCCATGATGGCCGTATTTGCGATGGCAACGGCCGCCATACCGGCCCCAAGCAGAAATGCTTCAATGGTAACGGGCAATGCCACTTCACAGCCCATCGGGCACTATGATTTCTGTCAGATCCACCGCAATGAATGCGGCGCAAACCGCAACGCCGGCCCGGTTGAAATGACCCCGGCAAAGTGGTCGCTGGTGCGTTCGGTCAACGCCACGGTAAACCGCACGATCACGCCGATGACCGACAAGGAAATCTACGGCAAGGACGAAGTCTGGGCCTATCCGACCACCGCCGGCGACTGCGAGGATTTCGCGCTGCTGAAGCGTCGCATGCTGATCCAGCGCGGCTTTTCAGCCGCCGACCTGCTGATGACCGTCGTGCGCAAGCCGGATGGTGAGGGCCATGCCGTGCTGACGCTGCGCACCGCCGAGGGCGATTTCGTGCTCGACAACCTCGCCTCCGAAGTCAAGCCGTGGTTCGGCACGCCCTATTCCTTCGTCAAGCGCCAGTCGAGCTACAATTCCGGCCGCTGGGTCACCATCGAGAACGGCCGCGACGTTCTGGTCGGCGCGCTGCGCTAAGGGTCAACAGAGAATATGGAAAGGCCGGCGGTTTGCCGGCCTTTTTCGTTTTGTTGGTTTGGGATGCCACACCGTCTCCCGGCCCTTCGCTTTGGGCTCAGGGCGTTCGTCGCTGCGATCGATTCGCTGAATCGATTGCTCGGCTTCGCCGATCGCAACTCACCCGTTGCCAATCAATATCCCCGCGCCGAGCACTAAACCGCCGCCGAGCACCACCTGGAAGGCGGCGCGCAGGAAGGGGGTTTCCATGTAGCGGTTCTGGATGAAGGCGATGGCCCAGAGTTCGAAGAAGACGATGATGGCGGCGGTGATCGTCGCCGTCCAGAAATGCGGGATCAGATAGGGCAGCGCGTGGCCGAGGCCGCCGAGCGCGGTCATGATGCCACAGGCAAGGCCGCGTTTGACCGGCGAGCCTCTGCCGGAAATCTTGCCGTCGTCATGGGCGGCTTCGGTGAAGCCCATCGAGATACCGGCGCCGACGGAGGCCGACAGGCCGACGAGAAAGGTCTGCCAGGTATCCTGCGTGGCAAAGGCGGCGGCGAAGATCGGCGCCAGCGTCGAGACCGAACCATCCATCAACCCGGCAAGACCCGGCTGCACATAGGTCAGCACGAATTGCCGATGCACGGTCTCGTCCTCGCCGCGCTTGACGTCTTCAGGCGTATGTTTGTCGCCCAGCATGCGGGCGATATCTTCATGCCCCTGTTCGGCAAGGGCGAGATCGCCGAGAAGCTCACGCGTCGAGGCGTCCGAGGTCCGCTTTGCCGCCTCGACATAGAAACGATAGGCCTGCTCCTCCATCGCCTCGGATTCCTGCCGCATCGCGTCCAGCGAAAGATTTGCCCGGAGCCAGTCGGGCTTGCGCTCGTAGAAGCCCTGCACATGTTCGCGCCGGATCAGCGGAATGCGCTCGCCGAAACGCTGGCGATGGATTTCGATCAGCGACTTGCGATGCGTATCCTCGACCTCGGCCATATCCTCGAAGACTTTGGCCGAAGCCGGAAATTCGCGGCGCAGCCTGTCGGCATAGGCGAGATAGATGCGGGCATCGTCTTCCTCGGAGGCAATCCCGAGGGCAAGGATCTCCTGCTCGGACAGTGATTCGAAAGATCGTTTCGAGGATCTGAAAAATCGCGCCAGCATGACTTTCTCCAAAATTTAGAATTATTCTAAATCTAAAGAAGCAGGCGATGACGGTCAAGGGCGTGGGAAAGGATGCTGACAGATTGCCGCAAGCGGGCACGGACGACTTTGGCTCGTTGCGATAAACACCTATATGAGGGCTGCCGCATCACGCGGCGCCGGGGTTTTCGAATGGACAATGACATTCAGGGCCGCCCCGCCCATATCGCGGCGATCCGCGAAAGGGCGGAGGCCGAAATGCGGGAAATGGGCGTCGACGAGGCCTTCATCGACAGGCTGGTCGAGACTTTCTACGCCCGCGTGCTGGCGCATCCCGATCTCGGCCCGGTGTTCGACGCCAGGCTATCCGGCCGCTGGCCGCAGCATATGGCGAAGATGAAGAGCTTCTGGTCGGCCGTCGCCTTCCGCAGCGGCGCCTATGGCGGCAAGCCGGTGCAGGCGCATACAGGTGTTGCAAACCTGACGCCTGAGCTCTTTCCGAAATGGCTGTCGCTGTTTGCCGCAACCCTGGACGACATCGCTCCATCGCCGGAGGCCAAGGCCTGGTTCATGGCGACGGCGGAGCGGATCGCCAAGAGCCTGACGCTTTCGCTGTTCTACAATCCCGCGCTCGACGATCCCAAGCGCACACCCGCCTGATCTATATTCTAGAGCCTTTCCGGGTTAGATTGCAGCATTCTGTTGGCTCAAACGGAGTCGGATGGTCGACCGGCCGGCGCGCGTCTTAGCCCAGCTCTACGGCCAAGCCGGCCGGTCGATCAGCCGGCCCGTTTCAGCCAACCCGAAGGGCCGGGCATCTTTGCGCCAGGGCAGAGGCGATCGGCTCGACCGTACAAAGAGGTATGCCCTTCGCCAATCGCCTCTGCCCTGACGAAAACCTGCTCCGGCAGAATGCTTCAATCTAATCCGGAAAGGCTCTAAGTCTTCATTCTAAGTTTTCGCCGCCGAGGCAGTGGCGCCGGCGCTGGCCGCCACCACGAGCGCGGTACCCAGCATCTGCAGCGCGGTCATCGGCTGGGCCAGGATCAGAAAGCCGGCAAGCGCGCCGAGCGCCGGTTCGAGGCTCATCAGGATGCCGAAGGAGGCCGACGGCATGCGCCGCAGCGCCACCATCTCCAGCGCATAGGGCAGGAGCGGTACGAGGATGGCGAGGCCGAGAACCTCCGCCAGCCCCTTCAATGTGAAGGCGCCGCCTGTCTCGGCAAGGCCGAAGGGGGTTGCGACGAGGCCGGCAACGATCAGCGACATCGACAGGCCTTCCAGCCCCTTGAAGGCAGCCCCGACCTTCTTCGTCAGCAGGATATAGACCGCCCATCCCACAGCCGAGCCGAGAGCGAAGAGGACGCCAGGGAGATTGCCGACCCAGCCTTCGCCGTCATGGGCGAGGAAGAGGATGCCGGCCGCAGCAATCAACGGCCAGAGCAGGCGCCAGGTCAGGCCGTAGCCGAAGACGGCGACCGAGAGCGGCCCGAGGAAATCGATGGCGATCGCCAGGCCGAGCGGCAGCCGCTGGATCGCCACGAAGAAACACAGCGTCATTGCGGCGGTCGTCGTGCCGAGCAGCAGGGTCGCCCGCCACTGGGCGCCGCTATAACGCAGGAGCGAAGGCCTGACGACAACGGCCAGGATGATCGCCGCGAAAGCAAGCCGCAGCCAGGTGGCGCCGGCAACGCCATAGGTCGCAATGGCCGGGGACGACAGCGCCGCGCCGAACTGGATCGAAGACATCGACATCAGGCACATCGCGACACCGGCCGCCAGGCCGCCCGAAGACGACGCCATACCCGGCTGCGGCATCAAAGCTGCGCCATCCGTCCCGGTCTCGATAGTCTTGATGTCCATGTGGCCCCCGATCCTGGCGCGGTTCTAAGCCGAAGACGGGGGAGAACCAAATTCAAACTTTTCATGCCGGGATCAAGAGCGCTGATGCTGGGGAATGCCAGGAATCGACAGGTGATGCGGTAGATCGAGTTCACGCTTTAACCAGGCGATCGCCGATGGTGATGCAATATCACCGGCGGCCAGCAAGGATGACTTCTTCGGCGTCTTCGAAGCTCATGTCGAAGACCCTCCTGCCGATGTCGAAGCTGAAGCCGTTGCGGGCGAAGGCTGAAAGCTCTTTAGCCTTTCGCTTGTCGTCGAGCTCGACCCGGCGGAAAGGGCCGAAGGCGCGTTTGCGGGCAAATATCGCGGCCGCATAGAGATCGTCGGCCTGCTCAAGTGCTGCCTCGACCTTGTCGCTGGAGACGCCCTTGACGGCAAGTTTCTGGGCGATCGCGCGTTTTGATTTGCCGCCGCGCACGGCAGAGCGGGTGCTGATCTCCGCATAGGCGCTATCGTCGAGCACCTTGTTGTCATAGGCAAATTTGACGGCGAAATCGGCAACGGCTTTCACTTGCGCCGCGCTGATATCTTCGAATTTCTCCTTCGCCTTGCGGGTGATGGCGTCAAACAGCTGCTTTTCCGTCATCATCCGCCGCTCCAGGCGATAGATGGCGGAATTGCGCGCCCAGCTCAGCATGCGGGGTGTCGGGATGTCGGAGGGAACTGTCTCATCGGTCATCGGCAGTGATCAGGCTTCCAGACCCTTGAGGACGTTGGCGACGTTGATGCCGATTTCCGGCACGCCGTAACCGCCCTCCATGCAGGCCAGCACCGGCAGGCCGGCGGCTGATATCATCGCGCCCATGCGGGTGAAATCATCGGAAGTCAGGCTGAAAAAGGAGATCGGATCGCGCTCGAAGGTATCGACCCCAAGCGCCACGACGATCGCCTCGGCGCCGAAGTCTTTGATCCGCGCCAGCGCATCGTTTAGCGCCGAAGACCAGACATCAAAGGGCGTGCCCGGTGGCATTGGATAGTTGCGGTTGGCACCAACGCCCTCCCCCTCGCCTTCCTCGTCGGCATGGCCGAGGAAATAGGGAAAGGCATGCGTGGGATCGCCATGCAGCGAGGCGGTGAAGACATCGCCTCTGTGATAGAAGAGATCCTGGGTGCCGTTGCCATGATGGAAATCGACATCCAGCACCGCAACCTTCGCCGCACCATGATCGCGCAGCCGCTGTGCGGCGACGCCCGCATTGTTGATGAAGCAGTAGCCGCCGAAGAGATCGATGCCGGCATGGTGGCCGGGTGGGCGGCAGAGCGAAAAGGCGAAACGATTGCCCTCGGCCAGCCAGTCGGCGCCGGTGACGGCACAGCGCATGGAGGCGATCGCCGCCTCGTAGGACCCCTTGGTGATCGAGGTGTCGGCGGCATTGGCATAATGGCCGATCGCGCCAACGATATTGTCGGGCACGCGCTGGCTGGTGCGGCGAACGGGAAAGGAATTGGCGATCGCCTCGCCGGTGAAGCCGGCGGCCACCCAGCGATCCCAGACGCTGGCGAGAAAATCCAGATAGGCGGGATCATGCACCTTCAGCGCCGTTTCCAACCCGTGCGCATCGGGCGCCACCACATCGGTAAAGCCCGCCTCCTTGACCGCCGCCAGGATCCATTCGGCACGGAACGGCGCCTCGAAGGGCGTCACCAGCTGGCCGGCATGCAGTTCCGTTTTGGCATCGCGCAGCTTGTGGTCTTCGGAATAGATGACGCGCATTTCAGATCCTGCCCCTTGATTGACAATCGAGACTTACACGGCTCGGCCGCGACAAAAAAGCGGAACGGCGCTCTTGATCGTCAAGCTATATGACGCCACCTTCGCCGGTGCTTTGAGAACGAGGAAATTTTCCGCATGAAAGTGCTGATGGTCGATGTCGACGGCGTGCTCATTCATGGTCGACCGACCGACGGGCTGCCGCACTTCACCTATCTGGAGCGCGATCTCGGCCTGCGTGTCGACCTGCTGCAGCAGGAATTCTTTCAGACCCACTGGCGTGAGATCATTGTCGGCCGCGCGGCGCTGGAACCCAGGCTCACCGGCGTGCTCGCAAAGATCGCGCCGCATCTCAGCGCCGAAACGCTGATCGACTATTGGTTCGAAAACGATTCCCGCCTCGACCGCAATCTCCTGGAAGAGCTCGCTATCCTCCGGCAAAGCGGCATCACCCTTTTCCTGGCGACCAACCAGGAGCATAGGCGGGCGCGCTACCTGATGGAGCAGGCCGGCCTGGACGCGCATTTCGACGACATCATCTATTCCGCAGCACTCGGGCACAGCAAGCCTTCGCCCGATTTCTTCCGGCTGGCGACCGAACGCGCCGGCGTGGCGCCCGGCCAAATCGCCTTCATCGACGATATGGCCGAAAATATCGAAGCGGCGCGGCAGTTCGGCTGGAATGCTGCGCAATGGACGGCGGGCGCGACGCTTGGCGGCGCGCTTCCCGTCTTCGCCAGGCCGGCCTGAGCGAGGCCGGCGCAATCAGGCAAGCCGCTTGTAGAACAGGGTGGTGGCGCAGAAGCCGCCTTCCGGCCACAGCGCATAATCGGGAATGACGCCGACACGCTGCCAGCCCAGGCGCGGATAGATCGCCTCGGCATCGCTGCCGGTTGCCGTATCGAGGACGAGCAGGGTCTTGCCACGCTTGGCCGCCTCGCGCTCGGCGGCATCCATCAGCAGCCGGGCGAGGCCCTTGCCGCGGGCGGAGCGATGCACCAGCAGCTTCTTCAGATCACCGCGATGCGGCTGGTTCGGCATCTGCGCGGCGCCCACCTGCACGGTCCCGACGATCCTGCCGTCGAGTTCGGCGACCAGCAACAGGTTGCCTCCGGAGGCGACGGCATCGGCGACATCGCGCCAATAGGGCTCGGCATCTTCAGGCCCATAGGGCTGCATGAAGCCGACGGAGGCGCCGCCTGCGACGCAATCGGCCAGCACCTGCGACAGCGCCGGCACGGCGGCCCGGGCCTCGTCGGCGGAAAGGGTACGAATATCGGGCATGCTGCTCTCCTGAATAAATGCTGTTATCGGCCGCCGCGATCGAGCACGACGCAATAACGCGCCGGCGCGTTGCCGGGATTGTGGAAGATGTGACCCTCGCCGACCGGCATGAACAGGCAATCGCCCGGCCGCAGCCGGTAGACCGTTTCACCCGCCGTCATTTCCAGCTCGCCATCGAACAGCCAGATATGCTGCGTCATGCCGTGGGACGCGGCATGCGGGGGAAAGCTGACACGCCCGCCAGCGGGGAATTCGACCTCGACGATATCGACATCGGAGGCGGTGCCCGGGGGTGAAACAGACCGTCTGATATAACCGGTCTCCGGGTCGCGCCAGACCTGCTGCTCCTGCCGGCGAACAAGCGGCGAGGCCTGCTGTCCCTCCTCCGCGAAGAAGGCCGACAGCGACAGGCCGAGCGCCGCACAGATCCTTGCCAGCAGCGAAGCGGTCGGGCTCGCCTCCGCCCGCTCGATGCGCGAGATCATCGCGCGGCTGACGCCGGAGGCCGCGGCAAGATCATCCAGCGTCAGACCTTTTTTGACCCGCAGCGTGCGGATGCGGATGCCGATCGCCTGTTCGAGTTCCGGTTCCATCTCTCAATCCATGATTCTACTATAAGAGAAATACATTATCCGATGATGGAATCAAGTCTCCTCGCGCGGCGAAACCCGCCTTGCTTTCACCACGGCAGCGTCGATATATGACGGCGCAATCGAGGATAGGAGACAATGATGGACGCCAGCACGCAGAGCCCGGACCTGACGGGAAGCTTCACAGCTGCCGCCTGGGACAGGATCGCCCCTGTTATGGCTGAAATCGAGGCCTTGCCGCTGCTGCAGCGCCTTTCGGACGGCACGCTGCCGCCGGAGGTCTTCCGGCACTATATCCTGCAGGATGCGCTCTACCTGAAGCATTATGCGCGATGCCTCGCCATCGTTGCGGCCAAGGCGCCCGACAATGCGCAGGTGCTGCGCTTCCTCGGTTCGGCGCAGAAGGCCATCACCGTCGAGCAGGGCCTGCATGCCGGCTTCCTCACCCAGTTCGGCATCACGTCGGCGGATGTTTCAGCCGCAGAACCCTCGCCTGCCGGCTTTGCCTATACCAACTTCCTGCTTGCCACCGCCTATCACAGTTCCTACGCGGTTGCGCTTTCCTCCATACTCCCCTGCTTCTGGATCTACTGGCACGTTGGCGAAGCAATCAAGAACCGGCCTGCTATCGAGGGCAATGCCTTCCAGGCCTGGATCAACACCTATGGCGATCCGCAATTTGCCGCCGGCGCCCGTGAAGTGATCGCGCTGACCGACATCGCCGCCCGCGCCGCATCGCCGGTGGAGCGTGCCCAGATGACCGATGTCTTCGTGCGCGCCTCGCAATATGAATGGATGTTCTGGGATTCGGCCTGGCGGCTGGAGACGTGGCCGGTCTGACGCGCGTCCGATAAGCTGCAAAATAGCGTAAACAGCGGGCTAATTACCGCTTTGCGGCAAGGGGCGGCGCTGCTATATGGCGCGCATGAGCACCAATTCGACCACTCCGCTTTCCCATATCCGCAACTTTTCGATCGTGGCCCATATCGACCACGGCAAATCGACGCTGGCCGACCGCCTGATCCAGACGACGGGCGGGCTTGCCGAGCGCGAAATGTCCGAGCAGGTGCTCGACAATATGGATATCGAGCGCGAGCGCGGCATCACCATCAAGGCCCAGACCGTGCGCCTGCACTACCAGGCAAACAATGGCGAGAAATACATTCTCAACCTGATCGACACGCCCGGCCACGTCGACTTCGCCTATGAAGTCTCGCGGTCGCTGTCGGCCTGCGAGGGTTCGCTGCTCGTCGTCGACGCCAGCCAGGGCGTCGAAGCGCAGACGCTCGCCAATGTCTATCAGGCGATCGACAACAACCACGAGATCGTCACCGTCCTCAACAAGATCGACCTGCCGGCCGCCGAACCCGACCGCATCAAGGAACAGATCGAGGAAGTGATCGGCATCGACGCCTCGGAGGCGGTATTGATTTCGGCCAAGACCGGCCTCGGCATTCCCGATGTGCTGGAAGCGATCGTCCACAAACTGCCGGCGCCGAAGAGCCCAGGCGGCGACAAGGCGCCGCTGAAGGCGCTGCTCGTCGACAGCTGGTACGATACCTATCTCGGCGTCATGGTTCTCGTGCGCATCATCGACGGCGTGCTGACCAAGGGCCAGACGGTGCGGATGATGGGCACCGATGCAAAATACCAGGTGGAGCGCGTCGGCGTGCTGACACCGAAGATGGTCACTGTCGACAGCCTCGGCCCCGGCGAGATCGGCTTCATCACCGCCTCGATCAAGGAAGTGGCCGATACCCGCGTCGGCGATACGATCACCGAGGACAAGCGGCCGACGGCCGCAGCGCTGCCGGGCTTCAAGCCGGCGCAGCCGGTGGTGTTCTGCGGCCTGTTCCCGGTCGATGCCGCCGATTTCGAGGATCTGCGCGCCGCCATGGGCAAGCTTCGCCTCAACGACGCCTCCTTCTCCTTCGAAATGGAATCGTCGGCCGCCCTCGGCTTCGGTTTCCGCTGCGGCTTCCTCGGCCTGCTGCATCTCGAAATCATCCAGGAACGGCTCGAGCGCGAGTTCGACCTCGACCTCATCGCCACCGCACCCTCCGTCGTCTACAAGATGTACATGACCGACGGCACGGAGCGCGAACTGCACAATCCGGCCGACATGCCCGATGTCGTCAAGATCTCCGAAATCCATGAGCCGTGGATCCGCGCGACGATCCTGACGCCGGACGATTATCTCGGCGGCATCCTGAAGCTTTGCCAGGACCGGCGCGGCATCCAGATCGAGCTCACCTATGTCGGCACGCGCGCGATGCTGACCTACGACCTGCCGCTCAACGAAGTCGTCTTCGATTTCTACGACCGGCTGAAGTCGATCTCCAAGGGCTATGCCTCTTTCGACTATGCGCTGACCGACCACCGCGAGGGCAACCTCGTGAAAATGTCGATCCTCGTCAACGGCGAGCCGGTCGACGCGCTGTCGATGATGGTGCACCGGACGGCCGCCGAAAAGCGCGGCCGCGACATGTGCGAGAAGCTCAAGGAGCTGATCCCGAAGCACATGTTCAAGATCCCGATCCAGGCGGCGATCGGCGGCAACGTCATTGCCCGCGAGACGATCTCGGCGCTGCGCAAGGACGTGACCGCGAAATGCTACGGCGGCGACGCCACCCGCAAGCGCAAGCTGCTCGACAAGCAGAAGGCCGGCAAGAAGCGCATGCGCCAGTTCGGCAAGGTGGAGATTCCGCAGGAAGCGTTTATTGCGGCGCTGAAGATGGGCGACGAATAACGCTTCTCAACGACATTTTATGCGCATATGATCTGCGCATAAAATTGAGGAGATCGCTGTGGCTCAGCGACCAAGAAAAGCAGCAAACCTGTCCCTCGATGAAGGTCTCCTCTCCCAGGCGCGCGAACTCCAGATTAACATATCTCGGGCGGCGGAAGATGGCATCGCACAGGCAATAAAGGCCGAGCGCGAGCGGCTATGGCGTATCGAGAACGCCGAGGCTATCCGGCTGGAAAACGAATATGTTGAAAAGCACGGCTTGCCATTCGCCAAGTACCGTCAGTTTTAATGGCACGCTTTCACGTCTATCGCCTCAAAAGCGGGAATGTCCTGGCCATCGATCTTCAAGCCAATCTGCTTGACGATCTGCCTTCGCGAGTCATGGTCCCGCTGCATCCGGTGCAAGAGCTGAGCTGGTCGATCTCGCGACTGAACCCACGCTTTGCCATCGAGGGTGAAACCTATGTCATGGCCACCCAGCGCATGGCATCGATCCCGACGGCGGAAATAGGAAAAATAGTCGCAGATCTATCGGGCAAAAGCGATGCCATCACCAGCGCCGTAGATTTTCTCTTCCACGGCTTCTGAGCGTTCACCCCCTGCCCATATATTCCTTCACCAGCCCCTCATAGGCGTTCATCTCCGGCAGCGCCGCGTAGCTGTGCACCGCGCCGGTCTCGGCGAAGGACAGCTTCTCGCTTGTCCATGTCTCGATGAAGGGCGTGAACCAGCTTGGGTCGTCGAGCATGGTTGCGCGCAGATTGACGAACCAGTCCATGCCTTCCGGCCGGGTGAACATCCAGCTCATGCAATGCGGGCAGAAATAATGTTTCGTAACGCCGTGCAGGCCGCCGATCACCGGCTCGCCTTTCGTGACCTCGAAGCCTTCGCTGGGAATGGCGGCGCTCAGCGAATAGGCGCTCGCGGTCATCCTCTGGCAGCCCGTGCAATGGCAGGCCATGGTCAGCAGCGGCGGGGCGCTGATCTTCAGCCGCACCTGGCCGCAACGGCAGCCGCCTTGCATGGGTAGATTCAGTTCGCTCATGATTTTCCTCCCGTTTTGCCCTTTGATCTAGCGGAGCTTTCGCCGCTGTCGAGATGACAAGGCCACTGCGGACGGCAAGGCCGCCGCGAAATGGGTGGCCTTGTCGAGCGCCTTAAGCGACGGCTTCGCGGCGGGAGCCGTCACGGCCGCGCAAGCCCGTCGCCATCACCAGCGCGCCAAGCGCGGCGGCGGCGAGCGGCACCAGAAGGGCGACACGCAGGGATTCCAGCCGCGCTTCTGGAGAGACTTCGTCACCCAGCATATAGGCGCCGATCGCGCTGACGCCGGAAAGCCCGAGTGCGGCTCCGAACTGGATTGCTGTATTGACCAACCCGCTGGCAAGCCCGTGCTCGTCCTCGGCAATGCCGTCGGTCGCGACGATGGTCAGCGGGCCATAGCCGAGCGCGAAGGCAAGGCCGAGCAGCAGCATCGACGGGAACATGGCGGCATAGGTCCAATCGAAGCCCATGCGCAAGAACAGCCCATAGCAGGCAAGCGCCAGCAGGAAACCGGCGAGGATGACGCGGACATTGCCGAAGCGGTCGACAAGCCGCGGCGTCAGGATCGGCGCGACCACCGCATCGATGCCGATCGCCATCAGCGCCAGGCTCGTCTGCATCGGCGTCCAGCCGAGCAGTTCCTGCAGATAAAGCGAGGCGATGAACTGGAAGCCGAAAAAAGAGCCGGCAAACAGCAGGGCGCCGAGATTGGCGCGGATCAGCGCGGCCGAACGCAGGATCCCAAGGCGCACCAGCGGAGCGGACGAGCCGCGCTCGATCAGGATGAAGGCAAGCCAGAGCAGCGCGCTCACTGCAAAGGCGGCGATCGTCCATTCCGTACCCTCGCCCGGATGCTCGAGCCGGATGACGCCATAGGCGGCCAGCAGCATGGCGCCGGTCAGCGCGATCGCGCCTGATATATCGAATTTTCCCCGGGCGGTTCCCGCATCCCTGTCTGTGATCAGCCGAGGGCCGACGGCAAGCAGGATCGCCGCCAGCACCACCGGCGCGAAGAATACCCAGCGCCAGTCGATGGCAGCAAGCAGGCCACCGGCGACGAGGCCGAGCGAGAAGCCGGCCGAGGCCGTCGATGCATAGATCATCACCGCCCTGTTGCGCTGCGGCCCCTCCGGGAAATTGGCGGTAATGAGCGCAAGGCCTGCTGGCGTCATGAAGGCGGAGGCGGCGCCGGTGACGAAACGCGCGACAAGCAGCATCCAGCCCTCGCTCGCGAAACCACCGAGGCCGGAGAAGGCGAGGAAGATCGTCAGCGCCGTCAGGAAGACCCGCTTCTTGCCGAAGATATCGGCGGCCCGGCCGCCCAGCAGCATGAAGCCGGCATAACCCAGCACATAAGCGCTGACGACGGCGCTGAGCGTCGTTGTCGACAGGCCGAGATCGGCGCGGATCGCCGGCAGCGCGATATTGAGCATGGCGACATCGATGCCTTCGAGGAAGATCGCGCCGCAGAGCACGATCAGCGCACCGGCTACGCGGGCGTTCATGCGGCCTTCACTTGTCTTGATCTGGGAAGATGGGTTGGACATGAAATCCGTTCCTTCGGTTGACACGCTGAAACAACGGGGCGAGGCATGAAGTTACTTTTCATGCCTTAGTTCCCTCTTGTAACCAAAGCTTAGTTAAGACATGATCCGGCCCCATGGAAGAAGGCACTTCAAACTCACCGAGTGACATTTGCAGCACCGGCAAGGACGACAACGTCCTGCCCGGCAAGGACGATAGCGTCCTGCCCGGCAAGGACTACGACGTCCTGCAATGGGATGCGCGCGAGGAGTGCGAGGTCCGGCAGATCCTCGACCGGATCGCCGACAAGTGGTCGCTGCTCGTCATTGCGCTGCTCGAAAAACGCACGCTTCGCTTCACGGAATTGAAGAGGAATATCGACGGCATCAGCCAGCGCATGCTGACGACGACGCTCAGGCACCTGGAGCGAGACGGCATCATCGAGCGCACCGTCTATCCCGTCGTGCCGCCGAAGGTCGACTATGCGTTGACGCCGCTCGGCTGCACCCTGCACGAGACGATCCGTTCGCTGGTGCTGTGGACCGAGCAGAACCAGGCCGGCATTATCGCCGCGCGGCAACGCTACGACGAACGGGCCAGCGATGGTCTGTAGCCGGCGAACGAATTCTGTCGACCGTTAGGGATAGTTAATGTTGCATCGTCCGAACTACCGGATGCGGGCCGGGTTGCCGACCACGGTGGCGCCGGCCGGCACATCCCTGGTCACCACCGCGCCAGCACCGACGATCGCGCCCTCGCCGATCGTGATGCCGCCGAGGATGACAGCGCTTCCCCCGATCCAGACGTCGTTGCCGATCGTGACCGGCCGGGCGATCTCGATGCCGGTGCTGCGAAGTGCAGCATCCTTGTGGTGCTCGGCGCAATAGATCTGCACGCCGGGGCCGAACATGCTGCGATCGCCGATCGTCACCCGGCCGGAATCGAGGATAGTGCAGCCGGCATTGAAATAGACGCGCTCGCCGAGGGTGATGTTGATGCCGTAGGAGCAGTGAAACGGCGCTTCGATGAAGACATCCGATGCTGCCTGCGCAAACAGCGCCCTCAGGGCCGGCGCCATCGCGCCGCGCTCATCCGGCGGCATTGTATTGTGTGCGTGGACGGCCAAGCGCGCCTGCCGGCGCAAGTGATCGAGTTCGTCATCGAGGCAGCAATACCATTCGCCTGCCGCCATTTTCTCGCGTTCGCTCGCCGGCATGACATCACTCCCTCACGCCGAAGCCTGCGACAGAATTTCGACCTCTTGCCGTTCGATCAGGCTGACCCAGGCCCGCGCAATGGCAAGGCCGGCGGCATCGGCGGCACGCCCATGTCTTGCCGCCAGTTCGGCGTGGCTCTCCAGCCAGCCGGGGGCGATGCGCGCGATCGTCTCGGGGAATTCAGCCTTCCATTGTTCGACGACCGCTGAATTGGCCTCGAAATGGAACTGCGTGCCATAGACGGCGCGGCCGATGCGGAACGCCTGGTTTTCGGCGACGGGGCTCGAGGCAAGACGGACCGCCGCCTCGGGCAGGGAAAACGTGTCGGCATGCCATTCGAAGATGGTGAACTCGCCGCCCAGCGAAGACAGCAGCGGATCGGCCCGGCCCTCGGCGGTAACGCCGATCTTATGCCAGCCGAATTCGCGGGCGGTTCCCAGATGATTGTCCGCGCCATAGGCGCGGGCGAGGATCTGGCTGCCCAGGCAGATGCCGAGCACCGCCTTGCCGGCATCGCCGAAGCGGCGCGTGAGCCGCACGAGCTCCGGCAGATAGGCGTGTGTTTCGTCATCTAAAGCGCTCTGCTCGCCGCCGAGAACGACCAGCGCGTCATGGCCCACTATATCCCGCGGCAGGATGCCATCCTGCCACACCCGGAACCACTCGATGTCAGCGCCCACCTCGTCGAGGGCCTGGGCAAGCGCACCGAGGCCGGTATTCCTCATGTTTTCGATGACTGCGACGCGCATGGACTTTCCCTGAGATGGCCGACGACGGGAAGAGATCATGCCGGCGGGCAGCACGCAAGACGCTTGTGTAAGGGGCGATTGCGCATGCGCGCCACAGAGCTTAAATCTCGTCAAACGAAAGGAAATCGCCATGACCGAAAAAGCCCGTGTCTCGATCCTCTACTGTACCCAGTGCAACTGGCTGCTGCGCGCCAGCTGGATGGCGCAAGAGCTGCTGTATACTTTTTCCGACAGCCTCGGCGAAGTAGCGCTGATCCCCGGCACCGGCGGCAATTTCGAGATCCGCGTCAACGGCGATCTCATCTGGGAGCGCAAGCGCGACGGCGGCTTTCCCGGGCCGAAGGAGCTGAAGCAGCGGGTCCGCGACATCGTCGAGCCCGGCCGCGATCTCGGCCACGTCGACCGAGCCTCGCTCGAAAGCTGAGCAGAGCTCGGCGCCAGCGCGAGCGGCCTCAGCGAAAAGGCGAGCGGCAGACCCTGTAGACACCCTCATAGGTGAGGAAGTGATCCGTCCTCGGATTGTAGGAGCGGTATTCGTTGGTGCACCAGGCGATATGCTTGTTCGGACCCTTCGGCTGCACGCGGCGCACCGGCGGCGGATCATAGGTCAGTTGCGGCCGTCCGGCAGCGCCCGGCAGGTAGTAGGTCGGGCCTGCGCCCCTCGGCCGGTAATTCGGCTGGACATAGGCCGGACGATGCCATTGCTGCGGCCCGAAACCGAAGCAGCCGCGAAAATCGCAAAGCGTGGAGCCGGTGTTGAGCGGACCGACCCCGGGCTTGCCCAGCTTCAGCGAATCGGCCCCGGCGATGGCGGGTGCGAGAACAGCCAAAAGACCGGCGAGCAGAAGCGTGCGAGAAACGGCCATGATGCAATCCTTTCGGTATTTCCTTTATATAGGGCGTACCAACCGGAGCGCTATGCCCATCCTCCGGCTCTCTCCCGCATGTGATCGGCTGCTTTTTCGCCAACTGTCAGGAAAACTTCAAAAACCCAGTTGACAGTCAGGAGCCGCCCCCTTACATCGCTCTCCGTCGCCCAGATGGCGGAATTGGTAGACGCGCCAGCTTCAGGTGCTGGTACCCGAAAGGGTGTGGAGGTTCGAGTCCTCTTCTGGGCACCATTCCATTCTTGATCGCTACCAAGATCAAGGAGTTAAGCCTTTTCAGATAGGTTGCGCATTTGATGCCTTGTAACAAAGGCCAATCACGATGCGCTTAGGGCTTGGCCGCTAGATAGCTCCCAAGAACGCGCCGAAATCCTCAATTCCAGAATGCATATCCTGCCGCTCTGGAGGGCTGCCCTCCATTGACTCCCTCATCCCCAAATGCGAACATAAAGCGAACAGAATGGAGTCTTGCCAATGATCCGATACGCCGCATCCGCTGACAGCCGCCCTGAGCCTCCACAGGCCCGCGTGGTGTCAGCCGCCAAGCCGGCCCTTGAAATGCGATCCCTCACGCCGATCATTGATGCAGCTGTTACCGCACCTGCGGCCGGTCTGCTACCGCCCAGCCCCGAGTCAGGCGAGATCGGCTCCGACACTCGACCGAAAACCCCCAAGCCGCCGCGCCGTGCAGCAACAAAACGCAAGCCTAAGGTCGAAGCGGACGACACTTCGCTCCAGCTTAGTTTAGATGCCTAGTCCCATGTTGCCGATGCCGGAAGCGCCGGCGCTGGAAACCTCGCGGTTGCGAACTCAAGCCGCGACCCGAGGGCGAACCGCCCTCTTTTGATCTGTCGGAAATCATCAAGCCCGACAGGACATTCGCACCGCGATCATGGGAACTCCCACCATAATCTATAGAGCACTTCGGAATCCCGAAATTGGTTGCCGGATTGAAATTATTGAATATTTGCTCACGGCGAGACCGCTGAAAATGCGACGAATTTCGGAATCCCGAAGCGGGGGAATTTCGGGAATCCGAAGTGGGATTTTTTCTTGGTGCGAGGCGCCAGCCTCTGTCGGCAACCATCGGCCATCGGTATCCAGCACCGTCCTATCGGGATCAGCCGCTTCTGTTCAGATCAACTGCGCCTGCTTGGCGCCCTTCGTAAAGCGGAAGGACGCACCTTCGGCACTCGGGAGACGCTCGAACGGCGGGGAGCGCAGTCTACGAACCAGGGATGCGAGGGCCGTTTCCCTTATCGGGCGATTCGCTGTATCGGCATCCGGATAGGCATCAGCGCGGCTTCGACCAACGCATGGCGGCGTGGTTCCGGCTTTTCAGGCGGCCATGTGGGGCGTCGTCTTCCCGCTGTCGGGAATAACGGTCAAAACCCCCAGGCCGGCTTCTCTGGCGGCGCTGAGGAGCAATTCTCTCAGCTCGCCCGTCTCGATCTGCCCGGTGATGGCATCGGCGCAGGCCTTTACGGCCACGACGTATTCCTCTCCATCTTCAAACGGCCAGTCCATCATCAGAACTTCGGCTGCGTCCCGGATCGTCCTGACGATCTTGTACTTTTGCCGGCCGCCGAGAAAGAGAACAAGAGGCGCAAAATCCGCCGATGTGTTCCATTGCATGGCATTTTCTCCCTGAGAGTTAGAATATTAGTAACAATGCAAGAAGAATGCCAGTGGAGGCGGAGGCGGTTTTTAGAGGTTTTGCGCGCCAGTCGCCGGGATCGTTGGCAGAGGCCGCGCAATCGCGGCCTTTGGCTTCACAACCAGGACATCTAATAAGGGGGCTTTCGGCCCTGCCCGGCAGCACCCGCGAGTTGGCCGAGAACGTCAACGCCTGGAGTATTCCGAAGCGGGCGATCAACCCGTCGAGCTATCACGACATGAGCGAGGCCGATATCGAGCGAATGGCGGCGATGCTGATCGATCTTGCGTCGACGCGGATCTGCCACAACCGCACGACGTTGCAGCCCCTAGGAGGTCCGGTCAGCGCACCGGCTGATAATGGCCGCGCAACGGCACCTTGTCGTCCATCGATATGAAGCCGTCGCGTTCGCAGACATACATCAGCGTCGGCATGCCGCCCGAACGGAAGATCTCGTCATAACGGCGGCGGACCTGAACGGTTTCGGTGCGGCAATTATACGATTCTTCCTCCTTCTTCTCCGGCTGCGCCTTGACGCCGGGAAGACCCTTGTAGGGATAGAGGGGCTGAACGCCGGAATCGACGGATTTCGTCCAGTCGACGGCAGAGGCAGATGCCGGGGCGAGGCTCGACACGGCAACCAGCGATATCAGAATCATCAAAAGCCGCACGGAGCTCTCCTGCCGACTATGGGCGCTCTCCAGATGTAGGAAAACCGAAGACCGTCATCAAGCGGCCGAAGCCGGCGACTTCCTGAAATAACTTCTGATGACGGGATGGCCGAAGAGGCCGGCAAGGATGGCAAAACCGGCACCGACGACGAAACCGGCGAGAAAACCGCCGATGATGCCGGCAACCAGCAGGATCATCTTCCCCGGACCATCGGCCTTGACCGGCGGCTCGGCCGGCGAGATGACGCGAATGTTACTCTGGCTGAGGTTCTGTTCCTCGCTCGTCTGGCTGGAGCGTTTCAGAACCGTCTCGTAGATATCGCGCGCCGCAGTCGCCTTGCGCTGCAATTCGTTCAATTCCACCTGCTTGTCCGAGGTACTCGCCTGCAGCGCCTTCTGCACCGCAAGTTCCTTGGCGATGCTGTCTTCGGCGGCCTTTGCCTGCTCGTATTCGCCCCGTGCCGAGGTGGCGAGCCGCTGCAATTCGCCCTTGATTTCGCCTGATATGCTCTGGAGCGAGGAGCGGGCCGCCTGCAGGCGCGGATGACGCGTGCCCATCTGGCTTTCGAGGCTGCCGACGGCGGCCGCCTGGGTGGCATATTGCTGACGCAGGCTGACGAGCGGCGAGGTGACGCCGCCTTCCGTCTGGTTGCCGGCGACGATGTCCTCGACGCGGAGATTGGCGACGGCATCGGCGCGCGCTTTCGCCTGGATGGTCTTTTCCTGTGCCGTCACCAGCATCGTATTCAACGAGACGAGCCGCTGATCGGAAATCAGATTGCCCTCGGTCGCAGCCATGTCGTTGTCGGCGCGGAAGGTTTCGACGGCCTGCTCGGCTTCCAGCACCTTCTGGCGCAGATCGTCGAGGCGTCCGTCGAGCGTCGAGGAGGTGTTTTCGTAAATGCCGTTCGAGGCGTTGTTCTCCTCCTCGGTGAAGGCGGTGACGACCTGGTTGGCAAGCCTTGCGGATTTTTCCGGATCATTCGTCGTGGCGGCAAGCGTGACGACATAGGTGCTGGCCTGGCGGGTGATCACAAGTGCTTTCTGCAGGGCGCCGATCACGGCGGCGCCATCGGTGCGGCCGCCGGTGAATTCCGGATCCTGGTCGAGCTTCATCGTCTCGACGACGCGGCGCAGCACATTGCCCGAGGTCAGGATCTGCACCTGGCTGTCGATCAGAGTCGAGATCATTTCCGGCGAGGGTCCGGAGGATTGCGCGCCGGCATCGGCAAGGCCGATCTGGCGCGGATCGAAATAGAGGCTGCTGACGGCGGTGAATTTCTGAGCGATCCGTGGTGCCACCACAGCGCCGGCAGCCGCGCCGAGCAGCGCCAGACCCAGCACGACCAGCCGCCGGCTCCAGATCGCGGCGATGCTGGAGCGGAGGTCGAGAAGCGGTGCGGCAGGTGCGGAGGCTGCGTTCGACGGCGCGTCGACGACGGGCTCTCTTGCCGGCGGAGGCGGAGGCGCCGGACGCTCATATTGACGGCTTTCCGCCATGCTTGCCGGTGGCACGAAAGGGGGTGGGGTCGGTTCAGGCGCCGGACGGGCGTAATCATCCGGGCGGACGACAGGACTGCGCATGCGTACGCCTTCCGGCGCAGTCTGAGGCGGCTCATAACTGCGCCAGCCAGGGAGCCGGCTTACCCTGTTCCTGTCATACTGGTTCATACGCGCACTCGTGTCCCGCCCAGCGTGAAAGACTGAAGCCGAGGTGCCGAGACTTTAGAAATTCTTAGCTAACGGACCGTTAAGATAATCTCAGCGACGCCGATGTTGCGATTTTCCGCGATTGCGAGGATGCCATGAGGACGACACGACATCTGACAGCGCTGCTGCTTGCGGCCGCTCTCGTCCCGTCGCCGGCCCTTGCGGCCGGGGCGCCCTGCTACCGCGGCGTCAATCTTTCCGGCGGTGAATATGGCGAGCGCGGCGGTACCTACGGCACCAACTACACCTATCCCAGTGAAGAGACGATCGGCTATTTCGCCGAAAAGGGCATGACGATCATCCGGCTGCCCTTCCTTTGGGAACGGCTGCAGCCCGCACTCGGCGGGCGGCTCGACGAGGACGAGCTCCAGCGGATCAAAGACACGATCGGCCTGATCCGCAAGCGCGGCATGGCCGTTCTGCTCGACCCACATAATTTCGGTTATTACGACAAGACCCAGGTCGGCACGGCGCCGGCGACGGATGCCGCCTTCGGTGACTTCTGGGCGAGGCTCGCCGTCGAATTCGCCAATCAGGAGGGCATTGTCTTCGGCCTGATGAACGAACCGCACGACATCAAGGCGACGGACTGGCTGGATGCGGCCAATGCCGCGATCCGCAGTATCCGCGCGGTCGGCGCGCGCAACCTCATCCTGGTGCCCGGCACTGCATGGAGCGGCGCGGCAAGCTGGGAGAAGGACGTGATCGGCGGCGCCAACGGCACTGTGATGCTCGGCGTGCGCGATCCGCTGGATTTCTACGCCTATGAGGTCCACCAGTATCTCGACGCCGATTCCTCCGGAACCCATCCGACCTGCGAAGGTGCCGATGCCGCAGTCGAGGCGATCGCCGGGGTCACCGCCTGGCTGAAGCGGAACCACAAACGCGGCTTTCTCGGCGAATTCGGCGCCTCCGCCGACAAGGACTGCATGAGCGGGCTGACCGAAATCTATGCCACCATGACAGGTAATGGCGACGTCTGGCTCGGCTGGTCCTATTGGGCGGCGGGCGATTGGTGGCCCGCGAACGAGCCGTTCAACGTCCAGCCGCGAAAGGGCCCCGCGCGGCCGCAGATGCGGCTTCTCGCCCAATCGGCAAAAGCCGATGCCGGCACTTGTTCCGCCGTCAAGCCTGTGGGGAATTGACCATGGCGGTCGTCGACCAGAAGGCAGCGCCTTTTACTGCCGCCGGCAACCGGCTCGATGCTGCCGGGGCGGCGTCGCGCACCGATTACCTGGTGCTCTGGCTCGGCCTGCTCTCGGTGCTCTACAACGGCATTCTCGCCTTCATCAACCACAACATCATGCCGCTGTCGTTGACGCATGTCGCCGCCAGCGAAGGCCTGATCATGGCGAGCGCCATCATCTACATCCTGCACAAGGGGATCTACGAAACCGACCTGCCAGCCTTCCTGTTCCTGCTGTTCACGCTCGTGGTGACCATCTATGTCAGCGTCCTCAACCGCATGCTGTTCATCGATCATTTCCGCAACGTGCTGATCATCTTCTGCTTCACCGGGCTCGGCGGCTGGAGCAACGAAAGGACGATGAAGCTCGTCTTTCGCTGGGCAAGCCTCGTCGTCATGATTTTCCTGATCTTCGAGATCGTCAGCGTGCCGTTCTATGTCAGCATCGTCCATCCGTCCGACTATTTCGCCAATACGCGCGGGCTGCTGCCGCTGAGCTACAACACGACAGGACTTTTCCAGAATGCGCTCGGCTTTCCCGAACGCTTCTCCTTCGGCATCATCGACCATCGTTCCTCCTCGATCTTCCTCGAACAGGTGTCGCTCGCCAATTTCTGCGGCGTGATCGCGGTCTACCTGATTTCGATGTGGGAAAAGCTCGGCCGCTGGGACCGGTTGCTGATGATCAGCACGGCAGTACTGATCCTGGTGACGAACGACACGCGCACGATGCTGATCTTCTGCTTTGCCTGCATCGTCGGCTATTTCGTCTTTCCGAAGATCCCGAAGAATTTCAATCTGGCGCTGATGCCGCTGATCGTCGCCGCGGGCTTCCTCGTCTACGTGCTGAAACCCAACGCGACCGGCGACAATTTCACCGGCCGCATCAACCTGACGATGAAGAAGATCATGGAACTCGATCCGCTCGCCATCCTCGGACTTTCGGTCGACCGGGTCGCCGAGTTCGCCGATAGCGGTTATGTTTACCTGATCTATGCCGCGACGATCTTCGGCGTCATCGCCCTGTGGCTGTTCGTCTGCCTCTTTCCCTCCGGACGCACGGCGGCGCAGCGCCGCTGCGCCCATTCACTTTCTCTTTTCATTTTTCTGAATATGATGATCGGGGGAACCGCAGTCTTTTCGATGAAGATCGCCGGTCTCCTGTGGTTCGTCGTCGGATATATGCGTTTCCACGACAACCCGCGCATCAGGCAGGGTCGTCCGACAAATGTATTGAGTTGACCGCAGCGGCGCGGCTGAGACCGGCGCCCGCGCGAGCCCTAGAACAGGATGATTTTAGGCCGGATTGGCCTAAAATCTGAATCCTGTTCTAAATCAACGAAATAGAGCATGATGTCGTCCGAAAACCGCCCACACTTTTCGGCACCATGCTAGGGAGCAAGACGCTCGATGCTTGTCCAGCTTCAATATCTGCGCGCCATCGCGGCGCTGATGGTTGTCTATTTCCATGCGATATTGCAGCTCGGCAAGGTCAATCCGGCCGTCGACGCCACCGCCTTCATCTATGGCGAAACCGGCGTCGATATCTTCTTCGTTTTAAGTGGTTTCGTGATGTGGCTGACGACGAGCGGTCGTGCAATGAGCCCGATCGATTTCGCCCGCCGGCGCATCAGAAGGATCGTGCCGCTCTACTGGCTGGCGACATTGTTTTCGGCCGCGGTGGCGCTGGTGGCCCCGTCATTGCTGAAATCGACGGTGTTCGACCTGCCGCACCTCGTCGCCTCACTGTTCTTCCTGCCATGGAGCAATCCCGCCGATCCCAGCACGATCACTCCAGTCGTCGTTCCGGGCTGGACGCTGAATTACGAGATGTTCTTCTATTTCGTGTTCGCGCTGCTGCTGCCGCTTTCGGAAGTCCGCCGCATCCCGGCGATGTTTGCCGTCTTTACCGTCATTCTGGTGGCCTGCCGGCTGCTGCCGGAATCGACGGTGACCCGGTTCTACGGCGAGCCGATCATCCTGGAATTTCTCGCCGGTGTCGTGCTCGCCTGGCTCTATGGGCAGAAGATGCTTCTGCCGAACCGCTGGGCTTGGGCGGCACTCGCCATGGGCTTTGCGTTTCTCTTTATCAACGAGGCGCTGATGCAGCCGGAAAGCCGGTTCTATGCCTGGGGAATCCCGGCGATCTTCATCATTTACGGCGCCGTCTCCATCGATTTTTCCAGGCTGCCGGTCCTGGGATGGCTGAACTATCTCGGCGACTGCTCCTACAGCATCTATATCACCCACGCCTTCACGCTCGCCTTCTTGAGGGTCGCAGCAGATCGCCTGCCGATCGGCATCCTGCAGCAGCCGGTGCTCTTCGTGATCCTCTCATTGGTGCTCTCGTCGATCGGCGGCGCGATCATCCATGAAATCACCACGCCGCGCCGGAAAGCGGCCGTGGCGAGCCGCCCGCCGGCCTAACGCGCATCGATTCTGTCAGATTCGTTTGCCGCACTTTAGCGCTGTTTCCGTACCGAAGGCGAGAATACGCATCCAAGCGGCGCTGACGGTACAGTTTTTTGCGCAACTTCTCCTAAGCTTCAGACTTGGCAATGAGAGAACTTGCAGAAGCGTGATGGTTTCTCTTGCAATTTGTCGCAGGAATGAAAGCGCGCCGGCCTATTCGCGGCCCGGGCTTTGATCTAAGCACGGCTGCGGCCTTGAAGAAGGAAGAGGGAGAGACATGAGAAACTATGTATTGACGGTATCCTGCAAATCGACGCGCGGCATCGTTGCGGCGATTTCGAGCTATCTGGCGGAGAAGGGCTGCAACATCATCGACAGCTCGCAGTTCGACGATCTCGATACCGGCAAGTTCTTCATGCGCGTCAGCTTCATTTCGGAAGAAGGGCTTTCGGGTGCCGAGATCGGCGCCGGTTTTACAGCCGTCGCCGCGCCCTTCGAGATGGACTACGAGTTTCACGACAGCGAGAAGCGCATGAAGGTGCTGCTGATGGTGTCGCGCTTCGGCCATTGTCTCAACGACCTGCTCTACCGCTGGAAGATCGGCGCGCTGCCGATCGACATCGTCGGCGTCGTCTCCAACCATTTCGACTACCAGAAGGTCGTGGTCAACCACGACATCCCCTTCCACCATATTCCGGTCACCAAGGCCAACAAGGTGCAGGCCGAGGCCCGGATCATGGAGGTGGCCGAGCAGACCGGCACCGAACTGATCGTGCTCGCCCGCTACATGCAGATCCTGTCGGACGAGATGTGCCAGAAAATGTCCGGCCGGATCATCAACATCCACCATTCCTTCCTGCCGAGCTTCAAGGGCGCCAATCCCTACAAGCAGGCCTATGGCCGCGGCGTCAAGCTGATCGGGGCGACGGCGCATTACGTCACCGCCGATCTCGACGAAGGCCCGATCATCGAGCAGGACACGGCGCGCATCACCCATGCGCAGTCGCCCGACGACTATGTCTCGATCGGCCGCGACGTCGAAAGCCAGGTGCTGGCGCGCGCCATCCACGCCCATATCCATCACCGCACCTTCATCAACGGCAACCGCACCGTGGTCTTCCCGGCAAGCCCCGGCAGCTACGCCTCCGAACGCATGGGTTGAGCGCAGGCAAAGAGCTACATCTCTTCTGCTGGCAAACGACAATCTCCCGTTGCCTGCCAGCAGCAAGTATTTGATTATCGCGTGAGGTAATCGAATCATGCTGCGGGAGGGGTGTCATGACCGACGAGGTGCTGGTTGACCGCATGGCGCTGCCGCGTCCCGACGTTACCGTTGCGGATGCGGAAGAGATCCTTCTTGCCCATTACAGCCTGTCCGGCACGCTGACCGAACTCGGCAGCCAGCAGGATCGGAATTACCGCGTCGATAGCGATCGCGGTCGCTACGTCCTGAAGATCTGCCATGCTGCCTACGAGACCCGCGAGCTCGAAGCGCAGAACGCGGCGATCCATCATCTCAAAAGCAGGCAAGATGCGCCGCGCGTTCCGAACGTGATCTCCACGAATGACGGGCGGGAGATCGTCGTCCTGACCGTGCGCGGGCAGGGCTACCAGGTGCGGCTGCTCGAATATCTGGAAGGCCAGGGGCTGACGGAGCTGACCTATCTGGCGCCGGCTTCGGTCGCAGCACTTGGTGCGCTCTGCGCGAGGCTGGCCCAGGCGCTTGCCGATTTCAACCATCCTGGTCTTGATCGCAGCCTGCAATGGGATCTCCGGCGCGCCGGACCGGTCGCGGTGCAACTGCTGTCCGCGATCACCGACAGTGCGGCGCGCGACCGGATCGCCAAGACCATGGTGATGGCCATTCGTCGCATCCAGCCGTTGGCGCCATCGCTCCGGCTGCAGGCCGTGCATCACGACGTCACTGGCGACAATGTCGTCGGTCACCGCAATGCCCGTGGTCACATAGTCCCTGACGGGGTGATCGATTTCGGCGACATCATCCGCGGCTGGCTGGTCGGCGACCTCGCCGTCACCTGCGCTTCGCTGCTGCATCAGACGGATGGCGACCCTTTTCATGTCCTGCCCGCCGTCACCGCCTATCAGGCGATCTATCCGTTGACCGAGGAGGAGCTGAAGGCGCTCTGGCCATTAGTCGTCGCACGCGCCGTCATTCTCGTCGCCAGTGGCGAGCAGCAGATTTCGGTCGATCCCGATAATGACTATGTCCGCGGCAATCTCGCGCACGAGTGGGCGATCTTCGATGCGGCGATGTCCGTTCCCTTCGAACTCATGGAAGCGGCGATCCTCAAAGCGGCCGGCGTCGACACCGCCGCCCCGGAAGCATCGGGATGGCTGCCGTTGCTGCCCGACATCGATCCCGCCGAGATCGCCTATGTCGATCTTGGGGTGCGCAGCCCGCATTTTTCCGCCGGCAACTGGTTGAATGCCGACATGGACTGGCGGCTGCTTGCCCGCGCCGCGACCGAAAACGGCACGGCGGCAACGCGCTACGGCGAATATCGGCTTTCCCGCGCGAGCCTAGGAAATGCGAAGGAACAAGCGACCTGCGCGCTGCATATCGATATCTGCCTTGCTGCAGGCAGCGCGGTTGCGGCCCCCTTTGCCGGCCGGATCGGCTGGAAGGACCAGCATCTGACGCTCGCCGGCGACAGAATCACCTTGCATCTCGATGGGCTTGACCTCTCGGTCGAGGATGGCGCCGAGGTTGCCGGCGGTGATCCGCTCGGCACGGTTTTCGGAGAGGCTTCGTCGCTCGGCGGGCTGCGTGTCCAGTTTTGCAGTGTCGCCGGTCTCGAACCGCCGCTCTTTGCCACACCGCGCGAGGCGGCGGCTTGGTCGGTGCTCTGCCCTTCGCCGTCACTCCTTCTCAGCCCCGGAGCGGATGCGCCGAAACCTGATACTGCAGGACTGCGCGCCAGGCGGCAGGCGCATCTCGCAAGGCCGCAGAAGAATTATTACGCGGCACCGCCGCAGATCGAGCGCGGCTGGCGGGAACACCTGTTCGATGTCGAGGGCCGCGCCTATCTCGACATGGTCAACAACGTCACCATTCTCGGCCATGGCCATCCCAAGTTCGCGGCGGCGATCAGCGCGCAATGGCTGCGGCTCAACACCAATTCCCGCTTTCACTATGCCGCGATCACGGAATTTTCCGAACGCCTCGCCGCCCTTTCGCCGGATGGACTCGACGCGGTCTTCCTGGTCAACAGCGGTTCGGAGGCGAACGATCTGGCGCTTCGGCTGGCGCAAGCCCATAGCGGCGCGCGCAATATGCTGTGCCTGCTCGAAGCCTATCATGGCTGGTCGGCAGCGAGCGATGCCGTCTCCACCTCGATCGCCGACAACCCGCAGGCTCTCACCACTCGGCCGGACTGGGTGCATGCCGTGGTGTCGCCGAATATCTATCGCGGCGCATTTCGCGGTGCCGATACGGCAGCGCACTATCTCAGCGCCGTAACCCCGGTGCTGGAGGCGATCGACGCCAGCGGCGACGGGCTTGCGGGCTTCATCTGCGAATCGGTCTACGGCAATGCCGGCGGCATTCCGCTGCCGGACGGTTATCTCAGGGACATCTATGCGCGGGTACGCGCCCGCGGCGGCGTCTGCATCGCCGACGAGGTGCAGGTCGGTTATTCCAGGCTGGGGCATTATTTCTGGGGCTTCGAGCAGCAAGGGGTCGTGCCCGATATCATCACCATCGCCAAGGGCATGGGCAACGGCCATCCGCTCGGCGCCGTCATCACCACGCGGGAGATCGCCCAATCGCTGGAGAAAGAAGGCGCGTTCTTTTCCTCCACCGGCGGCAGCCCGGTCAGCTGCGTCGCCGGCATGACGGTGCTCGACATCATGGCCGAGGAAAAACTGCAGGAAAACGCCAGGACGGTCGGCGAGCATCTGAAGGCGCGGCTCGCCGCGCTGATCGACCGCCATCCGATGGCGGGCGCCGTGCACGGCATGGGGCTCTATCTCGGCCTCGAATTCGTCCGCGACAGAACGACGCTGGAGCCGGCGATGGAAGAGACCGCTGCCATCTGCGACCGGCTTCTCGAACTCGGCGTCATCATGCAGCCGACCGGCGATCACCAGAATGTGCTGAAGATCAAACCGCCGCTCTGCCTCAGCATCGAAAGCGCGGATTTCTTCGTCGACATGCTGGAGAAGGTGCTCTCTGAAGGCTGGTGACACAGCGCTTCCGGCGTTAACCAAATCGGTCATTTCGAGGCGTTTCGATTTTTAATGAAATGGGCCATTGCCTGATACGGCAAGGCTTCCTATGTCTGCCGCGGTGATCGATCAAACTCTGATTCTGTCATGCGAATTTTACGAAGAGCTGATATGTTTCTTTCTGTAAGTTCGGGTTACGACGGAATGAATTTTTTCGGATCGTCGATATTTTGACACGTTTCGGAATATGTTTCTGACAGGCTATCGGGTAATCTCTACCAAGTTAGTGGATTATTGAAGACAGCCATCACCGGTCCCGGGCTCTTCCGGGACCACTCAAGTGCAACGCCAACGCAAGGAACGAGACATGATAGACATCGATATTCTCGCCGATCTGCCTGGGCGATCTGTGCTTGGCAATGACCGTCCGGGCGCCCTCTCCCGCCCGAGCTGTCGAATGTGACGTTCGTCCTCCTTTCAACGGTACCAGACAAGTCAATTCGCCATGGCTGCGCATGTTGCGCGGCAGGAGTTCTATCTATGAAGAAGCAAGTTATCGAATATGCAGGCGTTCCCGTCGGGATCGTCATTCCCGATGAAGACCGGCTGAAGTTCATCGCCGTGAAGTTTCATGTCCACGACCTCGACGAGCAGCGTTTCGGCTCGCCCGACGAGGTGCGGCTGGCCATTCATGACCTGATGACCCGCCGTCATCCGAAGCCGCTTCATGCCTGAGGGCATGAGGCCGCGATTGGCATTCACGGCTTTCCCGATGTCCGACCGGTCCCGCCAAATGGGGCCGGTCTTGTTTTTTGAGGGCAATTGCAGTCCTATCGGCGGCCTTTCCGCATAAGGATCCGCCCTTGCCCGATCTTCTCAACCTCATCACCGACATCGAAGGCGTTTCCGTCGGCCATGCGACCGACCTTGCGCTCGGTTCCGGCGTCACCGTCATCGTCTTCGAAGAACCGGCCGTCGCCTCCGGTACTGTGCTCGGCGGGGCGCCTGGCGGGCGCGACACCGGCCTGCTCGATCCGTCGATGACCGTCAATGCCGTGGATGCCTTCGTGCTCTCCGGCGGTTCCGCCTTCGGGCTGGATGCGGCCGGCGGCGTGCAGGCGGGCCTGCGCGAACTCGGCCGCGGATTTGCCGTCGGGTCGGTGCGCATACCGATCGTGCCGCAGGCAATCCTGATGGATCTGCTGAACGGCGGCGACAAGGATTGGGGGCTCCACTCGCCCTATCGCGACATGGGCTATGCGGCATTGAAGGCAGCGGCCAAAGGCGCCTTCGCGCTCGGCACGACAGGGGCCGGCACGGGGGCGACGACCGCCACCTTCAAAGGTGGGCTCGGCTCGGCCAGCGCCGTCAGCAGCGCCGGACACCGCGTTGCAGCTGTTGTCGCGGTCAACGCGCTCGGCTCGGCAACGATCGGCGACGGTCCACATTTCTGGGCCGCACCTTTCGAAAAGGACGGCGAATTCGGCGGGCTCGGCATGCCTGCGGTGGCCGACCACCGGATGCGGCTCAAGGGCATGAACACGACCGCGACGACGATCGGCGTTGTCGTGACCGACGCGCAGCTGACCAAGGCCGAGGCGCATCGGCTTTCGCTTGCCGGCCATGACGGTTTTGCCCGGGCACTGCTGCCGGCGCACCTGCCGCTCGACGGCGACACCGTCTTTGCCGCATCGACGGCCAGGCATCGAAGAGACGACATGGCGAGCCTGATGGAGCTTTGCCATCTCGCCACCATCGTCATGGCGCGGGCGATCGCCCGTGGCGTCTACGCGGCGACCGCACTGCCGGTCGAAGGCGCGCAAAAGGCTTGGTGCGACCGCTATCCGAATGGTCATTGATTGAATAGGGTCCGAACCGGCAGACCGAATATGCCGAATGGCGGAGAGACGTGAATGCAGATCCGGGCGCTGATGTATTTCGACGAGCTGGTCAGGACCAATTCCATGCGCCAGGCGGCCGAGAACCTCAATGTCGCGCCGACGGCGATCAGCCGGCAGATCGAGAACCTCGAATATCACTTCGGGGCGCCGCTCGTCGAGCGCAGCGCCCGCGGCGTCAAGCTGACGGCCGCCGGCGAGCTGCTTGCCGCCCGCGCCGGCCGGACGCTGCGCGAACTCGATCACGTGCAGCAGCTGATCGAAGACCTGAAGGGCTTGCAGCGCGGCCGTGTCAGCATCTATGCCAATGGCGCCACCGTCGCCAATCTGCTGGCGCCGGCGCTTGCCGAATTCAGCCTGAAATATCCGAAGCTGCGTTTTACCGTGACGATCACCAGTGCGCGGCAGGCCGTCGATGCCGTCAACAGCGCCGAGGCGGATATTGCGGTGACGCTGTTTGCACCTCCCATGTCCGGCACCAAGGTGCGGCTGCGCTCCGAGATCGCCTATGATCTAATCGTCACGCCGCAGCATCCGGCCGCCGCGCATACCGAGATCGCGGTGCGGGAGCTCGCCGATCATGCGCTGGCCCTGCCCGACCAATCCTTCGGTTTCCGCCAGGCATTCGATACTTTGTTCGAGAAGGAGGGGTTGAGCCTCGATCCCGTCTTCGTCACCAGCTCGCTCGAAATGCTGAAGGAACTCGTGCTCAGCGGGGCTGCGGCGACGCTGCTGCCGGCGCTCACCGTCCGTCGCGAGATCGAGGCGGGTCAGCTTCTCGCCATTCCGCTTGCCGGCAAAACCGGCATCCGCACCCATGTCGATCTCTGTGTCGCGCCGGACCGGCAGCTGTCCTTTGCCGCGACGAAACTGCTCGACTTCATCGAGAGGTTCATGCGGGAGCGCACGAACCGCCGGGGCGAGACGAAAGACTGACGCTCCAAGCTTGCATTGCCCGCGAATTTCAGGTGTAGCTTTTTCGGCTACACTGAGCACACAAAATCGTCATTGTGTGTGCACTGGCATAGTGCCACTTTATCGCAAAAGGCCTTCGCCACCGAGCATGGCCAGACAGGGGACATGATGATCAAGCTTTCGTTTGCGCCTTCGCGTTTCATCAGGCGGCTTTCCCTCGGTGCTGCGCTTTCGGCCGGCCTCGTGATGACGGCGATGACGCCGGCGGAAGCGGCGAAGACCACCCTCAATCTCGGCATGAGCGTCGAGCCGACCGGCCTCGATCCGACGATCGCGGCACCCGTCGCGATCGGTCAGGTAACCTGGCAGAACGTGTTCGAGGGGCTGGTGACGATCGACCAAGCCGGCAAGGTCCAGCCGCAGCTGGCGAAAAGCTGGGAGATTTCTGCCGATGGCCTGACCTATACGTTCAAGCTGCAGACCGGCGTCAAATTCCATGACGGCGAGGCCTTCGATGCCGCGAGCGCCAAGTTTTCGCTCGACCGCGCCCGCGGCGCGGATTCGGTCAATCCGCAAAAGCGCTTCTTCGCCTCGATCGCCTCGATCGATACGCCCGATGCCGAAACGCTGGTGCTGCATCTCTCGGCGCCGACCGGCAGCCTGATCTACTGGCTCGGCTGGCCGGCCTCGGTAATGGTCGCCCCGAAGACGGCGGCCGACGACAAGACGACGCCGATCGGCACCGGTCCCTTCAAATTCGCAAGCTGGGCGAAGGGCGACAAGGTCGAACTCGCCAGGAATGCCGATTATTGGAACAAGGATGCGGCCGCCAAGCTCGACAAGGTGACCTTCCGCTTCATCGCCGATCCGCAGGCGCAGGCGGCTGCGCTGAAATCCGGCGATCTCGACGCCTTTCCGGAATTTGCCGCGCCCGAGCTGATGAGCTCCTTCGACGGCGATGCGAGGCTCGTTACCAGGATCGGCAATACTGAGCTGAAGGTCGTTGCCGGCATGAACAATGCCAAGAAGCCGTTCGACGACAAACACGTGCGCCAGGCGCTGATGATGGCGATCGACCGCAAGACGGTGATCGACGGCGCATGGTCCGGCCTCGGCACGCCGATCGGCAGCCACTACACGCCGAACGATCCGGGCTATCAGGACATGACCAATGTGCTGCCCTATGACGTCGAGAAAGCGAAGGCGCTGCTCGCCGAAGCCGGCTATCCCAACGGTTTCACCTTCACGATCAAATCCCCGCAGATGGCCTATGCGCCGCGCAGCGCCCAGGTGATGCAGGCGATGTTTGCCGAGATCGGCGTGACGATGAATATCGAACCGACGGAATTTCCGGCGAAATGGGTCCAGGACATCATGAAGGACCGCAACTTCGACATGACGATCGTCGCCCATGCCGAACCGCTCGACATCGACATCTATGCCCGCGATCCCTATTATTTCAATTATAAGAACCCTGCCTTCAACGCGCTGATGAAGAAGGTGCAGGAGACGACCGATCCCGCCGCGCAGAATGCGATCTACGGCGAGGCGCAGAAGATCCTCGCCGAGGACGTGCCGGCGCTCTATCTCTTCGTCATGCCGAAACTCGGCGTCTGGGACAAAAAGCTGAAAGGGCTGTGGGAGAACGAGCCGATCCCCTCCAACGTACTCTCGGGCGTGTCCTGGGACGAGTGAGAGCGGTAGGTTAGGGGCGGGATGTGATGAGGTGAAGGCCTTGGAGAAATCCGACATACATTTGGTCGATATGGCGCGCAGCTCTCTCCCTCCCTCGCCAAGTGAGGTCAATCTGGGCCGGGATTGTCTGGTTTCGCTGGTGGATGGCATTTCTGACACGGGGATCTGCGCCCTGATTGGCTCCTCCCGCCAACTCCAAACTCCGTCTTGCTCGGGCTTGACCCGAGCATCCACACCACATCCATCAACAGCAGTGGCATGGATCCCAGGCTCAAGGCCTGGGATGACGAGTGGAGTTGGCGTTCTCGCCAAACTCGCCGCCGGCGCGTCGGGGGCTCCGCGTGAGGGCGGAGGGGGCGTGCCGCGTTCGATTGCCGCGGTGCTCGATCCGATATGATCACCCTCCTCGCCCGCCGCTTCGCCGGTCTCCTCGTCACGCTCGTCGTCGTCTCGCTGCTGATCTTCGCCGTCATGGACCTTCTGCCCGGCGATCCCGCCTCGATTATGCTTGGCACCTCGGCAACGCCTGAAACGCTTGCGGCACTGCGCCACGATCTCGGGCTCGACCAACCGCTGCTGCTGCGTTACGGGCAGTGGCTGACCGGCGTGATCTCCGGCAATCTCGGCAATTCCCTAACCTATGGCGTGCCGGTCGCGGGTTTGATTCTCGAGCGGCTAACGGTCACGCTGCCGCTGGCGCTGATGGCGATCGCGCTTTCGGTGGCGATTGCCTTGCCGCTCGGCGTGCTGGCCGCTTCGCGCCGCGGCGGTCTCTTCGATATCATCGCAACATTGTTTTCGCAGATCAGCATCGCCGTGCCCGCCTTCTGGGTGGCGCTGCTCCTGATCATCCTGTTTTCGACGATGCTCGGGCTGATGCCGGCCGGCGGCTTCCCCGGCTGGAGCGCCGGTATCCTACAGGCATTGCAGGCGCTCGTTATGCCCGCCGTCGCGCTGGCGATGCCACAGGCGGGCGTGCTGACGCGGGTGGCGCGCTCAGCTGTGCTCGACACCATGCATGAGGATTTTGCCCGCACCGCCGTGGCGAAAGGGCTCTCTCGTCGTGCGGTGCTGTGGCGTCATATCGTGCCGAACGCGCTGATCCCGATCCTCACCATGATCGGGCTGCAATTCACCTTTCTCGTTGCCGGCGCGGTGCTGGTGGAAAACGTCTTCAACCTGCCCGGCCTCGGTCGGCTCGCCCTGCAGGCGCTTTCCCAGCGCGACATCATCGTCATGCAGGATGTCGTGCTGTTCTTCGCAGGCCTCGTCATCGTGATGAACTTCGTCGTCGATCTCTCCTATCTGGCGATTGATCCCAGGATGAGAAAGGCGGCCTGACGATGGCACCGATCGTATCCACCGCCATCACCAGCCGCGGCCGGACCTTTAGACTTAGCCGGCGAATGAACCTGATTTCAGGGGCTGTCATCATCGGCCTGCTGGTTGCCGTGGCGCTGTTGTCGCTTGTGTGGACGCCGCTGCCGCCGGCGAAAATGCAGATCATCCACAAACTGCAGCCGCCGCTTGCCTTCGGCCTGCTCGGCACCGACCAGTTCGGCCGCGACGTGCTGTCGATGCTGATGGCAGGCTGCTGGAATTCACTGTCGATCGCCATTACCGCGGTTATGATCGGCGGGACGCTGGGTTCGATCGCCGGCGTTTCGGCGGCGGCGATCCGCGGTCCGTTCGAAGCGCTGCTGATGCGGATCTGCGACGTCATCTTTGCCCTGCCGCCGATCCTGTCGGCCATGGTGCTCGGCGCCTTTCTCGGGCCGGGACGGTTCACCGCAGTCACCGCGATCGCCGTCTTCATGATCCCGGTCTTTGCCCGGGTGACGCTTGCGACCTCGCTACAGGCCTGGAGCCGCGACTATGTGACGGCGGCGCGCGCGATCGGCAATACGCGCCTGACCATTTCGCTGCGCCATGTGCTGCCGAATATCATGAGCCAGATCATCGTCCATGGCGCCATCCAGCTGGGGCTGGCGATCCTGACCGAAGCGGGTCTCAGCTTCCTCGGTCTCGGCATGGCGCCGCCGGCGCCGACCTGGGGCCGTATGCTTGCCGATGCACAAACCTATCTGGCGCTCGCCCCCTGGCTGGCGATCCTGCCCGGTCTTGCCATCGCGCTCACCGTCTTCGGCTTCAACATGCTCGGCGACGGTTTGCGTGATTTGCTCGACCCGCGCGAGGCGAGCCGCTGATGTCCTCCCAAGACGAAAAGCCCGAAAGACCATGCCATGACCGAAACCGACCTTACCATCCGCGAACTCAGGCAGCGCTTCGCCGATAAGAGCCTCTCTCCCCTCGATTATTGGCTCGCCCTGGAAGACCATATCGCCGCTTGGGAGCCTTCGATTTCGGCACTCTACCTCTACGATCCGGAATCGGCGCGCGCGCAGGCGAAAGCTTCGACCGAGCGCTGGTCGAAGGGCGAAATGCTTGGCGCCCTCGACGGCATCCCGGTGACGCTGAAAGAGTTGATCGCCACCAAGGGCCAACCGGTGCCGCTCGGCACGAAGGCGATGGAACTGATACCGGCTGACGCCGATGCGCCGGCCGCCGCCCGGCTGCGGGAAGATGGCGCAGTGATCTTCGCCAAGACCACCTGCCCGGATTACGGCATGCTGTCCTCCGGGCTTTCGAGCTTTCATCCTCTCAGCCGCAATCCCTGGGACACTACACAGAATCCCGGCGGATCGAGCGCCGGGGCCGCAGCGGCCGCAGCGGCCGGCTACGGGCCGCTGCATATCGGCACCGATATCGGCGGCTCAGTGCGCCTTCCCGCCGGCTGGACCGGCATCTTCGGCTTCAAGCCGAGCCATGGGCGCATTCCGGCCGATCCCTATTATGTCGGGCGCTGCGTCGGGCCGATGGCGCGCACGGTCGAGGATGCGGCCTTTTCGATGGCAACGCTGTCGCGGCCGGACTGGCGCGACGGCACCAGCCTGCCGCCGAACGATTTCAACTGGATGGATCTCGACATCGACATGTCGGGCATGACGATCGGGTTGATGCTCGATGCCGGCTGCGGGCTTGCGGTGGAGGACGAGATCAGGGTCTCGGTCGAAGCGGCGGCGAGATGCTTCGAGAAGGCCGGCGCGACCATTGTATCAGTCCAGCCGGTGCTGACACGCACGATGCTGGATGGGCTCGACAATTTCTGGCGGTCCCGGCTTTGGGGCGATATCGCCGATCTCGACGAAGAACGCCGCGCCAGCATCCTGCCCTATATCAGGGATTGGGCGAAGGGCGGCGCCGACATCCGCGGCGTCGATGCGGTCAAGGGTTTCAACCAGACGATCGAAATGCGCAAGAGCTGCGGACGGCTGTTCACCGAGATTGACGCCCTGCTTTCGCCGACCAATCCGATCATCTCCTATCCGGCCGAATGGGCATCGCCGACCAATGATCCGGCCCTGCCCTTCGAGCATATCGCTTTCACGGTGCCGTGGAACATGTCGGAGCAGCCGGCCGCCTCGATCAATTGCGGTTTCTCTCGCTCGGGCATGCCGATCGGCCTGCAGATCGTCGGGCCGCGCTTCGACGACATGCTGGTGCTGAGACTATCGAAAGCCTTCGAGGACTGGACGGGCGGCGTGAGATCCTGGCCGCAGCCGCCGGATATCTGATCAGCTGATCGGCCGGCGATAACCGGTCGGCTGTTCGTAGAGCCAGCCGATGCGTTCGACGGCAGCCTCGAAATTCTCGCGCGCCACCGTCATGCTATGGCCGTTGGCGTGGAGGATGGTTTCCGGATCCTCGAAGAGGGCGACATGGCCCTTCCAGAATACCAGGTCGCCGCGGCGGATGTCGGAGCGGTCGATCGGCTCGCCGAGGCCCGCCGCCTGCATGTCGGTATCGCGCGGTGCGGCTCTGCCTGTCATCAGCATCGCCAGCTGGACGAGACCGGAGCAATCGATGCCGAGGCCGGACCGTCCGCCCCAGAGATAGGGCGTTTCCAGGAAACGGGCTGCGATACCGACATAATCGGCGCCGTCGAGCGCGCCGATCGGCTGGACATGCTTGGCGAAGATCGCCGTCCCGTTCTCGAGCACGACATAGCGATTGCCGCGCGCTTCCGCCTCGCCGGCGACGTGGACGCGGCTTCCCATCGACAGGATGGCCTGGTGGGGCTTGCGCAGTTCCGGTTCCGGATAGAGGAAGCTGCGCTGCACGGTGACGATATGGGTCGGCGCCGGCCTGCCTTCCACGAGCGCGTCTGCCTCGATATAACCGACATAGCCGTCCGAGGCGGCTTTCACCCAGCACCAGCCGTCGGCGCGATCGAAAACCGTCACCTCTTCGCCGAGGAGCAGCTCGGTATCGATGCCGCGCGCAAGATCCGGTGCGGGCCGCAACGCTGCCACCGGAACGGCGACGCGCGCCGCCGCACCTTCCACGAAGCGCAAAGCCTCCACCTTGCCTTCAAGCCCCGCTTCCGCGAGATCCGGCCTGTAGGCATGCAGGCGGCGGTCGAGCATCGTCATTGGCATTCCTTTCAGAGCGGCAGCCGGCGGCCCTGATCCCGTACGAGATCGCCGAGCTTTTCCAAATAAAGCGCGCCGCCGACGGTGCGCTTGATGATCACGTTGCGCCGGTCGGCATCGTCGCGCACGCGATCGACCAGACCCATCTCGCCCATCGTATCCAAGGCGCGGGTGATGACCGGCTTGGTGACCTCAAGCGTGGCGGCAAGCCCGCGCACCGTGTGCGGCGGCGGCACCAGATAAATATGCAGCAGGATCGCCATTTGGCGCAACGTCAAATCGCGGTCGTCGTGGCGGACCTGATCGAGCGCCACGCCATGCCAGAGCCCCAGCGCCTGCGAGGCGGTCAGTTCGATCGGCACGGCCCCTCCGGAAGATCGTTACGCTAACGTTCCATTTTCCGGCAGTTGCCATACACATGCAAGGGCGGCCGGGAACTGCTGTCCGGCAAGGTGAATAAAATTTTAACGATCGGCGGCGAGGCGCAGCGCGTGAACACGCGACGCCTCGCCGCTTTTTGCGCATGGTCTCAGCGCAGGCTCTGACGAATATGGTGAAAGAGTGCGCGGATCGCCTGTGCCTCGCCACCGCCCGGCGAATGCGGCCGTTCGGACTGGGCCCAGCCGTAAATGTCGAAATGCGCCCAGCTCTTCGTCTTGCTGACGAAACGCTTGAGGAAAAGGGCCGCGGTAATTGCCCCCGCCATGCCACCGGCCGGGGCATTGGTGAGGTCGGCGAACTTGGCGCGGATATCCTTTTCGTAGCCGGAATAGAGCGGCAGTCGCCAGATCGGATCATCGGTTTCCAGGCTCGCTTCGGTCAGGTCATGCGCCAGATTGGCGTCATCGGTGAAGAAGGGCGGGAGATCCGGACCCAACGCAACGCGGGCTGCACCTGTCAGCGTCGCCATGTCGATCAGCAGCTCGGGCTCTTCCTCATCGGCATAGGCCAGCGCATCGGCAAGGATCAGACGGCCTTCGGCGTCGGTATTGTCGATCTGGACGGTCAGACCCTTGCGGCTCCGGTAGATGTCGCCGGGGCGGAAGGCATTGGACGAGATGGCATTTTCGACGACGGGCACGATGACGCGCAGGTCGACCTTCAGCTTGGCGTCCATGATCATCAGGGCAAGCCCCATGACATTCGCCGCGCCGCCCATATCCTTCTTCATCAAGAGCATGGAGGCCGCAGGCTTGATGTCGAGACCGCCGGTATCGAAGCAGACGCCTTTGCCGACGAGCGTCACCTTGCGATGACCCTTCTTGCCCCAGCGCAGCTCGAGAAGGCGCGGCGCGTCGGCACTGGCGCGGCCGACGGTATGGACCAGCGGAAAGTTCTGCGTGAGCAGGTCGTCGCCCGATATGACCGATACCTCCGCCTTGTAATGTGCGGCCAGGCCACGGAAAACGGCCTCGAGCTGGTTCGGCCCCATGTCGTTCGTCGGCGTATTGATGAGGTCGCGGGCGAGAAAGACGCCGGCAAGCTGGCGCTTGATGTCGGCGCCATCGGCATCGCGGGGGATCATCAGCGTCGCCGCTGGTGATTTTTCGGATTTGTAACGATCGAAACGGTAGCTGCCGAGCCCGAAGCCGAGAGCGAGGCGATTGGCCGTCAGCGGCGCGGTTTCGATGTGCCAGTCGCCGGCCGGCAGCGTGCGGGCGAGCCTGCCGGTGATGTAAGGCTGCTCGGAGGGATTGGTGCCGAGACCGTAAAGCGCGCCGCCGAGATGGCCTTCGGCCGTCGGGATCAACAGCAGCGACCCGCTTTCGGCCTTATAGCCCGCCCTGCGCGCCCAATCGAGCGCGATCGGATCGATCGTGCCGGTTTCGATATGGGCAGGCGTGACGGCAAAGATCGGCAGCGTCGAACCGCCCTTCGTGTTGAATGGGGTCGGTCTTTCGATGAACTGATAGGGGGCCATGATTGTCCTTCGGCGGTCGTAAGGAATCGTTCCTTAACGGTCTGTTAGGGTTAACAGACTATTGCTGGAGCGAAGATTGCGTCAAACCTTTCCCTGTTCCGCTTCGAGGTTAGGCGCCGATTTCGGAATCAGGAACGCGTCATGCCTGCCTCACTCGCCACCACATTCACGAATCGTATCCTGCAGGGTGCGGCGGCATCGCTGCTCGTCCTTGCCCTTGCCGGCTGTTCGACGACCAAGGACCGGATGACCACAGGCTCGGTGCCGAAGCTCACCAAGCCGGTTGAAGAGATGGACGCGACAGAACTGCGCTCGGCGACGGACCGGCTCGGCCAGGCCTATGAAAAAAATCCGCGCGATCCCATCACCGGCGTCAGCTATGCCAATCTGCTGCGGATGAACGGCCGCGACACGCAGGCGCTCGCCGTCATGCAGCAGGTGGCGATCGCCAACCCGGGCGACCGTACCGTGCTGGCCGCCTATGGCAAGGCACAGGCAGCGGCCGGTCAGTTCCAGCAGGCACTCGACACGATCGGCCGCGCCCAGACGCCGGACCGTCCGGACTGGAGACTGATCTCGGCCGAAGGCGCGATCCTCGATCAGATGGGCCGGGCAAGCGATGCCCGGCAGCGCTACCGCGACGCGCTCGACATCCAGCCGAACGAGCCTTCCATTCTGTCCAACCTCGGCATGTCCTACGTGCTGACCGGCGATCTGCGCACGGCCGAAACCTACCTGCGCTCCGCCGCCGGCCAACCCACAGCCGACAGCCGCGTCCGGCAGAACCTTGCCCTCGTCGTCGGCCTGCAGGGGCGCTTCCCGGAAGCCGAGCAGATCGCGCGGCGGGAGCTTTCACCGCAGCAGGCCGATGCCAATGTCGCCTATCTCAGGGGCATGCTGTCGCAGCAGAATTCCTGGCAGAAACTCGCCGCCAAGGATAAGACGCCGGGTGCAGCGGAGAGCAGCAACACCAACTGACCGGATCTCCTCCAAGCTTGAGAGTGTCCGAAGTCAATCGCGCGACATCCTACCGATCACTCACGCCCGCAAGAATGAGCCGTAGGCCGAGGCCGGCCATGACGGCACCTGCCGTGCGGTCGATCCAGTGCTTGGCGGCAAGATAGAGCCGCCGCGGGTGGCGTGCCGAAAAGGCAAGGGCGACGATCGAATACCAGCCCGCCTCCACGGCGAAGACACCTAGTGGCAGCGCCACAATGAGACTGAACGGAACGGTCCTCGGCAGAAGCGCGGCAAAGATGCTGGCATAAACGATAATGGTCTTCGGGTTGCTGATCTGGGTCAGCAGCGCGGTCACGAAGCTGCGCATGGGCGCGCGATTGCCGTTGGCGGCATCGGAGATCTCGAGCGGCTGACCGGCACTCCTCCAGATATTGACGGCGATATAGACGAGATAGGCGCCGCCAGCGACCTTCAGCAGGACATAGAGCCATTCGAATTGCGACAGCAGCGCCGTCAGGCCGGCAAGCGCCAAGACCGCAAAAACGACGCCGCCGGCGCCCATGCCGAGTGCCGCCGCGAGACCATCCAGCCGTGAGCGCGAGATGGCAATCCTGGAAACGACGACGAAGCTCGGGCCGGGGCTCATCGCACCGACCACCAAGGCTGCCATGATGCTGATGAAAATGGCTGCAGAAGACATCGGAGAACCTCCCTTTGGATTGAATGAGCGCCAGGGGGCCTGCGGTTGCATCCGCGCCTGCGATAGTCTCTCATCCCGTTTACCAGCTATGCCGGCGCCGGTCACGCGCGTAGGCAGGCTGCGGATCAGACCTATAGTCCTTGATGCACATCGCCTTCTGCCGAAAGCGGTAGCCTGTTTCCAGCTCAACCGTCAGAACTTGTCTGCCACCTGGATGCCAGCCGGACCGAGAATGACGGCGATCAGCACCGGCAGGAAGAACAGGATCATCGGCACCGTCAGTTTCGGCGGCAGGGCGGCCGCCTTCTTTTCCGCTTCGTTCATGCGCTCATCGCGTCCTTCCTGGGCGAGAACGCGCAGCGCCTGCGCGACCGGCGTGCCGTAGCGATCGGCCTGGATCAGCGCCTGAGTTACCGAGCGTACCAGCTCGATCTGGGTGCGGGTGGCAAGATTTTCGAGCGCCACGCGGCGATCCGGCAGGAAGGAGAGCTCGGCCGTGGTCAGCACCATCTCCTCGGCGAGCGCCGGCGACTGCTCGCCGAGTTCTTCCGACACGCGCCGCATCGCGGCCTCGATCGAGATGCCGGATTCGACGCAGATCAGCATCAGGTCCAGCGCATCCGGCCAAGCGCGCTTGATCGAGTGCTGGCGCTTGCCCATGCGGTTCGAGATATAGATGTTGGGCGCGTAGAAACCGAGATAACCGATGCCGATGACGGCAAAGAGGCGGATGGGCATGCCCCGTCCGGCGAGATTGCCGAGGCCGAAGACCCAGACGGCGGCAAGCGTCGAGAAGAGGAAAGGCAGCAGGAAACGCGCCACGAGGAAGGTATTCAGCGCATTCTCCGAACGGAGACCGGCGGCGCGCAGCTTGTTGACCGTATTCTCGTCGACGAGCGCCTTACGCAGATTGAAACGCTCGACGATCTGGCGGACGGAGCGGTTGTTCTGGCTCCTGAGTGAGGCTTTGCCAGCGCCGGTTTCCATATTCATGCGGGCGCGTTCGCGGGCGCGGATCTGCTCGCGCTCGGTCGAAACGGCCTTCATGCGCTTGTTGAGATCGCCGCGCTCGAAAAAGGGAATGGCGATCGTGTAAAAGGTGGCGAAGACGGCGATCGCGACGAAGAGCGCAATCAGCATGCTCGGATTGGTCAGCGTTGCGGCAAGATCCTGCGACATGGTGCTTCCTTCCGGCTAGATGTCAAAATTGACCATGTTACGCATGACGAAGATACCGATCGACATCCAGATCGCAGAGACGCCCATGATGAAATGGCCGCGCGGATCGGTGAAAAGGATCATCATGTAGTTCGGCGAGGTGAGGTAGACGAGAGTCGCGACGATGAAGGGCAGAGCGCCGATGATGACGGCAGACGCCTTGGCTTCCATCGAGAGCGCCGAGACCTTGGCTTTCATCTTCCTGCGCTCACGCAGCACCTTGGAGAGGTTGCCGATCGCTTCCGACAGATTGCCGCCAGCCTGCGACTGGATGGCGATGACGATGGCGAAGAAGTTGACTTCCTGGAGCGGCATGTGGGTCGTCATACGGGCGCAGGCGTCGGGGATGCTGAGTCCCACCTGCTGCGCCTCGATCACCCGCAGGAACTCGCTCTTGACCGGTTCTGTGCCTTCGGTTGCGATGAGACGGATCGCATCGTTGAGCGGCAGCCCCGATTTGATCGAGCGGGTGATGACGTCAAGCGCATTGGGGAGCTCGTTGAGAAACTTGTTCTGGCGGCGCTTGATCAGGAAACCGAGGATCCAGCGCGGCAGGCCGAGACCGGCGACAACGGCGATACCGACCATGACCATCAAGGAAGCACCGACGACCAGAGCCACGAGCAGCAACACGCAGGCGAAGATGGCGCTGAAGAGATAGAATTTCGCCACCGAGATCGACAGGCCGGCCTGCACCAGCCGGGATTTCAGCGACAGGGTTTTCTTGGTCTTTTCGTGCTGGCGCTTTTCCAGATCCTTCAGATTGTCCTGCACCGATTTGCGGCGCTTCGACAGCTCCTGTACCCGATCGCGGGCAGCCTTGACCTTGACCCGGTCGCTTTCGGCCGATTTGACGCGGTTGATACGGCTTGCCGATTTCTTGTCGGCCTCGATCCGGGAAAACATCAGGGTATAGGCGACCGCCGCCGCGGAGACGGCGGCGAGGACGACGATTGCCAGCACTATCGGATCGAACCCGAACATATCTCGCCTATTCCTTCGTTTTCGCTTCCATCGCGTCGAGGGCGGCGGCAAGGCGCTTTTCCTCGTTGAAGTAGCGGGCGCGATCCCAGAAATGCGGCTTACCGACGCCGGTCGACATGTGCCGGCCGATCAGGCGGCCGCCCGCATCCTCGCCTTCGATCTCGTAGCGCATAAGGTCCTGAGTGATGATGACGTCGCCTTCCATGCCGATCACCTCGGTGATCTGGGTGATGCGGCGCGAACCGTCGCGGAGGCGCGCCGCCTGGATGACGACGTCGACCGAGGTGGAGATGATCTCGCGCACCGTCTTTGCCGGCAGGGTGAAGCCGCCCATGGCGATCATCGATTCGATACGGCTCAGGCATTCGCGTGGCGTATTGGCGTGGATGGTGCCCATCGAGCCGTCGTGACCGGTGTTCATCGCCTGCAAGAGGTCGAAAACTTCTGGTCCACGCACTTCGCCGACGATGATACGCTCGGGACGCATGCGCAGGCAGTTCTTGACGAGATCGCGCATGGTGATCTCGCCCTCGCCTTCGATATTTGGCGGGCGCGTTTCGAGACGGACGACATGCGGCTGCTGCAGCTGCAGTTCAGCCGTATCCTCGCATGTGATGACGCGCTCGTCCCTGTCGATATAATTGGTGAGGCAGTTCAGAAGCGTCGTCTTGCCCGAGCCGGTGCCGCCCGAAATGACGACGTTGCAGCGCACGCGCCCGATGATCTGCAGCACGGTCGCGCCTTCCGGCGTGATCGCGCCGAAACGGACGAGCTGATCGAGCGTCAGCTTGTCCTTCTTGAACTTGCGGATGGTGAGTGCCGGTCCGTCGATCGACAGCGGCGGCGCGATGACGTTGACGCGCGACCCGTCAGGTAGGCGTGCGTCGCAGATCGGGCTCGATTCGTCGACGCGGCGGCCGACCTGGCTGACGATGCGCTGGCAGATGGAGAGAAGCTGCGCATTGTCGCGGAAGCGGATTTCCGATTCGATCGTCTTGCCGCCGACTTCGATGAAGGTCTGGCCGGCGCCGTTGACCATGATATCGGCGATATCGTCGCGCGCCAGCAACGGCTCCAGCGGGCCGTAGCCGAGCACGTCGTTGCAGATATCCTCGAGCAGCTCTTCCTGCTCGGAGATCGACATCGCGAAATTCTTGATGGTGATGATGTCGTTGACGATGTCGCGGATTTCCTCGCGCGCGCTTTCGCCGTCGAGCTTGGAAAGCTGCGAGAGATCGATCGTATCGATCAGCGCGGAAAAGACCTGCGCCTTGGTGTCGTAATATTCATCGGTGCGGACGGGGCGCTTGCGCTGCGGCGTCTGCATCGGCGGCGGCGTCACCTGCTGGCGAGCGGGCTCGCGCGACGGTTCGACCAGAACGGAGGGTGAAGAGGCCGCGGGGACGGCGGCCGGAGCCGGCGGCGGGGGAGCAATCGCCCCTCCGGCCTTTCCGAAACCTTCGTTTCCGCGTTTTCCAAACATACCGCTCGATCCAATCTGCTCTATCTTTTTGTCTTCACGCAATTCCGGACGCAAAACCGCTGTTGCTGGAATTGCTCTTTGTCTACTTGCGCTTCAGGAGGCCCAGCAGGCCGCCCTTCTTCGCCTTCTTGATCGCGACACGGCCGGTGACGATGTGCGATATCTGCGAAAAGGTTTCCGCCGTCGGCGATTTCGGGTCGACTTCCGAGATCATCCGGCCGCTATTGGCGGCATTGCCGAAAAGATTGATGTCGAAGGGGATGATCGCGATCGGATCGATCTCCAGCGGTTCACAGAAATCCGACGGCGAAATCTCCGGACGTTTCGGCATGCCGACCTGATTGAGGATGAGATGCGGCGGCTTGTCGTTCGGCCGCATCTTGCGCAGCGCATCCAGCATGTTCTTGGCGTTGCGCAGGTTGGCGAGATCGGGAACCGCTGTGATGACCACCTCGTCGACGCTCGACAGCACCGACCGCGTCCATTCCGACCATGCATGCGGCACATCGAGCACGGTAACGGGCGCACTGCGCTGCAGGACATCGAGCACCGGCTGGAAGGCCTGGCCGTCAAAATCGTAGGCGCGGTCGAGCAGCGAGGGTGCAGCAAGCAGGGAAAGATGCTGGGAACATTTCGTCAGCAGGCGATCGAGGAAGACCTCGTCGAGACGATCAGGCGCGAAGACCGCTTCCGCGATGCCCTGCGCCGGATCCTGGTCGAAGTCGATGTTGGCCGTGCCATAGGGCAGATCCAGATCAGCGAGGATCGTCTCGGTGGAGAAGAGATTGGAAATGCCGAAAGCGCAATTATGCGCGATGGTCGAAGCGCCGGTGCCACCCTTCGAACCAATGAAGGCGATGCTGCGGCCCAGCGGCTCGGCTTCCGGATCGACGAAGATCGAGGCCATCGCCGCCAGGATATCAGGCATGGCGACGGGCTGGACCATGTATTCGGAAATGCCGTTGCGGATCAGCTCGCGATAAAGCCCGATATCGTTGTAATAACCTATAATGACGACTTTGGTCGTCGGATCGCAGACGGCAGCGAGCGGCGCGAGTTCGCCGAGCAGGTTTGCGGCATTGGTCTTGCTCTCGAGGATGATGAGGTTCGGGGTCGGGGCGCCGGAAAACATATTGGCGGCAGCGGCAATGCCGCCGCTGGTGATGCGCATGCTGACCTTCGCCACGCGCCGATCATTGGCGCAGCGTTCCATGACCTGCTGCAGGGCCTCGCTCTCACAGAAGGCGTGGACGGAGATACGCGGCAGCGGCCGCATATTTTCCAGATCCGCCATGCGCACCGCCTCATCGGCGATGCGAAGCTCGCTGGGATTCCTGATTTCGTATTCGATCGCGCTCATCGTCCCGTTCCGCCTCAGAAGCCGCTGTTGCTGTCGGCGATATCTTCGATCGTCGACGTCGTCGTCCGGTATTCCTGGATGGCATTGTTGCGCCGCTGCGCATCGATCGGGGTCATGCCGCGGGGCGCCACCAGATCCTCCGGATTGGCGATCTGGGCGGCAAGGTTGTTCTGCGAGGCGCAGCCGAAATTATAGTAATTCTGGTTGGTCAGATCGCTCGAGATGTCCTTCGGCCACTGGCCGCATTGCGTGGTGACCGCCGTGGTGCCGGTAAAACTCAGCCGGATCGGCGCCGCATCGCCTGAACCGGCAGCGGCATAGGAGGTGTTGACGATTTTCGAGCTTGCGATCCCCCTCGAGGCCAGTTCGGCGCGGACCTGGTTGCGCAGCTGGTAGGCCGCCGCCGAATTGGGCGAACCTTGCGGCGACAGCACGTAAACCGGGCCTGAGGCGCGCATGCGGTAGTTTGCTGCAAAACCGCGGATGAGGTCGCGCTGCGCGATGGTCAGGCGGCGATCGGTCGAGGCGACGGGTATATCCACCGTCTGCTCCGCTTCCGTCACGATGATCGGGTGACGGGCGCGGTAATCGTCGGGGATGCCGCCTGTTGTCAGCTGGTCATGGGGGCCGGCGCATCCGGAAAGGATCGCCACCGAAACGCCGGCTGCCGCCAGAAGCGCCTTCGAGAGTCCGAGGCGGGGTGTCATCGAATTCATATGGGCCATCGCCTGATCTCTGTTTTTTGCCATTGCTGCCGGTCGTGCCCCGCTCATTTGTAGATGAACCCGATCGAGCCGTGGAACTGCGCGTCGGCGACGGGCGCCTCGCGGCGGCCATAGACCTTGTTGACACGGTTGAGGAAGAAGGTCGCACCGTCATTCTCAGGGCTGAAATTGTCGTCCGGCCGGTTGAGCTGATTGCGTGCCACCGGACGCACCAGATAGGGCGTTGCGATGATGACGAGCTCGGTTTCCTGACGCTCGAAACCCTTCTGGCGGAAGAGCGTCCCGAGCAGCGGGATCTTCGAGACGCCGGGCGTGCCGCCCATCGTCTGAGAAACATTGTCGCGGATCAGGCCGGCCAGCGCGATCGAACCGCCCGACGGCAGTTCCACCGAAGTCTCCGCCGAACGGCGCTGGTAAGTGGCGTTGCCGCTGCCGGCCACCGGCTCGGAGACATTGGTCTTGATCTGCAGGCTGATTCGTCCCGAGGACAGCACGACCGGCTTGAAGGCCAGGTTGATACCGTAGTTGAACGGCGTGACGGTGACGTTGCCGTCGCTGTCGGTCGTCGAATAAAGCTGCTGGCCGCCGGAATTGAAGGTTGCGGCCTGGCCCGATATCGCCGTCAGCGTCGGCTCGGCGAGCGTCTTGACGACTTTGGCCTGCTCCAGCGCGTTGAGGTAGGTCGAAATGTCGTATTTGCCGATCGAGCTCTTGAAGAGCGCCGCCAGGCCGCCTCCAACCGTCGATGTCGCGACGTCGGCGCTCGGACTGCCGAGTTGGGCGACGGTCATTCCGGAAGAACTGGAAACCAGATTGTCGAAGCCGAGTTGCTTCAGCACCTCGCGGCGAACCTCGGCGATCGTCACCTTGAGGGTGACCTGATCCTCACCCTCGATCTGCAAGAGATTGACGACCTGCGAGGTCTGACGGCCTTCGGCAAAGAGCGCCACCGAGCTGTCGCCGCCGGTGCCGGATGCCGTCTCGGTTCTGGTCGTCGCCTCGCCGCCTTTCAGGAAGACCTGCGCCAGATCGGCTGCCTGCGTGGCATCCTGCGGCGTGCGCACGGTGCCGGTCAGCACGATATTGTCGGAGACGATTTCGACGTTGATGCGGGAGTCGGGAATGAAGCGGCGGAGATTGACTTCGAGACCGGAGACGTCGCGCTCGATCTCGATGTCGAGATTGACGATCTCCTGGCCGCCGGCGCCGAAGACGAAGATATTGGTTTGGCCGACCTTCTTGCCGAACAAGTAGATTCGCCGCGAGGTGCGGGTCACGGCATCGGCCATGGTCGGATCGGATACGAGGATATCGTGCGCATCCTCCGGCAGATCGACGACGACGGCCTTGTTCAGCCCGAGCTTCAGCCGACGATGGGCATCAGGGCCGGTCTGCGAGATGCGGATCAGACTTTCGGAATCGGCACGCGCCTCGCCTGCCCCGAGAACCGGAACGAACGAGGCCGACACTATACCGGAGACGCCGATTACCAGCGAGAGGCAACCTGTCAGGAGAAGTCCGCCGCGCCGCGTTGAATTGCCCATTTCCACGTCCTTTTACTCCGCCTTCGGTGCTGCGCTGGCATCCGTGACGATGGCGCCTGATTTGATGACCTGAATGATCGCACTGCCGTTGTCGCCGCTCAGGAGATAGTCGGCTGCACTGGTATCCTGCTCCTGCGCATCAGCGACCGAGCGCAGCGCCAGCGACAGCCGGTCCGCCATCTGCTGGGCGACGGCGAGAACCTTCGTCTGGTCGGGCGTGAGCTCGAGCGTCGCGGTGGTGCCGACCACCGATTTCGAGCCGTCGTCCTTTTCCTGGATCTGCTGGTCGATGGCGAGAACGCGGACATTGCTCAGCACGGTTTCGGTGATGAGCTTGTCGGCCTCAGCGCCCTTGCGGACCATGATGACGTCGACGCGGTCGTTCGGCAGGATGAAACCGCCGGCCCCTGTTGCCACCGATATCTCGGTCGCGACGGCGCGCTTGCCGGCCGGCAACAGTGAGGAGAGGATGCGGCTGTTGGAATCGGCAACCTTTTCCGGCCGGATCGGTTCGCCTTCGAAGATCGGAAGACGCACGACGGCGCCCTGCAGATCCTTGATCGCATCCGGCTTGTCGGCTTCGGTGATGAGGCCCGGGACGACACCGCCTTGCGGCCAGGCCATCCAGTGTATCGACTTTTCGTCCAGCCTTGCGCCGACCGGCAGATTGGCGCTCGAGACGAGGATGTTGACGGTCGGTTCCTTCTCGATGACCGACTGGACCTGGGTGACGACACCACCACGGCCTGCCATCTGCATCGCCAAGAGGCCGGCGAGGCCGGCCGCCACCACGGCGACAGCTAGGATTATAAGGCGGGCCGGTTTCATCGATCATTCCTCAGGGCACGATATGTTCGCCCCGCAGAATGCTCAGCAATTGGTATAATTATGGTTAATGGAACGCTTACATTTTAAGTTAACGAGCATTTAAAATGCCGTTATTTCAGGCTTTCCAACGCGGCGAGGAACAGCGGCGACGAAGGAAAAGCCATGAAGCCGCCGATCGCGATCGCGATGCCGTAGGGGATCTTCTTGGCGAGAAGGACCGAATTCGGAACCGGCAGGCCGATGGCCAGGATGGTGTTCGATTGCGCTCTCACCAGCAAGATCAGCAAGGTGATCAGGCCGCCGATGGCGGCGACATCAAGCATCAGGAAGGCGAGGGATTGGTTCAGACCGAACCAGAGAGCGGTGGCGCTCAACAGTTTGGCGTCGCCGCCGCCCATCACATTGAATGCAAAAAGAGCGAAGCAGGCGCAAAACACGATGGCCGCGGCCGCAAGATGCATGCCGATCGCATCCAAGGCCAGGCCAGAGAGCGGTGCAAGGAGGAAGAAGGAAACAATGAGGATCAGAGATACGCGGTTCGGGATCGTCATGGTGAACAGATCCGAGAAGGCGGCCATAGCGAGGCAGAGTGGCAGTATCACGAAGACTGCAGCTGCGATCATGCGTAGACCCCCGATCGTGACTTGATGCGAAAAGGCTCACGGCCGTTCAGCCTGTGAGCCCACTCGATAAATCGGCCAGAGCGAATCCGGCCGTATTATTGGTCGCCGCCCGACGGCCTTTATCTTAGTTCGACGCCGTAACGCCGGTATTCATCTTGGTGCTGAGATTGTTGAACGTGGTGCTGATGCTGTTGCCCAGGCTCGTTGCGCCGGTGATGAGCGCTACGGAAATGAGAGCGGCGATCAGGCCGTATTCGATTGCGGTCGCGCCGGATTCGTCCTTCAGAAAACGGCTAAAAAGCTTGGTCATGGTAACTCCTAACTCCAGTTGATGTTCAGCACGTCCGCCAACTGTTGCCGTTGATCGGATGACTGCAACCTAGCGAATGGCCGTTTCCATCGGCTTAAGGAAAAGAGTTAACGAGATGCGAATGAGGCAACGGGCCTTTGTAGAGTCAGTATTTTCTTGCACACTTACCTCAATATTTAATGATATTCCTGGAATAACAGGTGCGTTCATCCGGAAATAGCGCAGATTCCACCTCCAACCCAGACGTGCATCACTCTAAACCCGTGCCAAATCGGATCAATACGCTTCATCTCGGAACAGGGCGCCAGGCTTAAGGCTTCGTTCACCATTTTTTTCCATTCTATGCGGATATTGCGCTGTGATCGTGAAAGAGGACCAAATGTCATCGAGCGGCAAAACCATTTTCTTTGCCGGCATGATCGCCGTTTTCGGTGTTTCCGGAGTTTCCGCGGCCGCAGACGATGACATGCTGCGTGTTTATATGGATCACGCGCGCGTATTGAAACTCGACCGCCCCGTCAGCAAGGTCATCGTCGGCAACGCCAAGGTCGCCGATGCGACCGTCGCCGACGCCAAGACCATCGTGCTGACGGGACGCAGCTTCGGCACCACCAACCTGGTCCTTCTCGATGCCGACGGCAATGCGATCCTCGACGAACGCATCCTGGTGTCGATTGACGAAGGCAATACGGTGCGCGTCTATCGGCAGACCGAGCGCTCCGTGCTGTCGTGCACGCCGAATTGCGAGCAGCACGCACAGCAAGCGACCACCGCCGCCGCCTCGCCCTGATCGGTTTGCTTCAGTTCTTCGACCATTCGTTAAAATCGTCGTGTCAGGTTGAAACGGAAAATCAACGAACGGCTCCTAGTGTGGCGGACGGAGAATGTCGCTCGGATCCAGGTAATGACGGTAATTGATCAGAAAACGGATAAAGCGCGCGTCTCCGCGCCAATCCGTTTCTCATGGTTTCGCGGTCTCGCCCGTTCGCGCGATGGCGCAGCGGCGATCGAATTCGCCCTGCTCGCCATTCCCTATTTTCTGGTGATTTTCGCAATCCTCGAAACCTTCGTCGCCTTCGCCGCCGAGGAACTCGTGTCCAACGCCGTCGATACGATGAGCCGCCGGATGCGGACCGGGCAGATCACCTACAATCTCGGCCGCACGACCGATATGAACCAGGCGCAATTCCGCCAGGCTTTCTGCGATGAAATCTCGATCCTGATCAGCTGCTCGGCGAGCGAGGTCGCCACGCCGAGCAAGCTGTATCTGGATGTACAGACGTTCAGCACTTTCTCGGCCATTCCGACGACGATCCCCAAGCTTTCCACCGACAGATATGCCGACATCAACCCGGCTGCCTTGAAATACGCGCCAGGTGGCGCCGGCACCATCAACATGGTGCGCGCCTACTACCGCTGGGAAATCATCACGGATCTGGTCAGGCCCTATATCACCACGATACGTCCCTCCGACGGTTCGATGCCCAGCCAATATCTGATCGTCGCGACCGCGGCCTTCCAGAACGAGCAGTATCCATAATGGCGCTGCGCAACCCGTTCACCAGACTCGTACTGACGGCGCGGCGACTCATCCGAGACCGTAAAGGTGCCGGAGCGATCGAATTTGCGATCCTCTTTCCCGTACTCGTCATGCTCTATATCGGTGCTTTCGAAATCACGATCGGCCTCAGCGTCAGCAAGCGTGTGACGCGCGCCGCGGGGTCAGTGGCCGACCTCATCACCCAGCAGCAGTCCGTCACCAAGAGCGCGCTCGCGCAGATGCCATCGGTCGCAACCGCGATCTTCGTGCCCTACAGCGCGACGACGCTGACGATGAAGATCACCGGGATTACCATCGACGCCGGCGCCAATGCGAAAGTGCTCTGGTCCTGGGCCCAGGACGGGACTGTGCCCTATGCCAAGAACGCCACAGTGAGCAACGTGCCGTCTGACATGAAGACGGCAAACAGCTTCCTGGTCCGCACCGAGGTTAGCATTCCCTATACCATGTTCCTGTTCGCGCCGAACTTCATGCCGGACGGCATGCGCACGATCACCATCAGCCGCAGCTATTACTATCGCCAGCGGCAAGGCGACTCGATCCCCTGCGGCGACTGCTGACCGCCCTTCCCTTCTTCTCTGCGAAGTGTTGAAGCGTCCTTTGCGCGTCTGAAACAGATGCGCGGCGCTGCAATTTGCCAAGCCGGCCCCAGCATTATATGGCTGGATCTCAACCGCCTTCGATATTGCGGAGGGCGGCGATCGGCTCTTTCGGGTGTAAAATGGCGCGTGCCTTTCTTTTCGTTCTGGATTCCTTCGGCGTCGGCGGGGCGCCGGATGCGGCGGCCTATGGTGACGAGGGCGCCGATACGCTCGGCCATATCGCCGAGTTCTGCGCCGCCGGAGCCGGAGACCGCGCTGGTTTGCGCGAAGGACCGCTTTCCCTGCCCAATATGTCGGAACTCGGGCTCATGCAGATCGCGCGATCCGCCTCAGGCCGTTTTCCGGCCGGCATGCCTATCCCGGAGAAGGTCTACGGCATTTATGGCGCCGCCACCGAAATCTCCCGCGGCAAGGATACGCCGTCAGGCCATTGGGAGATCGCGGGAACACCTGTCAGTTTCGATTGGGGTTATTTCCCGATGGAGGGCGACGCCTTTCCTGCCGAATTCATCGAGGCGCTGTGCATGGCGGCCGATGTGCCCGGCATTCTCGGTAATTGCCATTCCTCTGGAACGGAGATCATCGCCCGGCTCGGCGAGGACCATATCCGCACCGGCAAGCCGATCTGCTACACGTCCTCGGATTCGGTCTTCCAGGTCGCGGCGCACGAGGAGCATTTCGGCCTCGATCGCCTGCTCGCGTTTTGCCGTTTGGCCCGGGGGCTGCTCGATTCCCACAATATCGGCCGCGTCATCGCCCGACCCTTTATCGGTCAGTCCGCCTCTACCTTCCAGCGTACCGGAAACCGGCGTGACTTCTCCGTGCTGCCGCCCGAGCCGACACTGCTCGACCGGCTGATCGAACACGGCCGGCATGTGCATGCTGTGGGAAAGATCGGTGACATCTTCGCACATCAGGGCATTTCCAGGGTCATCAAGGCAAACGGCAATGAGGCGCTGATGGATGCGTCGCTCGCGGCCATCGACGAGACTGAGGACGGCGATCTCGTCTTCACCAATTTCGTCGATTTCGACATGATCTACGGCCATCGCCGCGATGTGCCGGGCTATGCCGCGGCACTCGAAGCTTTCGATGCGCGCTTGCCCGAAGTCCATAAGAAACTGAAGCCCGGCGATCTCGTCGTGCTCACCGCCGATCATGGCTGCGATCCGACCTGGCGTGGCACGGACCATACGCGCGAGCGCGTGCCTGTCATCGCCTACGGCCCCGGCATCCGGTCGCGCTCGATCGGCGTGCGCCGCAGCTATGCCGATATTGGCGAGAGTATCGCACGGCATCTGGGCATTCCAACCGGACCGCACGGAAGGAGTTTTCTGTGACATCGCATTTGAAGAAGGTCGAACTGCACTGCCATCTGGAGGGTGCGGCGCCGCCAGCTCTGACCGCGGCGCAGGCACGGAAATACGGCGTCGACATCAGCGCGGAGCTTCGCGACGGGGCCTATGTCTGGCATGATTTCGCAAGCTTCCTCGTATGTTATGACAAGATTTCCGAGGTCTACAGAACCGAAGAGGACTACGCGCTTCTAACCGAGACCTATCTCGACGAACTCGCCGGCATCAATACGATCTACAGCGAACTCATCGTTTCGCCCGACCACGGCAAGCGCATCGGACTGGGGGCCGACGCCTATATGTCAGGTATCTGCGAAGGCATCCGGCGGGCTAGGGAAAAGAGCGGCATCGAGGCCCGGCTGATCGTCACCGGCGAGCGGCATTTCGGCCCGGAGAGCGTGATAGGTGCTGCCGAATATGCTGTTAAGGCCGGCAATCCTCTGATAACAGGCTTCAACCTTGCCGGCGAGGAGCGCATGGGGCGCGTCGCCGACTACGCCCGTGCCTTCGATATCGCCCGCGATGCCGGCCTGGGGCTGACCATCCATGCCGGTGAGGTCTGCGGCGCGTTCAGCGTTACCGACGCGCTCGATGCGGTGCGTCCTTCGCGCATCGGCCATGGCGTGCGCGCCGTTGAGGATATCGATCTGGTGAAGCGGCTTGCCGATCTCGGCACCGTGCTCGAGGTCTGCCCGGGCTCGAATATCGCGCTCGGAGTCTTTCCCGATTTCGCCTCCCATCCGCTGCGCCGGCTGAAGGAAGCAGGCGTCAGGGTGACGATCAGCTCGGACGATCCGCCCTTCTTCCATACCTCGCTGGAGCGGGAATACGAACTTGCCGCCGGAGCCTTCGGCTTTAGCGACGCCGAGATCAACGGCATGACGCAAACGGCGATCGAAGCGGCCTTCGTCGACGAGGAGACACGCAAGGCCCTGCTTGCCCGGATTTAAGGACGAGAGGCTGGGGAAGATTGGCCTCCACTCTTGCAGTCGGGCCGATTTCCGTGAAAGAAACAGTCGATAGAAAGAATGAAAGGCTTCCCCATGGACGGCGTCACGGTCATCGATCACCCGCTGGTGCAGCACAAGCTCACCATCATGCGACGCAAGGAGACATCGACGGGGAGTTTCCGGCGGTTGTTGCGCGAAATCTCGACGCTGCTCTGTTACGAGGTGACCCGCGATCTCGAACTGACGATGGAAACGATCGAAACGCCGCTGCAGACGATGGAGTCGCCGATCCTCGAGGGCAAGAAGCTGGTCTTCGCCTCGATCCTGCGCGCCGGCAACGGACTGCTCGAAGGCATGCTCGATCTCGTGCCTTCCGCCCGCGTTTCGCATATCGGCGTTTACCGCGACCATGAGACGCTGCAGCCGGTCGAATATTACTTCAAGGCGCCGGAGGACGTGGCCGAACGCCTGATCATCGTCGTCGACCCGATGCTTGCAACCGGCAATTCCTCGATTGCGGCAATCGACAAGCTCAAGGAGCGCGGCGCTCACAATATCCGCTTTCTCTGCCTGCTTGCCGCCCCGGAAGGCATCCGCAACTTCCGCGCCGCCCATCCCGATGTTCCGGTCTTCACCGCATCGATCGACAGTCATCTCAACGAGAAGGGCTACATCGTGCCCGGCCTCGGCGATGCCGGCGACCGCATGTACGGCACCAAATAGTTTCAGCCTTTCTTTACCAAATCGAAAGACTTTACGGCCCGGCTGGTTCAGTCCGGGCCTTTTCATTATCGATATTAGCAACTTGTCAGCACTTGAGGCTTAGCAAGCTTGGAGCATGAGGCCCTGCATGAAGCCGGGTTTATACAGGAAGGATTTCTGTTTCATGCTCGTGCGTACCGTCCTTTTCGCCAGCATCGCCGCGGTGCTCGCCACACAAGTGCCTTCCTTCCTCGAAGGCTCCAGCCAGCAGCCTGCTGATGCATTGTCTGCCAATTACCTATCGACCGAGAGCGACAAGCCCGCAACATCCGCGCCGGTCTCCGGCAGCAATGCGATCCGCCTGCAGGCCGATGCGCAGGGCCACTATACCGGCAGCTTCAAGATGAACGGCAAACCGGTGCAGGGCCTGATCGATACCGGTGCGACCTATGTGGCGCTCAACGAGACGCTCGCCCGCCGATTGGGCTTCACCGCCAGCCAGCTCGATTTCCGCTATGGGGTGAACACTGCGAACGGCCAGACGAAAGCCGCGCATGTGACGCTCGACCGGATCGAAATCGGCGGTATTCGTGTGCGCGATGTCGAAGCCTTCGTCCTCAAGGACGATGCGCTGACGACGACGCTGGTCGGCATGAGCTTCCTGCAGAAGCTCGCCTCCTATTCCGTCGCCGACGGTTCGCTCAGCCTCAAGCAGTAAATCGCATCAGATCAGGCCGGCAATCACCGGCGTCAACTCCGGTCTGTCCTCGGTGATGCGGTAGTGCGCGGCAAGTGCTGCAGCTGCCCTCTCCGCCGCGGCTTCGTCGGCGGCATGAACGAGAGCGATCGGTTCGCCGGCGGTCACGCGGGTTCCGAGCGGCAGGAGGTCGGAGAAGCCGACGCGATGATCGATCCGGTCAGCCGGATGGCGTCTACCACCGCCGAGATCGATGACACTGACGCCGATACCACGCGCATCGCAGGCAGCAAGCCAGCCGGACCGGGCGGCCGGGACAGGTTTTTCCACAGGCGCTTTGGCCAGGTACCGATCGGGGTTTTCGATGAGATCGGCCGGGCCGCCAAGCATGGACACCATGCGCGCGAAGACCTCGGCCGCCTTGCCCGATGACAGGGACTGACGCGCCATCCTCTCGGCTTCATCAGACGAAGCGGCAATGCCGGATTTCACCAGCATTTCGCCGGCGAAGGCAAGAACGACGGTCGCAAGTCGTGTGTCGCTTTTTCGGCCCGCCAGGAAATCCAGGCAGTTGCGCATTTCGACCGCATTGCCGGCACTATCGGCAAGCGGCTGGTTCATATCGGTGATCAGGGCCGAGGTTTTCACGCCTGCGCCATTGGCCACCTCCACCAGCGAATGCGCCAGGATCTCCGCCTGGTCGCGCTCGACCATGAAGGCGCCGTTGCCGACCTTGACGTCGAGCACCAGCGTCTCGAGCCCGGCCGCAAGTTTCTTCGAGAGGATCGAGGCGGTGATGAGGGGAATGGAATCGACGGTGGCAGTCACGTCGCGCACGGCATAGAGCCTGCCGTCGGCCGGCGCCAAGGCGCCGGTCTGGCCTATGATGGCGCATCCCGCCTCCTTCACGACCTTGTGGAACAGGTCCGCATCCGGGGTGATCATATAGCCGGGAATGGATTCGAGCTTATCCAGCGTGCCGCCGGTATGGCCGAGGCCACGCCCGGAGATCATCGGAACAGCCAGGCCGCAGGCGGCGGCGATCGGCGCCAGCATCAGCGAAACATTGTCGCCGACGCCGCCGGTCGAATGTTTGTCGGCGATCGGGCGATCGATATCGGCCCATTGCAGCCTGTCGCCGGAGTCGGCCATCGCCAGCGTCAAAGCCACGGTTTCGGCCCGCGACATGCCCTTGAACCAGACGGCCATGGCGAATGCGCCGACCTGGCCTTCCGACAGTCGGCCGGCGGCGAGCGCCGCGATGAAGGCGCTGATATCGGCGGCGTCGAGTTCGTCGCCATTGCGCTTACGCCGGATGATTTCCTGCGGAATCATTTCAATAACTCGACGCCGCAACAGAGGCCGACTGGATTCCGCTCAGAACCGCCAGGATATCGTCGAGCAGATCGGAAGCGCCGAAGCGGAATGTCGACGGCATCGCCCAGTCCGGTGTCATGATGGTTTCGGCAAGGCTCAGATAGAGTGCGGCATCGGCCACCGAGCCGATGCCGCCGGCCGGCTTGAAGCCGACCTTGCGGCCGCTTTCGCGAATAGTGCGGATCATGATGTCGGCGGCTTCGAGCGTCGCGTTGACGGCAACCTTGCCGGTGGATGTCTTGATGAAATCGGCGCCGGCTTCGATGGCGAGTTCGGAGGCGCGGCGGATCAATGCCGCATCCTTCAGCTCACCGGTCTCGATGATGACCTTCAGCAGAACGGGGTTGGCGCATTCGGCGCGCACGGCCTTGACCATGTCGGTCACCGCCTTCTCGTTGCCGGCGAGCAGCTTACGGTAGGGGATGACCAGATCGATCTCATCGGCGCCATCGGCAATCGCCTCGCGTGCTTCGGCGGCGACATCGGCCACTTCCATATCGCCGAAGGGGAGGTTGACAGCGGTCGCGATACGCACGGCATGCCCGGTGCCGAGGATATTGCGGGCCTGGGCGACAAACCGCGGCCAGATACAGATTGCAGCGCTGTTGCCGTAGGGCGTCTGCGCGCGGGCGCAGAGCGCGTCGATCTGCGCCTCGGTGCAATCATCCTTCAAATTGGTGAGATCGAGGAGAGATAGGGCGACCGCCGCCGTTTCCCGGTTGGAATGGCTATTCATCTTCGCCTCCTCTCGAGCATGATGCCGAAAAGTGTGAGCGGTTTTCTCATGACATCATGCTCTAACTCTATAATGTAGAACAGGATTCAGATTTTAGGCCGACCCGGCCTAAAATCATCCTGCTCTAGCCGCAATCATGTCTTTCAGTATGGCGGCGAGACGGGCGCCGCCAACGGGCGCCATGTCCTTGGTTTCCTCATGGCTGAGCTCATTGCCGGTCATGCCTGCCCCATAGTTGGTGATAACGGAGGCGGCGGCAACCCTCAGGCCCAGCATTCTTGCGATGATCACCTCGGGCACCGTCGACATGCCGACGGCATCGGCGCCAAGGATGCGCGCCATGCGGATTTCGGCCGGCGTTTCGAAGCTGGGACCGGAGAACCACATGTAGACACCCTGCGCCAGGTCGATTTTAAGCTTTGCCGCCGCCCTTTGCATCGCCGCGGCAAGGCCGGCATCATAGGCATTGGTCATGCCGACGAAGCGCTGATCGCTTTCCTCGCCGATCAGCGGGTTCATGCCGGAATAGTTGATATGGTCGGTGATCTGCATCACCGAACCGGGCGGCAGGTCGTCACGCAACGATCCGGCCGAATTGGTCAGGATCAGCACTTCGACGCCGAGCGCCTTCAGCACCTCGATCGGCACGCGCATGGCGTTGGCATCGCCCTTCTCGTAATAATGCACGCGGCCGGAGAGCATGACGACAGGCACGCCGCCGAGGCGGCCGGCGACGACTTCGCCAGCATGGCCGGAGACGGCGCTGACGGGGAAGCCCGGCAGGTCGCGATAGGGAACACGCACGGCGCCGTCGAGCTCACCGACGAGAGAGCCGAGACCGGAGCCGAGCACGATGCCGTGGCGGGGCTTGATCCCGCCGAGCAATGCGGCGAGCAGGCTGACCGTCGCCTTCATCCGAGTTCCGTCTCGAAGCTGAAGGGAAGAAGCTCATCCATCGTCATCGTCTTCTTCACGCCCGCCTCATCGCAGAGGTAGATCCTCGTCTCCTTCGAGGCGAATTCCGAGATCTTCTGGCGGCAGCCGCCACAGGGCGGGCAGAGCGGCAGTTTTTCCGCAATGACCGCCATTTCGACGATCTTCTTCGCGCCGCCCATGATCATAGCGCCGATCGCCGTCGGCTCGGCGCACCATCCTTGCGGAAAGGAGAGGTTTTCGATGTTGGCGCCGGTATAGACCTTGCCGTCCTCGGCGCGGATCGCCGCACCAACCGGGAATTTCGAATAGGGCGCATGGGCAAAGGCCATGGCGCCGCGGGCGGCTTCGAACAGATCGTGAGACATATCAACGCTCCTTCGTATAGGGCACGCCACCTGCCTTCGGCGGGGTCGCGACGCCGATAAAGCCGGCAAGCAGGACGCAGGTCAGGACATAGGGCAGCGCCTGGAAGACCTGAACCGGCACCTCCCCGATCAGCGGCACCTGCTTTCCCTGCATGAAATTTGCCAGCGCATCGAGGAAGCCGAAAAGCAGGCAGGCAAACATGACCGGCACCGGCTTCCACTTGGCGAAGACCAGAGCAGCGAGCGCAATGTAGCCCTTGCCGGCCGACATGTCCTTGATGAAGGCGGCGGACTGGGCGATTGCCAGATAGGTGCCGGCAAAGCCGCAGAGAATGCCGGCACACATGACGGCGCGGTACCGCAGCCAGGCGACCGAGATACCAGCCGTATCGACCGCACCCGGGTTTTCGCCGACGGCGCGGAGCCTGAGGCCGAAACGCGTGCGGTAAAGCACCCACCAGGAGAAGGGCACGGCAAGAAAGGCGAGGTAGGTGAGGATATTGTTGCCCGAAATGACATTGGCATAGATCGGGCCGATGATCGGTATGTCGCGCGCGGCATCGGCGCCCGGCAGGATGATCGGCGCGAAGCGCGAATCCGGCGACAGCTGCGGCGTGCGGCCGCCCTGGCCGAACCAGGCCTGGCCGAGCACGATGGTGATGCCGGCGATGAAGAAGTTGATCGCGACACCGGAGACGATCTGGTTGCCGCGGTTGGTGATCGAGGCAAAGCCATGCACCAGGCTCAGCGCCACCGAACAGATGACGCCGGCGCCAAGCCCAAGCCAGGCCGAATCGGTGAGATAGGCAACGCAGGCGGCGGCAAAGGCCGAGCCCAACATCTTACCCTCGAGGCCGATATCGAAGATACCGGCGCGCTCCGAAAACAGACCGGCAAGAGCGGTGAAGATCAGCGGGATCGACAGGCGGATGGTCGAGCTCAGGACGCTGATGAAGATGTCGTAATAATCCATCGCCCGCTCCTTAACCGCGCTTGAACTGTTGGTAGAGACGCACCATCACCGGGCGGAACATATATTCCAGCGCGCCGGCGAAAAGGATCACCAGACCCTGGATGACGAGGATCATCTCGCGGGTGATATTCGGCATTTCGAAGGAGATCCAGTCGCCGCCCTGGTAGAGGATGCCGAAGAGAATCGCTGCCATGATGATGCCGAGCGGATGGTTGCGGCCCATCAGCGAGACCGCGATGCCGACGAAGCCGGCACCGCCGACGAATTCCACCTGCAGGCGGGCCGACGATCCCATGACGGGGTTCAACGCCATCATGCCGGCGAGCGCGCCGGACAGCAGCATGGCGATGATGACCGTGCGGGCATAGGGGATACCCGCATAGGCCGCAGCCGTCGGGCTGACGCCCAGCGTGCGCATCTCGAAACCGAGCTTGGTGCGCCAGACGAGCAGCCAGACGAGATAGCTGACGACGAGCGCAATGATGAAGGAGACATTGAACGGGGCAGCCCCCAGCTTGGCGCCGAACAGCTGCATGACCCAGCCGAGCTTCGGCAACTGGCCGCCGTCGAGGAAGGTCCGGGTTTCCGGCGCCATTTTGCCCGGCACGATCAGCACATGCACCAGGAGGTATACCATCAGTGCGGCGCCGATATAGTTGAACATGATCGTCGTGATGACGATGTGGCTGCCGCGTTTTGCCTGCAGGAAGGCCGGAATGAAGGCCCAGGCTGCGCCAAACAGGCCGGCGCCGACGACCGCGATCGGCATCGTCACATACCATGGCACGTAACGATCGAGCGAAAGCGCCACCAGCGCGCAGCCGAGGCCACCGATATAGGCCTGGCCTTCGGAACCGATGTTGAAAAGGCCGGCGTGGATCGCCACCGCGACGGAGAGGCCGGTGAAGATGAAGCTCGTCGCATAATACAGCGTGAAGCCGATGCCTTCGCCATTGCCGAGCGCGCCCTGGATCAGCAGCGACAGCGCATCGAGCGGGCTCTCACCGATCAGCCAGACGACGAAGCCGGAGATCAGGAAGGCGACGATAAGGTTCAAAAGCGGGATGAGGCCGTAGTTGATCCAGTTTGGTAGCGGAACGGAAGCTGTGCTCATAAAGGCCTCACGCGGCAATGCCGGCCATCATCAGGCCGAGGGTCTGTTCACCGGCATCGGGCGTCTTCTCGCCGACGACATGGCCGGCAAACATGACAAGGATACGGTCCGAAAGGGCGCGGATTTCATCAAGTTCGACGGAGACGAGCAGGATCGCCTTGCCCGCGTCGCGCATTTCGATGATCCGGCGGTGGATGAATTCGATGGCGCCGATATCGACGCCGCGTGTCGGCTGGCCGATGATCAGCATCTTCGGATCGCGTTCGATCTCACGGGCAACAACGATCTTCTGCTGGTTGCCGCCGGAGAAATTCGCCGTCTTCAGACGCGGGTTCGGCGGGCGGATGTCGTATTTCTCGATCTTTTCCATCGCATCCTTGCGGATCGCTTCAAGATCGAGCAGCGGACCTTTGCTGTAACCCGGGCGGCGATGGTAGCCGAGTACGGAATTTTCGTACTCCTCGAATTTCAGCACCAGGCCCATATGGTGGCGGTCCTCGGGGATATGAGCGAGGCCGAGGTCGCGCAGGCGGGCGGGATCGGCCTTGTCGATCGTCTTGCCGTCGAGAAGGATTTCGCCGGAGGTCGGCTTGCGGATGCCGGCAATCGCCTCCAGCAGTTCGGACTGGCCATTGCCGGCGACACCGGCGATGCCGACGATTTCGCCGGCGCGCACATCGAAGGAGACGTTGTCGACCATGGTGACGCCGCGATTGTCCTTGACCGTCAGGTTGCGGACGGACAGGACGGCGGCTCCCGGGTTCGCCTCGCCCTTCTGCACGCGCAGCAGCACGCGGCGGCCGACCATCAGCTCGGCGAGTTCTTCCACCGTCGTCTCCGCCGTCTTGCGGGTGGCGACCATTTCGCCGCGGCGCATGACCGAGACCGTGTCGGTGATCGCCATGATCTCGCGCAGCTTGTGGGTGATGAGGATGATCGTCTTGCCCTGGTCGCGCAGCACTTTGAGGATGCGGAAAAGATGATCGGCTTCCGCCGGCGTCAGCACGCCGGTGGGCTCGTCGAGGATCAGGATCTCGGCGCCGCGATACATGGCTTTCAGGATTTCGACACGCTGCTGCAGGCCGACCGGAAGCTCTTCGATCAGCGCATCGGGATCGACCTCCAGGCCATATTCCGTTTCCAGCCGCTTGAGCTCGGCCCGGGCCGACGCGACGCCTCTGGCCAGCAGCATGCCGCCTTCGGCGCCGAGCATGATGTTTTCGAGCACCGTAAAATTATCGACCAGCATGAAATGCTGGTGCACCATGCCGATGCCGGTGGCGATCGCCGCCTGGCTGTCGCGGATGGTGACGGGATTGCCGTTGACGCGGATCTCGCCGCTGTCGGCATGGTAGAAACCGTAGATGATCGACATCAGGGTCGATTTGCCGGCGCCGTTTTCGCCGATGATGCCGTGGATCGTCCCCTTGGCAACGGTGAGGTTGATGTCCTTGTTGGCGTGGACGGCACCGAACTTCTTGTCGATGCCGACAAGCTCGATAGCGGGCTTATCTGTCACTGCAGGCTCCAAATAAGAAAAGGGCGTATGGCGAAAATCCCCTCCGCCATACGCCCGATCTCAATCGTCGATCACATTCGGGCGCGGATCACTTCGGGCAAGCGTTGTCCGAGGTGTAATCGTGAACCTTGACGGTTCCCGCGATGATGTCGGCCTTGGCCTTGTCGACGGCAGCCTGCATTTCCGGCGTGATCAGCGACTTGTTATGCTCGTCGATCGCAGCGCCGACACCGTCTTCCTTGACGCCGAGCGCCTGAACGCCGCCGGTGAACTTGTCGTTCTTGGTGTCGTTATAGGCATTGTAGACGGCGAGGTCGACACGCTTGACCATCGAGGTCAGGACCGAGCCCGGATGCAGGTAGTTCTGGTTGGAGTCGACGCCGATCGACAGCTTCTTATTGTCGGCCGCAGTCTGCAGAACGCCGAGACCGGTGGCACCGGCTGCCGCATAGACGACGTCAGCGCCCTGGTCGATCTGGTTCTTGGTGAGTTCGCCGCCGCGGACCGGGTCGTTCCAGGCAGCGCCCGTCGTGCCGGTCATGTTCTGGAAGACTTCGATATCGGCCTTGACGGAGCGTGCGCCCTGCTCGTAGCCGCATTCGAACTTGCGGATCAGCGGAATATCCATGCCGCCGACGAAGCCGACCTTGCCTGACTTCGACGCCATGCCGGCGAGAACGCCGACGAGGTAGGAGCCTTCTTCTTCCTTGTAGACAACCGAGCGGACGTTCGGCTTGTCGACGACGGAGTCAACGATGATGAACTTGGTGTCCGGGAATTCGGCTGCAACCTTCTCGATGGCCGACGTCCAGGCGAAGGAAACGGCAACCACCGGATTGAAGCCGCGGCTTGCGAAGTTGCGGATGGCCTGCTCGCCCTGGGTGTCGCCCGTCGGCTCGAAGTCGCGATAGGCAATGCCGGTCTCGGCCTTGAACTTCTCGGCACCGTTGTAGGCCGCCTCGTTGAAGGACTTATCGAACTTCCCGCCGGTGCCGTAAACCAGCGCCGGCTTGACATCGGCGGCAAGCGCCGTCGTCGACATGGCAGCCACGGCAAAGAGAGTGAGAAGGGATTTTTTCATTGTGCAGCCCTGTTGTTGCTATTCGTTAGGGGTCCTCCCGCAAGCCCTTTCCGGGCATGTCTGCGGAACCACCGACCTCCCCCCGGAGGCCTGGCTGCGCGCATCCTTGCATGGCTCACGGAAAAATTCACCAGAAATTTTTCAGCTGGTAAAGATTTGCAACAATTGCCGAAAATCCGCTCTTCGGGGCTGATTTTTGGACATTCTTTCCGTCAGGATGCAGATTTTCTAGCCAATCCGGTGACAAATATCGAGGCTGTAGAGGGCCGATGCCCATGCGGATTTCTCGCCGGATGGTGCGGGCGAAACCGCCTTTTCTATGCGGTGAAGCGACCGGCGATGGGCGGCTTCTTGTAGCCGATCATCCACAGAAGCAGTGCGATTACCAGGAAAACGGCAAAGGCCGGCTGGAGCATCAGCCACTGGAAGATAAAGGTATAGAAACGCGGGTGGACATAATAGGAAAGGGCCGCTTGCAGCGACGTCAGTGTGGTCGGGCTCACATCCTCCCAGGCATCGGAGATCGGCGTCATCACCACGGAGGAGGCCGCAACCGATTGGATCGAATCGATGGTCCCGGCAATAACGGCCGCCGCAAGCGCGACAAGACTCGCCAGACGCAACAGGAAACGCATCAATTCCTCCGACGCTCGATATGCCGGACAATTCCGGCCGGCCGCGCCATTCTCCACCTCGGAGAATTACATAGTCATCGATGAGGTGAAGCACAATGGACGGGCCGCGGCGAGTTTTATCGAAAGAAGTCAAAAAACTGTTAGATTTCGGTTGATCGGCGAAAATTCATCGGTATATATCGCGCCGTTCCGACGATTTGCTCCTATCCGGGCGCGAACGCCAAAAAAGGACAGGTGGCCGAGTGGTTTAAGGCGCACGCCTGGAACGCGTGTGTACGTGAAAGCGTACCGTGGGTTCGAATCCCACCCTGTCCGCCATATCCTCGTTTTTCAATATAGATTTCAAACCGTATCGCGAGCGGGACGCGGAAGCGTTTTTGGCGGCGCGCTTCACTGGTCGTCCACATATTCTCAAACGCGCTGCAGCAGGGCGCGTCCAATCGGCTTCGGATTCTCGCCGCGCAACACCAGGGATGTCGTCACGGCCCCAAAACGCGCGATCGTGTCAACGATCGTTTCCAGCTCTCCAGGCGACGGAACCAGCACCTTCAAGAGAAAGCAGTCCTCTCCGGTCAGGCGCAATACTTCCATGACTTGCGGCATCTCGGCGAACTGTTTCAGGCAGGGTTTGATATGCTCATGCGTCGTGCGCAGGCGAAGCACAGCCGTCATTCCAATTCCCAGGGCGGCAGGGTCGATACGAGCGGAGTAACCGGTAATGATGCCGCGGTCTTCCAGTCGTTTGACCCGTTCCGATGCCGCCGGCTGAGAGAGCCCGACCCGTCGGCCGAGTTCGGAAATCGCAATGCGGCCGTTTTCCTGCATCGCTTCAATAATGGCGATATCGGTTGGATCGAGCAAAACCCGATTGTTTTCCTGAAAAGCCATGGGATCACCTTGAAATCATCGGAGAGCGGCGCGGTTTTCCGATGATCATTCATTCCGAAGCAAATGAAAATGCATCATTTTCACCTGCACGGATGATCAGAGGAAAAGACATGAGGGACATTATTATATTGCCGGGGATTGGCGGTTCGGGCGAGGCTCATTGGCAAACGCGCTGGGAAAGGTCGAACCCCAAAATGCGGCGTTTTCAACCGGCCGATTGGGAAAAGCCCGACTTGGCGGACTGGATTTCAGCCCTGGAGCGCGCCGTCAGCGCATCGGCAACCCCTCCCCTGCTCGTCGCTCATAGCCTTGCCTGTCTGCTGGTCGCTCATTGGCAGCAGATTTCCTCACTTGCCGTTGCCGGAGCGTTTCTTGTAGCGGTCCCCGATCCGCAGTCCGTGTCATTCCCTGAGGAGGCCGCCGGATTCGCAGATCCGCCATTGCAACGAATGCGCTTTCCCACGCTGATTATCGCAAGCGCCGATGATCCCTTCGGCATGCCAGGCTATGCCCGTGCACGAGCCGATCTGTGGGGCAGCGGCCTTGTCGAGATCGGCCCTTTCGGCCATATCAACGGGCAAAGCGGCCTTGAGGATTGGGGCCCGGGAAGGGCTCTGCTGACGGCGTTCTCCGCCGGATTGGCAAAATCTGATCGGGCTTGATCTTGTTTCCGGCTTCACGGATCAAATGACTGACACAGGCCTTTGCGTGTGCGGGACGCGTGCGAGAGAGGGCAACGAAATACACCGCTCACAAGCGCGCGTTGGAGGCTTTCGAACCCGGCGCTGCGATGGTGCTGCGGGTTTCAAACGTCGAAAGATTCCTGATTTTTTACCATGCGAGTTCACCGCGTCTTTGCACGTTTGGGTTTACCGTCTGCCAAATTTAAAAAAACAGAGGTAAAACAGGTGGAAGAACTTTCGGTAAAGTCGAAGATCATCAAATCCGTCTATTTCAGCCAGGATGACGGGCGGCTCAGGATTTGTTTCAAGAATGGCGAGGAACGTCTGTTCGAAGGCGTGCCCTCCTCCGAAGCCCATGCGATGACGGCAGCGCCGTCTCCCGGCCACTACTATCTCGACCGGATCAGAACCCGGTTTCGCAGATTGGCGGCCTGAAACCCCGAGGAATGCCGCGAGCCTACGTTGCAGGATTGCGTAGGATCGGGACGAGGCCGGTGGATATTAACCTGTCGTTAGCCATTGATGTCATCTGGGTTGGATCACGCCTGCCGGAAAGCGGCAGTTTGTCGGCGCTGCCGGCTGGTTCAAGGTCGGCAAGCCGGGAGGCTCGGCGGCGGACCCCAGCCAGGAAGCCGAGCCTCCCCGTCACTAGGCGTTCATGGAGCGCAAGCCGAGCGTTGTCACGCTCGGCCAGTTCGGGCTCCGCCATCCCTGGATTAGCGCATTGGGGCTAATCCTGTGAAAAACCCAAATCATCGCATCAGGACTCGACAATGCTTTATTAGCATGATTGCATAAATGCATCGGATGAAGACCCGGGGGGTAATGATGTTCGAGAATCTGCTTGAGATGCAGGAGCGTGGCGCACGGGACCGTGCACGTGGCCGCAGCCTGGCCGACAATCCGATGTCGAAGCCGGATATCCTGCCGATCACCGATTTTCAGGAATGGTACTCGATGTTCGACGCCTGGCGCTTCGGTTGGTCGATCGAGGATGCGATGTCGGGGCATACCAATGCGCCTCGGGATGGCGGCACCTCGTCCCGGAGCTATACGAGAACGGTCTGATCGACCCTGTCTTCGGCGCCGAAGAATTTCAGGTAGCGTTCGACCTCTGCCGGTTCGCCCGTCGCCTTCTGCGGGTTGTCGGAGAGCTTCACCGCCGGACGGCCATTGGCGTCACTGACCTTGCAGACGACGGAGATCGGGTTGAGGCCGGAGATTTCGATCGGCGCGCAGCCGGAAAAATCGTTCGTCAGATTCGTGCCCCAGCCGAAGCTCATGCGCACACGGCCTTCGAAATGCCGGTAGGTATCGATGATGGCATCGACATCGAGGCCATCGGAGAAGATCAGCAGCTTCTGGCGTGGATCACGGCCCATCTTCTTCCACCAGTCGATGATCTTCTCGCCGCCTTCGATCGGCGGAGCACTGTCCGGGCGGAAGCCGGTCCAATCGGCGACCCATTCCGGCGCGTCGCGCAGGAAGGCGGCAGTGCCGAAGGCATCCGGCAGGACGATCAGAAGATTGCCGCCATAGAGTTTGTTCCAGTCGCGCAGGATCTTGTAGGGCGCGTTGCGCAGTTGCTCATCGGTTTCGGCAAGGGCGGCGGCCACCATCGGCAGCTCGTGGGCATTGGTGCCGACGGCCTCGAGATCGGAATCCATAGCCAGCAATACGTTGCTGGTGCCGGCAAAGGCCGGGCCGATGCCTTCCTTCAGCGCTTCGACGCACCAGCGCTGCCAGAGGAAACTGTGACGGCGGCGGGTGCCGAAATCGGAGATGCGTAGGCCCGGCAGTTCCTTCAACCGCTCGACCTTCGACCACATCTTCGCTTTGGCCCGGGCATAGAGCACATCGAGGGTGAAGGGGCCGAGCGCCTTCATCGCCGAGCGTGAGCGCAGCTCGTTGACGATGGCGAGCGCCGGGATCTCCCACATGGTCGTTTCCCTCCACGGCCCGTGGAAATCCAGAACATATTGCCCGTCCTTCTTCGACAGCTCGTATTCGGGAAGTTGGAAATTGGAAAGCCAGGCAAGGAATTCCGGCTCGAAGATCTGGGCGCGGCCGTAGAAGCTGTTACCCGCAAGCCAGATCATCTCCTTTTTCGAGAGTCGCAACGTGCGGGCGTGATCGAGCTGTTCGCGCAATTCACCCTCGTCGATCTCCTCGGCAAGATGCACGCGCTTGGTGCGGTTGATGAGGGTGAAGGAGGCATTCACGTCCGGATAGAGCTTCCAGATCATCTGCAGCATCAGCAGCTTATAGAAATCGGTATCGATCAGGCTGCGGATGATCGGATCAAGTTTCCAAGCGTGATTGTAAACGCGTCTTGCGATATCCGTCTTGGCCATGAAATTCCCGCCCCTGTCCACTCCGGTCAGGCGCTGCCAAATTCCCGGGTCGTGCCACGTTCCCGGCCGGCGCACGAAACCGGCTCGTGCGCCTTCTTATCGAAAAATCAGCAGACAAAGTCCAGATAAAACAATAGGCACCCCGCAGCCTGCACGGCGGCGGGATGCGAGCGCGCATCCTCACGCTTATTGGGCAGGTGCGGCGGGTTGGGCTGGCGCTGCAGGCGCGACACCAGGGGCGGCCGGCGTCGTGTTCTGAGTCTCGGTCGGAACCGCAGTGCCGTTCTGAAGGCTCGGCGCTGGCGCGGTGCCCGACTGTTGCGACTGCAACTGCTGGCCGGGCTGCTGCGGCGCCACGTCGTTTGCCTCGCGCTGGCCCCAGATCTCGACCGGTATCCAGACCACGAAAGCGAGCACCAGAGCCGCGAGCAGCACCAGCAGGATGCGATAGCCCGTGCGGCCCTGCCTGGCCTTTGCTGGCGGGATCTGCTCTTCCTTGTGAAGCTTGCCATCGGACTTTTCCCAGCGTGTTTCCGTCTGATGCGCCATGATCGTCTCCTTCGGCTGTCTTGACGGACCGATCCGGCCGTCAAGAACTCGAAGGAGAAAACGGGTTGCCGTCTGGAAGGTTCCGCGCGGCTCTAATAGCCGACGGCGCGGTCGACCACGAATTGCAGCGGCTCGCCGCGCTCGAAACGGGCGATCTGGGTCTCGACATGGCGAAACAGCGCATTTTCTTCGGAGACGGCCGCGTCATGCGGCGTGATGAAGACGTTCTGCAATTCCCATAAGGGGTTGTCGGCGGCGAGCGGCTCCACCTCGAAGACATCCAGCGAAGCGCCGCCGAGGGTACCGTCACGAATGGCGGAAACGATATCGGCCTCGACATGACTCTTGCCGCGGCCGGCATTGATGAAAACCGGCTGCCCGAGCGCGCCGTTGCGGCGCAGCTTGGCAAACAGCCCTGCGTTATAGAAGCCGGAGGTTTCGGGCGTCAGCGGCAACAGACCGACGAGGATATCCGTCCTTGCGAGAAAACTATCCAATCCGCCGGCATCGAAGGTTTCGACACCATCGATCTGTTTGCGGCTGCGCGACCAGCCGATGACGTTGAAGCCCATCACTCTCAGCTTGGCGACCGCATCCTGCCCGAGAATGCCGAGGCCCATGACGCCGACCGTCACCTCCGCTGCCTCAGGCGCGATCAGCTTGGCCCATTCACGCCGCCGCTGATGGCTGTCATGGGCGTATTGCCCGCGCAGATGCATCAGGCACTGCATGACCACCCATTCGCTCATGCGGGTCGTCAGACTGCGGTCGACGAAGCGGACGATCGGGATCTCGGGCAGGCCGGCCATGCCGATGATGTGGTCGACGCCGGCACCGCCCGAGAAGATGACCTTGAGGTTCGGCGCCCGCGCAAAAAGGTCGGCATCCGGCTTCCAGAGAAGCGCGTATTCGACCGCGCGGAGATCGCGTGCCTGATTGGCCGGATCGGCGAGATTGATGCTGCCGCGATCGGCAAAGGCCGTCTTCAGCACGCGGACGACGCCTTCGGCATTGAACTTGATATCGACGAGAACAGGAGGACTTGCGGACATGATCTTCTTTATTGCTGCACAGCGGGCGTCGGCACCGCCTCGATGTTGAAAGCGGCGGCCATCAGCGCCCGGGTATAATCGTCCTTCGGCGCGCGGAAGATTTCCGCTGACGGCCCCTGTTCCACCACCTTGCCGAAACGCATGACGATGACATCGTTGGCGAGCGCCTTCACCACCTTGAGGTCGTGGCTGATGAAGAGATAGGCGAGATCGTGTTTCTTCTGCAGGTCGCGCAGGAGATCGACCACCTGGGCCTGGACACTCATATCGAGCGCGGAGGTCGGCTCGTCGAGCATGACGAAACGGGGCTTCAGCACCATGGCCCGGGCGATGGCGATGCGCTGGCGCTGGCCGCCGGAGAATTCGTGCGGATAACGCCAGCGGGTCAGGGGATCGAGACCCACCTCCTCCAGCGCCCAGCAGACACGCTGGTCGCGCTCCTCCGCGGTCAAGGAGCGCTCGTGCACCTTCAGCCCCTCGGCGACGATATCGCCAACCGACATGCGGGGGCTGAGCGAGCCATAGGGATCCTGAAAGACCACCTGCAACTGGTTGCGCAGCGGCCGCATCTCGCTGAATGAATAGCCGGCTATATCCGTGCCGACAAAGGCGATCCGTCCTTGCGAGGAAATCAGCCGGGTGAGCGCCAGGCCGAGCGTGGTCTTGCCGGAACCGGACTCGCCGACGACGCCGAGCGTCTGGCCGGCGCGCAGCGACAGATCGATGCCGTCGACCGCCTTCACATGATCGACGACGCGACGCATAAGCCCTGCTTTGATCGGGAACCAGACACGGATATCGGACCCTTCCATCACCACCGGCTTCGACGGATCGGCCAGCGGCGGCTCGCCGCGCGGTTCGGAAGCGAGAAGATGGCGGGTATATTCGTGCTTCGGGTTGGCGAAAACCTCCTCGACGGTTCCGGTTTCGACGATCCTGCCCTTGGTCATGACACAGACGCGATCGGCGAATTTGCGGACAATGCCGAGATCATGGGTGATGAACAGCATCGACATGCCGTGTACGGCCTTCAACTGCCGGAGCAATTCGAGGATCTGCGCCTGTACGGTGACGTCGAGCGCCGTGGTGGGCTCGTCGGCGATCAGCAGTTCCGGCCGGTTGGCGAGCGCCATGGCAATCATGACGCGCTGGCGCTGGCCGCCGGAGAGCTCGTGCGGATAGGCTTTCAACCGCTTCTCCGGCTCGCGGATTCCGACCTGGTTCAGCAATTCCAGCACACGCTGGCGCGCCGGCTCACCGGTGAGTCCCTGGTGCAGGGCAAGGATCTCGGCGATCTGCTTCTCGATCGTATGAAGCGGATTGAGCGAGGTCATCGGCTCCTGGAAGATCATGGTGATGTCGTTGCCGCGCACTTCCCGCAGCGCCCGCTCCGACGCCTTCAGAAGGTCCTTGCCCTTGAACAGGATTTCGCCGGAAGGATGGCTTGCCGAGGGATAGGGCAAAAGCCGCAGGATCGAGTTGGCCGAGACCGACTTGCCGGAGCCGGATTCGCCGACCAGCGCCACGACTTCGCCTTTGGCGATATCGAAGGAGATGTGATCGACGGCCAGCGAGGTCTCGCCGCCTTGATGAAAGGCAACCGAGAGATCGCGGACGGAAAGCAGCGGTTCTTTCATGTCACTCATTGAAACGTCTTCCTCGGATCGAAGGCATCGCGCACGGCTTCGCCGATGAAGATCAGCAGGGACAGCATGATCGACATGGCAAAGAAGGCCGTCAGCCCGAGCCACGGGGCCTGCAGATTGGTCTTGCCCTGGGCGATCATCTCGCCGAGCGAGGGGGAGCCCGGCGGCATGCCGAAGCCGAGGAAATCGAGCGAGGTCAGCGTGGTGATCGAGCCGGAGAGGATAAAGGGCAGGAAGGTCAGCGTCGCCACCATGGCGTTCGGCAGCAGGTGACGCCACATGATGGTGCGATTGTTGACGCCGAGCGCGCGGGCGGCGCGGACATATTCGAAATTGCGGGCGCGCAGGAATTCGGCGCGCACGATGCCGACGAAACCGACCCAGGAGAAGAGCAGCATGATGCCGAGCAGCACGAAGAAGCCGGGCGGCAGGAGGGCCGCGATGATCAGCAGGATGTAAAGCACCGGCATCGACGACCAGATCTCGATGAAGCGCTGCAGCAGCAGATCAGTCCAGCCGCCGAAATAGCCTTGCACCGCGCCCGCCGTCACGCCGATGATCGCCGAGCAGATGGTCAGCATCAGGCCGAAGAGCACCGATATGCGGAAACCGTAGATGACGCGCGCCAGCACGTCGCGCGCCTGGTCGTCGGTGCCGAGCCAGTTGAGATTGCCGAAGGTGCAATCGGGATCGTTCACGCCTTGCGGATAACCGGCGCAGCGCTCCTCCTTGGTCATCAGCCAGAAGGGGGCGGTGGGTGCTGAATGGGGAATGTTGGAATTGACCGAGCGGTAGGAATAGCGGATCGGCGGCCAGATCATCCAGCCATTGGCATCGATCTCATCCGCAATCACCGAGGAACGGTAATCGGTTTCGGCCAGGAAGCCGCCGAACTTCTCCTCGGGATAGTCGACCAGCACGGGAAACAGGATCTCGCCCTTGTAGGAGGCGATGATCGGCCGGTCGTTGGCAATGAACTCGGCAAACAGGCTGAGGACGAACAGCACCAGGAACAGCCACAGCGACCAATAACCGCGGCCGTTTGCCCGGAAATTCTGCCAGCGGCGGATGTTGGTCGGCGACAGCAGGCCCTTGCGCGGCGGCTTGACAGGCGTGGTGACGGCAGGATTTGCGGCGGCGTCCATCAGACATCCCTCCGCTCGAAATCGATGCGCGGATCGATCCAGGTGTAGATCAGGTCGGAAACCAGGCTGACGAAGAGGCCGAGCAGCGAGAAGATGTAGAGGGTGGCGAAGACGATCGGGTAATCCCGGTTGATGACCGAGAGATAGCCGAGACGGCCGAGGCCATCCAGCGAGAAGATGTTTTCGATCAGCAGCGAGCCGGTGAAGAAAGCGGAAATGAAGGCGCCGGGAAAACCGGCAATGATGATCAGCATGGCGTTGCGGAAGACATGGCCGTAGAGCACTTGGCGCTGGTTCAGGCCCTTGGCGCGGGCGGTGACGACATATTGCTTCTTGATCTCCTCGATGAAGGAATTCTTGGTCAGCAGCGTCGTCGTGGCAAAGGCGGACAGGGAGAGCGAGATCAACGGCAGGGTCAGGTGCCAGAAATAGTCGAGCGGCTTCTGCCACCAGGCCAGCTGGTCGAAATTATCGGAGACCAGGCCGCGCAGCGGAAACCAGTCGTAGAAGGAGCCGCCGGCGAAAAGCACGATCAGGAGAATGCCGAAGAGGAAGCTCGGCACGGCGTAGCCGACGACGATGACGCCCGATGTCCAGACATCAAAGGTCGATCCATCCTTGACCGCCTTGCGGATGCCGAGCGGAATGGAGATGGCATAGGAGAAGATCAGGATCCAGATGCCGAGCGAGATCGACACCGGCAGCTTCTCCTTGATGAGCTCGAGCACCGAGGTGTTGCGGAAGAAGCTCTCGCCAAAATCGAAGCGGATGTAGTTCCACATCATCTCGCCAAAACGGGTCAGCGGCGGCTTGTCGAAGCCGAACTGTTTTTCGAGCTTGGCGATCAGTTCCGGATCAAGCCCCTGGGCGCCGCGATATTTCGAGCCTTCATCGCTGCCGGTGCCGCCGAGAAGATCGCCGCCGCCGGACAGTCGCTGGTCGGCACTATCGGCCTGACCGGTCAGTTGGGCGATCACCTGCTCGACGGGACCGCCGGGGGCGAACTGAATGACGATGAAGGAAATCGCCATGATGCCGACAATGGTTGGAACCATCAAAAGCAGGCGGCGAAGGATATAGGCGCCCATCAGCCTTCAGCCTCCGGGAATGTTTTTCCTGTCTGCCCGCCGTCCAGTCTAATGCCGCTCAATCCGCCAGCCTTCCCTTGCCGGCCCTGCCGGCTTGTCGTGATTCGCTCGTGCCATTTGGAGCCGAGGGCCCCTTCATTGCAAGCCCGCTCATTTTGCCGAGGTCGACCACCAGGCTTCCGGGAAGCCCAGGCCATAGGCCGGAAACTCGGCCGGCCGGGTGATGGTGTTCCAATAGGCGAGACGAGATGTTCTGGAGTAAAACAACGGCACGACATAGTGATTGGCAAGCAAGACGCGGTCCATGGCCTTGATCGACGCGACCTGCTCCTCCCGGTTCGGCGCGAAAATGACCATCCGGATCAGGGCGTCGACGGCCGGATCGGCGATGCCGGCATAATTACGCGAGCCGGGCTGTTTCGCCGCTTCGGAGCCCCAATAGTCGGCCTGTTCGTTGCCGGGATTCATCGTCTCGCCCCAGATGCCCCAGATCATGTCGTAATCGAAACTTCTGACCCGGTTCGTATATTGCGAGGCATCGACGGTGCGCAGACGGGCATCGACGCCGATCTTCTTGAGGTTGTTCGCATAGGGAAGGACCGAACGCTCGAAGGAGGGGTTGGACAACAGGATTTCGAAGCTCATCGGCTGGCCGGTCTGCGCGTTGACCATGCGATTGCCCTTGAGCTCCCAGCCCGCCTCTTTGAACAGAGCAATGGCCTTGCGCAGATTGTCACGGATTTTCTGCGGATCACCAGCGACGGGATTGGTGTAGGGCGTCGTGAAGACCTCCGGCGGAACCTTGTCCTTCAAACCTTGCAGTATTTCCAGCTCCCGTCCCTGCGGGAGGCCGGACGAGGCGAGTTCGGTGTTCCAGAAATAGCTGTCGATCCGCTCGAAGGCATTGTAGGCGAGGTTGCGGTTGAGGTCCTCGAAGTCGAAGGCATAGTTCAATGCCTCGCGCACCCTGATATCCTTGAAGAGGTCGCGCCGCATATTGGGTACGAAAGCCTGCATGATGCCCGTTGCCCGCAGCGCATTCGGCGGCTCCTCGCGCTTGACACGGCCGTCCTTCACGGCAGGAAAGTCGTAAGCTATCGCCCATCGGCTTGCCTGGTTTTCCTGGCGATAGTCCACATTGGCGGCACGGAAGGCCTCGAACTCGACATCCCGATCGCCGAAATAGGTGTAGATGATGTTGCGGAAATTGTACTGGCCGACATTCACATTGAGGTCCTTGCCCCAATAATCGTCGCGCAATTCGAAACGCGTCGACGCGCCGGGGGAGAAGTCGGCAATCTTGTAGGGACCGGAGCCCATGACGGGTTCCAGCGTCGTCTTGGAGATGTCGCGCGGCTTGCCATCCGGTCCCGGCGACTCCCACCAATGTTTCGGCACGATCGTCAACTGGCCGAGAATATTCGGAAGCTCACGATTGTTCTTCTCGTCGAACGTGAAGGTGACGTCGCGATCACCGGTCTTTTCGGCTTTCACCACATGGCGGTAGTAATTGAAGTTGAGCGGGTTGAGCTCCTTGGATTTGTCGAAGCTGAAGATCACATCGTCAGGCGTCACCGGTTGCCCGTCCGCCCATTTCGCCTCCTTGCGCAGACGGAAGGTCGCGCTGGAGACATCGGCGGGATAGGAGAGCCCTTCGGCAAGCAGGCCGTAGGAAGCGAGAACCTCGTCTTCGGCGGGTTTCATCAGCGTGTCGTAGACCAGTGCCACGCCGGTCGCTACCTCGCCCTTTTCCAGCAGCGGATTGAACGTATCGAAGGTGCCTGTCGTCGAGAGGCGCAAGTCGCCGCCCTTCGGGGCGTTGGTATTGACATAGTCGAAATGGGTGAAGCCGGGCTGATATTTGAGTTCATTGATGACCGAACTTCCGATGCGGAAATCCTGATCCTCCGCCATGGACGAGAGCGGAACGAGAACGCCCGCAAGCGACAGAAACAAACCGATCTTCGACCACAAAGCCGCCATTCATGCTTTCCCCTGATTATTGGTGGGTTCGACAATACGAAAAATACGGGCGAAAAACAGGAGAGAGTTTGGTTTTTGCCGGGCTCGCGAAATTTTGAGCCATCGTCTCGCCTCGATGCGTCGCCTTCGCAATATGCGGCGCAACTCTGCGGCGATCCGTCACCGCCGCTTCCCACCACCAGCCAAAACATCGATTCACCAAAATCGCTTTTCACGATAGATTTGACGCAAATCACTTCGGCAGCGGTTCAAGGAAATAGCATGGCTTTCGGCTTCGCTCAGGCTTTCAGGACATTCGGCAAACTGACGCTTGCCGGCGCAATCGGCGCAAGCCTTGCCGCCGGCGATGTCGGAGCTCAGCAGAAGACACCGAGCCCGGGCAGCGCCAAGGGGCAGTTCGGCGCCGTCAGCCTGCCGACGCAGGGACCGGCGCAACCGATCGGCTTTTACGCAAAGGGCTGCATGACAGGTGCGGTGGCGCTGCCGGCCGACGGGCCGACCTGGGAAGCGATGCGGCTTTCGCGCAATCGCCGCTGGGGCAATCCGGCGATGATCGCGCTGCTCGAACGTCTTTCTGAGGATGGGGTCAAATATGCCGGCTGGCCGGGCCTTCTCGTCGGCGACATTGCGCAGCCGCGCGGCGGGCCGATGTTCAACGGCCATGCCTCCCATCAGATCGGCCTCGATGCCGATGTCTGGTTTACGCCGATGCCGGCGCGCCGGATGACGGCCGAGGAGCGCGAGGATCTGCCCTTCACCACCATGCTGCAGAAGGACAAGTTCCTGACCGTCGACCCGAAGGTCTGGACGCAATCGCGGGCGCGTCTGTTGATGCTGGCGGCAAGCTACCCCGAGGTGGAGCGTATCTTCGTCAACCCGGCGATCAAGAAGAAGATGTGCGACACATGGACGGGCGACCGCACCAATCTCGGCAAGCTCCGGCCGGAATATGGCCATGACTCGCATTTCCACATCCGCATCAAATGCCCGCCCGGTGCTGCCGGATGCACGCCTCAGGCTTCTGTTCCTGCCGGCGACGGCTGCGACAAATCGCTCGCCTGGTGGTTCACGCCGGCGCCTTGGGCGCCGCCGAAACCCCCGAAGCCCGGCGCCAAGCCGCCGAAGCCGCCGCGCGAGATGATGGTTTCCGACCTGCCGAAGGCCTGCGCCGCCGTACTCGATGCTGCTTCCGTCGCCTCGATGCAGGCCGCCACCTATGGCGGACCGTCCGCTGCAAGCGCGCTCACTGCCGCGCCGGCCGCGGAACCCGCCGCCGGCACGGACGGCGCTTTGCCCGATGTCGGTCCGGTTCCGAACGACAAGCCGGCGATCCAATGAAACAGGCCTGGGGTGCGTTGTCTTTCAAATCGCAAACTCTTGGTATAGAAGCCATCAAATCGATTGAATTGTTCGGGCGGAGGGGTTGATGGCCGGCGGCAAATGCCTTGCATTGATTGCGCATGACCAGAAGAAGGACGACATGGCGGATTTCGCCCGCACCAACCGGGACATTCTCTCCCGCTGGAAGATCGTCGCCACCGGTACGACCGGCGGACGTGTGCTCGATGCCGCCCCCGACCTCGACGTTGTCAGGCTGAAAAGCGGGCCGCTCGGCGGAGACCAGCAGATCGGCGCACTGATTTCGACCGGCGAGGTGGATGCCCTGATCTTCTTCGTCGACCCGTTGACGCCGATGCCGCACGATGTCGACGTAAAGGCGCTGATGCGGCTGGCGATCGTCTATGATATTCCGATGGCGCTCAACCACGCGACCGCTATAAAACTTCTTCCCACACTCGAAGCCTGATCAGCACGGGACCGGCCATGCCAAAACCGAATAACAGCACCGCTCCGCTGCCTTTCCCGATCCTGATCGGCGATATCGGTGGCACCAATGCCCGCTTCTCTATCCTGACCGATGCCTATGCCGAACCGAAGCAGTTTCCGAACGTACGCACGGCTGACTTCGCCACGATCGACGAAGCGATCCAGAAAGGCGTGCTCGACAGGACAGCCGTACAGCCGCGCTCGGCGATCCTCGCCGTCGCCGGCCCGATCAACGACGACGAGATCCCGCTGACCAATTGCGACTGGGTGGTGCGGCCAAAGACGATGATCGAAGGCCTCGGCATGGAGGACGTGCTGGTCGTCAATGATTTCGAGGCGCAGGCGCTGGCGATCGCCGCCCTGTCGGATGAAAACCGCGAACGCATCGGCGACGCCACCGGCGACATGATCGCCTCGCGCGTCGTACTCGGACCTGGCACCGGCCTCGGCGTCGGCGGACTCGTGCATGCCCAGCACAGCTGGATCCCGGTTCCCGGCGAAGGCGGCCATGTCGATCTCGGACCGCGCAGCAAGCGCGACTATGAGATCTTCCCGCATATCGAGACGATCGAGGGCCGCGTCTCGGCCGAGCAGATCCTCTGTGGCCGCGGCCTCGTCAATCTCTACAATGCCATCTGCATCGTCGATGGCATCCAGCCGACGATGAAGGATCCCGCCGATATCACCTCGCACGCGCTTGCCGGCACCGACAAGGCGGCTATCGAGACCGTCTCGCTGTTTGCCACCTATCTCGGCCGCGTGGCGGGCGACATGGCGATGGTGTTCATGGCGCGCGGTGGCGTCTATCTCTCCGGCGGCATCTCGCAGAAGATCATCCCGGCGCTGAAGAAGCCGGAATTCCGCATCGCCTTCGAGGACAAGGCGCCGCATACCGCGCTGCTTCGCACCATCCCGACTTATGTGGTGACGCATCCGCTGGCAGCACTTGCCGGGCTTTCCTCCTATGCACGGATGCCGGCGAACTTCGGCGTCTCGACGGAAGGCCGCCGCTGGCGGCGCTAGAGCGTCCTTGGCGCGTCCTCTGCGGGGACGCGCGGCGCTCTAGCCAAACCGGTCCCAACTCTTTATAGACCCCGGCAAAAGTGCGCGTCGCCTTCGCGGGGCGCTTGGTCCGAGACAGGAAACCTCATTTTTGGAAGCGGCGGAAAGCAGAGCGCAGAGCGTCAGCAGCGATACCGTAACCGGCATCCTGAAACGCATCATTGCTGAAAACGGCCGCGACCATCTCTGGGGTTATGTCTTTGCGATCGTCTGTCTCATCGTGGTGGCGCTTTCGACCGCGTTTACCGCCTGGATCATGCGGGCGATCATCGACGAGGCCTTCGCCAACCGCCGCGCCGACGTCGTCTGGATCATCTGTCTTTCGATCTTCATCGCCTTCGTGCTGCGCGGTTTTGCGAGCTACGGCCAGGCGGTGGCGCTTTCCAAGGTCGGCAACAATATCGTCGCGCGTTACCAGCGCCGGCTCTATTCGCATCTGATGACGCTTTCGGTCGGCTTCTTTAGCGAGGCGCGCTCTGCCCATATCGCCGCGCAGGTGAGCCAGAACGTCAGCGGCATCCGCGACGTGCTCAACCTGACGATCACCTCGACAGTGCGCGACCTGCTGACCTTCATCTCGCTGCTCGGCGTGATGATCCTGCAGGATCCGCTGCTCAGCCTTGCCGTATTCATCATGGCGCCGCCGCTGCTTTATGCGCTGCGCTATGTGTCCAAGCGGCTGCGCTCGGCCACCCGCGAGGCCGTGCATTTGAACAGCCACGTTCTCGGCGCCATGCAGGAGACGATCCAGGGCATCGCCATCGTGAAGGCCTTCACGATGGAGGACGAACTGGAGCGCAAGGTCAACAAACTCATCGAGGGCGCCGAAAGCCGGGCGAACCGGATTGCCCGGCTTTCCGAACGCACGTCTCCGCTGACGGAAAGCTTCGCGGGCTTTGCCGTCGCCAGCGTGCTTGCCTACGCCGCCTACCGTTCGATCTACTTCAATGTGCCGCCGGGCGCCTTCTTCTCCTTCGTCACCGCGCTGCTGCTTGCCTATGACCCGGCCCGCCGGCTTGCGCGCCTGCAGGTGCAGATGGAGCGTGCCGTCGTCAATGCGCGGATGATCTACGAATTGCTCGACATGGAACCGCGCCAGCGCGACCTGCCGGATGCCCAGCCGCTGACGGTGACGCAGGCAAGGATCGAATTCCGCAACGTGTCATTCGCCTACGGTAATGAGAGCGTGCTCAGCGGCGTGAGCTTCATTGCCGAGGGCGGCGCGACCACGGCACTGGTCGGCCCCTCGGGCGCCGGGAAATCCACCGTCATCAGCCTCATTCCGCGCTTCTACGATCCGCGCGAGGGAGAAATCCTGATCGACGGCCAGGACATCGCCCACATCACCAAGAAGTCGCTGCGCCAGCAGCTCGCCTATGTCTCGCAGCAGCCCTACCTGTTTGAAGGCACGATCCGCGACAATATCCGCTACGGTCGGCCGGAAGCGACCGATGCCGAGGTGGAAGAGGCGGCGCGGCTTGCCTATGCGCATGATTTCATTTCGGCGCAGCCGCAGGGTTACGAGACGCCGGTCGGCGAAAACGGCGTGACGCTATCGGGCGGCCAGCGCCAGCGGCTATCGATTGCGCGCGCCCTGGTGCGCAATGCGCCGATCCTGCTTCTCGACGAGGCGACCTCCGCCCTCGACACCGAATCCGAGGCGGCCGTGCAGAAGGCGCTCGACGAAGCGATGACCGGACGCACCGTCGTCGTCATCGCCCACCGGCTTTCGACCGTGGTGCGCGCCAACAAGATCGTCGTCATGCAGCAGGGCCGCGTCGTCGAGGAAGGCAATCACGAGACGCTTGCGAAGGTCAGCGACGGTCTTTACGCTCGCCTCAACAATCTGCAGAGGCCTTCGGCCTCCGATTCAAACTGACCTGGTGAGACTGAGATGAGCGATGCTGCGATGAAACTGGTGGTGGTTGGCGCGGCAGGGCGCATGGGCCAGACGCTGATCCGGCTCATCCATTCGATCGAGGGCGTGAGGCTGCACGCCGCAGTCGAGCGCGTCGGCTCGCCCTTCGTCGGCAAGGATGCCGGCGAGATCGCCGGTCTCGGCCCGACAGGCGTCATCATCGGCGACGATCCGCTCAATGCCTTTCTCGATGCCGAAGGTGTGCTCGACTTCACCTCGCCTGCCGCAACAGTGGAATTCTCGGGCCTCGCCGCACAGGCACGCATCGTTCATGTCATCGGCACGACGGGCTGTTCAGCCGACGACAATGCCGGGATCGCCGCAGCCGCCCGCCATGCCCGCATCGTCAAATCGGGCAATATGAGCCTCGGGGTCAATCTGCTCAGCGTGCTCGCAGAGCAGGCAGCGCGGGCGCTCGATCCTGATGACTGGGATATCGAGATCCTGGAAATGCATCACAAGCACAAGGTGGATGCGCCTTCCGGCACCGCCCTTCTCTTCGGTGAGGCGGCGGCCAAGGGGCGCGGCATCGATCTCGCCTCGAAATCGGTCCGGGTGCGCGACGGCCATACCGGCGCCCGCGAGGCAGGCACGATCGGCTTTGCGACGCTGCGCGGCGGCTCCGTCATCGGCGAGCACTCCGTGCTTTTTGCCGGCGAAGGCGAAATCGTCACCTTGTCGCACAGTGCAGCCGACCGCTCGATCTTTGCGCGCGGCGCCATCAAGGCGGCGCTTTGGGCGCGCGACAAGAAGCCGGGTCTCTATTCCATGCTCGACGTGCTCGGGCTCTCTTCCTCATAACGATACTACGGAGGCATATTCATGAGCGGTACCCTCGTCCTCGTTCGCCATGGCCAGAGTGACTGGAACCTGAAGAATCTCTTCACCGGCTGGAAGGATCCCGATCTGACCGAGCTCGGCATCCAGGAAGCCAAAACGGGCGGTGAAGCGCTCGCAGAATACGGGATCAAATTCGACGTCGCCTACACCTCGGCGCTGGTGCGCGCGCAGCACACGCTGAAGCTCATCCTCGACAAGGTCGGCCAGCCCGATCTCCAGACGATCCGCGACCAGGCGCTGAACGAGCGCGACTATGGCGACCTCTCCGGCCTCAACAAGGACGATGCCCGCGCCAAATGGGGCGAGGAACAGGTGCATATCTGGCGCCGTTCCTATGACGTGCCGCCGCCCGGCGGCGAAAGCCTGCGCGACACCGGCGCCCGCGTCTGGCCCTATTACCTCACCGAAATCCTGCCGCGCGTGCTCAGGGGCGAAAAGGTGCTGGTCGCCGCACACGGCAATTCGCTGCGTTCGCTTGTCATGGTGCTCGACAAGCTGAGCAAGGAAGGCGTGCTCGCGCTCAACCTCGCGACCGGCGTTCCGATAGTCTACACGCTGAAGGCGGATTCCACCGTCGCCTCCAAGGAAGTGCTCGGCGACATGTCCGGCGCACACTGAATTCGGTACGGCGTGCCGCCGAAACAGGTCGGCACGCCTTTCCTCAATTTCCAGCCCAATTCTCGGCCTCAACTCTCGATCGTGAACTGCACCCGGTCGGCCGCAAAGCGGCTGATCGAATATTGCACCGGGACACCCTCAAGATCGGTATTCATCGCCTTGGTGATCAGCAGGATCGCGCCGGGGGTGAGTTCGAGGTCGGCCATGTCGGCGGCACCTGCATGCGCGGCCGTCACTTCGGTGGTCGCGCGGACATAATCCGACAGGCCGAGTTCGGCGAAAGCCTTGGTGATCGATTCCCCCCTCCGATAGGCCGCACCGATACCGGCGAAGCGCTCGGCGGGAAACCAGCTCGTCGCCCTTGAAACCGGCCGCTTGTCCGCCTGACGCAAGGTTTCCAGGCGGATCACCTGGTCTCCCGGTTTCAGGTGCAGCCAACGGGCGATCTCGGCACTCGCTTCTTCCCTCGCCTCATCAAGCAGAAGGCCGCGCATCTCACGCGCCTGGTCGCCGATACCGGCGCTGAAGCGCGTGCGCTTGGTGATCGGGAAATTCAGACGCTCCTTGCGCTCGATCAGCGTGCCGCGGCCTTGTACCGCACGCACGATTCCTTCCTGCGCCAGTGCGGCAAGCGCGCTGCGCACCGTATGCCGGTTGACGCCGAATTGCAGCGCCAGGACAGTTTCCGGCGGCACCATACCCGTTTCATCATAGGCTCCGCTGCTGATCGCCTCGCGAATCCGATCGGCGATCTGACGCCAGAGCGCCACGCCGGTCTGTCTTTGCACCTGCTTCAATCCCGCCATTCCGCCCCGCCATTCCGCCCCGTCATTTACACCCACGATGTCACACGCTTGTCACGACATCGATTTAAGGCTAATTGTATCTTGTATGGTTGTCTATATCAATAGACATTTGAAGGGAAGCGGCGATGATCTCAGCGGACAGAAACGACGCTGCGTCACAGACGGCATCCGGGCGCAAACGCGCCGCCGATCTGCTGGCGCGGGCGGAACGCAGCGAACTTCAGGCGGTCTGGGACGCATTGCCGGAAAAGCCCGTAGCACATCAGGTGCGCGGACCTGAGACCGGGCTGGTGATGGTGCGCGGACGCATCGGCGGCGGCGGCGCTCCCTTCAATCTTGGCGAGGTGACGGTGACGCGGGCCACGGTCCGGCTCGATTCCGGCGCGGTCGGCCATGCCCAGGCGCTCGGCACCGACCGTGAAAAGGCCCGGTTGGCGGCGATCTTCGACGCGCTCTGGCAGGAAGACGCAACCAAGGATTTCGTCGAACAGGCGCTGCTTTTGCCGATCACTGAGCGGATCGCCGATGCCGAACGCCGCAAGGCGGACGAGACGGCGGCCACCCGCGTCGATTTCTTCACCATGGTGCGGGGAGACAACTGATGGGTTTGAAGACAGAAGCTCTCACCGGCGGCTTTGCCGAGCCGGTCTTCCACGCCCAGAGCGTCTTCAAGATGCTGATGGACGGCATGGCCCGCCCCGGCGCGATCCAGACCGTTCAGCCCGATGCCGCGCCGCCGACGCCACTCGGCATCGCCGCCGGCGCGATCGCGCTGACGCTTTGCGACCACGACACGCCGGTCTGGCTTTCGCAGGGACTGGCGAAATCCGCCGTGCCGGAATGGCTTGGCTTCCACGCCGGCGCGCCGTTGACCACCGAAAAGGCCGAGGCGCGCTTTGCCTTCACCGAGGCCGGCATCGCCCTATCCTCCTTCGGCCTGTTTGCCTCCGGCACGCAGGAATATCCCGACCGCTCGACGACCGTCGTCATCGAGCTCGCCGAACTCGAAGGCGGCCGCAGGCTGGCGCTGATGGGTCCGGGCATTCAGAGCATGACGGAGATCGCCCCCGTTGGTCTGCCGGAGACCTTCCTGCGGCTCTGGACCGAGAACCGCGCGCTCTTTCCGCGCGGCATCGACATCGTGCTGACGGCGGGCAAACGTTTCCTCTGCCTGCCGCGCACCACCAAGATCACAGCAACGGAGATCTGAGCTCATGTATGTTGCCGTCAAGGGTGGCGAGGCCGCCATCGCCAATGCCCACCGGCTGCTCGCCGACCGCCGCCGCAGCGACCGTTCGCTGCCGGCGATCGGCATCGACCAGATCGTGGCGCAACTGGCGCTCGCCGTCGACCGCGTCATGGCCGAGGCCTCGCTTTTCGACCGCACGCTCGCAGCGCTCGCCGTGCGCCAATCGCGCGGCGATATGATCGAAGCGATCTTCCTGCTGCGCGCCTACCGTACGACGCTGCCGCGTTTCGGCTATTCCGAGCCGCTCGATACGGCTGATATGACGATCGAGCGCCGCATCTCGGCGACCTACAAGGATCTGCCGGGCGGCCAGCTTCTCGGACCTACCTTCGACTATACCCACCGCCTGCTCGATCCCTCGCTGCTTTCGGACGAGGCGATCGAAGAGCCCGCGCTGCGCCCAGCCGAGACCGGCCGCGTCATGCGCGTCTCCGAAATCCTCGGCGAGGAGGGCCTGATCGAGGCCGACGGCGACATGCCTGAAGATCACAAGATCGGCGACCTGACTCGCGAGCCGATGGAATTCCCGATGACCCGCGATCTGCGCCTGCAGGCGCTTGCCCGCGGCGACGAGGGCTTCCTGCTGGCGCTCGGTTATTCCACCCAGCGCGGCTATGGCCGCAACCACCCCTTCACCGGCGAAATCCGCATCGGCGATGTCGAGGTGGAATTCGACGTGCCGGAACTCGGTTTCGCCGTCTCGCTTGGCGTAATCCAGGTCACCGAATGCCAGATGGTCAACCAGTTCAAGGGTTCGGCCAAGGCGCCGCCGCAATTCACCCGCGGCTACGGCCTGGTCTTCGGCCAGAGCGAACGCAAGGCGATGGCGATGTCGCTGGTCGACCGGGCGCTGCGCGCCGAAGAGCTCGGCGAGGATATCACCGCGCCGGCCCAGGACGAGGAATTCGTCATTTCGCATTCCGACAACGTCCAGGCGACGGGCTTCGTCGAGCATCTGAAGCTTCCGCATTATGTGGACTTCCAGGCCGAGCTCGATCTCGTCCGCCGCATGCGCCGCGAATTCGAAGCCGCCCGCAACGGCGGCGAAGACATGAAGGAAGCCGCCGAATGAGCGATCTGGCCAGCTACAACTTCGCCTATCTCGACGAACAGACCAAGCGGATGATCCGCCGCGCCATCCTGAAGGCGATCGCCATTCCCGGCTATCAGGTGCCCTTCGCCTCGCGCGAAATGCCGATGCCCTATGGCTGGGGCACCGGCGGCGTGCAGGTGACGGCCTCGATCATCGGACCGGATGACGTGCTGAAGGTCATCGACCAGGGTGCCGACGACACGACCAACGCCGTGTCCATCCGCGCCTTCTTCCAGAAGGTCGCCAATGTCGCGGTGACGACCCATACCAGGGATGCGACGATCATCCAGACGCGCCACCGCATTCCGGAAGAAAAGCTCGCTGCCGGGCAGGTGCTGGTCTACCAGGTGCCGATCCCCGAGCCGCTGCGTTTCCTCGAACCGCGCGAGACCGAAACCCGCAAGATGCACGCGCTCGAAGAATATGGGCTCATGCATGTGAAACTCTATGAGGATATCGCCCATAACGGCCGCATCTCGCGCACTTACGCCTATCCGGTGAAGGTCCATGGCCGCTATGTCATGGATCCCTCGCCGACGCCGAAATTCGACAATCCGAAGATGCACATGTCGGATGCGCTGCAGCTCTTCGGCGCCGGGCGCGAGAAGCGCATCTATGCGGTTCCGCCCTATACCGACGTCGTCAGCCTGGATTTCGAGGATTATCCCTTCGATATCCAGCGCTTCGACAAGCCCTGCGCCCTTTGCGGCGCCGAGGATGTCTATCTCGACGAAGTGGTTCTCGACGACAAGGGCGGGCGCATGTTCGTCTGCTCCGACACCGATCATTGCGAAGACCGCCGGGCGCAGGGACATGCCGGCGAGATGTTGGCCCGGGAGGCTGCAGAATGAGCGATATTCCGCTTCTCAAAATCCATGACGTTTCGAAATTCTACGGCAACCGCATCGGCTGCCGCGACGTCTCCTTCGAGCTCTGGCCCGGCGAAGTGCTCGCCATCGTCGGCGAGTCCGGCTCCGGCAAGACGACGCTGCTCAACTGCCTCTCCACCCGGCTGCTGCCGAGCACCGGCAGCGTCGAATATCACATGCGCGACGGCAGCTACCGTGATCTCTACCGGATGAACGAGGCCGAGCGGCGCTTCCTGATGCGCACCGACTGGGGCTTCGTGCACCAGAATCCGGCCGACGGCCTGCGCATGACGGTCTCGGCCGGCGCCAATGTCGGCGAGCGGCTGATGGCGATCGGCGACCGCCACTATGGCAAGATCCGCGCCTCGGCGATCGACTGGCTCGAGCGCGTCGAGATCGACCCCGATCGCATCGACGACCAGCCACGCGCTTTTTCCGGCGGCATGCGCCAGCGACTGCAGATCGCCCGCAACCTCGTCACCGGCCCCCGCCTCGTCTTCATGGACGAACCGACGGGCGGCCTCGACGTCTCGGTGCAGGCGCGCCTGCTCGATCTCGTGCGCGGCCTCGTCAACGATCTCGGTCTCTCGGCCATCATCGTCACCCATGATCTCGCCGTCGCCCGCCTGTTGTCGCACCGGATGATGGTGATGAAGGACGGCTACGTCATCGAGCACGGGCTCACCGACCGCGTGCTCGACGATCCGCGCGAACCCTATACGCAGTTGCTCGTCTCCTCGATCCTGCAGGTCTGAGCTCCGAAACCAAGGAAGAAGAAATCATGGCAACGCCCCTCGTCGTTTCCGAAGTCTCGAAGAGCTTCACCATGCATCTGCGCGACGGCATCAGGCTGCCCGTCGTCTCCGATGTCGCCTTCTCGGTCGCGTCTGGCGAATGCGTCGTGCTCGGCGGCCCGTCGGGTATCGGCAAGAGCTCGCTGCTCAAGATGATCTACGGCAATTATGCCGTCGACACCGGCCAGATTCTCATCCGCCACGACGGCCGCATCGTCGATCTCGCCGCCACCGATCCGCGCACCGTGCTCAAGGTGCGGCGCCATACGCTCGGCTATGTCAGCCAGTTCCTGCGCACCGTGCCGCGCGTCGCGGCGATCGACGTGGTTGCCGAGCCGCTGGTGGCGCGCGGCGAGGACGCCGGCACGGCACGGGAAAAGGCCGGCGCTCTGCTGGCCAGGCTCAACCTGCCGGAAGCCCTTTGGCAGCTTCCGCCCGCCACCTTCTCCGGCGGCGAGCAGCAGCGCGTCAACATCGCCCGCGGCTTCATCACCGAACACACGATCCTGCTTCTCGACGAACCGACAGCCTCGCTCGATGCCAGGAACCGGGCCGTCGTCGTTGGCATGATCGCGGAAAAGAAGAAGGCGGGTGTCGCCCTTCTCGGCATCTTCCACGACGAGGAAGTGCGCGAGGCGGTCGCCGACCGGATCCTCGACGTCCAGCAGTTCTCACCGAGAAAGATCGCCGCATGAGCCGCAAGCTTGGTATCGAACCCTACTTTCATGAGACGGCATCCATCAGCGATTCCACCTTCGGGCGGTATACGGAGGTCTCCGAACGGTGCCGCATCAGCGAGGCTACGTTCGGCGATTATTCCTACATCATGCAGGACGGCTCCGTCTGGTGCGCGACGATCGGCAAGTTCGTCAATATCGCCGCCGCCGTGCGCATCAACGCCACCAACCATCCGACCTGGCGGGCGACGCTGCATCATTTCACCTATCGCGCCGTCGACTATTGGCCGGACGGCGACATGGAGACCGACTTCTTCGCCTGGCGCCGTGCAAACCGGGTGACGATCGGCCACGACGTCTGGATCGGCCACGGTGCGACCATCCTGCCGGGTGTGACCGTCGGCAACGGTGCGGTGATCGGCGCCGGCGCCGTCGTGTCGAAGGATGTTGCGCCCTACACGATCGTCGGCGGCGTGCCGGCCAAGCTCATCCGCGAACGCTTTCCGAAAGAGGTCGGCGAACGGATGGACAGGCTTGCCTGGTGGGACTGGGAGCACGATCGGCTGCGCCTGGCGCTAGCCGATTTTCGCAACCTGAGCGCGGAAGATTTCCTGTCCCGCTACGGCGGCTAAACCCCCGATATAGGGGCGGAGAATTGTGACAGGACTTACACAAATGTGACACGCGAGGTTCATCAAGCGGGACTAATGCGGTGCTGACCAAGGCCTGGATCGCAAGGGAAGAGCATGATGTTCGAGCTGAAGAATGTCACACGTCGTTTCGGAAAAAAGCTCGCCGTCGATTCCGTCACGCTCGCCATTCCCCAGGGCCGGATGGTCGGCATCATCGGCCGCTCCGGCGCCGGCAAGTCGACGCTGCTGCGCATGATCAACCGCCTTCAGGAACCGAGCTCCGGCTCCATTCATTTCGCCGGCGTCGAGGTCTCCGGGCTTCGCGGCCGGGCGCTGCGCAACTGGCAGCGCGACTGCGCGATGATCTTCCAGCAGTTCAACCTGGTGCCGCGCCTCGACGTTCTGACCAATGTCATGCTCGGCCGCCTTAACCACCGCTCGACGCTGATGAGCCTGCTCAACATCTTCACCCGTGAGGAACGTGTGCATGCCATCGCCGCGCTCGAACGCCTCGGCATCGAGCAGACGGCGCTGCAGGCAGCCGGCACGCTTTCCGGCGGCCAGCAGCAGCGCGTGGCAATCGCCCGGGCGCTGATGCAGAACCCGAAGATGGTTCTCGCCGACGAACCGATCGCCTCGCTCGATCCGCTGAACGCCAAGATCGTCATGGATGCGCTGCGCGATATCAACGAGCGCGAAGGCATCACCGTCATCACCAATCTCCACACGCTCGATACCGCCCGCAGCTATTGTGAGCGCATCGTCGGCATGGCCGGCGGCCGCGTCGTCTTCGACGGCAAGCCCTCGGAGCTGACCGCCGAGGCGGTGAAGGAAATCTACGGGACGGACAAGGACGGCGCCGGCATCGACGAAACGGTGACCTCGACATCCATCAATATCGCCCCCGAGCGGGCAGACAATCAATCCGCCGGCACCCAACCGCTGGCGCTGGCCGGTCTCTGAGAGAGGCGGCCGCGATCGAGCGCCCGCGTCAAGGGCACACTTCTTCGTAACGGGAAGACCGGGGACACCGGTCAATAGGAGAGACATATGTTGAAGAAAGCACTCTTTGCAGCAACGGCGCTCTTCGCGCTCGCCGGCGCTGCCCATGCTGTCGACCTCAAGGAATTCCGCATCGGCATCCTCGGCGGCGAAAACGAAACCGACCGCCTGCGCAATTATGCCTGCCTTGCCGACCACCTGAAGCAGGAATTCGGCTTCGAGAAGGTTTCGCTTTTCCCGGCTGCTGATTATGACGGCGTGATCCAGGGTCTGCTCGGCGGCACGCTCGACTTCGCCGAACTCGGCGCCTCCGGCTATGCCGCCGTCTACATCAAGGATCCGAAGGCTGTCACGCCGATCCTGACGACGCAGCAGAAGGACGGCTCGACGGGCTACTACTCGATCGGCCTCGCCCTGAAGTCCTCCGGCATCAAGTCCATCAAGGACGCCAAGGGCAAGAAGCTCGGCTATGCCGATCCGGATTCCACCTCGGGCTACCTCGTTCCGCTGACGCAGATCCCGAAGGACACCGGCGTGCCGAACGACAAGTTCTTCGCCTCGACCCAGTTCAACGGCGGCCATGAGAACAACCTGCTCGCCGCCTATGACGGCAAGGTCGACATCGCCGTCGACGACTCGTCGGGCATCGGCGATTTCAAGGACGGCTACACCTCCGGCACCTTCCGCAAGGAAGTCGACAAGGGCGCCGTCGATCCGAACAAGCTGGTCGAAGTCTGGCGTTCGCCGCTGATCCCGAACGGCCCGCTCGTCGTTCGCAACGCTCTCGGTCAGGAGTGGCAGACGAAGCTTGCAGCCTTCTTCACGGCACTACCGGCCAAGGATCACAAGTGCTTTACCGCCGTCGAAGGCGGCGACTACCAGGGCTACTCGCCCGTCAAGCACGACTTCTACAACGCTGTCGTTGAAGTCCGCAAAGCTGCCATCGGCGGCTGATCGGATCCTTGAATGCGGGCGGCCGGGAACGGCCGCCCTTGTAACCGGACGAGGCCTTGATGACCATTGCCGACACACAGCCGCAGATGCAGAGCACCAAGGACATCGGCACCGCCTGGGACCGCATGGTCGCCAAACGGCGCTTCTACACCATCCTCGGCCTGGTCATTCTGATTGCGGCTTTCGTCAGCTCCGTCCGTTTCGCTGACGAGAGCAACGCCGGCCATTTCTTCGACCGCCTGCCGCATCTCTTCGACTTCCTGAGCTGGCTCATCCCCAAGGATTGGCATGATGTCTGGCGGGCATTGTTCGACATTGCGAGCGTCAACGACAAGGGCGGCGAGGAATTCAATTTCGACAAGGGCCGCGTCTACGTCTGGGGCGCCTTCTACATTCCCGAATATTTCGAACTGATGATCGTCACCATCAACGTGGCGCTGATCTCGACGATCATCGGTTTCGTCTTCGCCGTTCCCTTGAGCTTCTTTGCTGCCCGCAACCTGACGAATTCATGGCCGCTGCGCATCTTCTCCAAGCGGCTGATGGAGTTCCTGCGCGCCTTCCCCGAGATCGTCATTGCCGGGCTGTTTTCGGCGATCCTGTCGATCGGACCGGTCGCCGCCATCATTGCCATCAGCCTGCACACGGTCGGCGCACTCGGCAAACTTTTCTACGAAGTGGCCGAGAATATCGACATGAAGCCCGATGAGGGCATGAAAGCCGTCGGCGCCAACTGGTGGGAGCGCGTACGCTTCGCCGCCCTGCCGCAGGTGCTGCCGAATTTCACCTCCTACGCGCTCTTACGCCTCGAGATCAACGTGCGCGCCTCGACCATCATCGGCGCCGTCGGCGGCGGCGGCATCGGCGAGGAGCTGAAGCTTTCGATCTCGCGGGGATTCGGCGCCAAGACGATGGCGCTCGTCCTCCTGCTGTTCGTGACGATCGTCGCCGTCGACCAGTTCTCCGCCTGGCTGCGCCGCCGCCTTGTCGGCGAGCACGCCTTCCTCCTGCAACATTGAGGCCGCCATGACGGTGATCGACGCAAACCGCATGCACGAGATAGAGACGCGCTATCCGGAATATTTCCATCGCTCGTTCCGCCAGCGTTTCGGTGGGCTGATGATCCTTATGGCGACGCTGCTCTACGGCCTCTACGCCGTCTGGTTCTTCGACCTGCCCAAGCTCTTTGCCGAAGCCCATTGGGAGCGCGTCGGCATCTATCTCAGCCAATGGGTGAGCTACGACGTCCAGCCGGAACTCCGCATTCAGGACGACGGCTCGATCGAGGTGCGTTATCCGCGTTTCTCGCCGCTCGGCGACAATCCGCATCCGGATTGGCTGGTCAACAATCCCGACGGCAGCATCAGCGTTTCGATCAGCGGCACCAGCCGCAGCGTCACTGTCTCGAAGAGTGAGACGATCGTCACCGCGCATGGCGTCAGCGTCCCGATTGAGCTTTCCAGCGGTGCGCCGAAAGTCGTCGGGCCGGTGCCGGACTGGATGACGGTCTATGACGACAACGTGCTGGCCGATCTCGGCTTTGCCGGCAATGTCAGCATATCCGTCGACCGGGTGAAGATCCGCAAACGTTTCATCGGCTGGGCGAATTTCATCTTCGACACGCAATCCTCCTTCTTCGGCAAGCCGGTCGGCGAAGTCATCAGCCTCATCGTCTCAGGTCCGCGTATCAAGCCCGACCAGTCCAACCTGTCGCTCGCCTTCGACGATATCTGGAACAATAGCGAATGGCAGCACGGCGACGTCTGGACCAAACTTTTCCAGACAATCGTCATGGCGTTCCTCGGAACGCTGCTCGGCTCTCTCGCCGCCTTTCCGCTCGCCTTCATGGCAGCACGCAACATCACGCCGAACCGGCTGCTGAACCAGATCCTGAAACGCTTCTTCGATTTCCTGCGCTCGGTCGACATGCTGATCTGGGCGTTGTTCCTGACGCGCGCTTTCGGCCCCGGCCCGCTTGCCGGCAGCGGCGCGATTTTCCTCACCGAGACCGGCACGCTCGGCAAGCTCTATTCCGAAGGATTGGAGAATATCGACAACAAGCCGCGGGAGGGCATCAAATCGACAGGTGCTCAGACGGTGCTCGTTCATCGTTACGGCATTATGCCGCAGATCGTTCCCGTCATCGTCAGCCAGACGCTCTACCAGTGGGAATCGAACGTGCGCGGTGCGACCATCATCGGCGCTGTCGGCGCCGGCGGCATCGGCCTCAAACTCTGGGAGGCCATGCGCACCAACGCCAACTGGGAAAATGTCGCCTATATGGTCATACTGATCCTGATCGTCGTCTTCCTTTTCGACACAGCCTCGAACGCGCTGCGCCACCAGCTGATGGGCACGAAAACCCACTGATCCACCCATCAAAGGCGGTGGCGGCGCCGCCGCCATCATCATTCTGTCACGGAAATCTTTTAGCCGGAGCCTGCTTGCGGTTCGCCGCCAAATCACTGCACATTGCGCTCCCCCGTTTCGAAGATCCCCAGGATAAAAGCCTTGCGCTACGCTCTCTATTTCTCGCCGCCGAAGGATCATCCCCTGACCGGCGCGGCCTCGCTCTGGCTCGGCCGCGACGCTTTCACCGGCGAGACCTATCCGGCACCGGACCATGAGCAACTGGGTGCGGCAGAGCAGTTCGAGCTGACCGCCGACCCGCGCCGCTACGGCTTTCACGCCACGATCAAGGCGCCGTTTTCGCTCGCTGCCTCCGTCACCGAGAAGGATCTCCTGGGGGTTGCCGAGGATTTTGCCCAGCGCACGCCAGCCTTCGAGATTCCGGAACTCGTGCTCGGCCAGCTCGGCCGTTTTTTTGCCCTCGTTCCCGGTTCTCTTCATCAACCTCTTCAGGATTTCGCCGCGAAGGTGGTAAGGTCGTTCGAACCGTTCCGTGCCGCGCTTTCCGAGGCCGATATGGCGCGGCGCAACCCGGATAAGCTCAGCGACAGCCAGCGCGCCCATCTGCAGCGCTGGGGTTATCCCTACGTCATGGAGGATTTCGGCTTTCACATGACGCTGACCGGCCAGGTGCCCGAAGCGCGCGCCGCGGTGATGAAAGCGATTCTGACCGAGCGTTTTGCCGATTTCACCGGCCGTCCGCTTCCGATTTCCGGCCTTGCCGTCTTCACCGAGGAGACGCGCGGTGCCCCGTTCAAAGTTCATTCCTGGCTGCCGCTTGCCGGCGCCAAACGCTGAAAGACCTGACGAGATGAGCAAAGAGACCGTGTTTTCCAATGCCCGCATCGTTCTCGAGGATGACATCCTCTCAGGATCGATCCTCATTCGCGACGGCAAGATCGCCGACATCTCCGAGGGCAGCTCGGTAGCCGGCGAAGATTTCGAAGGCGACTATGTCATTCCCGGCCTCGTCGAGCTGCACACCGATCATCTCGAAGGCCATTATCAGCCGCGTCCCGGCATACGCTGGAACAAGACCGCCGCAGTCCAGGCGCACGACGCCCAGATCGTCACCTCGGGCATCACCACGGTGTTCGACTGCCTGCGCATGGGTGCGGATGAGGACGGCGGCTTCGAACATGGCGAGATGCGTGAGATGGCCGATGCCATCCAGTCGGCGGAGAAGGAGGGCAGGCTGCGCGCCGAGCACCTGCTCCACCTGCGCTGCGAGGTCTCGGCCGACAATGTGCTCGAACATTTCGCCGATTTCGAAAACGACCGGCATGTGCGGCTCGTTTCGCTGATGGATCATGCGCCCGGCCAGCGTCAGTTCCAGACGATGGACCAATATATCTTCTACTACCAGAAGAAGCGCGGCCTGAGCGACGAGGCCTTCGCCCGTTTTGTCGCCAAGCGCCAGGCAGAGTCGGCCCGCAATTCGACGCCGCACCGCAACGCCATCGCCAAGGTCTGCGCCGAGCGCGGCATCACCGTGGCAAGCCATGACGACGCCACACTCTCCCATGTCGACGAGGCGATCGACAACGGCGTGCGCCTGGCCGAATTTCCGACCAGCTTCGATGCCGCCCGGGCATCGCACGGACATGGCATGAGCGTGCTGATGGGGGCGCCGAACATCGTGCGCGGCAAATCCCACTCCGGCAACATTGCCGCCCGCGATCTTGCCGAAATGGGCGTGCTCGACGTGCTTTCCTCCGACTACGTGCCGCTCAGCCTGCTGCACGCGCCTTTCATCCTCGCCGACGAGGTGGAGAACATCAGCCTGCCGAGGGCGATCGCCATGGTGACGTCGACGCCCGCCCGCACCGTCAGCCTCGACGATCGCGGCCGGATCGCGACGGGACTGCGCGCCGATCTCGTCCGCGTCCACCGCGCGCATGGCGTGCCGGTGACACGCTCCGTCTGGCGCCAAGGACGCCGTGTCGCATGATGCCGCACGAACCCCATCCCGGAGCCGGAGCCGAGCGCGGCATCATGGTCGTCGTCGTCGGGCCGAGCGGCGCCGGCAAGGATACCCTGATGAACCTTGCCGCCCGGCATTTCACCGGCCGCACCGACGTTCATTTCACCCGCCGCGTCATCACCCGTCACCGTGACGCCGGCGGCGAGGATCATCTGTCCATCTCCCTCGAAGGCTTCGCCGCCATGGAGCAATCAGGCTCCTTTGCCGTCTGGTGGGAGGCGCACGGCCTGAAATATGGGATTCCCGCCGAGGTTTCGGTGGCGCTGTCCAGAGGCCATGTCGTCGTCGCCAACGGCTCGCGCTCGGCGCTTCACCGTTTCCAGGCCGCCTTCCCGCGGCTGAAGGTCATCAACGTCACCGCCCGCCCCGAAGTGCTCGTCGGCCGGCTGGAGGCGCGCGGACGCGAGACGCATGAGGATATCATGGCCCGGCTCGCCCGCGGACCGCTGACGGTGCGCGGCGAATATGACGTGACGGAACTCGACAATAGCGGCTCGCTCGAAGAGGCCAAGCAGAAGATGATCGCGATCCTCGAGGGATTGCTGGCGGAGACGCACTGACGGGAGACGCAGGGCATGCGCGCCATCAGAGTGGTCGACTACGATCCTTCCTGGCCGCGGCTCTTTGCCGAAATCAGCGCCGAGGTGTCCATCCTGCTCGGCGACCTCGTGCTTTCCACCGATCATATCGGCAGTACGTCCGTGCCCGGCCTGGCGGCCAAGCCGAAGATCGACCTCGATGCCGTCGCCATATCCGACGACGTCCTGCCGGTGGCGATCGAGGCCGTGCGCGCTGCGGATTTCGTCTTCCACGGCGATACCGGTGAACAACGATGGGCCTTCACGCGCGATTGTGAAGGTTATGGCTTCAAGCTCTATCTTTGCGGGCCCGATAATCGCGCGCATCGCGAGCGCGTTCTGTATCGCGATTATCTCAGGGATCACCCGGAGCGAGCCAAAGCCTATGCCGATCTGAAACGTAGGCTGGCCGCGGAGGCAGACGGCGATTGGGGCCTTTACACCGGCGGAAAGACCAAATTTGTTCGCGAGACGCTGCGATTGGCAAGCTTGAGGCTGTGAAATTGGGCTGCGCCCCTATCTTCAAAGCGTGTCCGGCCCTCTCCTAGAGCGATTCCGTTTTTTCTTCGAATCACGGAATTGCTCTATCTCTTTTGTTTTCACGCAATTCCCGGCAAAAGCGTTTCACGCTTTGCCTGGCAAAATCGCTGCACACTTTTGCTGGATTGCTCTTTCACCCCGGCCGGCTGGTTTCATCAGAGGCGTGACCGCCCATGGTTTCACCGATTGACTGTTGCATCCATGCGCGGAAACGCGCCAATGTCACCTCATTCCAGCGCTCTCGTGATCCGACGAAGTAATAGCCTCCAAGCCGGACATCCGTTCCGAGCAATTCGACGAGCCGCCCGGCACGCAGGTCGTCGGCAGCGATCAAACGCGTGGCAAGGGCTATTCCTTGGCCTGCGACAGCCGCATCGACCGTCAGATTGGCCGACCACAGCCGTGGACCATTCAAAATTACTTCATGCTCGAAGCCAGCCTTGCGAAACCATTGCCGCCATTGATCGCGGCTTTCCTCGTGGATCAACGGTTGGCGCACCAGATCGTCGAGGGTGCGTATTGGCGCATTCCTGCTGATCCATTCGGGGCTTGTGACCGGAAACATGCGAGGCCTTTCCAGCAGGATCCAGCGGACATTCCCTCTTGGCTCCTCCGAGTAGCGGATGTCGACATCGGCCTCATAGCGCGTGAAATCCGGTTCGAGATCGGTCGCGCGCATCACGAAATCGATCCCGGGCAACGCAAGCTGGAGCTGATTGAAGCGCGGTGTCAGCCAACGCGTTGCGAGGCCGGGCACGCACCAGATGCGCAAGACAGTGCGGTTGACTGCTGGGCGCAATTCCGCCGTCGATTTGGCAATGAGGTCGAAAGCCGTTCCCACGGTCTCGGCAAAAACCCTGCCTTCCGCCGTCAGCCTGATGCCGCGCGGTCCGGCATCGACAAGCCGCGTGCCAAGCCAGGCTTCGAGGTTACGGACGTGGCGGGATATGACGGTATGGCTGAGATTGAGATCGTCCGCGGCCCTGCGCATTGAGCCCAGCCGGCTGACCGCCTCGAAGGCGCGCACCATGGATAACGGCGGTAAACGTCCGCGTTTCCGAGCACCTTCCGGTTCATCTGCTAACGATTTCCCTCTGCGCAATCCCGTCCCCCAAAGGAAAACCAAAATCGGAATGCCGTGTACACATCCATATGCCATAGGCTTCGGAACTTGGGTGTAACGAAGAGTGGTGCACGGTGGTGCATATGGTGCACCACTAACCTATCGATTGGCAATTGCCAAATCCGACCTTTTCATAGGCGAGTCGTGTCGAATTTGCCGGCTGGTGCGACGCCTGGCCGGAAACACCGGTTGGGAGTGGTGCATCGACGTGTCCACCGGGGGCAACAAAAAGCGCCTTTCCGCCCCTTGGGACATACGCCAGCATTGTTCGCAGCAAAACCGTCCGCCTGTTGGAGATGACACACGGCAAGCCCGCTGAAGCCGGCCTTGCCTACCCCACGGACGCGGCCGGCGATCGCCACCGATCCCGAAGATCGTGGTTGTCAACCAAGCATCGGGCAGATGCTCAACAAACAGGGGAAAGCGAATGAAACTCAAGAACACGTCGACGATTGCAGCTCTGGGATTGCTGTCACTGGCGGTTGCTACGGGGCCGAGCGTGGCCAGGGACCTCACCATAGCTTCCTGGGGCGGCAACTTTCAGGATGCTCAACGAAAGATTTTTTTCCAACCCTTCGCCGAGGATACCGGCAAGCCTCTGCTCGATGAGGCCTGGGATGGCGGCATCGGTGTCCTTCAGGCGAAGGTCAAGGCTGGCAATCCTTCCTGGGATGCGGTGGAGGTCGAGGCGGATGAGCTTGCGCTCGGCTGTGCCGACGGTCTTTTTGAAAAGGTGGACTGGAGCAAGCTCGGCGGCAAGGATGCATTCCTCCCTTCCGCCGTAAGCGATTGCGGCGTCGGCTCCATCGTCTGGTCGACTGCGATCGCCTATGACGGCGCAAAGATTGCCAACGGCCCGGAATCCTGGGCCGACTTCTGGGACGTGAAGAAATTCCCCGGCAAGCGCGCCCTGCGCAAGGGGCCGAAATACACGCTCGAATCCGCGCTGATGGCCGATGGCGTACCGGCCGATAAGGTTTACGAGGTCCTGGCGACGCCGGAAGGCATCGACCGTGCCTTTGCCAAGCTCGACGCATTGAAGCCGAGCCTGGTCTGGTGGACCTCGGGCGCCCAGCCACTGCAACTGCTTGCCTCCGGCGAGGTTGCCATGACCAGCGCCTACAACGGCCGCATCACCGGCATCAACCGCTCGGAAGGCAGGAAGTTCAAGGTTGTCTGGCCGGGCAGCATCTATGCCGTCGACAGTTGGGTCGTCCTGAAGGGCGCTGAAAACAAGGATGCGGCCTTTGACTTTGTTGCCTTCGCTAGCAAGTCGGAAAATCAGGCAAAGCTGCCGCAATATATCGCCTACGGCCTCACGAACACCGAAGCCGGCAAGACCCTGCCGCCCGATCAACTGGCCGACCTGCCGACGACCCCGACCAACATGCAGGGAGCCGTCAGCCTTGATACGGACTTCTGGATCGACAATTCGGAAGCGCTGACCAAAAGATTTGACGCCTGGCTGGCACAGTAGCGGCACGATATCGCCCCCACGGATCGCTCCTGCCGAGGATCCATGGGGGCTTCCGCCTATCCTCGTCACTTCGTCTCCTTGAGAACAGACAATCCGAACGGAGGGCCGCCGTGGCTACGCCGCGCATACGCTTTGAAAGAGTCTCCAAATCCTTTGGCACGCTTCAGGTCGTCAAAGACCTGTCGCTCGACATCGAGAGGGGCGAATTCGTCAGCCTTCTCGGACCGTCGGGTTCCGGCAAGACAACCTTGCTGATGATGGCTGCGGGTTTCGAAAACCCCACCGGTGGCAGCATCTTTCTCGACGGCCGCCGTATCGACCATCTGCCACCGTATCGGCGCGAAATGGGCGTCGTCTTCCAGAACTATGCGCTCTTTCCGCATATGTCGGTCGCCGACAACATCGCCTTTCCGCTGAAGATGCGCGGTATCGGACGCAGCGAGATCGAAGGCCGAGTAAAACGGGCGCTCGACATGGTGCAACTGTCTGCAATGAGCAGCCGAAAGCCGGCCCAGCTTTCCGGTGGTCAGCAGCAGCGTGTGGCACTTGCCCGCGCTCTGGTGTTCGAGCCGGCCGTTGTGCTGATGGACGAGCCGCTGGGGGCGCTTGACAAACAGTTGCGGGAACAGATGCAACTCGACATCCGCGCACTGCACAAGCGGCTGGAGCTGACCGTGGTGTTCGTGACCCACGATCAGGCCGAGGCGCTTACCATGTCCGATCGGATTGCAGTCTTCAATCATGGGAACATCGAGCAGATCGGCTCGCCGCGCGATATTTACGATCGCCCGCAAACGCGCGTCGTCGCCGAATTCATCGGCGAAACCAATCTGATAGAAGGAACGGTGACGGCGACGGGAAAAACCGGGGCCTCGGTCGAGCTCGCCGATGGGCGGCATCTGATCGTATCGGGCAGCGGCTCCCTCTCCGTCGGAAGCCGCGTCCATATTTCGGTCCGTCCTGAGCGGATTTCTCTTGCGGCCCGCGGGACTGGGTCTGCGACGAATGCCTTGCCGACGAAAATACTCGACAGCGTGTACCAGGGCGATCACCTGCGGGTGCAGCTTGACCACGATGCCTTCCGCTTCATAGTCCGGACCGACAGGCGATCGGCGGAGTGGGCAGCGGGCGCCGATGTGGTGGCTCATTTCGCACCGGACGATTGTTGGGTGATTGCGGCATGAGCGCGTTCCGTCAGAGCATCGGCACCTTCGCGCTTGTCCTTCCTCTTACTCTGTTCCTGGGTGTCTTCTTCATCTGGCCACTTCTGACGGTGCTTGAGCAGGCGGTGTCCGATCCGGTCGTCAGCCAAAACCTGCCCCGGACGACGGCCGCGATCTCCACCTGGAACCGTAATTCCGAGCCCTCCGACGAGATGCAGATTGCGCTTGTCGAAGACCTGAAATCGATCGACGACGATCAGAATCTGGGCGAGGTGGTTCGAAGACTCAACAGCGCCCAGCCGGGCTTCCGCACGCTGATGCGAAAGACCGTCGCCGCCGTGGAAGGCAGCGCCGAACCGACAAAACTTGGAGAGGTGGACTCGCGATGGAACGATCCCTCGTTCTGGCGGGCCATTGCCGAGGCGACCTATCCTTATACCGATCGCAATCTCCTTGCCGCAGTCGATCTTCAGCATGACGCATCGGGAGCGATCGTGGCGATGCCGGCCGGGGAGTCGGCCAATCAGGCGATCCTTCTCAGAACATTCACTGTGGCTGCTGTCGTGACCGTGGCGACATGCCTTATCGGCCTGCCATATGCGATGCTGATCGCAGCCTCCAGCGGCTGGCGGCGACAGCTCCTCCTTGTCGCGGTGCTCCTGCCGCTATGGACGTCGTTGCTGGTGCGCACCGCGGCTTGGTACATCCTCCTGCAGGACAAGGGACTTATCAATTCCTTCCTCATGTCGCTCGGCCTCTTCAGCGACCCGTTGCCGCTTCTTTTCAACCGAACGGGTGTCATTATCGCCATGACGCATGTTCTGCTGCCCTTCATGGTCCTGCCGATCTACAGTGTCCTCATCGCAATTCCCCGAAATCTCATGCCCGCGGCAGCCTCTCTCGGCGCGCGGCCGATCCGGGCCTTCCTGCAAATCCTGTTGCCTCTGACATTGCGCGGTATCGCTTCCGGCGGACTGCTCGTCTTCATGGCAGCCCTCGGTTACTACATCACGCCGGCGCTCATCGGCGGGCCCAAAGACCAGATGATCAGTTCGGTGATTGCCTTCTATGCCACCGGCTCTGCCAATTGGGGGATGGCCGGCGCGCTCGGCATCGTGCTGCTCGCCGCCACCATCGTGTTCTACGGCGTCTATGGCCGGCTCTCGACGAAGACGGCAGGTGCCTGACATGACAGTTCGTTTGCTTAAATTTCTGTATGGTGCGGCAACGGTGATTTTTCTGCTGGCCCCGCTTTTGGCGATCCTTCCGATCGCATTTACCTCCAGCAGTTTCCTGTCCTATCCCATCCCTTCTTTTTCGACCCGCTGGTTTGCGGAACTCGCAAACGCGGACGCCTGGCGGCGGTCCATCGTCAACAGCTTGCTGATCGGCACGGGGACCACACTGCTTTCAACCGTGCTCGGCATGCTGGCCTCACTTGCATTGCGCAGGCGCATTGTCTTCGGCTCTACACTGCGGACAATGTTCCTCCTGCCGATGGTCGTTCCGGCGGTCGTGCTCGGAGTCGGGCTTCAAATCCTGTTTGCCAAGCTCGGATTTCCGAACACCTTTGCGGCCGTCATCATAGCGCATACCGTTGTCGCCGTACCTTTCGTGCTGATCAGCATCACCGCGTCGCTTGACGGCATCGACTATCGAGTCGAACGGGCGGCGACGAGCCTGGGCGCTTCTCCGGCAAAGGTCTTCTGGAAAATAACGCTGCCGCTCGCCATGCCGGGTGTACTGTCGGGCGCGGTGCTTGCTTTTGCCACCTCGCTTGATGAAGTCGTGCTGACCCTGTTTGTCGCCGGCCCAAACCAGTTGACGCTCGCGCGCCAGATGTTCTCGTCCATTCGTGAAAACATCAGCCCGGCCATCGTCGCCGCGGCATTTCTCTTCATCCTCGGAACGATCTTTCTCGGAGGCCTGCTTGCCATCGTGCACAAACGCGCCGCCCGTTCCACAGTCGCGGGATGATGTTCGGCCACTGGAATACCGCGTCCTCACGCTAAGCCGTGATGGCGCGGCTCCTGCCGATCAATCCCCGTCGCCCCGCCCAGAAACGATCTCACGTTTACCGACATGGTTGGCCGGGCCGACGAGGCCTTCCTTCTCCATGCGTTCTACCAATGAGGCGGCGCGGTTATAACCGATGCCGAGGCGCCGCTGGATGTAGGAGGTGGAGCATTTCTTGTCGCGCATGACGACCTTGACCGCCTGCTCGTAGAGCTCGTTGCCATCCTCGGAGGCGATAGCGCTCTTGTCGAAAACGGCGCCGGCTTCTTCCTCCTCCGTCTCGTCCTCCTCGTCGGCGGTGACGGTATCGAGATATTCGGGGCGGCCCTGGGTTTTCAGATGGGCGACGACCTTTTCGACCTCCAAATCCGAAACGAAGGGACCGTGGACGCGGGAAATCCGCCCGCCGCCCTGCATGTGCAGCATGTCGCCCTGGCCGAGCAGCTGCTCGGCGCCCTGTTCGCCGAGGATGGTGCGGCTGTCGATCTTCGAGGTCACCTGGAAGGAGATGCGGGTCGGGAAGTTCGCCTTGATCGTGCCGGTGATGACGTCGACCGAGGGGCGCTGGGTCGCCATGATCAGATGGATGCCAGCGGCGCGGGCCATCTGGGCGAGGCGCTGGATCGCGCCTTCGATCTCCTTGCCGGCGACCATCATCAGGTCGGCCATCTCGTCGACGATGACGACGATATAGGGCATCGGCGTCAGGTCCAGCGCCTGGTTTTCCTCGATCGGGGCGCCGGTGCTCCTGTCGAAGCCGACCTGGACCATGATATGGATGGTCTCGCCCTTTTCGCGGGCCTGCGCCACGCGGTCGTTGTAACCGTCGATATTGCGCACGCCGAGGCGCGACATCTTGCGGTAACGCTCCTCCATCTCGCGCACGGCCCATTTCAGCGCCATCACCGCTTTCTTCGGATCGGTGACGACCGGCGTCAAGAGATGCGGGATGCCGTCATAGACGGAGAGCTCGAGCATCTTCGGGTCGACCATGATCAGCCGGCACTGTTCCGGCGTCATGCGGTAGAGCAGCGACAGGATCATCGTGTTGATGGCGACCGACTTGCCCGAACCGGTGGTGCCGGCGACGAGTAGATGCGGCATCTTGGCGAGCTCGGCAATCACCGGCTCGCCGCCGATGGTCTTGCCGAGGCCGAGCGCCAGCTTGTAGCCGCTCTTCTCGAAATCCTGGCTCTCGATCATCTCGCGGAAATAAACGGTTTCACGGGTGACATTCGGCAATTCGATGCCGATGACGTTGCGGCCGGGGACAACGGCGACACGGGCCGAGAGCGCCGACATCGAGCGGGCGATATCGTCGGCAAGGCCGATGACGCGCGACGACTTCACGCCCGGCGCCGGCTCGAATTCATAGAGGGTGACGACGGGGCCGGGGCGGACATGGATGATCTCGCCCTTGATGCCGAAATCTTCGAGCACGCTTTCCAGGAGCCCGGCATTCTGCTCCAGCGTCTCCTGCGACATGATCTCGCCGAGGCGTTCCGGCGGTTCCTGCAGCAGGGCGCGCGGCGGGAATTCATAGCCTGATGCGTCGATCCTTTCAGGCCGCGGCGCCAGGCGCGGCGACGGCAGAACCGCGGCGACAGGCGGCGTGCGCTGCGGTGCGGGCGCTGCCTGAGGGGCTGATGCAATTTGAGGAGCTGGCGTGACCAGGGGTGCGGGTGCCACCGGAGCTGCCTGCACGACCGGTGCCTCGACAATAATGCGCCTGGGCTTTTCCAGGGATGGGGCGACCGTAGGGCGCACGGCGATCTTTGCGGAAATCGCAGCGGGCGGCGAAACCGGGCGGGAGGCGGCGGGAGCGACAGCCGGCCGGCCGGGGCGCCATTCCATGATCCGAAACAGCGAGGTGATCGATTCAGGCGTGGCCTCAGCCTTCGGGAACGAGATCACGGGCGGCGCGCGAACCGGCTCGGCCTCTTCGAAGGCCATGACTTCCCAGAAGGCGAAATCCGAAATGGAGGAAAGCTCAGCGGTGGCGCGGAAGGCCGGCGCGACGGCCTCGTCAGGCAGAGGTGCCTGCTGCAGGTCGACCATGTCGGGTGCCGTGGAAATTTCCTCCGGCTCCGGCAGATAGATATCGAACGGCACGTCGACGGCGACCGGCTCTATCCGTATCGCCTGCTGTCCAATCTGCGAATCATCGCGCACGGGCTCATCCGGCGCGCGCCGCCTGCTGATCAGCGTTTCCGGCGTACGAGTGAAACGGACGTTCGGCGCGAGGGAAAAATTGCTCTGCCAGATGGGCGCTGCCGGCTTTTCTCCCGGATTTACCTCCGGAAGCTCCGTTTCAATCCCGCTGGAAAAGTCCCCTGCGTCCGTCAAATTGGTTCTGGGAAAACGCATGCGTCCGCTACTCACTCATGCTTGGCAAATTACGACCCTACCGGGATAGAAAAGGAAGGTTAATAAGTTCCTTCCTTCCGTACCGCTCCGACACGGCTCCTGGTGGCAAATTGCTGCACTTTCAATGGCTTGCGCTAAGCGGAAAAATCTTTGCCAATTTTGAAGAGGTGGCTAAGCGCGTCGCGTCGAATCTGATTGATGCGACGTGCTTCGGGTCTTTGTTTGATGCATGTCGTTGTCCCAAAACCGCCGCGCACTTTTGGGCGACATGCTCTAGTGCGCCTCGTCCCAATTGGTGGCGGCGCGCGCATCGACCCTCAGCGGCACACGCATTTCGAGCGCCGGCATGGTGGCGTTTTCCATGACCGAGACGATTGTTGGCATCGCCTTTTCGACATCCTCGTCCTCGACCTCGAAGATGAGTTCGTCATGCACCTGCAGCAGCATGCAGACGCGATCGGCAAGGCCGACTTCGGCAAGCGCCGGCTCCATCCTGATCATCGCCCGGCGAATGACGTCGGCGGCCGAGCCCTGGATCGGCGCGTTGATCGCCGCACGCTCGTTGAAGGCGCGCACGGACGGATTGGACGAGCGGATTTCGGGATAGTTGATGCGGCGGCCGAAGATCGTTTCGACATAACCCTTGTCGCGCGCCATGGCCTTTCGGCTTTCCATATAGTCGCGGATGCCGGGGAAACGTTCGAAATACTTCTTGATGTAGTCGCCGGCTTCCGAACGCTCGATCGAAAGCTGGTTGGCAAGGCCGAAGGCCGAGATGCCGTAGATGATGCCGAAATTGATCGCCTTGGCGCGGCGGCGCACCTCGCCCGGCATGCCTTCCACCGGCACACCGAACATTTCCGACGCCGTCATGGCGTGGATGTCGACGCCATCCTCGAAGGCCTTGGTCAGCTGCGGGATCTCGGCCACGTGGGCAAGCACGCGCAGTTCGATCTGGCTGTAGTCGGCGGAGATCAGCTTGTGGCCCGGCGTCGAGATGAAGGCGGTGCGGATCTTGCGGCCTTCGGCGGTGCGCACCGGAATGTTCTGGAGGTTCGGCTCCGAGGAGGAGAGACGCCCGGTGGTCGTCGATGCCAGCGAGTAGGAGGTATGGACCCGCTTGGTCTCCGGGTGGACATAGCCGGGGAGCGCGTCAGTATAGGTGGATTTCAGCTTGGTCAGCTGGCGCCAGTCGACGATCTTGCGCGGCAGCTCGAAACCGGCGGCAGCCAGATCCTCGAGCACCTGGGCGGAGGTGGACCATTGGCCGGTTTTCGTCTTGCTGCCGCCGGCAAGGCCCATCTTGCCGAACAGGATATCGCCCAGCTGCTTCGGCGAGCCGATATTGAAACGCTCGCCGGCCAGCACGTAGATCTCGTCCTCAAGGCCCGCGGCGCCCTGGGCCAGCTCGCCGGACAGGCGCGACAGGATCTGCCGGTCGACGGTGATACCGCGCGCTTCCATGCGCGCCAGCACCGGCAATAGCGGCCGCTCCAGCCGTTCATAGACGCTGGTCAGTCCTGCCGCCGCCAGCCGAGGCTTCAGCACCAGCCAGAGGCGCAGCGTTACGTCGGCATCTTCGGCGGCATAGTGGGTGGCGCGGTCGATGGCGACCAGATCGAAGGTGACGTTCGCCTTGCCGCTGCCGGCCACGTCCTTGTAGGGGATCGGAGTATGGCCGAGGAATTTTTCCGAGAGCGGATCCATGCCATGCGCGCCGGTGCCGGCATCGAGCACGTAGGAGATCAGCATCGTATCGTCGAAACTCCGAGTCTCGATGCCGTAGCGCTTCATCAGCAGGTAATCGTATTTCAGGTTCTGGGCGACCTTGAGAACCGATTCGTCCTCCAGCAAAGCCTTCAGCCGCGGCAGGGCATCGCGCATGGGAATCTGGTTTTCGGCAAGGCCGCCGCCGAGCAGATCGCCGACGCCGTTCTTGTGGACGAGCGGCACATAGGCGGCGCGGATCTTCGTGCCGGTGGGATCGGCCGTATTGTCGGCGATCGCCATCGAGAAGCCGACGAGCTCGGCCTGCATCGCATCGAGCGAGGTCGTCTCGGTATCGAAAGCAACGAGGCCGGTCGCGCGCGCATCGGCGATCCAGCGGTCGAGCGTCGCCAGGTCGCGGATCGTCACATAGGCCGTATGATCGAAGGGCAGCGTCGCAAAGGCCTCAGCCCGCGCCTTGGCAAGATCGGCGGGCGAAAAGGCGCCTTCGACGGCAGCCTTCGCCTTGGCGCGCGGCGGCACCGGCACGGATTCGCCCGAGACTTCGGGGATGCCGCCGGCAACGGGTTCGGGTTCCGCCGCACTGAGATCGGGGCCGTGGGCCGCCTCGCCCCATTCGATGTGGACGACCGCCGGTTCAATGGCGCTGGCATCGCAGTCGCAGGCTTCGGCGACCCGGCGCGTCAGGGTGGTGAATTCCATCGTTTTGAGGAAGCCGATCAGCTTCGGGCCATTCTGCGGCTCGAGCACCAGCGCGTCGAGATCGAGATCGAGCGGCACCTCGGTGCGCAACCGCACGAGGTCGCGCGAGAGCTTGGCCATGTCGATATTGGCGAGGATCGTCTCGCGGCGCTTGACCTGCTTGATCTCGGTGGCGCGCTCGAGCAGCGTGTCGAGATCGCCGTATTCCTCGAGGAGCTGGGCGGCGGTTTTCGGGCCGATGCCGGGAATGCCGGGGACATTGTCGACCGAATCACCGGTCATCGCCTGCAGGTCGATCATCTTTTCGGGCGGCACGCCCCATTTCTCGATGACATCGGGAATGCCGATCTGCTTGTCCTTCATGCTGTCATACATATGGACATTGGGGCTGACGAGCTGCATCAGATCCTTGTCGGAGGAGACGATGGTGACATCGGCGCCTGCTGCCTCGGCCTGGCGGGCGTAGGTGGCGATGATGTCGTCGGCCTCAAAACCTTCGGTCTCGATGCAGGGCAGATTGAAGGCGCGGGTCGCCTCTCTTATGAGGCCGAATTGCGGGATGAGCTCTTCCGGCGGGGCGGAGCGGTTCGCCTTGTAGGCGTCGTAGAGATCCTTGCGAAACGTCTTGGCAGAATAATCGAAGATGACGGCAAGATGTGTCGGCGTCACGCCGACATCGGTATTGCGTGCATCCCTCAAGAGCTTCCACAGCATGTTGCAGAAACCGGACACGGCGCCGATCGGCAAGCCGTCCGTCTTGCGGGTCAGCGGTGGCAATGCATGAAACGCCCGGAAGATGAATCCGGAACCATCGATTAGGAAGAGGTGATCGCCTTTTTTCATGCGTGCATGGATAGCGCGGGCATTGGACGAGGTCCATATAAAGTTCGGCGCGCAAAAAGGATTCAGCGTGCGCAGCGCCGTCTATTCCTGCTCACCAAACTGTTACCGATTTGTAACGATCGCTCTCCCTTGAAAAACCACATTCGCAGCCACAAATCCATGTCACCGGCGCTTGATCGCGCCGCGGGTCTGATTACCGGCTTGTCCCCCGCCGCGTCAGGCTTGGACAAAGGCCTTATCCCCCTCTCCGGGCCTTTGTCCCCACTTTAAAGTCGCCATGGCCAACCTCCAGGCCATGGCGACTTTTGTTTTTTCCAGCCACTCGAAATTATCGTCGCGGCTTGCATCTTATGAAGCATCGCCTGCGATTTGCTGCATTGTCTCCAGCATGGTTTTGAGCCTAACTTGCAATCATGGGATTTAACCGCATGGATTCGGGAGCCTACCTTGCCAGCCAACTGGCGAAGGGTTTTGCCCGCTCGCTGCACCAGCGCGCGGTCGGTCTGGGTTTTTCTCCGGGCCAATTCCCCATTCTGCTGGAACTCTGGGCCGAAGACGGGCTGACCCAGAAACAGCTTCTCGAGCGGGTCGATATCGAGCAGGCGACCATGGCCAATACGCTTTCGCGCATGGTCCGCGACGGATTGATCGAACGCCGTCCACATCCCTCCGACAGGCGGGCGCAACTGCTCTTCCTGACGCCGAAGGCCCGCGCCATGGAGGCCGAGGCGATCGAGATCGCGCGGGAGGCCGACCTTGCGCTGTTTAAAGGTTTTCGGGTCTTCGAGCGCGAGCTGACGCTCGAATATATCCGCCGGCTTTTGGAAAACGCCAAGGCGCTGTGAAGAAGCTCATTCGCCAGCACTGTGTGCGTGTCGCAACGAGAACACGCCGGTTTCAATCTGCGCGGTCAGGACGTTTTCGTGGGCGGCAAGCTTGACGCTCGGTTCGATATCCGGCTTGCCAAGCAAAAGGCCCTGTACTTGCGCGCAGCCTTCCTCGACGACGATCCGGCGCTGCATTTCGGTTTCCACGCCCTCCGTCACCACCGGCATGCCGAGGCTGTGGCCAAGACCAATGATGGCGCGCACGATCGAGCGCGCCGCCGCATCATGTTCCAACAGGCCGGTGAAACTGCGGTCGACCTTGATCTTGTCGAAAGGGAATGAACGCAGGTTGGAAAGCGAGGAAAAACCGGTGCCGAAATCATCCATGACGATGTGCACGCCGAGCTTGTGCAGCCGCAGCAACATCGTCATCACCCGGTCGCGATCGCGCATGAGGGCCGCCTCGGTGATCTCGAGCTCCAGCCGGCTGGGTGCAAGCCCGGTTTCGGCGAGGATCGCCTCGATCCGCTCACAGAGGTTCGGCAGCATGAATTGCACCGGCGAGAGATTGACGGCGATCATCAACGGCAGCGGCCAGCGCACGGCCTCCCTGCAGGCCTGCTGCAACACCCATTCACCGAGTTGGACGATCGAGCCGCTTTCCTCGGCGATCGGGATGAAGATATCGGGCTCGGTCAAGCCGTGACCTGGCCGGTTCCAGCGCATCAGGGCCTCATAGCCGCCAATCTCGCCGCTCAGCGCATCGAGGATCGGCTGATAGCTGACATGGATCTGGTTGCGGATGATCGCATGGCGCAGTTCGCTTTCGATCTGGCGGCGGTTCCGTGCCGCCTTATCCATTTCCGCGTCGAAGAAACAGACCTTGCCGCGACCGTCATGCTTGGCGCGGTAAAGTGCAATATCGGCATTGTTGCAGAGTTCTTCAGCAGCAGCGCCGTCCGCCGGATAGAGTGCGATGCCGACGCTGACACCAACGGCTGTGGGGTCACGCGCCGTGTCCATCTCGGCGGCGAATTCGTCGAGTATCGCCGCCGCAAGCTTTTGCGCCGCTGCCGGCTGCTGTCCGGCGGGCTGAAGGATGGCGAATTCATCGCCGCCGAGGCGGGCGATCGTATCGCTCTCATCGGCCACGCGGCGCAGGATCGAGGCGACCTTGCCGAGAATGCGGTCGCCTTCGGCATGACCGAAGATATCGTTGACGGCTTTGAAGCGATCGAGGTCGAGATAGAAGAGGGCAACCTCGCTGTTCTTTCGTTCGGCCATCTGCAACGCCTGCCGGATGCGGGTATCGAACAATGACCTGTTCGGCAGATCGGTGAGCACGTCGTGGTGGGCGAGATGCTCGATCATCTCCTCGGCCTGCCTGCGCTCGGTGAGATCGCGCACCGCCAGCACCTCGCAATTGTGTCCGCGATAAACAATCCTGCTCGCGGTCACTTCGACGGCAATCTCCTTGCCGTTCCTGGTGTTGAGCAGCGTTTCGCCTGGCTTTTTCTGCCCAGTCCCCTGAATAGCGGTCAAAACAGCCGAGGGCGCCTTGCCGGCAAGATCGGCAAGCTTCCAGCCGGAAAGCCCCTGAAAGCGTTCATTGGCATCGATGATCCGGCCTTCCCGCAGGATCAGCAGTCCTTCCTGCGAGGCATTCGCGAGCCCCCTCAGATCCGTCAGGTGGCTTTCGATAAAGACCACCGCGAGCGCAATCAGAATGAGCGTCGTCGCCGCCGCCACGACGATCGCGGCGAGCAGGCTGGCGTCGAGCACCGTTGCCGGAACCTCTTTGCCGGGATCCGGTACGAGGGTGATGCTGGCCATCGAGATGAAATGGAGAGCGCAGATCGCGAGGACGAAAGTGATGGACGAGGCGAGGAGCCGCCTCGGCCCCTTCAATTCGAAAAAAGCGTGGAAGGCGGCGCTCGACAACAGCGCTCCTGCGAGAACCGCAGTCAGCGTCATGAAGGGATCATAAACGATTACCGCCGGCGTTTCGATCGCCTGCATGCCGGTCAGGTGCATGGAGGCGATGCCGAGCGCCATCAGAACGCCGCCGCGCACGCGAGAAAGCCTGCCGCGGCTTTCCGAAGCGACGAGGATCGCCGCCCACGAACCGGCAACCGACAAGAGGAAGGAAAGCGCCGTCAGGCCCAGTTGGTAGCCGATCGGCATGCCGCCGTCATAAGCCAGCATCGCAATGAAGTGCGTTGCCCATACGCCGGTGCCGAAAGCAAATGCCGAGGCGCCAATCCAGAGTTTGCGCCGCCCGGCATCGCATTCCTGGGCGCGGGAAAGCGGCAGCATCGCCGCCATCGCGCCGACCAGACAGACCGCTGCCGCCGCAATCACCAGCCGCCAATCGTGATTGTCCCGAATACATGCGATGACCGAAAACATCTGCCCCTCCCACAGCTGAATTCGATCAGGTTATTTAGGTTATGCTAAATAACCGTAAATTGAATTAGTATTCTCTTCTATATTATTCAGTAAATCTTCCTGATATTGATCCATGCCCCGCCGGTCTTTCGCGCCGCCGATTTTTTGTTTTTCCGCCTCGCCTGCCTTTCTGGTTTGGTCTATCGTCCGGCCGAATTTCAAAAGGAGTCGAAAATGACCGATATCAATCAGGTGCTTGCGCGCGCGGACCAGAACCTTCCATCGAGCCTCGACAAGCTATTCGAACTTCTGCGCATCCAGTCGATTTCGACTGATCCCGCCTATAAGGCCGAATGCCGAAAGGCGGCGGAATGGCTCGTCGCTTATCTTGAAGGGCTCGGCTTTACGGCCTCGGTGCGCGACACGCCTGGCCATCCGATGGTGGTCGCCCACCATGCCGGCGCTGCTTCCAATGCACCGCATGTTCTCTTTTACGGCCATTACGACGTCCAGCCGGTCGATCCGATCGAGCTCTGGGAAAACGATCCGTTCCAGCCGTCGATCAAGGATCTCGGCGAGGGTCGCAAGATTTTGACCGGCCGCGGCACCTCGGACGACAAAGGCCAGTTGATGACCTTCGTCGAGGCCTGCCGCGCCTATAAGGAGATCAACGGCGCGCTTCCCTGCCGCATCACCATTCTCTTCGAGGGCGAGGAAGAATCCGGCTCGCCATCCCTGAAGCCCTTCCTCGAAGCCAATGCCGCCGAGCTCAAGGCCGATTATGCGCTCGTCTGCGATACCGGCATGTGGGACCGCGACACGCCGGCAATCGCCGCCGCATTGCGTGGCCTCGTCGGCGAGGAAGTGATCGTGACGGCCGCCGACCGCGACCTGCATTCCGGTCTGTTCGGAGGCGCTGCGGCCAATCCGATCCATATTCTCGTCGAGGCTCTTGCCGGCCTGCATGACGTGACAGGCCGCATCACGCTCGACGGCTTCTATGACGGCGTCGAGGAAACACCCGACAATATCAAGGCGTCCTGGGAGACGCTCGGCAGGACCGCGGAGAGCTTCCTCGGCGAAGTCGGCCTTTCCATTCCGTCCGGCGAAAAGGGCCGTTCGGTGCTGGAACTCACCTGGGCGCGGCCGACCGCCGAAATCAACGGCATCTGGGGCGGATATACCGGCGAAGGCTTCAAGACGGTGATCGCCGCCAAGGCTTCGGCCAAGGTTTCGTTCCGGCTTGTCGGCACGCAGGATCCAGACGCCATCCGCAGGGCTTTCCGTAGCTATATCAGCACGAAGATTCCCGCCGATTGCTCGGTCGAGTTCCATCCGCATGGGGGCTCGCCGGCGATCCACCTTTCCTATGATTCGCCGGTTCTGACCAAGGCGAAGAACGCGCTGTCCGACGAATGGCCGAAACCCGCCATCGTCATCGGCATGGGCGGGTCGATCCCGATCGTGGGGGACTTCCAGAAGATGCTCGGCATGGAATCGCTGCTGGTCGGCTTCGGCCTCAGTGACGACCGCATCCATTCGCCGAACGAGAAATACGAGCTTGTCTCCTACCACAAGGGCATCCGCTCCTGGGTACGGATCCTGCAGGCGCTCGCCGCCTGAGAGGGAAAGGCGCGCCTTCAGGATGCGCCATGCGAAAATCGCGACAACAAAAAGGCCGGTTCGAACCGGCCTTTCGTCGTCCGCTCATCTCAGTGCCAGTTCATCCGTGGTCAAGGAGAAAGCGGTATTGCAATGAGACTGCCCGCGAAAGGTTAACGGGGCGTTAACGGCACCAACTCCAGTCGGAAACATTGGTTGCAGCTTCAGGCGCCGCGGATTTGCCGTTCAAGCCACGTTCATCGCGGACGACATATAAGCCATTGAAAGATAAGATGAATGATAGCGCCCTAACAGCTGCGGGCGATCGCTCTATCTTTTGTTTCAAGGGCACATGCCACGGAAACACGGCCAATTGCTGCCTGAAAAACGTGCCAACGAGGACTGAGAAGCGTGAAAAATCTCTTTGTTAAAATCGCAGCGACCGGCCTGTTCATGCTGGCGCCCGCCATAGCGCAGGCTGCCGAGGGCTACTCGACGGCGAACGTCAACATGCGTGCGGGTCCGAGCACCCGATATCCTGCCGTCGCAGTCATACCGGGCGGTTCCTCGGTCGAGATCCGCGGATGCCTTTCCGACGTCAACTGGTGCGACGTCGAGTTCTACGGCGGCCGCGGCTGGGTCTCCGGCCAGTACGTGCAGGCCCTCTACCAGCAACGCCGCATCTATGTCGGTCCGCAATATTACCGTCCGCTCGGCATTCCGGTTATCCGCTTCAGCGTCGATAATTATTGGGACCGCTATTACCGCAACCGCGATTTCTATCGCGAGCGTGACCGCTGGAGCCGCGGTCCGGACTATTATTACCGCGACCGCGACAACCGGGATTGGGATCGCGATCGGGATAACGTAGATCGCGACCGGGATAACCTAAATCGCGAGCGGGATAACCGGGATCGCGACCGGAACTGGCGCGAGCGGGATCGCGACCGAGATTGGCGTGATGGTGACCGGGATCGGCGCGGCGTCAATCAAAGGGACGATCGGCAACGAGACGATCGGCAAAGGTACGACCGGCAAGGAGCCGACCGGAGAGGCGATGATCGCAGACCGGGCCGTAGGGATTTTGATTGCCGCCCCGGCGATCCCTCCTGCGACCAATGAAACAGAAGGGGCGGCAGCGCCGTCCTCTCTCGAGGTTTGCCAGCCAAGGCAACCATCCAAGAAAAAGCCCGGCGCTCCCATGAGGGATGCACCGGGCCTGATGTCGATCGGCGCGTGTTGAGGGGAGACGGCCGATCATGCGCGGGACGTGAGGGGTTGTCCCGCTTCTCCCTAAACAATCGCCGAGCCTATTGGTTCCACCGACCAGACGGAAGATGTTCAACGCAACGCCGAAAGCAGCGTGTGCATTTCCGCGTCACGGCCACGAGCCATCCTCAGCCGGCTTTCCTCCATCCCCGGATTTCTCCAAGGCCGGCTTCATTCAATTTTGTCGAATCGACCGTTACCGCCTGCGCAGATATGACGCCTGTGTGCGTCTGCCCGCCTCGCCGGCGAGCGCAAATCGGCGCGCGCTATGTCAGATTTGCGACAGTCATGAAAATTGGCATGGATGCGCGCAAGAGGCCGACGACAATTTGATGTGAGGGTATCGTGATGCTCTTGTGTTGCGGGGTTGTTTATTGCAATTTCGTGGCGTTGCGGATTGATCGTAATCCGTTCGAGGCTGGACCCTGATGACGCAAGACTACCTGGCTTTCCTGGGGCTTTTCGCCCCCCGGGCAGCCGCCACAGATGTTACCGTTTGGCATAAACACAACCCACTCCTGCCTGTCCGCCTTACCGATGGGGCGAAGCTCAATCCTTCCGGCCAGATCTGGCGCCGCTTTCATCTGGGCGAGTGGGAATATAAGCAGGACCCGGAAACGCTCGACGATTACGAGGCCCGGCAGTTTTGAAGGCCAATGCATGTCGCAGAGAAATCTGTGGCGGTTTGGGACTTACGGCGCACCGTATCAATGCGGTTTGACGCGACGCGCTTTACCTGCGCGATCTGCTTTGATTTCCATTATTAACACCCCGTTAAATCGCCGCATTTACAGTTCAGTCGGATGATCACGGCGCCCGCAAGTGCACCGTTGTGCGAAGCCAAGCTTCGCGATCGAACATGGGGTATGACCGGTCCGCGATGGCAGGCAGAGGCAGATCAGGCGACAGAATAGAACCGTCCTTCAGCGGCCGCCCGGCACGCGACGATGACGAATTTTCGCTCGATGCCGACGATCGCATCGCCGGCAGCCGATCCCAGCGCCGCGGCGGTTCAAAACCGCCGCCGCAGCGTGCCGCCCCCCGGCGGCGGCGCGAGCCGCGGGAGCGTGACGGCGGCGGCCTTTTCGGTTTCATGCGCCGCGTGATCTACTGGTGCGTCGTGCTTTTCATCTGGGCCGGCATCGGCGTTGCCGGGCTGGTGGTTTATTATGGCTCGCGCATGCCGAGCGCCAGCACATGGGCGATCCCGGAACGGCCGCCGAACGTCAAGATCACCGCCGTCGACGGCAGCGTCATCGCCAATCGCGGCGCCACCGGCGGCGAGGCGCTGTCGCTCGAAAACATGTCGCCCTATATTCCGGAAGCCGTCATCGCCATCGAGGATCGGCGTTTCTATTCGCATTTCGGCGTCGATCCGCTCGGCCTCGGCCGGGCTGTAGTGACCAACTTCACGGCCGGCCACATGGTGCAGGGTGGCTCGACACTGACACAACAGCTTGCCAAGAACCTCTTCCTCTCCCCTGAGAGGACGCTGGAACGCAAGGTGCAGGAGGTGCTGCTCTCGCTCTGGCTGGAGCAGAAATACACCAAGGACCAGATCCTTGCGATGTATCTCAACCGGGTGTTCTTCGGATCGAACGCCTATGGCGTGGAGGCGGCCTCGCGCCGCTATTTCAACAAATCGGCGCGTGACGTGAACCTCGGCGAGGCCGCGGTGCTGGCCGGCCTGCTCAAGGCGCCGTCGCGGCTTTCGCCAGCCCGCGATGCGGAAGCGGCGAATGCACGCGCGCAGCTTGTGCTCGCGGCAATGCGCGAACAGGGCTTCATCACCGATTCCGAAGTCAAGACCGCGATGTCGCAGACCCCTGCTTCGGCCAAGAGTTACTGGTCGGGCGCCGGGCACTATGTCGCCGACATGGTGATGGACGAGCTGCCGGGCCTGATAGGCGACGTCAAGGAAGACGTCATCGTCGATACGACGATCGACAAATCGCTGGAAAAGAAGGCCGAGCAATCGCTGGTCGACGTGCTCGACAAGGAGGGCGGCAAGCTCGACGCCTCGCAGGCGGCCCTCGTCTCGATCGACGGCACCGGCGCGATCCGGGCGCTGGTCGGCGGCAGGGACTATGCGACGAGCCAGTTCAACCGCGCCGTCAAGGCGAAGCGCCAGCCGGGTTCCTCGTTCAAGCCCTTCGTCTATGCCGCCGCACTCGAGAAAGGGCTGACGCCCTACTCGGTGTTCAACGACGCGCCGATCCGGATCGGCGACTGGACACCGGAAAATTACGAGAAGAAATACAATGGCGAAGTGACGCTGGCGACCGCGCTTGCCAAGTCGCTGAACACGGTGGCCGCCCAACTGGTGATGTATGACGGGCCGGATCAGGTGATCAAGCTTGCCCACCGGCTCGGCATCGAAAGCGAACTGCAGCCGAACGCCTCGATCGCGCTCGGCACGTCCGAAGTGTCGCTGATGGAACTCACTGCCTCCTATGCCGCCTTCATGAACGGCGGCTACAAGGCGACGCCGCACGTCATCCGCCGGGTGACGACCGCCGAGGGCAAGGTTCTGTACGAAAATACCTATGACAGCCCGCCGCGCGTGCTCTCCGAGCAGATCGTCGCCGAGATGGATGCAATGATGATGGGCGTCATAGACAACGGCACCGGCAAGAGCGCCAAGATCCCCGGCTGGCAGGCCGCCGGAAAGACCGGCACGACGCAGAATTCGCGCGACGCGCTCTTCGTCGGCTTCACCAGCAACCTCACCACCGGCGTCTGGTTCGGCAATGACGACGGCAAGCCGATGAAGAAGGTGACCGGCGGCGGCTTGCCCGCAAAGGCCTGGAAGGAATTCATGATCGCCGCCCACAAAGGTCTTTCGCCGGCGCCGCTCTTCGGCAACGGCCAGTTGACTGCCGATCCGAACAGTGGTCAGCCGATGGCACAGACGGCCCCCGGTGATGGACAAGGGGGTAGTGCACAGTCGGGCGGCGGGCAACCGATGACAGCGGAGGCGCCGCCGTCGACGATCGGCGGCATCATTTCCGGCGTCTTCGGCGGCAACGACAATGCAAACCGCTATCCGCAAGCGCCTGCCCGGCAGCCGGCGGCGCCCTCCGGCAACGGCCCGGTTCCGCCTGCGGACATCGCCGAAGGCGGCGGTTCCGGCTATGAGGGCACGGTGCCGCCGGGCGATGTCGGCGGGCCGCAGACGACCTCTTCCGTGCAACCGCGGCGCACGACGCTGCTCGATCTGATCATGGGCCAGTGAGATCCTTTGCTGCATGCCCGGCGCAAGGCCGATGCTCTAGATATCGACCGCTTTGCGGACATGAGGCAAGCTCTTTCCCGGCGACTGTCAAAATTGAATGCAACACATTCGTTTTGCCGGATTCCGGGCCATTTCTCGCCTTGCAGTCCAGAAAACCGCTCCTTATATACGCCGCATCACCGCAATCACGATTGCGTAATCTTAAGTAGACCCATCCCGTAAGGGGCTGTCAGGGAAATGCCTTCTCGGGGTTCCGACAGCTTGCTTCAAGGAGAGAATGACATGGCAAAAGTAATTGGTATCGACCTTGGAACGACAAATTCCTGCGTCGCAGTCATGGACGGCAAGGACGCCAAGGTTATCGAGAATGCGGAAGGTGCACGCACGACCCCTTCCATGGTGGCATTTTCCGATGATGGCGAACGCCTCGTCGGCCAGCCGGCCAAGCGCCAGGCAGTCACCAACCCGACGAACACGCTCTTTGCAGTCAAGCGCCTGATCGGCCGCCGCTACGAAGATCCGACCGTCGAGAAGGACAAGCACCTCGTTCCCTTCACCATCGTCAAGGGCGACAATGGCGATGCCTGGGTCGAAGCCAATGGCAAGGGCTACTCGCCCGCACAGATTTCCGCGATGATCCTTCAGAAGATGAAGGAAACCGCCGAATCCTATCTCGGCGAAAAGGTCGAAAAGGCCGTCATCACCGTTCCCGCCTACTTCAACGACGCGCAGCGCCAGGCAACCAAGGATGCCGGCCGCATCGCCGGTCTTGAAGTCCTGCGCATCATCAACGAGCCGACCGCTGCAGCCCTCGCCTACGGCCTCGACAAGAAGGACGGCAAGACCATCGCTGTCTACGACCTTGGCGGCGGCACCTTCGATATTTCGATCCTTGAGATCGGCGACGGCGTCTTCGAAGTGAAATCCACCAACGGCGATACCTTCCTCGGCGGTGAAGACTTCGACATGCGTCTCGTCGAATATCTCGTCGCCGAGTTCAAGAAGGACAACGGCATCGACCTGAAGAACGACAAGCTTGCCCTGCAGCGCCTCAAGGAAGCTGCCGAAAAGGCTAAGATCGAGCTGTCGTCCTCGCAGCAGACCGAAATCAACCTGCCGTTCATCACCGCCGACGCCTCCGGTCCGAAGCATCTGACGCTGAAGCTGACCCGCGCCAAGCTCGAAAGCCTGGTCGACGATCTCGTCCAGCGCACCATCGCGCCGTGCAAGGCAGCCCTCAAAGATGCCGGCGTTACCGCCGCCGAAATCGACGAAGTGGTTCTCGTCGGCGGCATGAGCCGCATGCCGAAGGTCCAGGAAGTCGTCAAGCAGCTGTTCGGCAAGGAGCCGCACAAGGGCGTCAACCCGGATGAAGTCGTGGCGCTTGGCGCCGCCATCCAGGCCGGCGTTCTGCAGGGCGACGTCAAGGACGTCCTGCTCCTCGACGTGACGCCGCTGTCGCTCGGCATCGAAACGCTCGGCGGTGTCTTCACCCGCCTGATCGAACGCAACACGACGATCCCGACGAAGAAGAGCCAGACCTTCTCGACCGCCGAAGACAACCAGCAGGCCGTCACCATCCGCGTTTCGCAGGGCGAACGCGAAATGGCTGCCGACAACAAGCTGCTCGGCCAATTCGACCTCGTCGGCCTGCCGCCGTCGCCGCGCGGCATGCCGCAGATCGAAGTCACCTTCGACATCGACGCCAACGGCATCGTGCAGGTTTCGGCCAAGGACAAGGGCACCGGCAAGGAGCAGCAGATCCGCATCCAGGCTTCCGGCGGCCTTTCCGACGCCGACATCGAGAAGATGGTCAAGGATGCTGAAGCCCATGCCACCGAGGACAAGAAGCGCCGCGAGGCCGTCGAAGCCCGGAACCAGGCCGAAAGCCTGATCCATTCGACAGAAAAGTCGCTGAAGGATTACGGCGACAAGGTTTCCGAGGCCGACCGCACCGCGATCTCGGATGCGATCGCCGCGCTGAAGACGGCTTCGGAAGCCTCCGAGCCGGATGCCGACGACATCAAGGCCAAGACCCAGACGCTGATGGAAGTGTCGATGAAGCTCGGCCAGGCGATCTATGAAGCACAGCAGGCCGAAGGCGGCGCTGCCGGCGATGCCTCCGCGGAAGGCGGCGACAATGTCGTCGATGCCGACTACGAGGAAATCAAGGACGACGACCGCAAGAAGTCCGCGTAATCCGCGACGGCGTGGTTATGCTTCAACACTTGATCCGGCTGCTCACCATGGCAGCCGGAAATCCATTTCCGGGGTTTAATCCTTAATGGCAAAAGCGGACTATTACGAAACTCTGGGTGTAGCCAAGACGGCGGACGAGAAAGAGCTGAAGAGCGCCTTCCGCAAACTGGCGATGAAATTCCATCCGGACAAGAACCCGGATGACAAGGACGCCGAACGCAAGTTCAAGGAAATCAACGAAGCCTACGAGATGCTCAAGGACCCGCAGAAGCGGGCGGCCTATGACCGTTATGGCCATGCGGCCTTCGAGCAGGGCGGCATGGGCGGCGGTGGCGGCGGATTTGCAGGCGGCGGCTTCTCCGACATTTTCGAGGATATCTTCGGCGAGATGATGGGTGGAGGGCGCGCGCGCCAGCGCTCGTCGGGCGGCCGCGAGCGCGGCGCCGATCTTCGCTACAACATGGAAATAACGCTGGAAGAATCTTTCTCCGGCAAGACGGCGCAGATCCGCGTTCCCACGTCGATCACCTGCGACGTCTGTTCGGGCTCTGGCGCCAAGCCCGGCACACAGCCGAAGAACTGCGGCACCTGCCAGGGATCGGGACGCGTGCGCGCGGCCCAGGGCTTCTTCTCGATCGAGCGGACCTGCCCGACCTGCCACGGCCGCGGCCAGATCATTCCCGACCCCTGCCCGAAGTGCCATGGCCAGGGCCGGGTGACGGAAGAGCGTTCGCTCTCGGTCAACATTCCCGCCGGCATCGAGGACGGTACGCGCATCCGCCTGCAGGGCGAAGGCGAAGCCGGCGCCCGCGGCGGACCGGCCGGTGACCTCTATATCTTCCTGTCCGTCAAACCGCATGAATTCTACCAGCGCGACGGAGCCGATCTCTATTGCGCCGTTCCGATCTCGATGACGACGGCCGCGCTCGGCGGCACCTTCGACGTGGCGACGCTCGACGGCACCAAGTCGCGCGTGAGCGTGCCCGAGGGCACGCAGGCCGGCAAACAGTTCCGCCTCAAGGGCAAGGGCATGCCGGTGCTGCGTTCGGCACAGACGGGCGACCTCTACATCCAGATCCAGATCGAGACACCGCAGAAGCTCACCAAGCGCCAGCGCGAACTGCTTCAGGAATTCGAGCAGCTTTCCTCCAAGGAGAACAATCCTGAATCGACGGGCTTCTTTGCCCGGATGAAGGAATTCTTCGAAGGCTGAGCGGCGATCGACACGCCTATCTCTAAAGCCGGGGACGGAAACGTCTCCGGCTTTTTGTTGCGCGAGTCCCAATTTGCGACATTCGCCGTTCGTGCCGGGAAATCTGTTCCAGAACGACACGGCGGCGCGAGGGAAGACGACTTGCATTAACGCAGCCAGATGATGCCGCTTGCAAGTTTTCCAAATGAATTCAGTCTCTGCCGTCAGCGCACAACACCGAAAACCGGAAGCGATATTCGGAAGGGACGATGCCCAGGTTCGAAGCGATAGAGCATCCTTTGCTCGACGCGACGTGCTTTAGAGCAATTGCAGCAAAAGTGCGCAGCGGTTTTGCCAGGCAAAGCGTGAAACGCTTTTGCCGGGAATAAACAAAAAGATAGAGCATTTCCGTGAATCGGAGAAAAACGGAAATGCTCTAGTGGGAACAACCAAACCAAGGGTATCGACCATGGCGCCAGCCTTTTCCTCTCAGTCCGAAGACGTCGACGTTCTCGCCGGCGCCATCTACACATGGTGCGCCGAGCGCAATATCAAGCTTCGCAGCCAGCAGGGCCTTTCGATCGCCAGCATCGCGATCGACCTCTATCATGCCGGCCACCAGACGCAGGACGACCTGCTGATGGCGCTGCACGAATGCGAGATTCACTAAAACGCGATATCGAACCTCATTCAGGTGACCTGCGTCCAGTCTTTGTCCTGATGCACGCCGTTCCCCAACCGCTGCATAGCCATATCTATCCGGACATCATTCGTGCCCGGAACAGATCGTGCTTTTCGGTGAGCCGGCAGCGGGGATCAGACGGCGGTTTCTGCCGCTTCGCCTGTCATGAGGGTGACAATGGTCTTGACCGCTTCCTTGCCTGCCGGTGAGCTCAGCTTGTCGTAGCTCAGCGCAAGCGCATAGGCGTCGGGGCTGAGTTCGATACGGCTGCCGAATTGCGATATGCCGGCTCCCTCGAAAAGAGCAGAGATATCGACATCGAGAAAAACCGCGATCTGATGCAGCTTGCTGGCGGAAACGCGGTTCGTCCCCTTTTCGTATTTCTGGATCTGCTGGAAAGTCAGTCCGAGTGCTTCGCCAAGCTCGAGCTGGGAAACACGGCGAAGAGCGCGAAACTGTCTTACGTTGCGACCAACGATAATATCAACCGGATCTGGCACTTCATCACTCTCTGATACGTAAACGGTTCGTTTACCATATCGTTTTCACGGGATAACTCAACCCTACAGTTGCAAATTTCAACCGACTTTTTTTGGACCTTACGTTACGTCAGTGGCCTCAAGGGAATGCGGCAAAAGCCCGAATATCTGGCGCTTGACGACATTGAGCGTGACCGTCGACGGTATCGGTCCAGCGATATCGGATCATCCTCTCTCAGGTTGTATTTTTAGCTGATTAGAGGGCGGCATGCTGACCGTTACATCGGAAGGGTGCCGGACGCCAGGACCTCGGTCACGGGATCTGCCGGAAAATATGCCCCCGCGGTATTTCGCGCCCTGAACTTATCCCCATGTGGCCCCCAAGCCTCGGTGCGACACCACCAGGGCACGCGATCCACGGCCGTCAAGCTGTCAGCCTTGCCATCAACGCCGCTTAGGCTTAGCTGTCACGCTTCACGATTCCGGACATTCGATGCCGCACAAGGTTTCTCTTTCCCGTCTGAAGCTGACCGACTTCCGCAATTATGCGGCGGCGGCCCTTACCCTTGACGGTCGACACGCCGTGCTCACGGGAGACAACGGCGCCGGCAAGACCAATCTCATGGAGGCCGTCTCGCTGCTTTCGCCCGGCCGCGGTCTGCGCCGCGCCGCCTATGGCGATATAACCCGGGTCGGCGCGGCCGGCGGCTTTTCGATCTTCGCCGCACTCGACGGCATGGAGGGCGACGTCGAGATCGGCACCGGCATCGAAACAGGCGAGGAGACCACCACCCGCAGGCTGCGCATCAACGGCACCCCGGCAAAGACTGCCGACGAGTTGACCGACCACCTGCGCCTTCTCTGGTTGACGCCGGCGATGGACGGCCTCTTTACCGGCGCCTCTTCCGACCGGCGCCGTTTTCTCGACCGGCTGGTGCTGTCGCTCGATCCCGCCCATGGCCGCCGCGCCAGCGATTTCGAGCGCGCCATGCGCAGCCGCAACAAATTGCTGGACGAGGGCCGCTTCGATCCCTCCTGGCTCGCCGGCATCGAGGAGCAAATGGCAAGCCTCGGCATCGCCATGGCGCTCGCCCGCCAGGAGATGCTCGGCCTGCTGACCCGGCTGATCGAAGAAACGCGGGAGACTTCGCCCTTCCCTTCGGCATCGCTGCAGCTCTCGGGCTTCATGGACGGACAATTTTCGCGCCCCTCGGTCGACCTCGAGGACGATTACGCGGCGATGCTGGCAGAGAGCCGCTATCGCGATGCCGGCGCAGGGCGCACGCTCGAGGGGCCGCACCGGGCCGATCTCATCGTGCATCACCGCGAAAAGGCGATGGAGGCGGAGCGTTGTTCCACCGGCGAGCAGAAAGCATTGCTTGTCGGCCTGGTGCTTGCGCATGCGCGCCTCGTCGGCAATCTCACCGGCCATGCGCCGATCCTGCTGCTGGACGAAATCGCAGCGCATCTCGACGAGAATAGACGCGCCGCGCTGTTCGATCTCATCGACGGGCTCGGCGGCCAGGCCTTCATGACCGGAACGGATCGCTCGATGTTTTCGGCGCTGGGCGACAGGGCGCAGTTTTTCACGGTGGCGGAGGGACGGGTGTTCGAATGACCGAGGCAGCTTTTCCCGACGTCGGCCGTCATGATAACATCGGTGCCATGGAACCGCTCAGCTCGGACGAAATCGCCCGTTATCACCGCCACATCCTGCTCCCCGAGATCGGGGGCGCCGGCCAGCAGAAGCTGAAAGCCGCCCGCGTGCTGGTGATCGGCGCCGGCGGCCTCGGCGCGCCGATCCTGCAATATCTGGCCGCAGCCGGCGTCGGCACGCTCGGTATCGTCGACGACGACCGGGTGTCGCTCTCCAACCTGCAGCGCCAGGTGATCCATGATTCCGGAACGATCGGCGAGTTGAAGACGGAGAGTGCTGCCTTCGCCATCGCCCGGCTCAATCCGCATGTCCGGCTGATCCGCTTCGAGGAACGCTTTTCCCCGGAGGCCGCCCGCCGTCAGCTCTCCGGCTTCGATCTGCTGATCGACGGCTCCGACAATTTCGACACGCGTTATGCCGCCGCCGATGCGGCCGAGGAAGCGCGCATTCCGCTCGTCACCGGCGCCGTCGGCCGTTTCGACGGTTCGCTGACGGTTCTCAAGCCCTATGAGAGTACCGAGGACGGAACACTCTACCCTTGTTATCGTGACCTCTTTCCGGAAGCGCCGCCGGCGGGGCTCATTCCTGCCTGCGCCGAGGCCGGCATCATCGGCGCGCTGACCGGCGTCATCGGCACGATGATGGCGATGGAAGCGATCAAGCTCATCACCGGCACCGGCGAACCACTGGTCGGACGGCTGCTGCTCTACGACGCGCTCTCGGCCCGCTTCGACACGGTCCGCTACAGAAGACGCCGCACGCGGGAGAGGCAGACCGGATGACAATCGTCCCTCTCGACCAGAGCTTCACGCGCTGGGACGAACTGCTCGCGCTCATCCTCGCCGCCTTCGCTTCCATGAACGGCAGGATCGACCCGCCATCCTCGGCGCTCAAGCTCACGACCGAGTCACTAGCCGAAAAGGCCAGGGCCGAGATCGGCCATGTCGCCATCGACGGCGAAAAGCTGATCGGCTGCCTCTTCCTGCGGCCGGAGGCCGATTGTCTCTATGTCGGCAAACTCGCCGTTCTGCCCGAAGCGCAGGGAAAGGGCATTGGCAAGCGGCTGCTGACGATTGCCGAGGAAACGGCCGCATCGCTCGACCTTCCCGCCTTGCGGCTGGAAACGCGGATCGAGCTCACGGAAAATCATACCGTCTTTGCCGCCTGGGGATTTTCCAGAACCGCCGAGAAAGCGCATCCCGGCTTTGCCCGGACGACGTTCATCGAGATGCGCAAGGCCATTGCGCCGACGATTCGCCCCGTCTAAATCAAATGCACGGCTTCAACGCCCCGGCAGCACCCGATTGGGCGGCCTGTGACCGTCGATGAAGGTGCGGATATTGATGATGACCTTGTCGCCCATATCGATGCGGCCTTCGATCGTCGCCGAACTCATATGCGGCAGCAGCACGACCTTGCCCTCATTGGCGAGTTTGACGAGCTTCGGGTTGACGGCAGGCTCGTTTTCGAAGACGTCGAGGCCGGCGCCGGCAATCCGGCCCTCCCTGAGGCATTTGATCAGCGCAGCCTCATCGACCACGTCGCCGCGCGCGGTGTTGACGAGATAGGCCGTCGGCTGCAGCAGCGCCAGACGGCGCGCCGAAATCAGGTGGAAGGTCGCCGGCGTCGACGGACAATTGATCGAAACGATGTCGACGCGGGCGAGCATCTGGTCGAGGCTTTCCCAATAGGTCGCCTCCAACTCGTCCTCGACGGCTGGATTGACGCGTTTGCGGTTGTGATAGTGGATCGACAGGCCGAACGCCTTGGCGCGGCGGGCCACCGCCGTACCGATGCGGCCCATGCCGACGATGCCGATGCGCTTGCCGTGAATGCGCCGGCCGAGCATCCAGGTGGGAGACCAGCCGGCCCATTCGCCCGGCTTGTCGGTCAGCACACGCGCCCCCTCACCAAGCCTTCTCGGAACAGCGAGAATCAGCGCCATGGTCATGTCGGCGGTGTCCTCGGTCAGGACGTTCGGCGTGTTGGTGACGGTGATGCCCTTGCGCGCCGCCGCCTCGACGTCGATGTGATCGGTGCCGTTGGAGAAGCTCGCAATCAGCTTCATCTGTGGCCCCGCCTGTTCGATCAGCGCCGCGTCGATGCGGTCGGTGACGGTCGGCACCAGCACATCGGCGGTCTTGACCGCGGCGACAAGCTCGGGAACGGAACGCGGCGCATCGTCGATGTTCAGCTCGGCGTCGAAGAGCTCGCGCATGCGGGTTTCGACGGCATCGGGCAGCTTGCGGGTGATGTAGACCTTCGGTTTTTTCTTCGCTGTCATGGCTGGCTGTGGTGCCTTGTTCAGAGGTCTTTAACCAAGAGGGGTGATAATTTTCCCATTCCGGGCATTTTCTACCAGACCCGCACGCGAAGACAAACAAAACTCGCGGTGCAGCCGGGGAATGTCAGAGCCCGGACCGCGAGCAGGCCGGGCCTGCCCGCGAATTCGAGCAAACGGAAACCTCCATGCGCAGCAAAGTTCTGAAGTCCTGCCTCGCCCTTGCCATCGCTCTGGCTACATCCATGGGAACCGTCGAATTCGCCCATGCGCAGGCGGCCAAAGGTCCAAGCGGATTGCCATTGCCGCGTTTCGTCACCCTGAAATCCAAGCGCGTCAATCTGCGCATCGGCCCGGGAACGGATTACGCCGTCTCGTGGATGTACCTGAAATCCGGCCTGCCGGTGGAAATCATCCAGGAATACGACAACTGGCGCCGCATCCGCGATGCCGACGGGACCGAAGGCTGGGTCAACCAGTCGCTGCTATCGGGTCAGCGCGCGGCGATCGCCGCCCCCTGGATGAAGACGAAAGGCAAGGGCGTCTATGTCAATCTGCGCCGCGAGGCGCTGCCCTCCGCCTCGATCGTCGCCAAGCTGGAACCCGGCGTGATGATCACGATCGGCGAATGCAACGGCGACTGGTGCCGGGCCGAAACCGAAGGTGCCTCCGGCTGGGTGGCGCAGTCGGAGATCTGGGGCGCCTATCCCGGCGAAGCCTTTAAATAAGCCCTGCCTGTTTGGCGGCCTCGGCAAGCGAGGTCATCGGGCGCGGGCCGATCTGCTGAATGACAATGCCGGCGGCCAGGCAGCCGAGCTTGCCGCAATCCTCCAGAGAGCGCCCCTGGGTGTAGCCATAGAGGAAACCGGAGGCGAAGAGGTCGCCGGCGCCCGTCGTATCGACAACTTCCCTGATCCGGATCGCATCGACGTAAAAACGCTCGTTGCCCTTCAGGATGACGGCGCCATGCTCGCTCATCGTCACGGCAGCGATCTTGCAATCGGCGGCGATCCTGTTCAGCGCCTCCTCGAAATCATCGGTCTCGTAGAGCGACAGCGCTTCCTGGCGATTGGCGAAGACGATATCGACCTTGCCGGAGCGCATCAGATCGAGGAATTCGCCGCGGTAGCGGCCGACGCAGAAACTGTCGGACAGCGTCATCGACATTTCGCGGCCGTTTTCGTGGGCGATGCGGGCACAGTCGAGAATCGCTTCCTTGGCGCGTGGCGGATCCCAGAGATAACCTTCGAAATAGGTGACCTTGGCGTCGGCGACGACGTCGGGCTCGACGTCTTCGGGGCCGAGCTCGACGCAGGCGCCGAGATAGGTGTTCATCGAACGCTCGCCGTCCTCGGTGACGAAGATCATCGAGCGCGCCGTCGGCGGGAAAGTGCCCTTGGGCCGGGTCTGATAGTGGACGCCCTGGGCGCGGATGTCGTGGGTGAAGATGTCACCGAGCTGATCGGCGGCGACATTGCCGAAATAGGCAGCCTTGCCGCCGAGGTTAGCCACGCCCGCCGCGGTATTGCCGGCGCTGCCGCCGGAGGCTTCGAGCGCCGGTCCCATGCGCGAATATAGAAGTTCGGCGCGTTCGGCATCGATGAGGTTCATTGCCGCTTTGGTGATCTGGTTGTCAATGAGGAACTGGTCGTCGCAACGGGCAATGATATCCACGATTGCGTTGCCGACTGTCAGAACATCGAATCTTGTCATGAAAAGGGAAGTCCCCGGATTTGTGATAGCCGGGGTTTGGTCTTAGCGAAATTTCCGCGGTTTGGAAGGATAAATGGGACGACGCTTCTATTTCTTCGCAAAAGTGCCGCCTATTCGTCATGTCGCTGTCATTTTCAAAATCTAGAAATACTCGCAGGAAGACCGGCATGAGCAGCTTTCAGTTGCAGCCGGGCGCACGAGGGATGACCCTTCGATCTTACCGGCGCGATGCTGACCACGGATGAACTGGCAGCTTTGTGATCCGGATATCCGGCAGGGCCGGAGCGGAAAAGCGGGCTGAGCCCGCTTTTTTTGCCTTTGGGTGCCCCGGCTGCCGGATCGGGCGGTGATGGCCTTTTCAATCCAAACAGTTTGCTGGTACTCAATAATTCCGTAAATCGATTCCGCTTTACGGAATTATGCAGGAATTCAAAGTGCTGCAGTGTCCTTTGCGCATCTGAAAAGCGCGCGACGCTGTAGATGTCGGATACTCCCCGCGCAGAGCAACCTCCCTCATGTCAGCCATCATTCTCGACGTCCTTCCCATCTTCCTCCTGATTCTCATCGGCTGGGTGATCGTCCGCAGCGGCCTGATGGCATCGAATGTCGGCGATGCGCTCGGCGAATTCGTCTTCAAGATCGCCGTGCCGCTGCTGCTCTTTCGCACCATCGCCGAGGCGGATTTTCATGGCGCCTCGCCCTTCCGGCTCTGGATCGTCTATTTTTCCGGCGTCGCCATCACCTGGACGGCCGGCCATCTCGCCGCCACGCGGCTCTTCGGCCGCGACGAACGCATCGGTGTCTTGGCCGGCGTTTCCTCGGCCTTCGCCAACAATGTCTTTATCGGACTGCCGCTGGTCGAGCGTACCGTCGGCGACGAGGGGCTGGTGGCGCTGTCGATCCTGCTTGCCGTGCATCTGCCTGTCATGATGGTCGCGGGCACGGTGCTGATGGAGCATGCCGAGCGCAAGATCGACGGCAAAAGCGACCGCAGCATGATGTTCGTGCTACGCCAGATCGCCATCAATCTCGTGCGCAACCCGCTGGTGATCGGGCTTGCGGCCGGCATGGCCGTGCATCTTTCCGGTCTCACCATGCCGACGGCGGTGGCATCGGTCGTCGGGCAGATCGCCGGCATCGCCGGTCCGGCGGCGCTGATATCGCTCGGCATGGCGCTGGAGAAATACGGCGTCTCCGGCAATGTCGGCATCGCCAGCGTCACCTCGACATGCAAGCTGCTACTGCTGCCCGGTTGCGTGTGGGCGGCGAGCCATCTCCTCGGCCTCAGCCCCGAATGGACGGCAGCGATCGTGCTGACTTCCTCCGTACCGACGGGCGTCAACGCCTGGCTGATCGCCAACCGCTTCGGCGTCGGTCACAGCCTTGCCGCCTCGACTATCACGGTGACGACGGCGCTCGGCGCCATCACGGTCTCGCTCTGGGCCTATTTCCTCGGCGCCTAGAGCGGTTCAGCTTTTTTACGCGATTCCCGGCAAAACCACTTCGCGCTTTGCCTGGAATTGCTTGGCGGATCTCCGCAAAACGAAAGCCCGGCTTGCGGGCCGGGCTTCCATACCATGCGATTGTCCTGCTGCGTCACTGCGTCGCGGTTTTCGGATCCGGCAGCGGCACCGGCGAATCGGCCAGCGTGTGCAGGTAGAGGATGACGTTGGCGCGATCCTGATCCTTCGCCAGACCGGCGAAGCCCATCGCAGTGCCGGGAACGTCCTTCTTCGGCGCCAGCAGGAACTTGTTGAGATATTCGAAAGTCCACTTCTCGCTGCCGCCCTTGGAGAAATCCTTCATGGGAGCGGAATAGGCGAAGCCTTCATGCGAGGCGATCGGGCGATCTACGACACCAAAGAGGTTGGGACCGACCTTGTTCGGTCCCCCTTTGGTGCCGTCATGACAGGCCTGACACTTCTTGAAGACCGTTTCACCGGCCTTGGCATCTGCAGAAGCGAGCAATTGCGCGATCGGAACGGCAACGGCAGGCGCAGCCTCACCACCAGCGGCGGGCGCCTCTTCGGCAACGATCGCGAAACCTTCCTTTTCCGGCGCTTCGGAATGGAAGATCCCTTCGGACGCGATGGAGACAGACATCAGAACGAAAATCGTCCCGAGCAGCGCCCCCACGGCCGTATTGACGTATGAATTCATCTGCAATGCTCCCCTTGCAGCCGGCAGACCATAAACCGGACCATCTTGAAATCGCGCGGAACCTATGTCTTTTGGTGGATCGTTGCAACTGTCTAAATGGTCTTGTGCGTGAGACTTTTTGACACTTTTCAGCCCGGAATAGAAGGCCCGAACAATGAGTGATTCAAATTTAGACGGCGTGCTCGTATTGATCCCGGCGCGCATGGCCTCCACTCGGCTTCCGGGCAAGCCGCTTGCCGATATTTGCGGCCTGCCGATGATCGTTCAGGTGGCGCTGCGCGCCAGGGAAGCGGCCATCGGCCGGGTCGTCGTCGCCGTCGACGATGATCAAGTGTTCGATGCCGTGGCCGCGGCCGGCTTCGAGGTCGTCATGACCAGCACGGATCATCAGTCGGGTTCCGATCGGATCTTCGAGGCGCTGACGAAAGTCGATCCGGACGGAAAGGCGAAAATCATCGTCAACGTCCAGGGCGATCTGCCGACGATCGATCCGGAAACGGTGCGCGCAGCTTTGCGCCCTCTGGAAAACGCGGCTGTCGATATCGGGACGCTGACGACCATAATCGACAATGAGGAGGACAAGACAGCGCCGCACATCGTCAAGATCGTCGGCTCGCCGCTTTCCGACGCCCGTCTGCATGCGCTCTATTTCACCCGGGCAACCGCGCCTTACGGTCAGGGGCCCCTCTACCACCATATCGGCCTTTATGCCTATCGGCGGGCAGCGCTCGAACGATTCGTCTCGCTCGGTCCGTCGACGCTCGAAAAGCGCGAATCGCTGGAGCAATTGCGGGCACTGGAGGCCGGCATGCGCATCGATGCCGAGATCGTTGACACGGTTCCGCTTGGTGTCGATACTCCCGCCGACCTCGAAAAAGCGCGGCGCATCCTCTCCGCAAAGTCGAATTGACGGAACCATCATGAATATCAAGACCAACAGGATCGCCTTCCAGGGCGAGTTCGGCGCCAATTCCGACATGGCCAGCCGCGACATGTTTCCGACCATGGAGCCGCTGCCCTGCCAGACCTTCGAGGATGCGTTCACGGCGGTCGACAACGGCGACGCCGACATCGGGATGATCCCGATCGAGAACACGATTGCCGGGCGCGTCGCCGATATCCACCATCTGCTGCCGGAATCGCGGCTGCACATCATCGGCGAATATTTCATGCCGATCCGTTTCCAGCTGATGGTGCTGCCCGGGGTGACCAAGGACGAGATCCGCACGGTGCACAGCCATATCCACGCGCTCGGCCAGTGCCGCAAGATCGTTCGCGCCAATGGCTGGAAGCCGGTGATCGCCGGCGATACGGCCGGGGCGGCAAAGCTCGTGAAGGAAACCGGCGACCGCTCGATGGCCGCCTTGGCACCGCGCCTTGCCGCCGATCTCTACGGTCTGGAGATCATCGCCGAGAATGTCGAGGATACTGAAAACAACGTCACCCGTTTCGTTATCCTGTCCCGTGACGAAGAATGGGCACAACGGAATTCGGCGGAAGAAAAGGTCGTCACCACCTTCGTCTTCAACGTCCGCAACATTCCGGCCGCGCTCTATAAGGCGCTTGGCGGTTTTGCCACCAACAATATCAATATGACCAAGTTGGAAAGCTACCAGCTCGGCGGAAAATTCGTGGCGACGCAGTTCTACGCCGATATCGAAGGCCATCCGAACGATCCGAACGTGCGCCGGGCATTGGAGGAACTGCGGTTCTTCTCCGAGAAAGTGAGGATTCTCGGCGTCTACAAGGGGCACGCGATGCGAGGCCTGCTTTAAACAGGCCCCGTTCTTAAACAGACCTCGTCATTCGGCGATTATTTATCCGGCTCACAGACGCGCAGGCGATGACCGTCAGGATCGAGCACGACGAAGGTCGGGCCAAAATCCAGCTCGGTCAGTTCCTGGGCGATCGGCAGGCCGCGTTGACGCCAGTCCTCATAGTGCCTGGCGACGGCATTTTCTCCCTCGACCATGAAAGCCACTTCGCCGCGGTTGCCGATGGCGGAGGGCTGCGGCTCGACCTTGCTGCGCCGCCAGAGGCCGAGCGTGAAGCCGCCCTCGAGCGGAAAAGCGACGAAATTCGGCGCTTCCACGGCCGGTTCGCGGTTCAAGAGGTTCCGGTAGAAACTGGCGCTTTCGGCCGGGTCCTTGACGTAAAGGATTATGAGATTGGGGCTGGTCATTTCGGTTCTCCCGTTGTTGTGAAATAAATTCGCGAGGGATCGCCTGCTGCCAATTCATGGCAGCAGGGTGTGACGGGGCGTAGCGATCGCAACGCCCCGTTCTCGTCAGGCAGATTGTTGGAAGGGATAGGCGAGCTAAAGCGGGAAACGGTCCTCGCAGTGCGGGCCGCGTCCGTCGACGAAGCCGAGGTCGCGCTTTAGGTAATCCGGCGTTGCTTCAAGGTCGAGGCTGGCGCGGTTCCCCTTGGGAAACCTGAAAATATTGATGACCAGATGCAGCAGGCCGGAGCGCGCCGACTGGCGGACATCGGCAAAAGTTTCGGCCGAAATGACATCGGCAAAGGTGTCGCCCGTAAAGCGGTCGTTGGTCAAATGAATGGCTGGAGGCGTTACCATGATCAGTACTCCTTCCTGGTGGAATGGTACTCATAATAACCCTGCCTACTGACAGTTTCTGGCAGCAGCGTTAGTTCTCGACCGGAACGTCCTGCGTCTCACGCCACTCCTTGAGCAGTACCGTGCGGCGGCGCGGATAACGCACCTCATGCAACGCCATGTCGATAATGCGGTCCGTGCGGAAATGGCGGAAATCCTGGCGCAGTTCGCACCAGGCCATGAGGACACGCACATGCTCGAAATAACCGAGCGCAAAAGGCCAGACGCGACGGCGCGAGATTCGGCCCTGCTCGTCGCCATAATGCAGTTCGAGGATGCGCTCCAGACGGATCGCCTTGCGGATGGCCGAAACATCGGCCTTGTCCTCGTCACGGCGTTTGGGGCCGACGAAAAGGGCTGCCGAATCGATCATCTCCCGCATATCGGCCGGCAGCACGGCGGCAATCTTGGCCAGCGCGTCGGCGCCGGCGCCGGCAAGGCGCGGCTCGGCGGCGCGAGCCACCCAGCGCGAGCCAAGCACCAATGCCTCCAGCTCTTCTTCTGAAAACATCATCGGCGGCAGCATGAACCCCGGCTTCAGCACATAACCGATGCCGGCTTCGCCTTCGATCATCGCGCCCTGCGCCTGCAGGCTGGCAATATCGCGATACAGCGTGCGCAGGCTGACGCCGGTCTCCTCAGCGAGCACCGTGCCGGTCACCGGCCGGCGGTAACGCCGGAGCGTCTGGAGCAGCGTCAGCAGCCGTTCCGAGCGGGCGACCGGCATGACGCTAGCGCTTCCACTCCACCCAGTCGCGCATCAGGCGGTGGGCGATCGCCCCTTTCGGCGGCGAGGCCTTGCCTGTCGCGCTCGGGCGTTCCAGCATCTCGATCGTTTCCTCGCGGGTGAACCAGCGGCAATCCTCGAGTTCCGTCTCGTCGCGGTTGATTTCGGTGGATTTCGCCTCGGCGTAACAGCCGACCATCAGGGAATGCGGCATCGGCCAGGGCTGCGAGGCGTGGTAGCGGATGCGGCCGGTGCGGATGCCGGATTCTTCCAGCGTTTCGCGACGCACGGCATTCTCGATGGTCTCGCCGGGTTCGACGAAGCCGGCAAGGCAGGAATACATGCCGGGCGCGAAATGCGGGCTGCGGCCGAGCAGGCAGAGGTCGCGTTTCTCGTCGATCGTCAGCATGATGACGACGGGATCGGTGCGGGGAAAAATCATGTGTTCGCAGGCGGCGCAGACACGCTTGTAGCCGCCGATGTGGATCTCCATCGCCGAGCCGCAGCGGCCGCAGAAGCGGTTGTCGCCGTTCCAGCGGATGAGGCTGGCGGCCTGGGCGAATTCGCCGAGCAACACCTCGTCGATCAGCATTTCGCGAAACAGCGTGCGACCATCGGCGGGCTTGTATTGGCTGGTGAGGTCGTCGACGCCGATGCCGACGGGAACGGCAAGGCGCGGCTCGCCTGATTTACGATAACCGAGAAGCACCGTCTCATCCCAATCCGGCTGCAATTCCTGGAGCTCATAGCGGGCAAAGAGCGGATCAAGCACCTGGCCGTCATGCTTCAGCACCAGCTTATCCCCGGCGAAGGCGAAGATATGGGTGCCGTCCTTGGCCAGCGCCTTTTCGACGGACTGTTCGTCGCGATGCTCGGAATCGCGATTGAGGTCATTGGCGGCAAAGGCCGTGAGATTGCTGGGTTCCGGATGCGGCACATCCGAATCGAAAAGCGAATGACTCATGATGAAAGGGCTTCCCGCAGCTTCACTGTGAATTCATCTCTCTTTCCGTCTTCGTAGGGTTCCGCGCGCCCGAAGCCCCAGACGGGACCCGGCCAGTTGGCATCGCCTACGAAGCGGGCAATGACATGAACATGAAGCTGGCGGACGATATTGCCAAGAGCCCCGACATTGATTTTTGTCGCGCCGGTGATCTCCTTCAGGGCTTTGGAGACCAGTTCCGTCTCGAAGGCGAGCAGCACCTGGTCGAGCGGCGTCAGTTCGAAGATTTCGGTGATATCGGCCCGGCGCGGCACAAGAATGAGCCAGGGCCAGCGGGCATCCCTCGACAATCTCAGATCGCAGAGACCGGTAACCATGATGCTGACGCTATCGTTTTCCAGCCGGGGGTCGAGCACGAAACCGTTCAAAGGGCATTCTCCTCATGTTTTCCAACGACTAGCAGTTTTTTTGCATGTTGGCTTGCTTTTGATGACGATATTGCCGATATGTGCATCCGGGAGGTTGGTGGTGGACGAGCCACTCGCCAACCGGGTCAGGTCCGGAAGGAAGCAGCCCTAACGAGCCCGGCACGGGTCATCGTGCCAGCCTCCCACCTTCTCTCCACGAAGTGCCCGACGATCCGGGCGACAAGCAGGGCGATGAGCGACACCGAGCGACAATCAAAAGATGCCGCCTCGACGGGCACCGGGTACCGGGTGCTGGCTCGCAAATACCGCCCCAAGGATTTCACGGACCTGATGGTCGGCCAGGAGCCGATGGTCCGCACCCTCACCAATGCCTTCGAAACCGGCCGCATCGCCCAGGCTTACATGCTGACCGGCGTGCGCGGCGTCGGCAAGACGACGACGGCGCGTATCCTGGCGCGGGCGCTGAACTACAAGACGGCCGACATCGACAAGCCGACGATCGATCTGCGCGTACCCGGCGAGCATTGCCAGGCAATCATGGAAGGCCGGCATGTCGACGTGATCGAGATGGATGCCGCCTCCCATACCGGTATCGACGACATCCGCGAGATCATCGAGCAGGTGCGCTACCGACCGGTTTCGGCGCGCTACAAGGTCTATATCATCGACGAAGTGCACATGCTGTCGACGCAGGCCTTCAACGGCCTGTTGAAGACGCTCGAAGAGCCGCCGGAGCATGTGAAATTCATCTTCGCCACCACTGAGATCCGCAAGGTGCCGATCACCGTGTTGTCGCGCTGCCAGCGCTTCGACCTGCGCCGCATCAGCGCCTCCGATCTTGTCGGGCTGTTTTCAACGATCGCCGCCAAGGAAGGCATCGAGGCGGAAGCGGACGCGCTGGCGATGATTGCGCGTGCTGCCGAAGGCTCGGCGCGCGACGGCCTGTCGCTGCTTGACCAGGCGATCGCCCATGGCGCCGGCACCGTGCAGGCGGAAGCCGTGCGCGGCATGCTCGGACTTGCCGACCGCGCCCGGATCGTCGATCTCTTCCAGCATGTTATCAAAGGCGACGTGGCCGCCGCACTCGGCGAATTCCAGAGCCAGTACGAGGCCGGCGCCAATCCGGTGGTGGTGCTGACCGACCTTGCCGATTTCACCCATCTGGTAACGCGGCTGAAATATGTGCCGGATGCGGCAAACGACCCGTCGCTCAGCGAGATCGAGCGCACCAAGGCGGCGGAATTCGCCAAGGGCATTGCGGTGACGACGCTATCGCGCATCTGGCAGATGCTGCTGAAGGGCATTCCGGAAACGGAAGGCTCGTCGCGGACGGCAGGAGCGGCCGAGATGGTGCTGATCCGACTTGCGCATGCCGCACACCTGCCGGCGCCCGAGGATGCGGCGCGGCGGCTTGCCGAATTTTCCGGCGACAATGCCGGTCCGCGGCCCTCCCCTTCGCCTTCCGGCAATGGCGGCGGCAGCGGAACACGGGTTCCCTATCAGAGCAGTGTCGCGGCGCGCGCAGCCGAGCCAACACCACGGCCGCTACCCTCAGGGCCGACGGCGATGCTACGCGCCGTGCCCAATCCCGAGCCGCAGAATATCGGCCGGACTGAGGCAAAGCCCGCAGAGGCTCCGAAGCCGCTCGTGCGCATCAATTCGATCGGCGATATCGTCGACCTCGCCGGCGAGAAGCGCGATGTCAAATTGAAGGCACTGGTGCGCAACTTCGTGCGGCCGGTACGTCTCGAGCCGGGCCGGCTGGACGTGAACCTCACCGAAGGTGCGCCGAACACGCTGCTTAACGAGCTCGCCGTCAAGCTCAAGGAATGGACCGGAATCCACTGGATCGTCAGCACCAGCCGCGAAGAGGGCGGGCCGACGCTGGTGGAGGCGGAAGCCAAGGCGCAGGAACAGCGCGTCAGCGATGCGCGCCAGGATCCCGATGTCGCGGCGATCCTGGCGCATTTCCCCGGCGCCAAGATCATCGACGTGCGTGTGCGGGCGCCGGAACCGGACGAGGAAGGCGAGGCGACGCCGCCCGCTGCCGCCGAATCCGAGGAAGGCGACATTCTGCCCGGCGACGATATAGAATTCTAAGGTTTCAAGAAGGAGCGAGACGATGCGCGACATCATGGGCATGATGGGCAAAGTCAAGGAAATGCAGGCCAAGATGGAGCAGATGCAGGCGGAGATCGCCGAGCTCACGGCCGAAGGCAAGGCGGGCGGCGGCCTCGTCGCCGTCGTCATCTCGGGCAAGGGCGAGCTGAAGAGCCTGAAGATCGACCCGTCGCTGTTCAAGGAAGACGATGTCGAGATCCTCGAGGACCTGATCGTCGCCGCTCACAAGGACGCCAAGGACAAGGCCGAGGCGCTCGCCGCCGAAAAGACCAAGGCGCTGACGGCAGGCCTGCCGATCCCGCCGGGCTTCAAGCTGCCGTTCTGAGAGGGCCTACCTATTCAAGGCCCAAAGTCCGATCTAGCGCGCTTCGTCGCTCTCGGATTCCAACATAGCCCGCAGTTTGTAGTGAATTGGGGCGGCGAGATATCGCGCCCGATCTGCCGCCCGAAGCCGTCGACCGAAAGTCTCCATCAGCTCCGGCATGGTGATCTTGGCTCCGTGAAAGGGCGTGCATTCCACCGACATTCCGGCCTTGGCCACGCCGCTCCGGATGACACGGCAATAGATGCCGGGACGGGCGGCGGCGGTATAACGTTTGACGAATTTCGGATCGGCCATCCTGGCGGCAAACGTGGCGCAGGGGATGCGGCACGCGGTGACTTCGAGGACGAGATCGCCGATCACGAAGCGGTCACCGACGGCGACATCGCGATTGTCGAGATCCGAGATCACCATGTTTTCGCCGAAAGTGCCGGGCTCGTATGGCCGACCGAGCTCGCTGCTCCACCAGTCGAGCGTCAGCGATCCCTCGACATAAACAGCCTGATCGACACCGCCATGGTGTTTGCGGTTGCAGATGGCATCGCCGACCAGACCTTCGGCATCGATCATCACCGCGCCGTTGACGGCATGTTTGAAGATGCCGGTCTTGTAGCTCTTGCCCGGCAGTCTTTCCGGATTGCCGGTGCACAGCGCCAGGATTTTCATGGGATGGCCAATCCTTCCGCGATTCCGTTTCCGTTCCATATCAGTTAAGAACGGCGCATGGCAAAACGAGTCACCGGCCCCGAAATCGAAAAACTCATCCAGCTTCTGGCGAAGGTGCCGGGCCTCGGGCCGCGCTCGGCGCGCCGGGCGGCACTGCATCTGATCAAGAAGAAGGACCAGTTGCTCGGCCCGCTGTCGAATGCGATGGGCGAGGCCTATGACAAGGTGAAGATTTGCTCGCGCTGCGGCAACGTCGATACGGTCGATCCCTGCACCGTCTGCACCGACACGCAGCGCGATCAATCCGTCATCATCGTCGTCGAGGACGTATCGGATCTCTGGGCGCTGGAGCGCGCGGGCGCGATGAACGCCGCCTATCACGTCCTCGGCGGCACGCTGTCACCGCTCGACGGGGTCGGGCCCGACGATCTCAACATTCGCGGGCTGATCGACCGGGTCGGCGAAGGCGGTATCCGCGAGCTGATCATCGCCGTCAACGCCACCGTCGAGGGGCAAACGACGGCGCATTATATCACCGACCAGCTGCAGGGGCTGGACGTGAAGATCACCCGGCTGGCGCATGGTGTGCCTGTTGGCGGCGAGCTCGACTACCTCGACGAGGGAACGCTCGCGGCGGCCCTTCGGGCGCGGACAGTGATATGAGGGGTTTGCCTATGCCGAAAGATGTTCCACGGCGGCTATTCGCACTCGCCCTAGCGACCGCCCTCCTCCCCCTCTCCGCCCTCGCAGCCCCTTCGAAAGCCGATGTCGAAGCGCAGTTCGAGACATGGGTACGGAAAGACCTCTGGCCGGAAGCGAAGGCGGGCGGGATTTCCGAGAAGACCTTCCAGGCTGCCTTTTCCGGCATCACGCTGAACTGGAACCTGCCCGATCTTGCCCCGCCCGGCTTCCCGCCGCCGAAGGAGCAGAAGCAGACGCAGGCCGAATTTTCCTCGCCCGGTCCCTATTTCAACGAGGACCGGCTGAAGAAGCTTGCCGCAACGGGGCGCGGCTTTGCGGCGCAATACGGTTCAACGCTGAAACGCATCGAGAAGACCTATGGCGTGCCCGGCTCGATCGTGCTGGCCATCTGGGGCCGGGAGACAGGCTTCGGTGCGGCGAAGATCCCGAACTCGGCAATCGAGGTGTTGGCGACCAAGGCCTTCATGTCGACGCGCAAGGAGATGTTCCGTACCGAGCTGGTGGCCGCACTCCATATTCTCGATGGCGGTGATGTCGCACCGGCCGATTTCAAGGGGTCGTGGGCGGGCGCACTCGGCCAGCCGCAATTCATGCCGACCAGCTATCTGAAATATGCCGTGGATTTCGATGGCGACGGCCATCGCAACATCTGGACCTCGGTGCCCGATACGCTCGCCTCGATCGCCAATTTCCTGGTCAAGAAGGGCTGGCAGCGCGACCGCGACTGGGGCTTCGAGGTGTCGATCCCGGAGGCGGTTTCCTGCGCGCAGGAGGGGCCCGATCTGGCAAAGCCGCTGTCGCACTGGGCCTCGCTCGGCGTCGACCGCATCTCCGGCAAGGGGTTTCCCTCCAGCGAGATGAAGGCTGAAGGCATGATGCTGGTGCCGGCCGGCCGCGACGGGCCGGAATTCATCGTCACGCCGAATTTCTACATCATCAAGGAATATAATAATTCCGATCTCTACGCGCTCTATATCGGCAATCTCGCCGATCGGATCGCCTATAATGGCGGCGCCTTTGAGGGCAGATGGGGCGATGTCGGCAAGATGTTGCGCTCGGATGTCGCCGCAATGCAGAAGACGCTGGAACGGCAGGGCTATGATGTCGGCGGTTCCGATGGTCTGCCAGGCTACAAGACGCGGCGTTCGATCGGCCAGTGGCAGGCCAAGAACGGCATGAAGCCGACATGTTTTCCCGAAGCGACGATGAAGGGCAAGCTGAAGTAACCGGCTTCAGAGACTGCGCTTCAGCCCTTCATGGCTGGCCACAAAACCGAGCTTCTCGTAGAAGCGGATCGAATCCGCCCGCGTCTTGTCCGATGTCAGCTGCACGAGGCCGCAGCCACGCTCGACGCATTGGGCGATCGCCCATGCGATGAATTCAGAGCCGAGGCCCGAGCCGCGAAGGTCGCTGGCAACACGCACGCTTTCGATCTGACCGCGCCACATGCCTGTTCTCGAAAGGCCGGGAAGAAAGCTCAGCTGCAGGCAGCCGACGACACGATCGGCCGCGTCGGTTGCGACGGCCAGCAGCTGATTGGCGTCCGCCTCGATCGCCGCGAAGGCCGAGAGATACCGTGCGTCGACGGGATCGGTAACGATCTCCCTGGCGCCGCCGAGATCGTCATCGGCCAGAAGCCGGACGATGGCGGCAAGATCGGATTGGCGGGCGAGCCTGAACCTATACATGGCCGTTCTCAATGATGCAGATCGATCGGCGCCTTGTGGAAGACGTCGTTATCAGGCGGAATAGCCTGGCGTTCGATCATGCGGTGAACATGCGGCAAACCTTCGCCGCGGTGAAGCGCGCGAAGCCTGTCGATGTTTTCGGCATCGGCCTGCGTGCGCCGCTGGTTGTGTCTTATATATTCGACCCAGGTCGACGTATGGTAGGTCTCCGTCCAGAGCCCGGGATTTTCGAGATCGCGCATCAGCGCCCAATTGCGGGCGCCGTCGCGGATGCGGATGCGGCGGCGCTCACCCATCAGCGTCATGAATTCGGCAAGGTCGGTATCGGCGATCTCGTAGTCGACAAGGATGACGATCGGGCCACTGCGCGGCGTGATGTCGAGGCTGAGGGCCGGCTCGATGAAGCGGTTCAGCGGATCGAGGTTGAGCGAAGCGAAGGCCGGCATGGAAAAACGCAGGCCGATCGCGATGCCGAGCAGCATGACGACCGATGACATCAGCAGCGCATCGGCGACGCCATAACGATCGGCGGCAACGCCCCACAGCCAGCTGCCGCCGGCAATGCCGCCGAAGGTGACGGTCTGGTAGAGCGACAGCGCCCGGCCGACCACCCAGCGCGGCGTCGAAAGCTGGACGATGGTGTTGAACAGCGAAAGTGCGGAGACCCAGCAGGCGCCGGAGACGAGCAGCCCGGCGGAGGTGAGGACGGCACTCGGGCTCACGGCGGCGATGACGGCGCTCATCGCGAAGCCGGCAAAGGCCAAGCGGATGATCGTCTCGCTGGAAAGCATCTGGCGAAGCCTCGCATTCATCACCGCGCCGCCGATCGCGCCGATGCCGAAAGCGCCGAGCATGAAACCATAGGTCAGCGGCCCGCCGGCAACGAGATCGAGGGCGACGACCGGCAGCAGCGCCAGGATCGAGCTGGCGCCGATGCCGAAGAGCAGGCCCCTGACGAGGACCTTTTCGAGATTGGGCGACATCGAGATATAGCGCAGGCCGGCAAAGATGGCGCTGCCAAGCGCCTCCCGCGGCAGGGTCGAGACCGGCGTGGCTGGCCGCCAGCGCAGCAGGGCATAGATCAAGGCGAAGTAACTCACCGTGTTCACCGCAAAGGCCGCAGCCGCGCCGGCAGCGGCGACGATGACGCCGCCGATCGCCGGGCCGACGCTGCGGGTGATGTTGAAGCCCATGCTGTTCAGGGTGACGGCGCCCGGCAGATCGGCGCGCGGCACCATGTCGCCGACCGAGGCCTGCCAGGAGGGATTGTTGAGCGCCGTGCCGCAGCCGATCAGGAAGGTGAAGAAGAGCAGCAGCCAGGGTGTGATCCAGCCGAGAAGGGCCGAGGCCGTCAGCAGCGCCGAAACCGTGAGCATCATGCATTGCGCCGTCAGCATGACCCGGCGACGGTCATAATTATCGGCCAGCGCGCCCGATATCAGCGAAAACAGCATGATCGGTAGCGCCGTCGAGGTCTGCACCAGCGCGACCATGTCCTCCGAGGCGGTGATCGTCGTCATCATCCAGGCAGCGCCCACCGCCTGGATCAGGCCGCCGAAATTCGAGGAAAGGCTCGCGAACCAGATGGTGCGGTAGGTATCGTGCCGCAAAGGCGCCAATGTCGAGGAAGTGTAGGCCACGATTTCTCCCGCTTTTGTTATTGCGCCCCAGCGGCAATATATGCGCAAGACCGGCGCTGGCCATAGGCCTGTTCACGCGCGGCAAGCGAATTGGCGGAATCGGTCGCGGACCTTGCAATTTCGGAAAAACCCGACTATATGCCTCTCAAATTCTTGATCGCTTGATGAAGAGTGGGCCGCAAGGACCCGCTCTTTTTTATTAGCGCGATCGCCCGAACAGCTTGAAATTGCGAGGAGCGCACCGCTTGTCGGACATGACAAACGCAGACAACGAACTTGAGCCGCGGCTGATTACCGAAACCGGGCTCGACCAGCGTCTTGCCGATATCATCGAACCCGTCCTCGTCGGCCTGGGCTTCCGGCTTATCCGCGTCCGCATGCTGAACCAGAACGGCGCGACGATGCAGATCATGGCCGAACGCAACGACGGCACGATGACGGTTCAGGACTGCGAAGAAATCTCGATGGCGATTTCTCCCGTCCTCGATGTGGAAGATCCGATCGATAAAGAGTATCATCTCGAGGTGTCTTCGCCCGGCATCGATCGTCCGATGGTGCGGAAATCCGATTTCGTCCGCTGGCAGGGCCACCTTGTGAAATGCGAGACGTCGATCTTGATCGACAATCGCAAGCGCTTCCGCGGCAAGATCGTCGAAGCAGGCGCAGATGGTTTCACGCTCGAGCGTGACCAGGTCGCCTATGGGGAAGAGCAGAAGGTCACCATTCCCTTTACGGCGCTCAGCGATGCGAAGCTCATTCTGACCGACGACCTGATCCGCGATGCGTTGCGCGCCGACAAGCAGGCAAAAGCACAGGCCGCCAACCAGAACGAAGCGGACGACCAGGAATAACCGATCAACAGACCGCTCCAGGGACGGGAACCCTGGAGTAAAGACGGAGAAACAAGACAATGGCAGTCAGTGCGAACCGGCTCGAACTTCTGCAGATCGCAGATGCAGTGGCGCGCGAAAAGGTCATCGACCGCGAGATCGTGCTGGCCGCAATGGCCGACGCTATCCAGAAGGCGGCACGCTCCCGTTACGGCACCGAGTCCAACATCCGGGCCGACATCAATCCGAAGACCGGCGAAATCCGCCTGCAGCGCCTGCTCGAAGTCGTCGACAAGGCCGAGGATTATTCGACGCAGATCCCGCTGGAACTGGCCCGCGACCGCAATCCGGACGCCGCACTCGGCGACTTCATCGCCGATCCGCTGCCGCCGATGGATTTCGGCCGCATCGCCGCCCAGTCCGCCAAGCAGGTGATCGTGCAGAAGGTGCGTGAAGCCGAGCGCGACCGCCAGTTCGACGAATTCAAGGATCGCGTCGGCGAGATCGTCAACGGTACCGTCAAGCGCGTCGAATATGGCAACGTCATCGTCGATCTCGGCCGCGGCGAAGGCATCATCCGCCGCGACGAAATGATCCCGCGCGAAAACGTCCGCTATGGCGATCGCGTCCGTGCCTATGTCTATGATGTCCGTCGCGAGCAGCGCGGCCCGCAGATCTTCCTGTCGCGCACGCATCCGCAGTTCATGGTGAAGCTGTTCACCATGGAAGTGCCTGAAATCTACGACGGTATCATCCAGGTGAAGTCGGTCGCCCGCGATCCGGGTTCGCGCGCCAAGATCGCGGTGATCTCGAACGACAGCTCGATCGATCCGGTCGGCGCCTGCGTCGGTATGCGCGGTTCGCGCGTCCAGGCCGTCGTCGGCGAACTCCAGGGCGAGAAGATCGATATCATTCCGTGGAGCCAGGACCCGGCGACCTTCGTCGTCAACGCCCTGCAGCCGGCCGAAGTCGCCAAGGTCGTTCTCGACGAGGATGCCGAGCGTATCGAAGTCGTCGTTCCCGACGAGCAGCTGTCGCTTGCGATCGGCCGCCGCGGCCAGAACGTCCGGCTCGCCTCGCAGCTGACCGGCTGGGACATCGACATCATGACGGAGGCCGAGGAATCGGAGCGCCGCCAGAAGGAATTCAACGAGCGCACCAACCTGTTCATGGATTCGCTCGACGTCGACGAAATGGTCGGCCAGGTTCTGGCCTCCGAAGGTTTTGCCGCGGTTGAAGAACTGGCCTATGTCGATCTCGACGAAATCTCCTCGATCGATGGTTTCGACGAGGAGACGGCGCAGGAAATCCAGCAGCGCGCCCGCGAATTCCTCGAGCGTCTCGAAGCCGAGATGGACGAGAAGCGCAAGGCGCTCGGCGTCCAGGACGAGCTGCGTGAAATCGACGGCATGACCGCCCAGATGATGGTGGCGCTCGGCGAAGACGGCATCAAGACGATCGAGGACTTTGCCGGTTGTGCGGCCGACGATCTCGTCGGCTGGACGGAGCGCAAGAACGGCGAAACGAAGAAGTTCGAGGGTCTGTTCTCGAAATTCGACGTCTCGCGCGTCGAGGCGGAACAGATGATCGTCCAGGCCCGCCTCTCGGCCGGCTGGATTACCGAAGAGGACCTGGCGAAGGGGACCGAAGAAGAGGTCACCGAAGCCGAACAAGAAGCATGATGACCGTGCATGAGCCGGACGCTCTCCCTGATGAGGACGACGATCTTGCAGGTTATGACGTGAACGGACGCATGTGCATCGTGACGCGCGAAAGCGGATCGCCGGAAGAGTTGATCCGCTTCGTTGCCGCTCCCGATGGAACTGTTGTCGCCGACCTGAAGCGCGAGCTTCCGGGACGCGGATGCTGGGTGAAGATCGACCGGTCGCTGGTCGACCGGGCGGTGGCGAAGAAGCTCTTCGCCCGCGCACTGAAAATGGATGTGAAGGCGGCGGACGATCTCGGCGCGAGCGTCGATCGGCTGCTTGCGGCGCAATTGATGCAGATGATGAACATGGCGCGGAAAGCCGGCCAGTTCGTCAGCGGGTCCGCGAAAGTGGATGCCGCGGTCAGAAGCGGAGCAGCCCTTGCGGTGTTCCACTCGACTGAAGCAGCGGACGACGGCGTCCGGAAAATCGACCAGGCCCGCAAGGCCTGGCACCTCGGAATGGAGACCGAGGAGGAGATACCTTCCTTCCGTCTCTTCTCGGAGAGCGAAATGGAAGGCCTGATGGGCCAGAATGCTTTTATCCATGCCGCAGTGCTTGCAGGGCAGGCGGGTGAGGGTGTAGTGAAGCGCGCAAAGATGCTCGAACAGTACCGTATTGGCGGTCAGTCCCGGGCAGCCGGCGGCGCTGGCCGGCAAAAACAATGAAGTGGTCACCGGCATCGGCCGGTCCCATTCTCATTGATCGACAGTATTGAACGACAGGGTCTGATCTAGTCATCGCTCCCTGTCCGAAGGAACGGGAACGAATGACCGATAGTAACGACGACAAGACAATCAGCGTGACGGGCAAAAAGACGCTTACCCTGAAACCATCGGGGATGAGCCAGGGCACCGTTCGCCAGGATATGGGTCGAGGTCGCACCAAAGCGGTCGTCGTCGAGACCCGTAAGCGGCGCCCGATGCGCCCGGAAGACGAAAAGCCGATCACACCTGTCGCTCCCGCGCCCGTCCGCGCAGCCGAACCGGCGCCTGCACCCGTGCAGGCACGCCCGCAGCAGCCGACGCCGGCACCGCGGGTTCAGCAGGGCAACAACAGCCAGACCAATCAGCGTCCGCAGCAGCCCTATCAGCAGCCGCGCTCGAACGATCGTCCGCGTCCGGTGGTGCTGAACCATCTGTCTCCGGAAGAGATGGACGCCCGCCGCCGCGCATTGGCCGAATCCCAGGCGCGCGACGCCCAGGACGCCATTCGCCGCGCCGAGGAAGAAAAGCGCCGTGCGGCCGAAGAGGTTGTCCGCAAGGCGGCCGAAGCGGAAGAAGCAGCCCGCAGGGCCGCCGAAGAGGCTGTCCGACAGGCGGAAGCGCCCGCTGCTGCCGAACCGGCAGCCGCCGCGGCCGCACCGGCTCCTGCTGTGGCCGAAGCTCGCTCCAACGCTCCGCGGCCGGCATCATCGGCGCCTGCTGCGCGCCGGCCCGATGCCGCAACACCCGCTGACGCCCGTCCGGCGCCGGGCGCCGCCGCACCGGCCGGTGTCCGTGGCCGTCGCAACGACACCGAGGATGACGATCGCGGCGCTGCGCGCGGCGGTCCGGCCCGTGGCCGTGTCGTTCGCCCGGAACCGGCAAAGCCGGTCACGACGCGTCCGAAGACGGAAGAAGAGCGCCGCCGCGGCAAGCTGACGATCACCACCGCTGACGCAGATGGCGACGACAATGCTCGTGGCCGTTCGCTTTCGGCGATGCGCCGCCGGCAGGAGAAGTTCCGCCGCAGCCAGATGCAGGAAACCCGCGAGAAGATCTCCCGCGAAGTCGTTCTGCCTGAGACCATCACCATTCAGGAACTGTCGCAGCGCATGTCCGAACGCGCCGTCGACGTCATCAAGTACCTGATGAAGGAAGGCCAGATGATGAAGCCGGGCGACGTCATCGACGCCGATCTTGCCGAACTCATCGCCGGCGAATTCGGCCATACGGTCAGGCGCGTGTCGGAATCCGACGTCGAACTCGGCATCTTCAACGTGTCCGACGAAGATGGCGAACTGGTTTCGCGCCCGCCCGTCGTTACCATCATGGGTCACGTCGACCACGGCAAGACCTCGCTGCTCGACGCCATCCGCCATGCCAACGTGGTTGCCGGTGAAGCCGGTGGCATCACGCAGCATATCGGCGCCTACCAGGTGGAGCAGAACGGCCAGAAGATCACCTTCATCGACACCCCCGGCCACGCCGCCTTCACGGCTATGCGTGCCCGCGGCGCCCAGGCGACCGACATCGCGATCCTGGTCGTCGCAGCCGACGACAGCGTGATGCCGCAGACGATCGAATCGATCAACCACGCCAAGGCGGCCGGTGTTCCGATCATCGTTGCGATCAATAAGGTTGACAAGCACGAAGCGGATCCGCAGAAGGTCCGCAACCAGCTGCTGCAGCACGAAGTCTTCGTGGAATCCATGGGCGGTGAAGTGCTCGACGTCGAAGTTTCGGCCAAGACCGGCAAGAACCTCGACAAGCTGCTCGAGGCGATCCTGCTGCAGGCGGAAATTCTCGACCTCAAGGCCAATCCGAACCGGACGGCGGAAGGCACTGTCATCGAAGCCCAGCTCGACCGCGGCCGCGGTGCGGTCGCGACCGTGCTCGTCCAGAAGGGTACGCTGCGTCCTGGCCAGATCATCGTCGCCGGTGACGTCTGGGGCCGCGTGCGCGCGCTCGTCACCGACAAGGGCGACCATGTGAAGGAAGCCGGTCCGGCAATGCCGGTTGAAGTGCTCGGCCTGTCCGGCACGCCGCAGGCCGGCGACAAGTTCGCCGTCGTCGAAAGCGAAAGCCGCGCCCGCGAGATCTCGGAATACCGTCAGCGTCTGGCCCGCGACAAGGCGGCTGCCCGCCAGTCGGGACAGCGCGGTTCGCTGGAACAGATGATGATGCAGCGCCAGAGCGCCGGCATCAAGGAGTTCCCGCTTGTCATCAAGGGTGACGTGCAGGGCTCGATCGAGGCGATTGCCGGCGCGCTGGAGAAGCTCGGCACCGACGAGGTCCGCGCCCGCATCGTCCATTCTGGCGCCGGCGGCATCACCGAGTCGGATATCTCGCTCGCCGAAGCCTCGAACGCGGCCATCATCGGCTTCAACGTTCGTGCAAATACGCAGGCACGCCAGTTCGCCGAGCGCGAAGGCATCGAAATCCGCTACTACAACATCATCTACGACCTCGTGGATGACGTGAAGGCAGCGATGTCGGGCCTGCTGTCTCCGGAACGCCGCGAAACCTTCATCGGCAACGCCGAGATCCTCGAGGTGTTCAACATCACCAAGGTCGGCAAGGTCGCAGGCTGCCGTGTCGTCGAAGGCAAGGTCGAACGCGGTGCGGGCGTCCGCCTCATCCGCAACGACGTCGTCGTTCACGAAGGCAAGCTGAAGACCCTCAAGCGCTTCAAGGACGAAGTCTCCGAAGTGCCGATGGGTCAGGAATGCGGCATGGCCTTCGAAAATTACGAAGACATGCGCGCCGGCGACGTCATCGAGTGCTTCCGCGTGGAACACATCACGCGCACGCTCTAGACCGCTGCGCACGATATCAGCCCGAACGCCATCCGCCAGCCGGCGGATGGCGTTCGGGCATCTGCCGACTTGACCTTTTGGAACAAAAGAGTCATGGACGCTCTCCTTTGACGGGTTCGATTCCCAGCCGCATCGGCAAATAGAGATAACAATGACCAGACCAACTTCTTCCGCGCCTTCGCAGCGCATGCTGCGCGTTGGCGAACAGGTTCGCGCCGCTATCACCCAGGTGCTGCAACGCGGCGAAGTGCGCGACGACGTCATCGAGGCGACCGTGATCTCGATCTCGGAAGTGCGCATGTCGCCGGACCTCAAGATCGCCACCGCCTATGTGACGCCGCTCGGCGTTTCCGACCACAGCGTGGTCATCGAGGCGCTGAACCGTCATGCGAAGTTCATCCGCGGCCGGCTCGGGCCGCAGCTTCGGCAGATGAAATACATGCCGGAGGTGCGCTTCCGCGACGATACGAGCTTCGACAATTACAAGAAGATCGACGAGCTGCTGCGTTCGCCCGAGGTCCAACGCGACCTCGACGGCGATAATGACGAACAATAAACAGAAGAGACGCATGTCCAAACCACGCAAACCCAAGGGCCGGCCGATTTCCGGCTGGCTGATCCTCGACAAGCCGGTGGATTTCGGCTCGACGGAAGCCGTCTCCAAGATCAAGTGGCTCTACAAGGCACAGAAGGCCGGCCATGCCGGAACGCTCGATCCGCTCGCCTCCGGCATGCTGCCGATCGCGCTCGGCGATGCGACGAAGACCGTTCCCTATGTGATGGACGGCCGCAAGATCTACGAATTCACGGTGAGCTGGGGCGAAGAGCGGGCGACGGACGATCTCGAGGGCGAGGTGACCGAAAGCTCGGACAAGCGCCCAAGCGAACAACAGATCCGCGATATCCTGCCTGGATATATCGGCACCATCAGCCAGGTGCCGCCGCAGTTTTCCGCTATCAAGATAGCGGGCGAACGCGCCTATGATCTGGCGCGCGAAGGCGAAGCCGTCGACATCCCGTCGCGCGAGGTCGATATCTTCCGGCTGACATTGCTCGCCTGCCCGGATGCCAACACTGCGCATTTCGAAGTGGAATGCGGCAAGGGTACCTATGTCAGGGCGCTCGCGCGCGATTTCGGCCGAGAGCTCGGCTGCTACGGCCATGTGTCGGGGCTGCGGCGCACCTTCGTCGCGCCCTTTGCGGAAGAGTCCATGGTGCCGCTTGCCGATCTCGTGGCACTGGAGGCGATCGAGGATATGGACGAGCGGCTGGCGGCCCTCGACGCGCTGCTGATCGACACCTGCGAAGCGCTATCGGCCCTGCCCCATCTCGTCATCAACGACGACCAGGCACACCGGCTGAAGATGGGCAACCCGATCCTGGTGCGTGGCCGCGATGCGCCGGTTGCCGAAAGCGAAGCTTATGCGACGGCCCGCGGCAAGCTGATCGCGATCGGCGAAATCGGCCAGGGCGAGTTTCGCCCGAAGCGCGTCTTCGGCTGATCGGCTATCCCAATGCATGTCGCCCAAAAGTGCGCAGCGGTTTTGCGAATAACGACATGCATAAATCAAAGACCTAAAGCGCGTCGCATGAATCCGGATTGACGCGAAGCGCTTTAGAGAGGCGCAGTTTACGCCTCTTCCCTTTGCTGCCTGAATGGTTTATAGGCAGCGCCAGCATCGGGTCCGCCCGATTGCATTCGCGGCCAAAGCTGGACGACATCCCGGCTTTTGGCGACCTTTATCTCCTCTCTTAGAAAGGATCACCCGATGTCGATCACTGCTGAGCGCAAGGCTGCGCTGATCAAGGAATATGCGACCGTTGAAGGCGATACCGGTTCTCCGGAAGTCCAGGTCGCGATCCTGACCGAACGCATCAACAACCTGACCGAACACTTCAAGGACCACAAGAAGGATAACCATTCCCGCCGGGGCCTGTTGACGATGGTTTCGAGCCGCCGCTCGCTTCTTGATTATCTCAAGAAGAAGGATGAAGGCCGCTACTCCAAGCTGATCGCCAGCCTGGGTATCCGCCGCTAAGATTGTCCGGCGGGCGCTTCCGAGCGTCCGCCGGATCTGTTTCGGGACAAGGCTCCCGATGAAATGTTCCAGCCGCGCCCTATCTAAGCGGTGGAACGACCGGCGGACCCGGATGGGCCGGATCTGCCAAACCAACCGTTGACCTGTCATGGGGCAGGATTGCCGGATGCTTTCGGCCAAGGCTCATTAGTGAGTGCTGGCCCGGTTCCCCAGGGAACCTTCGCGTTTGCTGGAAATCCTCGGATTTCCCGGGAACCCGAGGATTGAAAAGCCTCCCGTTGTCTTGCCCGTGATACGTCACATTGATTGCGGTCGACTGTGCGCTGCGCCTTGATATCGGCGATGGCGCGTGCTCCCGCATTGAAGGACAAGACATGTTTGATACACACACCGTGGAAATCGAGTGGGCCGGCCGCCCGCTGAAGCTTGAAACCGGCAAGATTGCCCGTCAGGCCGACGGCGCGGTTCTCGCCACCTACGGCGAAACCGTCGTTCTCGCCACCGTCGTCTCGGCCAAGGCGCCGAAGCCCGGCCAGGACTTCTTTCCGCTCACCGTCAACTACCAGGAAAAGACCTACGCAGCCGGCAAGATCCCCGGCGGCTATTTCAAGCGCGAAGGCCGTCCGAGCGAGAACGAGACCCTCGTTTCCCGCCTGATCGACCGCCCGATCCGCCCGCTCTTCCCGGAAGGCTACAAGAACGACACGCAGGTCGTCGTCACCGTCATCCAGCACGACCTTGAAAACAATCCGGACATCCTGTCGATGGTCGCCACTTCGGCCGCGCTGACGCTGTCCGGCGTTCCCTTCATGGGCCCGGTCGGTGGTGCACGCGTCGGCTACAT